>Ga0082335_1000141_pt1 | contig 190024 bp, 112 predicted proteins | sample Subgrocontami58m_FD_72375 | JGI IMG/M metagenome (GOLD analysis project Ga0082335, IMG submission 72375) | Subsurface groundwater microbial communities from S. Glens Falls, New York, USA - GMW37 contaminated, 5.8 m (SPADES assembly) (version 2) ... | reverse complement strand
CAATTGAAATCCAGTAGCGTTCCCGGGCAAAGGCGTAGCCGGGCAAACTCACCCGCCGCACTTCCTTTCCAGCCCACAATTGTTCCCAATCCACTTCCACGCCGCTCACCCATAACCGGGCTAATTCCGTCAAGTCACGCGACTGCTTTGGTCCGTCAGCCGCTTCACTCTTTTGATAAGCGCTGCCGAGACCAAGTGAACGATCGCGCTTCACTCGGCCGCGCAACACTCCGGCCGGAATCTCACCGCGGCTGATCTGATCGAGCTGAGCAATCAATTCGGCAGCATCACTCGCGATGAACGCGATCCGTTCCTCCATCTGTTCACGTCCGACCTGCAGCGTGTAAGCGATCGCGCTCAGATTTATCTCTGCGCGGCGAGAGAGGAACCGATGCAATTTCGCGGCCGTTTGCCGGAGGCGCTCGTGGTTCTTGGCCGAAAGAATAATCAACTCCGGCCGATCAACCCGCGCGGCCGGAATTCTTGTGGGGATATGCTCCTCGACGATGACATGCGCATTGGATCCGCCCGCTCCGAACGAGCTGATCCCCGCGCGCCGCGGCAACGTTCGACCGTCCACGATTGGCCGCTGCCATTCTGCCAAACTGCGCTGCACTCGAAATGGCGTTTGGTCGAACTCGATATTTGGATTGAGCGTTTCGGCATGCAGAGAGGGCGCGAGTTGGCCGTGCTTCATTTGGAGCAGCACTTTGGTGAGGCCCGCGATTCCTGCCGCGGCTTCGAGGTGGCCGATGTTCGATTTGACCGAACCGAGCGCGCAAAAGCTTTCGGGCGGGAACGTGGCTGTCTGAAAAGCCTTCGTCAGTCCAGCCACTTCAATCGGATCGCCCAGGGAGGTGCCCGTTCCATGCGCTTCGATGTAGCTCAAAGTGCGCGCCTCCACTCTCGCCGCTCGCAACGCTTGCTGGATTAACTCCGCTTGCGCGGCGGGATTCGGCACCGTGTAGCCATTAGTGCGGCCTCCGTGATTCACGGCGGATCCCTTAATCACGCCGTAGATTCGATCGCCATCCTCAATTGCCAGAGCAAGCGGCTTCAACAAAACCGCGCCGACGCCTTCACCTGGAACGAAACCATCGCCGCCCTCGCCGAACGTCCGGCATTTCCCGTCTGTCGAGAGCATGCGCGTCACGCACAAGCTGACGTATTTGGACGGGTGCAAATAAAGGTTGACGCCTCCGGCGATGGCGGCCTGGCACTCACGTCTGCGAATCGCGTCGCAGGCCAGATGAATCGCTGTCAACGACGAGGAGCAGGCGGTGTCCACCGGCATGCTTGGCCCGTTAAAATTGAAAAGGTACGACACCCGGTTCGCGATCGACCATGGCAATGAGGTTGGCAGCGCGCGCTCGCCTCCATGGTCGCGGCTCACAAATGCGTACGTGCTCGTGGTGACGCCGACAAACACACCCACGTTGCCCGAGTACCCAGGTCGCGTTCGCAGCAACCGTTGCCGTGTATACCCGGCATCCTCGAGAGCGGCCCACGCCGTTTCGAGAAACAGCCGTTCCTGCGGGTCCATCAATTCCGCTTCGAGCGGCGCAATGTTGAAGAAGAGCGGGTCGAATTTATCGACGTCATCGAGAAACGCGCCCCAACGCCCATACATTTTTCCGTCGGCCGCTTTCTTCGGATCGGCATCGAAATATTGGCCGAGGTCCCAGCGCACTGGCGGAACTTCTGTCACGCAATCTCTGCCGTGCTTCAGGTTCTCCCAAAAACTCACGAGATCTTCCGCTTGCGGATAGCGGCCAGCGATCCCCACGATGGCGATGCCGTCGTTTGCTTCCACGGGCCGCAGCGCCTCAGGCTGCGGTGTTGCAATCGTATCGGTCGGGCGGGTCGCAGTTGCCGCGCTGGCCAGCGTCGATTTAGGTGATGATCCTGCTGAATTCGTTCGCAAGAGTCCCGCCACGATCTGCTGTTTATGCGCGGCAACCAGCTGGCGGCTGACCGCGCGCAAGTTCGGATGCTCGAAAAGAAGCGTCTTTGGAAGGGATCCAAAATTCTTGGCGAGCTTCAGATTAAAATCGCTCGTCACAATCGAATCAACTCCGAGGTCCTCGAACCGCTCTTCGGAATCAATCTTCTCGGCCGGCAACTGTGTGACCTCAGCCAGCATTTGTTTGAGCCGATCTTCAAGTTTAGCGGCCAGCTCTTCGTCGTCGAATTCCGCCGCTTCGATGAAAGTTTGCGCTGAGGTCTGCTGGCTCAAATTCTGGAGCTTTCGGGGAATGCCCCATATCGGCATCACTTGCGCCTCGCCGCTCCGCAAGCAGTGCTCGAACAAAGAAATCCCGGTTTCCCGTGAGAGCGGGAAAATCCCATTCTCTTTAAGATAAGCTATCCCCGTGCTGGCCAGTTTCATTCCGCCCTCGCTCCAGAGCGGCCAGTTGATCGAGATGAATCGGGTGGCGCGCTGGTTCCGTGCGTCGGCGCGGCTGCTTGCATTTGCAAACGCGTCCATGAAAGCGTTGGCAAACGCGTAATCGCTCTGGCCCGGGTTTCCCATGACCGCGGCCGTTGACGAAAACAGCGCAACAAAATCGAGCGCCTCATCGCGCAACACTTCTTCGAGCGCGGTCAACCCGCGCACTTTCGGAGCGAGCACAGCGGCAAAATCATCGGTTTTTTTCGCCAGCAAAAATTCATCTCGCAGGACGCCGGCCGCGTGGATGACGCCGTTCAACCCGCCGAAACGAGCGCGAGCCTGGCGCACGATCGCTTGAGCTTCGGCCGCGATGCTGATGTCGCCGCGCAAATAAATCACTTCACTGCCCAGCGCCTCCAACTCGGCCAGGGCGCCGCGTCCTGGGTCGCTCAATTCGGACCTTCCCGCTAAAACCAAACGCGCTTGATACGTTTCAGCCAGATATCGGGCCACGATCAATCCCACGCCGCCCAGCCCGCCAGTCACCAAATAAACCCCGTGCTTGCGGAAAGGCAGCGCCGCGCCGCCTTCTATCTTGAACTCTTCCACTGTCCGCACTTCGCGCTTTCCCCCGCGCCACCGGCTCTCCTCGCCGCCGCTGCCTTGAGCGAGCTCGGCCAGAATCGAGTCATCCATCCGATCGGCGTGGACGACTCGCACGGCGAGATGCGGCTGCTCTTGAATGATCGTTTTCGCAAACGCGCTCATCGCCGCGAAAGCAGGCGCACCGCTCGATGGACAAACGTAAAGAATCGACAACCGCGTTGTTAATCCTCGCGTCATGAGGGCGCGCGCCAGACGCAACATCGCGAACACGCCGAATCCGAGCGCTTGATCCAGCGATTGATCGTCACGCGACCAACGGTGAATGATGAAATCGGCCGAAACCGCTTGCACCAGGCGCTCGAAATCAGAATCACTCTTCGGATCGATGCGAATGAAACCGCCTTCGCGCGCGAACGTTTCACCCGGCGCCACGCGAATGACTTCGAGTTGCGGATTGCGGGAACGTATTTCGCGTTCCCATTCGGTCTCCGCGTCGAACAGCAGGAGCGTTCCAGTGAGATTAGCCGTCTCGATCGACAAAGGTTGCTCGCGCCAGACCGGCCGATAAAAGATTTGTTCTGGCTGCTCGTCGGCCGCAGCTGCCGCAGCTGAAATCGAAGAAGTGCTCTCGTTTGAAGCAACAGAACCATTCCCAGAATGCGCAGGTGGTTGCGCGCGGATCAAATCGGGCGCCCAATAACGCTCACCCGCAAATGGGTAACTTGGCAGCGGAACGCGGCGCGGCGCGTCTTCACCATAAAATTCTCCCCAACGAATCTCGCCGCCGCTCGTCCAGATTTGAGCGATCTTCTCCCAGTTCCGCTTGCGCATCACCGCCGACAAAAACTCGCGGCCGTCCTCCCCTTCGAGAAGCTTCAACCCGCTCGCATTTGTTTGGCGGACTGTGCCGCGGAAAAGCTGCGCTTCGCTGTCGTTCTCGATAAATTGCTTTAATTTTTGCGCCGCTTCTTCACGGGTTTTCGCGACGAATGCCAACCGTTCTTCCATTTCTTCCCGGCCCAGCTGCAGCGTGTGCGCGATTTCCTCGATAGAAGCAAGCGGGCCGGCCGACGCAGCGGGCGCGCACAAGAACCGGTGCAGCTGTTGCGCCCTGGCCCGAAGCCGGTCCGCTGTTTTCGCAGAAACAATCAGTAACTGCGCCTCGGCGTTGGCTGGCTCGGGGCTTCGCAACCCAACGAATTCCTCGACGACGAGATGCGCATTTGTGCCGCCCGCTCCGAATGAGCTGATTCCCGCCCGGCGCGCGACCGCTCTTCCCTGCACGATAGCTGCTGGCCAATCCTGCAGTTTCTGAGGCACGCAAAAAGGCCCTTGCTCGAAGCGAATGTTCGGATTGAGCTCGCGGGAATGGAGCGATGGAACGATTTTTTGACGCGCGAATTGCAACAAGACCTTCGTCAAACCGGCGATCCCAGCCGCTGATTCGAGATGGCCGATGTTCGATTTGACGGAGCCGATTGCGCAGGACTCGGGTTTCAGCGCTGCGGTTTCGGACAGTTCTCGGAACGCTTTGGTGAGGCCGGCAATCTCGATCGGGTCGCCCAATGAAGTCCCAGTTCCATGCGCTTCGATGTAACCGATTGTGGCCGGATCAATCCCCGCCTTCGCCAGCGCATCGCGAATTAATTCCGCCTGCGCTTTCGGGTTCGGCACGGTGTAGCCATTGGTCTTCCCACCGTGATTCACCGCGCTCGATTTGATCACGCCGTAAATGTGATCCCCCTCCGCCATCGCGCGGGTCAGCGGTTTCAGCAGCACCGCGCCCACACCTTCCCCTGGCACATACCCATCCCCGCCTTTTCCGAAGCTGCGGCAGCGTCCGTCCGTCGCGGCGAACCCACCCGGGCTCAATAAAATGTCTTTGTGCGGATGAACCGTGGCATTGACTCCGCCCGCGATGGCGAGTTCGCTCTCGCCGCGCCGCAAGCTGTCGCACGCGAGATGAATCGCGGTCAGCGACGACGAACACATCGTGTCGATCGCCATGCTCGGTCCGTGCCAATTGAAAAAGTAGGAAACCCGATTCGCGATCGAAGCGTATGAAGAACTCAACGGGAAGACGCCGCCACGCTCGGTGTCGCCCGCGCCATACAGCTGGTATTCGCCATACATGACCCCCACGAAAACCCCGACGCTTTTGTTGGCGAGCGCGGAACGCCGGTACCCCGCATCTTCAACCGTCCGCCAGACCGTCTCCAAAAAAAGCCGTTCCTGCGGGTCGAGCACGATTGCCTCGCGCGGAGTGATGTTGAAGAACTGCGGATCGAATCGAGCGATGTCATTCAGAAAACCGCCCCACTTGTTCAGGGTCTTGCCAGGTTTGCCAGGCTCACTGTCATAAAAGACGCGGTAATCCCAACGATCCCGCGGGATCTCCGTGATGCAATCCTTCCCTGTTTGAAGGTTCTCCCAAAATTCATCCAGATCATCCGCCATGGGGTAGCGCCCGAATAATCCGACAATCGCAATTTCATCGGCGGCCACCTGCGCCGGTTGAGTTGCAACAATGGGTTCATCCCGGTTTGGGGTCGCTGGGGAGAATGGTGTCGAGGCACTGCCTGGCGGCTCGTCGGTAGCCTCGCCCCACCGGGATGAAACCGGTGCACTGCTGGGCGGCTCGTCGGTAGCCTCGCCCCACCGGGATGAAACCGGTGCAATGCTGGGCGGCTCTGCCTCGCCCAACCGGGATTTAGCCAACACCACAGCCGCCGCGCGATCGCTGTGGTTCGCCAGAAAATAATCGGTCAATTCGGCGAGGGTTTGGTGCTCGAACAACAGCGTCTTCGATAGCTCGCCAAAATCCTGTTCCAGCCGCTGCGTCAAATCCATCGCCAGAATCGAATCGAACCCATACTTCTCGAATTGCGCGTCCGGGAGAATTCGTTGGGCAGGAATTTTTACAAGGGCCGAAAACCTTTCAGTCAAATAGACAAGCATCCGGCCGGGCAGATCAGCTGTTTCTGGATGCGCCTCGGGTTTGGGGGCAGCACGCGTCTGCGCAGGGCTCGTGATCAACGCTTCGATTCGTTCGCGTTGGCCGAGCAACGGCATCACTTGCGGTTCGCTCGCTCCAAGCACCGTTTCAAAAATGCTCAGGCCCGTTTCATCGCCGAGTGTTTGCAATCCCACTTTCCCAAGCTTCAACTGCTCGATCGCGGCGGATTGGCGCATGCCGCCGCCGCTCCAGAGCGGCCAATTTACAGAAATCGTTTTGCCAGCTCGGTCCCCTCCGCGACGCCGCTCCTCGCGAACGTGCGCGAACTCATCGAGAAAGCCATTCGCATAAGCGTAATCGGCCTGGCCGGGATTCCCCAGCGGCGCCGCGATCGATGAGAACATCACGAAGAAATCGAGCGGCTCGCCGCGCGTCGCTTCATCCAAGACGAGTGCTCCATGAATTTTCGGCCGCAGCACAGCCTCGAATTGCTCCGGCTCCTTTTGAAGTATAAAGCCGTCCTGAAGCACGCCGGCGGCGTGAATGACTCCGTTGATTTCTCCGAAACGCTCCTTGGCCAGAAGCAACGCAGCGGCAACTGAGCTGTCGTCTGCAACGTCGCACCGGCAGTAAATGGCTTCGCCGCCCAATTCGGCCAGCGCGTCGATCGCGCCCTTCTGCTCAACCGTCAGCTCAGATCGGCCGAGCAAGACCAGTCGCGCGTGCGCCGTTCTCGCGAGATGCTTTGCAAAAAGCAAACCGAGCCCGCCCGCGCCACCCGAGATGAGATAAACTCCTTTTTCTTTCCAAGGCAGCGAGCCAGTCGTTTTGGGCGAAAACACTTCGAGCGCTTTCGCTTCCCGCCCGCTCTTGCCATACCGGATCTGGTCGGCGCTTGGATCGAGCAACTCGGCCAGCAAAATGGCGGCGGAATTCCCCACGGACAACTCGATCGTTTTGAGCAACAGATTCGGCCGCTCCAATCGCAACGTGCGGGCATACGCTCCGAGCGCTGGATAGGCCGCGTGCGCATCCGGTCCGTGAACAAAAACCAGCGGCAATCCCGCCTGGCGTTTCCGCCGAATCAAAGCGCGAGTTAAATGGAAAACCGATCGGATGCCGCTCGCCAGAATTTCGTCAATCGCGTTTCCCGCCCGAAACGCCCAGCGATGAATCACAAAATCGACCGACCCCAAATCGAGCAAGCGTTCGTAATCGCCAAAGCAATCGGGGCGGATCGTGACAAACCCTTCGCGGGCTTCGAATTTTTCACCGCGTTCGACCCGCCGCACTTTCAGAGTTGGAGCGAGCGCGCGCAGTTCCTTTTCCAATTCCGCCGTCGAATCGAACAAGAGCACGGTTCCGCTGATCCCGCCGAAGTCATCGGCGAGAATTTGTTTTGCCTTCCAGACCGGCCGGACGAACGAAACATGCGGTCGTTCCGCCGCGGGCCGATACGCGCGCATGACGAAATCCTTGATCGCGGCCACGACACTGCCCTGCTCGTTCATGAACGTGATGTCGAACCGGCGCAGCCCGCGTTCGGTCGGGCCGCGTTCGGTCAAAACCCGTTCGTTCCGGAGTTCGTTGACGTGGGCGTAGCAAGTCGAGGGAAGTTGTCCCACGACGATCTCGCCGACGGCAAAGGGGACTGGCAACTCTCCCGGTTCGCCGCGCCCAAGCACCGCGGCCATTTGAAATGCGCCATCCACGAGCGAAGGGTGCAGCGCGAACATCGCCGCATCAGCGGCTCGCTCGGGCGGCAATCGCAACAGCGCGAGCGCCTCCGTTGACGAGCACCAGATCTGTTGAATCACCCGAAAACTGTTGCCCAATTTCAGGCCCGCTCGCTCGCACCGCTGATAGATCGCCTCCGCCGCTTCGGTTTCGACACAGCGCGCTTGGATCTCTTCGACCAGTTCGCCCTGCGGCAACACACCTGCGCCCGTCAGGGCATTGCCTCGCGCGAAAACCTCGCCTCCGTCCCTGGAACACACTTCGAATCGGATGCTGCCGGATTCAGTTCGCAACCGGACTTCAATTTCCTTCGGCCCGGAAATTTTCAGCGGCCGGACCCAGTTGATATTTTTTAAACCGGCCGTCCCAGCGCCCATTTGGGCCGCTGCCGCAGCCATTTCAATCAGGGCAGCGCCAGGCAAAACTTTTTCTCCCGCAATCTGATGATCCCGCAGGAAAAACTCGGAGCCATCGAACACGGAAGCGAATTTGATCCCTGCCATGCTCGAGCTGTTTCGGTGGACCAGCGGGTGCAGCGCTGCTCCAAACTCCGCCTCCGATGGGGCGAGGGCGCCAATGAGCCGCGAGGAGTGCGCATCAGCCGCTCGCAACCCCCGATCGAGTTTGGCCTCCCACCAATAACGCTCTCTGGCGAATGGATATTTTGGGGCAGAAATCCGCCGGTGCGATTCATCCGCGTGCAAGTGGCCCCAATCCAAATCGTAACCCTTCGTATAAAGCGCCCCGAGCGCCGCCAGCTTTTCCCGGTAAGCTTCGGGTTTCTTCCGCGCCTCGGCCAATTCGTTCAGCACTGTTCCCAAGACCTGGCGGAAAATCGGTTCGTCGCTCGGATCCGGCGGCGTGCTTTCTCCCTTCCACGCCGCGGTTGCTTTTTCTCCGCGAACCAAAGCGCCTAAGCTGGCGGACAACTCCTCGATAGAACCTGCAACCGCGGCAGCGCGAACTGGCCAATGGGTCCGGCCAACATTCAAAGTAAACGCAACATCTTCCAGCCGCAGCCCGCTATCCGGCCGTCCAAGCCATTCCGCGGTTGCGACGATTAAACCCTTCAGCGCCTCGTGAGTTTTCGCGGAGAGCGTCACCAAGTAAGCAGGTTTTTCGAACGGAGGCGTGCGCTCGAACATCGGCGCCTCCTCGATGACCAAATGCGAATTGGTTCCGCTGAACCCGAATGAACTGATCGCCGCCCGCCGTGGCGCGCCGCTTTCCCTGGCCCAATCGCGCAAGGCCGTGTTCACGAAAAACGGGCTGTGCTCAAAATCAATGTACGGATTCGTCTCGGTTAAATTCAGCGACGGCGGGATTTGCCGGTGTTTCAGCGCGAGCACAACCTTGATCAATGCGACCACCCCGGCTGCAGCCATGGTGTGGCCGATGTTCGTCTTCACTGAACCGATCGCGCAGAAATTTTTTTCAGGAGTGAACTGCCGAAACGATTGCGTCAGCGCTTGAACCTCAATCGGGTCGCCGAGCTTTGTGCCGGTGCCGTGCGCCTCGACATATTGAATGGTGCGCGGATCGATGCGGAACCGTTGGTAAACCTCGAGCTCGACCTGCGTTTGCGACAAACTGCTCGGAGCGGTAATGCCGTTGGTCTTGCCATCCTGGTTGACCGCTGAGCCTTTGATCACGCCATAAATGTGATCGCCATCGCGAAGCGCCGCGTCCAATCGCTTCAGCACAACCACGCCGACCGCTTCCCCAGGCACGAAACCGTTCGCGCCTTTGTCGAAAGTTTTGCACTGGCCCTCGGGCGAGAGCATTCCCATGTTGCCAAGCGCCAGGTACGCCTTGGGTGTGGTGAACACCCGCACGCCGCCGGCCAGCGCCAAATCGCAGTCGCCCCCAATCAAACCGCGGCACGCCAGGTGAATCGCCACCAGCGACGACGAGCACGCCGTGTTGATCGCGACGCTCGGCCCTTTCAAATCCAAGAAATACGAAATCCGCGCCGCCAAGATCGATTCGGCGTTGCCCTGGAAAATCGGCGCTTTTTCTTGCGGCGCTCCGCTCTCGAGAACCAGATGAAGGTAATCGCTCGGCTCCACTCCAACGAACACGCCGCACTTTTTTGCCGCCGACGCGGAGGCGCCCAGGTACCCGGCATCTTCCAACGCGTGATAGCATTCCTCCAAAAAAAGCCGGTGCTGCGGATCGGTCGCTTCCGCTTCACGCCCGGAAATGTTGAAGAAGAGCGGATCGAACTTATCGGCATCCGCCAAAAAGCCGCCCCACTTGGAATTGGTTTTCCCCGGCTGAACACCGGTGGAATCAAAAAGGCTGCGGTGGTCCCATCGGTCCGTGGGGATTTCACCAATGCAATTCGTTCCCTCCGCCAAAATTTTCCAGAACTCGTCGGGATTTCCCGCGCCAGGAAATCGGCCGGCAATTCCGATAATCGCGACCTCCTCTGTTGCGGCTCGATCTGCTGGCGAAGGTGTGCGCGTCAAAGCTGGCGAACGTTCTGCAGCTCGATTTTCGATCGGCTGGCTCATTCCTTCTGGCAACCTTCCAGGAAGCTCCTCTTTTCTATTTGCCTCAAAAGCCGCGCTCGCTCCTCCCGCCGGCACTCGACAGCTGCTCGCGATGTGCGCGGCCAGCTTGTCAATGCTGGCGTAATCGAACAGCACCGTTGGCTTGAGCTCCGTCCCCAGTTGGCGGTTCAATTCATTGACGAACGCCACACCCGCGATTGAATCAACTCCATATTCACTAAATGCCACTGACCGATCCAATTCGTCGGCGCTCGCCCGCAACACTCGGGCGATTATCTGATGAATCCGCTCGCGAATCTCGTCGCACGCGACCCCTGCGCCAACGGACGCATCGACTTCGTGCGGGGACTCGGCAACTCGAGGTAGCTGCTCGCGTGGTTCCGGACGATCGGCTTCAATCAATCCATTGCTCCGCGCTACGACAACGTCCTGCGCGCCCGCGGCGTCGACGCGATCGCTGCGCGCGAGCACCCCATGAAAACCCGCCTGATTCAGCGCCGTTTTCCATTCGCTGATCTCCTTTCGCAAGTCAGCGGAGGGAGCAGACAAAACAAGGTCAAGCGCGAGCAAACCTTCGGCGCGAAGCAAGCGCTTGAGATGCGCGAGAAACAGCGCCCGATCCGTTGCGGCGGCTCCGAGCCCTAATGCGATCACGGCATCGAATTCGCCTGTCGCAAAACCTTGCGACTCGATATCCCGAACTAAATCGAGCGCGCGGCATTCACCACTCTTAATCGAGTCACCACCGCTCGGATTCGCAGCGCCGCCCGCACTCGAACTGACTTGCACAATGCGAGGCCGAATCTCAGGCATCGTCTCCGCCAGCAGACTCATCGCATCCGCCTCTAATGTCCCGCAAACCGCGATTCGGGGAGCGCCTGGTCCCGCTCCGGTGTCGAGCTCGTGCCGCAGCCAGGCCAACAGGACCTCGACCAGTTTGCGATGGTTCGCGGCCGCATCCGAAGTTGAACGCTGTGAGCTCGGTCCGATCATGAAAAAAGTGAGTTAGCCAGCACGTTGTCAGTTTCGTTCCGGCGCGTGCGTTCGCCCGCCAAAGCGATGCCAAAGCCATCCGAAACGATTCCCATGCGCGACAGCCCTGCGGAATCAGCCTTCACAAATCCGGTCTGAATCTGGCCGGCGCTCAGCACGCGCTCCAGGGCTTCCATCCCTTCTGCGGGCTGAATGACTCCAAGCCCGGCTGAGCGGAGCGTCTCTTGCATGGCCGCATCGAAACTGTGATTCCAAAAACCCCAGTTGATCACTCGCACCGGAAACGCGACCTGCCCCTGCACCCAGCGCGCATAGCTGTCGATAAAACAACACCCGCCCGCATACATGCCGCGGCGCGCTTCGTTGAAAAAACTCTGCGCCGAACCGAGCAACAAAAGGAAATCAAGCGGACGTTTGCGGGCGATCTCATAAAGCACAGCGCTCGTCATTGTCTTCGAGTGCAAAATGTCGCGGCCTGCTGCCGGGTCGAGCCGCTTCGCCAGTTCATCCTGAAAAACCAAAACGGAATGAACGATGCCATTGAGCGGGCCGAACTGCGCCTCGGCAATCTCCAGTGCGCGGGTCATCTCCGCCAAATCATCTCCGCGCCCCGATAAATAAAGGACCTCCCCGCCCTTGGCGCGCACTCGTTCCATCGCCGCTTCAATCCGCTCGTTCACTGCTCGCCGCCCGATCCAAATCAATTTCGCCCCGACTGTTTCGGCCAAATGTTCGCTCAACGTGACACCTACATGGCCAGCCCCGCCGAGAATCAAATAAACCCCGCCGCGCCGAAACCGGCTCGAAGTTGTTTCCGGCAATTCCGTGGCTCGCAACTTCAGTTGAAAACGGCTCCCGCCGCGCCAGGCGATCTTTTCGCTCGCGCGCTGGGCGGGTTCAGCGGCAAAAGCGCGGGCGAGTTCGCTAAGCATCAAGTCGTCCTTCAATTCGCGAAGATCAAAATCGACGCTGGCGATCTTCAGGCGCGGGTGTTCCTTCGCAACCGATCCAATCAAGCCTGCCAATGCGGCTCCAGACGGATGAATATTATCGCCCCGGAACACTTCGAATGCTCCTGCCGTCGCAGTTTTCAGCGTCATTGGATGTTGCAGCCAGCCCAGGCGGTCCATCGCCTGAATCAATTGCACAAGCGCGAACGGACCGTGCTGTTCCGCCACGCGCAAGCGTTCGATCTCAGCTCCAGCCAAATCCAGCTCGAGGCCGCCCAGGAAACAAATGACATCCGGGCGCGGCAATTGCGCGAGGGTCTTCTCCAGAACCGTTGCATCAGCAATGTCGATTTCGAAATGGCGCGGTCCGATAGTCATGGTTCGAGAGCTCAGCGAGATTCGCACGAGCGACGTTGCGCCGTGTGCGTTCCTGACTGCCGTCGCAACCGCCTCAGCTTTCGCATCCACTGCCGAATCGATCACGAGCAACGATTCAGCGCGCGGCTCTTCAATTGTGATCAAGGGCGATTCGATCCATTCCGGCGTTATGAAATGGCCCGATGGCCCATCTGTTTGCCCAAGCGCAGTCGAGCGAGTCGAAGGAATTTTCGGCGGCAACTCCTTGTTGATGGTCGTTCCGTTCGCCGGACGCAACGCTAAGCGCCGGAGTTCATCGAGGTGCGGCAGCGCTTCCAACGCACTTGGCACATCCGCTCCGAAATCAATGAGGCAAGCGATTTCATTCACGCCAATCTCGCGGCACTTTGCAATCATCTCGAGGCAACTGGATGGATCGCCAATCAACGACGCGTGCCGGCAATACCGTTCGTAGGAAAACTCCGCCATTTTGTTGAGGTCCTGCGCCTCGACCCGAACGCCTCCTTGAACCGCGCTCATGTGAGCATCGAGCGAGCTGCGGATGTACTCGAGAAATGGTTTCCGCACCAGGTCACGGGCATACGCACCGTCCGGATGAACGAACGTGTGCAGCATCAAGGTGACTTTGCCCGCGGCTGGGTTGAAGCCCGCTTGCTCACGGGCTTGGCGATAACGCGCGATTTTGTCCGCCAACTGCGTGAGCGTGCTCCCCTGCAGCATCGTCAGGACGTGATGCCCTCGCTGACCCGCATCCACGAACGTCTCGACCCGCCGCGAGGCTGTCAGCCAAATCGGCAGCTCCTTCTGCAGCGGCTCGGGATACACCCGCAACTGAACGCGTTCACCCCGGCCATTGATTCGCTCGACGGACTCGCCGCGCCAGAGCCGTTGAATTTCCGGTATGCGTTCCAGCCAAACTTCACGAAGTTTCGAATAAACTTCCGGGGCCAAAGCAAAATCGTTCGGGTTCCATCCGCTGGCGAAGGCGATATCCACGCGCCCGCGAGAAAGGTTGTCGACGACGGACCATGCCTCGACCACGCGCAACGGGTCTTCGAGCGGAAGCACCACGCTGCCGGCGCGCAAACGAATCCGCTGGGTGATCGCGGCCAGCGCCGCCGTCAACGTCGCGGGCGAACTGTAAATTCCGCCGAACGGATGGAAATGCCGCTCGGGCGTCCAGACTGCGGTGAATTGGTTTTCGTCGGCAAACTTGGCCGCTTCGAGCACGAGCTCATATTTGTTTTTCGAGGCGACCTGGCTGTTGTCGCTGAAAAACATAATGCTGAAGTCGAGGTTTGAGTTCGGCGGTTCGAGTTCGATTTCGGCGCTGTCAGGCGCTTCGATCGACGTGCCATTCGCTTCCGCTTTCCCGTTTATGATTTCAACGGCCCGTCCGCCATTCTTCGCGTTGCTCGCCCCGTTTTCCGAGCTCCGGCGCGGCGAACGGCTTTCGACCTCTGTTGCCCCCGCCTCCGGGACCCAATAACGGTTCCGCGCAAAAGGATAGGTCGGCAGCGAAATGCGACGCGGCCTTGGTTCACCGTAAAGCGATTCCCAATCGAACGGCACGCCGGAAACCCAAAGTTCAGCCAGCTTCAGCAGATCTTCCTCGATGATCCATCGGCGGAGCGTTTCATCGAATCCAATCGCGTTGCGCAGGCTCTCGATTTTCGCCGATGGCTTTCGGGAATTGCCCCGCAGAAGACCCTCCTGAACTCCAGCGCCGCCAGCCCAGCTTTGCAGTTTGACCACACATTCGCGCCAATCCGCTGCGACCAACGCCAATCGCTCTTCCATCGGCTCGCGGCCAACCTGCAATGTGTACGCAACGTTCCGGAACAGCTGCGCGGCTGCGGCTGAATCGCCCACCTCGCGTCGGATGGCCGCACGCTCGATAAACTTCGCCAGCTCACCGGCCAAAAGGGCCAAGCGCTTTTCGTTCTTCGCCGACAACACAATCAGCAACGGTTTGCGCGGCGCCACTATTCTCTCGCCGGCCGGTTCGACATGTTCCTCGATGATGATGTGCGCGTTTGCTCCCCCCGCGCCAAATGAACTCACGCCCGCGCGCCGCGGCAGAACTTTTCCGTCCAATCGGACGGGCTGCCATTCTTCCAGGCGGCGTTGCACTCGGAAAAATGTTTCCTCGAATTTGATGTGCGGGTTCAGCTTCTCCGCGTGCAATGAGGGCGCCAATTGCCTGTGCTTTAATTGCAATAGCACTTTCGTCACGCCGGCGATTCCAGCCGCGGACTCGCCATGGCCGATATTCGATTTCACCGAGCCAATGGCGCAAAATGGCGTAACCGGTTTGTCCCCGGAATTCGAGGGCCGCAATTCCTGAAATGCTTGCTGTAATCCCGTGATCTCGATCGGGTCGCCCAAGGAGGTTCCCGTCCCGTGCGCTTCGATGTAGCCGATGGTTTCGGGTTCAAGCTGAGCGCGCCGCATCGCTTCGACCACGACTTCCGCTTGGGACCTGGAATTCGGCACGGTGTAGCCGTTGGTTTTTCCGCCGTGGTTCATCGCGCTGGCTCGGATCACGCCATAAATCTGATCGCGATCCACCTTCGCTTGGGCGAGCGGTTTCAACAACAACGCGCCCACGCCTTCGCCAGGCACGTAACCGTCGCCATGTTCCCCAAACGGCTTGCACCGGCCATCGCTCGCGGTGAAATAACTTTGGCTGAGAACGATGTCTTTCTCAGGATGAACCGACGTGTTCACCCCGCCCGCAATCGCCAGTTCGCATTCGCCCCGTTTCAAACTTTCGCACGCCAGGTGAATCGACGTCAGCGATGAGGAACACATCGTGTCGACCGCCAGACTCGGCCCGTGCCAGTTGAAGAAATACGAAATCCGGTTGGCAATGGTCGCAAACGACGAACTCAGCGACACCGGATTGCCCTTGAGCCGCTCCTCCACGCCGAACAATTGGTAGTGCGCATACATCACGCCGACGAACACGCCAATCTTCCGATCGTTCAAGGCCGTCTTGCTGTAGCCCGCGTCCTCGACCGTCTTCCAAACCGTCTCGAGAAAGACCCGCTCTTGCGGGTCCATGAACTGGGCTTCGCGCGGTGAAATGTTGAAGAAGAGCGCGTCGAATTTGTCGACATCCCGGATGAAACCGCCCCACTTGTTATTGCTTTTGCCCGGCTTGCCACCCACCGGATCGTAATGATCCTCGTAAGCCCAGCGCTCCCGCGGAATTTCTTCGATGCAATCCTTCCCCGCGCAAAGGTTCGCCCAAAACTCGTCGAGATTGTCCGCTTGCGGGTACCGTCCAAACACACCGATGATCGCGATGCCCTGCTCCTCTGGTTCGGTGGGGCGAGCCAGGCTCCGCCCGGACCAATCCGGACGCGGAGCGCCCTCGCGAGCCGCTCCACCCAAACTCACGCAACTCTCGGTGGGGCGAGAGTCCTCGCGAGCCGCTTCACCCAAGCTCACGCAACTCCCGGTGGGGCGAGAGTCCTCGCGAGCCGCCAAACCCACCGCACCATTGCCCTCCAACGAACGAACCTCAACCAAATCCTCTCGGATCTCTTTTCTTCCCAGCAACCGATCCAAAGGCTCTGAAAAATTCCGAAGCAAATACTCCGCGAGAGCTTCGAGCGTCGGGTATTCAAACAACAATGTCTTCGAGAGCTCTCCCAAATCTTCCTCGAGCATCTGCGCATAGCCCGCCACCATAATCGAATCGAGCCCATAATTCTCGATCGGTTCATCCGCGTGGATTTGCGTGGGCGGCAGCTTCGTCAGCTCAGTGAATTTCTTAATCAGATATTCGAGCACTTCCCGTTTCTGGGCCGCTTTTTGCTCGCGACTTAAATGCGATGGTCCTGGTCGATTCTGCGGCAGCGCGCTGGTCGCTGGGTGAACCCGAACGTCACTTTCCAAATGGGTCTCCGCCACGAGCGACCGTTTCACTTCCAGCGATTCGACTCGGGCCAACAAACGCGCCCGAATTGTTGCCCGATTCCCCACACAACCCCAGACCCGCGATTCGCCGCTCGCGAGCGCCGTCTCGAAAATTCTCAAACCAGACTCAGCATCCAACGGCGCCAATCCAAAAGCTTCGCCTCGCTCTGCCCCCGCCCGCATGCCGCCTTGTTTCCAGAGCGGCCAATTGATCGAGATCGCCCGGCTTCCTTGCCCGGCCGCATACGCATCCAAATACGCATTGGCAAATGCGTAATCGCTCTGCCCGGCGTTGCCCATTAATCCCGCCGTCGACGAAAACAACACCAACACTCCTTCGCCCCCGCTCGCTCTCTCCAGCGCTTCCAATCCCTTCACCTTCACCCGCACCACCGCTTCGAAATCCTCCTGCCGCTTGGTCCAGATTAATCCGTCCCGCAATTCCCCAGCCGCGTGCAGCACTCCCTCCCATCTCCCTACCTCTCGCGCCACCCGCACCGCTTCCCTCGCCACCGCTTCCTCGCTCACATCTCCCCGCACATACTTCAAGCCCAGCTCCGCCACTTTCTTTTGCTTCTCTCCGCTCAATTCCGATCTCCCCACCAACACTACCTTCGCCCCCGCCTTCACCATCCGCTCGGCGATCATTAAACCGATCGCCCCAGCCCCGCCGCTCATCACATACGCTCCTCCGGGTCGAATCAGTTCTCTTCGCTCTTGCGGCTCGAACTCTTCTAATCTTCGCACCTCCCGCCCATTCTCCCACCTCACTTCCATCGCTTCGTCCAACAACTCCCGCAATATGTCGATCTCCCCTTCCCCGCACCCAACGCTCTTCCAACCAAACTGCGGTTGTTCCTGCTTCAAACTCTTTCCATACCCGCTGACCGCTTCGTACACCGGTTCGCCCTGGGGATAGAGATAAACGAACTTCACCGGCGCTTTCTCTTTCATCAGCGCTTGCGCCAGCCGATGCACGCTGTAAATCCCAAGCTCGAGCCCTTCAGCCAAGCTCACCCCTGGGCGGGACCACCGATGAATCACCACGTCCACTCTTTCTTTGGCTAACCGCTGGTAATCCTCCGGGTCATCCCGCCGAATCCGGATTACGCGAACGTCACTGAGGTGGGGCGAGGCAGAGCCGCCAAGCATTGCACCTCCGCCATCCAGGTGGGGCGAGGCAGAGCCGCCAAGCATTGCACCTCCCCCATCCACCTGTGCTGAGGCTCCACTCTCCACGCGCACCACCTCAATTCCACTGGCGGCCAGTTTCTCCGCAAAATCTTTCTCCTCATCCAGCAACAGCACTCGGCCTTGAAAACGGTTTTGAGTTGTCAACTCCTCGCGCTTCCACACTGGCCGGTAGTACAACAGCTCCCTTTTCTTTTCGTACTTACGGATCTGCAATCCGCTCAACCGGCCGATCAACTCTCCTGCCTCGCTGAAAAGCTTGATCTCGTACCGGCCTTCACCCTTGGCTTGGGCATACGCATAACATCGCTGCGGCAACCGCTCCGCACATTCCACTTCGCTCACCGCAAAGGGCACTCCGTCTTCACCTCGTCCAAGCACGGCCAGACTCTGCAACGCCCCATCCATGAGCGCCGGGCCATATTCCCCTTGCCAACATTCCGGCGCTGACAACCTGCTCAGCACTTCTCCCTCGCCCCACCCAATCTGTTCGATCACGCGAAACCCTGGGCCATACTTCAACCCACGCTGGGCAAAGCCTTCATACAAATCGCCAATTCCAATCGTGTGAACGCACCGCTCGCCCGCTCGCGCATCGATCCTTTCACTCGCATACTCGATGCCCAACTCGGCTTTGCCTTGCGCATAGATTTCGCCTGCTTCATTGCGCAGTTCGAACCCGCTTGCGCCAGTCCGGAGGATCAGCTTCACCCCGGTTTGTCCAACCACCACTGGCCGCAGCCAAACCACTTCGCGCAATCGGACTGATTTGCTTGAGGGGCGCTTCAATGCCTTGAGGGCCATGTCCAAGATGGCGGCGCCGGGCAACACTTTCTCCCCAGCCAACTGGTGATCCGCCACCACCACTTCGCGTCCCGTTAAAACAATCTCACTCTGGTAGGACTCACCAACCTGTTTTTGGTGGGGCGAGGCAGAGCCGCCAAGCATTGCACCACCGCCACTCAGCTGGAGCGAGGCAGAGCCGCCCGTTTGGTGTCCACGCTTCAGCGTGTCTTCCGAAGCTGGGTTGTTGGAGGCTACTGACGAGCTGCTAAGCATTACACCAACATCACTCTGGTGGGGCGAGGCTACTGACGAGCCGCTAAGCATTGCACCAGCAGCATTCAGGTGGGGCGAGGCTACTGACGAGCCGCCAAGCATTGCACCGACACCACTCAGCTGGGGCAAGACAGAGCCCCCAAGCCCCACACCAACGCCACTCTCTTCTCCCTCTCCTTCCCCATGGGAGGAGAGGGCCAGGGGAGAGGAGGCCACTTCTTTGGAGCTCCCCCTCTCCTCGATTGAAATCCAGTAGCGTTCCCGGGCAAAGGCGTAGCCGGGCAAACTCACCCGCCGCACTTCCTTTCCAGCCCACAATTGTTCCCAATCCACTTCCAGGCCGCTCACCCATAACCGGGCGAGCTTGGAAAAATTTCTATTGGCGATAATCTGCGCGAGAAACTGCCGCCCTTCCGCGCCTTCCAACAATGCGGCCGACGAAGTCCGCTGTTCCCGCGCGTTGCCATGGAAAAATTCGACGGCAGTGTCGCTCGATAGATAACTCGTCACCCGCTGCTCGAGTTCGTCCCAGTTCGCAACCACGAAGGCCAATCGCTCCTCGAGCGGTTCGCGCCCGACCTGCAGTGTGAACGCCACGTCTGACAAGCGCGGTTTAGCGGCGGTTTCCTGCGCACGCAACCATTCTAAAAACTCCTCGAGCAGCGTCTGCAAACGCTCGCTATTCGCCGCGGAAAACAAAATCAACGCCGACCCGCTCTGTTCCGGTCTGCGCGCCGTTTCGGTGAACTCTTCCACGATGAGATGTGCGTTCGAACCGCCCGCGCCGAACGAGCTCAGTCCTGCCCGCCTCGGGACGAGCGCACTTCCCAAGCGCGGTTGGTTCCATGGCGCGGAAATGCGTTGGACGACAAACGGCGTGTTCTCGAACTCGATGTGCGGATTCAGTTGCTCCGCGTGCAAACTCGGCGCGAGCGTGCGGTGTTGCAGCTGGAGCAAAACTTTCGTGAGCCCGGCGATTCCCGCGGCCGATTCCAAGTGCCCGATGTTTGATTTCGCCGAACCGAGCGCACAGAACTGTCGCGGCATCGCGCCGCCCGGCGCGGTCTTTTCCAGCGCGGCCGCGAACGCCTGGCTCAACCCGGCAATCTCGATCGGATCGCCCAGCGACGTGCCTGTCCCATGCGCTTCCAGATACCCAATCGTGCGGGGATCAATCTTCGCTTTCGCCAGCGCGCTGGCGATCAGGTCCGCTTGCGCGCGTGGATTCGGCACGCTGTAACCGTTGGTTTTTCCGCCATGATTGACCGAGGTCGCCTTCACAATTCCGTAAATGTGATCGCCATCCGCGATCGCCTTTGACAACGGCTTCAACAAAACCGCGCCCACACCTTCGCCGGGAACGTAGCCGTCGCCGCCTGCGCCGAAACTTTTGCACCGCCCGTCCGCCGCCGCAAATCCGCCTTGGGCCAAACCGACATCTTTCACCGGGTGCAACCAAAGGTTCACGCCGCCGGCGACGGCGAGTTCGCTCTCGCCTTTGCGGATGCTGTCGCAGGCCAGGTGAATGGCCGTCAACGATGACGAACACATCGTGTCGATGGCCATGCTCGGCCCGTGCCAGTCGAAGAAATAGGAAATGCGATTCGCGATCGACGCGTAAGAGGAATTGAGCGACAGCAGCGAATCGGGCGCGGACTTTTCGAGCCCGAGCAATTGATATTGCCCGTACATCACGCCCACGAAAACCCCAACCGGCTTCCCGCGCAGGGCTGACTTGCGGTAGCCAGCGTCCTCGATCGTGTGCCAGACCGTTTCGAGAAAGAGCCGCTCTTGCGGATCCATGATCTCGGCCTCGCGCGGCGGAATCCGGAAAAACACCGGATCAAATTTGTCGATGTCCGCGAGGAAACCGCCCCACTTGTTGTAGGTCTTTCCGGGAGTTCCCGGTTTGGCCGCGTAATAACGATGGTAATCCCATCGCTCCGGCGGCACCTCGGTGACGCAATCGCGCCCTGCCAAGAGATTCCGCCAAAACTCGGCCGGATTCTCCGCCATGGGATAACGTCCAAAAAGACCAACGATCGCAACCTCGTCAGCCCGGACCTCCTCGTTCACCGATGCCCTCTCGCAGCCGCCGGCGTGAGGAGGCGGACAAGGTCGATTCAGAAGGTCCAATGCTCCATCCGCCTCCTCACGTCGGCGGCTACTTGGACGGTTCGCGCTCAACAATTCAGCGAGGCGTTGGCGGTGTCGGCCGAGAAAATAATCGCCCAAGTGATCGAGCGTTTGGTATTCGAACAGCAGCGTTTTCGACAGCGGCCCAAAATACTTTTCGAGCTTCTGCGTGAAGCTCATCACCAAAAGCGAGTCGATCCCATACTTCTCGAGCGGCTCGCGCGGCTCGATCCGTTCCAGTGGAATTTTGGTCAAGGCGGCGAATTGCTGCTTCAAAAAGTCGACAACGGCGCTCTTGCTCACTTCAAGGGGCGCGTCGCTCGCGGCGCCGTCTGGCCTTGGGCCATCAGCGGTCTTAGGTTGCGCCGGCACGCCAGGAATCAAACACCCGATCTGGCATTCGCCCGCGCTCAATGCGCTTTCAAAAGCCCGGTAACCGGTCACCGCATCCAGGGCCACGAGGGCACGGCCGTTCATCGACGCCAATTGCGGCGACACTTTCATTCCGCCGCCTTCCCAAAGCGGCCAATTGATCGAAATACTCCGGCCGCAGCACCGTTGCTCAAGACAGGCCGATTCGCGTTGGCTGACAAATTCGTCGAGGAAGGCGTTCGCAAACGCGTAATCGCTCTGGCCAACGTTGCCGGACAAACTGGCCAGCGACGAAAACATCACGAAGAAATCGAGCGGTTCGTTGGCGGTCGCCGCATCCAGCAAAACAACACCCTTGATTTTCGGCGCGAGCACCTGCCCCGCTTCGGCCGCGGTTTTGCGAAGGACAAATCCGTCATGAATCACCCCCGCCGCGTGAATCACACCGTGGATGCTCCCAAACCGTTCTTTGGCAGCGCGCACGCACGCGGCAACATCGTTTGCCTGTGAAACGTCGCCGCGAAAATACAACACATCCGCGCCGCACGCGCGAAGTTGATCGAGTCGCGCTTCCAACTGCGGAGTGACAGACGAGCGGCCCAGCAAAACCAAGCGGGCTTGAAAACGGCGGGCGAGTTGTTCGCACAAGATTTGACCTAAACCTCCCGCGCCGCCGGAAATTAAATAGACGCCGTTCTTCTTCAGCGGAAGCACACCGCTCGAGAGCGGATTGCACTCGATCACCCGCCGCACCTCACGCGCTCCACTTCGATAGCGAACCTCGACGTCGCCATCCCAAGCGGACAATTCGTCCAGGCACTCTGCTCCCGCCTCGGCGAGTTCGATGGTCTTGAATCGAAACGCAGGCTGCTCCTGCACCAGCGTTTTCGCGTAAGCGCCAATCGCGGCAAAGGCCGGCGTGGCCTCGGGCGGATAAACAAAAAGGAAGGGCAAATCCTCGATCACCCCGCGCCGCAGCAACGCGCGAGTCAACGCAAGGACGGAATAAAAGCCGGTCTTCAACGCCGTTTCCAGGTCAGCGTCAGCAGTAGACCAGTGATGCAGCACAAACGCAGGCTGCACTTCCCGGACGAGCCGATCGAAATCTGATTCGTTGCCCGGCCGCAGCACGACTGTCGCGCCGTTGTTTTGAAACGCTTCGCCTGTGGCCACTCGCACGATTTCGAGCTGCGGATTCCAGACGCGAATTTTCTCGGCCAGCAGCGGATCGTTATCGAACAGCAACAGCTTTCCAGTCAGCGCGGGACCGCCCTTTGCCGGCAGCTCACGAGCTTCCCATTGCGGCTTTAAAAAGGTCAGCGCGCTTACCGGCGGCTGCGTTGAAATGAGGTAAAGCCCGCGCTCATGCTCATGGCGCGGAACAGCTGAACGAATGCTGAACTCGTCGATTCGCGCGACAACCTTTCCGGTCTGATCAGCAATCCTGACATTCCATTTCTCAACGCCGGAATGAATGGTCTTTCGTTGGACGTGCGCATAACAGACCGCTGGCAGGGCTGAACAACTGAGGCGCTCGGCCGCAAACGGAACCGGTGTTCCAGTCTCCGCCCGACAAACCGCCGCCACGGTTTGCATCGCCCCATCGAGCAACGACGGATTTAGAACTGAATTCGACCAGTTCGATCTGGAGGACGGATCCAATTCCAACCGCGATAACGCTTCGTCCGCGCCGGCCCAAATCTCGCGGATCGTTTGAAACGTCGGCCCATAAACCAGCCCAGAGCTCAAGAACCGATCTCGTAAAGATTGAAGGTTTCCCTTTTCAGGAGAGCGCTTCTGAATCTCGCCCAAATCGAGCTGTTCGTCCGGGAAATGTTCCTGCCATCGAGCGGCGCCGTGCGCATACACCAAGCGCTCGCCCAAATCACTGAACAGTCCGAACTTCAACTGCGAAACTGGTCCACGGACCGTCAATCGAATTTCGGTGGCATTGCGCACGATTAATGGCCGGAGCCAAACGATTTCATCGAGTCGAATTGGCCTCCCATCGGTGGCAACGCGCAGGCCCTCCAAAACTATTTCAACCATCACGCTTCCGGGAACGACGGGATCGCCGTTCACCAAATGGTCGCGAAGATAAAACGCAGCCGGCGAAATCGTCGTGACGAAATTGAAACCGTCATTCGTCGGCGTGGCGCGCTCCCACATTGGTCCGGCCACAGGATCGGGCGCAGGCAGCGATGCACTGCGAGACGTGACGGCCTTCACCCAACATCGATCCCTCTGGAATGGGTAACCGGGCAGCGAAATCCGGCGCGGTGTCGATTTCCCATAAAGCTCACGCCAATCGACCTCGCCCCCGTCAACCCAAAACCGGGCGAGTTCATTCCAGTCGGCCGCATTCAACGAACCTCGCTTCATGGCGGGCCGATCGTGTCCGGGAATGACCGCGCCGAGGTAGATCCCTTCGGCGGGTAATTGTCCGCGCAAAAACAGTCCGAGCTTCGCGTGCAAATCCGCCAAATCTGTGACGACAAATGCCGCCCGGCGCTCGAGCGGCTCCCGTCCGGCTTGCAAGGTGAACGCCAGCTCTTGAATGGAAATGTCCGCCCGGATCGCGGCTTCCGGAGACGTCATCGCAGCAGTTGCTGGAGCCAGAAAATCCCGGAGTTGCTCAGCTCGTTTTCGCAGCGCCTCCTCCGTCTTCGCCGAAAGAACCGCCACGAATTTGCCAGCCATCTCCCCATTCGCTCTCTTCGGCGCGGCGTATTCTTCGATCACCAGATGCGCGTTCGTTCCGCTGTAGCCAAAGGAACTCAGCGCGGCGCGGCGCGCCCGATCGGGCCGGCTTTCCCACGGGATCAATCGCGTGTTAACGAAGAACGGGCTGTTCGCAAAATCGATGTGTGCGTTGGCCTTCTCGTAGTGCAACGTCGGCGGAATTTGCCCGTGCTTCAACGCAAGCAGCACTTTGATCAGGCCAGCGAGCCCCGCCGCAAACGAAGTGTGACCAATGTTCGATTTGACCGAACCGAGCGCGCAAAATTGTTTCCGGTCCGTGAATGTCCGGAACGCTTCCGTCAAACCGCGAACTTCAACCGGATCGCCCAGCAGCGTCCCGGTCCCGTGCGCTTCCACGAAATCCAAATCCGCCGCGCTCACGCCCGCTCGCTGGTAAACCTCTTTTTCGAGCTCAGCTTGCGAGATCGCGCTCGGCGCGGTAATGCCGTTCGTCTTGCCGTCTTGATTCGTGCCGGAGCCTTTAATGACACCGTAAATCGGATCGCCATCCTCGACAGCTCGTGCCAGCGGTTTGATCAAAACCACCGCCACTCCTTCGCTCAACGCAATGCCGTTCGCCCGGTGATCGAACGGCCGGCAGCGGCCTTGCGGCGATAGCATTTGCATCTTGCTCGTGGTGACAAGCGCCTCCGGCTCGAGGATTAAGTTGATCCCGCCGACCAACGCCATCTCGCAATCCCCCGCTTGAATGCTGCGACAAGCCAGGTGCAGCGCCACAAGAGACGATGAACAGGCCGTGTCCAACGAGAGACTCGGCCCTTTCAAATTCAGCAAATAAGAAATCCGCGCCGCGAGGATCGATGGCGTCAAGCCGATGCCGGCAAACGCGGATTGCGCCAGCGCGGGATTGTCCCGCCGCAAAATGCCCCCATACTCGCCCGTGGCTGCGCCGACGAACACGCCGCACTTTGTGTTCGACAGTGACCGCGCCGCGTAGCCGGCGTCCTCCAAAGCTTTCCACGCTTCCTCGAGGAAAATCCGCTGCTGCGGGTCCATCGCTTCAGCCTCCGCATGCGACAGATTGAAAAAGAGCGGATCGAACTGGTCGACTTCGCTGATGAACCCGCCCCACTTGCAGTAGGTTTTCCCTTCCGCATTCGGGTCGGGGTCGTAAACAGATTCAACATCCCATCGCTCCCGCGGCACCTCGGCAACCGAGTCGACGCCAGCCGCGAGATTGTTCCAAAACGCATTAACATCAGGCGCCCCAGGGAGCCTGCAGGAAATCCCAATGATCGCGATCTCCCCCGTCCTCACAGGCTCCGGCACAATTGGCGGAACTGACTCGGGGCGCTCACGGAGGGTGTTTCCTTCCGCAGGCGCAGATGCCGCACTCGCGAAACTCGCGTCTTGTTCAGCTTCGGCACAGTTGGGCTCCGGCTCGCGGAGCGGGGCGGGCGCTGGCGCCGCTGCGGCGGGACGGATTTTTTCAACCAACCGAGCAACGTGCTCGGTCAGCCCTTGTAAATGGACATAATCATAAACGATCGATGCATCGAGGTGCAGGCCGAACGCCCGATTAATGCTGTGAACGAACTCAACCCCGGAAACCGAATCGAGCCCAAGGTCGCGAAAGCTCGCGAGCGGGTTCAAGCCGGAGCGTTCCAAGTGCAAGGTTTCGCACAAGCTCCTGGCCAGGTGCGCGCGCACTTCTTCGCTCGCGTCGCTCAGAGCCAGCGCCTCGATGGCCGTTTCTTTCCTAGGAAGAGAAACAACCCGTGGGGCGGGAGCGATTTCGCAGGCGAGTACAGGGGCGGTTTTTTCAGGCACGGCCGCGCTCCGCAACGATTTCAGCTGGATGCGCGCTTTGCCTCCGGAATTATCGCCAGTGGCTGCGGGCGTTTCCGTTTGAGCCGCGGAGGGCGCTAGTGATTTTTGTCCGGGCAACGTTTCCTCTCGAATAAACTGGGTGATCCGGCGTTTGACTTCGGGATGGCCGAACGTCTCGGCGTGCATCCGCAATTCCTCCGTCAAGATCGCCGGCAACTGTTCCAGTTTGCGCCGCGCGAGCGATCGCTTGAGGGTCTTGAGCGTGTAAGCTGGTTTTTCTGCCAAGGCGCGCGCCATGGCCAAAGCTTCCTCGAACACGCGCGCTTGAGGCTGAACCCCGACGTTGGCCCCGCGAGCTTTCAAGTCCGTCCCGCGGTACGTTCCCGCGGTCATCATCATCTCCGTGGCCACCGCATCGCCAAGCCGCTCGCGCAGTATGAACGTCGCGCCGAGTCCAGGGGTGAAGCCATACTTCGTGAACACCGCGCTGTAGAGCGATTCCTCCGACATCACCACCAGGTCCGCGTACAAGCCAAAAACCAATCCGCCCCCCGAGGCGTGACCTTGCATCGCGGCAATCACTGGAACCCGGCACTGCAAAAATCCTTTGAAGATGAACTCGAGCTCCGCGAATGTTTTCACCTGGTCCGACAGGTTCATCAGCTCTTCACGCGTGCCGCCCATCGAAAAAACGTTGTCGCACCCGGTGACAATCACCGCCTTGATCGACTCGTCGCGCTCGATCTCAGCGAAGCTGGCCATCAACCCCTGCAGCACGCCCGCCGTGAACATGTTTCGATGCGGGCGGTCTTGCATCCGCACGACGGCGATCGCGTTGTCCAGAATCTCTAGCGAAACCTCGGGGCACTTTTCCAAAAGCCCGACCAATTTCATCCAGTGCGTTCCCATCGACACCACTGGAACCTCCGACGCTTTCATTGAACCGTTCGCTTCGACAGCTTTGATGGGCGCGTCTGACGGACTCCGTTTTTCCTCGAAGCTGCCGTACCAATAACGATTCTTCGCGAAGGGATAACCCGGCAGCGGAATTCGTTTCACTCGCGGAGACAAGCTTTCAAAGTCGATCTCCGCCCCCGTCACCCAACGTTGCGCAACGAGTTCCAGATCTCCCTTCCCTCTTCCCGCGCGTTCGCTTCCACTTGTCAAATCGCGCGGGGAGAGGGGCTCTGCTTCTCCGTTGTGCGCAGAATTCTTTGACGCCGTTCCCAGGAATACTCCCGGTGACAGAGGGCTCTCGGTGACGCCGCTGGTCGTTCCAGCCGCGCCAGCACAGGTTAAACTCGCTCCTTCGAGAAATTTCCTGAGCCTGTCCCTCAATTCTCCAAGACTGCACACCACAATAGCCAAGCGTTCTTCCATCGGCTCCCGCGCGACCTGCAATGTCCGGGCGATCCGGCTCAACGTGACATCCACGGCCGGCTGTTCAACCAACCGCAACAAGCTTGCGGCCGCATCTCGCAACTGCGCCTCGGCCCGAGCGGAAAGAACAATCAACGCCGGGCCACGCTCGGAATCCATCAACTCCGCTTCTGGCCGATTATCGTATTCCTCGATGATCAAGTGCGCGTTCGATCCGCCCGCGCCAAAGGAACTCAACCCCGCCCGCCGTGGACAGCGCTTGCCATCGATGATTGGCGTTTCCCAGACCGCGCCCGCCTTTTGCAATTTGAATGGTGTGCGGCTGAAATCGATGTTCGGGTTGACCGTTGCCGCGTGCAGCGTCGGGACAAGTTCGCGATGGCGCAGCTGCAACAGAATTTTTGTTAAGCCGGCAATTCCCGCGGCCGCCTCCAAATGGCCGATGTTGGATTTCACCGAGCCGATCGCGCACCATGGCTCGGTTCGCGCAGATTCGCCGCTGCGTTCGCGCAGGACCGATTTGAATGCCGCGGATAACCCGTCCACTTCGATCGGATCTCCCAGCTTCGTTCCCGTGCCGTGCGCTTCCACATAACTGATCGAGCGCGGATCAACTCCAGATTGGCGCAACGCCTGAGCGATGACCGCGGCTTGCCCCGCGGGGTTCGGCACGCTGAATCCATTGGTCCGCCCGCCATGATTGATCGCCGACGCTTTGATCACGCCGTAAATGAAATCGCCATCGCGTTCAGCTTGCGCGAGCGGCTTCAAAACCACCGCGCCAACGCCCTCGCCCGGAACATAACCATTCGCTGCCGCGCCGAAGCTGTGGCATTGGCCGGTCGGAGAGAGCATCCCGAGCGTGCAAGCGTTCACGAATTTCGACGGATCAAGGTGCAAATTCACGCCGCCTGCCAGCGCCACTTCGCACTCGCCCCGGCGCAGACTTTCGCAAGCGAGATGAATTGCGGTGAGTGAGGCGGAGCAGGCGGTGTCGACCGGCAAGCTCGGCCCCGAGAAATTGAAGAAATACGAAATCCGATTCGCCAGCGACCATTCGCCCGAATGATCGACGCGCGTTCGCTGCTGCGCGTTTCGCAGCACGCCCAACACTTGATACGAATTGTGAGTGACGCCCGCGAACACACCGACGGGCGCGCGTTCCTGTTTTTCAATCCACCGCGCGATGCGGCGCGGCGTGTAGCCGGCATCCTCGAGCGCGTGCCAGGCGGTCTGCAAAAACAATCGCTCCTGCGGGTCCATCGTTTCGGCTTCCGCCGGCGAGATGCTGAAAAATGCGGCGTCGAATTCATCAACTCCATCGAGAAACCCGCCCCACTTGCAGTAGAGCTTTCCGTCCCGCGCTTTGGCCGGATCCGGATCGTACAAATCTGCCGCCGCCCACCGCCCCGGCGGGAGTTCGCGAATCGAGTTGCGGCCCGATTTTAGATTCGACCAAAACGAAAAGAGATCCGGCGCTTCAGGATAACGGCCAGCCAAACCGACAATAGCGATCTCATCGGTGGCCTCCTGTTTGGGCTGAGATTGCGGCGCCTCCGTTTTGACAATCACCACGCTCGCGGAAGCGGCGCCCGCTTCGGTCGAATCAGCCGAACCGGGGGTTTGCGTCGACAGTTTTTCTCCACCGCCAAACAGCCGCGACAACTCGCCCGCATGTGCCTCGGCCAAATGCCGGCTCACCGCTGCCGCTGACGAATATTGAAAGAGCAATGTCTTCGAAATCTCGGGCAGATCGCGGCTGACCCGCGCGTTGAACCGCGTCACCAGAATTGAATCGAGTCCATATTCCGCCAGCGGTTTGTCGACTTCGAATTGGTCAGCAGGAATCTTGAGCAATTCCGCCAGAACCATTCGGACGTACGCCTCGGTCTGCGTGTAAAGCTCGTCGCGGCTCGGCTGTCGAATGGGTTCAACCACGGCCAAATCTCTCTGCCACTTCGCCGCCCGCCGCGACGCCACTTTACGATTTCCATAACAAAGCAGGCCCGAGCTCACTGGCCAGTTCAGCGCGCGTTGCCAAATTTCAATTCCCTCTTCCCGCGCGAGCGCCGGCAATCCGGTCAAAGCAAGCGTCTGCTCCGCGCGAACTCGCAGTTCCGCCGCGGGGATTCCCGTGACAATTCCGCCATCGCGCCACATCTGCCAATTGATCGAAAGCGTCCGCCCAAAACAAAGACCGCGCGCGCGCTTCTCCTCTCGCTGCGCCGCGAATTCGTCCAGAAACCGATTGGCAAAGGCGTAATCGGATTGGCCAGGCTCAGGCAAGAGCGAGGCGATCGAAGAACAGAGCAAAAAGAAATCGAGCGGTTCCCCTGCCATCGCATCATCTAAATTCAAAACGCCTAGGATCTTGGCCGCGATGACTTCACGAAGTTCTTCAACCGGCTTCTTCAATAAAAAGCTGTTGCGCATCACACCGGCCGCGTGAATCACGCCGTGCAGCGCGCCGAATTGAGCTTTCGCCTTGCGGACGGCTTCGATCACATCATCGCGCCGCGTCACATCGCCGCGGACGTAGCACACCTCCCCACCCAACCGCTTCAACTCTGCGATTCGCGCCTGCTGCTCTTCCGAAAGCTCGGAGCGTCCCATCCAAACCAGCCGGGCGCCGTGCTCGCGCGCGAGATGGTCGGAGATAATTCCCCCAATTCCGCCCGCCCCGCCTGTGATGAGATAAACGCCCTGCTTCCGGAACCACGTTCCTTCAGCGCGAGCGAGCGGCTGTTCCTTCAGGCATTTTGCTTCACGCCGGCCGTTTCGATAGCGCACTTCAATTCCATCACTCTTCGCCGTGATTTCGCCGCAGAGCGCCGCAAATGCATCGTCGGCAAACACGGCGGCCGTCTTGATCCGCGGATCTTCCTCTGAAACCGTTCGCAGAAATGCGCTCAACGCCGCCAGCTCAGGCGGCGCATCCGCCAGCTGCAGGAGGAGCAAACGAATATCCGAGCTCAGCTGCAGCCGAATCAAAGCGCGGGCCAGGTGATGGAGCGGCTCAATGCCGCGAGCCAGCTGTTGCTCGGTCGAACTTCCCTCGCCCCAACGGAAGACGATCCATTCCGGTCGAACGGACTCGACCAACCGGTGATAATCCTCTTCAGCAAAAGGCCGCAGCGCGGCCTGCGCATCCGATTCTTCATACGATTCCCCGGCAACAACCCGGACCAATTTCGTTTCAGGCCAGCGCTCCTTCAGGCGCGTCGCCAACTCATCCTGTCCGTCGAACAATAGAATCGCGCCGGGCGCAGGGCTGTTCGCAGGCTCGATAGCCAACGGCTTCGCTTCCCACGCCGTCTGGAACCCAAAATATTCGACCGGCCCAGCGCTCGACTCGCTCGGCAACTCGACCATGGTTGAACGTTTCGTCTCGGCGGGAATCGTTCCGGCCGGTAGCGAATTTTCCTTGGCTGACACCCAATAACGCTGAAGCGCGAATGGATAGGCCGGCAGAGAAAGTCGCCGTCGAGCTTCCCCTTCGTGCAATTTCAACCAATCGATCTCGTGGCCTTTGACGTAGAGGGCGGCCAGCGCGAGCAGCTTTTCCCCATAGTCCGCGGGTGATGCAGCCGTCGCCGCTTTCAGATCTTCAAACACATTGCGTTGGACTTGCCGGTAAAGCGCCAGCTCCGCCGCAGCCAATGGTCCAGCGGAACCCGCCAAAAAATTCTCCGCCGCTCCGCCTGCCAGCCACACGCGCAACGCCTCCCGCAACACTTCTTTCGAGCTGACCACGAACGCGACACGTTTTTCAAAATGGCTTCGGCCAAAATTGAGCGTGTAACTGATCTCATCGATTCCAGCAAAAACGTTTTCCTCGCGATCGAGCCAGCCTGCCAAATCCGCTACCCGGCGTTTCAACGAATCCTCAGTCCGGGCCGACAGGGCGATCAAATAACCCGGCTTAGGCTCGCGCAGCGTGCGGTTCTCAGCGGGAGGCTCCTCGATGACGGCATGGAAATTGGTGCCGCTAAACCCAAATGAACTGACCGCGGCGCGCCGCGGATGCTCTGGCGCGCTATCCCAAGGCCTCAATTCGCGCTGCACGAAAAATGGGTTCTGCCCAAAATCGATTTCTGCGTTCGCTTGTTCGCAGTGAATCGACGGCGGCAATTGCCGGTGTTTGAAAGCGAGCAACACTTTGATCACGCTCGCCGCAGCCGCTGCCATGAGCGTGTGACCGATCGATGTTTTTACCGAACCGATCGCGCAAAAGCCTGGCTTGTCCGTGAATCGCCGAAACGCTTCCGTTAATGCGCCAATCTCGATCGGATCGCCAATCTTAGTCCCGGTCCCGTGGCACTCGACATAACCAAGCGTTTCCGGATTGATCCCCGCGCGCTGGTAAACGTCGACTTCGAGCGCGGTTTGAGATGGGCCGCTCGGCGCTGTGATCCCGCTCGTCTTGCCATCCTGGTTCAGGCCCGAACTGCGAATGATCCCATAAACGTGATCGCCGTCCCGCTGCGCGTCGACCCAGCGCTTCAACACCAGCGCCGCGACGCCTTCGCTCGGAACGAACCCGTCCGCTTCAGCGCTGAATGTTTTGCACCGGCCGCTCGCCGACAGCATGCCGGTTTGGCTCGCGAGAATGTGAAACCGCGGCGTGGCCATCACACTCACGCCTCCGGCCAAAGCCATGTCGCTGCTGCCTGATCTCAGGCTTTCGCACGCGAGATGAAGGGCGACTCCCGAGGATGAACACGCCGTGTCGATCGCCAGGCTTGGGCCTTTCAAATTCAGCCAATATGAAATCCGCGCGGCCAGAATGGCCGGGGCCAATCCCATGAACGAATACGCTTCGTGGTCGCGGCCCGCCGCGCGCAGCACTTCCGAGTAATCTCCGCCGGCGCACCCAACGAACACGCCGCAGCGGGCCCCGTTCAGCTCGCGATTGCCGTAGCCCGCGTCTTCGAGGGCTTTCCAGCATTCCATCAGGAAGAGCCGTTGTTGCGGCTCCATCAACTCCGCTTCGTGCGGTGAAATGTTGAAGAAGAGCGGATCAAACTGATCGATCTCAGGAAGCAGCCCCGCCCATTTCGAGTAGCTTCGTCCGATCAACTCGCGCTCTTCGCTGTAGTATTCCTCCAAAGGCCAGCGCTCAACTTCGCGCACGCAATCTTTCCCAGCCGCCAGATTGTTCCAGAACTCGTCCAGATTCCGCGCGTCGGGAAATTGACCGGCCATTCCAACGACCGCAATCGCATCTGCCAGGCTGGGGCGAGAGTCCTCGCGAGCCGCTTCACCTGCACTCATGCACCCATCGGTGGGGCGAGCCAGGCTCCGCCTGGACCCACCCGGGCGCGGAGCGCCCTCGCGAGCCGCTCCTTTCTCCGCCCTGAGCGTCTTCCACACACCATCTCCGCATACGGAAACAATTCGCCCGGCCAGCGCGCGAATGGTCGAGTAATTGAAAAGATCAACCGATCGCAGTTGTGTCGTTAGGCTTTGATTAATGGCTTCGACCACTTGCACGCCGACAATCGAATCAACGCCGAGCCGATCGAAGGTTGTCTCGACGGAGAGATCAGCTGATTCGAGCCGCAGCACACTTTTGAACACGGAGATCAGCCGCTCCTCGACGGATAATCGCAGCGTTTCAGAATCGATTTCCCCGAGCACAGCTTCACCCCGTTGCGGCGTTTTCGCCGAAATCGTTTTCGACCTGTCGAGGGCGCTCGCCGTTTGGGGTGGTCGAACTTGAGGCGGCTTCAGGTCATTGGACTTACCAGCGCTTTCCGAGTTGGCGGACAGCCAACAACCGTCGCTTTCCGCAAGCAACACTCGCTGGATTGGATCTTCGGTTGCGCCCCGCAACACCCCTGTCATCGTGACAGCTCGAAAACCTTCCTCCTCCAAAACAGTTTCCCACTGCGAACCGCTCAGCAACGGCGCATTCGGCGACCGCCGATGGCCGTCATCAAAATGCCACCAGCCATCGAGCAGGCCGTACGTGAGAGTGTTGAACACGGACACATTCGCCACCTCGATCATCGCCAAAATCCCGTTGCGCCTCAGCAGCGCTTTCAACCGCTGCAAACTGGCGTGCAAATTCCGCCCCACATGAATCGCATTGGCGCCGATCACAATGTCGACCTCGCCCGCGCCGATCGAATCGGGAACGTTCTCCGCCTCCAAATCAAACGTCGCAAAACGCATGAAGGGGTAGCGCGCCGCAAAACGCTTTTCAAAATGCGTTTTAAATCCGGGGGACAAGTCCGAATAAATGTAATCAACCCTGGCCGCTTCCGGCGCCAAAGCCGCCGCCACAAATTCCGTGGTGCTGCCCGTGCCGGCCCCCACTTCAAGTATTCGAATTTTCCCGCCTGGATGTTTCGCCCGCCAACTGCCCACGGCTCGCGCGACGACGGCGCCGAGCAGGCGATTGTAATAATCGCACACCGCGGTCCCGCGGTAGATTTTCTCGACCAGGTGAAGCGAACCGCCTGGAAACATCACTTCGGTCGCGGCTGTTCGCCCGCTCAAGACACTCGGCAGCGCGGTGACACAAGCCGTCAGCAATCGAGCGTGTCCCGACAGCGCCGGCCGCAACGCCACAAAATTCCGGAGCAACAAATCGGCATCGTCAACCGAGGCGCTCGTTTGTGGCGCTCGACGCTTCAACCCCGCCGAGCCATTCACCACGGGTTCGAGGAAGCCGCCGCTTGAAATCACTTCTAGAAGCAATCCGAAAAGGCGCTCATGCCTTGGAATCACGCCCAACTGCGCTTTGAGTTTTTCCGGGTCAAGGCAATCGCCCAGCGCAGGCAGCAGTGACAATCGCGTCCATTCGCTGACGAGAAGCGATCGGGCGAACTCTTCCAGCGCAGCGAAACCTTCCAACTCCGCGTCGATCAATTCCTGTCTCGGTTTGAGCCGGCTGCTCTCGTGCGCCAAAACTTTGTCCAACTCCGCAAAAACGGAAGGGCGCGCCGCCACTTGAACGTTCTTCCTGAGGCGCGGTTCCACGCCAAATTCCTGCTGCAGGTCGTCCGACGCTTTCAACAGGGTCAATTCGGGAAGGCTGCTCGCCAGCATCCATTCGAGCCCCGCGATGGCTTCCACCGGCTCGATCGATCCCATCCCGATGCGCGCTGCCATCGATCGATACGGCTCGGTCGCCACCACCCCCACGCTTCCCCAGTACCCCCAGTGCACCAGATGAACTGGCAGCCCAAGCGCGCGCTCGGCCCAACGGGAATAAACATCCGCAAACACGCTGCCCGCGGCATAGTTGCTCTGCCCGGCATTGTTCAAAAAGCTTTGCACTGATGAGAAGACCATCAGCCAGCTGGCTCCGGCTGATTTCGAGGCCTGCGCCAGCACCGCCAGCCCAGTCGACTTCGGCTCGAGCGCCGCGCGCAAATCTTCTTCTTGCATTCGCTCCAAACGGCGGTCACGCAGCCCGAGCGCGGAATGAATGACTCCATCGATCCTGCCCCACTTCGCCCGCACCGCCTGAATGGCGCGATTCAACTCCTGCTCGTCCGAGGCGTTCGCCCGCAGATAAACAAATTCGCCGCCACACGTCTTGGCCAAGCTGATCCGCGCTTCGATTTCGGCGTCGACCGGCCGCCGCCCAATCCACGCCACTCGGGCCTGATACTTGCGCCAGAGATGTTCGCTCACGACCGAACCGATCCCGCCTGCGCCTCCGAGGATCGCATACACCCCCTCGGGCCGGAACGATTGAACCGCCGGCAAAGTCGATCCGGGTTGTGTGGGAACGAGCGCCAACTCGTAACGTTTGCCGCCGCGCCAGCTCACTTTCGGTGTCCGCGCGTGGCTGGGTTCATTGAGGATCGCGGCGACAGCAGCCTCGACATCGTTCGACGACACTTCACCAATATCCAAACAGCTGAGCTCAATCTCCGGACACTCGCGCGCGATCGAGCCGGCAAAGCCGGACATTCCAGCGAAATACGGATCTCCAGATTCGAGGGAAGTCACCGGCCAAATGCCGCGGGTGATGATCTTCAACCGCAGCCCACCTTCGAACCATCCTTCGCGCTGCAACGCTTTGCTGAGCCTGAAAAGATTTATGACACCGGCTTCCTCCGCCCGCGCGATGCGCTCCCGTTCACTTCCTTGCTCCGCGCAACCGGCGAATACGTAGATCAAATCTGGTCTCGGCAATTCGCGCAGTTGACTCGTCCACGAATTCGGATCGGCCAGATCAATCTGCCAACCGTCGTTCGTTGGCCCGGCCGCGTGGCGCGATAATAGAATCAGCCGAGCATCCGGATGGAAACGCCGCAGCCCGTTTTCCAGCGCGCCAATCTCCGGCGTCACGATCCAAACCGCTCCGGCCGATCGCACCGGAGCTGCCGCAACCGGCTTTTCGACCCACCCGGACGTGAAACAAATCTGTTCGAGCAAGCGCTCATGGGTTGGATGTGCGGTGGCTCGACCGGAAAACTCTTTCGCCGGCCGGGCGCAGTACCCAGCCAGCGTTGCGCAAACACGCCCTTGCTCGTCGGCGACGACGATATCAACGCCCGTCTCTCGTTGGCGAACATGCGCCCAAGCGTGCTCGGGAATGGGGCAAAACAATTCGAAGCGTTCGAGAGAAAACGGCAGCTGCGGTTCGGCGCGCGCACTTTGCGCGGCATTGCCAATCGCAAGAAGCGTGGCCGCTTGCAGCGCGCCGTCCAGCAGCCCTGATTGATGGCGGTAACCTTGTTGCTCAGATTTAGCCGCGCCAGAATATTTCAATTCCGCCAGCACTTCGCCGTCGCCCAACCAAAACTCACCAACAGTGCGATACGATGGACCGCACTCGACGCCCGCCTCGGCGGAACGCCGATAGAAATCATCTCCAGGAATGCTCCGGACGCAGCGAACCCGCGCAGCTTCCAAATCGATTCGTTCGCTTGCCCCAACGCGTTCGCGAACGATTTCGCCTTGCGCGTGCGGCGCGGCACTGTCCGCGGATTCCACGCTGAAACGAATGCGTCCGGCTTCGTTCCAAAGACGCACCGTGAGATCGATCGTCCCCTCGCTTAATTCAACAGGACGCAGCCAATTCACGCCGCACAAGTTCACCGGTCGCCCAGGTTCAAGAACGTTGGCCGCCTCCGCCACGAATTCGAGATACCCCACGGCCGGAAGAGTCGGGCGTCCGTTCACTTTGTGTTCTGCAATGATTCGGTCAGTAGGCGCGAGCCGCTTCACGAATGACATTCCACTCGCTAACCCCGGCGTTGGCCGATCGATTAAGAGTCCGAGTGAGTCCGCAGTTGGCTTCGAGGACGGCGGCGTAAACCAAAACGATCGTTCTTCAAATGGATAGCTCGGCAGCTCAATCCGCCGCTTCAGCTCGCCCTGGTGCAGCCATTCCCAATCGATCTCGCCGCCGGAGACGAAAACATCCGCGAGTTTCCTCAGCTCAGCCCGATACAAGAGCGGGTCTGGCGCATTCAGCACAACCAAACGCTCTCCGGCTGCACTCGATTTAGTGCTGCCGTTGCGCTGTGCCGAGCCAGCTCGAGTCAGGGCGCAGTTCGCGGGGAATTCATCCGCCAACAGCCGGGCCAAGGTTTCGCGCAATTCGACCGCGGTGCTCGCCACGATCGCGCAACGCTTCTCGAGCGCGCTCCGGCCTGTGTTCAAGGTGAAACTGATTTCAGCTAAATCGCCACGACGCCCTTCTTCCGATTCAAGCCACGCGGCCAGATCTGAAATTCGGCGGCGGAGCGAATTTTCGGACGCAGCCGAAAGCGTGAACAGATAACCCGGTTTGGCAGGGAATTGTTTCGCGGAGAGGACTGGCGCTTCTTCCAATACCAGGTGAACGTTCGTCCCGCTGAACGAAAACGCACTCACCGCCGCGCGCCGTGCTCGGCCTTCCTCGCGCCGCCACGAACGCAACGCGCGGTTCACGAAGAACGGGCTGTTCTCGAAATCGATGTGCTCGTTGGTCCGGTCGCAATGCAGCGTTGCCGGAATTTCACCGTGCTTCAGCGCGAGCAACACCTTGATCACGCCGGCAATTCCAGCCGCCGCCAAACAGTGCCCGACGTTGGATTTGACCGAGCCGACCGCGCAAAATCCGCGGGCAGCGGTCGAGCGGCTAAATGCATCCGTCAACGCCTGAATCTCGATCGGATCTCCCAAGTTCGTGCCCGTTCCGTGGCATTCCACATAACTGACCGTCTCGGGACGGATGCCGAACTTTTCGTAAACTTCCAACTCGAGCGCTGTTTGGGACGGCGCGCTCGGCGCGGTAATTCCATTCGTTTGACCGTCCTGATTCATTCCCCAGCCGCGGATGACCGCATGAATCGGGTCGCCGTCGCGGATGGCATCTTCGAGCCGCTTCAACACGATCACGCCAATTCCCTCGGACGGAACAAAACCATCGGCGCCAGCCGCAAACGCGCGGCAACGGCCCGCCGGCGATAACATCCCGGCGCGGCTTGACCAAATGTGGAACCGGGGCGAGCAGATGACCGAGACGCCGCCGGCCAAGGCCAAATCGCTGGTTCGACTTCGCAAGCTTTCGCAGGCCAGGTGAATCGCGGCGAGCGAAGACGAACACGCGGTGTCGACGACCAAATTCGGACCTTTGAGATTCAAATGATACGCAATCCGCGCCGAGAGAATCGCGGAAGCGTTTCCGGTGAATGCGTACGACTCGGCCCATTCGTCCGTCTGACGCAGCCGATGGTCGTAATCGCTCCCGCCGCTTCCAACGAACACTCCGCAGCGGCGGCCATCCAGCGCGCGATCGGAGTAACCGGCATTTTCCAGCGCACGCCACGCTTCCATCAAGAAAAGCCGGTGCTGCGGGTCGATGTAGTCCGCCTCGCGCGGAGAAATTTTGAAGAACAACGGATCGAACCGGGTTGGGTCCGGAAGAAAGCCGCCCCATTTGCTGTAGCTCTTCACGCGGGCGCTTTTGTCTTCGCTAAAAAATTCCGCAATCGACCAGCGGTTGGGGGGAATTTCACGGATCGAATCGACGCCGGCCCGGAGGTTTGCCCAAAACTCGTTCAGGTTCGAAGCGCCAGGAAATTGTCCCGACATTCCGACGATCGCAATTCCCTCCCCCGTAGCCGCCTCTCTCGTAGCCGCCGACGTGAGGAGGCGGACCCGTTCATCTTGCGGTTCATCAACCCGGCCTCCTGCATCTCCCACTTCACCCAAGCGGTCCTCCTCCCTCACAGCGAACTGGAGCCCACCACCCGGATCTCCCGATTTCGCCAGCAGCTCGGCCAATCGCGCGACCAGCTTCGCCTTCGTTGCGTAATTAAAAAGGTCCGTGGACCTGAGCTTCACTGGAATCCTGGCATTCAGCTTTTCCACGATTTCAACCGCCAGGATCGAATCGACGCCGAAGCTTTCGAACGTCGCATGCGCGTCATCGAGCTGCGCTTTCGGGAGAACTTGCCGGAGCACAGCATCGAGTTTCGCGGCGAGAACCTCTTCAACCTTTCCGGAACGTTTGTCCTCGAAGATCTGCGCCGATCGCGATTCAACAACAGCCGGCGTGGCCGATACGACTTGCGGAATGAACACACCATCGCTTTCGCCGATAACGACAGTTTGCATCAGGCCGACGGGCGCTGCGCTCGATCGATTCAAAGCGCGGACATGCCGAAAGCCTTCTTCACCGAGAGCTCGCTGCCACTGCGCCTGGCTCAACAACGGAGCGTTTTCCATCCGCCGCGCCACGTCCTCGAACGACCACCAGCCGTCCAGTAGCCCATACGTGAGCCCATTGAAAATCCGCGCCTGCGTCGCTTCGAGCAGCACGATGAGTCCGCCCTCTTTCAGCAGCGCTTTGACCGTCTGCAACGATCGGTGCAGCCGCGAAGTGGTGTGCAAGACGTTCGCGCCGACAACCACATCGAACGTTTGCGGTGGCCAGCCTTGCGCCGCAAGCGGCTTTTCAATATCCAAAATCTCAAACCGCATTCCCGGCAGCGCCCCGCTGAAATTCCTTTCTCCGAATCGCGTGAAAGCGAGCGAAATGTCGCTGTAAACGTATTCGACGCGATCGCCGAATCCACTCAATGCCCGAGCAACGAATGCGGTCGTTGCTCCCGAACCGGCGCCGACTTCCAAAATCCGCACTTTACCCGCCCCTTCCGCCAGGCGGGCTGCGGTCCATTCGCGAATGGCGACCGCGGCGAGCGCATGAAAATAATCCAACAGAATCGTTCCCTTATAAATTCGAGTCACCAACTCGACGGAGCCATTGGGGAACATCACGTCGGTGGCGGGAACACGGCCGGAAATCACCTCGGGGATCGCTTCGATGCAGGTCCGCAACAGCGTCCCGTGCGGGATAAAGTTCGGAAAGCGCTGATAAAACCGCTCCCACTCGCCCGGCAAATCTTCCAGCGCCCGCAGCACCTCTGGGTTGGCCAGATTTTCGGTGACGCGCCACGCCGTTCCAGTCCGCTCGAGAAATTCTGCGCCGGTGAGGAATTGAAGAATCGAATCGCTCAACCGGTGAAACTTCGGCACGACCTGAAAGGATTCGCGCAGATCCACGCCGCGGCAGGTTTGCCCGCTGCGCGCGAGGAGCCCTGTTTCCCGAACTGTCTTCAGCAGCACGAGAGCGCCAAGCCGTTCCAATTCGTCAAAGCCGCGCGCTTCTCCTTCCGCTTGCTCGACCGCGAACCCAAATTCAGCGTCCGGCATTCGCTCGATCTTGTCCGCGATGTCACTCGCGCCTGACGAACGCATTCCCACTTCAGTTCCCGCGCCGCCAACCGGGACGGTTTTCATCGCGCGCCGTTGATATCCGCTCAATTTAGCGGCCACATGTCCTGCTTCGTCCGTGAGGATTATCTCGAGGTCGCGGCCCGCCCGGACGTGAACGATCATTTCCGCCGAGAGCGGTTCGAACAGTTCGGCGCGTTCGAGGCGGAATGGCATCTCCAAATCACCGCTGCGTCCGTCCAAAACAAATCCAGCCGCCGCTTGCAGCGCGCCGTCCATCAGACTTGGATGCCATCCAAACCGCCCGAGTTCGTCGGCGCAAATCGCGGGCAACCGCAGCTCGGCGATCAATTCGTCCTGGCCCAGCCAGAGGCGCTTTACGCTTTGGAAATAGCGCCCGTACTCGACGCCCGCCGCCGCGAACTTGCCGTACAGGTCCGTCACTTCGCGGCTGCAGCGGCTTCGGACCGCCGCGACGTTGACGACTTCGCTCGATGACAAATCGGAGTGAAAGACAACCTCCCCTTGCGCATGGACCCACTTTTCTCCGCCGCTCAAGCTTTCGACCGCAAACCGGGTGAGCTCATTCTCACGCCAGAGCCGCACCTGCGCGTTTGCGGCGCGGCTGCCTTCGAGCGGCCGAACCCACGTGACCGATTCAACCCGAACAAATCGGCCCGGCTCAATCGCTGCCGCCGCCGCCCTTGCCATCTCCAAAAAAGCAACAGCGGGCAAGATCGCGCGCCCTGCCACTTTGTGATCCGCTAAAATCGGATCGGCCGCGGTGAACGCTTTCCCGAACACTGCGCCCGCTTCCCAACCTGCCACCGGTCCATCCAAGAGCGGTCCGAGCACCTTCGCGTTTTGCGAGCTCGCCCCCTGCCGCAACCAATAACGCCGCCGTTCGAACGGGTATCCAAGAAGAGAAACGCGTTTGGGAACCGGTTTGTCGCGATAAAGTAATTTCCAATTGATTTCCAGGCCGCCCGCCCAAAGCTGGCCCAACGCGGCCCAATCCCGGGCCTCCATCAGCGCGTGTAAAAATTTCGCCCCTGCTTCGTTCTGAAACAGCGCCACGGATTTTTCAGCAGTCCTCCCACGAAGCGGCGCCCGCGCCGGGTCGGCCGCGATCGCTCGCAGTTGTTCAATCGCGCTCGAGATTGTTTCCGCGACAAACGCAGCTCGCTCGGCCATCGCCTCGCGGCCGACTTGCAACGTGTAGGCAATCTCAGGCAACGAGATCAGCTCGCTGGTTCTTCGCTCGATGAACTCGGCCAAATCCGAAGCGACTGCCTGAAGACGCTCGATCGATCGAGCCGACAACAAAAATAAAACCGGGCCGCGCTCCTCCTGCCTCTTTTCGGCAACGACCGGGCGCGGGCTTTCCTCGATCACGACATGCGCGTTTTCTCCAGAGAACCCAAACGAACTGACGCCCGCCCGCCGCGGGATCTCTTTTCCGGCCGCATCACGCAAACGCGCCCACGACTGATTCCGGTCGGCGATGAACAGCGGAGTTCCCTCGAATTGGACCTTTGGGTTTTGCTGCTTGAAGTGCAGATTGCCCGCAATCGTTTCACCTCGCATTCCCAGCACGACCTTCACAACTCCTGCCAACCCGGCCGCGGCCTCGAGATGCCCGATATTCGTTTTCACCGAACCGATCGCACAGCGCCTCACCAGGGTCGCGTCCCCATTTTTATTCAGGCTCCGCGCGAAGGCGCCTTTCAGTCCGTTAATTTCGATCGGATCGCCCAACGGCGTTCCGGTGCCATGAGCTTCGATGTAGCTGGCCGTCGCCAACTCAACTCGAGCTCGTTCCCAAGCGGCGGCGATGAGCTCAGTTTGCGCTTCCGGATTCGGCGCCACCAAACCAGCCGCCCGTCCGCCGTGATTCTCCGCGGAACCTCGAATCACCGCATGAATCGGATCGCCGTCTGCGAGCGCTTTTCCCAGCGGTTTCAGCAAGAGCGCGACCACGCCTTCCCCGCGAACGTACCCATTCGCACTCGCATCAAAGGTGCGGCAGCGACCGTCGGGACTCAGCATTCCCGTCTTGCTGCCGGAGCGGTGCGCCTCCGGGTCGAGAATCAAATTGACGCCGCCGGCGATGGCCAGCTCGCATTGGCCCGACTGCAGCGCCACCACCGCGCGGTGAAGCGCTACCAGCGAACTTGAACAGGCCGTATCGATGACCGCGCTCGGGCCGCGCAAATTTAAAACATAAGAAACGCGATTTGCGATCAGGCTCGTCGCTGTCCCTAAAAGGAGTTGCGCCGCCGATTCCTCGGAAACTTCCTCCCACTCGCCGGAATATTCCGAGCCGCCAACGATTCCGACGAACACGCCCGTGTTGCTGCCGGACAAATCGCCCGGCTGACGCCCGGCATTTTCGATCGCGCGCCAGGCGGTCTCCAGAAAAAGCCGCTGCCTTGGATCCATGGCCGCGGCTTCACGAGTGGAAATTCCAAAAAACGGCGCGTCGAACTTGTCGACATCATCGATAAACCCGCCCCAGATTTTTTCGGCGAATGGCTTTCCCCCGAACCGTTCCCACGGGAATTCGCGGATCGAATCTTTTCCTTCGAGCAGGTTCTGCCAAAACGCATCCAGGTCCGGAGCATCCGGCAAGCGCCCGTCCATTCCGATAATCGCGATTGGCTCGACGCAATCACAATCTTCTCCTTTTCCTTCAGAAGCGGGGGAGAGAATGCCATTTTTTTCGGAATCCCCTTCCCACGAACCTGAGCCCCTCACCCTCGCCCTCTCCCCGCGCGAATTTGAGAGGCGGATTGGATCGCGCGGGGAGGAAAAAGCATCCGCCGCCTTAGCTCCAGTGAGTCCGTGCTGGCCGGCCAGAAACTCAGCCAAACCTGAAATGGTTTTGTGCTGGTAAAAGATGGTCGCATCGAGCTGCAACCGATACGCGCGATTCAATGCCACGCCGAAGCTCGTAAACCGAATCGAATCGAACCCGAGCTCTCCAAGCGGCCGCCGCGCTTCGATCTGCCGCGGGTCGCACTTTAAAATCTGCGCGGCCATCCGGCCCAACTCGTCCTGCAGCCGTTCGACCCCGGCAATGTCATCGCTCCACTTAAACGAATGATCCGCGCGACCGCATTTTTCGAAAATGTCAGCAATGCTCCCTTCAGTCAGAAATTTGCGGTCGATTTTCTGGTTGAGCGTCAACGGCAATGTCGCGACCGTTTCGAAACGCGCGGGAGCCATGTAATCCGGCAAGACCCGTCCGAGCTGCTCTCGCAGCGCGTCGGGGGAAATCGAACCCGCGGCCGCGGGGACACAGAACGCCACCAGCATCGGATTCCCTGCCAGGTCCCGCTTCAGCACAACCGCGCAGGCCGCCACCCCCGGCAATCTCCCCAGCTGCGTTTCGACTTCGCCCAGTTCCACTCGGAAACCGCGAATCTTCACTTGCTGGTCCGCTCGGCCGACAAATTTATACATATTAAGCGTTGCAAAAGCCCCCCCTCTCCCTGCCCTCTCCCCGCGTTGGTGCATTCATGGCATTGAATAACGCGGGGAGAGGGATAAAGGGTGAGGGGCTCTTCAGCATTCGACATGTTAGTATTTATGCAACGATCCATATCTGACCAGATCTCCGGTTCGATAAATCAGTTCTTCTGGACGAAGCGGATTCGGAACGAATCGTTCGCGCGTCAACTCAGGGCGGTTCAAATACCCTCTCGCCAAGCCATCCCCGCCGATGAACAATTCGCCAACCTCACCCAGCGCGACCGGCTTCATCGCATCGTCGAATACGTAAAATTCAGTGTTGCCGATCGGATCTCCGAGTTCGACCTCCTGTCCGGATTGAACTTTTTGCACCGACGACCAAATAGTTGTCTCGGTCGGCCCATACATGTTCCACACCTCACGCGCCCGCGCCAGCAGCGGCTCGGCCAAGTCGCCGTCCCAAGCTTCGCCTCCGCAAAGCACTTTGATTCGCGGAATCGGCCCGAGCTCCGCCGCGAGCAGCATTCGCCAGGTTGCCGGCGTCGCTTGCACGATGGTCGCACCCGACTGTTCGATTTTCCTTTTCAGGCGAACCCCGTCCTTGGCGATTTCGGAAGAGACGATTTCCACGGACGCGCCGCGGATGAGCGGCAGGAAAATTTCCAAAGCGGCGATATCGAAACAAATTGTCGTCAGCGCGAGGATGCGATCGTTGGCAGCGCAGCCCGGCCGCTCGGCCATGCAGCAAAGAAAATGGGTGAGGCTCCGATGCGCGATCTGCACGCCCTTCGGCTGACCGGTTGATCCTGACGTGTAAATGACGTAGGCGAGCTCCGCAGCTTTCCCACATGAACCCGGAGCAGCTGAAGATTGTTCGGCGATGGCGCGCCACGACCGGTTCAATTCAATTTCGCGAACCCCTTCCACAGCGAGGCCGCTCGGAGCGTCCGCCAAAAGCCAAGCCAGCTTCGCGTCGCGCATGATGTGCTCGAGCCGCGCCGCTGGATAAGTCCGGTCCAATGGAACGTACGCAAGCCCGGCTTTCCACACTGCGAGCAATGTCACCACCATCTCGATCGAGCGGTCCATCAACACGCCCACCAAGCTCCTGCCTTCAATGCCCGTTGCGATGAGGTGGTTCGCCAATTGATTCGCGCGCTCGTCCAACTCCGCATACGTCAGCTGTTGGTCCTGGAAAATGACAGCGATTGCCTCCGGCGATTTCCGCGCTTGCGCTTCGATCAGCTCATGCGCCGCACAATTCGGATATTGAAAGCGTTTCGAACCGTTCCGCTCGGAGCGCGCCGGAACGAGTAATTGGTTCAACGGTTCGTTTGATCCCGAAGCAACTGTCTCGAGCAATGACCTGAATTGTTCCGCCATGCTCGCTAGCCCCCCTTCAATCGCTCGGCGCGCGCGCACGCATAACCGCCAATCCCCCGCCGTCTCGATCACCTCCATCACGAGATCGAGTTCGCCTGTTTGGTGCACGTCGGGAAAGACACGCTCCATCAGCGCCCGCTGCCCAGCCGATTCCCAGGTTTGGAAATAGAGAGCCGCTTCCAAATTCCGCGGAGCGCCGTCGCCAGATCTCTCCGCGATCATTCGCGCCAGTTGACGGAACGGAAAGCGGCGGTGTTCCAAAGCTTCGACGAGATGCTCGAAAACTTCCCGCAACAGCGCGCGAAACGAGCCTCGCCCCGAAACCGACGTTCGAATTGGGACAAGATTGACGAAATACCCCAGAGTCCGGTCGAACGTGTCAGGCCGCACATCCATCGCGACTCCGACCGTCATCTCCTTCTCGCGGCCGCCGCTGAGCAACAGCGAAAACGCAGCGAGGAAAATCGCTTGCACAGTGACCCGTTCGGCTGCCGCAATGCCTTCGATCTTCTCGATCAACTCCGCGGGAATCTCCCTGTAGCAACACTCGGATACCGCATCGGGTCGTTCGGAGCCGGGCAACACGGCAGGAATTCCGTTGGGAAACTGGCCCGCCCAATACGCCTCGTCTCGGCGAAATTCAGGGCTGCTGAAATACGCCCTTTCGATCTCAACGTAATCCGCAACGGTCGCGCGCGGCGGCGCGCCGCGCCTTTCTCCGAACGCCTTGTAGCGCGATGCAATTTCCTCGAGGATCAGCCCGCACGAACGTCCATCGAAAATCAAATGGTGGAAGTTCAGCAGAAGCACGCTCCGGCCTTCTGGCAACTGAAACACGCCAACGCGCCAAAGCGGCCCGCGCTCGAGGTCAAACGGCCGCGCGGTGGAGGATCGAATTCGTTCCAGCAATTCCTCACGCGCAAAAATCTCGAGCGTCTCCTCCGACAGCTCGATATTCGGCGCGTCGTCGACACTCTGCACCGGCTCGTTGAGTTCGAGGTGAAATCGTGTTCGCAACGCCGGCTGCTCCGACGCGAGCCCTTCCAACACTCGGCGGAGCGTTCCAATCTCAATCCGTTCGTTCCACTGGACGGCCAGCGGCAAGTGATACGCCGTGCTGGATGGGTTCCACTGTTGCATCGCCCACAAACCTCGCTGCGCATCCGAAAGTGGAAACGGCTGCTGTTTGCCCCGCGTCGATCCAGCTCGGCTTTCGCCATTCAAATGAGGCCCCTCAGCGCGACCATTGCGGGCGGCGCGCGCAGCCGGAGGGCCGGCCTGAGCTTGCACTGCACGGTCCAGCCGCTCGCTTGACTCGCTCGCCAGCGGACGTTCGGCCGGTTGCGATTCGATGACCACAACCGTGGGAGCGCGCAACTGATCGCGCAACTCGTCGCAAATGTATTTCGCCAGCGCTTGCGTCGTCGAATTTTGGAACGCAAGCGCGTACGGCAAAGACAACTGGCCCTCGACCTCACGCTGCAAGCGGTTGCGCAATTCAAGCGCCATCAGCGAGTCCATCCCGTATTCTGAAAAATCCAAACTCGGTTCGGGTGGAGCTGGAGTTCGCAAAACCGCTTGGAACTGTGCGCCGACAAATTCGACGAGGAGCGGCAACTGCTCGGCCTCGGACGCTTGCCGCAATTGGTCAATGAGAGTTGATTGTTTGCCAGCCGCAGCGCCTCCCCCAGCCGAGTTAGAGGCCAAGGGTTTCGTCGTCTGCCCGAAAGTTTCCCCGTCCATGGCGAGCGAGCCGCCCGGCACAACCGAAAACGCGCCGATGGTGGGGCTGGGATTGCCGCTCAAAATTGTTTCCAGCGCTTGCAGTCCTTCTGCAATCGTAAACGCCCGCAATCCTGTTTTCCGGGAGTCGGCCGCCTTGCCTGCGGCCATGCCGGCCTCCAGCCACGGGCCCCAGTTGATGCTGACAGCTGGCAAACCTATGGCACGGCGATGCTGCGCCAACGCATCGAGATAAGCATTCGCCGCCGCGTAGTTCGCCTGCCCAGGATTTCCAAGCGCTGCCGCGACGCTCGAGAAGAGCACAAAATAATCGAGCGGCAAGCTGGCCGTCAGCGCGTGCAGATTCCATGCGCCAAAAACTTTCGGCGCGAAAACTTCCTGCCACGCACTCCACGATTGCGCCGCCAATGCGCCATCGCGAATCACCCCAGCCAAATGGAAAATCCCGCGCAACGGCCGGCCAGTGCGATCCAACGCCTCGAGCAACTGGCGCAATTCGAGTTCCTGCGAAATATCCGCGCGAACCACTTGCATCTCGACGCCGCGTTCTTCGAGTTCGCGGATCACCGCGCGGGCCGCGGCATTCGGCTCGCTTCGCCCGTTCAAGACGATCTGTTTTGCGCCGCGTTGCGCCAGCCAGCGAGCCAACTCGAGGCCAAGCCCGCCAAGCCCGCCTGTAATCAGATAAGACCCAGTCGGCGGGAGGGAGATCGTTCTTCGCTCAGCCGAAGACTTGTTCGAGAACGCCGGCGCGTAACGCCGTCCACCTCGAATGGCCAACTGCACTCGATCCGTTGGCGCTTCCAACTCATTCACCAGGTCCTCGCAGGTTTCCGCCGTAAACCGCTCGTCCATGTCAACGAGGTGACACCGAAATTCCGGATGCTCCAATTGCAGGACACGACCAAGCCCCCAAACCGGCGCTTGGTTGATCGCATTGAGCGAGACATCGCCAATCGCCTGCGCGCCGCTCGTCACCGCCCAGAGCCCTCGAGGAAGCCGCTGATTGCGCTTTGCCAACGCTTGCGCCAACCCCAACAACGCTCCGCAGCCTAAGCGCGCATCCCGTTCGAGAGCTCGGGTCGAACACGCTTCGACTGGCACAGCATCCAAACCCCACAAGTGAACGATTCCGTCGACTCCGCCTGCTTCTTCAAACAAGCCGTTCCACGCTCCGGGTTCGTCCAAGGGAATTTCGTAACGCGCCAAAAGACCATGTCGTGTTCGACTCTCCTCGATCCGGCGAAATTTCCGGCCATGGCAAGCCACGATACAGTGATGCCCCCGTCGCTGCAGCGCACTGGTCACTTCGCGGCCAATTCCGCGGTCGTCCTCTAAGATCAACCAACGCGCCGGCACAAGTCCGGTTGTGTCGGGCGCCTGTTCGATTTCACGCCAGGTATGCTCGTGAAGAGTTCCCCCGTTCGAATGCCGCGTGCCGCGCAAGAAGCTTTCACGCGGAGCCTGCTGCAACGTGAACCGCTCGATCTTTCCGAAGATTCGTCCTTCTGTCGTGAGGAACTCGACTTCGAACGTGCGGGCTTCGGCGGAATCTCCGAAACCTTTGGAAGCAATCGCCCGTGAATAAAACCGCTCCGGAAAAGGCTTCGAAAGGGTCAATCGTTCGTAGTGCACCGGCGCGAAGAAGACTGGGTCCCGGCCGCTCGGGCCATAATCGAACAGCGCTCCGACCACTTGCAGGCACGCATCCAGAACCGCGGCTGGAAGCGCGGCCGAATCGCGTTCAATGACTGCCTCTGGAATATTCAGTTCGGCTAAGGCTTCTTGCGGCGATCGCCAGAGCGATTGGATTCCGCGAAAGGCCGGCCCCAGCCGGAGTTCCACATGCTCAAATCCACGAAACAATTCCTCCGCCGGCCATGGCGTCAGCTCGGCCTTGAGTTTTTCAATCGAGATCACCGATTGGTCGAGCGCGGATTGCTGCGCTGCAATTGCGCCGGAGACGCGCTTCACCCAGCCGTTCGAGCCGCGGGCCCGCGAATGGAGTTCGAATCCCCGACGGCCATTTTCTTTCGGCCGGGACAGCACCAATTGGATCTCATGCGATTCGTCCGCGTGCCCGAGCAACAGCGGTTGATAAAACGCGGTGTCGCAAAGTTGTCCTGGAAGGCCGGTCGCTTCCAAAATGGCCGCGGCGTAGCTCGTGCCGGGCACGGTGAGCAATCCGTAGAGTTCATGATGGACCAGCCAAGGCTGCGCCCCGCCGCTGACCTCTCCGCTGTAAATGATTTCCCCCGAAGCTAACTCCTGCGCCTTGCCCAAAATTCCGGAGAGCCTCGCTTCGACAGGCGCGGCGGCGCTCGCTTCGAACCAATAGCGCGTCCGGTCAAATGGATAATTTGGCAGGGAAATCTTCCGGCAAGACCAAGCACGATTCCACGCCGTAAAATCCGGCGTGATGCCATTGGCGTATAATTTGGCCAGAGCAGTCGCCAGCGCTTCGGCAGCGGGCTTGGCTTGGTCCAATACGCTGAATTGCTCGGGCAACTCTTTTCCCTTTGGCCAATGCCGCAGGATCGTGCCGGCAAATTCGGATCCGACCGCGACCTCGATCACCAAACTCGAACTGCTCTCCGCCATGGCCTCGGCCACGCGCGCGGGATCGGCCTTCTGCTGCGCCTGCTCAATCCAAAGGCCGGCATCCAAAATGTCGTGTGCGCGCTGCCCAGTGGAGGCGCTCAGGATCATGAGTTCCGGCCTCTGAAGCGCCAACTTGAGTTCGTTCAACTCCTTTGACAATTTGGCGTCGCGGCTCGATCTGAATGCTCTGACAAACAAACTCGCGCTCGTTTCGATCGTGAACACGCCCGCCAACACCGCCGCCGCATATTGTCCCAACCCCGTTCCAACCACAGCATCGGGCAACGGCGCCCATTGCTTCCAGAGCATCGCCAAACCCATGGCAAACGCAAAACGGGCCGCGGCTGAATTGCCCTGCGTGTGCCCGTCCGCGAACCACGGCAACAAAGAGCTTCCGTTCTCGCGTTCAAACACCGCCGCACATCGATCGATCGCGTCGCGAAAAACTGGCTCTGTTCGATAGAGCTCAACCGCCGCCACAGATTCGAAACGCTCGCTGCTCGAGAACAGCCAGAAGACCTTTGGTTTTTTCGGGCTTGGCCGGATGAAGATTCCTTCCGCAGGCTCGCGCTTGGCAAATCGGAGGAGCTGAAGTTGTGCTTCCGGCGCGGTTCTGCAAACGAGCGCGGCGCGAAATGGCAAGTGGCTCCGGGCAACGCCCGCGCTGTGACAAACATCGCCCAGCGAAATTCCGGGGTCGCGCTCGATCCATTCGGCGTGCCGCGCTGCCAATCGCCGCAACGCTGCGTCGGTTCGCGCGGACAACGGCAAAACGTGCGCCGTTCGCTGCGGCCCCGCTTCTTCCGCCGCGGGCGGCCGGGCCTTTTCAAAACTTTCGACCACCACATGCGCGTTGGTCCCGCTAAAACCGAACGAGCTGACGCCCGCGATCTTTCGGCCGGCCGGCCACGCCGCGCGTTCCACATTCACTTTCACCGGCAATCGGTCCCACGCGATCTCCGGATTCGGCGCGGTGAAATGAAGATGTTTTGGAATCGACCCGTGCCGCATCGCCAGAATCACCTTGATCAAGCCAATGACGCCGGCCGCGGCTTCCAGGTGCCCGACATTCGTCTTCGCCGAGCCCAACAAAAGCGGACGGGTCCTGCCTTCGCCCAAGGCCGCCGCCGCTGCTTGCGCTTCGATCGGATCTCCCAAGCGGGTGCCGGTCCCGTGCGCTTCGAGGTAGACGACTTCACTCGGCGCGATCGCGGCCTGGCGCAGCGCCTGGCGAATCAGCCGCTCTTGCGCAGGCCCATTTGGAACGGTTAACCCGCTGCTGGCGCCGTCTTGATTCACAGCGCTCCCGCGAATCACCGCCAAAATGCAATCGCCCTCGCGCACTGCCTCTTCGAGCCGTTTCAAAACCACCACGCCGCATCCTTCGCTCCGCACGAAGCCGTTCGCCGCGGCATCAAACGTTTTGCACCGGCCGTCCGGCGACAACATTCGCGCCCGGCACGTGGCAATCATCATGTCGATTCCGAGCAAAAGGCTGATCCCGCCGCTGATGGCCAGGTCGCAGTCACCGCTCCGCAAGCCCTGGCACGCCTGGTGAATCGCCACCAACGAACTGCTGCACGCGGTGTCGATCGTCAGCGCCGGCCCTTCCAAGCCCAAACAAAACGCAAGCCTTCCCGCAATGACATTGAGCGCGTTGCCAGTCCCGAAATGCGTGTCGATCTTTTCCACCCCCTGCCCCGACAGCAACGCGCCGTATTCCACCGCGCTCGCTCCGGCGTAAACTCCCGTCCGGCTTCCTCGCAGCGAATCGGCCGCGAGGCCAGCGTCCTCCAGCGCTTCCCAAGCTGTCTCAAGCCAAATCCGCTGCTGCGGATCCATCATTCTCGCCTCGCGCGGTGCGATCCCAAACAGCCCCGCGTCAAATTCGTCAATTCCATCGATCAACCCAGCCCGGCGCGTGTAAATCTTCCCTGGCTTCTCGGGATCGGGATCGTACCACGAATCCAAATCGAATCGTTCGCGCGGGATTTCGCCGATGGCTTCGCGGCCTTCCTCGAGCAGGTTCCAAAACTCGGTTGCATTCCGCGCGCCAGGCGTTCGGCACGCGAGGCCAATGACAGCGATGGCTGAATCGCTGGCCCTGCCTGCAGGAACCGCCGGAGCTGTTGCAGAAGGCGCGCTGGAAAATTCATCGAGCAAGTGGTCAACGAGCGCGTTTACCCGCGGATAATCCATCGCCAGCGTCACGGGCAACCTGCAGCCGAGCACGGCTTCGAGACGCTGGCGGAATTGCACCGCCAAAATCGAATCCATGCCCAACTCAAAAAAACCTGCCTCAGAATCCAGCGTCTGCGGATCGATTTTCAGAACTTCTCCGGTCAACTCTAAAATTCGCGTCCTGAGTTCGGTTCGCTGCTGGCCGATCGGAGAAAATTTCAGCCGCTCGAGCAAGCCTGCAGTGCGGTAGTGTGAAACCGGCTCAGCCTCGATCGCGACACGGCTGAAAAACGGAGAACGCCTGCGAACCTGGTAAATGGATTTGAATCGCTGCCAATCGACATCAGCAATAATGGCTTGCGCCCGGTCCTGCGCGCGATCCATTGCCCCAAGGGCTTTTCGGAAATCCAGCGGCCTAATCCCCGCTTTGCCGAGCCGCTCCTGAAATTCGCGCGAAGCCATTCCACTCTCCGCGACCAGACCAAGATTCAAGGCGGTTCCAGCCAATCCGCGCGCGTGTCGATGCTGCATCAGCCCATCCAGAAAAGCGTTCGCCGCGGCATAATGAGGCCGGCCCTGGCTCCCCCAGATCGACGCCACCGAGGAGAGCCCAACAAAGAAGTCGAGCTTCTCACGGTCGAGGCGCTCATGAAGGAGAATTGCCCCGCCTGCTTTTGCCCCAAACGCGTCGTCGAAATCAGCCTGGCAAAGCTCGGCCGCGGAACGCCCGCTATCCACGCCCGCGGCGTGGACGACTCCGCGCAACGCTGGAAGCTTCTCCCGCATTTCCGCCACCAATCTCGAAACCTGTCCGTCCTCCCGAAGATCAACTTGGCGAATCCATAACTGGACCGAATGATCCTTCTCCAATCGCCCGATTCGGTCGCGAACCGCCTCCGTCGGGACGCGGCGCCCGATCAAAATTAAATGGCGAGCCCCACGCTCAGACAGCCATTCGGCGGTGGCCAAACCGAGCGCTCCCAATCCTCCAGTGATGAGATACGCCGCATTCGCCACCACAGGCAATGGGGCAACGAGACCGGTTGGCGCGGCGGGTTTCAAACGCGGGGCGTAGCGACGGCCCGCTCGCATTGCAATTTGATTGTCGTCTGTCGAGCTGACGATCTCCGCAACGAGCCGATCGAGCGAACCCGGCTCCACGACGTTGCCGGCTTCGAAATCGATCATTCCTCCCCACAGCTGGGGAAACTCCACTGCAATGGCCCGGCCCAATCCCCAGACCGCGGCTCGAGCAGGCGATACAATGTCGTTTGGCAAAACCGCTTGTGCCCCGCGCGTAATCCAGTGCACCGAGACGTTTGATTTCGATCGTGCGAGCGCTTGAATGAAATGGACGCTTCTCGCCAGCGTCGCTGTGACTTCACCCGAGGCTGAACGGCTTAACTCGTCAGTTAAATCCAAACTCCTGAAATCGATCACCCGCTTCAAGGGCGGGTCCGCAGCGGCAATCTCATTCAGCTTGGCACTTATTTTTTCCGGGTTTGCCAGCTCAGCACCCCCGAGCAGATGAAACGGTTGACCACCACGGCTGAGCCGATCGGCGAATCGTTCTGCCATTCCGCCGCCGTCTGCCAACACCAGCCAACTGCCTGCTTCCTTTTCGCCGGCGATCGCGAGCGTTTCGAGCGCTTCCCATTCGATTTCGTACAGGAGATTCGAGGCTGGACCATCATTCTCAAACCAATGACGCTCTCCACCGAACGGATAACCGGGCAGATGAATCCGGCGCCCGCCTTCAAAATAACGCGCCCAATCCACCACCGCGCCCGCCACCCACGCCTCACCGGCGCCGCCGAATGCGCTCGCAGCTGGCGCTCCCGGTTTGGCTCTCCCTCGCCATAACCGAATCGCGCCTTCGCCCCCGGTTAAGAATTGTTCGAGGCCAGCTCGAGCTTCATTCAGAGTTTCCGCCAGGAACGCCAAGCGCTCGTCCAAGCTCGAACGTCCGACCGTGAGCGTGAAACTCAGGTCACCCAGCGCCGCATCATCCGCAGCCGTCTCGAGCCATTGTTTCAGTTCGTTTGCCTTTTGCTCGAGCGCTTCACCGGTTCTTGCCGAAAGAACAATCCAAAACTTGGCCGGAGCATTCTCCTGGATCAAGCGTCCTGGCCCGCGACGCTCGGCCAAACACTCCTCGACGATCAAATGAGCGTTCGTCCCACTGAAACCAAAGGCGCTGACTGCCGCGCGCCGGCCGTGCTCGACCGCCTTCCAGGATTCGAGGCTGCTGTTGATTCGCATGCCCTCGGAAAATCGGGCATGGTGATTTCCCTTTTCGAAATGGATTTGGGGCGGGATCGCGCCGTGGCGCATCGCCAACAGCACCTTGATCAAACCGGCAATGCCAGCCGCGGCAGAGGTGTGGCCGATATTCGCTTTGAGTGATCCCAAACGAACATTAACCCTCGCGCCGTCTTGAAATGCTTTCGTGACCGCCTCGATTTCGATTGGGTCGCCGAGCCGTGTGCCAGTCCCGTGCGCTTCCAAAAAATCGATCGTCGAGGGATCCACTTGCGCCTCGGATAAAACTTGCTGGATGAGTTCGAGCTGGGATTGCGTGCTCGGCGCTGTGATCCCGTTGGTTTTTCCGGATTGATTGATCCCCGAAGAAAGGATGACCCCATCAATGCAATCGCCCGCGGCCAACGCGTCATCCAGCCGCTTCAAAACAACCACTGCGGCGGCTTCGCCCGGAACAAAACCATCCGCCGCATCGTCGAACGGGCGGCAAACTCCAGCGGCCGAGAGCATGCCTGCTTGATCCATCAACGTGTAGCGTTTCTGCGTCAGGTAAAGCGTCACACCGCCTGCCAGCGCCAAATCAATTTCGCCCTGCTGCAACGCCCGGCAGGCCAGGTGCACCGCCACGAGCGAAGAAGAGCACGCCGTGTCGATCGCCATGGCCGGACCGCGAAAATTCAGGTGATACGCGATCCGCGCCGCAAGAATGGAGCCGGCGTTGCCCATGAGTTCGTGCGCCTCGGGCCGGAGCGCGTTCACCCGAGTCAATAAATCCTGGTAATCGGTGTTCATCACGCCGACGTAAACGCCGCCCCGCAACCGCCCCAGCGCGTCGATCGAGTAGCCGGCGTCTTCCACCGCGCGCCATGCTTCTTCGAGGAAAAGCCGCTGTTGCGGATCCATCACCGCCGCTTCTTTGGGAGAAATTCCAAAAAACTGGGCGTCAAACCGATCGATGTCCCTCAAGAAACCGCCCACCGCGCAACGGCTCGGGTTTTTTCCGCCCAAGTTATCCAAGTCCCAAAATGAACTGCGTTCGGACGGAATCGAGGTGATGGAACAAACTCCTGCGGCCAGGTTCTTCCACAGTTCCGCGCTGTTTTTTGCGCCCGGGAATCGACCGGCCATTCCAATCACGGCGATGGGCGTTTTTTGAAATTCGCGACGGCCTGGAAGCGACGGGCCGCTCGAGGCCGGAACGCTGTCACTGACGCCCCTCTCCCTGCCCTCTCCCCGCGCTGGTGCATCGATGGCCTTGAACGGCGCGGGGAGAGGGATCAAGGGCACTGCCATTGAATTAAGGAATACACCTGGATTTGTCTCCCCCCTCTCCGCCACTCCTGGAGGAGAGGGCTGGGGAGAGGAGGCCGATTTTCGTGAGATTCCCCTCTCCTCGATCCTCTCCCCGCTCCTCCGTTCGCGGGGCGAGGAAGAAGAAGGAGCCGCTAATTCAATAGCAGTGGGGATCACAAGGGGGATGGGCTTTGCACCATCGTGAAGAGGCCCTTCCTGCCGCACGGGCGCCCCCGATTCAATCGCGCCGGCTAAATTGGCCAGGTAAGTTCCGAGCGCAGCCAAATTCGGATGATCGAAAAGGATCGAGATGCTCGCCTCCGGAGCAAATTCCTGCCGGATGAAACTCATCAACTCCGTGGCAATGACGGAATCGACGCCGAGCTCGATAAAACTCTGCTGGTCTTCAGCTTCGCTGATCGCGCCGGCCAGCTCCTCATTGAGTTTGGCTCGCAGCCGGGAAGTGATGGCGCTCGCGTTCAAACAGCCGCTCCTGCTCCGCGCAATTCGAAGCGTTTGATTTTTCCGGTCGCCGTTTTCGGAAGCTGGGAAACAAACTCGAACATCTTCGGATACCGCTGCGGGGCGCGCTCTTTCACAAATCCTCGGAGCTCGCGAATGAGCGCCGGACTGGCCTCGACCCCTGGCCTCAGCACCACAAAGGCCTTCGATTGGATCAGGCCGTCCGGATCCCGAAGCCCGACGACCGCTGACTCCGCCACCTTGGCGTGTTCGTTGAGAATAACTTCGAGTTCGAGGGGCGAAACCCAAAGACCGTTCACTTTCAGCATGTCGTCAGCCCGGCCGTCGTGCCAAAAATAGCCGTCTGCGTCGCAATGGTATTTGTCGCCCGTAACGATCCATTCGCCGCGCATCGTTGCTTGCGTCCGCGCCCGGTTGTTCCAATAGCACGCCGCCGAACTCCCGCCGCGCACCCAGAGATCGCCGATCTCCCCACAGGCCACCGGCGTTTCCTGCTCGTCCACGATCTTGGCGTCGTAACCGGGCACGATCTGACCGCTCGACCCAGCCCGCGCGTGGCCGCGGCGATTTGAAATAAAAATGTGCAGCATCTCCGTCGATCCAATTCCATCCAGAATTTCCAAACCGAATTTTTCTTTCCAACGCGCGAAGGTCGCCGCGGGCAGCGCTTCCCCAGCCGAGACGCAAAAACGAACTGAGCTCAGGTCATAACGACGTTCCGCGTTGGCCACGCCAAGCATCGAGACGAACAGCGATGGCGTGGCAAAAAAAACCGTCGGCCGCCAGCGCGTGATCTGCTCGAAAAGACTTTCCGCCAGCGGCGGCCCAGGCCAAAGAATGCTGCTGGCTCCCACGTAAAGCGGGAAATTCATTCCATTGCCCAGCCCGTAAGCGTGAAACAACTTCGCCGCCGAAAAACAAATGTCCGCGGAAGTCAGCCCGAGCACTTGTTTCGCGTACTGTTCACACGCGACCCGCGCGCTGCTGTGAACGTGAACCACCGCTTTCGGACGCCCAGCGGACCCAGAGCTGTACAGCCAAAAAGCCGGTTCATCCGGTGAAGTCGCTGCCAGGGTTAAATCAGCCGAGGCCTCCTCGATGCATCGCTGCCAGTCCAACGTTTTTGGTTTCTCCTCCCCAACCACAATGACATGCCGCAATTCCGGGCAGCGCGCCCGCACTGCGTCCACCAAGAAGTGCAGCGCCGCGCTCACGATCACCACTTTGGCGCGGCTGTGATTCAGCAAATATTCACAATCCCCCGGTCCAATCGACGTGCTCAATGGAACCGGCGCCGCCCCGATTGCAGCCGCGCCGAAGAACGAAGCGATGAACTCCGGCGAATCGAACAATAGCAAAGCCACCCGGTTCTCCCGCTCGAGGCCGAGCGCCTTCAGCCCATTGCCAGCCCGCCCCGCCAGTGCGATCAGTTCCCCATACTTCAGCGCGGTTTCGCCGCTCCGAATCGCTAACGCCTCCCCGCGCCCCGCATTGCCGAAGAGTATCTCAGCGATGTTCGACAACCGCCCCATAACGACTGCCTCCTCTCACCGCTTGACCCAAACGCGCCTGCATCCGGTCTCGAGGCAAAAGCTCGGCTGAAATCTGCTTGGCCGCCGCATCGTACCAAGCGCAAGTCAGCATTTGGTCGTAACTCTCATCTTGAGCTTGAAAATCAAACCGGAAGAAAAACCCCCGGCTCTCCGCCCGGCAGAGCGAACATTGCATGACCGCCTCGGCCACCAACAGCCACGAAACGCCATCTTCCAGAAACCGCGTCTTCCCATCGAGTTGGTCCCGTTGCTGGCGCATCCACCCAATGCACTCGATGGCGCGCGACGCGGTCAGCTCCTTTTCCTGGCACTCGTAGAGACGCTGCTGGATGTCGCGCAATAATTCCGCGTCGAATCGGGACGGCTTATGGATGAGTTCAAAATCCTCAGTTTCCTCCGCCTCCTTCAGCGAGCCGGTGATCTGCTCCACAATCGAGTAAGCGCACGCCAGATAAAGGCTCCAGGGCAGTCCGCCTACCCGGTTCGCCCCGAAATCGTGCATCGCCTCGCCCGTGACGTACACATTCCTCAAGTTGGTGGCGAAACGATCGTGCCCAATCCCGCCCATCGAAAAATAGGTCAGTGGCCGGACCCGGAATTTCGACGGCGCCGGCGCCTTAAAATACGGTTTGAGTTCTTCAAACCGGAAATAACCGATGCTCGTGCGCGCTTCGATCCAGCCGGAAAGCTTTTCCAAAACCTCGGCGCGCGAGGTTTCCGGAAACAATTGAACCAGCTCAGCAAGCAGCCGCGCCTCCTCGGTTTCAGGATTTCCCGAGATCTCTTCTGGATTCTCAATCACCCTGTTCAATGCCCAAAGCTTCAGATAAAGCGGCCGGTGCGTCAGATCGATGAAGAATTCCGTGTCCGGGTTGCGCAACCAAAATTGGACAGCCTGCAAATGGCTTTTCGTCCCTTGCCGGTGAAACAAGAGTTGTTCCAGCCAGCGAACCCGCTCGTGCCGGTTGTCGTAAATCTCCGCCCCGGGCAGCTCTTCCGTCGGGGTCAGCGCATTCGCGTCAACGTTGCCATAGCCGTGCTTGAAGAGGAACTCGAGGTTGGTCGCCAATCCGCCGCACTGAAGGTAAAACCCCAAAACATTCCCGAAGCAATTCGTGCGAATGGCGTTCGCAAACAGCCCGGTGTACCCGCCCGAGCCGAGGACCAACGCCCCGCATCGCAGCTTGCCGATCCCCTCGGCGCTTTCGTACTGCAACCCTTGGCAAACACTCGCGTCCGCGACCAACCGCGTCACCCAACCGTGAATGATGCTCCCGCCCATCTCTCGGAAACGGTTCTGCAGTTCGGAAAGCAGCTGGTCCCCGCCGCCCGAAGCGAGCGCACACCCAATTTTGATCGACTTCAATTTTACCAGCGAACCGAGCTCATCCAGCGCCCGAGGCAAATGACTTTTCAGCGTTTGCGCGATGGACGGATGCGTCTGCCCTCGACCCAATTCCTGGAGGTATCCATCCAAGTCATCCATCTCGAGCAGCGACAAGTTGAATGCGCCCGCCGATTTTCGGGAAGAACCCTGCGTGCCGCCGCGGTCCAAGCCGTCGTACGTCACCAGGGTGGTTTCAATCCCGGCTTTCGCCAGCTGATAAGCCACCCAACTGCCCGCAATCCCGCCGCCCACCACCGCCACTCCCGTCCGTTTCTCCTCGCAAACGCGAGGAGACGCGAACTCCAAAGGCGCGCAGAGTTCTTCAATTTGCTTGATCATGGTCGGGAAAATGGAAGAAAGCTGAACGCCATCGACACCAAATCATCACCGCAGGCGTTTCTTCGCGCAGCAAGACGCCAGTCATCAGGAGCGCTCGGAAATCGAAAGAGAGGGTTTACGAAGGCAACGTTAATTGCAAGCCGAAAAACAATTACTGGTTGGTCAAAAATCAGGACCTTCGCCACCATCGCGCCATGGCTGCCTGTCAGGAAAATGCGCCACTCCTCCCCCCAGGCGAGGTTCACCTCTGGGAACTCCCCGGCGAACTCTCCCCGCTGCTCGTTGGAAAAATCCTCTCCTGCTTGAGCGCGGACGAATCCGCTCGCGCCCAGCGTTTCTATTTCGAAAAGGATCGCCGGTCCTTTTCGCTGGCCCGCGGCGCGGTTCGCCAACTGCTCTCTCGCTACCTCGGAGTTCCAGCGGCCAGCTTGAAATTCGGCTACTCGGAATATGGCAAGCCGTTTTTGGAATCTCCCGCGCCGTCGATCCAATTCAACGTTTCCCATTCGTATGGGCGGGCTCTGTTCGCGTTCTTCAACCCGGGCCGGGTCGGCGTCGATATCGAGTACCACCGGCCGAACGTCGATTGGGCCGCTCTCAGCCGGGAGATTCTGCGCGGGGATGAAGCAGCTTGCCTGCTGGAACTCCCGCCCGAGGAGCGGCTGCGCGGTTTTTTTCGGTTTTGGACATTGAAGGAAGCCTTCATCAAAGCGGTGGGGAAAGGTCTGTCGCTTCCGTTGAAAAGCTTTTGCGTGAGGTTGGGCGGAGGCTCGAGCCAATTGTCGCTGGTCGAGGCGGCTGATTTGGCGGCGGAAGAATGGACTTTGCTGAGCTTGCCCCTGGATGCTCCCGATTTTTGCGCGGCGATCGCCTGGGAAGGTCCGGGACGTTTAGTCAGAAAGAGTTTCCCTCTGGAATTGCTTTGAATTCATGCGCCGGGAGTGTTAACCCATCTGGCCATGACCTGGACCGAACTCACCGACGGCGAGCTGCATATCTTGAGCTTGAGCGGTGACATCGATCTCCAGCATTCGCCCAAGCTCCGCCAGCTTCTGCAGGCCAAGGCGGCCCAACGGGTCGCGCTCCTCTTGCTCGATTTCACTCACGTCACGTACATCGATTCGTCAGGCTTGGCGACCCTGGTCGAGTACTATCAGAAAACCCGCGGCCATTCCGGGCGCCTTGCGCTGGCCGGCTTGAGCAATCGCGTCCGCAGCGTCTTCGAGCTGGTTCGGCTCAGCGAAATCTTTTCCATCTATACGAACGTGGCAGAGGCGAAGTCAGCCTTGCCGCTCAAGAGCTGAATTACGCTTGAGCACGTACCTGCGACTGAATTGGAAGATAACTTATTGGCTGCTCGTTGGATTTTTTGGCAAGCCGCGCTTGCAGTTCGACGAAGTCATCCAGCAAATGATCCGGATTGGCGTCCAAGCCCTCCCCATGGCCAGTCTGACCGCCTTCAGCATCGGATTAACCTTGGCCATGCAAGGATCGCACGAACTCCGCAGGTTGGGCGCTGACATGTATGTGCCCGACCTGGTTTCCGTCAGCTTGCTGCGCGAGTTGGGACCGATGCTCATCGCGATCATCGTCATCGGCCGGAGCGGTTCCGCCGTCACGGCCGAACTCGGCACAATGAAGGTGTCCGAAGAAATCGAGGCGCTCGGCGTGATGGCGATCAATCCAATTCGGTTCCTGATTGTGCCCCGGTTTCTTGCCATGATCGTCATGCTGCCCGTCCTGACAATCTTTGGAAATTATGTCGGCATGTTCGGCGGCTGGACAATCTGCCACTTCGCGCTCGATATGAGCACGGCCAGCTTCGTTTGGCGCTCGGTCGAGGCCGCCCACTTGGAAGACTTGTATTCCGGCCTCTTAAAGAGCGTCGTCTTTGCCTGGCTCATCATCACCATCGCGTGCCACACCGGCCTGAGCGTCGAGGGCGGCGCCGAAGGCGTCGGCCTCGCGACCACCCATTCGGTCGTTTATTCGCTCCTCGCTGTGCTGATCGCCAATGCGCTATTGACCGCCTCATTCTTTTTCTGACCGGTATGACCGCCCCTGCCCCAATTGCCCAGCCGGCCGACGCGACGCCAGACACGCTCCCTGTCATCGAAGTCACCGACCTCAAAAAGGTTTTTAACGGGCGTTCGGTCACGAACGGCGTGAGTTTTAAAGTGTATCGCGGCGACACGCTCATCATCATGGGGGGGAGCGGTTGCGGCAAAAGCACGTTGCTCCGGCAGGTCATCGGCTCCATCAAGCCCGATTCGGGATCGATTAAAATCTTTGGCGAGGAAATCACTGCCATGAAAGAGGCTGAGCTCGACCGGATCCGCCGGCGTTTTGGGATGCTCTTTCAATCCGGCGCGTTGCTCCAATCACTCACGGTTGGAGAGAATGTCGCTCTGCCCATTCACGAGCACAGCCAGGTCGACGACAGCATTGTCGATTTGATGGTCAAAATTAAATTGGAGTTGGTCGGCTTGACCGGCTTCGAGGACCTCAAGCCAGCCGAAATCAGCGGCGGCATGAAAAAACGAGTCGCGCTCGCCCGCGCGCTCGCCCTCGATCCCGAACTGCTGTTCAGCGACGAACCGACTTCAGGATTGGACCCAGTGATGACCGCGGTGGTCGACAAGCTGACCCAGGACCTCACGCGTAAACTCGGCATGACCGCGGTGGTTGTCACTCACGATATGACCAGCGCCTTCCGCATTGGGACACGCATGGTCGTCCTCGGCATGGGCCCGCAGCAAGGGACCGTCATTGCGGAAGGGACACCGCAGGAAATCCTGAACCACCCCGACCCGATGGTTCAGCAGTTTATCAAAGGCGAAGCGGACGGGCCGATTCCCCTTCGGTTGTCCAAGGGCGATTACTTGAAAGTCTTGATTGGGAGTTAACCAGAAAAAATTCAGGCCGCGAGCATCATGAGATCTAAAAACGCGCCAAATTACGTCATCGCGATCAGCGTGATTCTTTGCAGTGTCATTCTCCTCGCCGCCCTCACGTTCGCCCTCCGCGGCTTCGGATGGACCAGCGGCGGTCGCGTCCTCCAAATCGATTTCCGCGATTCGACCGGCATCCGGTTGCATTCGGCCGTTCGATACGCCGGCGCCACGGCCGGTTCTGTCACTGGAATTCGGTATCTCTCGCCCGAAGAACGCGGCGCCTCGCCCCAGCCCAGAAATGCCGTGCGCGTGACGCTTTCATTGAGCAAAGATGTTCCTCCCATCCCCTCGGATGTCCGCGCGATGGTGACGGCGGAAACTCTGCTGGGCGAAAAGTTCATCGCCCTTTCACCGGGCGAGCCAGGGGCTGCGGCGCTGGTCAGCGGGGCGATCATTCAAGGGTCCGACGCCGCGGATTTCGAGGCGCTCGCCCGCACCGCCCAAAGCGCCATCGAACAGGTCACCGAACTCCTGGCGCGCCTGAATAATGATTATCCAACTCTAATTCCGAAAGTTGCCGATCTGCTCAGCCAGGGAAATTCTCTGCTCGTGCAGGGCAGCAACTTCGTCCACAACGCCGACGGCGCGCTGACCAATGCCAGCCAGGTCGTCGCGAAGTTCAGGACGGACTACGGCGAACTGGTCGGAAAACTCCACACGCTCCTCTCACAGGCGACGAACATCGCAAGCGGCGCGGATGCCGCCATCAAACAGGTCAGTGCGTTCGTGAACCGGGCTGACACCCTCATCAAAAACAACCAGGGCGACTTCCATCAGATCTTGGCCGAGCTCCGCGTCGTCTCGCAGAATTTAAAAGTGGTCAGCACTTACACGAAAACATTGACGAGCACGCTGGCGGAACGGCCCTCGCGCTTGATTTGGGGCTTTAAGAAAGCGCGCCTGCCGAGCGAGGAAGACATTTTAGAAAGCCTGGAACCGCTGCCCCAACCGCCGCCGAAGAAATAGCCGCTGCCAAATTTTCGTGCATATGCACGAAAATTTGGGAGAAGCGGATCCCGCCGCTTTCCAGCCAGACGGCGATCGACCATGAGCCCAGAAGAACAAATTCAGCGTTACAAATGCCTGTTGGAAACCGCGCGCTGCTTCGGCCGGGCCATGGACGTCGGAACGCTCATCGACGAAATTCTCGATCGCTCCAAAGAAGTGATCCATGCGCAAGCGTGCACGCTGCTGCTGCCCTCGACCGACAGCGAGGACCTCGTCCTTCACTCGACCGACCCGCGTTTGTCTGCTCGCCGCGAGCCGTTGAAAGTTCCAGCCGGCCAGGGATTCGCCGGGTTCGTCTTCAAAAACCGCGAAACGTTGAACATCGCCGACGCGCAGGCGGACCCCAGGCATTATCAACCGATCGGCCAGGAGGTCGGCATCAAAACGCGCGCCATCATCACGATCCCATTGCTGGACGGCGCCCGCTGCCTCGGTGTGCTTCAAGCTCTCAATCCGCAGCAGCGCGACCGCTTCGACTCGGAAGATCAGGAAATCTTTGAAGGTTTCGGCGGCCTGATCGTGAACGCGCTTTTACGGATTGAAGCACAACGGCGCGAAATCGACCGGGCCCAAGCCGCCCAAGAACTCCAGCTTGCGCGCGAAATCCAGGATTCGTTTCTGCCCGCGGGCGTTCAGGCCTTTCCATTCGCGCGGATTCATTTGCAATATTCCCCTGCCCGGCTCGTGGGAGGCGATTTTTATTTCGTGCACGCGATCGGAGCGGACCGTTTGTTGATGGGCCTGGGCGACGTCACGGGCAAAGGGGTGCCCGCCGCGCTGACCATGGCCCGCGCAACCGCCATCATTCAAGCGCTGGTCGCTCAGATTGGCGCTGATCTCGGGGAATGGGTCACCCTGCTGAATCGCGAATTGGCGCGCGACCTTAAAGCCGGACGATTCATCGGGATGACATTTCTCCTGGCTGACGCCGCGGCCTCAGCGCTCCAAATTTGCGCCGCCGGCCAATTTCCGCCGTTCCATTTTGATGGCGAACAGTGGTCGCAGTCGAATCCCAGCAATCATCTGCCGCTTGGCATTTTGGCGGAGGCGAGTTATCAGGCTGAAAAAAGAGAGTTGAAACCGGGCGCGCGCTGGGTGCTCGTCTCCGACGGAATCACAGAGGCGCGCAATCGGCGCGGGGAAGAACTGACTCCGGCAGGTTTTCTCGCGATGCTTCCCGCGGGAGAAGACGCAACGAACACAATCGACCAAGCCATGCGCGCGTGGCGGAAATTCGTCGGGTCCGCGCCGAACCACGATGATGCATCCGTCCTGCTGTTGGACTGGCGCGGATTGCCGCCTCCGGCCGAACTGAACACCACCTGTTGTCCCGAGAACCTTTCCCTCGGGCGCGATTTCGTCGAACGTTGGGCCAGCTATGGCGGATATCCAGATGTCGTGATCGGCCAAATCGTGCTCGCGTGCGATGAAGCGGTGAGCAACATCTTCCGGCATGGCTACGGAAAAAAACCTGGACCGCTGACCTTCGAGGCGAAAATCGCGGAGGCGAGTCTCTGCTTTCGAATTACGGACGAGGCCAAGCCAATCGACGCCAGCAAAATCAAAGCGCGCGATCCGGCGGACGTGCGGCCGGGGGGGCTGGGGACATTTATTATTTCGCAGGTATTTGATGAAGTGACGTACCAGCCGCACGAGATCGGCACAGTGTTAACGTTGCGAAAAAAGCTGCCGGCCAGCGCGGCTTGACGCCAATGGCCAATGGCAAATGGCAAATGGAATTAATCCATAGCCTCGCCACGAGCCTCTCGGGCTTCGCGGGATTGATAGAGCGGATGGTCCGGCTTTAGTTCCCTCAAGAATCTGTTTCGGAATTCTCGCGCTTTTTCCGCGAGTTCACGCGAAGGCTTTTCTCGACCAGTCATATGCCTGGGCCCTTCGAACGGCAATTTGTCAATCGCACTAGACCATCCCGTGAGTTGCCTGGCGCACGATTCGGCGAGCAATCGAATCCGCTGCAAATCCCTTATGAATTTCTGAAGTTTCGGCCGGTCCTTAACCACTGCCATCATCGACCGCACTTCGCCGGATGAGCCCCGTGAGATTGCGATAAATGACTGCAACTCACGCGTCGTTGAGCGCTCGAACCCTTCCGCGATGTTATTTGAAATAGAGAGCGCGGCGCGATCGAGCTGGTTGCGGAATCCCGGCGTAAGCGGCACGTTCGACTCTTCCAGCAAATCGAGCACGACATTGTACAACCGCTTTGCTTCCTGCCACACAGGTAATTGTTCAAAGTTTTGATACTTGGCCATAAGCTGTCCTCCTTAGGTTTGGACAGCGGCTATTCGTTCCGATGCGTTTACGGCGGCTCTACTCATCGCTTGCCATTTGCCATTTGCCATTTGCCATTTGCCATTTGCCATTTGCCATTTGCCATTTGCCATTTGCCATTTGCCATTTGCCATTTGCCATTTTCTCTGTTTGCCATCCGGCCTTTCCCGTGAGCTCATGTTCAGCGAACCATGGACCTCAAAACTGGCGATCTCTTCTGGCCCAAAAGCGCGCCCTGCTCGAGTTACCCGCCGCTCACTCAAAACATCCGCTGCGATGTCGCCATCATCGGCGGCGGCCTCACCGGCGCGGTCATCGCCGAAGCTCTGTCTCGCGATGGCATCGACACCGTCGTGCTCGACAAACGGACCCCTGGCTGCGGCAGCACTAGCGCGAGCACCGCGTTGATCCTCTACGAAATCGACACTCCTCTTTCCCAGCTGATCCAAATGCGCGGGGAAAAAGCGGCAGTGCGCAGCTACCGCCTTTGCTTGGACGCCATCGATCAGATCGATCGAACGCTCCTTCGCCTGGGCAACCGGTGCGATTTCGCCCGCCGCCCCAGCCTTTTTGCGGCGCAGCGAAAGGCCGATGTTCCGCTGTTGCAGGCGGAATTTGCGGCTCGAACGCGGCACGGCTTTCAGCTCGAATATGTGTCGCAAACCGAGGTGGAAAGACTGTTTTCCTTTTCTCGTCCAGCCGCGCTCGCATCCGCAGACGCAGCCGAGATCGACCCGCTCCGGTTCGCTCTTCGCTTGCTGGAACGCGCGCAATCGAGCGGCGCCCGCATCTACGCGCACACGACCGTTCGCCACATCGAAACCAATCGCACGGGCGCCACGCTTCGCACGGCCACTGGTCACGTGATCAGCGCGAAACGGGCGATCGTCGCGGCTGGGTTTGAAACGGCGGAACTCATTCGACCAAAACTCGTCGACCTAAGATCCACTTACGTCATGGTGACCGAACCAGTGGCGAGCTTTGAGGGCTGGCACGAGCGCAGCCTGATCTGGGAAACCGGCCGGCCATATCACTATTTGCGAACGACCTCCGATGGGCGAATCATGATCGGCGGCGGAGATGAAGCGTTTGTCAGCGCCAAAAAACGTGACGCGCTCATTCCACAAAAGGCGCGATCGCACGCCGCGCAACTCAAGCGCATGTTTCCGCAACTCAACCCAAAGCCAGCTTTGAGGTGGGCCGGAACATTCGCTGAGACGAAAGATGGGTTGCCACTGATCGGTTCGCTTCCCGCGGAAAACAAGATTCTCCTGACCCTCTGTTACGGCGCGAACGGAACGAATTTCGCGATGATCGCTGCTGCAATCGCGCAGGATTGGGTCCGGGGAAAACGAAATCCCGACGCTCGCCTGTTTGCACTCGAGCGCTAAACCCCGGCGTCCCGGACGGCTCGTCCCGCGGCGGCGAGATTTTCCAGGCGCATCTCGGAATATTTCCGCGACAGAATCACGCCGTCGGCCCCGGCTTTAAAGGCGGCGAGCGTTGCCGCGTGCGTGTCTTCCGGTGAAGCTTTCCGGCTGCTCTTGCCAGTGGGAATTCCAATATCAATGCCTGGATAAATTCTGCACTGGCCTTGCACACCCGCCAGCGCGCGCTGCGTCTCGCGGAAAACATAATCCGGCGAAAGCCCAGTCTTCGCGAGCTGATCGAGCCCGGCCTCGTCGCCATAATTCAGCAAGTGATTGTTGAACCGCATCAGTTCTTCTTTCGGCACATCGCGGAAAACGGTCGAGCCGATGTTATTAATGAAATGGGCGTAGCGTTCGCCGCCGCAATTGTTGTAAACGACCACCTTTAAAAAATCCGCTTTCTTGGCCAGGTCATCGTAACGGCGGGTGGCGCGGAAGATCGGGTTGAACGAGTTCACGTGCTCGATGTGGAATCCAACCTGCAGATTAGGCCGAATCGATTTCACCGTCTCATGGACTTCCGCGAGCACCTGATGTTTGCCTTCGTCGAACAGCCGGTCCCAAATGATGATTTCCGGAAATTCCGCGAGCGTGCGCCAAAACTCGACGAAGTACCCGTCGCTCGGACGGCGGCCTGCCAGCGCGCTTTGAATGAATTGGTCCAGCTTCAAATAGCCGAGACGCGCCCGTTGAAAATCAATGCCGCGTTCTTTGGCGGCCTTTTGGTGATGCTCGCAGAAGCAAGTGACCCGCGACGACGCGATGCTCGCGGCATGACTCGCGCCGAGCGCGTTCAGCAGCGGCCCGTTCCGTTCGTTGAAAAACAAGACCCCGTCGATCTCGTAGGATTTGCACAGATCCGCGACCAATCCTTTCCAGAAAGCCCGGACATCCGGGTTAAAAAGGCAGAGCGTGCCGGCTTTGCGGCCCTGCAAATCGACTTCGAACGCCTCCTTCACGCCGGGAATGTCCGAACGAAAAACATCTTCAACCGAGCAGAATAATTTCATGCCCCGTTTTTTCGCGGCCGGCAGGACCGCTTGCACGATGTCCAAGTCCCCGTGGTCCGGCGCGCGGGTCTGTTTCAGCACCGTATCGCGATAGAATTCCGGATGGGGCATGGCGAAATTTCCGCCGTGAAACGTTTTCTCGTCGCTCGATTGCGCCCCGTGGTCGGGAAACGGCTGGCCGGGAATTTGGCGGCCGCCCAAACCGCGGCCGTACGTGAAGGTGGTAAGATAGATTGTGTTGATCCGGCCTTTTTCCTGAAAAATATCGAGCACCTGATCGACCCCTTCATCGACGAACGAAATCGAACCGGCCTGAATGCCGACTGATTTGACGTTTCGCGCAGAGTCCGCTGCTTGAACGGGTGAAACAAGACCTTGAGTGAGGGAGGCGGCGGCAACGAAACCTGCGCTCGTTTTGATGAATTCACGGCGCGGCATTTCGGAAGGGGAATTTTTCATAGGAAATGTTTTCTACCGCACCCGCAGCATGCCGTCGCTCAAAATCCGCGCGCGCAGCCCGCCCCGGCCGCGCAGTGCCTCCTCGGCGCCGGGACAGAACGCCTGGTTCATCCAATGGCACGGCTTGCACTCCTCGACGCCAAGAAACCGGACGCCTTGACTTTCGAATTCCGTTCCGATGAGCGCGTTCAAATCAGCCCCGCGAGTGATCACGTTGCGGCGAAATACGCCGGGTTGCTTGTCAAACACTTGAAACCGCTGCTGAAGGTCATCGTAAACCTCTTCCTCGAAAAAAGAGATTTGCCCTTTGTAATCGTGCTTGAAATCGAAAAACCGGTCCCCTTCAATGCCGCGCCCGGCCACGCATTGCATCTGGGCGACTTCGAGAATCGGATGTTCTCCCGCGGGCAGGCCATGATGGCCGAAGAAATTGTGCCCGGGTGAAAGGTAGAGCCGGCGGATTTGCATAGGCGATGGTCCAAAACTCACAAGTGAGATGTAAGCGCTGCAAGGGAGTCGAGCAACGCTTTAAATCCCGAAGAGATTCAGGCCAGGGCCGAAGGCTCTCTTTTTCAGCTAATCTAAGTTGGGTTTCCCGCAATTAAGCGGGCAGGGCGAACGTTTCCCCAACTTCTCGAACCGCAATTCGCTCGGGCTCGATCGCCGCCTCGAAACGCTGAATCGGCTCGAAACGCGGGTGCTGGCCGAGCGGAAAGGTGCTGTGGTGGATCGGCAGGACATATCGGCTGCCGCTGACGTTCGACATCCAGACGGCTTCCTCCGGGGTGCAATGCCAGGAGAACCCGTGTTTGTACGCGCCGATCGGCATCACCGTGAGCTCAAAAGGCCCTTTCGCCTGAAGAGGCTTGAACAACCCGCACATCGCGGTGTCCCCGCCGAACAAAACTTTTTTGCCTTCGCGCGAGAGAATGTACCCGTTGTAACCGCGAAATTTGTCGCAGCGCCAGCGCGCCCCCCAGTGCCGCACTTCAATCGCTTCAATTTCCAAATCGCCTTGCGCGAATTTCAAGCGATCCTTCTTGCCCCAGCCGAGCTCGTTGATTTCGCTGAAGCGGGTGTGCCGCAGAATATCCGAAGTGGCATGGGCGGTGACCACCTTTGCCTCGGGCGTAATCCGATGAAGCGAGGGAAGGTCCATATGATCCAAATGGGCATGCGAGAGGAGCACCAGATCGATCTTGGGGAGCTGGCTCGGGGGCAGCGGCGGCGCGATGAACCGCTTCGGCCCGACCGTGCCCATCTTGAGCGAAGCCCCAATCCGCGGGTAAAGCGTCGGATCTGTCAGGATGTTAATCCCATAAAAATTGATCAGCACCGTCGCGTGGCCGAGCCAGGCGGCGGTGATGCCGTTCGAGGACCAACTGGACGGCTTGGGAATGTGTTGCGGTTTAGCGACGCGTCGAGCGGGCTCGACGAGCATTTGGCGCAGGATCCGAGGCGCAAGCTGATTCGAAAACCCAACCCAACAACTGGCCCCACCCAGACTGCTCAGCGCAAGAAACTGCCGGCGTGAAAAACTCTGTTTCGGTTTCAATTTGGCAATAAGACGGCTTATAAGGCGCGGAATTTACACGAGAATTTCCCAAACGCAACAGGGTTTGTTGGCGAGGATTGCGAATTTTGAATTGGGGATTGGCGCATTCAAATGCTCAAAACGACAGGGGCTTTCCATGAATGGCAATGGCCAGCCATGGCTTTGTTTTGGGTTTTGGATTTGAAGGTTTTGGAATTGTTTCCTCCTTCGCTGAAGCTTCGGAGGACAGGTCGGATTTCGGATTTCGTGCTTCGGATTTAAGCAGCCTCATTTCGAATTTCAAATTCCTTTGGCTAGTATTTCCGGCTCGGCTGCGCCGCCTTCGCGTTGGTCTGATCGAAGAGCTGGTCTTGAACGACAGTTTTTTTCGGAACAGTTTTCCCGCTCCGGATCGCTTCAACCGCATCGAATGCAGCCGGCCCGAGCAGCGGATTGCACTCGACCGTGCAATTGAGCTTTCCCTCCACCATCGCCTCGAACGCGTCATGGACCGCGTCGATTGACACGACGATAATGTCGGTCCCTGGCTTCAGCCCGGCTTCCTCGATCGCCTGAATCGCGCCAAGCGCCATATCATCGTTGTGCGCATAAACCGCCTGGATGTTCTTCGACCCTTTCAAGAATGCCTCCATCACTTCCTTGCCTTTCGCGCGGGTGAATTCGCCCGTTTGAGTTTTGACAATTTTCAACTCCGGATACTTGGTGACGCCTTCCTCAAAACCTTTTTTCCGATCGATCGCTGGAGCTGCTCCGGCCGTTCCTTGGATCTCGACGATGTTCCCTTTGCCATTCAACTTTTTGGCCAGCCACTCGCCGGCCCGCCGCCCTTCCTCCACGAAATCGCTCGCGATCAAAGTCGCGTAGAGTGAATTGTCGGAAACATTGATCCCGCGGTCGACGAGCACGACGGGAATGCCTGCTTGCTTCACCTCGCGCAGCACCGGTTCCCAGCCCGCTTCAACCACCGGGGCTAAAATGATGGCGTCGACATTCTGCGCCACAAAAGCCCGCAGCGCCTTGATTTGATTCTCCTGTTTTTGCTGCGCATCGGAAAAGCGCAGGTCAATGCCGCGCTTCGCCGCTTCGGAGCGGATCGATTCGGTTTCCGCCGTTCGCCAGCCGCTCTCCGCGCCAATTTGGGAAAAACCGACCACGAATTTTTTCTTTTCTTTCGCCGTGCCATCCGAGGCGGGCGTGGCCGGAGTTTCTGAAGTTTGCTTTTTGCAGCCGGTGAAACAACAGGCGAACATCAGCACCAGCGATGCTTGACCAAACCAACGAGCAAATGGAGTCATAAGGCCGTTCTTTAATCAGATTTAATGCTGCCCGACAATTTGAAAGTCTCCCGCCGATTCTCGCGATTCGTAAGCCAGACCTCCAATCCCCGTCCGGCCTGAATCGGTGGGGAGATCCCGCGCACCGAAAAACTCCCCACCGATTCAGAACAACGGGAATTAGAAGAGAGGGTGAAAGGAGGGGATTGCACCTGATGCACGCTTGCGCCTCCTCACCTCCGCGGGTCGTCTCCCCAGGCTACGATCTCATCGAGGCAGCGGCACAGCCGGGTCACCCGGTTTGAAATCGCGCTGGGAAACAATCGTGCGGCCATTCAGCCGGACGAGCAGCCCGGGCTCGCCTCCCCCAGCTCGATCCGGATTTCTCCAAAGGACATCCAGCTTCCCCTTGCCGAAGGGAGCGCCCACCAACTCGAAATGCTCCAGCCCCAGCGGCAACGGATCGATGGCAACACGTCCATCCTCGCGAATCATGACGCCCGCAGCATGCCGAATAATCAGATCGATCCACCACGAGTGCATGTAATCCCGAAACGAACTCAGCGGCGCGCCGTCGATCGGATTGTGCCGTTCGTAAAAATCGGCCCTAGGTTGCAGATGCACGCCGGCCGCGCGCCTGAATAGCTCGGCCGCTTGCGGCACAAGTGTTCGATCGAACTCTTTCGCCGCGCTGGCGAATCCCTCGACGACATGACAGGTGGCCGCCGGCCAGGATGGTCCTTGCCAAAAGCCATTCGCGTCGAATCCGGGCTGGTCTTTCGCCAGCGCCGGAACCGGATATGGCAGCCAAAATTGTTGCGGGTTGAGCAGGTGCTCTCGAAAAACATCCATTTGACCAGCCATGCCAGCGCCGGCGAAAAACGGATAAAATGTGGTGATCGTCAGCGCCGGAGCGAGTTGATGCGTCCGCGGATGCCGGTCCCGCCACGATTTCGTCTGCCCCTGCCAAAGGATCGAATTCAGCGCCGCCGCCGATTTTTTTCGGTAGGCCGAAAAATAATCAGCGTCTTGGGAGTTGCCCAGTTGCCGCGCCATGGCCGCCAGCGCAGATAAATTCGCGCAGGCGTAACTCGTGGCGTCGACGGCGTCGTACCGAAGCTCCTCGCCTCCGCCCCAGCGGTGCAAATCGTCCATGCCAGTTTCGAGCTGATTTTCGATGACGAACAATCCATCGCCATCTCGGTCGCGCTCGTGAATCCACCATTCGAGATTTTTTTTTCAGCCCTGGATAAATCTCTCCCAGCAGCGGTGAATCGGGGTGGATTTGGAAAAACTTCCACGCTGCCAAAGGAAGCAACGACAGTCCAGTGCGGGAGGCGTGATGGACCGGCACGCGATTGCTCTTCGGCGAAGTGTACCATGGGAAGCGCCCGTCATCATAAGCGGCGGAAACCATGCTCGCGATATGACCGAAGCCGATTTGGGGATCAACCGCCCAATTCAAATCGAACGCCATAAACGGAGCGCTGTAGCAACAGAAAGTTTGGTACGCGGCGCGGCCTTCCAACACGACCGGGTGCTTGAAATAACCGAGATTCCCTCCGGCCGTGGAGAATCGAAGCAAGAACCAACGAAACGCGTAGAGTTCGTCGAGGCCGCGATTCGACGAGGAAAACCGCGGCACGTCATTTTGAAAAAACTGCGACCACTCGCCACGATTTTTCAAAATTGGATTTTCCTGCTGGAGCACCGCCGCCAATTTGCGCGTGGCGGCTCGAGCATCTGAATCGACCGCGCACGCCAGCGTCAGCACGCGCCGGCTGCTGGCAGGCACTTCAATTTCAAAAACGGCACGGTACGCGCCCGGCTCGCTTTGAATTTCCGACGGCGGAATCGAACCGCCGATCGCCATAAACAATCCCTCGCGCAAAATGCCCGGATAAGCATTTCCGTCCCGCACCAGAATCATTCTGTCCACTGCGGTGGTGGATTTGCTGCCGCCCGGTTTATCCCGCCAATCGACCGAACCGCGGCAATCGCCCGTCACCTCGATTCGCCGGGACACCGCCGAGCGCGAAAGGTTCACGAGCACAATCCGGGAAACGATCACATCGTCGGCCGTCACGCAAACTTGCCGGAATTGATCGACGGAATTCGTCGGCCGCACCAGAACGTAATCGGGAAACCAAGCCAGTGTTTCACCGTCCGCTGCGCTAAAGATGTCGCCGAGCGCATGTGTGGCGAAAAAGAATCGGGAAGGCTGGCCCGTGTAGAGCGCAACGTTGCGGCCATGGCCAACTGAATTTTTATCCGCGCGATCGCCGACGAGGTCCAGGATTGGATCTGCTGGCAAGGCCAAGTCGGGCAAGTTCGCCCATGGCCGCGGGGAATTGCCGTCAGCCGCGCGAGCGCCCTCGAAAATTGAAACGAGCACGAGACAGAGCGCCAGCGCAAGGTTGCGTGCGCACGGACGTAGCGCAGGCTTCCAAGCCTGCGGGTGGAGGCGATTTTCCAATCGCCCGGTTGAAGGAGGAGCTGGAAAGCTCCTTGAACCCGCAGACGAGGATGTCAGCGTTACGTCGCATCTCGAACCTGGTCCCATTCAATTCGGCGCGAGGCGCGGAAATGCTGAAATGCGCAGCCGGGCGCAGCCCATCGGAATGAGGGTGATCTCCTCGACAGGTTCAAACGAGCGGGCTGGGCTGTCCGGCAGCAGACCGACCATGCCGTTGGCTTCCTGTTTCCACTGAGTTAAGCGGCGCCCTTTTGCTTTTAGAAGCACGGGCGCATCAGTCAGCGTGAATGGCTGCGGCGCGATTGGGCCAGTCAACTCGGCAACTTGAAACGAGTTTTCGGGATTCGCAGGATCAACCTGCAATCCGTAATTCCAGGCAGAATTTGGAAACACTTCAGACGCGGGCCAACGATCGGCGCCGCCGTAACGCTTCCAGGTTTCAGCGATCCGCAACGAGTAGCTGAGCGGGCCGCGGCTGACCGACACGGAGTTCTTGTTCGATTTCCAGGTGGTGACTTCGAGGCGCATCGGAAACTCGAGCCGCACCTCATCCCCATCGCGCCACGTCCGATCGATGGACGCCCAGCCCTTGGCATGGTTTGGCAAATTCGCCTGTTGTCCGTTCACGACGATTTTCGGAGACTCGCACCAACCAGGGATTCGCAGGAGCAGCGGGAACTTGGCGGATTTCGTTGCGGCCAGCTTTAAATGGACGGTCCCGCGGAATGGGTAATCGGTCGTTTCCTTGATCGTCAGCTTAACTCCATTTCCCACCTCCGCGGTCACAGTCGAGCTCGCGTAGAAGACCGCGGCCAAACCATTCCGAGGCGTCGCCATCCAGAGGTGTTCGGCGAAATAGGGCCAGCCGAACGCGACGTTATGCTGGCAGCATCGATACGAAGCGGGATCGTACGAGAACATATCGCCGTCGTTCTCGATCATCGACGCTTTATTTTGGCGGTCGAGCTGGATCTGGTTCGGCGCGGTCAAGTAGTGCAGGCCTTTCAAATCGGGCGTCATCGACGCAGGCAAAGAATTAAACGCGACATCCTCACAGCGATCCGCCCAAATTGGGTCGCCGCTGATCTTCAAAAGCATTTGGTCGCTGTTCATAATCTCGACCATCGAACACGATTCCGCCCCTTGCCGCGGGCCGCCATAACCTGGCCGGGCGTTTTCGTCGGCGCCGAACATCCCTCCGGGCGCTCGGCCATAAAGAGACATCACCGTGTTGTAATTTCGGACGGTGGCATCGAAGTAACGCGGGTCGTGCGTTTGCTGGAAATATTGCGCCGGCTCGCGAAAGCACTGGCAAATGTTCACGCCGTGCCAGGTCGGAAATCCGCCCGCCCAATCGGCCGTCCGTTCATGATTGAGCCGCGCCAAATCGAGCAGCCAAGGCTCTCCCGTGCGGTTGTAAAGCCAATGAATGCTGTCGAGGTTGTCGCCGCCCCGCCACTTTTGCCAGCTGTCCGGCAGATACTTTTCCAAGGGCAGCGTGTTGACCCATTGAAAATAGCGCTTCATGAACGGCAGCACGCGCGCATCGCCAGTCGCTTCGAATTGCGTTCGCAGCGCGTAAAGCGCGACCATGTTCGGCCAGATGTCCGGCTTCTCGAGATTGCTTTGCGGCCCGAAGTAACCGCTCGGCCGCTGTGAGCTCAGAATGCCGTCGATCCATTGGCGCGATTCGTTGATGATGCGTTCGTCTCCCAGAACGTAGCCGAGGTCGACAAAGCCTTTCAGCCAATAAGGCAATTCTTCCCAACCGTACTGGCCTGCGCCCGAGCGCGAGGCCCAGGCGCTTTGCTTGATCTGGCACCACTTGCTCAATTCGGGCAAGCGGCCGGTGAATCCATCAGCCATCAATTCGAGCTGCCGCCGGAGCCAGCCTTCCGGCCGAATGCTGCCGATGGGCAGTTTGATCAGCGGACTTGCCGTGAGCGGCGCACGATTCCCCGGATAAAACTTGTTCGGGCCCTCCGCCGGCGCGCGCTCGAAGACGGGGAGATCCGCTTTCACGGTTTCAGCGCGCGCTGAAAAACCTGATGCGAGAAGAGCCAGAATCGAGGTGAGAAATGGAAAGCGGAGAAGGGAGAACATAACTGTGAAAGTTAATCATCATGAATGGTTGAATGCGATGACGAATTAAACCTGCAGCGGCTACAGCAAGTCAAGTGGACGGCAAAAATGGACAGCAATTTTTATTTTGCGGGGCGCGACTGTGTGCGGAGCACCAGCCGCAGCCTTCCGGCATCGGCAAGTCTTGGATGTGCCGGTCTTGCTGCGGCTGGTCTGCGACACAGCCGCGCTCCAAAGCCATCATGCGGACAAGGCATCGCAACTAACCCCCGGCCAGGCGGACAAAAGAAACCGACCTTTGGACAAGTTTTAGCAACGTTTCCGGTTGCCCGCGCTTTAGCTTGCAAACATGAACCGGTCGTTGTCCGGCCTCGCGCTGCTCCTTTGTTTTCTGCTCAGCTCGTGCGCAGAGACAGCGCCGCGCCAGGCGTTTGGTCCACCCAAATGGAAGGGCATTTGGACGGTCGAGTTCGCGCATGTTCGCGACGCGTTTTTTCATCCGCAGCCAGTTTTCCGGCGGGAGGAAGCACCCGCCGTTGTCATCGCCGGACATGGCGGCGAAAACGTTTCGTGGCAGATTGTCGATCGCAACTCGGGCCGAGTGGTGGAAACCGACAACGAAACAATTCCGATGGGACATCGGCTGCTTCACGTTTACCCGCGGTTCAGGCCGGGCGAATACGTTGTGCGGCTCCGCTCGGATTGCGGGCACGACGACGAGTTTTTCTTCGAAATGAAAAAAGATTAGACGGGCAGGAGGAAGATCAGCGGACTATAGAACTATAGGACCGTTCCGTCCAAAAACGGCTGACCCTCAGCGAGACGGTTTAAATTCGTCACGGTGACTCGGGCGATTTCGCGCACGGCCTCGTCCGTCAGGAAAGCTTGGTGCGACGTGACGAGCACGTTGGGAAAAGTCAACAGCCGCGACAGTTCATCGTCGGCCAGCACCTGGCCGGAAAGGTCCTCGAAGAAAATTCCTTCCTCCTCTTCATAGACATCGAGCGCCACTCCGCCCAAATGCTTTTTCTTGAGAGCTTCGATGAGGGCTTTTGTTTCCACCAGTTTGCCGCGGCTCGTGTTCACCAAATACGCCCCGGGTTTCATTTGGAATAATCGCTCGCGGTTCAGGAGGTGAAAGGTTTCCGGCGTGAGCGGCAGGTGCAGCGAAACCACATCGCTCGTTTGCAGCAACTCATCGAGCGGACAGTATTGAATTTGATGCTGCGCCGCCCAATCGGCCGATGGAAATGGGTCGAACGCGAGCACGCGCATCTCGAATCCGCGAAAGATTTGGGCGGCGATCTTCCCGATCTTTCCAGTTCCAACGATGCCCATCGTCTTGCCGAAAAGATCGAACCCAACCAATCCGTTCAGCGAAAAGTTGTGTTCGCGCACACGGTTGAACGCACGATGGACTTTCCGGTTGAGCGTCAGCAGCAGCGCGACCGCGAATTCCGCCACCGCGTGGGGGGAGTAAGCCGGCACACGAGTGACGGCCAGACCGAATTCCTTCGCCGCTGCCAGATCGACATTGTTGAAGCCCGCGCAGCGCAACGCGACGTGCCTGATGGCAGCTTCAGCCAACCGCTGTAAACACGGACGGTCCAGCCGGTCGTTCACGAAGACGCAAACCGCTTGCGAACCTTTCGCGCTCAGAGCGGTTTCGGCGTTCAACCGAAAATCGTGGAAACGCCAGCGAATCCCTGGCCACGGCGATGCCGCCGCCTCAAGATAATGCCGGTCATATGGCTTTGTGTCGTAAACAGAGATTAGCATTGTGGTGGGTGGTCAGTGGTCATTCGTCCTTAACGGAGTGCCCAGCAGCCGCGCTGGAACGAATTCGCAATCCGCAATTCGCTCAATCGTCAATCGCTCAATCGTCAATCCTCTCAGGGTTGTCCTTCCGCTTTGGCGGTTTCTTGCCCGCTGCAAAGAAACCGATTAACCGCATTCAAATAAGCCCGGGCGCTCGCCTCGATCACATCGGTGCTTGCTCCTTTGCCGGTCACCAATTCGCCGTCGCCAAAATCAACTTTGACCGTGACCTCACCCAAGGCGTCTTTGCCCTGTGAAACCGCGCGCAACGAATATTCCTTCAATCGGCCACGCGTCTCCGTGAGCCGATCGATTGCCTTGAGCGTGGCATCCACCGGCCCGTCGCCGATGCCGGCGTCCTGCAAAATGGTTCCTTCCTTTTTGCCGCCGACTTTTTTCAATCGAACGGTCGCGGTCGGAACGGTCTGGTTCCCGCTGACCACATTCAAGTAATCGAGACTCCACGTTTCGGGAACCTCGGTGATATGGCCTTCCACCAACGCGGCCAAATCATCGTCATAAACGAATTTCTTTTTGTCTCCAATCTCCTTGAACCGGACAAAAATCGCCGTCACGTCGCCGTCGGTCATTTTGAATCCGAGATGCCGCAACCGGGCCGCCACGGCCGCGCGTCCGCTGTGCTTCGTCAAGGGCAACTCCGTTTTGCCCCACCCGACATCCTGCGGATCCATGACCTCGTAGGTTTCCCGTTTCTTCAAAATCCCGTCTTGATGAATCCCGCTCGAATGCGCGAATGCGTTCTCGCCGACAATCGCTTTGTTGCGCGTCACGAGCAACCCACTCATGCGGGACACAAGCCGGGAAGATTTCACAATCTCCTTGGTGTTGATTCCGATTTCCAAACCGCCGAAGAAATCGCGGCGCGTTTTCATGGCCATCACGAGTTCTTCGAGGGAGGCATTTCCCGCCCGCTCGCCAATGCCGTTGACGGTGCACTCGACTTGGCGCGCCCCGTTCCGCACCGCCGCCAACGAATTCGCCACGGCCAACCCAAGATCGTCATGGCAATGAACGCTGATGATTGCTTGGCCCGATTTGAATTCGGGAATCGCTTCGTAGAGCGAATGAATGAGCTGGCCGAATTGATCCGGCACCGCCCAGCCGACCGTATCCGGAATGTTGACGGTGGTGGCGCCGGCAGCCACGACTTCTTTGCAAATTTGCACCAAAAATTCAGGCTCCGTTCGCGAACCGTCCTCAGGCGAAAACTCGACGTCACTGACGTAACTCTTGGCCCGTTTGACCCCTTCCACCGCGAGCCGGACAATTTCGTGCTGCGCTTTGCCGAGCTTGAATTCCATGTGGATTTTCGAGGTGGCGAGGAACACGTGAATCCGTCCGCGGCTGCCGGCGGGTTTGATGGCTGCGCCGGCGGCGTCAATGTCTTTGGGGACGCAACGGGCGAGCCCGGCGATGATCGGTCCTTTGATTTCCTTGGCGATGGCTTGCACGGCCGCAAAATCGCCGTCGCTGATGACCGGGAATCCGGCTTCGAGCACATCCACTTTGAGGCGCGCCAATTGGCGGGCGACTTCGAGTTTCTCGCGCAAGTTCATCGAAGCGCCTGGGCACTGCTCGCCATCGCGGAGGGTGGTGTCGAATATGATGATCCGTTTGTTTTTCATAGGGGTGTCGCTTTACTTGGTTGGCGATTCCCGTCCGACTGCTGGATGCGGCAAAAGAAAAACCCCACTGCCGCAGTTGGCAGTGGGGTTCGGAAATCTGTTTTTGATCGCGCTAAAACCCGGCTGCCATTCTGCAATCCAGCAGAATGCTTAGCAGCAGGCTTGTTAGTTGGCGATTCACGGACGAGACAATTAGTCGGTCGAGTAGGCAAAGTCAAATTGTTATTTGGGCTGGCCCAAAAATTCGTCGCGTTTAACCGGGCCATTCCTGAAGCTCGGTTTCGAGCCGTTCGAGCGGAAGTCCAACCACGTTCGAATATGACCCGGAAGTTCCTTCCACAATCCAGTCGCCGTTTTGCTGAATCGCATACGCCCCGGCCTTGTCGAGCGGATCAATCGACCGCAAGTACGCCCCGATCTCTCTGCGCGAGAGTTTTCGAAATGTCACATCCGTGATGACAGAAAATGCTTTCTCGCGGCCCAACGCCGCTTCGACCAAACAGATTCCCGTCACGACTTGATGCGTTCGTCCGCTCAAGGTTTCGAGCATCCGCTCGGCTTCGGCCAAATTCGCCGGTTTGCCGAAAACAACATCATCAAGAAAAACCAGCGTGTCCGCGCCGATCACGAGAGCCTCGGGAAATCGTTGCGCCACCGAAGCAGCCTTGGCCCGCGCATTCGTTTCGGCTAATTCCGCGGCCGGACGGGCCGGGTCGAGAATTTCCGGAGCGTCGCTCGGAATCACCTCAAACTGCGGGATGATCTGACGAAGCAATTCCATTCGCCGCGGCGAACGGGACGCCAAAATCACATGCATAAACATCGAGATAGTTTTGGAATCGCGCCCAGATTTGACCTGATTTCCCCGAAGGCAAAAGCAAAAACGTCCACCAAGTCGTTGAGGTGGGGCGAGGCTACTGACGAGCCGCCACCAAACGTCCACCAAGTCCCCGCGCTTGACCGCACAGTTGTGCCCCGTAGACTCGTCCTACCCGCGCGGCAGTTTAGCTCAACCCCTAACCAAAACTCTCATGAACAATTCTCGAATGAACCGCCGGAAATTTCTCACCGCTGGAACGGCCGCAACTGCGATCAGCATTCTCCCGCGCCACGTCCTGGGCGGCGCTGGTTTCACTTCTCCGAATGAAAAGCTTCACATCGCCGGCGTTGGCATTGGCGGGATGGGCTCGGGCGATATCCGCGCGGTGGCGGGCGAAAACATCGTCGCGCTTTGCGATGTCGACCAAAACGCGCTCAACCGAAACGCCAAGGATTTTCCAAAAGCGAAACTGTATTCCGATTTCCGGGTGATGCTGGAAAAAGAGAAAGACATCGATGCCGTCGTGATCGCCACTCCGGACCACAATCACGCAATCGTCAGCATCACCGCGATGCGAATGGGCAAGCATGTGCATTGTCAGAAACCGCTGACGCACTCGGTTTACGAAGCGCGGCTCATGGCCAAGGTCGCGGCCGAAATGAAGGTGGCCACGCAGATGGGCAATCAAGGCCAAGCTAGCGAGCAGGCGCGTTTGATCTGCGAAACGATCTGGTCCGGCGCGATCGGCAAAGTCATCGAGGTGCACGCCGGCTCGAACCGTTTTCCGCCGATCTCGCCGCGCGGGGTTCGGCGCCCGGCGGAGACGCCCGCAGTGCCTTCGACTTTGAATTGGGATCTATGGCTCGGGCCTGCGCCGCAGCGGCCGTACCATCCGACCTACCACCCGTTTGCCTGGCGCGGCTGGTGGGATTTCGGCACCGGCGTTTTGGGGGACATTGGCTGCCACCAATTATCCGCGGTGTTCAAGGCCCTGAAACTTGGCCATCCCATGTCCGTCGAGGCGTCCTCCTCAAATCACCAATGCCCGCCGGAAATCGCGAACGAGACGGCGCCGGTTTCTTCAATAACGCGCTGGCAATTCCCGCAGGAAGGCGATCGCGCGCCGGTCACCATCACGTGGTGGGATGGCGGTTTAAAGCCGCCGGTTCCCGAGGAAATGAATGGCGATTCGAATTTTGGGGAAGGCGATTGGCTGTTGATTGTCGGGGACAAAGGAAAAATGTACGGCCACCGGATCATTCCCGAAGCCAAGGCGAAGGAAATCGGCGCGCCTCCGAAAGTTCTGGCGCGTTCGCCGGGTCATTACGTGGAATGGATCCAGGCTTGCAAAGGCGGCTCGCCTGCAGGTTCGAATTTCATCGATCATGCAGCGCATTTGGCGGAAGTGGTGTTGCTCGGGAATATCGCGATTCGGACGAAACAGAAATTATTGTGGGACGGGCCGAACCTCCGCTTCACGAACTCTGAAGCAGCCAATCAGCTGATCCACCCGGCTTATCGAACCGGCTGGAGTGTGTGAGCGCTTCCTCGTAGCCGCTAAGATCGCGGATGGAATTTACGGTGCACATCGCGCAGCCGAGTTTGCGCGACGTGCGTATAAATTTCCGTGGTGCTGATGTTGGCGTGGCCGAGCAGTTCCTGGATCACCCGCAGATCAGCTCCGTGCTCCAATAGATGCGTGGCGAAACTATGCCGCAGCATGTGCGGCGTAATGTTGCGTTCGATTCCCGAGTAGCGGACCCGCTTTTTAATCCGCAACCACATTGTCACCGGGGCAAAGGGAGTGCCGCGGCGCGTCAAGAACACGGTTCCAGGGGAAAGCCGGTTGACTCGCTTCGGCCTGCCCGCGTCGAGATATCGCTGGAGCGCAGCGACAGCTTGCCGGCCGGCCGGCACGACTCGTTCTTTATTTCCTTTGCCAATGACATTGATGAACCCAGCTTCGAGGTGGAGTTGTTCCAGGCGCAAACCGCACAATTCGGAGAGGCGCAAACCGGACGCGTAGGCCAGCTCGAGCACAGCTTGATCGCAGAGCGCGTCCGGGGTTTCCTGGGGCAACGGCTGGAGCAGCCGATTTATTTCAACGTTCGTGAGAGCTTTGGGCAAGCGCTGCCAGCGGCGCGGCAAGCTGAGGTTCTCAGCCACGTTTACCGGAAGCAACTTTTCGTTTTCGCAGAACCGGTAGAATGCGCGCAACGCGGCGATCTCCAGATAAACAGTGCTCGTGCTGAGCTTGCGGCTGGAGTTCTCCGGCTGGTTGGCTAAAGCCCGCTGCTGTTCGTGCAGGAGAAACGCGGTGAGATGATTGAGTTGAACCGAGCCCCAATCGTTCAACCCCTGTTGTTCGGCCCAGCTCAGAAATTTCCCGAGCAACGCGGAATACGTTTTCTGAGTTTGCTCGGATTGGCCGCGCTCGTTCCGGAGGTACTGCAGAAAATCTTCGACGAGCTGTTGCATCACGAGAACTGTGGCGAGCTGAATGGCCGCAGGTCGAGCGGAAAGCGAGCGCCAGGGCCTATTCCTCTTGTGTAACTGCTCAGGTGGCTCGATGAGTCACGATTCAATCACGACGACCTCGTGGTCCAATATCACGCGCAACGGAATTTCCGCCCATCCGTTTTTCACGTCCGGCCGGATTCGTCCGCCACTCACCAGGAAACGAGCGCCGCCACCGCGCGCTTGTTTCGGTAGTTTTACCCGAATTAGGAACGGCCCAATCGCAATCAGATCTTCCATCGGCGCGCGCCAAGCCGCGGCGTTCGTCAAATTGATGAGGTGAAGGATCAACCGCCCGGGCTGTTCGTAAAGATGGCAATCGATCAGTCCCGGCCCGCTCACCGTGAGCGGGAAAGAATCGCGCGCGGCCCATCGAACGGCATTCGCCAGGAGCCGCGCATGATCCGGCAAATTGTCGCGCCCGTAGCGCCGGTCAAGATCGGCCGAAAAATACGCCACACGACCTTGGCCCGGAACATCCCGGAGAACGAGCCCTGGAATATCCGTGCGCGGCGTCCGCATCCAGGAAGTCTCCGGAGGATACACCGGGAACGACGGAATAAACGTGAGCGGGACAACCGCATCCTGTCCGACGACGAGCGGCTTGAGCGCTCCGCCAAACGGCAAAATATCTGTGTCGTCAAATCCGTCCAGCACCGCATGCCGCGGGCCGCCTGATTTTGGCTCGTCGCCGTCTTTAGGGCCGTCGTGCCCGCCACGCAATTCGGGCGAGAGCCGGAAATAGCTGTGGGCGCTGTCGGACGTGGAACGCACTCGAGCGGAATAATTCGGCACAGCCCAACCGGCCGGATGACGAACGCCGAACAAATCAGCCAATGCGAAATCGCTCCGCGCTGCGCCTCGTTCGGTAAACAGGCTGGTTTCTCCTGTCGCAATCAAGCCCCCACCGCTTCGCGCGAAATTCTTGATCGTCGCGCAATGCGCATCCGAAAGAGCGCCGACATTCGGCAGAATCAGCAGCGCGAGCTTTGGCAGTTCTCGGATGAGATGATCAGCGTGCACCGGCACGAACGGAATCCGCGCGCGAATGAGCGCTTGGGAAATTCCGTGAAACGGTTGATCGACCAATTCCCCGGGATTGTCGCGTCCGAAAAAATCGGTGTTGTCTTGGGACCAGAGGACGCCGACGTTTGCGACTGGCTGGCGGTCGACGAGGTAGCGTTGATTCGCTTCGTGCCAGCGGTTCAGCGGCTCGATCGTGCGGAATTGGCGGAAGTCTTCTTGATACGCGCCGACGTGGTGCCACCAAGGCTGAATTCCGCCGGCAAATCCTTCCAAGACCCAGAGCCGCGCTTCGGGTTCGGGCTTGGCAGCTTTGCGGAAAGTCGGCCGGCCCGCTTGGTACATGGCCATGCTCTCAGGCGCCAGCTTTTCCCAGCCAAGCAGCCCGTGAATCAACTTCCCGGTCTGGCCGTTCTCCTGAAATCCGCCGCTGTCACTCCGCGCTTGATGATCGAGCAGCAGCATTTCGGCCCGGGCGCAGATTTCCTTCATGTCGCGAAAACTCTGGCTTTGTCCAGTGACCGACCCGCTATTCATCCCAATCCAAAGACAATGCGGTCCGCCCGCTTCCTGGGTCACTCGGTTGTTCAAATCCCAGACTTCCGTCCGTCGCGCGTAATTCCATTTGATCCATTGCTGATAAATCGGATCGTCCCAGTTCTTGCCGCGCGGCAGCTCGTGGCCGATTTTTTCCTGAAATTTTTTCGAGCAATTGGCGCAGTAACAAATCGAACCGCGGCCAAGCCCGCTCCAGCTGTTGTCCGCGAATCCTTCCGGGCGGCTGCGCTGGATAATTTCGCGCAACACATCGGGAATAAACTTCTCGTAATAGTCACTGTTGATGCAGGTGACATAAAGATCACCCGCGCGATAAGGCTGGCCGGACGCGTCTCGCGCCATCCAATCGGGGTGGGCCTGGAAAAAATCTTCATGCACGCGATTTGAATCCATCCGCGCGAGAACTACCAATCCGTCGTCGTGAGCGGCTTTCGCCACTTCACCGTAAAGGTCGCGGTCTTTCAGGAATTGCGCGCGATATTGGAGAGGCAATGCGCTCGGATAATAGGCGACGATGCCGCCGGCATTGATGATGACTCCTTGAATCCGAGTCCGTTTCCAGTAAGTCCGCCACCATTTCAGATCATACTGGACAGGGTCCTTCTCACTGATGTTGGTCTGGCCCCAGCGAATCGCGCGTCGATGCCACGGAGAGGAATTCGCTGGTTCGGCGGCGTCAAGCGGCTGGAAAAGCAGCGGCGCAGCTGCGGCAAGGCTGGTTTTTAAAAAATCGCGCCGGTTTTGGCTGGGAAAAACCGGATCGGAAGAGGCCGGGTGCATTGGCCGTTTTTCGGCCATCGAAAGCGGATTAGCAACCTGAAAAGCTGGATCGCGATCCGGCGGGTTCATGGTCGAGGTGCGGGCAACATTTGGTATCCTACGCTCCCCCAGAACCCCAGCCTAATCGGTCCGCGCGAGTTCGCGCTCCTGGGGCTGCTCGATTTCCTGCTTGCTCTGGTTCGGCCGCCGGCAAAGGCGTTTGAATTCCTCCTGCAAACGTTCGAGTTCCTCCTCGGACAAATCTTCCAGATTGAGCAGATGATTCCGCGCGCCCTTCACCGCGCGAATGAGCTCATCGAGTTTTAGGTGGATCGCTTGGGCATCGCGGTTCTGGGAATTCTGAATTAAAAAAACCATCAAAAATGTGACGATCGTCGTCGCAGTATTGATGATGAGTTGCCAAGTGTCCGAATAGTGCGAGGCGGGCCCGAGGCAAGCCCAGATGACGAGGCTGAGCATCGCGATAAGAAACGCCCAGGGAGACCCGACAATCAGCGAAACCCGATGGGCGAATATTCGAAACGCGTTGTTCAGCCTCGCACGGCAACCGCTACGGCCGGCTGATCCGTTCTGAGTCATGTGCACCCTCGCAGCAAAAAGAGGATCAGCAGGACGGGTATGGGAATCCCCAAAAGCCAGAGCAAAATCCATCCCACCTTGCCTTCTTCCCCTCGGATTTGTCTTACGATTTTCATGAGAAACGCTCGGTCCAAAAACGTTTTAAGGCAATGAGGCTCGCCCCTGAAAATACTTTCGGGTGGTTCAACTTCCAAAACTCAGGCAAGACACGAAGCCGCGCACGACCCGAATGAAGGGTGAATTCGTCTCTGTTTTGGGCCTGCGGGCCTCGAAATGAGGATATTTAAATCCGGAGCACGAAATCCGAAACAACTCCGAAACCTTGAAATCCAAAACCCAAAACAACGCCATCGCCATTCATGGAAAGCCCCTGTCGTTTTGAGCATTCGAATTTCGGTTCTTCGAATTTGTTTCGAATTCCGAGCTTCGGATTTCGGATTTGATTGATCTAAGAATCTGAGAGGTTTTGCGACGAGAATGTCGAAAGAATCTAAAAGCCACTTACTTCTGCGCTCCCGCGCTCGATCCACCAAAGTCTTTTCGATAACGCCTCAGCAATTCTTGAGCATCATTCCGAAGCAGATAAATCTTTCCGCGCAGTTCTTTCGTCTCCCCCGGCCCGAGGCCTCCGACACGCGGGTCGTTGTGCAGGCAAATAATCACGCCTTGAAAAAGTTCTTCGGTGTGATCCCACGCCATCGCCAGCATCCATTTTCCATCCGACGAGACGCAGCCAATTAAGCCGTTGACCGGCCGATCCGGACTGATCGGACGCGGATTGACGTCCTGCAGCGGGACAACCGCGGGCACATAAACTTGACCGCCTCGGTAACGGGCCTCTTCTGTCCGGCGCGTCTTGTCCAACCACGTCAATCCCTGGGCGGTAAAAATAAAACTTCGGCTGATGTAATTGCTCTGGGCCAACCCGGTAAACTGCCCGACCCGCATGCACGGTTGAAACCAATCGACGTCGATCCGCTCGGCGCCGGCATTGTGAAGTTTGACGCGAAAGTCGACTTCATCCGCGGCCGCTTTGATGTCATGCTCGACCTCGACTGCGTCAGCCACTCGACTGCGCAACGTCAGCTTCTTGCCGCTTTTATCCGCGCTCACAAGCTGGGTGCGGTGCGGCAAGGTCGTTTGATTCCACTCTCGCTCATGTCCGCCGCTACGGCAGAATGCTTCCAAGTACCAGACATCGATTTTCCCGCCCGGCAAATCAGCCCGCCGAAGCGTCAGCATGTTATTCGTCCAGGAGATGCGGAGGCCCTCCGCGCCACGCGCAGCGGGCGCACTCGAGCACATAGCCGCCGCAAACCAGAGCATGAAAAGCCAACCTATCAGACGGTGAGATTGAATCCGCTGAGGCGCAGGTCGTGGAAGCATGCCCTCCCTGTAGCAGTTGGCGTGAACCAGCTCAAATTCAAAATCGCGGATTGAACAGCCGTATTTTTTGAGTTGTTTTGTTTTTCATTCCGACTTCGCCCACGCTGGCGGGTTCTCCAGTTGAAACAACATCTCGCCCGCTCTTGGCACAACCAGAATCCCTTCGTCCTCGCGCCCGGCGAAATCCTCGATCCGGATCTGCTCCCAATTCCGGAACCCAAGATTAATCTTCCGGCAAACCTCTGCCGGAATGCGCGTGGCCAAGTGCACGTTTGCGCGGGGCGTTTCGATCCCGTTTTCAAAGGCGCCGAGGCCGTAAACGTGCGTCGAGTGCGCCAGGATTCCCCACGGATGCGATTTGAAGCGGTCCCATTGTTTCCGAAAATAATCCCGGCAATGGTAGCCGATCTCATGAATCAACCGCCCGTGCGTTGCGCAAACTTCCGAAATGTGCGGCGCGTAAATAATCAAATCGCCGCCGTCAGCCAGCACGGGCTCGAGTTTATACATGCACTTGCCGCCGGTCCAAAGTTCGTCGTACATCGCCGGCGCGCACGAGATGATCGTGTGAAACGAACGCGCTTTATAGACGATGTGCAGTTTGCGGGAAAGCTCGCTGGCAGCATCCCAAGCACTTTCTGGAGAGCCAGCGAAAACTCCGGCCAGTTCCTTCCCTTCGACGACCAGGCAAAAGCAAAGCTTCGGGACCTTGACCATCGCGCCGGCCCGATCGACCACCTTGCGCACCGGCGTCCATTTGTTTCCGATGATCCGCGGATTCGTCACCACCGCGCCCAGCCAATGAAAGAAATTCAGCACTTCCGGACCGGACACGCCCGGAAACAGGTATTTGTTCCCGCCCGAAAAACCGACCACTTCATGCGGAAAAACCGGGCCGACAATGATGATTTGATCGTAATTGAAAAGCAGGCGATTGACTTCGACGGCCACTTCCATCCGAAACAACCCGCCGGACAACCGTTCGATCTCATCCGCCGGAATCGTTCCGATTCGCTCGATCATCTGCGGGTCATTCCAGGCGTGGTTGAAAAATTTCACCCGTTCATAAACGGTTCGGCGTTCGTCGCGCGAGATTTCCAGCCGCCCGCAAATCGCCTCCTCGCTCATCGGCTGATGGGTCCCGAGGGCGATCAACACGTCCATGCTCGCAGTGACGGCTCCGATCTGTTCGTGAAGCGCTTTGAACAGCAAACCGATCGGCGCGGTTCGCGTGCCGTCCGGGACGATCAACAGGATTTTCTTGCCGCGGTACTCCTTGGCCGGACAGGCTTGCGCCACCAATTCCGAAATGTCACCCGCCGAGATTTTGCGCGGACGTTCTGCAACTTTTGAAAGCATACCTTCTAAATTGTCTGAGCCAAAAACCCGCCATCCACTTGAATATCCGCCCCCGTAACGAAACTTGCCGCGCGCGGGCTGGCCAGAAACAGCGCGGCGCCGATCAACTCGTGCGCCTCGCCCATCCGTTGCATGGGGGTATGGCTTAAAATCAATTTCACCCGCTCCGTCGGCGAGCCGTCCGGATTGAACAGAATCTTTCGGTTCTGTTCCGCTGGAAAAAAACCGGGCGTGATTGAGTTTACGCGCACGCCTTTGGCCGCCCATTCGCGCGCCAAAAAACGGGTCAAGCTTAGGACCGCCGCTTTCGCCGCCGAATAGGCCACGACCCGTGATAGCGGCAAATGGGCTGAAACACTGGCGATATTGATGATGCTCCCTTTCCCACGGGCCACCATGGCCGGCCCAAATTCCTGGCACGGCAACAGCGCGCCCCCCACCAAATTCAGGTCAAAATTCGCGCGCCAGTCTTCCAGGGCGATCTTTTCAAACGGCCGTTCGGCTGTGACCGTGACCTTCAAATCGTTCCCGCCCGCCGCATTCACCAGAATCGTCGGCGTGCCCAAATGCTTTTCCACTTCCTGGTGGGCGGTTTTCAAACTGTGGCAATCCAGAGCATCCGCCGAAATAAATGAGGCGTGGCCTCCCTGCTTTCGGATCGCTGCCACCCGAGCTTCGCCGCGCTCACGGTTCCGGCCGAGCACAGCGATCTTTGCGCCTGCGCCGGCCAATCCTTCTGCGATGGCGCCGCCCAGAACTCCTGTGGCCCCGATCACGACCGCAAGTTCGTTGGTCAGATCAAATAAATTCGTCATGGGTGCAGCATACTGCGTGATGAATTTCCGACGGTGAAGAAAAAAGAGAACGGCCTTCGGGTCGAAACAAAATTCGCTGCGGAAGACCCCAAAAGCCAGGCAACCTCACTGCTTTTGGTTCGAAACAAACAGCAACAAACAATGTCAAACAATGAATTAGATTGACGTTTAACCAGAAAACTCGTAATTCCATCCCCGAGGTTTTTGAGGCCATGGCCATTAATTACCGATATACCCTCCGGTTCTCAACTGACCTGGCGCTCTACCTTTTCCTCTTTTTTGCCGCGGGCGCGCTCCTCTGGACCGCAGATGAATTCCTGAACTGGAATGTGCTGCCAGATTGGATCGATAAGTATGCCCAACTCATCATTATCCTTTTCGGCATTGCGGTCGGCTTGTGCGTGTGTTCATGCCTTCTATCCAGCGTCGTATTGATCGCCGAATCGCTGGCACAGCGAGCGGGAATGCCGGACTACACCGTGCCGCCTCGAGTGTGGCGCTACGCTGTCGGAGCGATTTTCCTGACACTTGGCGTTTTTTTGATTTTTTCAAAAGTTGACGAGTATCGCAAAGGCGTTGCTGACCGCCACCGTCGGGCCGAGGAATTGCAAGAGTACAGACGGGTCGTGGAAGATTTACAAACGGCGGCTAATCGAGTTCCAGAATTGTTTCCGCGATCGATTGCGGAGGAGATATCGCGCGGAACCACCTTTAAAAACGAGAGCGATCTCGTCCAGTTTCTAACTGCCCTTCGTTCGTCTACGCCGCATCATCCGACCGTTTCGGTTTTATCCCGCGCCGCGCCGCCCTATGAGTATTGCCATTGGCAATTGGTCGCGGGCCGCGCCAGAAATTCGGATCGCCCGGCCGATTTCGAAGTGGCGAAACAGTTTTATATCGGTTTCCCTTCAGCCATCGAAAAAGGGGTCGTGGCAGAGCTCTTTAATGGGCAGGTGTCGCCGGTTAACGAGCGATTGGAGGGCGAAGTCATCGATAATGTTCGGGCGGGCTCGTGGCGCACGATTGAGGTCGGCGGAAAGGTAGCGGCAATCGTTGTGTTTAGAACCGAACTCCGCGCGCCCTCAGGTTCTCACCATTTTGGCCCAGCCGTGCCGGCCCAATCGATTGGGCAACCCGCCACGGTTGCGCCTGCGCAAACGAATGCGGCGCCTGCGCACTGACATTTCAACCGGCGCCCAAAAGGAACACCATGAGCTCGACCATCTCAATCGCGGCCTCACCAGCACCATCCAGCACGGCGCATCTCCTCGATAAAATTCTTCGGCAGCGCGAGACGTTTTTCGACGAGATTTTCCAGGGCAAAAATATTCGAGGGCAAATTATCTCGTTTCTGGCGGGGATTATTTGCCTCTCCGGGTTTTACGGGTTGACGATGGGCGCGGCAAGTTTGCCGTTGAATTGGTCCACCGGCCTGTTGCAGATGCTTACTTCGGCCGTCAAAGTGCCGGTGCTTTACCTGTTGAGCGTGGCGGTCTGTTTTCCGGTTTTATTCATCATTCTGGTCCTGATGGGGGCGCGGCTTAGCTTCAGCCAGACACTCGCGCTTATCCTGTTGGCGTTGACGCTGAATTCGATCTTGCTCACGAGCTGCGCGCCGATTGTTCTTTTCTTCGTTTTCACGGGATCCAACTACCATTTCATCAAACTGCTCCATGTCGTGATATTCACTTTCAGCGGGTTCTGGGCGATGCTGGCGCTTTGGCAAGGGTTGCGCGCGATGTGCGAAAAATCGGATCTTTATCCAAAGCAATCGATCCGGATTTTGCAGGTTTGGGTGCTGGTTTTCGGTTTCGTTGGGACGCAGATGGCGTGGACACTCCGGCCTTTCGTCGGATCGCCTGACATGAGCTTTCAATTGTTTCGGCAGGAGCAGCAGGGAAATTTTTATGAAGCGGTTTGGTTGTCGATTGTAGATCTGGGAAAAAGCACGTTGCCACATGAGAAATAGGAGAGCGCAGGCTGGCGTATGGAAAACGACGAAATCATGACCCTCGAAGAAGTCGCGGCTTACCTGAAGCTGAAGCCCCAAACGGTTTACAAATGGGCGCAGGAAGAGAGCATTCCCGGCGCGAAGATCGGGAAAGAATGGCGGTTTCGAAAAAGCATTTTGGACCAGTGGATCAACCAATCGATTATGTTAACCAAAGGCGGTTTCGATGTGATGTTTCGGAGGAGTGCTTCGGAAGCACAGCGCAAAAACATCTCATCCGAAGAGTTGGAGAAACTGCTGAAGGAGGCGCTCGATTGAGCGACACGCCAGGCTCTGAATTAAAAATCATTCTGGTGACCCCTGATGTCCTCGGAAAAAGTTTTTTCGAGGAAAGCAGTTTCCGCGTGCTGGAGCTTTGGGGAAAGGGCAGCTTCCAATTGGCAGTCAATCGGTGGCTGCTGGTCAGGTATCTGCGGGTGCTGAACCGGGTCGGTGTTTCCGCACAGTGCGCGCGCTGGTGGAGTTGGTGGCTGACTTCAAGCTTAAAAACCCGAGTCATCGAGGTTCCGCCTGCCTCTCAACGGCCTGTTGAAATCTGTGCGGGATTGGCTCGAGAAGCAGGAGCCGAGGCCATCGTGTGCGGAGTAACTTCCGTTGCGGGGCATCCAATCCCCTGGATCACTCCCTCCGATTTCCTCAGCCGGATGAAGTCGTCGACGTAGCTTCCGGTGAGCAATCATCCAATCATCCAATCATCCAACCACGCCGCCTCAAATCAGTTCCTTCACCGGGTCGCGCTCATCCAATAAGTACTGAGGCCGTCCGTTATGGTTGGGAAGCGTCGCAGAGGGATCGATTCCCAGCACGTGGTAAAGTGTCGCCAGAATATTCTGCGGCGTAAAAGCGCGAGTGATCGGGTATTCGCCGGTCGAGTTGGTCTGTCCGATGTATTGACCCATCTTTAGCCCGCCCCCCGAGAAGAGCACGCTGCCAGCGCCAGGCCAGTGATCGCGCCCACCGAATTTGTTGATCCGGGGCGTGCGCCCGAACTCGCCCCACACGACCACGCACACATCGTCGTGCAGGCCACGCTCGTGCAGGTCAGTGATCAGAGCAGACAGACAGTTGTCATAGAGCGGGAGGAGCGACCGGTAAGATTCGAAAAGGCTTGGAAGGCCGTCCGCGCAGTGGTGATCCCACAGCCCCACCTGCATTGAAACGAATGGCACTCCCGCTTCCACCAGGCGCCGCGCCCGAACGAACGATTCCCAATCCCAAGTTACCGGACTCGACGAATGGGAATACATGAACTTGTTTCCGCCGGCGCGATACCGGTCGAGCGTCTGCGGCTTCTCGTCGCCCAGGTCGAATGCTGCGCGCGAAGCATACGCTGCGTTGGAGGGATTGCGCCAACCAAAACGATTGAAGATGGGGCGCTGTTTTGCGCCTTGCGGGCCTTCCCCCAATTGGGCAGGTTCCATGGCGAGGGTGTTGTTCGCAGCGGAGCATCTGTTCCGGGAAAAATTGGTTTCATCCTTATGAGCGCTTCAGCCACATGAGAAACCTCACTCCCGTTTTCGTTTTCTTCGCCATCGTCTGGCCGAGTGCTGCCGCCAATTTCAGCGGTGGAACCGGCACGGCCGCGAAGTTCGGAGTGCATGAGATCGTTTTGTCCGGGAACAGCTCGGTGGCAAATCCGTTCGACACCGTCGTCAATGTCATCTTCACGCCGGCTTTTGGCAGCCCCGTAAACGTGCGTGCGTTTTACGACGGAGGGGATATTTGGCGAGCCCGTGTTTATGTGAGTGAAAGCGGCGAATGGCGCTGGACCTCTACCTCTAAGAGCGACTCAAGGCTTGCTAACAAGTCCGGTTCATTCCAAGCCCTCGATTCGAGCTTGCGGGGAATTTTGCGCAACCACCGGTCCAATCCAAAGGTCTGGATGACGGACAATGGCCAGTGGTTCCCGAACATCAGCGACACGGGATATCGGCTCTTTCACGGAAAGGTTGCTCCGGATTGGAAGGAGTTCATCCGGCAATCCGCCGCCAAAGGCATCGATTGCATGCGCGTTGCGGCTCTCGGCGGTTGGGGCGGCACTCCAGGCGCCAAGGTGGATGACAACAACACTTGGGTTTGGAACGATCCATGGACCGGCGCCGCGATCCCCAATCACGACCGCTATGACGTCGGTAAATTCCAGACGACCGATGAGCGTCTGATTTGGTCGCTGGAGAACCATCCCGAAATGTACTTTCAGATGATTCTATTCAGCTTCAAAGGTTACGGCAGCGAAGCGACCGGAAGCCACTGGGAAGCTCTTCCCCAAGCCGTGCGCGAAAACACGATGCGGTACATGATCGCGCGCTGGTCCGCCTTTCCCAATGTGTTTTGGCTGATCGTTAATGATATGCATTGCAGTGAAAAGTTTCCCAAAAATCAGACGTTCGTCCGCGAGGTCGGAAAATTTTTTTTCGCGAATGATCCGTGGCATCATCTGATCTCGACGGGGCCAAATCGCCACGCGGGCTTTCCTTTCACCACCGATGAAGACCTGAAATGGTGCAGCTATATTTACATCGAAGATTCCAATGCGGTCGGGGCGGATCAAATTCAAACATTCAAGTTCGACAGAATTCCTCTTCATGTTTGGATGGGGGAAGACTATTACGAACAGGACCACGGCCATTATCTGGACCCGCGCTATTACTTTCGCTGGCTGGCTTGGTCCTGGCTGTTGTCGGGTGGCTCGGCGAACTATTGCGGCCGCTGGGGGTCGATCGATCCCTATGACAGCACTGGCAGCCCGGACCGGCTCTGGAGCGGCATTGACAAAAAGACAGTTTATACCGGTGAAAAGCTTATTGGTCTGGATTCATACCCGTATCTGGTTTCTTACCTGCGCGATCGAAAGTTGGATTTATCGTCGTTTCAACCGAATGACGCACGTGTCCGCGACGGTGATGGACGGCAAGGCCGGCGTCGACCGAAGCTCATGCAGCGCCGCCTGGACGAATTTTTGATCTATCATCCCAATGCGCTCGCGGACGGCTATTCGGCTGTGGTTGATCGGGAGAAAGCGGCCTCAGTGATCCTCGATCTCAAGGATGCCTCGGGCGAATACGAAGTGGAATGGTGCCGCGCCTTGGATGGCGCCGCGCAACGGGCCGGGTCGATCACAGCTGGCCGAGAACTCGTGCTGCAAGCTCCCTGGCACGGGCAGGACGTTGTGCTGCGGCTCAAACGTTAGCCGGAAGGAATCAGATGAACCCACGTGAGTTTTTCATTAACCCGGCAGATTACGGCCTCCCCACCCGGGACGAGCTGGTTGCCTACAGAATTTGGGACAACCACTTTCACGGCTTTGCCGCCAAGAATCCGATCGAGCAGTACGAGCGAAACAATTTTTTCGTCGACCGCATGGGCATCGAGCGGTCCATCGCGCAGGAGGTCGGCGGCACGTTGGAGAAGCCGTTCGCGCCATACCCATACGACGCGGAAATTCTTAAGATTCTCGAGCGGGATAAAGATCGCCTGTCCGGGCGCACGCCGATCGATCCCGGTTATCCCGACGAAAGCTGCGCCAAGATTAGAAAGTGGATCCGCGACGGCCCGTGCATCGGAATAAAATATCTCGGCAGTGAGAAAAAAGGGATCACGTGCAGTCATCCCAACAACGATCCGATCATGCGGCTCGCTGCGGAGCTCGACGTGCACGTTTATGTTCATACCTGGCTCCATGTGGGCGGGACCCCGCGGCTGCCGGGCGGCGGCAACAAAGATTCCGAATCGACGCCGATGGATTTGGCCCAGCTGGCCCAGCGCTTTCCACAGGTAGCGATGATTTGCGGACACTCGGGCGGCGATTGGGAATTGGGCGTGCGCGCCATTCGCCCGTACAAGAATGTGCTTTTGGAATTTGCCGGATCGGATCCGCACTCTGGAATGGTCGAGTATGCTATCCGAGAACTGGGTGTGGACCGGCTCGTCTGGGGCGGGCACGGCCCAAGCCGCAGTTATGCGACGGAGATGGGCAAGGTTTTGGACGCGGATATTTCCAAGGCCGATCGGATGAAGATTTTCGGGGCGAATCTTCGGCGGATTTGTGCGCCTATTTTTGGCAAGAAGGGAATCAAAATCGAAGTGTGAAGCGACATCCAAGATGAAACCCATTCCTCGACGCCGTTTCCTAAAGCAATCATTGCTGAGCGGGGCTGCTCTATCGCTCGGAGCGGATGAGCTCGTGGCCGCGGATGCGCCAGTTCGAACCGATGGCGACGCGAGCCGGTCGCATACGCCCGGCATCATCGACACCAATATCAATCTTTTCGACTGGCCATTCCGTGCTTTGAAATATGGCCATACGAAAGCGCTCGTGGCCAAGCTCAAGAAGCATCGGATCATCGAGGCCTGGGCCGGCAGTTTCGAGGCTCTTTTCCACAAGGACATAAACGGCGTCAACACGCGCCTGGCTGCGGAATGCCAGGAGCACGGCGCCGGTTTTTTGATTCCCTTCGGCAACGTCAATCTTGCCTGGCCTGATTGGGAAGAGGACGTCCGTCGCTGCCACCAGGTTCACAAAATGCCAGGCCTTCGGATTTATCCTGGCTACCAGCCGTTCGACCTCGGCCACCCGGGTATGGAACAACTGGTGAAGATGATTGCGCAACGCGGCTTAATCCTGCAGGTCGTGTTCAGCATGGAAGACCCGCGCGTGCATCATCCGATTATCGAAGTGCGGCCAGTCACGTTTGCTCCCCTTGTGAAGATCATTAGAGCAAACCCGAACGCCAAGATTCAATTGCTGCACTTTCCCGGAGCGCCGCAAGACCTCTCGCAATTCGTCGCTCAACCAAACACGTTTCTCGATATTTCGCGGCTCGAAGGCAACGGCGCCATCGGTCGAATGCTCGGCACGGTCGAAGGATTGCCCTCGGCTCGCGCGCCGATGGATCGCCTCGTCTTCGGGTCGCACGCCCCATTCTTCCCGGTGGAGACAGCGCTGTTGAAACTGATCGAATCGCCGCTCGATCCTCAGCAACTTCACGCCATCATGCAGGGCAATGCCCGACGCTTGCTGCCGCGGGTATAAGCACGGAGCGGCGCGTTTCGTTCCTTCCCATGAACCTGAGCGCAGACAAGGACAGTTCTCTTGGTCTTGATCATGATCTTGCTCTTGCTCTTGCTCTTGCTCGAAAAAGAAAACAGGGGAGCAAGATTAAGTCGCCGATTTGTTGCGCGAGGGAAAGCAGCTTCGCGTCGCCGCGCCGCGAGTTGGCACGATACGGTTGGGTATCGAGCACTGGCTCATCTGTGAATGGGGAACGGCGGTTCCAGGACTCAGTGCGGCTTGACGTAAAAACCGCTGGAAGCGCCCACGCCGCTCACAACGCCTCGCCTTGACTGAAGAGTGTCACTTTCACACGCGAGCATGGCCCGGGCACGGGCTCGCAGGAAAAGCGTAATTCGTTGTTGCCTCCGCGCAATGCCAGAAGCGGTTTGCTCAACTTAACCTGGGCGAGCTTTTCGCCGCGCGGCCCGTCAAAATAGGGGCCATCCTCTCGCCAAGCCACGGCAGTCTGGGGTAGAGTCCGGCCATGCCAGCCCCAGGTTCCGAACAGGGGCGCTCGTCCGACCGCCAGGAGTGGTTTGGCACGACGCACTGGAGCGTCGTGCTAACCGCCGGGCACGATTCAGCGCCCGGCGCGCACGAGGCGTTGGAGAAACTCTGCCGCGCATACTGGTATCCCTTGTATTGCTTCGTGCGGCGACAAGGGCTCAGTCCGGCCGATGCGGAGGATTTGACTCAAGGTTTTCTGGCGCACCTGCTCGAACGAAAGGCGCTCGAAAAAGTTTCGCAGCAGAAGGGTCGTTTCCGGTCTTTCCTGCTGGCGGCGTTGAAGTATTTCCTGGCTGACGAACGGGACAAAGCGCGGGCGCAGAAGCGCGGGGGCGGCTGCGCCGTGGTTTCACTCGATGAGGAAGGCGCGGAGGAGCGGTATCAGCAGGAGTGTTCCGACGAACTAACAGCGGAGCGGCTTTACGAACGACGTTGGGCGATGGCGGTGCTCGATCGCGCGTTTTTCCGGCTGCGGGAGGAATTCACCGCTGCGGGCAAGGCCGCGCTCTACGATGAATTGCGCGGTCTCCAGGATGAAGTTTCCGATGCGGCGCCATACTCCAAGGTGGCGGCCCGCTTGGGGATGCCAGTCAATACGTTGAAGTCGCACGTCCATCGTTTTCGCCAGCGCTATCGCGAGTTGCTCTGCGAGGAGGTGGCGCAGACCGTCGCCAGCCCGGCGGAGATTGCGGAGGAGGTCGGGCATTTGATCGCGGTGGTGAGTGGGTAGTGAAGACAACCACTAATGAACACGAATAAACACGAATCACTTGAAATGAACGCCGGAGAGGGACCAAATCACTGATCACGAGCGTGGCCAGATGATGAACTACCTGCGGATTACGAAGCTCCGAGTGGGAGTCATTCTCAACTTTAAGCACGCAAAACTCGAATGGGAACGGATTGTTCTCTGATTTGTGTGCATTCGTGTCCATTCGTGGTTTTCCACAGTTCGCCTGCAACCTTTTGGCCTTTCTTCCTGTGTAACCAGTGACAGGCTGGGATGAGCTGATGAAGGACAGTGCACCAGTGGGAAAGTCGTGCGGGAAGTGCGGCGCGCCGTTGCCGGCGGATGCGCCGAAGGGGATTTGTCCGCGGTGCGAATTGCAGGGGGTTTTGGAACTTCTTCCCGGAGGAGGCGACACGGTGGATCTCGCTGAGCAAGGGTTTTCAGGGCCGCCTCTCTCCAGCCCACGCCGCTTTGGAAATTACGAACTGCTCGAAGAAATCGCGCGCGGCGGGATGGGCATCGTTTATCGGGCGCGGCAAGTGAACCTGGATCGGATCGTAGCGGTCAAGACGATCCTTGCGGGCCAGTTCGCGGGCAAACAATTTGTCCAGCGTTTTCGCGGAGAGGCAGCGGCCGCCGCGCTCTTACAGCATCCCAACATCGTCGCGGTGCACGATGTCGGCGTGCAGGACGGGCAGCACTATTTCTCGATGGATTACGTGGAGGGCCAGAACCTCGCGAAGTTCGTCGGACAACGAGCACTCCCGCCGAGCAAAGCGGCGCGCTACGTGAAACTGATTGCCGAAGCCGTTCATTACGCCCACGAGCAAGGCGTCCTCCACCGTGACCTCAAGCCCTCGAATGTGCTCATTGACGCTGCGACGGATCAGCCGCGCGTGACGGATTTCGGCCTGGCGAAGCGATTGGATGGCGAGTCGAGTCTGACGGTCAGTGGGCAGATCCTCGGCTCGCCGAACTTCATGCCGCCAGAACAGGCCGGCGCAGGCCGCGGCAAAGTGGGCCGCGCCAGCGACGTGTATGGGCTGGGCGGCATTCTCTATTTCCTGCTGACCGCGCGCGCGCCGTTCCAAGCCGAATCGCTCGAAGCCATCGTGACGCAGGTGCTGAACACGGAGCCGGTTTCTCCGCGCTTGTTGAATCCCGCCGTGCCGCGTGACTTGGAAACGATCTGCCTGAAGTGCCTGGAAAAGGAGCCGGAGCGCCGCTACCGCACAGCGCAGGAAGTCGCCGATGAACTGCATCGCATTCTCAACGACGAACCGATTCGCGCGCGGCCCGTCAGCCGACTTGAACGAAGTTGGCGCTGGTGTCGGCGGAAACCGGCCATCGCCAGCCTGGGAGCAGCCACGGTTCTTTTGTTTCTGGCCGGGGCGATTGGTTCGCCCATCGCTGCTTTTCGCATCAATCGCGAAAAACAACAGGCCGTCCGCGAAAAGGAAATCGCCCGCCAGCATCTTTACGCCGCCGACATGGACCTGGCGCATCGGGTTTTGGAGATGGGGAATCTGGGCCGGGCCATTCTCTTGATGGAGAAGCACAAGCACCGTCCCAAGCCGGGCGAGGCGGACCTGCGCGGCTTTGAATGGCGCTACTTGTGGCAACTTTGCCAGGGAGACGAGGCTTCCACGATCCGCACGATAGCGATTACCGCCTTGGCCTATTCTCCCGATGGCCTGATCCTGGCTTCGCACGGAGGAGAGTCGGAGACCGTGTTGCGAGAAGCTGCCACGAAAAAGGTGATCACAAATCTTCCCACAGCCGCGGCGTCACTGGTGTTCTCACCCCGGAACAAGATTTTAGCGACGGCGGTCAAAGGGCACGTCAAGCTTTGGGACACGGAGAGCTGGGGGCTCCTCCAGGAGTTACCAGGGGCTGGACATCCCGCCGTCTTCTCGCGCGATGGCCATTGGCTGGCCACGGGCGGCGAGCAGCGCTTGAAGTTGTGGAACGCGACAACTTTGCGCGCCGTCAGCACGAACCAAACGAATTTGGACTTCGATTGGTGGTCGAGAAACGGAATGGCCTTTTCGCCCGATGGACGCTTGCTGGCAACCGCCAACCGAGACACGGTGAAATTCTGGGAAGTGCCCTCGCTGAAGGAACTGCCCGGTCTGCAAGGTGACGCTGGGCGGGCCGCGTGTCTGGCGTTTTCCAAAGACGGAAAATACCTGGTGACTGGCCAGTGGAATGGGCCGATTGATGTCTGGGACGTCAGCACGCGGCAAAAGCTGGACACGCTCAGGAAGCACACCGCATGGGTCTGCGCTCTGGCCTTCTCGCCAGACGGCCAGATATTGGCCTCGGCCAGCGGGGACCAAACCATCGTCCTTTGGAATTTGGAAAAGCGGAACATCCTGGCCGCGCTCAAAGGCCACTCGCATGAGGTGTGGGCACTGGCGTTTTCTCCGGACAATCAAACTCTGGCCTCTGGTTCCGCGGATGAAACGATCAAGTTTTGGAATGCCAGCGCGCGGCGGAGTGACGAGGTTCTGGAGGATGCCTACACACCGTTGAGCTTTGCGCCGGACGATCGAACTCTGGCCTTCACTGGTAAGAATAGTGTGAAGTTTTACGACCTAGCGACAAGGCAGACGGCTGAATTCCCGTTCCCGTCCCCCCCGTTCATATCGAAAGACCTCTTCAATGTGGCCATTTCGTCGGATCATCAAACCTTGGCTGTTGGAAGCTCAAACGGAATCGTCCAACTGTGGAACATCCCCAATAAGAAACTCCTTACCGCCGTCCAAGGTCATACTGGCGCAGTGAATGTGGTGGCGCTTTCCTCGGATGGCAAGACCTTGGCCGTGGCAGCCAGAGGCAGCAGCGCGGTCAAACTATGGAACCTGGGCGACCAGCAAGAGTTCGGCACCGTCTCTGGTCACCCATCCGACATCATGTCTCTCGCCTTCTCGCCGCATGGTGAAATCCTGGCTGTTGGTCGCAATGGCTACGCTTCGCTCTGGCATGTCCATTCGAACCGCGAGTTGGCGGCCCTCCACGGGCACAAAAATTGGGTCTCCAGCGTGGGATTTTCTCCCGACGGAAAGCTGGTGGCCACCGGGAGCTTTGACGGCACAGCAAGGATTTGGGAAGTCCCGACGGGGCGGGAACTGGTCACGCTTCACGCTTCTGCAGGCATCTATGCGGTTTGCTTTACCCCCGACGGACGAGCCTTGGCCACCTCGGGCGGCGATGATCGAGTGACGCTGTGGAGCCTCGCGACGTACCAGGAGATGGCCAGCCTGCCGGGGCAGGAGGACGGCCAATCGATCTCTTTTTCGCGCGACGGCAACACCATGGCGACGGGTGGTTGGGAACAGGACACTGTGCGGATCTGGCGCGCCCCCTCCTTCGCCGAAATCGACGCGGCGCAGCCGAAGAAGTAGTCCCGACCTCTGTCAGGATGGGTGGGTGCCGCTGCGCGTCAGCCGAACAACTCGGCCACCTGGATGCGCACGCCCGGCACGCTCGAACATTCGAGGGTCTCGTTCACATCGGCGACGCGCGTCTCCTGATAGCGCCCCTTTTCAGGACGGCGGTACACTTCCACCTGTCGTTCGCGTCCGAGCACGATCCACTCAAGAATCGATGACATCACGTTCGCACCTTACGATGCGTTCCCGAACTCGTCGAGGCTTGAAATCTTCATTTCCGTCCCGCCTGTCGCTGCAGGCATTGGTCTCCCAGGTCATAGCTCTCAACCCTCAACTCAAACTCCCCTCAACTTCTCCTCCGATTCTTTGCAACCGTTCCGGAACTTTTCCTGTGTAGTGGGTGGAGGGCGTTCTTGGGAACGAAGCTTCCGTGAAAGAAAACCAGAAACCCGGCGGCCATCGCCGGCAGCACAAGAAAGAACAACGTTATGAAGAACAACACGAATCAACAGACAATCCAAACCGGCCTGAAAGTGAAGACGCACGTCAAAGCGGGCGGCAGATTCACCAACCACAACGAAACGCTCGTCCGCGATGTGGCGCATCGCAGTGGCCTGAAGGTGAAGACGCACGTCAAAGCCGGCGGAAGACTGACTAACCACAACCAGACGCTCGTCCGCGATATGGCGCATCGCAGTGGCCTGAAGGTGAAGACGCATGTCAAGGCGGGTGGAAAGAGGTTAAATCACAACGAGACGCTCGTGCGCGACTCGGCCAAGTGAATCGTTTGAAGCCGCCCGCTCTTTCGTTAAATCCGGAGGGGCGGCCGCTTTCCACTTCCATGACTCCTCACCTTATCAAGTTGGCTTGCCGTCTCCACGAGCGCGCGGTTTCACATCGCGCCGCGGGCAAGCTCGATCAGGCCGAATCGCTGGGTCAACGGGCGTTGGCCCTGTTGGAGAAAGCCGCGGGCCCGGACCATCCGGATGTTGCCAACGTGCTGAATCACTTGGCCGGAATTCACGTGGATCGCAGCGATTATGCGAAGGCGGAGCGGCTTTACCGGCGCGCGGTCCGCATATTGGAGCAGTGTGCCAGACTTCAATCCCAACGGGATTGTGTCCTTCAGCCCAGGGTTGCGAGGAACGAGCTACCCTGGGTGGAGTCGCCCGCGACGACCAACCCCAACGGGGTTGTGTCCGCGCGCGGCACCCCAAGCCGCAATCCCTTCGGGGTAGATGTCCCCGCGCCCGAGAGTTCCCCCGCACGCGGTTGGCCAAAGCGCGTTCGACCGGCAACCGTTCGGAGTCCCGAGTTCAGCCGGCAGGGCGTGCGCACCAGCAACCGCGTGGGGAAACTGCATCGGCCCGGCCAATCGAACGCCCTGGCGCCTGAAGGTGGAACTCCAAACAATCAAGACGCGGACATCGACCGCCTGCGCGTGCAGTCGTTGGGCGATCTGGCCTCGCTCTACCGCGTCCAGGGCCGATACGAAGAAGCCGAGCCACTCTTCCACCAGGCCCTTGACCTCGCGGAGAGAGCGTTCGGCCCGGACGACCTCGAAGTCTCGTCCGTTCTTAACAATCTCGCCGTGCTCTACAAGTACACGGGCCGTTTCGCCGAGGCGGGCCGGCTCTATCAGCGGGCCTTGTCAATCACGGAAAAAGCTCTCGGATCGGAACACCCGGAGGTGGCGACGATCTATCACAACCTCGGCGGGCTGGAACATGCCTCGGGCAATTTCGCCCGTGGTGAACCGTTCGCCCGCCGTTCGGTAGCGATTCGCGAAAAGGCACTCGGCCCCGATCACCCGGAGGTGGCGGCAGACGTGGCCGCGCTGGCCGCACTGCTGGACGGCCAGAAAAAATATGCCGAGGCAGAACGGCTTTACCGACGAGCGCTGGCGGTCTTCGAGCGGGTACATGGCTCAGAGCATTATGAGATCGCGGTGAACTTGAACAACGTCGCCGCTCTCTATCACGCCACGGGCCGGGCGTCGAAAGCGGAAGCGTTTTACGCGCGAGCACTGGCCATCAAGGAGAAGCTCCTCGGCTCGGATCACCCGGACGTGGCCATGACGCTCAACAACCTGGCGGTGTTCTACAAATCGCAGAAGCGGTACGCCCAGGCCGAGCCGCTCTATCGACGGGCACTGGCGATTTTCGAGAAGGCGCTCGGGCCAAAGCACCCCAACGTGGCCGCCTGCCTGGAAAACTTCGCCCAATCGCTGCGCAGGATGAAACGCGCTGCCGAGGCGCGGACGCTGGACGCTCGCGCCAAGGCCATCCGTGACGGCATCGACTCGTTGGGCGACGGAGAACTGGTGGTGACGGCCAGCATCAATCCGTTGTTCGCCTGTTTTTCGCTGGCGGTGCGGCCTTCCAAAATCCATCGCTGGGGAGTTTTTGCCGAAGAAAAAATTCCCGCGCGGCGCAAAGTGATCGAGTACACAGGTGAGCGGATCAGCCGTCGCGAGGCGCGACGCCGCTCAGCGCGGTCAATGGAATTCTTGTTCAGGCTCAATTCTTATTGGTGGCTGGATGGCGCGATCGGCGGCAGCGGAGCGGAATACATCAACCACTCTTGCGACCCGAATGTTTACTCGTGTTTGGTCAAAGGCCACATCCTTTACTTCAGCAAGTGCTCGATTGAACCGGGTGAAGAACTCACGGTCGATTACCGCTTCTCCCCGTCTTCGAGAATCGTCCGCTGCCACTGCGCCTCGCCGCGCTGCCGTGGAACGATTAATACGAAATGAACAATTTCCGGCATTGACTTGCATGATGTTCAAGACCGCAATCGCTTTGTATGCCAACCCCGTTTTCCCAGTCGATGCGCTCGCTTCAAGCGGACGGCTTCCGCCGGTCACTGTGGGGATTATTGGTGGTGGGAATATTCCTCACTGCCGGCTTGGCTTGGTTTTTCTTCGCCACGGTCGCGGTGTATGAGACGACGGCGCACGGCCGGCTCGAAGTAGATCGTGCCGTTCATCCCGTGGAAACGCCCATCGCGGGCCGCGTCGTGGCCGCGCACCTGGACCTCGGCCGCACCGTGCGAGCCGGCGACGTGCTGGTCGAGTTAGAGAGCGAAAGCGAACGGCTGCGCCTGGACGAAGAGAAGTCTCGCCTGGCCGCTTTCACCCGCCGGCGCGACGCGGTTGGCGAGCAAATCGCGGCGGAAAAAGCAGCCTGGCCTGAGGAACGCACGACCGCGCGGCTAACCACTGACGAATCACGCGCCCGACAGCGCGAGGCCGAGGCGACGGCCCAATTCGCCGAGGGGGAGGCAGAGCGAATGAAGCGTCTCGATGCCGGCGGTCTTCTCTCCAAGTCCGAGTCGCAGCGTGCCGAAGCGGAAGCAAACAAGCAGCGCGCCTCGGCCTCGGCCCAAACGCTCACCGTTTCTAAATTAGAATCCGAAGAGAAGTCGAAACAGAAAAACCAGGAAGCGCGCCGGGCGCGGCTCAATCGCGACGCCGCCCTCCTTGAAGGGGAGATCGCGACGGCTGCCGCGACCATCAAACGCTGCGAATTCGACCTCGAACAGCGCCGCATTCGAGCGCCGGTGGGCGGGCGTCTCGGTGAAATCGCCGAATTGCGCATTGGGGGATTCCTGAGCAGGGGACAAAGGATCGGCGCCATCGTTCCGCCGGGCGAGCTGAGAGCGGTCGCGCACTTTTTGCCATTCACCGGACTCGGACGCATTCGACGCGGCCAAGCGGCTCGGTTGCGCCTCGACGGATTTCCGTGGGCGCAGTATGGGAGCGTCGGCGCCAGCGTGGCCAGCGTGGCGAACGAACCGCGCGACGGACGCATTCGCGTCGAGCTTGCGTTGAAGACGAATTCCACATCATTGATTCCTTTCCAGCATGGTTTGTCGTCAACCGTTGAGATCGAAGTGGAGCGCCTTTCTCCCGCCCGGCTGGTGCTGCGCGCGGCGGGCAAGATGCTGGCCACGCCACCCAACGCGCCCGCCCTTCGGAGCGACCAGCAAGAGAAGGAGTGATGAGCCGCGACTGGAAAGGTTCGGAGTCCCGGCTTCAGCCGGTCAAGGCGGTTACCATTCACGGCGCCTGGGTCGAGCCGAACGCTGCGCACCAAGCTAAGCTGGAGTTTGTCCCAAACGATTCATTCCCAACTTTGTCGTCAATCTTTGTCGAAACACTTTGTCGAAGTCCCGTTGAAAATGGCCTATTTCGACAAAGTTTTCCGACAAAGGATTCCGACAAAGACTCTGCGACACGGCCTTTGGGACAGACTCGACCTACGCCCGGCCGCCTGAAGGCGGAACTCCGAACCCATGAGCATTGAGACTTCAACGCGGCGGCGTTTTCTCGTTCCCGAAGTCGTGCAGACCTCCGCGATGGATTGCGGTCCGGCCACGCTCAAATGTCTGCTCGAAGGCTTCGGAATTCCCATCAGTTACGGCCGTCTGCGCGAGGCTTGCCAGACGGACGTGGACGGCACGTCCATCGACACGATGGAGGAGATTGCCCGGCAGCTTGGCCTGGAGGCCGAGCAAGTGATGATGCCGGTCGATCACCTTTTCCTGCCGGAGGCGGGCGCGCTGCCGGCGATTCTGGTCGTGCGCCAAGCCAATGGCCTGACGCATTTTGTCGTGGCCTGGCGTTGCCACGGTCCGCTCGTGCAACTGATGGACCCGGCGGCCGGAAGACGCTGGACCACGTGCCAGCGTTTCATGGACGAGGTTTATGCCCATCAGTTCGCCCTCTCGGCAGGTTACTGGCGGGAGTGGGCCGGCTCGGAAGAATTCCTCGGCGCGCTGCGTCGGCGCTTGGCGCGTCTCGGACTCGACACAAAGGCCATCACTCGTCTCGCGGACGCCGCTCTGGCGGACTCAAGTTGGCGCACGCTCGCCGCGCTGGACGCAGCGACACGCATGGTGGACGGCGTGGTTCGCTCCGGCGGACTGCGGCGTGGGCGCGAGGCGGCGCACGTGCTGGAGCGCTTCTTTGAGCAAGCGCGCGCGAACACGAAGAGCCCGCCTGAACGAGCGGTCGGATCGGGCGAGATTGAGTTTGGAGTTCCGCCTTCAGACGGTCCCTGCCCGCTGCCGCCTGAAGGCGGAACTCTGAACGGTCGAACGGTGATACCGGACGCTTACTGGACGGTTCAGCCAACGGCCCCCACAGCCAGCGGAGAAGAGCAAGTGCTCATGCGCGGGGCCGTGTTGGTGCGCGTGCATGGGGTGCGAGTCCCGCCTTCGGGCAGTCAGGGCGCCCCGGACCGGCTAAAGCCCGAACTCCAAACGGGTGCGACATCGGCTGCGCTCTCGCCGGAATTGGTGGCCGCCCTCGCCGAAAAACCAAGCCGGCCGGGCCACGAGTTGCTGCGGCTGCTGCGCGCCGACGGACTGCTTTCCCCGGCCATCCTGATCGCGGCTCTGGCGTTGGCTGCCGGCGGTGTGATTTTTGAGGCGGTCCTCTTTCGCGGGCTTTTTGATTTGGGGCGCGAGCTGAATCTCACCGGCCAACGTCTCGGTGCGATGGGCGCGCTCCTGCTGTTTGTAATTGGGCTGCTCCTGCTCGAACTGCCGATTGCCGCAGGCTTGCTGCGCTCCGGGAGGCGGCTGGAGATTCGGTTGCGCGTTGCTTTTCTCGAAAAAATCCCCCGGCTGATCGACCGCTACTTTCAGAGCCGCCTCACCTCAGACATGGCCGAGCGCAGCCACAGCGTGCATACGTTGCGCTTGCTGCCAGAACTAGGCGGACAGTTCCTGCGCTTCAGCTTCGAGCTTGTCCTGACCACCGCCGGCATCGTCTGGCTGGATCCAGCGAGCGCGCCCCTCGCGCTTTTAGCCGCGGTATTTTCGCTCGGTCTGCCGCTGCTGGCCAACCCGCTGCTGACGGAGCGGGACCTTCGCATCCGCACGCATGCCGGCGCGCTCAGCCGCTTTTACCTGGACGCGCTCCTCGGGTTGGTGGCGGTGCGCGCGCACGGCGCCGAGCGCTCGATCCGCTCCGAGCATGAAAACCTGTTGGTCGAATGGGCGCGCGCCAGCTTCAACCTGCAGCGCATGGCGATTGGGGTCGAGGCGGCACAGTCATTCGTTGGATTTGGGCTGGCGGCGTGGCTGCTCTTCGCGCATCTCGGACGGACCAGCGAAGCGGGAAGCGTTCTGCTTCTGGTCTATTGGGCGCTGAATCTTCCGATGCTTGGCCAGGAGATTGCCGTGCTCGTCCGGCAATACCCCGAACAGCGCAGCCTCACGTTGCGGCTGTTTGAACCGCTGGGCGCGGCGGAGCGAGATGAGGCATCCCCATCTTGCGCCCCTGAACCGAATCAAGGCGGGCCTTGCCGCGATAGCGTCTTGGAGTGCGGCAGTCCTCTGCCGCTTTTGAGTGCCGCGGATGCCGAAAGCGCCAGAGGACTGGCGCAGTCCAAAACCTGGCGGAGCTGCGAACGTTTTGAGGGTATGATTGGGCCGGTAGCCATTCACTTCGAGAACGTCACCGTTCGAGCCGCTGGCCACGTCATTTTGGAAGACATCAACCTCACCATCGAGCCGGGTCTGCACGTCGCAATTGTCGGTCCATCGGGGGCGGGAAAATCCAGCCTGGTCGGTTTGCTGCTGGGGTGGCACCGGCCCGCGATAGGACGCGTGCTGGTCGATGGCGACGCGTTGGATGGGCACCGACTCGACCAATTGCGACGCGAGACGGCTTGGGTCGATCCCACAGTTCAACTCTGGAACCGCTCGTTGGTCGATAACCTTCGCTATGGAATCCATGGCGGATTGGCCCAACCGATCGGTTGGGTGATCGAGCAAGCCGATCTTCTGAAGTTGATCGAGACCCTCCCTGGCGGAATGCAAACACCGCTTGGCGAAGGCGGTGCCCTGGTTTCCGGCGGCGAAGGACAACGCATCCGGCTCGGTCGTGCCCTGCTGCGGCCGGGCATTCGCCTGGTGATTCTGGACGAACCGTTCCGCGGGTTGGATCGCGAGCGACGCCGGCAACTGCTCGCACGGGTGCGCACACTTTGGAGCGAGGCCACGCTGCTGTGCATTACACACGATGTCCGGGAAACGCTGCCCTTTGATCGCGTGCTGGTCATCGAACGGGGTGGCATCGTCGAGGACGGTGAGCCGGCCCATCTGGCGAATAGACCCGTTTCCCGCTACCGCGCCATGTTGGAAGCTGAGGACGGCGTCCGCGAGGGGCTTTGGTCCAGTGAGGTCTGGCGACGATTGTGGCTGGAGGGCGGACGGCTGACGGAAAAAGCATGACTGCCGCGGCCCAATTGGAAAGTTGTTGCTGGCCGGTCTCCCGCCTTGGCGAAGCGCTGGCCTTGGTCGCGCGAATCATCAGTCTCCCCTCAGCAACGGGGAACGCTCGCGTGGCTTCGGCAGCCATCGCGACGCACAATGGCGAGAACCTCGAGCAATGGATTGATGCCGCTGCGGCTTCGTTAGGATTGGAAGCACAGCCGGCCGAAGCGCGGTACTCGGAAATCGAACGTCTCATCCGAGATTCCGGGCCGGCGCTGTTCCGGGTTCCGGGAAAAAAGGAAGCTCACTTTCTGGTGCTCGTAAAGTCCAGCAAGCGACGAGTGTCTCTTCTTGGATTGGACCACATAGTGCACGCGCTCCGACCGGAGATCGTTCGAGCTGCACTGTGCCAGGAGATGGAAACGCCGGTAACCAGCGAGGTGGACCAGTTGCTCGACGCCATTGGCACTTCCGATCGCCGACGGGATCGAGCGCGCAACGCCATTCTGCGCGAACAACTCAGCGCCTTGCCGATTTCTGCGTGCTGGCTGCTGCGCCTGGCGCCGGGCGGAGATTTCTGGAGTCATGCGGAACAGGCGAAATTGCCAGGGCGCCTGGTCGCTCTCGTGGCCGCCCACACCGCGCAATATCTGCTGTGGCTGCTCGCGTGGTGGATACTTGGCCAAGCGGTTCTCCAAGGCCGCTTCGATCCGGGCTGGCTTGGCGCCTGGGCGCTCCTGTTGTTTTGTTTGGTTCCATTCCGTCTGTTTGTCATCTGGTCTCAAGGTCTCTTGGCCATCGGCGCGGGGGCGCTGCTCAAGCAGCGACTGCTCTACGGCGCGCTCCGGCTTGAGCCGGACGAGATTCGACATCAAGGCGTGGGACAACTCCTGGGCCGGGTGATTGAATCCGAGGCAGTCGAGTCTCTGGCGCTGAGCGGCGGGTTCCTCGGGCTGGTGGCGGGAATCGAACTGTTGGTGGCCGCGTTTGTGGTGGGTGCTGGGTCGGGAGGCTGGCTCCATTCGATGTTTCTCCTCGGTTGGGTGTTCATCACCCTTTTCATGGGCTGGTCTTACTATAAACGCCGCGAACAGTGGACCGATGTGCGCCTGGGTATGACGAATGATTTGGTCGAGCGCATGGTGGGCCACCGAACGCGTTTGGCCCAGGAACCGCGCGACCACTGGCACGACGGCGAGGATCAATCAATGCATCGCTACCTCGATCAATCGGCCGCCATGGATCGCAGCACGGCTCTGCTGATGGCGTTGGGGCCGCGCGGCTGGGTGGTGATTGGCCTGCTTGGGCTCGTGCCCGCGTTTGTTTCGGTGGGCGGATCGCCTGTTGGGCTCGCGGTGAGTATCGGTGGAATTTTGCTGGCGTATCGGGCGCTGCAAAAGCTGGCGCAGGGACTCTCGCATCTGGTCGGCGCCGGGATTGCGTGGAAGCAGATTGCGCCCTTATTCCAAGCGGCAGCCCGGTCCGAACACCGCGGTTCGCCCGACTCGGTTGATGCGCCTGGCTCAAGTCCCGGCCAGCGGGCGAAAGCGGCCACAGTGGTCGAGGCGCATGACCTGGCATTTCGCTACCATGATCGGGGCGAGGCGGTCCTGCGCGGCTGCAACCTCCGCATCTGCGCTGGGGACCGGCTGCTTCTGGAAGGGCCGTCGGGCGGCGGCAAATCCACTCTGGCATCTCTGCTGATGGGCTTACGCCAGCCCTCGTCCGGTCTGCTGCTCCTCCACGGCCTTGATTGGCAGACTGCGGGAAACGCCATTTGGCGACAGCACGTGGCCGCAGCGCCGCAGTTTCACGAGAACCACGTGCTTACCGCAACTTTCGCCTTCAACCTGCTCATGGGCCGCCGCTGGCCGCCACAGGTCGAGGATCTCCAAAGAGCAGGAGAACTTTGTGTTGAACTAGGCCTTGGCGATCTGCTTGGCCGAATGCCCGCCGGTCTGCTGCAGATGGTCGGCGAAACCGGCTGGCAACTTTCTCATGGCGAGAAGAGCCGGCTCTACCTAGCCCGCGCCCTTCTTGGAGGCGCGGACCTGATCGTCCTCGACGAGAGCTTCGCCTCGCTGGACCCCGAGAACCTCCGGCGCGCGCTACGCTGCGTGCTCGAACGCGCGCCCACCCTGCTGGTTATTGCTCATCCGTGATGAGTGGAGAAACTCTGCCGCGCTTACTGGTATCCCTTGTATCGCTTCGTGCGGTGACAAGGGCTCAGTCCGGCCGATGCGGAGGATTTGACTCAAGGTTTTCTGGGGCACTTGCTCGAACGAAAAGCGCTCGAAAAAGTTTTACGGCAGAAGGGTCGTTTCCGGTCTTTCCTGCTGGCGGCGTTGAAGTATCTCCTCCCTGACGAACGGCCTCAACTCCCTTCTCTTTTCCCGCCGATTCTCTGCAACCGTTCCAGAAAATTTCCTGTGTAGTGGGTGGAAGGCATCCGCGTGGATGAATCTTCCAGCAAGGAACAATAAACAAGCCAGGCGTTAGCGCCTGGAAAGAAAGATTAAACCGAATGAAGAACCGAATGCCGATAGCGCTCCTTCTAGCGATAAGCGCAATGACCTTAACCTCGGTCGTTCAGGCCGCGATCCGCGTGGACGCCGATCCCCCATTCTACGCGATTATCAAAAACAACACCGCCGACGGCCAGGAGATCTATCACGATGATGAGTGGGCCGCGATCTCGTTCCTTCGCGATCCGGCATGCGTTCCCGAAGACTTCAACCTGCTCGACCTTCTTGATTTCACGCCCGCGTTTCCCGATGGACCGCCGCGGCCGTTTCTCTGCCCGCTGACGGTCGATGGCCTCGAAATTTGGGAGACCGGGCCGGGGTTGGACCCCTCTCCTATCCAGTTCCACTTGAGGGGACGCGGCGCGGTGCCGGTGTGGTTTGTCTCTTGGCCCGACCTGCAGACACTCATTGCGGACAACTCATTAACCATCACCGAACTCAGGTCCATGCCATCCCTGAGGATTGGTTCAGCCACCTTGTTCACGTTTGAAAACATCCCGGGCGACCCTCCCAGCATGGTCAGTGTCAATGCCGCCGGCAAACTCGCAAACGGCACGCGGTTCCAATTCCACGCCGCGGTTGTTGTTCAAACCACTCCCTTTGTGTGCTGCTCCTCCGACGGCAAGATGCAGCAGGTGAGCATCCGTTTCTGGTAAATCGCTCGTCTGACCGGCCACGGTTCGCACCCGCTCGTCTCCTACTGCACCAGCGCCGTTCTTGCGAGAACGGCGCTCTGTTATTTCCGGCCGCCTCCCATTCCTCGCCAAACCGCGCGGCAGGACGGGGTAAATTTCGAACCTGCTCTCGAAATCTCTGCAAGCACGGCCCAATCAGCTCACAACGCCTCGCCCTGACTGAAGAGTGTCACTTTCACACGCGGGGATGGCCCGTTCACGGGCGTGCAGGAAAATCGTAATTCGTTGTTGCCTCCGCGCAATGACGGAAGCGGTTTGCTCAACTTTACTTTCGCGAGCGTTTCGCCGCGCGGACCATACAACACGCAGTCCTCCACTCCGCTGCACTCGATCCAGCTCCCCGACGTCATCTCAACCGGCAGTTCGATCGCGGCGCCATTAACATCGAGCGCCGGATTGCGGAACGTGGCGGGGCGCAGGGGCAACGCCGTTACCGGGCCGAAGCGGCATTTCGTTTCCCGGCCGGGCGCGAGGTTTTGCAACCACACGCTCACGGACTCGACGGCCCCGAAGTCGATCGTCTCGCGATAGACATTGTAAGGACTCTTGCCGTCGTTCCAGACAAAGTCGCTCCAGCGCGTCGATTCCGTCTCGACGAGCGTGACGAAGCGGGGGCCGGCGAAATCCACCGGCAGGTACCTGTCCGCAATGGCGCCGAAAGCGATGTGCCTCGGGCTCTCTAACCGGATCCCAACTAATTCTCCCGAGCCATCGCCGTCGATCCATACACCAAGCGCTTGCTGGGCTTTCAGGTTGAGCGGCGGATCGAACCGCCTCTCGAGCCGCGCCCAGGCGGCGTTGCGGGCGACCTTTCCAGAATTGGTAGCGACCAGTGCCACCCCGTCGGAAGAGATCGTCAAAGTTACGCCGTCCGCGGTGCTCCGCTTCCACTTCCCTTCATCATTTCGGGAAAAATCAGCAAGCAGGATCGCGTTCGTGTCATCGGCCGAGGCCGCGGACATGAGCGCCTCGATGCGAAAACGAACTGGCTGCGACTCGAACGAATTCGTCGAGCGCCAGCCCATGCTCCACGGTTCCGCAACGGCGGCGATGTGCGACGCCGCGTGCGACCGGCGGAACCGCAACTGCCCCGTCGCGTTGGTGAAGAGAGTGAATTCGCTTCCTGACTCGCGCAATTTCGCTTTGGCCGTTTCGTCGAAGGCGCCCGCGTGACGCAGTTCCTCGCAGGTGCGGAGGATGCCGGTTGCCCGCCGGAACAGCGGCATGGATTGGACTGTGTTCCGATCGACGGCGCCCGTGAGCGAAATGCCGGCATCCCAGCCAATGAGTTTGGCGCCAAGGCCTTCGATCACGTCGGGGTAACTCGGCTCGATCTGGGGCGGATTGAACGATTGGAAATTCCACCACCCGAGGTGCAGCGGCAAGAGCAAGCCGCCATTGACGCTGGCCGCGTGGAGGTCGAGGAAGCGCTGCTGTCCGCGTTGCGGGTAATCCCAGGCTTGCCAGCGGGTGCGGTACTGCCAGAAGTGGTGCCACATTGCGCTCATCTCCATGCCGACGGGTTTGCGAAGGCGCTTCTGGATTTCGAAGACAAACTTGTCCGCCCAGTGCCAGCACTCGTCCGGGCCGCGCAGGATCGAGCTGCCGTCAATCGCATCGAGATAAATGCCGTCAAAGCCGCAACGGTTCACAACCTCGGCGTGGTTGGCGGCGATCTCCTCGAACAGGGAGGACTCCGGATTGGGCACGAACAGGCCGAAACATTCCTTCAGCTGCCGCGCTTTGGTCCCCTTGGCGTGAGGAGTCGCCTTCGTGCCCAGCGCGGCGCGTTTGAGGCCGGTGAAACGCCAGGGTGGTTCCTTGCTAAACCCGCTGAACGTTATCAGTTCGTCGCCGGCGTGCAGCACCACGCTGTTGTGCTCAAAGAACCCGGTGATCGTGCTCAGGCCAGCGGTGGACTCATCCACCACGGCCTCGGTGGCGTCCGCACTGAGATCCGCCGCCAGCGTGAAGCTGCGGAACGCGTCGAGCCGCTCATCCGGCACGGGAGTGACATAGCGCGAGTGTTTGTCGATGAAAAAGGCGTAGGTGTGGAAAATCGAACCAATCCCGGCGTCGTGAAGGCGGGCCACAATGCGGCGCCAACTTTCCCAGCCGTCGGGCCACTTCGCCCGGTTCAACTCGAAATCACCGAAGCGGAAGAACGCTCCGCCCCCGTGATTGTCGATCTGGTTGAACCCAAGGCTCCGCGCCATCGCGATCCAATCCGCGACGTTGGTCTCGACCAGCGAACCGAAATTGAAGAGGTACGATCCGTGGTTGAAGTCGATCTCGCGCGCCCACGGCCCAGCGACTTTGCATGGCGGCATTTCGTCCGCCTCCGACAAAACCTCTTTGAGCGCGGGCAACATCCGGTTCATTGGCATTCCGACGATGGCGGCTTTTGCGCCAACAAGGCCAAACTTTTTCGTGCACGCTGCTTTCAGCTCGGTCTGCAGCGCGGGGAGCTGGTCCACGCGTGTTTGGAGATTGAGCGAGAACGCACACGCGCCAAACGGTTCATCCGGCCGGCCCCGAAGGTTCAGCGGGACATTGAGGAAGACGAGCGAATCGACATCACTGCCGCGAACAGCTTCCACCGTCAGGCGGATATAGGAACGCCGCCGTTCAACCCGCAACCATGCCTCGACCTCCGCCGCGGCGAACTTAAGCGTGAGACGGCCGTCAGCCAGACCGGACGAGGTGGCCGCAAATTCCTGGCCAGCGCGCCGAACGAGCGCGCACGCAGCCCCGGGTTTCAAATAATCAAGTCCCGTCGCGCGATCAACAAATCCAAGATTCCGTCCGTCAGCGGCGATAGTGTAACGCACGAAATCATTTTCCAGCACGACTGGCGCTTGCGCCAAACCTGTCACGCCGACGCCTGCGAGCAGAACTCCGAGGATGACTCTTGTTGTCTTCATCGGGTGGCCATGTCCTCACCAAAAATCCATCTCAGACCCTAGACCTCGACTGACGCCTTTCGAATCCGAATCGACAATGCCGGAAGGCGACGCGCGACATGTCACGGTTTCACGCGCAGCAGCATTCCACCGCCAGGTGGCAGGCGCAGCTCGGCGTGGTCTCCTTGAGTCGCCGACCAGAGGCCAGTCGCCGGATCGAATTTTTCGAGCGGGCCGGGGCCGCGGATGCCCTGAACCAGCGGCGCGCTGTAATCCAGATTGACCACAATGACGTGCGTTGAAGCGGCTGGGTCTCCCGCGGATTTAGCTGAGCCGAAGCAACCCAACAACACGCCCCGGACGGGCTTGGGCGCCTGGTACGGGATGGTTGGCACTGGTGGATCAAGGACGAAGGCAGCGTCGTGAGGCAGCGGTTCAACTCCCGGCGGCAGCATGCCAGCGTGATAAACGCCAAGAGATCGCAAGGGCTGCAACTGCCGCGCGATGGCGACGAACTCGCGGTTGAGAATCTTCAGGGCGTGGTAAAGGGGAGTTGGCGTGCCATCGGCCGCGGCGATCCCGCCCGTGTGATTCGGGTGCGAATAGACGTAATAGGAGATGCCCTGAGCGCCATAGGCCGCCGTCGTGTAAACCAAATAGCGCATCTCGTCTCCGTTCGGGACGCGCATCGAGGGGGTCCACGTGCACGCCTGGACTATGTTCAGGAAAGGGACGCCGGCCTCTTGCGCGGCGCGGCGGATCATCGCCAGGTTGAGAAAATATTGAGCCGTGTCGCCTTTCACGGCGAATTGATAGTGATCGTAGCTAATGAGGGCGGGGTGGACGGTTGCCACATACTGGCGCAGGTGCGCTTGATAAGCAGTCACGGTGTCGCCCTGCGTCCCGAGTTGCTCGTTGTTGGCGTAAGTCGGAAACAGATTGATATACGCCAGGTGTGCGGGATCGCGTTCGCGCAAATGCGCCACCAGCCGGCCGAGTCCGGGAAATGCCTTGGCGTTCGGCTCGTCGGTAATGAAGTAGTCGTAGAGCGCGGGATGGCCGCGCACGCGATCGATCAGCGCATCGAGCTTTTTCAGACGCGAGGGGTCAGCCAGTGATTCCGGCGCCAGAAGCGGATCTTGCAATTGCGCGCGGAGCCCATGGCGGGCGGCCACATCCAAATCCTTCTCGCCGCCCCAAACCAGGTTCCATCCGCCTTCTTTCATTTGCTGCGCGACGGCATCGGTCATGGGCGGCCCCGCCCAATAGGTCACGATGGGAACGCCCACCTTCCAGGAGACTGACGCGATCGAGTCGCCGCCGCCAACGGCCGCAAAGCGAACCGGGCTTTTCTGATGCGTGTTTGACGGTTGGCCGAATGCCGCCTGGCTCAGGAAAAGCAGGCCAAACAAAAGTGAGACCGTAGTCTGCCACATCTCTTGGCGGCATTCTGGAACTAGGGAACAACGATTCGTCTGGAGTTTTTTCATAATTCAGTTTTGCCATGAGTCCCTCGCATTCTTGCCAAGGCCCGAGAATCGGATGGAGCGGCGTTGCCGATAAAATCAGGCTGACAGTGCCTCAGTGCTGCTTTGCCATCGCAAACGGCCGCATCTCTTTCGGTACATTCGTGCGCGAGTTGGTGAGTGGATTCTGAGATTCTGCGGCTGTCGAAACAAGTTCTTCTTACGGTCTGCACTCGTCGTTATTCGAGCCCCTCGAATGGAAGCCGCCTTGCGGGCGCTCATCGGCGCGAGCGAGCATCAGTTGACGAAGTTCCCTGGTCGGGGTTCAATGGGCCCACTTAGCGAAGCCTTGGAAAACCAAACTGAATATGACGAAGCAAACAGCCAACGATTATCTGCTCCTGTTCCGCGGCGGCGCCAATCCTGAAGACATGAGCCCCGAACAGATGAAGGCCACGATGAACAATTGGATGTCGTGGATGAAGGGCTTGAAGAAGAACAAACAACTAACCCTGGGTCATCCCTTGCAAGACGGTGGCAAGGTCCTCTCTGGTCCGAAGGGAAAGAACGTCGCGCCATTCTCCGATACTCCGGATTCCATCGGCGGCTATCTGCTGATCAAAGCTAAAAGCCTCGCTGAAGCCACCAAGATTGCTAAAGGCTGCCCCATCTTCAACAACGGCGGGACTGTGGAACTGCGGGCCGTTGAGCAGATGCCAAACATGTAACCGGAGTCAGGATGAAGGCGTGATATCCCGCACGCTTTATCGCATGGCTTTCGTCAGTCGCTTTCGACCGCAAAGCCACGCTCCATTTTCCCGCTATTGATGGCGTGGCGGACCGCGCGGACGAAATCCGCTCCCAAAGCGGATTGCTCCTTTGCATACCAAGCGGCGGCGGCTTCAATGTCGGCAAGTGCGTCCTCGCGGATGTCGAGGCGATAGCTCACTTGCCAAAGCGGGCTTTGAGTCGCCCCTCGGCTTCTTCCCACGGAATGGATTTTTCGGGATGCTTTTCCATGTGCTCCAGGCGCGCTTCAAGAAGGCTCTTTTGCTCGTCGCTCAGCGGGTCGTCTTCATCAAGCCATCCGTCGCTGTCCATTTCCGCGAGTTTGAGACGAATCTCGTAGCGCTCTTCCTTCGTGAGCTTAGGCAGTTCTTGCAAAATCTCGGCTTTGCTCATGGGACGAATTTAACCGGCAGCCCCTGTTATGTCAGGGTAAAATTCATCCCTCCACAACTTCGCCTGGTAGTGCCGACCGGCAGTCGGCCATATCGCGGATTGCTAATCCGCTGACCCTCCGCCATCCAAACCCCGTCGCCGCGCCGCCGATTGCCAATTGGCGAGATGGCAGATTCTGCCAATCTGCGCTACGTCTCATGTGTGCCATCGGCGGGTGACTGCTGATCAAAGCCAAAAGCCTCAGAGAAGCCACCAAAATTGGTAAAGGCATGCCCTAATTTCCTCGACGAGTTCGTGGGTGTTGTCTCTCATTCGCGAGTGATGACGCGTCGGACTTTTCTCACGCTTTGCGCGTTCGCGGGGGCAGGCACATCGCTCTGCTGCCGCACCGCCCAGCAGAGGACGAACGGATCTCATCCAAATCGTCTGTTCTTCACCTCGCAAGGGCGCACGGGCATGATCAACGCCGATAGCACGGGCTTGCGTTACTTCGATTTCGACGTTCCCAATCAGGCCACCTGGCAGCCTGGGCCATTTCTCTCGGATGGACAGCGAGTGATTTTCCTGAGCATGGAACCGCGCCGCGATGGGCCAGGCCGGCCGTTCGAGGAATATTATACCCAAACTCCGACGCACCTTTGGATTTACGATCTGGAAAGCAACCACCTCGCTGAAATCGCCACCAAGGATCGTCTGGCCGTTTTCTACACGCCGGCGCTCCTGCTAAGTGATCAGCGAATTCTCGTGCAAGTGGTCAGGAACAAAGTCGGGCAGATCTTCGCCATGAATCTCGATGGCAGTGATCCCCGGGAATTCACGCGGGCGGGCGAGGGCCTTCCCTATGGCCTAAGCCTCAGCCCGGATGGCAAACGCGTCGCGTTTCATCTCGCCAGTCCGCAAGGGTACCAAATCTGGACGAGCGACCTCGAAGGAGCAAACCGCAAGAGAGTGGCTGCTCATTCCGATCATCTTTACTTCGGCACGAGCTGGTCGCCGGACGGCCAATGGATTCTCTACCAGGATTGTCACTTCAAGGAAGACCCCGGCCACGACTGGTCGGACATCTGCATCGGGCGGCCCGACGGCTCCGAACACCGGGTTCTCACCAGCGGGCAGCCGCAATGGTTCGGCGCGACCTACGGCAACCCGCAAAACCGCGGAGGCGGTTCGAACATGCCCACGTGGACACGCGACGGCCGAATCCTTTTCTCTCGCAAACTCCCCGGCTCGAAAGTTCCTTGGGAATTCCAACCCCAGCGCCCCGATACCGATCATTTCAATCGCGATTTCAAGCCCCAACTCGCCCGAGGCGGCACGGAAATCTGTCTTCTGAATCCTCACGATGGAGGTTCGATCACGTCACTCACTCACAACGATCCGCCCAATTGGAATTTCCGCGCCAGCCCCTCGCCCGACGGTCAACTGATTGTCTTCTGCCGCGCTGGCACGAGCCAACCACCCGCCATCTGGGTGATGAATTCGGCGGGTCGCGATCAGCGCTTGCTCACCAGTGGCATCCGCGATCTCGGAGCAGATCATCCGCGCTGGTTGCCGTGATCAAGGTTGGTGCAACAACACCGCGCCGTAACGCCCGGGCCGGGGTTGGGTTCGCACCCGCCGCCTGTGTAAATCTCCAGGGACGGGAGTGCGATTGATGTTAAATTGTCGTTCGCGTTCACAAGCTCAATGCTGCAACGGAGCTCCAGAAATTAGCCCAAGGTTGCTCGGTCGCCTGGCTGTTTTAGACCGAGCATACCTCAGTATGCGTCCCCACGCTCCCTCCGCTTCTGTCCCCGCCCGTGATGTGGAGGAGGGCAGTTGATGACGGGTGAGGTCGCGACAAAATCATTTCCGCACCCGGGCGAGAATCACGCAGCGATGCTCATTGAAACATCATCGAAAACCAATCGGCGCAGCCGTTTCCGGAGCCGACAGATCGACGACTTGATCGTCCCAGTGGATGATCTCCTATCAGCAGAAAGCTGCTGATAGGAATTTCCGCTTGCGAGTTCCGTTAGAAGCCGCCACTGCGATTCTGTGACGTTGTTCCGAATAATTCCTAAAGACTCCCATGACGCTGCTCTCTGTTCTGAGGCGTGGTCGATGAAGGCGGAAGTCGCGGCAACATTTTCCAGGATTCTTTGTCGCCGCCTCATTTTTTGCCGCTGGCCAGCAAGATGATTGTCAATCATCTGTTCAAGCCTAGCTTGGGTGACTGGCACATCACCAGCATCGAAGATGCGAACGAGGTAGTTCAGAGTCTCCTCGGTTGCATCATTTGGACAGTTGAGTGCCTCTCCTTGTTTCGCTTGGTAAAAATTCCAAGCCCAATCAGGTACAGTTTTGTTTTTATTCATTTTTGCATTCCTCCGGGTTGTGCGTGGCGCTGTGCCGCGCGTGGAGAAAATCGCTAGTCGAATGTCGCAAACTTGCCGCTCTAACGTCAAGCGGTTAACTCAAAAGATGCGTTTGAAGCGAGTTCGACCATTCTTTCCGTAAGTTGTCGAACAATTGCCGTTTGGCAGGATCGTCATCATTACACATCACGCTTTGAGTTCGCGCGAGGCTGAGTAACAACAATTGGAGCGCAACTAATAAATCCGACTGTTCAGTTATGTCGGCGGGCGCATCAGGATCTTCGGCTGATCCACCATTCGAAATCACCATTTTACTGAGAGGTTCATACAGTTTGGTGAAAAACGGATGCGAGGTGTTGATCGTCAGAACCACTTTCCCAAACTTAAAGTCCGCGTGATAAAACGGCCAATACTCGTCGTGTTTGAAAATAGTCAGGTACTTCGATTTCTTTACTCGCTCGAACGCCTGGTCATCAGTCTCGTCTCCCCGCTTCAAAGTAACCGCGAAGGCCTTGAGTGCCTCATCTAAGGCTTTCTCCTCTTCCGGCGTTCGCGGAGCTGGGGCGCTTGGCAGTTGCTTCGCCTGCAAAGAATCAGTTTCGCTAGCCCGCATTTCCGCCGTGCTCAGATGTCGCTTGCCACCCGACTCAGCACGCTTCGCTCTGAATTGCTTTACACTTTCGCGAACCCGCGCAACGTCTTCGCTAATCCGTTCTCGGATTATATCGTAGACGTATTTCTTTGGGCGAACTCCCTGCTTGTTCGCAGCAACGCCGAATGCTTCATCCAGTTGACCGCCAAAATCCACCTGCAATCGGACCCAGATCCCGTCAGCGTGCGCCTTGCCGACAAGCTCCGGTACTGGTCCAATATGCACTTCCCGGTCATTGCGCATGAACGAAACAGACATCTGCTCGAACATGTGGAGATCGTTCTTCAGAGTCTTTCGTGGTAAATCCATCCACTCTTCAAACGGAAGCGCGTAAATGCGAATCGTCACAGGATGAACGTCTGCGTTGCCTTCAATTACCGGAACATTCACTGGGTAGGTGTTGATTAGCCGACTCTGTTTCGTCGTAAGTTCAAGCAATTTGACGTGACGGGCATCCTGCATCCAGAACGTTGGATCGAACGCTTCGACAGGCCGGTTGTTGACAAAAATCTTCGTCCCGTCAGCAAGTTTGCGTCTGTAAATACGCCCCATCTCCTTGATCGCATGTTCTGACAGCGTCTGCGCCTTTTTGTAGGTCAGCCGATCGCAGCTGGGGATGTAGATGATAGTACCACTTTTCCCCAGTGCCGCCGGAAGTTCTGCTCGAGTTGGAGAAAAGAGGTGTTGAGGCTCTCTTGGCCAAACCATTGGCTTCGCGAGAATATCCGCGATTTCTGACGGAAGTTCAGTGACCAGCGTGGGATCGGGAAGTTCAACCAAATTGCTACGGTCTGCTCCAATCTCCTCGACGTCTAGCGTCATGTTGTAGAAAGCATTGGGCTCTTGCCAAGAGTAGATCTCAAGCACGGGTCCCATGCTGAGCGCGGCAGTCTTCATCCCCATTCCGTAACGCCCAATTCCTGCCCGATCGTCATAAACCATGGATCCGCCGAATGACATCGACACTTTCAGAACATTCGGCGGCATTCCACGCCCGTTGTCCACGATCAAAACATCAACCTCGCCTTCTCCCTTTGTACCTCGTTGGTTGAAATAAATTCGAATCTCTGACGCTCCCCATTGGATGGCGTTATCCACGTGCTCGCAGACTGCCGAGGTCGTGTTGTTATACCCTAGGTCGCGTAGAGAGTTGACCAAGGTTTGCCCCAAGAAGAGCGGAACTTTCGCGCCATCTTTGAGAATTCGTCCTAGAACTGCTCTCCCTCCCCGTGGAGCATTTTCTCCCCATGTGGTAGGTAAAGCTTCAGATTGGCCCGGTTTCTCGTTTAGTTGATCTATCGCGTCCATATTAACCTTTGTGTTGTGACGTTCGTTGTGAACGTCGGGTTTTGCCGTTCATTTAATACGGTGCGCGAAAATGGCAATTGGTTGCATCATTTTTTCCTATTCCGCTGCTTTTTAAAAACTGGCTGGACGCGCCCCCTTAAGGGCGAATTCGTAAGCTTGCCGTTCCACCCAGCCGTATTCGACCTCGGGAATGGCGGAGATGTAATCGAACCATTCGGCGGCGGTGGCCTGTTGCAGCCCGGCGTAGATGTCGCGGTGCAGCACGAGATGGCCGATTTCGTGGCCAACGGAGAAGCGTAAGGCGCTTTGAATTTGCGCGGGTCGTTCACGGTCGGTTGGCGCTTCTGATGAGTTCGACCAGTTTTTCCAAATCTTCGCGCGAGGGTTTTTGGCCGGAGAGCGTGCGAAAGAACACGGGCAGTTGAGCCACGAGCTTTTCGTCCTTGAGGACGTAATCGGGAATGCGCCCGGAATCCACCGCGGCGTAGTCGAAGAATTTGAGCCAGTCGTCAGAGCCTTGTTTCAGGCCGAGCTGCTTCGCCCAGATCCGGAGCGTCTCCTCGTCTCGCGGCGGCGGCAGAACTTCGCGTTCGATCTTGCTCCAGTTGCTCGGGTCGTAGCCGTTCTCCAGACAGAATTCGCGCAGGCCGAGCCGCTGTCGCGCCCGCAATTCTTTAATGAATTCGCCAAACATAATTGGGTTCAGTTCGTTGTCGTGGTAAAAGTATTACCACAGAGCGGTGGTTTGTCTAGCGTCAATGGTTTCGTCCGGTGACATTCAATCCAATTCCTATGCCCGTTCTCGTCGAACAGGCGAGGCCAACCATGACGCCGGAATTCGCGCGGGCATTGGCGATGCCTAAGACCACTCGCCCTGACGGCGATGGGGATTCAGAGAGGAGCGTCGAGCACCAGGACCCAGTCGTCTTGCTCGCCCCGGGAGGGTGGGACAAACTCCTGGATGCCTTTGTTTGTATATTGACCGATGACTTTCCACGTTCCGTCGCGCGGATCGTGCCATTGAGCCTTCACTGGCGAGCCGCGGAGCTTATCCATGTGGATGCTGACGGACTGGCCGCGAGCTGTGTAGGCAATGGCAAAGCTCCCACTTTCCGCTCGCGCCGCGACCAGTCGATACGGGCCGACGCCCGGCTCCGACGCGAGGACCGACTGGTCGGGAACCATTGTGTGCCATGGCCGCTGCTCGAAGAGCCGGCGCATCAGTCCCATCTGGCGCGTTCCCTCGTAGGCGGCTGCTTTGCGCCAGTGTTGGAAACCATTTTTTGGGAATGGCCCGTCGGCATCTTTGTAGAAATAGAATAAGTCCAGGCTGCCGTAGCCGTGTCCGGCCGCGCCGGCGAGCATGGCCGAGTAAGCCTGGGAACGCACCTTGTGCGCATCGACCCGCGGCTTGTTGGCCCCGGTCGGGTGGTTCTCATACGCCGGCTCCATATCGACCGTCGGTTTGGCGGGCGTCAGCGCGTAGTCCTTGCTGACAAAGGCATAACTGTCGGACGAGAAATTATGTCCGGACTGGATCGAGTTGAAGTCGAGCCAATCCGCCTGGTGAAACCACATCGATGAAGAAGTGCTCCCCTGGCCGTGGTAGCAAACGAGCTGGCTGCCGCCGCTGCCATCCTTCAGGCCCTTCGCCATCGCTATCCAAACCGCATCGTACTTTCCAGGAGCCGAATCGCCGCCCGGAAACCAGATCACGGCGTTGTTCTTGTAACGCGCGCCCAAGAATTTGCCGAACGTGTAGGCGTTCTTTTCGTCGAATACCTTTTCAGGATGATCCGCGACGTGCCACGACTTGGCAGTGACGAGGCCGAGCACCAGGCCGAGTTCGTTCGCCCGGTTGACCACGTAATCCACGTGCTTGAAAAACTCCTCGTTTGGCCGGGCCGGGTCACGGTCGATCAGCGGCGTCACATCGAGAAGCGATGAATTGCCATCCGGATGTTTCTGGCCAAGTCCACGCAGCACATACGCCTGGATGACAGTGAATCCCTTGGCCGCTCGATCTTTCAGATACTCGTCTAATTCCTCGCGATTGGGCCGCTGAAAAAGCAACCAGCAAGTGTCGCCGAGGTAAAAGAATGGCTTGCCGCGCTGATCGACGAAGTATCGTCCATTAGCGCTGACGCTGAGCTTCAGGTTCTTGACCGAACCCACGGGTGCATCGTCTGGCGTGGCGGCGTTGCCACAAACTGCTGTTGCCAGCAATGCAGCTGTCAGTGGGAAAAGCGCCGTGAGGCCGTTGAAGAGTGCGAGTATTTTCATAAAGTCAGTTCTGGTTGGATACGTTCGAGCCTGGGCCCGTCGAAGGGTTCACCGCGAAATGCTAAAGCCGAGCGGCTGTGGGGTCGAGCAAGGAGACAAGAGCTGGGCGATCCGGGAGCATCAGCGCAGGTGCTGGTCAAACCAGCGGGCAAACGTGCGGATGTCCCAGAGCATGGTCACCCAGCCATGCTTGCCACCGGGATGCACAACGATCCTCACTTCACGCCCCAATTCAGCGGCGCGGTCACGAAACCGTTGCGATTGATCGAGCGGCACCAACGAATCGGCGTCGCCATGATAAATCAGCGTCGGCGGCAAGTTGGAATTGACGTAGTAGATGGGCGAACTTTCGCGCCCGACGACTTTCCACACAGGCATGTTGGTCGAGTCCGCGCCGAATGCCCTCTCGAAGCGAAACGCCTTCACAAAACTCTTCGGCGGGCCGCCGTCGCCGGGATTTTCGGTTGAAGCACCGAGGTTCAGCAGATCGGTCACAGGATAAAAAATGGCCACGGCCTGCACTGCGCTGCTCTCCCGATCGCTTGGGTCCGGGGCGTCCGGCAGTCCAGGTCCGCCGCGCGTGGCGAGCATCAAGCTGAGGTGTCCGCCGGCGCTGCCGCCGGTCACGCCGATGCGATTGGGATCGATGCCGTAGTCCTTCGCGTGATGGCGGACAAAGCGAACGCCCCGGTTCACATCTTCGATGATTTCCATGACACTCGCTTTCGGTTGCGAAATGTGGCAGATCGCGAAAATCGTGTAACCGCGACGCAGCAGCGGGGCCATCAACCACACTGGAGTAGCGCCGGGGCCACTCGACTTCCAACCACCGCTCACCATCAGGGCAATGCCCACGCCATTCGGATTTGACGGATGGAGCACATCGAATGTCAGCGGTTGGCCATGGCGTTGACCGTAGACGACACCGTCCGTTCGTTGAACGGCCGGGTGCAAATACCACCAGACGCACGCCGCGGACATCAACAGCAAAGCTAAGACCGAGAAAATCGCGAGCAGCGCAATGCGCAGCCGGCGCGGGAGCCAAAACCAGAGCCGTTTCATTTGTAGGAGATGCCGAATTGATCATTTTCGCCCTCAAGGAGCTACTGCTTGAATTCGACCACCACCACTTCAAATGGTTGGTCGCTGAGGTTCTCTTCAACGTGCTTGGCCGGCCCGCCCCAAGTGACGTCGCCGGCGGCGGTCTTCAGGATTTTTGATTCGCCGTCCGGGGTGGTGACTTTCATATTGCCGTCGGTGATGAAGGTCACGACCCGATTGAGAGTGTGCTCGTGCATCGCTCCTTTGTCGTGCGGCCCGTAACGCACGCGCAACACGCGGACTTGATCGTTCTCGAATTCCACCTTGTATCGCTTGGGATCCACCTTGATCGGATCGAGCGCCGACTGCTTCCCGCTCGCCCGGCCTGGCTTGGACTTCAATTCTACTTCCACGATGCGCACCGCGTGGCCGCTGACATTCAGGCTGGTGTGAAGCCCTCGGGCGGGACTCCACAACGCTTGGCCTGCCCTGAAATTCAAGGTCTCGAGCTTCCCGTTCGGATCGGTGAGCGTCATCTTGCCGGCATCCAGGTAAATCATCACACGGTTCATCTTGTGTTCGTGCAGGGAGCTTTTCACATCGGGCGCCGAACTGACGACCAGGACCCGGGCTTGGTCGTTATCAATTCTGGCTGGGCTGTCAGCCGCGAACAGCGCGAGGGCCGTCATGAATGCGAAACCGAACAGGCAGAGCCAAAAAGTTCTTCCAGGCCAGGGACAGCGGGTAAGAGTAGGTGTCTTCATAGGTAAAGGATGTTTGAGTTGGCCGGCCTCGATCTCATTCTGCTATTTCGAAAACTGCCAATTCTCGTCGAACAGGCCGGCAGTGACCGATCCGGAACGGCTGCGCCAATGGTTACTCTCTTCCATCATGAGAAGGGGTCGTCAAATGCCAGCCCGCAGTCTATTTCAGCTTGGCCAATCCCTCGGTCAGTTCGATATAAACCCCCCAAGGATCGGTAAGGAACGCGATGCTCAAGCCCATTTGCGGCAGCGAACGATACGGCAGATCCAGTTTCACTCCCTCAGCCTGCAGTTTTTTGCAGAACTCCTCAAGATGCGCCACTTCGAATCCGATGTGGTCGATGCCGCGTCCTTTCGTGCTGGCCAGCTTTGTTTCGGACGGTTTCCAGCGCAGGTTGACACCGGGAAGGTCGGCCGCTTTGAACCCCGAGCTCATCCCTGGAACGGCGCCAAACGTTTTTGCGTACCACGCGCGTTGTGCGTCGATTTCCTGAACCGCGAAATGAATGTGGTGATGGACAATTTGATCGGACTGGGCCTTGTCTTCCGTGAACTCGACTTTGATTGCGTCCGGGAACTCAACGAACATCTGACGTGTTTTCGGGTTCTCGCTGATGACCTTGGCTCCGGCTGCCGTGAGCTTCTCTTTTATTTCAGCCAAATTCTTCACTCTGAATCCGAGATGATCAATCACGCAGCCGTCCGTGCCGCCCGATGGCTTGCCTTTGGTGAGCGCAACCTGAACGCCGGGGAATTGATACAGTTCGAGCGCACCAGCCTTCACCACTTTTCCACCCAGGGCATCGACCCAAAGCTTCTTATGAGCGCCGGGGTCCAGGACGCGCAAATGGAGGTGGCCCATCGAAACCCCTTTCTCATTTCCGGGCGGGAGTTGGGCTAGAACGGCGGGAACCAACAGCATTGAGAGTATTAGGGCCTTCCTCATAAGGATGGTGTGGGAATGAATTAAGTTTGCCCGGTCGTTGTTTGTGGCGGAAACGTAGGACAAGATGCTATTCGCGGCAAGCGAACTCCTGAAACGGGTGAGCAGAAATCGTGTTGAATCAAAGCCGGATAAACGTATGCTCGTCCCAATTTGTTGCGGGAAACTGATACCTCTCATTTCATCATGAAGACCACTTCGATCATTCACCGGATTCTCGTTACCGTTGGAGCTATCCTCCTGACCGCTGGCCCAGGCTACGCTCAAACCGACCAGTGGAGGCAATTGTTCAACGGGAAAGACATGAAAGGTTGGGAACAGGTGGGCCCCGGCAAATTCGTGGTGGAAGATGGAAAATTAAAATCCGTGGGCGGCATGGGCATGCTGCTCTACCCGGCCGAAAAGTTTGGCGACGTGGTGATACGCGTGGTCTACACCGTCAAAGACAACGATTGCAATTCCGGCGTCTTTATCCGCATACCGGAAAAACCGGCGGATGAGTGGGCCGCTGTGAACAAAGGTTACGAGGTGCAGATTGACAACGGCAAACGCCACGTGGGCGGCGATTATCATTGCACGGGGGTGCTCTATTCCCTGACCAAAGCCCTGGCGCGCCCACAGCGAAAACCGGGAGAATGGAACGAGCTCGAGATCACTTTGGACGGACCCAGGACCATCGTCGTGCTCAACGGACAGAAGGTCACTGACTACAAAGAAGGCGATCCCGTTCCGCCGAAAACCCGGCCGTTCGAGCCTGACCGTGGTCCTCGGCCACTCACCGGCTACATCGGCGTGCAAAATCATGATGCCCTTTCAACGGCCTATTTTAAAGAGATCGCGGTGAAGAAGCTTCCCGGAAAGTAAGAGCTGGCAGCCGAATCGAGCGGGTTGCTGTGCGATTCCCGTCGGCAGAGCCAAATGCTATTTCCACGCTGCAGTCTGCTTAAGCTTGGCCAAGCCTTCGGGCAGCTCGATATGTCTTTCGACCTTCTCGACGCCACGCCTCTCACATCCTTCGATCAATCAATTCCTAAATTCAAATTCCGTTGGCTAGCATTATTTGCCACGGGCTGGTTGGCTCTTTCCCCAATCGAATCTCAAACAGAAGTTCCCAGCCCGCGACCGGTTGAACGCACTGATCCAAATTCGCGCATCGCGCACGAGCAGTTGCTCGAGAAGGCGAAAAGAGGCGGCATCGACGTTTATTTCCTCGGCGACTCAATCACTCGCCGGTGGGGCGCAACCGATCCGCAGTATCGCGAATTGCTCAAGAACTGGACGACCAACTTTTTTGGCTGGAACGCCGCCAACTTTGGCTGGGGCGGAGACAGGATCGAGAACATACTTTGGCGGTTGGAGAACGGGGAACTCGATGGGGTCAATCCAAAGGTCATCGTCATTCTTGCGGGAATCAACAACGTGGGGACCGACCCGGGCGGCCAGGAAAAGGCTCATTACATCGCCAGCGGCGTCAGGCAAATTGTTGAGGTTTGCCAGCAGAAAGCTCCGGCGGCGGCCGTGATCGTCACCGCAATGTTTCCGCGCAACGATAACATGGCGGTCATGCCGGTCATTAACGAGGCCAACCGGCAAATCGCGAAGCTTGGCGACGGAAAAAGAATCCGCGTTCTGGACATCAACAAGAAGATCGCTGACGAGAATGGGCGATTCTTTGATGGCATGGTGAACGCGGACAAACTGCACCCGACGATCAAGGCGTATCAGGTTTGGGCGGACGCGCTGAGGCCGATCTTCACGGAGATTCTCGGTCCCCCGGCAGCGTCGGATCACGCGCCGCCGCCGACCGGAGATCCGAGCGTGAGAACAAAATGACTTTCGAGTGCGCCGCTACTCGGTGTTTCTCCTCCATTAGCGGTCGCTTTGAATTAGCGGGACCCTCTTCTTCCAATCGCACCAGAAAAACCCACGAATTCGAAACGCCCCGCTAATTTTTTTCAACGGTGGCGCCTGCGAGTTTGCCCAGCGGCGTGAATTAAAACAGACGACCAAATCCATGTTCGTGCGCTACGGCAAAACAGAAGCCTCCTCGCGCGGGATCTGGGAAAGAGAGTTTGCGACAGGAAAGAGTTTGCATTTGCCGCGATCGGTTTTTCAGTTCAAACACGCGGGTGGCGGACCCGTGAAAGCGAGGGCTCATGAATTTAAATAACAACTGGTGGCCGATCCGTTTGCGGCCGGCATTCGCGATCGCATTCCTTTGCAGCTTGAGCGTGTCCGGTGAACTTTCGGTTCGCGAGATTCGAATCGGCCCGGCCGTCGAACAATCGCGCGTTCCTGACGTGACCCAGCAAGGCCAGGTCCTAGCCCCGCAAGCAGTGTCTGCTTTGGATATTGCGGCTGACGGAAAGGTGATCACGGTCGGGACGATGGCCTTCAGTCACGATGCCAATGTATGGCAGTTCTCCCCAGACGGCGCTGTCTTGGCCAAGCGTTATTTTCCACCCTGGGCGCCCATGCAGGTGACGACATTAAGCGGTGGACGAGCGATGGCAATTGGCCTCGCGTACTCACGCGTCACCTCTCCTGAGCCAACAGTGTGGTTCGGCCCAAGCGAAAATCTATTCGCGCCAGCGCTCAGCGATAAATTTTCGGAAGCCGACCCGACTGACGGACAGCTCGCAAGGTTGCGCCCGGGAGAGGGTGACTGGCAGACAGGATGGTTCGCCAGTTCCATCGGTGAATTGTTTGTGCGTGGACCCGATTGGATGTTTAAGCCGCCTCGTTCGTTTATGGATGCGGAGGGACATGTCCGCGCATTGCGATTCGAGGAAAAGAGTTTATTGCCCACCAGCCGGGCCATGCGCATGGCAGCGAGCGCTGATGGACGGCGTCTGGCCTTTGGCTGGCTCGGCTTTTCTAAAGAGGCCGCGAGTCTGGCGCGACAAGTTGATTCGATCGAGGTTTGGGAAGTGGGCCCGAACCGTAAGTTGTGGTCCGCTCCTCCAACGATTCATACGCCGCCGATGTTGCCTGATCCCGTGGCAGACTTTCCGGATTTGGCAAAAGACTTCCGTTTGCGTCCTGATGCTGTTCTTCCTGGCCACGTCGCAGCGAGCATCGCGTTGAATCGCGATGGCTCTCGTGCCGCGATCGTGGAATACGGCATCTGGGGCTGGATGCGAAAGGAACCGGCGATCGGAAAGTGGGATCCGCCAATTCATCTGCTCAATTTTCTGCCGAACCAGCGGGGCCGCCTGCGGGTATTCAACGGGAGTGGTCAGGAGATTTTGAGCGAATTGCTGCCGGGGCAAGGTGTGTTTGAAGTGGGGTTTAGCGCCGATACCAATGAGGTTTGGTGTTGGCCAGCGTCGTGGTTCGCACGCGGCATGGCTAGTCAACCGTGGTTGCCGGTCGATCGACGCGGCAAGACGATCTATCGAATTGCCCTGGAAGATCGCGCTGCCAACGCCTTGGTGCTGCCTGATGCTGTCGCTGACTGCGCGTTGGCCGCGACTCACCGGAGAACGCTTATCTCCTGCTGGGATGGCTGGCTATGTCTCCTTAACGCCACGGGCAAATTGGAAGCGCAACAGAACATTGGCAGTCCGGCGCGAGTAACCTGGAGCGACGATGGCGCATTCGCCGTGGCGGGAACAGCGGACGGACGATTGATTCGAGTCGAACAAAACGGAAAAATCGCGTGGGAGCGTCAAATCGAAATGGCTGAAATTCCGCGGCTGCCCAAGCCTCCGACCGAAGTCGTGCCGGGCGTGCCGGTTTTTCAAGGCGGGCGAATACCCGGCAGCGAACACGCGTATGTCGGCGACATCTGGATGATCAAGACAGGGGACAAGGCGGTCTTCGTCGACGCCGGCGGGACATCAGGTCTTTCGCAAACGCAAACGCGGCTTCGCGCTTTAGGCGTTGAGCAGGTCACGCACGTGTTGCAGACGCACACCCACGGCGACCACTGCGGAGGCGCTTATTTGTGGAGAGCCGCCGGGGCGAAAATCGTCGCGCCCAAAGCCGCGTCGTTTTCACAAACCTGGCTGATGCCAATGCTGACTGACTATGGAATTTACCCGCCGCGGCCAGTGGACATTCCCCTGCTCCTCGCCCGCGTGGGAGACGAAACGGATTTTGAAGTGTCGGGCTTAAAATTTCATGCGCTCTTTGTGCCCGGGCACAGCTTTGATCTGACAATCTTCACAACAATTCTGGACGGCAAACGAGTTGCCTTCACTGGCGACCTTGGCTTCGAGAATCAGGATATCGTCCACCGTTGCTGGGGCGATGCCGGGAAGGCGCGGTCAGTCGTGCGCGCCATTCGCGACAAATTGCTCCCCTGGCAACCCGAGATCGTTTTCACTGGTCATGGCGTGCGCACGAATGGCCTCGAGTTTCTCAGAACCCTGGTCGAAAAAACGGAAGCTTCCATTGCGCAAGTGGGATCAGCTCCCTGAAAGCCATTCGTAACGGAGCGCCTCAAGCGGTTTGCCTTTCCCGGATCCGGGCACATTGATTTCGCTCCTCTTCACCGGTCACGCATTCCAATCGAGGAATTGATCTGCAACAATGAAGCCTTCAGCGATACGAGCCTCACTTTGGTGACATGAACTTTCTTTGTCGAATAATCGCCGTCACGTTGCTCCTGAGTGGCTCGGCGCATGGTGCGCAAACCGACTTCGCTGCCCTCATGGCCAAGCCGCCGGCCGATTCGAGGATCCTCAAGATCATCCATTCATGGCCGGACGCAGCGGGCGCGCAGGACGAACTCATTCGCAAGCTCCAGCGCCAGGGTTTCGGCGGCGTGGTCTGCAACGTCAGCTTTGATCGCTATCTCGAGAGCGAAGAACACTGGCATGCGTTCACTCGCGCGGTGAATGCGGCGAAAGAAGCGGGCCTAGCCATGTGGCTTTACGACGAGCGCGGCTATCCGTCCGGCAATGCCGGCGGCATCACGTTGCGCGATCATCCCGAGTGGGAAGCACGCGGCCTGCTGATTACCGATGCGGAATGCGACAGTGCTCTGGTCAGTCTGGACGTTCCTCCGGGCAAGCTCGTTTTGGCCGCCGCTTTCCCGGTCCGCCATGGCGCGATTTCTCTCACGAACAAAGTCGATCTCTCGTCCAGCGTGCGCGACGGCAAGCTTCATTGGCAGGGCCAAGGCGCGTGGCGAGTTTTCCTTGTGACCGAGAGCCGCCTTTTCGAAGGCACGCACGCCGATGGTAATCTGTTCGCGAAAATGCCGTATCCCAACCTGCTCATGCCCGAGCCAACCGCACGCTTCATCGACGTGACCCACCAGGCCTACGCCAGCCACTTCGGGAATGATCTCAGCCGGTATTTCATGGGCCTGTTCACGGATGAACCTTCGCTGATGAGTTTGTTCCTGAAACCAATGCCGTACCGGCCCCTGCCTTGGAGCCCAAATCTGCCCGTCGAATTCAAGAAACGCCGCGGCTACGCGCTCGACGAAAGTGTCCTTCCCGCCTTGGCCACTGACGCCGGGCCGGGCACGGCGAAATTCCGGCACGATTTTTGGCTGACCGTGGGCGAGTTGGTTTCAGAAAATTATTTCGGCCAGCTTCAGACCTGGGGCCGGGCGCATCGTGTCCCCTCGGGCGGGCACTTGTTGGCCGAAGAATCAATCGCTGCTCATACTGCGCTGTACGGCGACTTCTTTCGCTGCATCCGCCGCGAGGATGCGCCGAGCATTGACTGCCTCACCAGCGTGCCACCGGAAGTGCCCTGGCACATCGCACGACTCCTGGCCAGCGCCGCGGAACTGGAACGTCATCCGCTCGTCATGAGCGAAACTTCCGATCATGGCCAGCGCTACCGCCCGCCCGGCGACACTCGGCCCAAGCGCGTCGTGACCGAAGCGGAAATTCGCGGCACTTGCAATCGGCTTGTCGTCGCTGGGGTGAACAACATCACGAGTTATTACAGTTTCACGGACCTCGACGACGCCGCGCTGGGGCGGATCAACGAATGGGTGGGCCGATGTTGCGCCCTATTGCGCGGCGGACATCAAGTCGCTGATATCGCCGTGCTCTATCCTTCCGAAACCTTGTGGACCCGATTCATCCCGTCGCACCATTGGGCGCGCGAGGCGGCCGCCTGCGAGCGCATCGAAGGTTCCTATCGCGCCGCCGCTGACGCGCTCTTCGCATCGCAGCGCGACTTCACGTTTGTGGACGGCCGCGCGCTGGCCGAAGCCAAGGTGCAATCGGGCGCGCTGGTGCACGGTGATCTGCGCTGGCGAATTGTTGTGTTGCCCGCCGCTGACACGCTGCCGCTCGCCGCCTGGGAGAATCTAGCTCGATTCGTTCGCTCCGGTGGCGTCGTCATTGCTCTCGGCGCGTTGCCCGCCAATAGCGAAACGGAATTCCCTTCCGCGCGCGTCCAAGCGTTAGCCAAAGAAACGTTCGGCGCGACCGGCGCGGAGCCGTTTTCGCAGACGAACGCGGGTCACGGCGCTGGCATTTTTCTTCCGCACAATTCCGAAGGTCTGCTCGCGCTCGTTCTCGACGGGTTGCTCGACAAAGACGTGAAGCTCGATGCCAAACGCGCGCCGGTGCGCATCACGCATCGGCATATCGACAATCACGAGATTTATTTTCTGATCAACGACAGCGGGAAAGCGTGGGCAGGCGACGCGACATTCGCCGCGACCGGTCCGATCGAAGAATGGAATCCTGCCACGGGCGAACGATTCCTTCACGATGCGAGCGGACGGGTGCATCTCAATTTCGTGCCGTATGGCGCGGCCTTGTTTCGGTTGGCGGAAACGCGTTTGCCACGCCGGCATGAGACGGGCCAAGGCGCGCTGCCCGGAATCACGTTTCGCTCGTTGCCCGCCGTGGCGCCGGTTGAAGGCCACGGCGAGTTCGTCCGCGCCCAACTCGAAGGCGATGCCAACCGCTCCCGACCGGAAGTTCCCGCTTGGCGCGCCGCCGCCACGCTGACGAGGAGCAAAGTGGACACGCATTTGTTTACGCTGTTCCGCTTTGATCAACCGCTCGACTTGAGCGCCGCCGAGTGCCTCGCGTTGGAAACGTGGGTGCCCGAAGGACAGAAAACCGCGGCGCAATTGCTGGTCATTGTCCACGAGGAAGGGGGCGGCGATTTCGTCGCGACAACTGCTCGGTCGCTCGGAGCTCCAGCTTACGAGAAGGTTTTTGTCCCGTTGACCCGGTTTGAATTGGCTGGCTGGTCCCGATCCAACGACGCGGACGGCATCCTTGATCTGCGCCGCGTGCGCGACATCCGCATTGGCTGGGGGGGCTATTTCGGAACCAGCGGCGAAAAGATCGAGTTCACCATCGCGTCGCCTCAGGTGGGAAGCTTGCGCTTGGGGCATGTCGAAAACTCAAGCCGGTAATGGAACTGGCGCGGCATAGCCGGAACCAACGACCCATCTCTTCAAGACACCATAACGACAGTTCGTTCGCCGGTCCTTGTCTATCTTAATCGTGCCGCAGACGGTTCATTTCGCCTTGACCCAAATAGGACTCGACCAAGCCCGCGATGGATTGCCTTGAGCGTCCGCGTCGGTTTGGGTGACCCGAACGTAATAATACGCCTGCCCCGAGAAGTCATGGTCCTGCCCGCGGAATTCGAATCTGAGGCCGGGAGGCGTTTCCCGTTTCCAAACCGCACCATTTCGTATCACAACAACCTCCGCCAGCCTGGCTGTCCCTTGGATTGAGACGCTCACTCGCGGTTGATCGCTTACAGTGATCTCCTCGCCCATCCAGCGGCCATCGATCGTGAACTCCAGCTCAATCCGTGCGTTCGAAACGGCATAGTTCCGCCGATGCCGCAGCGCGTCGAAAATGGCTTCACGCGTCAACTCAGTGGCGAACACCGCAGTTCGCGCCGCGGGTTGGCCTTCGTGGGTGTCGCTCCCTCCCACGAATCCTGTCCGCCCACCGCGATCCAGAAAGGCGCGCACCGTCTGTTCGCCGAGCAAGGAATAGGTTTTGCCATTGTATCGCATGGTGTCCGGCAGCATCTCGGTATTAGCAATGATTGAAAACCATCGCGACTCATAGTCGAACTGATCCCTTCCGTCGTTTTCGGCAGTGGGGTGGTTATTATGAACGAGACCGCCAGCGTGCTCGACAGCTCGGGCCAATTGGTCCGGAGTCATGCTGGCGGTTTCCTTAGCACTGAATAAGTACTCAACCGGTTTCGAAAAATAGACATTCTTGTGGTTGAAAAAGCGGGGCAGGCCGGGAAAAAGACCTTCCGAGGCGCCATTCGTAAAACCGCGCCAGTACTTGGGCTGAGATGTCCATTCGTAGCCTGCCAAGGCAACAAACCGCCCCGCCAGGGTGTAGCGATCAGCGGCAGTCTGGGTCTCTTGCCAATGCGCTTTGGGCATCCGCCAAGGCGCCGCATGGCCGAAATCGTGATCGGTCACACCGACGAAATCGAGCTGAGCGACATCGCGAGCATATTGAAAATACTCGGCTACTGTCCCCGTCCCATCCGAGAAGACGGTATGCCCATGCAAATCGCCCCAATATCGCTGATACTCTTCGGCCGCGGCGCCCGGAACGTTTATGAACCAGAGCCAAGCGAGCCCGCTTGCGAAAAACCATGTTCGGTTCGGGATCAGCATGGAAAGCCTGGCTCGGCGCTGAACGAAATCAGACTGCCCTTGCATAACTAATGGGATCTGGGGGAATGGAGGTTTCTTTGGATCTGACTTCGAGGCAGCCTGGCGCATTCATGAAAAAAGACCGGCCGCTGGCCCAGTCGCTGGTTCGGGTTCTTAGAACGCTTTCACATTCCTTTCTTGGCGGTTTTCTGGTCCAGTGCTGGCATGCGTTACGCCACGATTCTGCTCTGGGCCACGGTTGCTGGGTTGTGCGCCCAGGAATCAACCTATGTCAATCCTCTTCCCGCTGATCCGCCCTATTACCGGCTGCGCTACGAAGGTTCGTCCAAACCGGGTGAACTGGTTTTTCCGGTCAGCTACACCGTGTGGATTCCGCCGGGCGTGACGACGCTGCGGGGCTTGATCGTGCATCAACACGGCTGCGGCGAGGGGTCGTGCAAATCAGGGCAAACCGGCGCGTTTGATCTCCATTGGCAAGCGCTCGCGAAGAAACATGGCTGCGCGTTGATGGGGCCATCCTACGAACAACCTGACAAAGCCGACTGCAGCCTCTGGTGCGATCCGCGGAACGGCTCCGACCAGTCTTTTCAGAAGTCGCTCACTGACCTTGAGGCGCTTTCTGGGCACCGGGAACTCGGCGCGATTCCGTGGGTGTTTTGGGGACACAGCGGCGGCGGAACATGGGCGGGAGCGATGACGCTGCTGTATCCGGAGCGGGTCGTGGCGGCGTGGTTGCGATCTGGTGTGCCGTCACTGCAACCGATCGATGGCAAACGCCCTCCCCTCGCGATCCCTGACGCCACCCTGAAAGTTCCGATCATGTGCAATCTCGGCACGAAGGAAGGCGTCACCGTTCGCGAAGGCCGCTTCGCCAAAGTGTGGTCAAACGTGGAACCTTTCTTTCTGGCGCTCCGAAGCAAAGCCGGACTCGTCGCGCTGTCGGTCGATCCACTCACGAGCCACGAATGCGGCAATCAACGTTACCTCGCTATTCCTTGGCTCGACGCGTGTCTCTCCGCGCGGTTGCCGCGCCGAATGGGCGAACCACTCAAACCGATGCCGGAGCAAGACGCCTGGCTCGCGACACTGAATTCCACCGAACCAGGCGCGAGCCTTCCGGCGCCGGCTGCTGAATATTCGAGTGACTTGACCAAATCGGTTTGGCTCCCGAACGCGTCGATCGCGAAAGCTTGGGCTCAATATCTGAAAAATACCGCTGTGCCTGATACCACCCCACCGCCCGCGCCTTACCATGTTCGCGTCTCCAGCAATGAACTAACCTGGGACGCGGAAGCGGATCTGGAGAGCGGTCTTGCCGGTTTCATTATCGAGCGCGATGGACAGGAGATCGCCATGGTGCCTGAGCACGGCAAGAATCCATTCGGGCGCCCGGTGTTTCAGAACCTGTCTTACAGCGACACCCCCACCCAACCGCTCGTGCAAATGCGCTTCACCGACTCGAACGCCGCGCCAGGGAAAACTCATCATTACCGCGTGATTGCGGTCAACACGGTCGGATTGAAATCGGAAGCTTCTCCGTAAACCTCACCGGTTTTGCGCCTCTTGTGCTTTATCGCGGCTATCAAAACACCACACAGAGTTAGGCCCGACCGGAGTGTTCACATTCATCGAACGAACGTTGTCGTATTTTGAACGCCTATCTGTTGAGAAAAACTGGAAAAGGCGCAAGCCATCCGCCAAAGTCTCGCGGCTGTGATGAATAAAGGTTTCTCTTTCATTTGTATGAACGCCAGCTCGCAAATTGTCCTGGCTCTGGTTTTCGTCATCTTCGCTCGCGCCGCGGAGCCGGCTGAGAATCCGCCCGTGGATGCCGCTCGCCAGCTTCGCGAGTATCGCGATTTCGCAATGGCGCGGGAAGCCAACGCGGCGCGCGGCGGGGAACTCTTTAAGAACGAGCAGCGCCTGGCCTGTTCAAGGTGTCATTCGGTAGATGGCAGCAGCAGCAAGGCCGGGCCCGACTTGTTTGCGGTTGGCGACAAGTTTCCACGGCGCGAATTGATCCGAGCTGTGCTGGAACCTTCGGCCGAAATCGCGATCGGTTACGGCGCCACCATCGTGGAAACCAAATCGGGCGACGAGTTTCAAGGCATCGTCAAGCAGTCCACCGCCGATACGCTCGAACTGATCGGCGCCGATGGCCAACGCGTTCGCATCGCAACGCGCGACATCGAGAATCAACGCGGCAGCACGGTGTCGTTGATGCCGGAAGGATTGGAAACCGGGTTGTCTCGGCAGGAATTCGCCGACCTGATCGAGTATCTCGTCACGCTCAAGCAACCCGAGAACACGCTCACCAGCAACCGCGGCATGCCCGCGGACATTCCCGAACTGGCGAAACCGATTACGGTTCGTCCATTTTTCAGCGAGCAGATGCGCTTTCCACACAATTTCGTGCAGAAGCCCGGCGACGTGCGTTATGGCTTGGTCTGGTTTGGGCAACTGCCCGGCTTCAGCCACACCTTCGTGGCCGTGCACCAGACCGGAAAAATCTGGCTCGTGGAAAAGAATGGGACCAACGAGACAAAAACTTTGTTTGCCGACGTAGCAAAAGACATCTTCAACGAACGCGGGCCGAATGGACTGCTCAGTTTGGCGTTTCACCCGAAGTTTCGCGAGAACCGAAAATATTATCTCAAACATCAGGTCTTCGAGGACGGCAAGATTGTCACGACGGTGGTCGAGCGGCGGGCTTCGAAAGATCTGCGCACGGACTCAGGCGAGCCTTCCCGCCGGCTGTGGCAAGTCACCGGAACCACGCAGGACCACACCGGCGGTTACATTGCGTTTGGGCCGGATGGTTTTCTCTACATCGGGATGGGCGACACCGGGCCGCAACAGGATCCGCAAGGCCACGGGCAGGACTTGACCACGTTTCTCGGCAAAATGCTGCGTATTGATGTGGACCACGCGGAGGCCGGCAAAGCTTACGCAATTCCCGCCGGCAATCCGTTTCGCAATCGGCCCGACGCTCGCCCGGAAATCTGGGCGTACGGTTTCCGTGAACCGTGGCGGTTCAGCTTCGATCCGGTCACCGGTGACTTGTGGGTCGGCGACGTGGGGCAAGATCGCGTCGAGGAAGTTGCCATCGTGCGGCGCGGCGAAAATCACGGCTGGAATGTCTACGAAGGCTTCGAACCCTTCTCGAATCGGTACCGCAGAGAGGGCGAGAGTTACACGCCGCCGGTGTTCGCGTATCGCCGCAAATACGGCAACTCGATCACGGGCGGTTATGTTTATCGCGGCGACAAGCAGTCATCGTTTTACGGCGTTTACATCTGCGGCGATTACACCTCGCATCGGATCTTCGGGCTCAAGCAACACGACCGCGTCTTGCAAGTCGTTCGACAGATCGCGACCGCGCCGCAGGGCATCGCTTCATTTGCCGAAGATGAGCGCGGCGAAATTTACCTCGTCGGGTATGAAGGGATGATTTATCAACTCGACCTGACCGGAACCAATTTCAATGACGAGATGAAAACCAGTTTGGCATCTCCGAAATAGCCATTTCGAACGCGCGATATCAGTCCACGCAACCATGAAAACCAAATCCATTTTCGCGGCCGGTTTGTTCCTGTTCGCCATGTTGGCGCAGGCGCAACAGGACTTCTCCAACGTGGAAGTCAAAGCGATTCACGTCGCCGGAAACATCTATATGCTCACCGGCTCGGGCGGAAACATCGGCGTCTCCGTCGGGCCGGATGGCATTCTCATCGTGGACGATCAATTCGCGCCGCTCGCGGGCAAAATCGAAGCCGCACTCAAGCAACTCAGCCCTGGCAAGCTTAAGTTCGTGCTTAACACCCATTATCACGGCGATCACACCGGCGGGAACAAACACTTCGGTCAGCAGGCGCCTATCATCGCGCAGACGAATGTCCGGAAGCGGCTCGGCGGAAAGCCAGAGGATTCAAAGCCGGAATTGCCCGTCATCACCTTCGACGACAAGCTCTCGGTTTGGTTCAACGGCGAAGAGATCAAGCTCGTGCATGTGCCGCCCGCGCACACGGACAACGACAGCGTTGTCTATTTCACGGGCGCGAAGGTGATTCATTTCGGCGATACGTTCTTCTCCGGGCGTTTCCCGAATATCGACTTGAACGGCGGAGGCGATGTGCGGGGTTACATCCGCAACGTGGGAGAGGCGCTCAGGAAAACGCCGCCGGATGCGAAGCTCATCCCTGGCCATGGGCCCTTGAGCACGATGAAAGAACTGAAGGAATTTCACGAAATGCTGGTCGAGACGAGCGGCATTGTTGAGAAAGCCATCGCGGACGGAAAAACATTCGACCAAATCAAAGCCGACGGTTTGCCTGCGAAATGGAAAAGCTGGGAAGCCCCCACCCTCAAGACCGATCGCTGGCTGGAAATTCTTTACCGCGGGCTGAAGCCGAAGGCATAGAAGGGCTCCTCGCTCACTCGCGCGGGCCCGAAATCCTGGCCGACCACTCCGCGGTTCTGCACAGCCCATTCGTCGGTTATCTCGAGGGTTTCTTCCGCCGCAATGCCAGGTTCGGGGCCGTATACATTCTTCGGCATTCACGCGGGCTTCTCCACTACCTTGCCGTTCTCCCATACGATGAGCGGGAGCTTGTAGGCGCGGTTCTGGGCTTTGACATTGTTCGCGGCGCGGCGCATGGCGCGTTCGGCGCGGGTCACGAACGCTGGGACTTTGGTGGGTTTGCCACGAGAACGAGCTTTTTTTTTCATACGCGAATCAGTTGTCGTACAAAATCCATATCGTGGCGGGAGGAAATAGCCAGTCGTTTTGCCGGAAGGCTGCGGCTATCCCATAGTATCCAGCGTGTCGCAAGAGGCAGATAATCATCGATTAGATGGATGAGGCCGCGCTTGAAGCGGCGGCGAATATCCGCCACCGGAACATCGTGTCCACCGAGTTTGACCCGCTGCCGAACGCGAGCTATGGCCTGGGTTGGGTTGGAAAGCCAGAGGTAGTGGAGCTCGATCTCATACCCGAGTGTCAGCGCGTGCTGAAAAAGACGTATGTAAGTCTTCCCGCTGACCGTGCTTTCGAGCGCAAACGTTTCTCTTCGAGACAGGCATTCGTTGATTTCGTGCAAGAGAAGTCGGGCCGCTCGGAATGCGCTTGCGCCCGGGTCGAGCGGCGAAAGGCCGCGGGCGATCTCATCAGCGTTCAGAAAGCGGAGGCACTTCACTTCTTTCGGCAGGAACTCCTTGGCGAAGGTGGTCTTCCCCGCGCCGTTGCAGCCGGCGATGAGGTAGATCGTGGGCTTTGACATGGGAAGTTTTGAGCTACGCGGCAGGGCAGCCCTAGCACTATTCGATTACGCCTGAACGTGAATGTCCGTGATCGGATTCGCTTGCATCCGTTTTTTGAGCCCCTCTTCCTCGGCGATGCCGAGTTCGGCGACGTATTTGCGGACGTCTTTGGTGGCTTTCATGTGCGAGTGGGGAACGGGATGCCGTAAAGCCGCTCGAAGAGCCGGCGCTTGCGTTCGGATTCGGAAAGGTCGGCCGGCAACGAGGCCAGCACTATGCGGCGGGCTGCTTCGAACATCTCTACGCCCATCCGGAAGCGCTCCGAACCGCTCCGCGCCATCAAGCGGGCGCGCACCATCGCCGCGATTTCAGGAGGGGTGTCTGTCATCTGTTGCATTCCTGCCACAGGTTATGCAACCCCAATTCCTGCGTCCAGTGCTCGATGTAGTCAGCATGGCAGCCGGTGTTGGCCAGATTTTTCACGTCGCGCAGTTGCTGTTCCGAATGGGAATCCTTCGCCCACCAGAGCTTGGAGATGATGAGGTCTTCCTTGTTCATGGCCATCGACCCGGTGAGCATATAGGCGATCCCGGCTTGCTCCAGCCTGGTCGAAACGTCCCGGACGATGTCGAGTTCGTTTTGCATTTCCGTGCGGACGACCAACGGCGCTTCGCTAAGCCCGTGCGAAAATCTCTACCTCCTCCTCCGCGTCTTTGTTCAGCGCAGCCGCGAATGTTTCAATGAGGCGGTCGAGATCCGCTGCCGATGGTTTGTTCGGCAGCCGAAGAACTGCGATGCCTGAATACTGGCTCGGCAGGAAAACCAGTGGATTGGCAAAATCCAAATCAAGCGTGATCAGGCAGCGGTTCTCCCCCTGACAACTCGCAATCAAGTTCCGGTCTTCCGCCTGCTGCAATGATTCGTGGGCGACGGTGCTCACGTCATAACCTGCAGCTTGCAGGACTTGTTGCCCGCGACGACCAAGGTTCTCGTCGAGTTTGAATTTCACGCCGCGGGTTCGAGCGGAATGTTGACGTAGCGCCCGCGGGACATTTCCGCGCCGTAAGCGATCCCTGAATGTCCGCTTGCTCCAGACCTGGATAATTAGCCAGAATTTCTGGAACGGAGCTGCCGCTCGCGAGAAGATCCAGAATCAGAGAAATCCAAATTCGGTGGCCACGGATGCACGGCTTGCCGAAGCAACGGTTCGGATCGATCCAGATTCGCTGCAGAAGTTCTTCGCGCGTCATAGCCGTAAACTAGCGGAATAGATGACCGGCGTAAACCCGCCAATACGCTACGCGCCCCGATGTCCATCATGCCTTTGCCTTGGATTTGTGCGGAGGCCATTCCACGCCGGCCAATTCCTTTGGCAATTGATCAGATGGTAACTGGTTTTCATGGACGTGCGGCGAATGCCTCGCCGACGCCAAAGTAAAGCAACTTGGGCAATGCCTCACAAGCTGGGGCAAACGAATCGCCGGAGCGCGACTGTGCTGAAAGCCAGTCGCAGCAAGGGTGGCACGGTGAGAGACGTTTGAACACTTTGGCGCAGTTCTGCGTTCCGACAATGCTGCGGCTGGTCTTCGACACAGCCGCGCTCCGATCACATCGGCTGACTTTGTCACTGGCCCCAGTCTGGCGCCCCCTCTCGTTAGAAATCCTCTCGCGCAAGGTGTGGCCATCGGGCCGGCCTCCGCGCCGAACCCTGCCAATGCACCGATCCACTTTGAAATAGAAAGAGCGACGTTCGTCTGCGCCTGACACACCTTAGCCACTGCGGTTGGGAGTGGGGTGTGGACAACATCGCTTTTCATGATATCCCCTCGGCGCTCAGTGCAGGGTCACCAAAGTTAGGTATCGCCAAAGTGGGCAGCTCAGTCGTCATCACGTTCGAGGGAACCCTGCAACAAGCCGACACCATCACGGGTCAATGGTCGAATGTCACGGGGGCAAGCCCTCTGACGATCGATAAGCCAGCCGGAACAAAATTCTATCGCGCATCTCGCTAACCACCCGCAACGCTTGCTTTCACTCACGAAGACCGGACGCAAATCCGGTCTTTTTTTTGTGCACCGGGCGGACTGCCGCTTCGCGGTCGAATTCGTCTGGAAGCTGAAATTCCTGGAGCGCGTGCGCGGATTTCTTGCTTCAACGCAACCGACACCTTAAAAAGTGCGTATGAATTCCCTCCGCATCATGGGCAGCCTTCTTCTCACCGCCGTCTCGCCATTCGCGAACGAGCCGCAATTGCTGGGCGTCGGCGCAGCCATGCAAGAGTTGATCGGGCAAAACGAAATTGCCGGCGCGGTCACGATGGTCGTCACGAAGGACAAAGTTCTTCATCTCGAAACCACCGGCTTCGCCGACATCGCCTCCAAGAAACCGATGACGCCGGACACGCTGTTCTGGATCGCCTCGATGACCAAGCCGATCACCGGCACGGCGATTCTCATGCTCCAGGATGATGGCAAACTGAACGTCAGCGATCCGGTCGCGAAATTCATTCCGGAGTTTGCGAACCTGAAGACTCCCTCCGGCAAACTGGCCAACCTAACGATCGCGCAGATTCTCACGCACACATCCGGCCTGGGCGAGGCCACTGGCCCCGCGGCGCAAAAGGCCCGCACGCTGGCCGATCTCGTTCCGCTCTGGCTGGCCGCGCCGATGCAATATGAGCCCGGCGAGAAATGGAAATACACCCAAAGCGGCATCAACGCCGCCGCGCGCATTGTCGAAGTGGTGAGCGGCATGACGTTCGATGCGTTTCTCCAGAAGCGGCTCTTCGATCCGCTCGGGATGACGAACACGACGTTTTATCTGACCGACGCGGCTCGCGCCCATTTGGTCACTGCCTACGCGAAGAACAAAGAAACCGGCGCGCTCGAACCGGTGCCGCCGCGGCCGGAGTTCGGCCCGCGCGATCGTCCACCGCAAGGCAACGGCGGCCTTTATTCGACGGCGCCGGACTACGCGCGTTTTTGCCAGATGCTGCTCAATGGCGGCACGTTCAAGGGCCATCGTTATCTGAGCGCCGCCGCGATGAAATTCCTCACCACGCCGCAGACAGGCGATTTGCCCACCGGCTTTTTCCAGAACGCCACGTTTGGCAATCACGGCGCCAATTATGGTTGGGGAATCGGGACGTGCATTCTCCGCACTCCGCACGAAGGCGTAGCGGCCATGCTATCGCCGGGGAGTTACGGCCACGGCGGAGCGTGGGGCACGCAGGCGTGGATCGATCCCGTGAAAGGTATCGCGTATGTCCTGATGGTGCAGCGCTCGAATTTTCCGAACAGCGATGCGAGCGACGTGCGCCGCGATTTCCAAAAAGCCGCGGTGATTGCGATGGAGAAGTAATTCGACACATCGGGAAGCCCGGAAGCAAAAACAGAATTAGCAGATTGGGAATCGGAGCACGGATTGAAGGACGCCACTATTTTCTCTCATCTTTTATTGAGAAACAACCAGGCTGGTCTTGCCAACGCGGATTTCGTGCGGATAATAAGCAATATGAAAGCCGCCTTCGTTCTGGCCTCCATTATTTCGCTGAGTTCTTTCTGCAGCGGCCGGGCTGAAGAGACCCCCAGCGCCGAAAAAGTTCTCAACCAGGCCAAAGTCGAAGCATCGGCCGGCCACAAGAATATTTTTCTAAGGTTTGATGCATCGTGGTGAGGGTGGTGCCGACGACTCGATAAGTTTATCGAGGCTCAAGACATTAAATCGATCCTGGAAAAGCATTTTGTCCTGGTCCGGCTCGATGTGAACGAAAGCGCGAGCAAGAAGAACCTGGAGAATCCCGGCGGCATCGAGGTCTTGAACAAAGTTGGCGGCAAGGAGGCGGGCCTGCCGTTCTTCGCATTTTTGGATAATAAAGCCGATCTCATCGTCAGTTCCAAAAAGAATGGCGAGGAGAACATTGGCTATCCGTTTGAGCCTGCGGAAGTCGCGTGGTTCATGGCTATGCTAGACAAAGCCGCGCCGGGAATGAACAAAACCGAACGCCAGACGATCGAGAGTTGGTTGCGAAGTCAGAAGCGGTAAGCCTCGTGCCCTGGTGTTATCTATTCCTGTTCCCGAATCAGCTTTGGCGCGACGGCGTGCGAGTGGCAGCTAACCCGATCGCAGCAATTTGGATGCGCCATACCGGAATTACGAACGGCACCAGCCAGGTTACCAACCCCGGTTTGCCCGGGCCAAGGTCCCGGCCGCGCGAGTTTTTGTTGCGGTATTTTGAAAAGAGTTCCGAGTTGGTTGAACCAGGCTCAGCTCGGGACGCTTCCTGGTAATCCGGCCACCCCCATTCGCGTGGGTGCGATACTCTGCCGCAGCGCACCATATTCAATTCGATGTAGCAGTGACACCGCCACAAATGCCGGCCCTCTTCGACTAGCGTGGCGTGGAAATTGTTTCTCCAAGCCGCATTCATGCGGTCTTTGCGACTTAAACTGCCCACGGAATCACGCCATGAAGTTCGCCCAGAGCCACTTTGCCTTGTCGATACCAAGACTTAGCGACGGGGATTACAGACCCGGCTCACTTTTTCATGGCGCGGAAAAAGCCGGGAATAAAGTTCGTCGGGAAGTAGTAAGACCAGGTGAACGACAGGTCGGAGTTGACACGGGCGGATCCGTAAGGGGTGATCGGCACATCAACCCAACTAGACGCTGACAATCTTGCCTTTTGCTGGAGCTGATATGTCTCAAGGCCAGTGTCTGAAAACCCGTGGACGTTGATAGCTATCGTATCCGAGTGCCGGCCTCCCCATTCCAGCTTTAAATAATTCTCATCAAAGACTAATACATCCGCCGTGGCCTGGGCGAACACCTGGTTGGGAGCCGCATTCGACAAAGCGAGCTTGAATGTGGCCACATGATCGCGAATCAGGTCCGGGGCCATCGCCAGCTTGAAGGTTTCTACCACGTCGTCAGGCGGAAATGTCACCCAGCCATTCGTGATCGGTGGACCAGCCGGAGCGTTCGTCGCGAAAAGGAACCATGCCACCGTGTCCGGTCTGCCCATGTCACCAGTGCGTCGCACGTTGATGACGAATTTCGGGTCGGATTTGGGAGCACTGAAATATGGCTTGGGTCGCGGGAAAAACGGATTGGTTGGGGCGTAAAAACCGATCTTGTTTGTTTCCCATTGCGGATTTCCTAAAGCGAAAGAAGAAAAACCGATGAGCTGCGTCGGGAGGCACGGAGGATCGCAACAGTAGACGTTAATATAATTGTCGAAACTAACTGCTCCTTTGAGAGTGGCAGAATTGAAGTTCGTGCCGGTTGAGCTGTCCCAGATGCGAATCGTCACTAATCCCAATCCGCACCAGGGCAAGAGCGGACTTGTTACCCCGATGGAGCGACCAGGACGTCCATCGCCAAACAATCCTGCCAACGCGCCATCCAGCATCCTGGCACTGCCGATCAACTCCGATGCACCCGATCCATTGGGCGCTAGGAGTTCGACCACATAATTCGAGCCGCTCGCGCGAGTCGCGCCATCAGCCAGGAAGACGGGCACATCGTTTGTATGCCACCACTGGTTCAGCGTGGTGTCATAGTACCATTCGAAATTTTGAAGCAGGAGAATATTGGCCCGCGCGCTTTGTGACCCGAAGGGAGCAAAGATGATCAATCCAATAAATAACCATCCCAAACCGCGGGTGATTGAGTAGGATCGAAAACATTCCGGCACGCTGAAACAGTATGCCATCCCGTAAATTAAATAAAGCCCCCGCTGAAATGGATGAAATGGATCATTCCGCCCTTTCTGACCTGCTTCGCCACTCGATCCTCAAGCTCTCCGTCGACACGGATCAGGACACCATCCTTGATGTCGCAGAAGGCGGCTCAACTCCCTACATCGTTGGACAGGACGACCGCATGGCCGATTCGGACGAGGACGGGGCTAGCAACTCGAAATCCTGGGCTATTCGGCGCGTTAGCCTCGTTTGACTCTGCCACATGGCAAAGATGAAAAAGAAAAGACAAAACTCACCAAGCCGCACCACTTGAGTCATGGCGTTTTCGTCGCAGACTGGCTCGGACTGTTAGTATGCGCCGGTCTTTGCAGATCGTGCGGGTAAACTTTGAGCACGTAATAAGTCACGGGATTGGTGCTGGCATTTCGCCAACCGTGCAGTTCGTTCGACGCGCAAAACACCATCCCGCCGGCGCTGACCTGATTAGTCATGCCGTTTTGGACAACCTCGAGCGTGCCTTCTTTGATCACAAGTAATTCCTCCTCGGGATGTCGATGCGCTGGGTGCGGCTCCTTGCCGGGATTGAGCGTGGTGATGTGGCAGGAAAAACCGTCTAGCGTAGCCGTCGGAGCATCAAAGACGTTTCGAAACACGCCGATACTAGAGGGCTGCGCCTTCATGGCATTCCACTGAAAGATGCGCGAGCGCATAATCGGTTTGTGCGCCGGGGAGGTGGCGCCTGCCAAATTGGTTTGCGCGCTAAGAGGTTCAAGCAAACAACCGCAGAACACGAGACCAGTGCACAAAAAAATTGCGCGCCCACTTGCGACTCTTGGATTTTTCATAAAGTGAGTCAACTGCGGCACAAAAACGCCCCGGTTTCAATCCATCATCGTCACCTTGACCGGTTCGACGAAGTTGGCGCTCAGCGCGGCGACTTGCTGTGGTTTCATCAAGCCGTCTTGTAGCCAAAGCCGGTAGTCCACCGTGAGAGGTTTGTCCTTGTCGATCGTATATTGGAAATAGGAACCGAAGCGGCCATAATCCCGTTCACTGAACCGGGCCTCTTTCGGATTTTCGGGACGGTCAAGGTACGCCACGGTGTAGCGCTTTTCACCGAGAACGAACGACATGGCGTTCCAGGGCATGTCGACTGGACCCATGCGCGTTTGCGGATCCCAATTGCGGGCTTCGCCAGGTTTTCCCAAGCCGTCAGGGCGAACAAAAATCGTTTGATTGGTCGTGTAGACGTCGACATCGTTGTGGACGCGAAACTGAAAGCCGGCGTGCTGCGGGTCGCCATCGAGCCGGACCAGGCCTGCTGTGCTCCGCAGCCGGGACGCGAACTCAATCAAATGCCCGCCGGGAACATTGTAAACCGTCAGTTCGCGCTCCTCTTCGGCGAAGGCTGCGTCCTTACCGTGCCAGCTGATCAAAGCGCGCTGTCGAGCCAGAACCGGGCCTTGCTCTGAAGCCAGAAACCTTTCGTGCTGCTGAAACGCTCCATCGATGCAGTGCCAGGTGTCAGCTCTCTTGCCATCGCCGTAAGTAATCCGATTGAACCCGTAGAAAATACCGCGGTGATGCGGTGAATGGACTTTGGGATCTTCATTCAGGCCGCCGGTGACGATCCGATCTCCGTTCGGCGAAAACACATGATGAAAAACTTTGTAAGTTCGAACTCGGCTTGCTGGGGTCGATTCGTCGAGCCGTTCGTAATGGTAAGTCACGATCTTCCGGTCGCCCAAAACTAGATCCGTGTGATGGCCGGACTGATCGCGCCACATGAAGCCTTCCGCCCTTTTGGCTTGAGTCGAAAGCGTGCCTTTCAAGTGAAGCGACTCACCAGCCGCCAAATGTGGCAGGATAAAATGCACTTCGCCCGGGGCGCTCGAAGTCAGGCTGGGTCCGGTCCATTGCGCTGGGACCGATTGCCCATCGTCGCGTGAAAGCATGACCGACGCGATGCGTTCGTTGCCAATCTGGCCGCGTGAGATTGGCACTCGCACCGGAACATTGTTTCGTTCGTGCCGCCCTGCCGAGATGGTCAAATCAAACGACTGGGATGCGCAAAACGCAGTTCCGGTTGTCAGGCAAGCCGCAAGGAATCTAAAGAATAAATGGTGCATGAGAAGGTTATCGACGAGAACGTCGAAAGAAGAATCTAAATTTCCGGCGCGCCCAGGCCAGGGCCGCTGATATCATCGGTGTGCAGCATTCCATCTGTGACGCGAAACATGCCGGGAAAACGCGATTCCCATGCCTTATTAGCCTGAGGCAAGTACTGGCGCGCATTAGCCTCGACCGAAGTGATGGTCGGCACGCGCGCCTGCAAATTGGCCGTCTGGATCAGCGCCGCGCCGGGACAACTCATGTCACCACCCGCGAGGAATATCTTCTCCTTTCCAGCAACCGACGCCATCAGAATCATGTGACTGAGCCCCTTTGGCGATTTCACGACTGCGCCAGTCCAGCCCAGATCGCGGGCCAGCAGCAGCGAGTCAACGTCGATCAGAGACTCGTCGATCACCACGGGACAAAGCTTGGCTGCTTCATGCATTTTGTTTTCGGGATGGGCTTTGAGATCGCGCGCGGTCGGTTGCTCGGTGTATTTGATTCTGCGATAGCCCGCCGGCATTTTCTCTCTCAACTGCCGGCAAAACCGGATGAAGTATTCGACGTTCGGACACTTTTCGTTGAAGTCGAGAACGTAAGCCCAGTTTTTGACGCTCCGTTTTTCCTGCGCCTGGGTCGTGACCCGATCGATGTGCATCACGCGTTCGATATCCCATGCCAGGTCCGTCCCGTTCAGCTTGATTTTCAGCTCGAGCAACCCGTTGTAATTGATCCAATCGGGCAATGTCTCGGGCAGCCCGTCCTTGATTGGATTTTTGTTTTCAAACTCTTCGATCGGATCGACGGCCGAAACCAGATGGCAGAGCGTCATGCGCGGTTTGTGCTGCCGGAGCAAATAATCGTTCGGATACTTTCCCTTGTATTCGCCGCCCAAATAGCGGGAAAGATCGTGTCTCATGAACTCCGGCCCGAACGTATCAAAGCAATTTATTTCATGCGCCTTGCCGAACGCGTCATGAATCGCGGCATCGAACGCCCCGGCCGTCACGAGCGTGCAGAGTTTGGGAATCGGATCGGTCAGGCGCAGGCGTTCAGAAACTTCAGCAGCAGCTTTGAGATACAGCGGCGCGAGATCCCAGTTGATGTCGAGCGGATGACCAAACTCGTGGTAGCTGCCCGTGACTTTCGCGATTTCGGCCGCCAGGGCTTTCATCGCCTCGTTCTTGGCTTCGTTCGACAATTTCTGCGATGGAAAGGAGAAAGTGTGATTGAAGGGCATGGCCCCGAATCCGCTGGCGGCTTTCCCGTCTGCCGTTCGGACCAAACATTTTACCGTCACCATGGTGGCGCGGTTTACCACAGTTCCGGCGAAACCGACCGGCGCCCGAAAGATGTGTTCGTCGTAACGCAACGAGACGCTCTCGATTCGGATGTCGCTTGTCTTTCGGCCGGCGCCAGAGGAGACACCTGCGCAGCCCGCCAAGCTGGAGGCTGCCATTCCCGCGGCGAGCGCTCCTGCGTTCTTCACAAAATTGCGCCGAGTCATCATGGCGGCATTCGTTTTGCCCGCCCAAATGCCATGCCATGAAAATGTGCCAATTAATGATCTGGGCAAGCTCTGTTTTATCCGCCACTCGCCATAGATTCCTAATGTTTGACCATTGACGGAAATCAGTGATTTCCACTCCACGAATCGTGCGCTGGCCGACACCGCCGCGGATTTCAAAGCACGTTTCAAAATCAGTCTTGCCGATGCCTTCGCCGCGGCGCTGGCGAAGGAAAAGAAAACGGAACTTGTCACAGGAAACCCCCGAGTTCAAACCGCTGGCGAAAGAAATCGAAATTAGCTGGCTGAAGTAAGGCCAAGCTTTTTCTGTCGCACCTTCACTGAGGAACTCGGCGACCGCGCGCACAAAAAGTCACCCCTGAAAAACTTCATGTCGATGGAAACGAAGGAAATCTTCATCAGGCTCCGCTAACTTTTCGGGCAAGCAAATCGGCTGTCCCTCGAACGGCACGAAGTTCCGCTCCAATGCTGGTTGCGGGAAGAAACTTCGCAAACGTTTGCTCAAAACGACGGTCAGCCTTTCGTCAAGCGTGATGAGGCCCGCATCAAACGCGGCGTCGTGAAGTGTCGAAAGGCAAAGTCCATTTCCCAGTTCGGACAGATGCGAGTGGAATTCGTCCCATATGCCTTTGTCCTTCTTCGTCGCCCCAGATAGTCCGTGGATTCCACGCGCCTGCTGCACCGGGTCGAGCGATGCGAAGTTGACGAGTTTCATCGCGAGACTGCTTGGCGTTCGTCCCATTCGCTCGGCGGTTTCAACAATGATCGTGTTTCCCTTGTGCAGTTTCCCAAACGGCAGCTTGCAGTAGAGGTTCAGGGCGATCAGGCAATGTTCGCGCGTCCACGGCACTGAAGGGGCTTTTGCCATGCGTTGAATGTATCGATCGGATGCTCAAAAGCTCGCGAAAATGAAATCCAACAGATCAGCCAGATCCTGGCTGTTCAATCCTTCCTCCAGCCCTTCCGGCATGAGCGAGAGTTGAGAGGCTTGCATCTTTGCGATCTGGACACGCGCGACGATCACTTCGACGGCCAGCGGTTGGCGAACCGTGACGCTGTTGGCGGTTTCATTGACGATCAATCCGCTGTATTGATCGCCTTCCTTCGTCTCAATGACATAACTGAAGTAGCTGGGTGGAACTTCGCGATTGGGATCGAGAATATTCGTCAACAACTTTTCCTTCCCGCCGCTGCGGGCACCGGCCAAATCGGGACCGACGGCGAATCCGTCGCTGTCCAGACGATGACAGGATTGACAGCGCTGCTGGAACAACGCCCGGCCTCGCTTGGGATCGCCGCGCAAATCGAGCGCAGGACGAAAACGCCGGACGACCTCATCGCGATTGGCGGAGGTGGCCGCCCCGAGCACCTTGATGGCGCGCTGTTGCAGGGAAGCATTTGGATGTTGTCGGAGCGACACGGTCTGCATCAAAGACAAATCGCGGCGTTGAATGGCGCCGTGTTCCATCGCGGCGAGTAAATCGCCGGTGCGATCGGGACGCTTAAGAAGAACCTCCACTGCTCTGTCCCGGATTCCCGGGGTGAAGGAGGACCACCGCTCGATGAGCGCGGAAGAAAGCCCTTCCGGCGAGACGCGATCGAGCGATGCCAGCACGGCCATTTGAACGGACTGCGGCTGGATAGGGTTCACAAGAGGCAGAAGCGTTTTCGCGGTTTCCAGCTTTGATCCAAACGCAAGCAGGTCTATGGCTTCAAGCCGCGCCGAGTTCGGGGCGGTGGCGTTTGTTGCCAACGCCGCGGCGCGATCCAGCAGCGGCTTCAAATCGACGCCAGCTTTCTCGAAGGAACTGCCGGCGCGCCTCAAGCCGTTTCCAAGACCGCGCGCGATCGGGAAAGAGACGAGGGGATCGCGCGCAGAGATAAGCGCGTCCCGCACGAGGGCGAGATCAACCGGCCGGCTCGCGGCTCCCACAACGCCGGCCAATTCACGCAGCATTTCTGGCCGGCCAGCGGGTCCACTTTCAGTCGCGAGGGAATGAAATACTTCGGCCGGCCCATCGGCGAGCGACGATAAAACGGCAGCCCGCATCATCGGTTCGGCGGAGTCGCGCCGGGCGATTTGTGTCAGCACGGCCAATCGTTCGGAATGCCGGACCTGACCCAACGTGAAGGCGAGTTGATAGCGAACACCAATGACCGGATCCGCAGCGCGCTCACGAAGCTTGTTCCACAATTCCCGGGAGGGCGCGCCGTTTTGAAGGAACCCTTCAGACAAGCGAACGGCGTGCTCGCGCACGACACCATCCGCATCCGAGAGCGCTCGGAGGAGAAGCGATTCGTCGAGAGCTCCAAGACCTTTGAGCGCATACAGCGCATGAAGTCGCGCCAGTGATGAATTTGATGTCACCAGAAGGTTCGCCAGCAGCGGGGCCGCGCGTCCATCGTTGCGCTCGTAAAGCAGGCGAGCGGCCGTGTCTCGATGCCAGCCGTTGGGATGTTCGAGCGTGGCCACGAGTTCGGCAAGCGAGGCGCGCGATAGGCGAGGCGGCGATGGCTGTTTGAAGCCGTCAGGCACGACGCGATAGATGCGTCCCATGTCGCTGCCAGCTTCAAGGTCCAGGTGCTTGGCGATTTCGTCGGGAATGCCAGTAGCTTCAATGATCTGGCGGTACATATCAGCGATGTAGAGTGTGCCGTCCGGGGCGTTCGCCATGAAAACGGGTCGAAACCAGGTATCCTTCGAGGCGAGGAACTCAACTCGCTTCTCGTCCGCTGGCCGTTCGGCGGTCGCGGTGGGCCCTGTATGCACGACTTTTTTATGGTGCACGATGTTCTCCGCCGGATCGGCGACGAAAGCGTCGCCCACATATTCCCGCGGAAAGGCGTTGCCGCGGTAGATCGTCAGCCCGCACGCCGAGGAAAAATAACCGGACGCTCGTCCTCCCGCTTCGATGCCATTCTCGAGTCCCTCTACGCGCCACTTCGTTCGCATCACCCGCCATGGCTCCTCCGGGCTGATGCGATAGAGGGCGGCCTTTGGCCCATCGACCGCAATGTCCACAGTGGGATCAGGCATTGTGTAATACGGGTTCCGGTCCGCATATCTGCGGTCAAACAGATGCGTCATGATATGGCGATGTTGGCGGCAGAGGAATTGGCGCCCTTCGTCGTTGAAGCCCATGCCGTACTGGCCTTCGCCCGCCTCGACAGTCAGCGCCATCGTGCGTGGATCGAAAGCAAAATTGCCTCCGAGCCTCACCGGTTTCGCGGCCGGATCGTTTGGATTTGTTATGTCACCCGAATCACGATTGACCAACCCGTGAATGCGGTTATCGAGTCCCCAGGCCAAGCTTCCGAACACGCCCTCGGGCTCGATTGTCCCGGCACGATTTCCCCAACCGGTGAGAACCACCTTCTTTTCATCGGCCACGCCGTCATTGTTGGTGTCCTTGAAATAGAGAAGGTCCGGGGCCGAACCCACAAAGAGTCCGCCGCCGTAGCAATGAATGGCTGAGGGCCAGCGCAAGCCTCTGGCGAAAACAGTGGCCTTGTCAGAATGGCCGTCGCCATCGGTATCTTCCAAGCGTCTAATCTGCCCACGATGTGCTTTGCGATCTGGAAAATCGTTCATCTCGACGACAAAGAGCCGCCCGTCCTCATCGAAAGCGAACGCGATTGGATCGGTGACGAGCGGCTCGGCGGCGACCAGTTCCAGGTGAAACCCTTTCCTGATCTGAAAAGTGTTTAAGGCATCCGTTGCTGCCACTGGTGGGAATTTCGGAAGATCCTTCGGGTTCGCGACCCGTTCGTCAGCCGCATGCAAAAGTGACGACCAGCTCGCGACTATCACCAGCGCTCCAAAAGCCAGCGCGGCTGCCATCGTCGAGCGGCGACGAAATAATGATCCCATGGAGATGCTTGGATGCGCGATTGGCCAGGCTCTTCTACTGACGCAGTGAATGGAATGGATATGAGCACGGCTCAGAACCGCGGTCAAATCGTCAATATTCGGTTTTCATATTCCGTGCTCGGTTCTAAACTCTTCCCATGCACCGAGCCATTCCGAATCGAAACGGCCGAACGAGTTCAACACAACACTCCCGATGAAAGTGCTGCGGCTGGCGCTCCAGGCGATGCGCCCGGATCGATTCAGAGCCTGGTCGCACACAACCGCGGTCCGTTCATGATTCATGATCACATGCGTTTCAAAAAGAAATGGAGCCTCCCTATGACACGACGCACGTTTATTCAGAGCGGTCTTGCCCTGGGTTTGGGCCGGTCGGTCGCAGCTGCGGTACGCCACAAGGGAATCGAGGAAGCCGTGAAAATTCTGACCGGTGCGACAGACCGTGGCCAGGTGGCCGCGGCGGTATTGCACGTGGTTCAGGAGAATAATTCAGTCACGCGCGCGTTCGGAAAAGCGGCCAGCGAAGAGGCGATGTTTATCCTGGGCTCGATCTCAAAGCCGATCAGCACGACCGCACTGATGACGTTGTTTGAGCGAGGCGAGTTCAAACTGGATGATCCGGTGAAGAAATTCCTTCCCCAATTTGCCGGTGACCGTCGCGAAAGCGTGACGATGCGACACCTGCTCACGCACGTTTCGGGGCTGCCAGACCAATTGCCGGAAAACAATGAGCTGCGCAGCAGGCACGCGCCGCTCTCGGAGTTCGCTGAACACGTGATGCGGACGCCGCTGCAATTCGCCCCGGGATCGAAGTTCCAATACTCGAGCATGGCAATCCTGCTGGCCGCGCGAGTAGCAGAAAAGATCAGCGGAACGGAGATCAGAACTCTGGTTGAGCGAGCGGTGTTTCAGCCACTCGAGATGCAGCACTCAGCCCAGGGACTTGGCCGATTCACACTCGAAAGCATGGTCCCGTGCCAGACCGAACACGCCGCGCCGGAATCGGGCAGTGGTGATCCCAAGGCAAAGGATTGGGATTGGAACAGCCGCTGGTGGCGCGGATTCGGCGCTCCTTGGGGAGGGACTCATGCCTCGGCGCCGGACCTCGGGAAATTTCTGGCTGAGTTTCTGAATGAAAAGGGAGCGTGCCTGAAACCGGAGACGGCGAGGCTGATGGTGAGGAATCACAATCCACCGGGAGTAACTCCACGCGGGTTGGGATGGAACGTCGGTTCCTCAGCCGGGAGCAAAGGGTGTTCGGAAAGAACGTTTGGCCATACCGGATCGACAGGCACGATCGCATGGGCGGACCCGGCGACTCGGACGCTTTGCGTCGTCCTGACTTCGCTCCCGGCACAAGCCACGCAACCACATCCTCGAGATCTCGCGGCGAACGCCATTGGCGCTTCAACTGAGTAGATTGAATTGGCCAAGCGAGGGAAAAGCTCACTGCCCTCGAATTAAGCGCCCGGATGCCTTGAGCTCTGCGTACCGTCTGCGGTTTGCGCTGGACCACTTGCTGTCCGGCTTCCGTGGCGTGAACTTGCGCGCATACCGCGCCTCATCCAGACGCTTAATGAGGCTGTCCACCCATCCAAAACATAGCGCTTCAGCCACCGCATCATCGTACGCAATCGACGCCCGTCCCGTGTGACGTTTGTGAAAGACAAGCCAGACTTCCGATTGGGAATCGTGATGACGGGCAAGCCATCTCGATTTCCCGGCCTTAGGAGCAGCCGCTTGATCTTTTCGGGAAAACCGTCTCTCATCGTTGGAGTGCCGCCGAAGTAAAACTGATTTTTTTTCGCAACCGAACCTGCTGTTCGTTCTGATGAAAGCACATTTCTTATGGAAATTTACCCAGCCAAAGTCTCCCTGAATCGGCGTTCGTTTCTGGCCGCGTCAGCCGCCGCTGCCGTCACCATTCTTCCCCGCCACGTGCTCGGCGGCCCGGGTCAAAAACCGCCCAGCGAAAAACTGAACATTGCTGTGATCGGCGCTGGCGGCCGCGGAGCCGACGACATCAAGGAACTGCAGGGAGAAAATATTGTCGCGCTCTGCGATGTGGATTGGGAGCGGGCCGCCGAGACTTTCAAGCGCTTTCCCAAGGCAACCCGCTATCGCGATTTCCGGGTGATGCTCGACAAAGAAAAAAACATCGACGCCGTTGTCGTCGCCACGCCGGATCATTGTCATGCCGTCGCAACGATGGCCGCGATTCATCACGGCAAGCATGTTTACTGCGAAAAACCGCTGACCCGCACCGTTTTCGAGGCAAGGGCGGTTGCGAAAGCCGCGCGCGAAGCCAAAGTCGCCACCCAGATGGGCAACCAAGGCATGGCCTTCGAAGGCAACCGGCTCATGAATGAATGGCTCTGGGACGGCGCGATCGGCTCGGTGCGCGAAGTGCATGTCTGGTCGGATCGCCCGACCCACCGCGGGAAACTGCCGCTCTGGTGGCCTCAAGGAATTGAACGGCCGAAGGAAACGCCCAGCGTTCCTTCGACGCTCGATTGGGACCTGTGGCTGGGGCCGGCCCCGTGGCGTCCGTACCATCACGCGTATGTCCCGTTCAAATGGCGCGGCTGGTGGGATTTTGGCAGCGGGGGCATCGGCGATATGGGGATCCATAACATGGCGCCCGTTTTTTCGGCGCTGAAACTCGGCGCGCCTACGAGCGTTCAGGCCAGTTCCAGCCCGGTTTATCCCGAGAGCGTTCCGGCCGCGTGCCTGGTCCATTTTGAATTCCCGGCTCGCGGGGAGATGCCGCCTGTGACGTTGCACTGGTACGACGGCGGTTTGTTGCCCGCGCGGCCGCCCGAGCTCGAGAACGATCGGCCGCTCGATCCCGAAGACGGGATTTTGTTCGTGGGCGAAAAAGGAAAAATGCTGGTCAAAGGTTGGGGAGGCGAAGAGCCTCGGCTAATTCCGGAGAGTCGCAATCAAGGATACAAACGTCCGCCCAAGACGCTGCCTCGGTCCATCGGCCATCACGCCGAATGGGTGCAGGCTTGCAAGACCGGTTCATCCACCCGCTCGAACTTCGATTTTGCCGGTCCACTGACCGAAGCCGTGCTGCTCGGAAGCGTCTGCGTCCATTACGGCGGCGAGAAGCTTTATTGGGACAGCGCCAATCTGAAAATCACGAACGAACCCGAAGCCAACGCGCTGCTGCATTACAAGTATCGCCAAGGATGGGCGCTGTAACACAGCAATGGATGGGTGAGATTCTTCTTTCGACATGCCCGCACGCTTGACCTGTCTGTTTTTCGGAAAAGCCCTTGACCCTCACGTTACGCGAGGGTGGAAAGTGCGAACCAGTGCAGGCCATGGTGGCCTGCAGGCGAAAACAAAAACGATGGCTTACACAGTCAAGCAAGTGGCCGCGATGTCGGGCGTCAGTGTGCGCACGCTTCATTTTTACGATGAATTGGCGCTGCTGAAGCCCGCCTACACCAAGCCGAACGGCTACAGAATCTACGAAGAGCCGCAACTGCTCATGCTCCAGCAAATCCTCTTTTACCGGGAGCTGGGCTTCGAGTTGAGGCGCATCAAGAAAATCCTGAGCCAGCGAAAGTTCGAAAAAGCCGACGCGCTCAAGTCGCACCGGCAGGTTCTGGAAAAGAACGTCAGGCGGACCCGCACGCTGATTGAAACCATCGATAAAACAATCAACCACTTGAAAGGAACAAAGAAGATGAAGAGTGAGGAATTGTTTACGGGCTTCAGCGTCGGCGCGGGAAAGGACCGGTTTAATGAGGGGTTCAACCGCCACGGCACGACGATCGATTGCAAGGTGTCGGGAAAGGACACGGGCGGGGCGATGTGTGTTTTAGAGCTCAACAACACGGGATGGCCGCGCCATATCAACCCGGAACAGGACGAATGGATTTACGTCGTGGACGGCGAAGTGGAGTTGGAGATTGGCAAGAAGCGTTTTCACCTCAGCGCTCGGGAGTCCATGTTCATTCCCCGCAACGTCGAGCACGTGTTGGGCGGCGCCCCCGGCGGCCCCCCCGTCAAGCTCCTCAATACCTACCAACCGGCTGGCAAGGTCGAGGAGTTCTTTCAGGCGCTGGCCAAATGGAAAGAGCTGCCGACGCGCGAGCAGGCCATCAAGAAGACCTACACAGACGAACAAAAAATCGAGATGAAGCGGCTGTTTGAAGACCATGGGATGATTCTCACTGGGCCGCCACTCATCGTTGAATGAGTCTGTTAGCTCGCGCAGGGCCGAATGGAGTCCGCGACTAAATCGCCCTCACCGCACCGAGATTGTCGGGCCGCGACTTCCGATGCCAGGAACCGTAGCGCGCGGCCGATTGAGGTTGGTTGAGCTCTAGAAACCTCAAAAATTGTTTGTCCAAAACTCGTGCGTGGCCGGAAGTATTGTACAGCCAAACAAGTGTCACTCGATCCAAAGCGCCACCCCGAACATCACGCCGATGCGCAGCAGCGGTTTCTGTCGCTGTTCCTGCGGAGCGAGCGGGAGATTTTTCGTTACGTGGCCGCGCTGGTGCCGAATGTGGCGGATGCGGAAGACATCGTGCAGCAGACCGCGCTGGCGCTTTGGGAAAAGTTCGACGCGTACGATCCAAACCAGCCGTTCACGCCATGGGCCTGCCGGTTCGCATTGAACAAGACCAAACAATGGATCGAACGACGGCAGCGCTGGCGGGCGCTGCTCGAAGGCGGACTGGCGGAAGAACTGGCGCGGCGCCGCGAGGAGTTGCGGCCGGAGATGGAAGCGCGACTGAGGCACTTGGAGGGTTGTCTGAACAGGTTACCCGATGAGCAACGTTCGCTTGTCGAGGGGTACTACTATCGGCGCGACAGTGTTGAAAAGTTCGCGGAGAATTCGAGCCGAACCATCGCGGCCACTTACAAAATGCTTCAGCGGGTTCGGCAGGCGCTGCAGGTCTGCATTGAGAACGCAGCCAAACCGGAAGGCGTTTCGTCGTGAAGATCGCGTTTCCTTCCCGCGAATTCGACGACGCAGTGGCGGCGATGTGCCACGGCTCCGCTTCCCAAGAGCAAGCTTGGGCGCTGAACGAATTGCTGCGCGGCAATGCGACCGCTCGCGACGAATACATTTTGCGGGTTGAGCTGCATTCGCGACTGGCATCGGAGCCGGACCTGTTCGCTCTCGGCAGCGAAAACAAGAACCCGTCGGCGGAAAACATTCTTCCACTTCATTCACCACGACGCAGCCATCGCAAGCTCGCTTGGGCGGCCTTGCTGGCCGCGTGCGTTGCGCTGCTCGCAACCGGATGGTGGGCGCTACAATTCTCGCATTCGAGCGAGCGCAAGGGCGCGGCCAGCAAGGCCGTGGCGATGCTCAACCGCGTTGTGGACGCCCAGTGGAATCAGCGCGATGAAACGCCGCGCTTGGGCGCGCCACTGGAGCCAGGTTGGTTGCGCATCAAGTCGGGTTTGGCGCAAATCGTTTTCTACAGCGGCGCACGCGTCGTGATTGAAGGGCCGACGGAACTTCAGATCATTTCTTCAAGCGAAGCTTCTTGTCGCAGCGGAAGACTCACGGCGGAAGTTCCACCGCAAGCGCGCGGTTTTCGGATCGGCACTCCGCAGATGAATGTGACGGATCTTGGCACGGCGTTCGGTCTCGATGTGAAGGCGCGCCGGACAGAACTGCACGTGTTCAAAGGCAGCGTGGAATTCCAAGCGGCTGCCAGCACGACAAAGAAGACTTTAAAGGAAAGTGCTGGCGCAGTGTTGGAGAGTTCCGGTCCAGCTAAGCTCATTGCAGCCAATCCGGCCGCGTTCGCGTCGTTGTTCGACTTGCAGGCGAAGTCTTCGGTCGCCGAGGCGTTGCGATATGACCAGTGGCGCGCGGCCAGCCGCCGGCTCAACCAGGATCCCGCCCTGCTCGTGCATTTCGATTTCGATCAGGCCGAACCGCCAGGCTGGCGTTTGCACAACAGGAGCAGCCGAAGCGACATCGCGCCCGACGCTACCATCGTGGGCTGCCACTGGGTCGAAGGCCGATGGCCAGACAAGCAAGCGCTGGAATTCCGCGGCGTAAGCGACCGCGTGCGCCTGAGTGTTTCCGGCGAATACGAGTCCCTGACGCTTGCGGCTTGGGTGCGCGTCCAGGGATTGGATCGTCAGTTCAATTCGCTGTTCATGTGCGACGGCTTCGAGGCGGGGACGCTGCACTGGCTCATTCGCAAAGACGGTGTGTTGGGACTGACCGCGATAGGCTCAGGTTCGGGTGATTGCCAGATCGTGGCCAGTCCCTCCGTGCTCACGCTCGATCAATACGGGATGTGGGTGCATTTGGCCGTCGTGCTCGATGGAAAGGCAAAGCGCGTGGTGCATTACGTCAACGGGCAACCGGTGAAAGAGAAGGCGCTGAAATTGAACCGGCCCTTCCGCATCGGCGCGGCTGAATTGGGGAATTGGAACGCGAGCGGATTTCCTGACGACGATCCTTCGCTCATCCGCAACTTCAGCGGCGCGATGGATGAATTCTGTTTGTTCAGCCGGGCCCTCCACGCCGACGAAATCCGCGCGCTCTACTCCGAAGGCCAACCGCAGGCAGAGCCGCTGGTGCGGCGCTAACCAGGAATGGAAAACGCACGCTGGTCAACGTGTTGCTCGGAAACAAAATCCTGACGGAAGGGCATGTAGGCGCAGGTTCAGCCGCAGTCGTGCACTGCTGCTACAACGACATTGATGGCGCATGACGGTGCGCTATGTTTCTCACCAATCATTTCTTGAAATGCTGAAAGAAGGTCTGAAAGACAATCCCATCGAATTCGATGGGATTAAAAATCAGGCGGGTTGAACAGTTTCGTCCTGACGGCCAAACGCTGGATTGAGGCGACGCGGGCGGTAGGGCTGATTTCGAAGGCCGGGCGCTACGGCGGCACATTCGCGCACAGGGACATCGCGTTTGAATTCGCCTCGTGGGTTTCCGAATCTGAAAGCGTTGCCGGGCGCGACGGAGAAGTGAACTTTCACCCGGGTTGAATGCGAGCCGCACCGCCACTGCGCCGGTTGCCCATGCACATGATCAACGCCCGTTGCAGCATCCGTGCGCTGTGGCGGTGAAGCTTGCCACGCTTTTCGACAAAGATGCGGGGGAAGCTGGTGGGATAAAAATAGTGCGCCAATTCGATGTCCAAAACTCGGGGTTTGACGGAAGTATTGGTAAAGCCCATGAAAACAAAACTCTCGCTTCTGGCAGTCGCCTCGATTCTGTGCGGCCAACTTTTCGCGGCCGACGACAAATCACCGGCCGATGATTGGAAACCCGCGCCCTCTAATCAGGCGGGCAAACAATATCCACAGGTCAATTCGGAAGGCCGCGTGAAATTCCGTATCGTGGCGCCCAAAGCCCAGAGCGTGGGAGTGAGTTTCAGAGACAGCAGCGCGTTTACGAAGGATGCGGACGGCGCGTGGACCGGCTACACGCGCCCGCTGGACGAAGGTTTCCACTATTACATGATCAACATCGACGGGGCCGAGGCGCCCGATCCGAACAGCCATTATTTCTATGGCGCCGGGCGTTGGGGCAGCGCCGTTGAAGTGCCCGCCCATGATGCGGACTTCTACGCGCTCAAAAACGTTCCTCACGGCCAACTCCGTGAAGTTTATTACTGGGCGAAGTCCAGCCACACCAACCGCCATGCGTTTGTTTACACCCCGCCCGATTACGACAAGGATCTCAGCAAGCGCTACCCCGTGCTCTACCTGCAACACGGCGCGGGCGAAGATGAAACCGGCTGGGGCCGACAGGGGCACGCCGGACGAATCCTGGACAACTTGCTTGCGGAAGGAAAAGCGAAGCCTTTCATCATCGCGATGGAATTCGGTGGTAATCCGTTTGCCGGTGGGCAAAGGCGAACGAACGCGGCTCCGGCCGGCGCAACAAACAGCGCTGCCAGTGGACCGAGAGGGATCTTCAATTTCAACGCGTTCGAGAAGGCGCTCGTGGACGATTTCATTCCGTTCATCGATGCGAATTTCCGCACCATCGCTGATCAACCGCACCGCGCGATGGCCGGCCTCTCGATGGGCGGCATGCAGACGCGAACCATCACCTTGGCGCACCTCGATACGTTCTCTCACATCGGCGTTTTCAGCGGCGGCAGCATCGCCGTCACGAACATCACTGATATGGCCAAGTTCAAGGAGAAGGTGAAACTGGTGTTCGTCAGTTACGGCAGTCGTGAACTTGGCGCCAATCGCATAGGCGGGCGAGCCTTCGGCGGCGACCCCAAAGCGAACGTGGCGGCTCTCAAAGAAGCCGGCATCAACAGTGTCTTTTACGAGTCGCCCAACACCGCGCACGAATGGCAGAGCTGGCGGCGTAGCCTCCACGAGTTCGCGCCCCTGCTGTTCAAGGATTGAAACGAAATTCTTAACCAATAATACGATGAAAACTCACATCACACTCCTGACTCTCGCGGCCTGTTCACTCTCCGTTCTCGGGGCGAATATCACCGGCACATGGAAAGCCGAGTTCGAGACGCAGCGCGGTTTGCAGAAATACACCTTCACGCTCAAGCAAGACGGCGCAAGCGTGACGGGCAAAGCGAACGTCGAACGCGAGGGCGAGAAACGCGAAGCCGATTTGACGGAAGGAAAAGTCGATGGCGACACCGTGACGTTTGTCGAGCCGTTGAAAATCCAGGACAACGAGCTTCGCATTACCTACACCGGCAAAATTTCGGGCAACGAAATCAAGTTCACTCGCCAGGTGGGCGACTTCGGCAAGTCGGAAGCCACGGCCAAACGCGAAGGCGGCGCGGCCCAAGCGGACGCTGCGCCCGGCCAGCGTGGACAACGCGCGCGCGGCGGCGGTCGCGGAGGATTTGGCGGACCCATCGAATTGAAGCCAGACGACAAACCTGCCTTTCCGAATCCGCCGGATGGTTTCGATAAATCGCATGAAGGAAGCGATCGCGGCAAACTCGAACGGGTTGATTACGATTCCAAAACCGTCGGCGTAAAACGCTGGATGCAGGTTTACACCCCGCCCGGTTATTCCAAGGACACGAGATATCCCGTGTTGTACTTACTCCATGGCATCGGCGGCAATGAGCGAGAGGAGTGGGCGAAGGGCGGCGTGGCGAATGTGGTCCTCGATAATCTGATTGCTGGCAAAAAGATTGAGCCGATGATCGTCGTCCTTCCCAACGGCAACGCGACAACCAACACGGCGGACGGAGGCTTTGGCAGGGGTGGCGCTGGCGGTTTCGGCGGTTGGGGAAAGCCATTCGAAGACGATTTAATCAAAGACATCATTCCCTTCATTGAATCCCACTATTCTGTGAAAGCGGATCGCGAGGGCCGCGCGCTCGCCGGACTCTCGATGGGCGGCGGACAATCCCTGAACATTGGCCTGGCGAACCTCGACACGTTTGCGTGGGTTGGAGGTTTCTCGTCCGCGCCGAACACCAAGCCAGCGGCGGAACTCGTGCCCGACCCGGAAAAGGCGACCAAACAATTGAAACTCCTCTACATCTCGTGCGGCAACAAAGACGGCTTGATCCGCATCAGCCAGGGTGTTCACGCCTACCTGAAGGAAAAGAACGTCCCGCACATCTGGCACGTGGATGAACACGCGCACGACTTCCAGCATTGGAAGAAGGGGCTCTACAATTTTGCGCAACTCATCTTTAGACCAACAACGAAGTAGCAATCTGTAACGCCGCCCGACCAATCTCGTACCAGGCTACGCCTGATCCAGAATGGATAACCTAAAGCAGCGTTTGATACTTTTCGCGGGAGCACTGCTGGCTCTTCACACGTTTGCAGCGGACGGGCCGGAGCGTCCGTTGCATGTTCTTTATCTCGGGCCTGTCAACGTCGGTGGCGGGCGTGTCTACGGTGCGTTTGGCGGCTTTGCTGGCCTCCGCACGAATTACGCCGTCCTATTCAACGCGATGGCGGCGGTTACAAGGTCAGCGATGGCCTCAATCTTCTCGCCAGCAGCGACGAATGGATGTCGCCAATCTTCGCCGACATCGGCCCCGACGGCGCGATTTGGGTAATTGATTTCTATAGCTTTATCATCCAGCACACCCCCCGGTGATCGAGAGCCTTACGAAGCAAGCGAAAGCAGTCTGGGTTCTCTGTTGGGAATACTTTGACGTACACCCACGCCTGTTCTCCTGGGCGAACTCCAGGGACAGCGACCACCACATGATTGACCTATCCAGCCATCTCGGAACCCCCGTCCATAAATGTAGTGATCGGAAATAGCGGCATCAAAGTCATCCCGCTTTGGGGTCGTGCTTCATTGGGGTCGTACCCGTTCATTATTTTCTGCGTTGACCTCATCTGCACAAGCCGGAGCAGCTTACTTACTGACTTATTTTGAAATGAGTAATGAAAAGGTACGACCCCAATCCCCCGCCCACGAGATTCTGAACGCTGGGCGCCTTAGCTCGCAGGGTTGGCTTAAAGCTTCTGTCACCATTCCACATCGTGTATTCAGTAGGTCGTGAATGACGTCACGCGCATTCTGGACCGCGTTCAGGATGGCGACCCAAAAGCGGCGGAGCAACTGCTCCCGCTCGTCTATCAGGAACTCCGGAGACTGGCCGCGCACAAAATGGGGAACGAACCGCCCGGACAGACGCTTCAACCCACCGCCCTGGTCCATGAGGCATGGCTGCGCTTGTCCGGTTCGGCGTTGCAGGAGTGGCGCGGACGGGAACACTTCTTCAGCGCCGCGGCCGAGGCGATGCGGCGCATCCTGGTGGAAAATGCCCGGCGCAAGTTGCGGCTGCGCCACGGGGGCGGGCTGGAGCGCGTGGACGCAGGGGCATTCGACCTGCCGATTGCCCAGGATGATGAGAAATGCCTGCAGGTTCACGAAGCTCTCGACCGATTGGCGGAGGCCGATCCAAGAAAGGCCGAGGTGGTGAAGTTGCGCGTGTTCGCCGGGCTGCAGGTCCAGGAGATCGCAGCCGTAATGGGTGTGTCGGAGAAGACCGTCCAGCGGGATTGGACGTTCGCCAAGGCGTGGCTGTCAGGGGAGTTGAAGGAGGGCGCGTAAAACTTTCTTGGGCTCCGTGTCCGATTTGGGGAAGAAACGTCGCCAGATGGATTGAAACGATCAACCCCACCGGACCATGCGCAAACCGAGCGAAAAGCTGGAGGCCATCTTCGAGGCGGCCTTGGCTCTGGAAACCGAAGCGCAGCGCGCGGATTACTTGAACCGGGCCTGCCCTGATCTGGAGTTGCGGCGGGAGGTGGACTCCCTGCTGGCGGCGCACCAGAATCCGGACAGCGTGTTTGCGGAGAAAACCGCCCGCATGGAAGTCCTGCCTTCCGAAGGCGTCGGCACGGTGATTGGCCGTTACAAGCTATTGGAGAAACTGGGTGAAGGTGGCTTCGGATCCGTTTGGCTATCGGAGCAAAAAGAACCGGTGCGCCGCAAGGTGGCGCTCAAGCTCATCAAGCCGGGCATGGACACGCAGCAGGTGGTCGCGCGGTTCGAGGCCGAACGGCAGGCCCTCGCGCTCATGGATCACCCAAACATCGCGAAGGTGCTGGACGCGGGCACGACCAACACCGGGCGTCCGTATTTCGTGATGGAGTTGGTGCGCGGCGTTGCGATCACCAAGTTTTGTGACGAGAACAAGCTGGTGAACCGCGAGCGGCTCGATCTGTTCATCAAGGTCTGCCACGCCGTTCAGCATGCGCACCAGAAGGGAATCATTCACCGCGACCTCAAACCGTCGAACGTCCTGGTGACGCTGCACGATGGTGTGGCGGTGCCGAAGGTGATCGACTTCGGCATTGCCAAGGCCATGCAACAGCCACTGGCGGAGAAAACTGTCTTCTCCCAATTCCAGCAGTTTCTGGGCACACCGGCTTACATAAGTCCGGAGCAGAGCGCGATGAGCGGCCTGGACATTGATACGCGCAGTGACATCTACAGCCTGGGTGTGTTGCTTTATGAATTGCTCACGGGCGGCACACCGTTCGACCCGAAGACACTCCTCCAAGCCGGTTTCGATGAGATGCGGCGGATCATCCGGGAGAAGGAGCCACCGCGGCCCTCGACGCGGTTGAGCACGCTCAACCAGGAAGCCTTGGTGAATCTAGCGAAGCTGCGCCACGTAGAAGCACCTAAACTCATCCGCCTCCTCCGTGGCGATTTGGACTGGATCGTGATGAAGGCGCTGGAGAAGGACCGCACCCGGCGTTACGAGACCGCCAACGGACTGGCCGCAGACATCGAACGGCATCTGAAGAACGAGCCGGTCGGCGCCCGACCCCCCAGCACGGCTTACCGGATCCAAAAATTTGTCTCCCGCAACAAGGGCACCGTGCTGGCCGGGGTGGTGGTCGCAGCGGCTCTCCTCCTCGGAGCAGTCGTGAGCCTCTGGCAGGCAAGGGAAGCCCGGGCAGCGCGGCATGACGCCCTCCACCACCTTTACATCGCCAATTTGAACGTGATCCAGCGGGACTACGAGCAGGGCAACCTCCAGCACATGAAGCGGCTGCTCGAAACGACCCAGAGCCATCCCCAGCGCGGCTTCGAGTGGTACTACTGGCAGCGGCGGATTCATCAGGAGGTGCAGACCTTCCGTGGGCATACCGGCCCACTCCGCGGTATCGCGCTGTCGCCGGACGGGCGATTCGCAGCCACGGCTTCCGCGGCGGACCTGCCCGGCCCAAACTGCAAGCTCTGGGATCTGGCGACCGGGCGGGAACTTCTCTCGTTTGATCTCCCGTACCACGGTCGGGCTGTAGCCTTCTCCCCGGATAGTCAGCGACTGGCGGTCGGGGGCGGTGGACGGATGTTCGTCTGGGACATCGCGGCCCGGCGGGAATTGTTCAGCCTGACGAACCGCTTCACGAACTTCGGCGAGCCCAAAAGCCCCACGAACGCCCCCACCTGGAGCCTGGCCTACTCTCCGGACGGACAACAAATCGCCGTCGGCCTCTACATGGCTCCAGCGATCTTGATCGCCGACGCCAACACTGGCCAGGTGCAGGCGGAACTCGGTGACGGGACCACCAACCTATTCAATGTCGCATCGCTCGCATTCTCGCCTGATGGCTCGAAGCTTGCCGCCAGCGTTCTGGCGGATGGCGCGGTCGGGGTGTGGGATCTGGCCACCCTCCGGCTCCTGCATCGGCTGCCGGTGGCGACGCATCAACTTTGGCAGCTCGGATTCGATCCCACCGGGCGGCGGCTGGTCACGGCTCATTTCATCGAAGGCGCGGCGCGAGTGTGGAATCTCGATCCCGGCACCCTGGAGAAAGTGCTCGATGGTCACATCAAGCCGCTGCAATGCGCGCTCTTCTCCCCGCGGGGCGATCGCATTTACACCGCCGGCTGGGATGGACAGGTCCGAATCTGGGATGCCGTCAGCTATCAGGAGATTGGGCGACTCCCGAAAGGCCACACTCTGGGCATCATCTCGATGGATGTGTCGCGTGACGGGAGATACATCGTCACAGGCAGTTGGGATGGCGAGGCGAAGTTGTGGGACACGACCCGGCTCGACGAGCCGCCGACGTTCCGGACAGCGTTCTGGCCGGATTATCCCCGCGAGCTGTGGAGATTCTTCGGCGTGCTACGCGGGCCCTACGTCACTCTGTCACCCGCCTCCAACGCCGGACTCATCCTGGCTTTGGCTCCCACCAACCAGGTTGTCGTGTGGGATTTCGCCACCCAACGGGAGTTGTTCCGGATCGACACGGGCCACCGGGGCGGCGTTTCGGCCTTGGCGGTCGCGCCCGATCTGCGCCGACTGGCCACCGGAAGCGAGGACGGAAGTGTGTTCGTCTGGGACGCGCGCGATGGGACCAAGCTTTTCGCCCTTGAAGGCCACACCAACAAGCTCATCGCCGTCGCCTTTTCGCGGGACGCTCGGCGGATCATCACGGCGACGGCCGACAACGAGGGCAAGGTCCGCGTCTGTGACGCCCTGGGAAGACTCGTGAGAACCCTGGCAGTGGGACGCGAAATCTCGGGCATCTCAATTGCCCCAGACCAACCCTGGCTCGCCCTTGGAGTCAACGACGGTTGGAGCGAAATCTGGAACTTCGCGACGGGGCGGCGAATTCACACCCTGCCCAACCGCACTGGCGGGACGTTTAACTTCGCCTGGTCGCCTGACGGACGGCGTGTGGCGTCCGCCGGCTGGGATAAGGTGACCCGGGTGTGGGAGGTTTCGAGCGGCAAGCTGCTCGTCGAATGTGTCGGGCACACTTTTCCGGTCTGGTGCGTCGCCTTCTCGCCGGATGGGACACGTCTGCTCACCGGCAGCATGGATCGCACGGCGAAAGTCTGGGACGCAACCTCCGGGCGCGAGTTGCTCACTCTATCGGGTCATACCGAAGACGTTCACTCAGTCGCCTGGGCTGGGGATGGACGCCAGATCGTCACCGGCAGCGACGATCAAACGATGAAAATTTGGGAAGCGGCGTCCGTGGAGGACGTGGCGAATTGGGAAGCGGAAGAAGCGGAAGCGGAAACACGCCTCGTCCGGTCGCCATCACCGGAGCAAACGGCTTTCGTCACCGGTGGAGCGACAACGGCGAAGACACCGCGATGAACTCCGCACTCAAACAATCTCAGTTCCTGACGACACAGCAGGCACGCGCCGTGCCATGGCACGCGGCGGCTTCGCCCGCCAGGTTTCACCCACGCGAACGGGGCGCTTGCTCCTCAACAGGTGAAGTGTTGTCCGCGGCCGGAGAGATATCGCCATCGTGGCCGGCAGCGAAGCAACAAAACACCACCATCAGAGGCAGGCGCGCTGACGCTAAAGAAAGGCAAAATGAAACACGACAAGTCAAAAATAACAACACGAAACCCGCGCGTTCCCGTGGTCCCGCAGCTGCCATCCACCCTCAATCTCGTAATCGCATGAACCATCACGTCTTGAACCTAAATGCGGCTCTCCTCGCCGGGCTTGTCATTCGTGCTGCCTCGAATGGCTGCGCCAGCGAAGTCGATTCCGTCGAGTCCTTCGGCTCGACACCTTTTCGCTGGGTTTCCACCACCGAGCACGCGAAGCTTGCCGACTGGCCCAACGGCGACTTGAGCACCGCTTCCGACAACGGAGTGCTCCGCGTCTGGAGCAGCTTCCCCGCGCACAAGCCGAGCAGTCCTTTCGCGAGCCTAAAATCGATCGTCATGAATCGCTGCGGCGAAATCGGTTTTGGTCGCGAACTCGAACTCCGCGCCGACGTTCTGCGGCTGGCGGGCACCGGGGCCTACGCGGCGCTTGGTTGGCAGGACGAGGGATTGCCCGAAGTGGGATACGTTCTGCTCAAGGGCGCGGACGACATCGCGCTGGTGAAACACCGGTTCGACCAGAGAGTGTTCGTTCCGTTGTTCTGGGAGCCGCTCTCGACCGGTGCGAACCCCGTGACCCTGGTGCTCCGTTTCGCGACGGCGGAGATGGGCCTGACCATCGAGGCGAGAGTCCTCGACTCGGTGGGTAACGGGCAGGCGCTGTTCGCCCGCACCGTCAACGACACAGCGGATCGCGAATCGGTCGCCGCCGCGCCGCCACCATTTCAAGGCACTGAAGATTCAGGTCCGCCCTGGCACGGCAGCGGACGGCTGTGTCTGGGTCTCTATGGTGGTAATACCACGGCTGCGCGCCTTGAGTTGGACGTGGACAACTTTGGTTTTCGTCAGGCCAGTGACGTAACCGAGAACGATTTCGCGCCGTTCAACTACACGAACGCGCCAAACCAAGTTCTGGCCTACCGGCTATTTGCGCCGCCGCAGATGGAGATGGGCGCCCTGTATCCACTGGTCCTCTACCTGCACGGAGCCGAGGGTGTCGGAGACGACAATGTCAGCCAGTTCAACCGCCCCGGCTTCATGGTGTTCGTGTCATCCGATAACCAGACCAAGCATCCTTGCTTCCTGGTCACGCCACAAATCTCGACGAAGGACTTCAATGCTGCGGCCGGCCAGTATCCCTACACCTGGGCCGCGATCCGCCAGAAGGTGACGGGCCTCTTGACGAATTTGATGACGGAGTTGCCCATCGATCCCGAACGACTCTACGTGACCGGGGCCTCCCTCGGAGGGATTGGCGTGTGGAGCCTCATCACCGCCTACCCGGACCTGTTCGCCGCCGCCGTTCCGATTGCCGGGATGGGTGAGACCGCTCCGATGAAGCGTATTACTCACCTGCCTCTATGGACTTTCCACGGCGTCCGTGATCAGACGATCCCTGTAAGCTCGACACAACGATTGGTGAGTGAGTTGCGGCGGCTCGGAGCCAACACGACTTATTCCGAATACGCGTCGGCAAGCCATGTCATGTTCGCCGCAGCCTACCAGACGCCGGAATTGGTGGACTGGGTCATGGCTCAACGCCGAGGCAGACCGATCCGGCACGCGCCATGGATCGCCCACACCACGCCGACGGACGACCATGTCTGGCAGACTTCCTACACCAACCTCGCGCTCGCCGGGGAAGCGAGTGCCAAGTCCGGTATCACGAATGTGGCGTGGCGTAATCAGACCCTCGGTCGATCAGGGCCCGCGGCGGGGACAACCCGATGGACCGCTGCCGACATCCCATTGCGGGTTGGCACCGTCGCGGGGAACGGCGTCAATCTCTCAACCAACCTCATCACCCTCACCGCCACTGGCGCGAGCGGGTGCGATCTTTACGGTGGCGCAACCACGTTCAACACCGCGCTGCGCGTCGTGCAGATCCCCATTCGCCTGCAAGTCGGCGCGGAAGCTGGCCAAACGAGCTTGGAGTGGACCGGGGCCGCGCCGTCGTTCGTCGTCCAACGTTGCACGGACTTGGTCCTGGGCGATTGGGTGGACGCCTTCACCGCGAGCGAGACGCGGGTGCTCGTGCCGAACTTGAACCCGCGGGAGTTCTACCGGATTAAGCTGCCGTGAGACACGGAGCACGGACGAGCACATTGAAATTCGGCCCCGCCTCGGATTGAGTCGATTGGACTTTACTGATGTCCAATGTTCGATTCGAGTAGGTTGTGTCGCCGCTTTGGTTGCGAACGTGACGGACGCGGGAAACATTATTCAACAGACCGCAGTCGCACTTCGGCAAAAATTTGATGCGTGGGACGCGGCACAGCCTTTCACTCCGTGGGCTTGCCGCTTCGCGGTGAACACGGCCAGGCAATGGATTGAAAGACGCCAGCGATGGCAGGCTTTGCTCGAAGGGGCTTTGGAAAGTCAAAATATGAAAACTCAGATCACACTCCTGACCCTCGCGCTCTTTTCACTTCCGGCACTGGCGGCGGATGTTACCGGCACCTGGAAAGCCGAGTTCGAGACGCAGCGCGGTTTGCAGAAATACACCTTCACGCTCAAGCAGGATAAAGCGTGAACACCAAACACCCATCGAATTCCAAAACGAGAATTGCTGCCAAGTAACAACCGAAGTCCTGCACGACCCGACTCTCTCAACGGAACTTTTAACGAACACCGCTGACTCCTAAATGAACCACACAAAAACAATTCTCATCCTCTTGACGGGAGGGCTGCTGGTCCTCGACTCGCTAGCAGCGGATGCGCCGGATCGTCCGCTGCACGTTCTTTATCTTGGCTCGGTCAGCGCTGGCAGTGCAGGCCGGGGCGGCGGCGGTTTCGGCGGTTTCGGCGGCCCACGCACGAACTATGTCTATCTCCCTGGCCAAACTCTGGCGCCGGAAGCGATCTACTTCGATTATGTCACCGCGATCACGAATCTCACGGGCGCGTATTTGCAACATTTCGATGCCGTGGTGCAGGTGATGCCGGACTCTGAAGTCGGCGCGGCCCACCAAAAGATGATAGAGAGTTTCAAGAGCGCCGGAAACGCGCTGATCAAGTACACCGAGCGTCCGGCGGATGCAGCGTTGCGCGAGGCCGTCCTTGGCGGGATCAGCAAAGACACCAGGTCCGCTTGGGAAGCTTCGCTGGCTTCGCGGCCTCCGTTGCAGCGCTTAGCCGGCGAAGTGCCGAATTACGAGCGCCGCCCCGAGCCGGTAAAATTCCAGGCTCCTCTCGAACCGGACGGCAGCATGCGTTACACGCAAGTCCCGGCGGATTTCGATCTCCAACTTTTCGCGGCGGAACCCGATGTGGTGAAGCCGATCTACATTGCCTGGGACGAACGCGGACGTGCGTGGGTCGTTGAAGCGCGCGATTACCCGCACGGTCTCGTTGGCGAAGACGAACTGGGCAAGGCGGACATCAAGATTTGCGAGGACACCGACGGCGACGGCAAGGCGGACAAATTCACCATTTTCGCTGACAAATTAAATCTCGCGACCTCACTCGTGTTCGTGAACGGCGGCGTCATCGTGTCGGAAGCGCGCCACATGCTTTTCCTCAAGGACACCAATGGCGATGACAAGGCTGATGTCCGCCAGGCGCTGCTGCCTGGCTGGGGAACGGGCGACACCCACGCGATGCAGAGCAATCTCGGGCGCGGCTTTGACAATTGGCTCTACGGCTCGGTGGGTTACTCGAACTTCCGCGGCAACGTTGGCGGCAAAGATCTCCAGTTCGGCCAGGGAATTTTTCGTTTCAAAGCGGATGGCTCAGCGTTGGAATTTCTTTATCAGTTCAACAACAACACTTGGGGCTTTGGACTCAATTCTTCGGGTGATGTTTTCGGCTCAACGGCCAATGGAAACCCGACGTTCTACGGATACCTTCCCGCCCACATCCTCAACCCGACGCAGCCAGGCTTTGGCCGGCGTGGAGGGAACGGGTTTCGCCCTGGCTATCGGCTTGGCTCGGACGCGGGCGATGGTGTTGCGCTCAATGTTCGCCGGCTTCCCTCCGCCAAGTCGCTGGCGCCCGGCATGCGCATGCATCCCAACACGCCGAATGTGCGCATGGTTGATAACTTCGGCGGCTACACGGCCGCGGCGGGACATGCTTTCATGGTCAGCGACGCACTGCCAGCGCGCCTGCTCGACAAGGCGCTGGTGAATGAACCGACTGCCAAGCTCATCGGCATCATGGATGTTCAGCGCGACGGCGGTGGCTACAAGGCGCTCGATGGTTTCAATTTCCTCGCCAGCAGCGATGAATGGATGTCGCCGATCTTCTCTGATGTCGGTCCCGACGGCGCGATTTGGGTGATCGATTTCTACAGCTTCGTCATCCAGCACAACCCGACGCCAAGCATCCAATCAGCGGGCATTCAAGCCACGACCGGACTCGGCGGCGCTTACATGACCGAAAACAACTTGCGTGACCAATCCCACGGTCGCATTTACCGCGTCGTCTGGAAGGACGGTCCGAAAAGTTCCATCACCTCCCTCGCCAAAGCGAAGACTCCCGAACTCGTGGCGGCGCTCGACCGTGGCAACCAGTTCTGGAGCCTCACGGCCCAGCGCCTGATCGTGGACAACAAATTGACGGATGCCGTTCCTGCGTTGAAGAAACGCGTGGCCTCCGGCATTGGCGGAACAGGCGCCATCCATGCGCTCTGGTCGCTCGAAGGAATCGGCGCGCTCGACAAAGACACGCACCAGAAAGCATTGCTCGATAAAGATCCCGCGCTTCGCCGCAACGCGATTCGCGCGCTGCCTGGCAACGACGCCGGACGCCAACTCTTCTTCAGCAGTCCGGTAATTCAAGACTCGGACCTGCTCACGCGCGAAGTTGCTTTTGTGAAACTCGCCGAGTTTGCGACCATCCCCGAAATCCAAACCGTCGTCGCTCAACTCCCGCGCGTTGCCGCCAATACCAACGATGCGTTCTTGAACGACGCGCTCACGCTGCTCGGTCGCGTCCACAAAGTTTCCGGCGTGGGTGTGAACGAGGTGAAGGTCGAGGCGGGTGATCCCAAGCGCGGCGAGGAGCTGTTCTATAACAACCCCATAGCCGCGTGTGCTTCCTGCCACACGGTGAAAGGCAAGGGTGGCGACGTCGGCCCCATCCTCGATGGCATCGCCGTCCGCGCCGACAAAGCCTACATCGTGGAAAGCCTCATGGACCCGAATGCAAAACTCGCCAAAGGATTTGAGAACCTCACAATCTCGCCCATGCCGCCCCTCGGCGTGTTGCTGAAAGAACAGGACCTCGCGGACATTCTGGCGTTTCTCGACACACTGAAGACGCCACCGAAGGATGGCGTGACGGTTCCAGTGAAGAAAGCCAACCCATACGAGTAGGAATTCGTCTCCTCGGAATCGAAAACAAGTTCCATCGACGACGAGACATTTGCCCAAACTCGGACCGGTTCCATTTTGATTGTTTCTTTAATTCGCGGTCGCTTCGAATTAGCGGGATTCCAAGCCCCACGAGGGCTCGAATGGAAAATCCCGCTAATTTCGTTTAACCGGAGTTTCCGTTTGGCCTTCGCGGGCAAAGGCGCTGGGCACTCGCAATCGATCCGTGGCGTCAGGAAATAATTTGTCCAAAAATTGTGGCCGAGCGGAAGTTTATATGACCAAATGACACCAAGCTCAAAACGAATCATGCTGGAAGGTTCTCGTTTCTGTCTGTGGCTCGCTACCCTGTTGGGTTTTGGCGTGAGCGCCCATGCGTCCGATGCGTTCAAACTCGACTCCGAGGGATACATTCGCAATTGGGTCATGCTTGCCCCGATCGCTCTCCCCGACGCTGAAAGCGGCACGGATGCGCTGTTCAAGGAGCAGATCAAGGACGAAGCTGCCCTTCGCCCCAAGGCCGGCGACAAGGTCACAATTCGCGGGAAAGATTTGGCGTGGCAGAACATCACTGCCTCGACCAATTACTTCGACTTCAATGCCATCCTGAAAACCGTGAATGACCATGCCGCTGGTTACATGGTCACTTACATCGAGTGCGATACGGAGAAGCCCGACGTGATCATGGCGGTGGCCAGCAACGATGAGGGACGAATCTATTTCAACGGCGTGGATATTTACGCATTCAGCGAACCGCGCACCCTGATGCTGGATGCAGACAAGGGCAAAGTTAAGTTGAAGAAGGGCCTCAATGTCGTTGTCTTCAAAATAATCAACGAACAGAACAGTTGGCAGGGAGCCATGCGCCTTCTGGATAAGGCCGGCGCTCCTTTGCAAGATCTCAAAATCAAACTGGCGCCGCAACAGGAGTCACCATGAAAGCAATCGCATGCTCCGCTTTTATGTCCGCAGCGCTGCTCGTTATTTGCGCGGCGGACGAACCCGCTGACAAACCCGTCTCGCTGAAGGCGACCTTGAAAGATCATTTCCTCGTAGGCGCCGCCATCAACCGCAACATGGCGACCGGCACGGCCGGGTTCCGCCGGAACGCCGAGCAAAACGCGAAAGACATCGCTCTCATCAAGGAGCAGTTCAACCAGATCTCCCCCGAAAACGATCTCAAGTGGCAGCTCATTCATCCGCGCGAGGGCGCCGATGGTTATGAGTTCGGCCCCGCGGATGCGTTCGTTAATTTTGGTTTGAGCAACAACCTGCAAGTCGTCGGGCACACGCTCGTGTGGCACAGCCAAACGCCGAACTGGGTGTTTGCAGGGACCAATCCGCCTCCCACCAATGCCACGTCCGTCGCCGCCGCGAACACGAGTTCGCCTGCGACAAATCGGCTTGGGCGCGGCGGATTCCGTTCCGGATTCGGTGGAAGTTTTGGCCGATATACTGGTCCGCGCGCTTCGCGTGATGAGTTGCTGGCTCGAATGAGCAACCACATTCACACGGTAGTTGGTCGCTACAAAGGCAAGGTCAAGGTGTGGGATGTCGTCAACGAAGCTCTCGCCGACGGCGGCGGCACAAATATTCTGCGGAGCTCGCTTTGGCTGGAAATCATCGGACCGGACTTCATCGCGAAAGCATTCGAGTACGCGCACGAAGCGGATCCGAATGCGATCCTTCGCTATAACGACTACGGATTGGAGAACGCCGCCAAGCGCAAGAAACTCATTACATTGATCAAGTCGCTCCAGGCGCAGAAGGCGCCCGTCCACGCCATCGGCTCACAGGCCCACGTCAACGTCTCGACCAGCTTCGAGGCGATGGATCAAGCACTGACCGAAGTCGCCACGCTCGGCCTGCCCATTCACATTACCGAACTGGACGTGAACAGCGCGGCTGGCGGCCAGCGCGGGTTCGGAGCGGACATCGCCAACAACGCGGCCAGCACTCAAGGCGGTCTCGTGAGCGACGCGGACAAAAAACTTGCTGACGCCTACGCCGGGATCTTCCGCGCCTTCGTGAAGCATCGCGACTCGGTGAAGATGGTCACATTCTGGGGCGTAAACGACGCCGTCTCCTGGCGCGCCAACGGCAAGCCGCTTTTGTTCGATGGCAACGATCAGCCCAAACCCGCTTTTGATGCCGTGGTCGCTGAGGCCAAGAAGGTGGATGCCACTAAGTCGGCGCTGCCATGAAATTCCTCACCCAGACCGCCGCCATTCTCGCGCTGGCCGTGCGGTCGTTCGCGTTGGATGGCGATGTGCGCATCCATGACCCATCGACCATCGTCCGATGCGACGGCAAGTACTACACCTACGGCACCGGCGGCTCGTGCCTCGTCTCCGACGACGGTTGGACGTGGCGGCGCGGGACCACGCCGCCGCGCCGCGGCATGGCGCCCGACGTCGTCCACCTCAACGACCGCTACTTCATGTATGTCGCCCGAAACGTCGGAGCGCAGCCGCGAGCCGACATCAACCTGATTTGGAACAAGTCGCTCGACCCGAATTCGCCAGACTACCGATGGGAGGAAGCCGGGGTGGTCGCGTCGTCGGATGGCATCGAGGACTGCAACGCGATCGATCCGGGACTGCTCCTCGATCCCAAGGACGGCCGGCTGTGGATGGTTTATGGCTCCTACTTCGGCTACATCCGGCTCGTCGAACTTGATCCCAAGGCGGGCGGACGGAAAAATCCGATCGACCCGCCCGTGAATCTTGCCATCAATTGTGAGGCGTCGATCATGATCGCTCACGACGGCTGGTATTACCTGCTGGCCACGCACGGCAGTTGCTGCCGTGGCGCGGACTCCGGCTACAACATCCGCATGGGGCGCTCGAAGATCATCACCGGTCCGTTCCTCGATCACGAGGGCATCGACATGATGCAAGGCGGCGGGAAGTTGTTCACCGGCTCCGGTGGTCGCGTCGTCGGCCCCGGTCACTTCGGTCGGATCAATCTGGGCGATGGCGTGGAGAAGTTTTCCTGCCATTACGAGGCCGACCTCGACCGTGGCGGGGCCAGCGTCCTCGATATTCGCCCGTTGCTGTGGAAGGACGGCTGGCCCCTCGCTGGCGAAAATCTCCGCGAAGGAACTTATCAAATCGCATCCGTCCGCACCGGCACCGTGCTCGAACTGGCCGTGGAAGGCGTGCCGGTCGGCGGCCGGCGCGAACGGCGCGGCGGTGGGCCAGGCGCCGGCGGCCCCGGCTTCGCTCGTCCTGGCGGCGGTGGACCGGGCGCGGGCGGACCGCCCAGAGGCGCAGGTTTCTTTGGCGGAACCGGCGGCGTGATTCCCTCGCAGGACGTCGGGCAGGTTTCAACAAACTGGCCCGACGGAAACATCGACCTGCGCATGGCGAACTTCTTGTGCCAGGCGCAGCAGAAGTGGAGGATCACCGCCGTGACCAACGCGGGCGGCTACCCCGGCTCGCCCTATTTCAAGATCACCATCGACGGCGCCGACCGCGCGCTCGCGGCGACTGCGGACGGCGAACTGATCGCGGTGCCCGCCTTCACCGGCGCGCCTGAGCAGCTCTGGCGCATCGACCAACTCACCGACGGCGCCTGGCGCATCATGCCCAAGTCCGCCGGCAGCTCGAAGGAGCCGCTCGCGCTTTCGGCCGTCGGCAGCAGCTTCGCGACGCTCTCCAAGTTCGATGCGAAGAGCGATAAGCAGCGCTGGCTGATCAAGACACCATGAAACGATCGGACTATGGAAAAACAGCCAACGCGGAGCAACGAAACCGGAGTCATGGAGCGCGACTGTGCTGAAAGCCAGTCGCAGCACGACAGACAGCCGAGTCCGCTGCGGCTGGCCTTCGACACAGCCACGCTCCGCAAAATTATTTTCTCGGTTCTGTTGGTTCTCGCCTATTCGACGATGCAGCCAATCGCCAACGCCGCCGAGGGACTCGCGTCCGCGCCCACGCTCACGCGCCCGACATCGGCCAACAAATCGCCCAGCGCCGACGGTTTCATCCAGCGCTGGTTGATTCTCGAGCCGATCCGCGCCAACGGCCTGACGGATCACGCGGTGCAGGCGCTCGTGAAGAAGGAGTATTTCTCCAACCAGTTCACCGTCGTGCCCAAGGACGGGGACATGGTGGCGTTCGACGGCACGGAACACATCTGGCACGCGGTGGACACCAAGGAATACAACGTCAACCTTTACCACTTCGCTCGCGCGCTCGGAAAGCCGACCTCCAACGTGCTGCTCTGGGGCGTGACCATCGTGAACTGCCCTGAGGAAATTTCCGGCGTGCGCCTGGCTATCGGCTCGAACGCCGCGTCGGTCTGGTGGGTGAACGGCCAGGAAGTCATCGGCATCTACGGCGACCGCCAGACCGTCATCGACGACGGGGTCTCGAAACGGCTGACCCTCAAGAAGGGGCCGAACATCGTGCGCTGCGCTGTCCTCAACGGCGGCGGTGCGACGGACTTTTGCGCGCGCTTTCTCGACGCGAACGACAAGCCGCTGAAGGGATTCACCGTCAGCGCGGGAGAAGTCGCGAAGTAATTTTCGATCAAACCCAAAAGCGAGGCGAACAAGCAACAGGACGTCGCCGCCAGCGAATGCCCAACCCACGAACGCAAACGACTCCCGCTCACGGCGACCGGCTCAAGCCAATCGAATACATCGGCTACGCACTCGGCGACACGGCTTCGGGCTTCTTCTTCCAGACGTTCAACATTTTTCTCACTTACTACTACGTGGACGTCTGGGGCATCCCGGCGACAGTGTTGCTTTGGCTGATTCCATCGGTGCGGGCCTTTGGCGCGTTCGACGATGTCATCATGGGTCTCATTGCCGACCGCACAAACACGCGCTGGGGAAAATTCAGGCCGTATCTTCTGTTCGGAGCCATCCCGTATGGCGTTTGCGGTTACCTCATGTTCGCCGGTCCAGACTTCGGTCCCAAAGGAAGGATCATCTACGCTGCCATCACCTACGCGCTGATGCTGTTGAGCTACACCGTCATTAATGTGCCTTACTCGGCGATGCTCGGAGTCATCAGCCCGTCGCCGCGCACGCGCACTGTTGCCTCCACGTGCCGGTTCGTCGGCGCGTTCGGAGCGGCATTCCTGATCTCGCTGTTTGTGCGACCGCTCGTGAAATACCTCGGCGCGGGCAGCGAGATTCATGGGTTTCAACTGACGATGGCGATTTTCGCGGTTGTCTCAGTGGTTCTTATCCTGGTGACGTTCGCCACGACCAAGGAGCGGGTAAAGCCGCCTCCCGAGCAGAAAACCAATGCGCGCGAGGAACTCGGTGAACTCTTCAAGAACTGGCCATGGGTCGTGCTGCTCATCACCTCGATCTTCTCCAACGCCTTCTCCGCGCTGCGGTCGGGCAGCACCATTTTTTATTTCAAATATGTGCAGGGCTATGACTCCACTCCCATGATGTGGGGATTGGATCGCACGACCTTGTTCCTCACCAGCGGCGCGCTCGGATTGGTCCTGGGCACGATGTGCCTCGGTCCCATCGCGCGACGGATCGATAAAAAATATTACGCGGCCGCGCTCAGCCTGCTGACGGGTCTGTGTTTTCTCTCGTTCTTCTTTCTTCCCAAGGGATCCTTCGGTTTGATGATCGCGGTAAACGCGCTAGCGCAGTTCTGCGCCGGGCCAACCTCTGCGCTGACGTGGGCGCTCTATGCCGATGTAGCCGACTATGGAGAGTTTAAATACGGCCGGCGCTCGACCGGACTCATCTACTCGGCCTCTCTTTTCTCGATCAAGGCGGGCATCCTCATCGGCGGCTTCCTCGTCCCGCTATTCCTCGCTCAATTTGGATATGTGAAAGGCGCGGACACACAAACCGCGCGAGCACTGCTCGGCATCGCGATCGCTTTCTCGATCGGACCCGCGTTGTTCGCCCTGCTCAAGTCCGTCGCGCTCCTGATTTACCCTCTTAACCAAAGACGCGTGGACGAAATCGAACAGGCCCTGATCGTGCGCCGCGCCGCCACTTCGCAGACCAACCCCGCATGACCATTCGGAATCCCATTCTTCCCGGCTTCAATCCCGACCCGTCCATCGTGCGCGTCGGCGATGATTACTACATTGCGACTTCGACGTTTGAATGGTTCCCCGGTGTGCAGATCCATCACTCTCGCGATCTCATTCATTGGCGCTTGCTCACGCGTCCGCTCAATCGAGCGAGCCAGCTCAACCTGTTGGGAGATCCTGATTCGTGCGGCCTCTGGGCGCCGTGCCTGAGCCACGCCGATGGCCTGTTCTGGCTCATCTACACCGACGTGAAGCGCTTCGGTCGCGCCAGTGTCGCCGGCGCCAGCGGCTCGTCGATGCGCGACTTCCACAATTACCTCGTCGTCAGCCCGCGCATTGACGGCGATTGGTCCGATCCCGTTCCGCTCAACAGCAGCGGATTCGATCCGTCGCTGTTCCACGATGACGATGGCCGCAAATATCTCCTGAACATGCTTTGGGATCATCGCCCGGGGCACAATCGTTTCGCCGGAATCGTGTTGCAGGAATACTCCGTGCAGGAGCGCAAGCTCATCGGCGAACGCAAAAATATTTTCCAAGGCACAACGCTCGGATTCACCGAAGCCCCACATCTCTACAAACGTAACGGCTGGCATTACCTGCTCACCGCGGAAGGCGGCACGAACTGGAACCACGCCGTGACGATGGCGCGCTCACGAAAAATCACCGGTCCCTACGAACTGCACCCCGACACCCACATCTTGAGCGCGCGGCATCGACCTGATGCGGAGTTGCAGCGCGCTGGCCATGCGAGCCTGGTGGAAACGCAACACGGCGAAACGTACATGGCCTATCTCTGCGGCCGGCCGTTGCGGAATCGAGGCCGCTGCGTTCTCGGTCGCGAAACCGCGCTTCAGAAAATGATCTGGGGCGACGACGACTGGCTGCGCACATTGGATGGCGAAGGAATTCCGACCATCGAAACGCCCGCGCCGACATTGCCCGTCCACACGTTCCCGCGGACGCCGTCGCGCGAAGATTTTAACTCGCCGGAATTGCCGGTTGAATTCCAGTGGCTGCGCACACCATGGCCCAAAGAAATTTTCAGTCTCACCGCGCGCCCTGGCTTCCTCCGGCTCTTCGGCCGGGAGACAATCGGCAGTTTATTTCGCCAATCGCTAGTCGCCCGGCGTCTGCAGTCCCATTGCTTTAGCGCGTCCACCGTCATTGAGTTCGAGCCCGAACATTTCCAACAACTCGCCGGTTTTGTTTGCTACTACAACAGCACGAAATTCCATTACCTCTACGTCTCGCACGATGAGACCGCCGGAAAACATCTACGCGTGATGTCCTGCGCTCCGGATTCATCGCCAGCCGACGCTTTCACGCCGCCCATCGCCATTTCCGCCGGCAAACCCGTGCATCTGCGCGCCGAGGTGGATTACGAACGACTCCACTTCGCTTACCGCGTCGAAGGTTTGGATAAAGACTGGCGCTGGCTGCCGCAACTGTTCGACGCCAGCATTCTTTCGGACGAATGCACCGCCCCCGGGCAGGCAAATTTCACCGGCGCTTTTGTCGGCATGGCGTGTCAGGATTTGGCAGGGACGCGCAAGCCGGCGGACTTTGCCTTTTTTGATTACCGCGAGAGAAATTATTGCCCGAATCCATTCGCCGTTTCGTAGAGGAGAGCCGTGGCTGTTGCTGTTGGAGAGTTGACCTGCTCGGCGAACGCGAGGCCGAATGTCCCGATCAAAAAAGTAAACTCATGTCGTATGGCCGGGTCTGGGAGAAAATGCGCCGCGTCCAAGAGGGCTCAAACCGCCGGTGACACGTCTTCTGAACAGCCGTTCTTCAAAACCACACGGTGATTCATGAATCCGGTAGGGTCCACCCAACCGTGCGTTATACGATGTCGCGTTTGTCGCCCACGAAACACACGAGACACACGAAAACAGATTTGCGTCGAGGCGAATGCGATTCTGAGATCAGTTTTTTTTCATTCCGTGTTTTTCGTGGGCAGCCCACTTCCGATCTTCCGACGCGCGGAACGCGGACCTGACAGGGTGCCATCGTCTTCGCTCCTGGCTGAACATTTTTCTTTAGTCCAAATGGGCGGGGAGCCTTTCCTGCCCAGAGGAATTGTCGCCATGAGTGAATATCATACAATGCGCCGACACCATATGGCGGGAGCTTGACCACCTCATGGATCAGAAGATCGCTTCGGTTTACGGCCTCGCGGCCACCCAACTCCAGGAACTGCGCGATGCCTATGCGCAGGCCGGAGATAGTGCCGTCTTCCACCAGAATCTCACCGGATTTCGACGCCGTTACTGCAATCGCCCGGCTATGCTGCGCCGGATTGAAAAGCTATCCATCGCGACGCCCGCATTGAAGCGTGACAAATCGTAGGCGCAAATCACCGGATCATCGTACTTGGGCAGCACGTAATTCAATCGCGACTTGTGCTCGACAATGGAATTGACCCGCCCAGCGAAGCATCGCGAATTGCTTGAAAGGCACTTCGGCTGTCCGGCGCGTTTCAAAGCGACCCGCAACGCTCTGATCTTTCGCAGCAGGGATTTGGACTTCCCGCTTCTGACCCAGAACGAAGAATTGTCGCGGTAATTGGAACGTACCTGGAGTCAGAGCTCGAAGTGTCGCCAAATGGGCTGGCCTGAGTGGCAACATTCCCGGCAACGATAGTCGCGCCAATGGCCAGCCAAGAGGCCCAAAGCAGAAGCAAAATCCAATAAAGCTGCCGCATCATGACGAACGGGATCGTGGGGCAGATGCAAGGTTCAGTCACCAGCAATTCTGCCCGTGTAGAGCTTCCTGCCTGACCTTCCGAAAACGAACCCGGCGCGTGCCTCGGTTTGTCAAACATTTAGACGACTCTGTTGCTTCCTGGCAGAAAACCAAGATCGCGATCGCTTCACCAAGAGTGGCAATGGACTAACAATTCTTGACACATTGCTGAATGTCGAGACGCGGGCCCAATGGCACGGTTTTCGGCCTGGGGTAAACTTTCAAGTCCCGTCAGGGCTCTTCTCTAACGCTCAGTTAATGCATCAGCGGCTTGGTAGAGTTCGGATAATGAATGGAACAGAAGCGCATTAGCTTCACGCGTGGACATACCTTTGGGAACATTTGTGGCATCCACTCCGTTATCAAGAATGCTACCGAAGCCGCCATATAGGGCCTTTACTTGACGCGCAACGGACGCGGGAGAATCCCCAGCTTTGAGTCGCTCACTGAGGCTTGACAACTTATTTTCCCAAAATGTGATGTCCAATGTGGAAAGTGTTGCCTGCGCGCGCAGCAAAGTGGCCTCAAAATGTTCGCTAAGATCTGTCATAAGTATGAATATGTAACGAAGGCCTAATTAGCGGGTAGCGGCACCCGGGAATGTGGTACCTTGCTCAAATTATCGAGTTCGTCCGGGTTTACCACAATTTGGTACCCTTCGCCATTTTCCATTTCCCCGAAAAGCGCTGTTGTTGTCCGATTCACCCGGAACCTCACCTTTGTATCTGGAAAAGCATCCGAAGTTCCCTCGATCCCCAGAATGCGCCGGGCCGCAGCCGTAGAAATCAATCTCGCCGCTGTCTCTCCTTTCTGTAAATGGTTGCCATCTTACCCTCAATGTTCCTCTCCAACAACGAAGTTTGACCAACCCATTTTCTCAATCTCATCTTTCGAAGCCCAACCCGCATCCGATCCTTTCAACGACACAACCGTGCCTGGGATAATGAAATCCGGTGCTCGTGGCGCCAAGGCAGATTCCGCCGCAATATCCTGGGGGTCTAACCAGGTCGCTCCGCATTCATCGCAGGATAAGACAATTGTTCGGCTGTCCGAGCAACGCCGGAACGCGACCACCCCGCCGTATCGGCACAGGGGACAAGGAGTTTGTGCGAAAAACATAGGCTATTATGGAATTATTGGGTCCGCGGTAACCAATGCGTTTCCATTTTCTACCACCATGAGAACGTGCGTCGTCCTCGGAAAACCGGCAGCGGCACCCTGCTTTCCCCCGACATACCCGATTTCCTCCCGCATGTTTACCACGTATTGAAACCGACCCGGAAATCTCTGGCTCGGCGTGACCCTGACATCGCTCCCTCCGCTCCGTGCCTTCGCCCACACGCGATCCAAGAAACTGAGTACCTCTTTTGGTCCTGCGTCAAAAACAAAGGCCAAGAGAAGCAGGGGTCATATCGACACATGTAACATTTAGCCCGCGCAGCAGTAATTCTAGAAATGGGAGCGATCACGGTCGTCGCGAGAAATGGGCCGGCGTTCGATTCCGCGTGATGTAATACCAGATTCCCAACCGGACAATCCTCAATGACCGAGCCATGATGGCGAGCACAGCGCAAACTGAAGTCAAAGTCAAAGGTGACATGTGTCGATATGACCCCAATGCATACCCTTCCGTGGATCTCGAAATATGCTGACGAAATTCTCAAACAGACGCCAAAAATCGGCGATTTCGGGCTTCATATGAAACACGAGAATCACGTCGGGCTCTAACTTTTGGTCCACCCTATTTTTCGTACGCTTCCATCGGAGATGTTAATCTCAAACCGCCAACCGTCCCAAGTCAATCCTGTTGCCTGACCTGCTGGGCTCATATCGATGCCGATAAAAGGATCGGCTCCTTGAGCGCACTCATGACTCGCTATGCGCCAGATTTCCGAGCCGGCCTGATCCACAAGAAAAACGTTTCTGTTTGCTTCACTGATCGGATAATCCTTGCCGAGAACATCCAGACGGACAAGCCTATGACCGTCAGGCAAGACGTGCTCCTCTCTCCGAAGAAGGGCGTTTAACGTGAGTCTCATGGTTGGATAGGGATTGTTTTCGTCGAGAAGTTATCAGCATCGATCCCGTTCAGAAGTTGATATTGGACAGCATCGCTCGACGATGTCACGCCCCATTGTGGTTGTGCAGCTACGCGCCCCGCCCTCAATGTAGCACCTGGCGGCACTCGGACAACCTGGATTGCAAAAGGTTCTGCTTCTAAGGCGAACATCTGCTTCAATTGAGCAGGCGTTTTCCCGAAAACGCTTTCTGTTGTGGCGAGCCATTTTCCCGTTTGTTTGTTGAGGGGAGTAAGCAATCGCGCGAAGTACGTCGTCCTCCCCGTTTGGAATTCCAGGGCATCCCCTTCGAACGGAGCATATTCATAACCTGCATTCGCTAGCGTGGATGGGACCCGTTGGACATTTATAAAAAGCTTCGGTCCACCGTAATAGGTCTCCAATGCAGATGTTAATCCCCTTGCTCCAATAACGGAACCGCGCGCGAGGCCTGGCGCAGCGGAAATCGCCCCTACTGCGGCTAGTGCTGATTCGAAATCCCCTGCTTCGATATTTCCAGTGTAGTATGATTGGTAAGCGGCGGAAAAGCCGATTCCCGAATACATCATCGCGATTGCCGAGGCTCCGAACTGACCGATGCTCCCAAAACCTCCGAGAACGGCCAGTCCGCCGCCCGCTTCCGAACCCTCGCGGAATCCGGTTGTCATTGCCTGTGCGATTTCTTGATTTGAAACGCGTCCATGCAAAATCGCGTCGTAACCACCCGCTAAGGCCCCCGTCAATCCACCTAAAGCCCCCCCGAACAGGGCTCTCGCGGTGCTCCATAGACCTGTTGCAATGCTGAGTTCTGGAATAGAATCGCGTCCGACCGGATCAATGCGATTTGAAGGATCATTATTACAATATGTGTAGTTATTCGGAGTAGAAGAACTTGGTTCCAAAGCGTCTCGGGTCCAGAATCGGCCTGTGTCAGGGTTGTGATAGCGAGCGCGGAGGTAATAGAGGCCAAGGTCAGGATCGAATTGCTCGCCGGTGAAGAGGTAAACGTTCGGGGTGGCGCCGGTGGCCGCGATTAGGTTGCCGAAGGCGTCGTAGTCGTAGGTGTCGGTGACCTGGCCCAGCGAATCGGTGAGGTAACGGACGTTGTTGTGGCCGTCGTAGCCGTAGAAGCTCGCGGACCAGGCGGTCCCATTGAGCCGGTCCTGGGTTAGAAGAGCATGGCCGTAGGTGTAGACCCGGGTGACGGCAGGCGAACTGAACCGCGGATCGTCTGTTGAGTATGCGAGTTCCTCCAGCACTTGTGCGTAACCGGTCGGGTTCAGCTCATCGACCAGAAAGTAGGTTGTGACTGAATTGGTCGACGTCGTAACCGTCTTCGAAACACGATTGCCGTCGCCGTCATAGGCGATCTGGACCAGCGCGTTGGCCGTGCTGCGGGATGTGAGCCGGTTCTCGAAATCGTAACTGTCGGGCTGAGTTTGAGCGAATCCGGCCCCGACGAGAGTATTCCCGTTCGCGTCGTAGGTGTCGGTCAGCAGGCGGTCGTCGGGGTCGTAATTGAAGGCTTGAGGCTGCAGCAGGGCCAATGTCGAATTACGGCTCAGCCGATTGCCGACCGGATCGTACGAGTAATTGAGGGCGGAGGATTGAGAGTTGACCGTCAAAGACTCACTGGTCAGGCGGTAGATCGCGTCATAATCGTAAACGCGGTTGATCGTGGAAGGATGCGAGTTGAGCGCGGAGGGGTCGAGGGTTTCATTAGCCGACAACCGGTTCCCAGCCGGGCCGACGGTGTATTGGTAGTTGGCAATGGCGGTGAGGACGGTGCTGGAGGTGAGGTTCGTCAGCCGGTTCAGCGCATCGTACTGGTAAAACTGGTTGATCCCGTTGGGCGTGGTCCAACCTCGCAGATTGCCAACGGCATCGTAACTGTAAGCAGTCCGGCCGGTCTGCGCCTCGGTGACCGCGCCTAACCGATTCAACGGATCGTAGTCGTAGGCGAGGGAAGTGCCGTTCGGATTGGACGAAACGATGCTCGTGAGATTGCCATTCGGATCATAACCGTAGTTCAGGGTCGAACTGAGAGCCGGTGAGGCCGGGGTGGGAAACCAGGTCCGCGTTTTTTGGAGGAGTCGATTCCGCGCATGGTAACCGTAGCTCGTTTGGCCGCTCGCATCGGTCATGCTCGTGCGCAATCCGAGCGCGTTGTAGCCGTAGGTGACGTGGGGTTCGCCGCGGCGTGGATCCGGAATTTTTGCTAACAACCGGTTCATCACGTCGTATTGGAAGGTGGTGACAAACCCGTTGAAATCGGTTTTGGCCGTCAGGAGGCCCGCAATGTTATAGCCGTAGCTCTCGGCCTGCCCGGCCGGCAAGGTCCGTTTCACACGCCGTCCCATCGAGTCATACTGAAAGGTCGTGGTGTGATTGTTGGCGTCGGTCTGGCTGAGCTGCTGGCCCAGTTCGTCGTAGGCATAGCTTGTCACGTAACCGAGCGCGTTGGTGACTGAATTGAGCCGGCCGAGCGCATCGTAGCCGAAGGCGGTCACTTTCCCTGCTTGATCCTGTTCATGCGTGCGCCGGCCCAGCGCATCAAACCACGTTGTCTGCGTCGTGCCATCGGTAAACACCGTCTGGACGCGGCGGTTGAGTGGGTCGTAAAGGAAGGTTGTGCTCCGGCCAAGCGCATCGACCGAGTTGGTGAGATTGCCGCTGGCGTCGTAAAAGCTGCGACTCACCTGGCCCAAGGCATTGGTGACGGCGACACTGCGCCCAGCGGCATCATAACCATAGAACGAGCTATTCCCGCGGGCATCCGTTGAGGCCAGAAGCTGTCCGGCCAGGTCGAAGTAATTGGTTGTGCTCGTACCATCGGAAAAGAGCGTGCGGAACAACCGGCCCATCGCATCATACGAATACTGGGTGACTTGGCCGAGGCGGTTGGTGGAAGCGATCCGCCGGCCTTCGGCGTCGTAAGCGCTCGATTCAATGCTGCCGTCGGGATAGGTGGTGCGGGCCACTCGGCCCAGTTCGTCGTAGTCCATGGACGTTTGCCGTCCGAGTTGATCGATGGTGATGGCCGGTTTGCCGATGCTGTTGTAGATCGTCTGGACGGCTGAGCCATCCGGGAAGAGCGTGTTCGTCAATCGGTTTTGGGCGTCATACTGGAAGTTGAACGCCAAAGTTTCGACACCGTTGGGCGTGGTGCGGGTGGTAGTTTGGAGGATGAGATTGCCGGTGGGATCGCGCTGGTAATCAGTTTCATGCCCGAGCGCGTCCACTTCATTGGTCAACCGGCCGTTGTCGTCGTAACCGAACTTCATGAGCTGGCCCAGCGCATTGGTCATGGCCACCGGCAAACCGCGATTGTTGTAGGCGAAGAAAGTCTGGTTGCCTAAGGGATCGCGCATCGAGAGGAGATTTCCCTTGGCATCGAAATCGTTGGTGATGCTGTTGCCGCGCGGATCGGTCACGCTCGTCACCCGCGACATATTGTTGTAGGTGAACCGAGTGACGTTCCCTAACGGATCGATCACAAGAGTGCGGTTGTTGTTCGAGTCGTAAGCGTAGGAGTTGGTGCGATTGAGCGGATCGATCTGGATGAGCAGATTGTCATTCTCGTCATAGAACGAGCGGCTGACGCCGCCATCGGGCGCGGTGGTCTGGATGACGTTGCCGCGTTCGTCGTAATCGTGGACCGTGATGTTTCCCAGGCGATCTTCGACAATTTCCTGGCGGCCATTCAGGTCGTGCGTGTATTCGATGGTTTTCCCGAAGGCATCGATGTGGCGGATGAGCCGGCCAGCGGCGTCATACTCGTTGCGAACGGGTTCGATTCCGCGCGGATCATGAACACCCAGCAAGTGATGCTGGGCATCGTAATTGAAGCTCGTGAGTTCATTGGCTTGATTGCGGAAGCCGGCCAGGTCCCCATTGGTGTCGTATTCGTAGCGGAGACTGTTGCCGGCGGCATCGATAATGTTTGTGATTCGGCCAAGCGAATCGCGTTGAAACAGGACGCTTTTGCCAGCGGAATGAATGATCCCGTTGGTGGTGATGGTGAGCGTATTGCCGTTGGGATCGGTGATGCTCTTGAGGCCGTTGGTCTGCCCCACGACATAGCGGAAGCCTTCCAGGGTGGTGAACTCGAAGATATCAGGATTGTATTCGAACGCATTGAGGTCGCCTGTGAACACCGCTTCCTGATCGAGCAACTGGACCGGGCCGGGAATGCTGCCAGGCACGATCAGTTCGTCACCGGTGGCGGAAGCCAGACTGCCGCGCGTCTCGCCAATCGGCAAGTAGGACATGGCCGGGTAGATGATAGGCACGCCGAACTGAACTCCTGGCGTGGGAACGGCGGCGAACTTATAGACCTTTTGGCTTGGAAAGGTGAGGGTGACCGAGTGAGGCTTGGTCGCCCGCAACGTGTAAGTCGGGAAGAGAGCGCCGTCCGAAAGTTCTTCCCAGTTTTGGTCCAATGGCCGGTTCTTCTGAAGACGAATATTTTTGAGATCGAGCGTCCAGCCAACCCCGAAATCGCCGACACGATTGTCGCGGCTGTCGTAACTGCGAATGAACTCAATGGGAACATTCCCGGCAACGATGGTTGCGCCAGTGCCCGGCCAATAGGCCCAAAGCAGAAGCAAAATCCCATGCATGAGACGGCACATAAGATACCGTATTGTGAGTGAGCTGCAGAAAAAGAGTCGGGCACTGTTCAGCCAATCGATGCGGTTGGTTTCATGTCACTGTCGCAGTTGAAGCGAGTCGATCTTCTTTCAGACGAACAGTTGATCCAGTGGAATAGCTTTTTCATGCGGCAAGATCCCGATCTTCTGACTGACGACGTTCTTAATACTCTTCGAGCAGATTACTTGATCCCGAGTTCTTCTGCTCACGGCAAGTTCCATTCGGTGATCCGAGCCCACCGGAAACACATCAGGACGAGGAATGGGTAGATCCCGCCGGTTCACATATTGCAAAAATGGAGCTTCGTGCGGCATGTAGAGAGCCACTGCAAATCCGCAGTCTTTACACTTAGACCGGTTGGCAGGCTGGTTCCCTTTGATCCCAACGAATGGCCGGACGTGCAGCGAGGCTAGTTCCAGAAAATCATTTGTCTTCCGGCCCCCGATCATAGTTGGCAAGAGGCGTATTTCTGGACAGGCACCTAAATGCAATAAGTCGCTGAATTTGCTGGAAATAATGTGACCCAGCCAATCAGTAAAAACGAGGTCTCCGGCGGGAATTTCGTCCAGCATTATTAAATCCTCGGTTCGAGGTCCAACGAATTGTCCACACGCGGCACACTGGTGAGAGAATAACTTCGGCACGTTGGTGATTTTTGTTACGGGTTCGTGAGCGGCTAAGACGAACAAAAACGCTTCATGTTCCCCCTTATGTTTCGTGGGGAGTGGTCGCACAAACTCAAGATGAGGGACTGCGTCGCCAAATCGCTCGGCAACCATGTCTTCCAGGTTCTCGACCGCCTCCTCCAGGGATCTGCCATGCGCACGGACCGAGGGGTGTTCGACCAGAGCCAGCTCGTAACTTCTTCCGTGCTTTTCCCACGTCGCCTTCCAGAGATTGCCTTCCATATATTCGTTGTTTTAAGGGATCCCACCCTCCTGCTGCCATGCTTCGCGCGTATAGCGGACCAATGACAGTGGCCCCTTCAGCTTGCACGCCCGATCAATTAATGCCGCAGCGCGCATGTTCGCCTCAAACACGGCCTTTTTCGTCCCCGAAACTGTGAGCAGCTTCTTCCAAGTTTCGCTGCCGGCATTCTCGGGTAGCAGTCCCCCAGCTTGCAGGAAAGCATTTATGGCTTTATGAAAAGTGCGATGAAGTGTAGCGTCCAAAAGAAGTGTAGGGTCCAGAGTTCCGCCAAATACGCGTGGCTTGCCGTGATGGGCTTCCAGCCCAAATCGATCGACCTCTTCCAGAACCGCTTGCCGGAACACGACTACTCCGGTGCCACAGGCGATGACTTTAGCCACTTTGCGGCCCGCCCGAGTAAGATACAAAATTACAGATTTCCCATTTATTTCATCAATTGTCACCCCTGCTTGCTGAGAAGCGAGAGTCTCCTTCCCGGAAGGGTCCCAAAGATTAACAGGATCAGCATTAACATAAAGGAAACGATGCATGGAAACGGGCAGCCTTTGGTCTCCTTCCAATGAATCCATCGTCCAGAAACGCCCGTAATTCACGTTAAGGTATCGATCTCGGTTGTAATAAAGCGACAGGCCTATGTCGAATTGCTGGCTCGAGTAGAGATAGATATTCGGGGTTGTTCCGATGCGGGCAATTAAGCCGCCAAAAGCGTCATAATCGTACGCGTCGCTCATCGTGGTGGAGGTTGTGGTGAGATGGCGCGTGTTCCCGTGGCCGTCGTAGCCGTAAAAACTCGCCACCCAAACCAGCCCGCCGTTCCCGTTCACGAGCAGTTGGTCCTGGGAGATTAAGCGGTGTCCGTACGTGTAGACTCGTGTGACGGATACGGCGCCGCCAACATTGGTTATTTCCTCCAACACTACCGTCCCACAGGAAATTGAGGAAATGGGTTGGCAAGTTCGTTTGACTCTGCCACACGGCAGAGATGAAAAAGAAAAAAACAAACACGCCAACCCGGAACATTTTCACCACCCTGCG
>Ga0082335_1000140_pt1 | contig 192081 bp, 178 predicted proteins | sample Subgrocontami58m_FD_72375 | JGI IMG/M metagenome (GOLD analysis project Ga0082335, IMG submission 72375) | Subsurface groundwater microbial communities from S. Glens Falls, New York, USA - GMW37 contaminated, 5.8 m (SPADES assembly) (version 2) ... | reverse complement strand
AATCCCTCCCTCGCTTTATCCTTAGGAGATGGGGGACGAAGATATGTGGAGCAACACTATGATATCCGGGAGATCGCTGCTAGATACGCAGCCCTCTATAGGGAACTAGGGGCCGGCTGTGGTTGTGATTGAACGTTCTTTTCAGCGATGATGAGAATTCGGAAAGTGAGAAAAGAAAGGGGCAGTTTTTCAGTAAGGGATGTCTCGATGGAATGAATCTTTGACAGCAAGGAATCTCCCAGAAGCTGCGGTCTAGAAAGTCCTCCTGTGGCCGGATAGGCGAAGATATCAAGAAAGCGATACCGGAAGGAAAATCCCATAAGCCTATTGTGATGCTTGGATGTGGTTTTCCATAGGATCCTTGAGATTGCTTGGTTACCGGTGTAGGGAGCCGTTGACGTAGAAGGTTTTTTGGTTTGATTGAATGACTCTGAGATAAACGGATTTTCTTTAAAAGAGAAGGACTCTTCATGGAAATATTTGTAGATAAGATAGCTCAGCGGGGATACAAAGGGTTCCAAGAGAATTAATTTCCCCCCTATCTGGAGAACTCGATGGGCCTCTGTTAAAAAGTATTGAGGGAACTGCAGATGATGGAAAACATCAATCAAGATAACGTTTGAAAGACTAGCGGTTTTAAAGGGGAGTTGGTGTCCGTCACAAACTAAATCCACATAATTCGATTCTACGATGTCCGCCGATTGAATCGCAGGTAGGAAACGCTTAAAAAACGCAGCTCCGCCGCCAATCTCGACTGTTTTTTCAAAAGGGAATGCCATTTCTTCTTTAATGAGCGAGAAATAGTAATTGTAAATTCGTTGGAGGATTTTTTTTGATTCAAAAGCCTTTTTATTCGACTCTATCTTTTCTAAGGCAGAAAGAATCTCCTTGTGTGTTGGATGAGATTGCGGGAGATTAACCATGAAATTTTATTTTCAAAGCGGCAATCCAGCACATCTTGAACAAACGCCAGCCATCGCGAAATCGACTGATGTTCGTACGCCCATAGGTTCTCGCTTTATAATGGACGGGAATTTCCAGGATTTTTAAATTTGATTTCGCGGCGCCGAATAACAGATCAAAGTCCCCAAAGGGATCAAAATCAACGGGAAGAACTCGGTGAGCGGTCATTTTTTCATAATCTTTTTTCCATAACGCTTTGGCGCCGCATAAAGTATCGCGGCAGGGCTGCCCTATGATAAAAGAGAGCAGAAAGCCAAAAAGCTTGTTTCCCGCCTTGTTCAAGAATCTCATCGCTTGCTTTTCCATCGGATAGACTAACCGATTCCCAATGATAAAATCCGCCATTCCAGAGGCGATCGGGTTGTAAAATTTTGAGAGTTCCGAAGGAGGAACTGTCAGATCAGCGTCAAAAATCATTAAGATCTCTCCTTGAGCCAGAGAAAATCCTTTGCGGATAGCGTCCGCTTTTCCTTTCCCTTCTTGTTGCGCGATTTGAATGGTCCGGGTCTGCCTGTGTTGTTCGTAGGAGTCCTTGATGACTTCCCATGTATTATCCGAGGAATTCCCTTCCACAAATATAATTTCGGTCTTACGTCCCATTTCCGGCAATTCGGCGATAATTTTTTTGATATTACCCGCTTCATTTCTGGCAGGGACTATGATTGAGACGGTATACTCATTAGCGGAAGGGGAAGACAGTTTTTTCGCCCCACCGCAAGGCCGGACGATGTGATATCGTAAAATACAGAGATGTCTCACCAGCCAAAGCTTTGCGACAAAACGGTTAAGAAGGTAAGAAACGAATGGAATTTTTACGGGGAGTAAAAGTTCAAATTCGCTTTTGACCAACTCATATCCGGTGATGCGGAGTAAATTGTCTATGTCTGATGGAGAAAGCCAGTTGGAGGGCTGGATGGGAGAGCGCAAGTTGAACCGGCTCCCCAGATGATAAACCGGCTCCCATAATGAGGAAGTTTGTGTGAGGAAAAGTTTTCCATGCGGGGCGAGGAATCTTCGGATATTTCTTAACACTTCTTCAACGTCCGCCAGATAAGCGAGGGTATCACTGAGTATAATGAGGTCAAATGCCGATAGATACCGCTCGGTCGAAAAATGGTGCGCGTCCCCTGCGGCAAATTCAGCGCCGAGATAATCTCTGCGAGCGGCTTCAATGAATGACGGATTGACGTCTATCCCGGTCTTCAACGAGCATCGCTCTAATCGGCCGATTAAATTCCCAGTGCCGCAGCCGACTTCTAAAACTTTAGCTCCATTAAAGACATGATGCTGGCAGATCTGGAGTATCTTGTCGTGATAGTACTGGTTCTTTTTAATGTAGAAATTCCGGATGTTGGCGGTGGAGTTTTCGGTTGCGGATGTCATTTGCCGTGGTTTCTATACCAATCAACGGTTTTCTTGAGCCCTTCGTGAAAAGGGGTCGTTGCCTTAAATCCGAACTCTTCCTGAGCTTTGCTAACGTCCAGACAACGGCGGGGCTGTCCGTCGGGTTTGGCGGCGTCCCAAACGAAATTTCCTTTAAACCCGCAGAGGTCGGCTATTAAGAGAACTAGTTCTTTAATACTGATTTCCATGTTGGATCCGATGTTGACAGGATCGGGCTTATCATATTCTTCCATGGCGAGAATGATCGCTTCGGCGGCGTCTTCCACATAAAGAAACTCCCGGCTGGCCGTTCCGGTTCCCCAGACGACGATTTCGTTACTGCCGGCGGCTGCCGCTTCTAAGCATTTTCTGATAAGAGCTGGGATGACATGAGAAGATTTTGGATCAAAATTGTCACGCGGCCCGTAGAGATTCACAGGCAGCAGGTAGATGGAATTAAAACCGTATTCCTGCCGATAAGCTTGGGATTGGACTAATAGCATCTTCTTCGCTAACCCATAAGGGGCGTTGGTTTCTTCAGGGTATCCATTCCAAAGATCGCTTTCTTTAAAGGGAACAGGGGTAAATTTTGGATAAGCGCAGATGGTGCCGATGGCCACAAATTTCTTCACGCCATAAACTCTGGCCTGGTCTAATGTTTGAATCCCCATAATGGCGTTATCATAGAAAAACCGCCCTGGAGATTCTCTATTGGCTCCGATTCCTCCGACCACTGCCGCTAAATGAACGACAACATCAGGTTTTGTTTTCTCGTAGAGGCGAATGATGGCCTCTTTTTCTCTCAGATCATATTGTTTGATGCTAGGGACAAAGATATCTTTATATCCTAGGCGGGTTAATCTCGCTACCAAATGGCTCCCTAAAAAGCCAGAGCCTCCTGTAACGACAATCCTTTTAGATGCCCAACGACTCATGAGTGATTCCGATCCTAACATACTTCCCATAACAAATCAAAAGCGGCTGGTGGTATAATAAAACCCCTTTATGTGCGGTATCGCCGGTGTCATCGAGTTGGGAGTGCCGACAGTGGACCGGCCTCTTGCTTCCAGAATAGGCTCTAGTCTAAGGCATCGAGGCCCCGATGCTGAGGGATTTTATAGTGACAGACAGGATGAGTTATCCATAACCTTAGTCCATACACGACTTAGCATTATCGATATTCATAAAGGGCATCAGCCGCTCTCTAACGAGGATGAGTCGGTCTGGGTTGTTTTTAACGGGGAGATCTACAATTTCCAGGAACTGAGGAAGGAGTTAAAAGAGAAGGGACACCGCTTCAAGACTGATTCGGATACAGAGGTCCTGGTACATGGCTATGAGGAGTACGGACAAGAGCTTCCCAAGCGGCTTCAAGGGATGTTTGCTTTCGCGATTTGGGACAGGAATCGGCAGCGGTTGTTTCTGGCCCGGGACCGGATGGGGGAGAAGCCTCTTTTTTACAGCCAAAAAGCCGGAAGATTTGCTTTTGGCTCTGAGCTCTCAGTTTTCAGGGAGATCCCGTGGATCTCCAGAGAGCTTTCTTTCGCGGCGCTCCACGATTACCTCACTTTTTTATGTATTCCCGCCCCAAGAACGATTTTTCAAGAGATCCAAAAACTTCCTCCCGGACATTCTCTTATCTGGGAACGGGGGGAAGTAAAGGTGGATCCTTATTGGGAACTGCGCTATTCTCCGAAGCTTAAGATCACGGAATGGGAAGCGCTCGAAGAAATACGGCGGTTTTTTCGGGAAGCGGTCAAGGCGCGGCTGATGTCTGAAGTCCCGCTGGGAGCTTTCTTAAGCGGTGGGCTTGACTCGAGCAGTGTGGTCGCGGTCATGGCCAATCTTTCTTCTCAAAAAATCAAAACGTTCTCCATCGGTTTTGAAGAACAAGAGTTTAACGAACTCCCATTTGCCCGGGTTGTCGCGAAACGTTATCAAACGGATCACCATGAAGAGATTGTGCGGCCGGACGCCGTTGAACTTCTTCCGAAATTAGCGCGGCATTTTGGCGAACCCTTTGCCGACGCCTCGGCGATTCCGACCTATTATTTGTCGAAGATGACCCGCCAGGGGGTCACGGTCGCTCTCAGTGGAGACGGCGGGGACGAAATATTCGCGGGGTACCGAAGGCATTGGGGTTTTAAAATAGCAGAGGGATACCGAAAACGAATTCCCTCGTGGCTTCGAGCAGGGATTGCCGGAGTGGGCGTACCTGGCTCTATAGGGCGATTTCTTCAGGCGAGTGAGCTAGAGAAGGCGGAACGATACCTGCGGTGGGTTGGTTTCTTGGATGAGTCAGAGAAACAATCGTTGTACCGCGGTGATTTTCTGGCTAACATGAATGGATACCGGTCAACAGGACTGATAGAACAACTCTTTGATCAAGCGGGAAAAGAAGCCGCTCTGGATGCCATTTTGAGTGTTGATACAAAGTTCTACCTTCCCAATGACCTGTTGTGCAAAGTGGACATGATGAGCATGGCGCACTCCTTGGAAGTGCGCTGTCCCTTCCTGGATACGCGGCTGGTGGAGTTTGTCAGCCGTCTCCCTTCTGAAATGAAGTTGAAAAAAGGAAAGTTAAAATATCTCGTGCGGACGGCGTTTCAGAAAGAAATTCCCCAAGAAAACCTCAATCATCGCAAAATGGGGTTTGCGGTCCCAATGGCCCAGTGGATTCGAGGAGAATTGCGTGAGTCGGTCAGGGAAGGACTCTTTTCGGATAAAACCAGGATAGTGCGGTATTTCAAAAGAGACACAATGAATGAGATGTTCGCGGCTCATTTATCGGGAAAACGAGATTATGCCTACGTGTTGTGGGGGCTTTTGGTGCTGGAGCATTGGCATCGGGAGTGTTTAGGATGATGACAGACGAACAACTCAGAAAGAAAAAAGCGGCTCTTTTTTTTACGGAAGGAGTTTCCATAAAAAATTGGGCGGAAGCTGGGATTCTCAGCAGAGAAATTGCTTTCTATAACGAACTCAGCCGGTATCTTGCGAAAATATACTTCCTGACTTATGGAGGAGAGGAAGACTATCGTTATCAGTCGTTTCTATCCGAAAATATAGAGATCATTCCGGTGCTTTCAAGTTTGAGTGAACAACGTCACAGGGAGCGGCTTGAATCAGTCGTAGAAGAGGTCGATTTTTTAAGAACTCATCAAGTCAAAGGAGCCGATCTAGCCCTTCGTCTACGAAAGCGGAGCCATCGGCCCGTGATCGTCAGAAGCGGTTACATCTGGTCATTGCATTATCGCCGGGAAAGCCGAGATTTTTTAGCTCAATGGCGAATCGCGGAGAAAGAAAGGAAGATTTTTACAGAATGCGACGCGATTCTCTGCACTTCTACCGCTGGGGTCAATCACGCGCGCCGTCTCTGCAGGGGTCGCGCTAAACCAATCGAAATGATCCCAAACCCTGTTGATACAGAGCGCTTTAGACCTCTTGAAGTGGGAAAAAAGAAGAGGAGCATCATCTTTGTAGGTCGCCTTGTTCCCCAGAAGAATCTCTTTACGCTTTTGCGCGCTGTAGAAGGACTCGATTGCTCATTGACGCTGGTAGGAGATGGGCCTCTGAAGAAGGAGCTATTTTCTTTCGCCGCGCGGAAGAAAATAATGCTAAAATACCATCGGCAAATACCGAATGAAGAGCTTCCACTGCTGCTGAACCAGCATGAGATTTTTGCGCTTCCTTCTTTGTACGAGGGAATGCCAAAAGCGCTTTTAGAAGGGATGGCGTGTGGTTTATGCGCGGTAGCGGCTCAAATTGATGGAGTAACCGACGTTATTGAAGATCAAGTCAATGGGCGTCTCTGCTCAACACGCCATGGATCTATTCGTAAAATCCTGGGTGAACTTTTGCAAGCGCCGGAACTCGTAAAACGATATGGAAAAGAGGCGCGCTTGAGTATCGAGCGGAGATTTAAATTGGAACGGATTGTCGAACAAGAGGTCGAATTCTATAAAAATGTCCTCTGTTGATGCTTCTGTTGTTATTCCTACTTACAACGAACGCGCCAATATCATTGAGCTCGCGCGATTGATTCATGCGGTACTCGACCCAGTGCCCATTGAGGTGATTGTCGTGGATGACCAGTCTCCTGATGGAACAGCGGCAGTAGTCAATGAATACGCGAAGGAGCACCCATGGCTGAGTGTCATTCAGAGAAAAGGAGAGAAATCCCTCAGCGGGTCTGTCATTGACGGACTTCGGCAGGCGAAAGGCCAGGTTTTATGCGTCTTGGACGCCGATCTTTCACACGACCCGGCCCTGTTGCCCAAAATGATCGCAACCGTGCGTCAAGGAACAGAGCTCGTCATCGGTTCACGGCGAATCTCCGGAGGAGGCGCGGAAAATTGGCCCTGGTATCGCCGCGGGCTCAGCTCGATCGGAAACGGATTGGCGCAATGCCTGCTTCGTCTCTCTATTGCTGACACCATGAGTGGTTACTTTGCGATGGACCGGCATTTCTACGAAAGGGCTCGCGATTTGGTTCATCCCATGGGTTATAAAATACTATTAGAATTTTGTGTCCATGGGCGTCCTCGGTCTATTCAGGAACTTCCTTACACTTTCCGCAACCGCCGGCAGGGATATAGCAAACTGACCTTCACTGTGGCATTTGCTTATTTGATGATGCTGGCGCATTTAAGCGCTGACGCATGGCTAGCGTTTTTTAAAAAACAATGACTCGTTCTCCAAAAATCAGCGTCGTCATGAGTGTCTATAACCATGGAATATTTGTGGAAGAGGCCATCTGCCTTGGAATGAGGCAGTATAAAAAAAGGATCACGAGTTTTTTAAAGGGACTGCTAAGAGTATGAATCCTCTTTTTCTCTTTTACCTGGTACTGCTCCCGTGGACCTTGCATTCTCCTTTCCCGCACCTCCCTGTAAAAATAATCTGGGCGGATCTCTTTTTTCTGCCCATGATTTGTAAAGACGGCTTTGATTATTGGAGGGCAAGAAAACTCATCCCAGTTTTTTCTTTCGATAAAGCTGCCTTTCTCTTCTTGGGGATTCTCCTTTTCAATGTTCTATGGATGGATCCTTCCCTGCGTTCAGTCCTAAAGTATCTTGGAATTATGTATACGGTGGCAATTCTTATCGGGTTGAGAATGATTATCCGGAAACAAGAAGGATTAACGGCGGCATTTTGGATTTGGTTTGGACTTGCTTTGCTCTTATCATTGACGGGAATCGTGGCCTATTGTATTGCTCAAAAGCAGCAATTGCCGAACTTCTTCGTCGTTAAGGATCATGCTTATCTCGGTGGGGGGCGGTTTCTATGGCGGCTGTGGTCGATAGGATATACTCCTTCTATGCTGACTGCCTACCTTCACATCGGACTTCTCTCTGCGTTATGGCTTAAAGCGGGGACGGTTCAGAAATCACACGCGCTCCTCTGGCGAGTGTCCATTGTAATCATTCTATCGGCGATCTTGCTAACAAAGTCTCGGCTGGTATTAGGGGCCTTAGTGAGTCTGGTGGTGTGGGAACTGTTTCATTTTAAGGAATTTCGTACACCCAGGAAAATCTTTATTGCTGCTTTGTCTCTCTTTACCTTATTATTCTCGATTGTGGTAATGGGCTCACTCTGGTACAAAATAACTCCCGTCTCTGTCCTTTTTCAGCAGTCCCAAATGAACATTCAATGGAATCAAGAACCTTCTCACTATCAGTTTAGAAACCGGCTTGCATTGGCGTTGTTGATAGAACATCCTCTGATGGGGATCGGGTTGGGAAAATACCAGACATACTCACAAACTTGCCAGGAGCTTCTAGCGCGGCGCTTTCCTGATTTTTTCAATTCAATGCCGAAAGAATGGCTGCAGTCGCCTCATGATCCACATTCAACTTATCAAGGGTGGGTCGCGGAAACGGGTCTGGTCGGAGGCATTGGCATGCTTATTTTTCTGGCAGTCTTTTTGCGGTTTCTTCTGCAGAAGATCAAAGAGAGAAATTCCCTCGCTGTCAGAGAAAGATATGTCATTTTTCTGGCAGGCCTAGCAGGGTTTTTAGTGCATGGTTTATCTATTGACATACTCACACTGCGCTATTTTTGGTTTTTTCTGGGTTGCTTAGGCCGTTATGCGGAAGAATAGTTTTATCATATTTGGCGCTCCTGCCATTGATCTCCCTGAAATAGAAGAGGTGGTCGCCACGTTAAAATCAGGGTGGCTAGGGACGGGGCCAAAAGTAACTCGGTTTGAAGAAGCCATTCGACAATATAAACAGGCTTCTTATGCGGTAGCCGTGAATTCTTGTACCGCCGCCCTCCATTTGAGTCTCTTGGCTGCAGGGGTTAAACCGGGAGATGAAGTCATTACGACGCCTCTTACGTTTTGCGCCACAGTCAATGCGATTATTCATACCGGAGCCACTCCTGTTTTAGCCGATGTAAATCCCAGAACGATGAATATTGATTCATCAGAAGTGGAGAAGAAGATTACCCCTCGGACCAAAGCGTTGCTCCTGGTTCATTTTGCGGGACGTCCTTGTGAAATGAAGACACTCATGGAACTTGCGAGACGTCATCGGCTAAAAGTAGTCGAAGATTGCGCTCACGCGTTAGAAACGGAATACAACGGCCGCAAGGCAGGGACTTTTGGTGATTTTGGGTGCTTGAGTTTTTATGTGACAAAAAGCGTGGTTACTGGAGAGGGTGGAATGGTGATCGCGAAAAGAAAAAAAGATGCGGCGCGCATCAAAATGTTAGCGCTTCATGGAATGACAGCGGATGCGTGGCGGCGCTTTAGTGATAAGGGATTTAAGCACTATTACGTAGAGGAATGCGGCTTTAAATACAATATGACCGATCTTCAGGCCTCTATGGGTATCCATCAATTGACAAGGGTAGAAACTGTGTGGAAACGTCGAAGATCCATATGGGAGCAATATCAAAAAGCGTTCTCTTCTCTCCCAGTAGTATTGCCAGCCCCTGAAGAAAAAAACACAAAACACGGCTACCATCTATTTACGGTTTTGGTTGATGACAAAAAAACCGGCGTTTCTCGGGATCAATTCTTAAAAGAAATGACTCGACGTAATATCGGAGTAGGAGTCCATTATTTGTCAATCCCGGAACATCCGTATTATCGGAAGAAGTTTGGATGGAAGCCTGTGAATTATCCCTTTGCAATGAGGATTGGTCAGCAGACAGTGAGTCTTCCTCTATCCGCTAAATTAACGGAGGGTCAGGTGGGATGTATTGTAGAAGCCGTCAAGGAAATATTACAAACTGCGTAAAATGATAAAGAACGTAACCACAGCCATTTTGCTGTTTTTTTCAGGAATTGTCTTCTCCTATGCGTGGATTTATTATCCCATTGCTGAAAAACACACGGGTGATTTTTTGAACCAACTGCGAGGAGGATGGTCTTATGCGCGCACATGGATTTACTGGGATGGGAAAGGAATAGATATTTATGGCCCATGGTTCGCTTTCTTGGATTATTGGATTCATGAAAGCGGAGTGAGCCGCCTGACGGCATCCAGAATGTTGTTTATTTTTCATCTGGTTTTGAATGTAGTGAGTTCCTTCCTGCTGCTAAAAATTTTTCGACTATGGGATGGGACTGCTCTAAAGAAAGCAATAGGGATTTTCTTGGTCGTCAACTTTTTCCCTCTCATACAGGCCTTAAAACAAAATGTGGTGGAGAACGTGCAATTTTTCGCGTTGGTGCTCTTTCTGATTTTTTTTATACAAAGCGCAAAAAGACGCTGTAAAGCAACGGCTGTCGCGCTAGGTATCGGAATTTCCGCGAAAACTTTCCCCATTATATTGATTCCTTATCTTTTCTTTAGGCGGAAATACAAAATAGCCATGGGAGCTCTTGGAGTGTTTGCAGCGATCGTGATGGGAGTTTCCTGGTTAAAACAGGTCTCTTTTTTTGAGGGGCTCAAAGGGATATTTCTATTCGATGATTTCTTAGATGGACTTAATCACCATTGTAATCAGGCGCTCAGCGGGTTTATTTATCGTTTATTCATCCAATGGGATTATAGTAATTTGAGCTCGCTCACGCATCCGATTCTGACCCAAGAGGATTTCAACCTTTTTCAGATGGCGAGATACACCACGGTAGCCCTGTGTATGATATGTGTGGCGTGGAGTGTTCTTCCCTCTTTCAGAAAAACATGGTTTCTAGAATCCGAAAAACTCATGAGTCTAGAAATATTTATCTTATTTTCAACGCTTTTACTGGTGCTTCCTCACACACAGACTTATTATTTCGTTTTAACCCTTCCCGCTTACCTCTATCTTTTTAACGACTATTTTAGTGAATCAGGTCTGAAGGCAAGAACAATCCTGCTAATCCTGTCGTATTTCCTGATCGGAATTAAACTGCCGTTTCGACTCTTAGAGGGGGTCTTCCCATCTCCTGTTGCCTGTCCGTATATCCAATTGACGAATCTATGGAATTTCCCATTTTATGGGTTGGTGATCCTAACAATCCTTCTCATCACTACTTACCGCCAGCAGTGCCATAAGGAAATATATTCGTTTGTTGTTGGATCGGGAGGAATGTGAGACAATCAATGAATGTTCTCCAATTCACTGTGATTATACCTGTGTATAATGCAGTTAGCACGCTCTCAGATTGTCTAGAGAGTATTTTTTCGAATCAAGAGATTTCATATGAGGTGATTGTCGTCAATGATGCCAGTACGGATAACTCCATGAGCATCGCCAAGAAATTTCCATGTCTCATCGTACCATGTGACAGGAACTCGGGGCCCGCTGTAGCCCGCAACCATGGCGCATCGCATGCTCAAGGAGAGTTTTTGGCTTTTACGGATGCGGATTGTACAGTTCCATCAGACTGGTTGAAGAAGTTCTATAGGGTTTTCCTAAATAATAACAATATCTTGGCTATTTCAGGAGGATATAGTAAGAATCTCTCCAAGGGATTCATCTCCCAGTTCCAGTTTAGAACTCTAGAATATCGTCAAATGTTTTTTCCTTCTTTTATCGAGAGCTCAATATCGAGTAACTTTGCGGTGAGAAAGAGAATTTTTGACAAAGTCGGCGGATTTCCGAAATATTTTCGCAGATCGGATCTCAAAAGAGAACACCCGGTTTGGGGCAACGAAGATGAAGAACTGGGATTCCTTATCAGCAGAGAAGGGTTGCACGGCGTCCGGTGGTTGCCTGAAAACGGCATTGGGCATTTTTCCCGCAATTCGTGGAGGAGTTATATCAAACAGCAAATTTTTTATGCGAAATCAGCGGTTGCCAGTCACTTTAATCATCCTCAGCTTTATCGTTCTACCTCTAATTACAAAAGGAAGGAAGTAATGTGGAACATCGGGCTGACCACTTTTTTCTACCTCGCCATTTTACTAACGCCTTTAGGATTTCTTGGATGGAGTTGTATTTTAACCGCGGTCATTTTTTCTATTCTTACTGAATTCCAGAAATTGAGGTATTTCTATAGAAGTGAAGGAACCTTCTCCTTTGCGTTAAAAGGATATATTGCTTTGCAAATCACTTATTCCTCTTGGCTATGCGGAATTGTCAGAGGCGTTGTGTTTTCGAAGGGGGGATTCGTCAAGTGAATGCCCTAAAGCTCTCAAGATTTCTTCGACGTTCTTTTAATAAAAAGGGACTGCCGGTCCATTTTACTTTTTTTGTGACCGCCAAGTGCAATTCAGTCTGTAAGACTTGTTTTTATTGGGACAACTTGAATCAATCAACTAATGAGTTGACGCTAGAAGAAATCGAAAAGTTAGTTCGTACGCTTGGACCCCTGGTTTGGCTTGCCTATACGGGTGGAGAACCTTTCTTAAGAAAGGAGCTGCCAGAGATATCACGGGTATTTTACCAACATACGCAACCCGCTGCGCTCTCTATTAATACAAATGGCATTCGCACGGAAGAAATTGTACGGACCGCAGAAAAGATTCTTGCTTATATGCCAAAGACGTTTTTAGCCATATTAGTTTCTATCGACGGATTGGGAGAAGTTCACGATGAAATCCGCGGAGTTCCCGGGAATTTTAAAAAAGCTATTGAAACCTTTCGCTCCCTGCAGAAAATTCGCGAACGTTCCAATCATATGGGCGTAGGGATTTCTACTACTTTTAATCAAATGAATCAGGACCATGTTTTTGAAATGACCGAATTTGTCGTTGGCCAACTAAAACCGGATAACTGGGATATTTCGTTTATACGCGGCACCCCGATGAATCCTGCCATCGGGGCTGCCGATATCGAAAAATTCAAAAGAATAAAAAAGATTGCGGAATCAGCTTTCCTCAATAAAAGTTTAAAATATTATGACCGCCTTCCGCTTTCGCGTTTTCTTCGTGCTAAAGAACGTGTGGTGCAGCAACAATTATTCAGGACCCTGGAAACAGGACAATACCAAAGACCCTGTTTTGCCGGCGCCTTAAGCGCTATCCTGACCGAAGAAGGCAATGTGTATCCATGCGAAATTTTAGATGCGAGGATTGGAAACATCCGTGAAGTGGACTATGATTTTTCTGCTCTTTGGAATTCACCCAAAGCCGAAGAGATCCGTAGGCGTATCAGCGAAAATAGGTGTTTTTGCACCCACGAATGCAATATCTCAGTGAACACTCTTTTTAATATTCGCGCTTATCCTGCTATATTAAAGGAAATGACAACATCCAATATAGAAGTGAATCTTGAAAGAGAGGAAGGCGGCGGTTTATCCAAGATAACCACGGCTCCCACCTCTGTATCGCTTGCAGAACAAACAACACGAAGATAGTGCCTTATTTCGGCAAAATGTATAGTCCGATTTATTGGAATTTGCACTTCTACCGGATGGTGATTAGATTTCTCTATTGGCTGGCACGGGCGGACATGGACGAAGAATACAGGTTAATTTCAAAACTGGCTGATGGGGAAGTTTTAGAGGTCTGTTGTGGTGATGCTTATCTATCTCGCTTTGTAGACAAAAGCAAATACGTAGGAATGGATATGAATAGCTATTTCGCCGAAAAATTGCGCCGGAAAGGACTCAATATTGTGACGGCAGACATCACTAGAGACAAAGTGTCTTCTGCAGAAAATATTATCATGATCATCAGTTTATATCACTTTCTCACCAGTGAAGTTTCGCCTCTAGAGATTATTCAAAAGCTTCGAAACGCCTCCATCAAAAAGACGATCATCTGTGAACCGTATCAGAATATCTCTGGTTGGGTAGAACCCCTGTCGCAATATTTGCCGTTCTATTTCACTTATGTGTCAGGTAACACTGCCCACAAGCGATTCAACAAGAGTTCGTTGCAGAAATTATTTTCCGACTCGGGAGCCGATGAGGTGATCGAGACAGAAAGAAGTTTAATCGCTGTTTATAAGAAATAGATGCCCATGCCAAGCTTGACAATTTTTTTTCCATGCTATAACGACGTTGGTACTATTGGGGGCCTTGTAGTAACTGCCGATTTGGTCGCAAAAGAATATACTTCTGATTATGAGATCATCGTCGTTGATGACGGGAGTACGGATGGCAGCCGAGAGCTTCTCAAGAGAGTTCAAAAAGAATATCCTCGTTTAAAATCAATTTTTCATGAAAGGAATAAAGGATATGGCGGGGCGCTTTTATCGGGGTTCGCCAACGCTAGTAAGGAGCTAGTATTCTACACGGATGGAGACGCCCAGTACGATCTGCTTGAATTACGCAAGTTGTTCCCAGTAATGCAGGATGGGATTGACATCGTGAACGGATATAAAATTTTTAGATCGGATCCGCTCTATCGGATTATTATGGGTGAACTATACTTAGCGATGGTTCGTTTGTTATTTGGATTTCGTGTCAGAGATGTTGATTGCGCCTTCCGGCTTATTCGCCGACAGGCGTTGGAAAAGATAGATCTGCATCACACATCGGGGGTGATTTGTTTAGAATTGGTAAAAAAACTGGAGCTCGCCGGCTGCCACTTTGTTGAATATCCGGTCCATCACTATTGCCGATCGTCTGGGAAGTCTCAATTTTTTCAATTGAGACGGCTCGTTCATACCGCGATTGACATTTCCGTCCTTTGGTGGGAATTAATAATCTCGAGAAAAACGCCCAGCCGGCGCTGTTTGCCGCTGATCTCCTTGGGAGCAAGAGAATGAAAATACCGTTAGTGGATATTAAACAGCAGCATCAGTCAATTCGGAGAGAATTGGAAAAAACCATTCGCCAGGTTTTTGATTCCAACCAGTTTGTTCTTGGAGGGGACGTAGATCGGTTTGAAAGGGAGGCGGCTGATTTTCTGGGGTGCCGGTATGCTGTTGGAGTCGCTTCCGGAACGGACGCGCTTTTACTTTCATTGGTGGCTCTTGGCATCGGCCGCGGGGACGAAGTCATCACGACGCCAAGCACCTATTTCGCGACGGTCGGAGCCATTCTTCATGCCGGGGCGAAGCCCGTTTTTGTGGATATCGCGCCGGACACCTATACTATTAATACGAGTTTAATCAAGAGAAAAATCTCTCGAAAGACCAAGGTGATTCTTCCCGTCCATCTCTATGGTCAATGCGCTGAAATGGAGAGTATTTTAACGATTGCCAAACAGTATCAATTGGCGGTAGTCGAAGATTGCGCTCAGGCTTTTGGGGCGGTGCGGGAGGGCAAGAAAGCGGGCACTTTTGGCGATCTGGGGGCCTTTAGCTTTTATCCCACTAAGAACTTGGGGGCCTGCGGAGATGGGGGGCTCATCGTTGGCGGGCGGGAAACATTGATGGAAAAGATCCGGTCTCTGCGGGTGCAAGGATCTAGGCGGGATAATAAATATATTCACGATGTGGCCGGTTATAACAGCCGTTTAGATTCGATTCAAGCGGCGATCTTAAAGGTAAAACTTAAATACATTAATCAATGGAACCAAGCCCGGCGGGAAAAAGCAAATATCTACCATCGGCTCCTGAAAGATATCCGGGAAATACAAACTCCCTATGTCGCCCCCGGTAATACGCCTATTTATCATCTCTACTGTGTCCGCGCCAAGAAAAGAGATCATTTGATTGATTTCTTGAAAAAAAATGGAATTGAAACGGGAATTTATTATCCCCTGCCCCAGCATTTGCAAAAAGCGGTCCCCGGCTATCAACGGGGAGATTTCCCGGAAGCGGAAAGGGCTTCCCGCGAAACCTTAACTCTCCCCATGTTCCCGGAATTGACAGAAGAAGAGCAAAAATATATAGCGTGTTCCATTCGAGATTTCTATTAAAGCCGTTTTTCATGAAGGCATAAAGATCGATACTCATGAATCAATAGGAATAACAAAACAGCGACTCCGTAAAAACGAAGATTCCAGACGTCAGTCCATTGAATATAAGGGCAGACAGTTGACGGGAGAAAAATCAAGTTCAAAAGTCTTAAGGGGAGACGGAATCCAACCAATACATAAGAAAGAATGAGCAGGGCTTGCTTGAACCGGGCTTCTGGTTTTCCAGAGAAATAGTCCAGGAGAAAAAAGTAACCCGGTAGGATCAAGCCATAGTAGTAAGGATGCGTGTGCGGCAGAATTAGAAGCAGGAACGTCAGGAGAATGGATAGTTCTAAATAAATGAGTTCTCTCTTTTCCAAACGGGATGTTTTTAAGAAAGGAATGAGGACGAGCCACGCGACCAGAGCCGTTAAAACTATGAGTGCCAGAATAAGGGTAGCTTGAAAGGGCTGGACCTGTCGCGGCGAGAGAAAGGAAACCCATTGGAGTTGAGAAGCAGAGTAATCAACGCGGGCAAATAAACGAAGTACAAACCCTCCGATGGTTTGGTCTAGGGGAGGGTGTTCTAGGAGTATTTCTTTATTGTTAAAGAAGAATACGCTTGTCAAGCCGTTAAGGAAAGTAACTCCCTTTAGCCGCGCGACGACTGCCACGCTGGAGAGGAAAACCGTCAAAGCGACAGCCGCTATTTTATAATGCCGCCGGATCAATAAGTAAGGGACAAGAACGATGGGCAGGGTCTTTGCGCCTATTCCAATGCCGAGCGAGATTCCCGCGGCAATTCCAGCTCTCTTGTTCCGCCCAGCGTAAAAGAAAATGAAAAGAACAACCGCGAAGAATTGGATGTTCTCGATCAGGTTCTGGCGGATGGCTTGCACCGTCGGGAAATAGTTAACGATCAAAAAAATGGCCACGCTTCTCTTTAACCACGTTGCCTCCCAGAAGTGGAACATTTTGAATAATAGGAAGGAAGCCAACAGGGTCATGATCAGGTAGGCAATAAACAGCGTGTGAAAGACAATCGGTCTGTTCAACTGGAATCGGTCGATCGCGTCATCCATGAAGGTAAAAATGGGGCCATATACTGATATCCCTTTCCCGTGCCAGTAAGCCTCGTAGCAAGGGCCTCCCTTCAAAAGGTTAATGAAATCTCCAGAATGGCCTTCCCGGAGGGGATAATAGATCCACGCATAGGCAAAAACGATAAGGGATAAGAAGAGAAGAAGTAAAGTTAATAATTTTTTCTGATTCACGTTCAGCATCCTATTGCTATATTGTACAGACTGCGCACGCTTTGGACAAGGCGACAACGATTCGATCTTGATCGGTTTCACTCATCTGCGGGTAAAGCGGCAGAATGACAGCGCTGCTTTCGAGAGCGTCACTTTTGGCCAAACGGGAGCAGGTTTGAGGGGGACAATCACAAGTTTTGGGAGCGGCGCCGCAAGACCAGGGTTCTTGCTCATAAACGGGAAGACGGTGGGCGCATAAAATACCGTGCCGGCAGGCGATATTTTCGTCCAACAAGGCGCGCATCACTTTTTGTCGTGGACACCGTTCTGGAAGACGAACACAAAAACTTTGCCAGTTGCCGCGCGCCCAGGTGGGCTCTTCAGGCAGGCCAAGGCCTGGAATAGTGGATAGCAGTTTCTTGTACCGTGCCGCCAGAATACGCCTTCGCTGAACAATTTTCGGGAGGCGCTTGAGTTGTTCGCGCCCGACAGACGCCTGAATGTCCGTCAGGCGGTAGTTATAGCCGAGCATTAGATAGGATTCCAGGATAACCTGATTCGCCGTGTGACGTTTCCTGTCAGAAACGCTCATGCCGTGCTGTCGCCACAGCCTAAACTGCCTGTCCCATTCAGGATGAGAGGTTGTGATCATGCCGCCATCGCCGGTGGTAATGATTTTTCTTGGATGAAAAGAAAAACAGGCGATATCTCCATGCGGTTTGCCGATCTTTTCCCATCGTCCATTCCAATCAACCTCGCTGCCGATGGCGCAGGCGGCATCTTCGATAACCGTTAACGAGTGCCGGCGCGCGATTTTGACGATCGCGGTTAAATCGCAGGGCATCCCCATCTGGTGGACGCAGAGGATGGCGCGCGTGCGTGGCGTAATGGCCCGTTCGATTACCAACGGATCGATGTTGAAAGTTTCGGGTTGGATATCGACAAAAACGGGGACGGCGCCGCAGTATCGAATACTATTGGCGGTCGCGACAAAAGAATAACTCACAGTGATCACTTCATCATTGGGTTTAACGCCGCCGGCTAATAGCGCTAGATGAAGAGCTGTCGTACAACTAGAGACGGCGCAGGCGTATTTCGCTCCGACATAGCCGGCGAATTCATGCTCAAAGGCCTCGACTTCGGGCCCCTGTGTCACCCATCCGGACAAAATGGCTCGTGCCGCGGCCTGGACTTCCCGCTGGTCCATCCATGGGCGTGTTAAAGGGATGAAACTTTGCTTGCTTGGTGTTTTTTTGGAGGCGCTTTTAATTCCCAATTTCGCACCCGCTCCTCTTTAAGCAGCGTTTGAGGGGAATTCCCTACGCTCAAGTACCAGTCTCTAAGCCGAACCAACCCTTCCCCCAGAGATATTTTGGGTTTAAAACCAAAGAGCCGGCGAGCTTTCGTTGTGTCGGCGCACAGACGCGAGACATCGCCGGGGCGGGGAGCGTCATGCCGGATCATCGGTTTGGGTTGTCCTGCGGCCTTTGCGGCTTCGCCGGCTAATTGTTTAATCGAAATCTCGCGGCCGCTCCCCAAGTTGATGGTCTCTCCAATGGTCTCTTTCGCTAACCCCGCCATAAGGATGCCGCTAGCGATGTCACTGACGTCACTAAAATCCCGTGTCTGGCTGCCGTCTCCGAAAATGATCATCGGCAATCCGGCCATGCAGCGAAGGAGAAATTTCGGAATGACTTCACCGCTGTCTCCTTCGTGGTGGCATCGGGGGCCGTAGGCGTTGAATGGGCGGATGACGACAGTGGGATAGCCGTAGGTTTTAAAAAAAGAACGGGCGTAACATTCACCCGCAAGTTTAGAAGCGCCATAAACTGTCATTGGAGAAATCGGATGGTCTTCGGCCATGGGGACGTGACAAGCGGTTCCATAGATTTCGGAACTGGAGACATGCACGAATCGTTTAACGCCAACCTTCCTGGCGGCTAAGAGGAGTTGGAGTGTGGCGGTCGCGTTGACTGTATGATTCTCCTGAGGAGAGTGAATGGAATGCCTGACTCCCAGGCAAGCCAGATGGAAGATCACGTCGACGCCTTGCATCAGATCCGGGAGCCGTTTCTCATCCCGCATATCAGCGGTGATCAATTGGACACGATCACCCAGAACACCTTCTAGATTCTCTCGTTTTCCGGCGCTCAAATTATCAATGATGATAACCTGTTTAGCGCGTTCAGCCAATTGCCTGACTAATTCTGAGCCGATAAAACCCGCGCCGCCGGTCACCAGGACACGATTCACTTTTGTCACACCGACATTCCTTTTGTTGACGCCGTGCCGTGTTCAACGATCAGCCGAGCGGGATTACCCACGACGGTCGTATGAGCGGAGACATCTCTGATGACAACCGAACCCATCCCAATGACAGCTCCTTCGCCGACCGTGATCCCTTCCTTAATAACGCTTCCCGCGCCTAAATAGGCGCCCGGACCGACGCGAGCATAACCGGAGACAATCACGCCGGGCGCAATCGTAGCGAAGTCTCCGATCGCGGCGTCATGCCCGATACAGACGCCCTGTGTTATCAGCACATGGTTGCCTATCGTCGCGTCGCATTCGATGACGGCATTTTGCAGGATCGCGGTCCCAATTCCGACGCTGGCGCGCCTCGATACGTCCGTAGAGGGATGCGTGATAGTGGCGAATGAGAGTTTTGAGTCCAATCGGATCCTTTCCACGATTTGTTGACGGATCAGCGGCTGGCCTGGATTTCCGGCGCCGATGATGAACTGGCAAGAGGGATATTTTCTGGCCGAATCAAGAGTTCCCAAAACAGGAAAGCCGCTGATTTTTAATCCTTGTTTTGACGGATCATCGTCTAAATATCCCAATAAGCGCCATTGTTGTCGCCGACGGTTGATCGCTTCAATGGCGCCGGCGATGGAGCGGGAAGTTCCCCCTGCTCCTAGAATAATGAGCTCTTTTTTCTCTTGTTTTCTAGAAACTAGAGATGGAGTGGGTCTCACTGGTTTGCCTTCCGGCGGTTTTTTCGATCAGATAGCGCGGCCGACGCCGGGATTCATCCAAAGCGCGCCACAGGTATTCTCCCAATATCCCCAGCATCAACATTTGAATGCCGCTGAGGATTAAAAGAGCGGCGATCATCCATGCCCTGATCACCAACAAAAAGAGTCCGACGGCTCCAATAAAAAAGCCCGTATAAGAAATCCATCGAATGGGTAGATAGCTGAAGGAACTGACCGAGTCGATGACCAATTTCAGTTTTTTCTCGAAAGTCCAACCCGAATGCCCCCGCAGGCGGGGTTGTTTGCGATAAGTGATCATCGTCTGACGGAATCCCATCCAAGTGATTAACGCCATAAGACTGACATTATTTTCTTGAAATTGGGAAAAAGGGTCAAGGACAGATCGGTCGAGGAGGAAGAAATCAGCGCCGGCGGCAGGCATGTTCTTAAGGCCGACCCAGCGGCGCATTAGAAAATAGTACACGCGGGAAAACCCCGTTGTCGTGTTCTTTTGTCCTTCACGCCCGTCACGGACGGCCCACACTACTTGGGCCCCTTCCCGCCACTTGGCGAGTAATTCGAGGATGACCTCCGGGGGATCTTGCAAGTCGGCCGCCATGAGGATAGCGCACTCCCCCTTTGCTCGGTGAAACCCGCAGGTGGCGGCTGTGTGCGATCCGAAATTACGGGACAAGCGGAGAACATAAATGCGTTCGTCACGACGGGCGATCGCGGAAGCGGTATCAAAGGTCTCGTCTTCCGAATGATCATCAATAATAATCCATTCCCACTTTTCGGCGGCGGCGTCTAATGATTTTGAAAGGCGTTCGTACAGCAGAGGTAAATTGCCGGATTCATTATAGGTAGGGGTTACGACCGAAATCATACAGCCGTCTTTGTTGTGTCCAGTTCTATCAGTTTGCCCCGTTCCGCCATGGAACGCGTCGCCGCCTCTAGGATTTGGACGACCCGAAGACCGGATGCTCCGTTAGTGATCGGGGATTCTCCCTCTCGGATGCAGTGAAGAAAGTGGGCGATTTCGATTCGGAGCGCTTCGATCATTTCTAATTGAGGAGCCCACATGTCTCCGGTGCGGTAACCAATGAGCATTTGATAAATGTTTTCCGTTTCGGAATTGTTATTGACCGTGACTCCCTTGTCGTAGACTTTTACTTTCTCGCTCGGCTCCAGGTCGTCATAAACAATCATTTTACGACTGCCGCCGATCAAGGTGCGCCTTACTTTAACGGGAGCAAGCCAATTAACATGAATATGAGCGATGAGCCGGTCTTCAAAGAATAACGTCAGATAGGCGATGTTTTCCGGCTCACCGCTGATATGGCTCATCCCGGTAACGGAGACGGCGTACGGGCGTTGGGGTAAGATGTAATCCATAATCGAAAGGTCGTGGACAGCCAAATCCCAAATGACGTTGACGTCATGTTGGAATAATCCCAGGTTGACGCGAACGGAATCATAATAATAAATACTTCCTAATTCATTATTAACGATTAACTCATTGATTTTTCTAACAGCCGTAGTATAAACAAAAGTATGATCGACCATTAAGATTCGATCGCGGCGCTTAGCTTCTTCTAATAAACGTTCACCCTCTTCGACAGTGGCGGCGAGCGGTTTTTCCAGGAGAACATGTTTGTTTGATTTCAGCGCCTGCATGGCTAGATCAGAGTGAGTTGATACGGGGGTCGCGATCGCGATCGCGTCGATGGATGGATCGCGGAATAAGTCTTGAGAGTGGAGGGTCGTTTTAATGCCGGGGTAGCGATTTTGGGCCTGGGCGAGCCGCTCCAGACGCAAATCGCTGACCGCGACAACCCGTGAACCGGCCGTTTCGGAGAAATTCCGGACTAGATTAGGCCCCCAGTAGCCGTAGCCGATGACGCCGATATTAACCATTGTGCTTTATAAGGTATCTTATGTTATCATTCTAGTCAAGCAAGAGATGCCCATCCCCAGATCTTTCTAGCCAATGATAGAGAGAGTGAGATAGAATAAGTAAAAATGCAACCCCACGTAGATATAAGAGTTAAGGTCACCCGGGTTTTATTTAGCGCGCTCGATGAAATCAATGAACAGCTTCCGAAAGACCGGCGTCTGGGGAAGTCTTTAGAGACTGTTCTATTTGGGAAATCTGGGAAATTAGATTCCTTAGGACTGGTTCATCTGATCGTTGCTGTAGAGCAAAAGATTTCTGAGGAGTTTGAGGTAGCGATTACTTTAGCGGATGAGAAAGCGGTCTCTCAGAAGAATAGCCCGTTTAGGACGATAGGGACGTTAGCAAGTTATATCTCTCTGCTTTTGGAAAAAAGCCCTAATGAATAAATCCAGGATTTTTTTGATTACCGGGACAAGAAAAGGGATTGGCAGGTATTTAGCCGAATACTATGTCAGGAAAGGTGACCAGGTGATTGGGTGCAGCCGCCAGCCGACAGATTATCGGGCTGGAAACTACCGACACTTCTGCCTGGATGTTTCCGATGAGTTCAAAGTAAAGCGGATGTTTGCTGAAATTCAAAAAACTCATCAGCGAGTCGATGTCTTGATCAACAACGCGGGTATTGCTTCCATGAATCATTCACTCCTGACTCCTCTTAAGACCGTGCAGCAGATCTTGAATACCAACGTGGGCGGGACTTTTCTTTTTTGCCGCGAAGCGGCCAAGTTAATGCGGAAAAACGGGGGAAGGATTGTCAATTTCACAACCGTTGCGGTGTTGTTGAAGTTAGAAGGAGAAGCAATTTACGCTTCTTCAAAAGCGGCAGTGGCAGTTTTGACCCAAATTCTGGCGCGGGAGTTAGCTGGCTATGGTATTACTGTTAACGCCGTAGGCCCTACACCTGTTAAAACTGATTTAATTCGATCAATCCCAAAGAAAAAAATAAACCAGCTTATTCAACGGCAGGCCATTCACCGGTTTACCCAATTCAGGGATATTTCTAATGTCATTGATTTCTTCATCCAGGGGGAAAGTGATTTTGTCACTGGGCAGGTGATTTTTCTTGGAGGGGTGTGATGTTGATCGGTTTTTTGACAAGGTGTTTTGAGAAAAATAAAGAGAAGGATGCGATCGTTTGGCAAGATCGTGTTTGGAATTATCAGTGGCTCCTGACCCGGCTTCAACATTGGCAGGCAGTTCTAAAATCTGAGGCGATACGGCAAGGATCCGTGGTTATTTTGGAAGCGGACTTTTCTCCCGATTCGATCGCGCTCTTTTTGGCGCTCATTCAACAATGCTGTATCACTGTTCCTTTAACGAGAACTGCCGGCGTTCGGAAGGATGAGTTGATCAAGGCCGCTCAAGGGGAAGTTGTTTTTACCCTTGACAACAACGATCGGGTAACGATCAATCGGTTAAATAATTCCAGTCCTCATGAACTGTACCGGCAATTAAGAAAATCGGGGCATCCGGGGCTTGTTTTGTTTTCTTCCGGGAGTTCTGGAAAGAGCAAAGCGGTTCTTCATGACTGGACGGGGCTGCTAGAAAAGTTTAAACTGCCTCGGCACACGTTTAGGGTGATACCATTTTTACTTTATGACCACATTGGCGGAATCAATACTCTGGTTTACGCCCTTTCTAACGGGGGGTGTATTGTTACGGTCCGGGATCGCAGCCCGGATTCTGTTCTTGAAGCCGTTGAGAAATACCAAGTTGAGCTTCTCCCTGTCTCGCCTACTTTTCTAAATCTAATCTTGCTGAGTGAAGCGTATCAGAGGTATCGCCTTGATTCGTTAAAGATAGTCAGCTATGGAACAGAACCAATGCCGGAAAGCACCTTAAAACGTTTCCGCCAGCTTTTCCCAGGGATTCAATTGCTTCAAACCTACGGGCTGACCGAGGTGGGAATTCTTCGTTCAAAATCAGAGAGCTCTGATTCTTTATGGATGAAAGTAGGCGGCGACGGGTTTCGGACTCGCGTTGTCGATGGTATTCTGCAGATTAAAGCCCGATCCAGCATGCTGGGATATTTAAATGCTCCCAGTCCTTTCACCAGCGATGGCTGGTTCGATACGGGAGATTTAGTCGAGGTTAAAGGGGAATATTTAAGAATCTTAGGCCGTCAATCAGAGATCATCAACGTCGGAGGGGAAAAGGTTTATCCTGCCGAAGTGGAAAGCGTGATCCAAGAAATGGAGAATGTTTTTGAAGCGGTGGTTTATGGCGAAAAAAATCCAATCACGGGAAATATCGTTTGTGCGAAAATCCGCCTGAAGACGCTGGAATCTCTTAAAGAATTCTCGATGGGTTTAAAAAAACATTGCCGTGAGAGGATGCAGAACTATAAAGTCCCCGTGAAAGTAACATTGATCGAAGAAGAGCAGCGCAGCGAACGGTTTAAAAAGCTGAGGGCGGCATGAATAGCCTGGTTCAGATATCAAAAAAGGCGAAACTCGGCAAAGATATTTCTATCGGGCCGTTCACCATTATCTACGACAATGTGATCATCGGAAATAACACCGTCATCGAAAGCCATTGTATTCTGGGGTGCCCGCATCAAAGCGCCGAAGGGAAACCGTTGATGATTAGAACTGGTTCCTATATTAGGAGCCATAGTATTTTTTATGAAGGGTCCACTTTTGGCCCGGGGTTAACCACAGGGCATTCAGTCTTGGTGAGAGAAAATTGTGTGGCCGGGAAAAAATTGCAGATTGGAAGCTATACCGATATTGAAGGGAGTTGTCAGATGGGTGATTATGTGAAAATCCACTCGGATGTTCACATCTCGACGCATTCCAATATCGCCAGTTTTGTATGGTTGTATCCTAGGGTACAATTTACCAACGACCCCTTCCCGCCGTCAGATATTCGAGAAGGGATTACAGTGAAAGATATGGCCGTAGTCGCTACGGGAACTATTCTATTGCCAGGGGTAACCATTGGACTAGGGAGTTTCGTTGGCGCTGGCAGTGTGGTAAGATCGGATGTCCCAGACGGGCATTGCGTTTCTGGAAATCCCGCCACTTTTTTTACGACAGTAGACCGGTTCTTCGATTTTAAACATCGGCTCTCTTATCCGTGGCCGAAACATCATAAAGAAAGATATCCGGAAGAAAGTTATGCCCAGATGGACGCCATTGTTGAAAAGATCAATGTTTTAATAGAGAGGAATAAGAGAAGTCAACGGAAGGCAAAAACCAACGGCCGATAGGCAATATAAGGGGGCGTTATGACAGAAGTCTGCTTAACGGACAAAAAATGCAAGCCCTGTGAAGGGGGAGGAGTACCGCCGCTGAGTGAGAGTCAAGCGCGCGGTTTCATGAAACAACTGAAGGCCGGCTGGGAACTTTTGCAGGGGGCCAAAGAGATTCGGAAAGAATACCGGTTTAAGAATTTCAAGGAGACGATGGGGTTTGTGAATCTAGCGGCTGCGGTCGCTGAAGGGGAAGGGCACCATCCGGATATGGAAGTTTCCTTTAGGCAATGTGTTATTCGGCTTTCCACCCATGCGATCAAAGGGCTTTCAGAGAACGATTTTATCCTGGCGGCCAAGATTGACGCGTTGGTGTAGAGAGAAATGGAACCGGTCGTCGAACTTCAGGGACTCTGCAAGCGGTACAACGGCACGGACGCGCTCAAAAACTTGAGCTTCCAGTTGAAGGAAGGGGAGATCCTGGGGCTCTTGGGGCCCAACGGGGCCGGAAAAACCACGGCGATCCACATCATCCTGGGACTGCTCACTCCCACCAGCGGCGAAGTCAAGGTGTTTGGCCTCTCTCCGGTCGAGCATCGGTTTCAACTGCTCCCAAGGCTCAATTTTTCTTCCGCCTACGTTAATCTTCCTTATAACCTAACAGCCGTTCAGAATCTGGAGCTTTACGCGCGGCTCTATAACGTCAAAGAAGCCAAGAGCAAAATTAAAGAATTGCTGGAGGTTTTCCAGATCAGCCACCTTGGCCGGCGCCGGTCCGGCTTTCTCTCTTCCGGGGAGCAGACCCGGCTCAACCTTTGCAAGGCGTTCCTGAACGACCCGGAGTTACTCCTGTTGGATGAACCGACAGCGAGTCTGGATCCGGATATGGCCGATTTAGTCAGGGGGGTGATCATTAAAGTGCAGAAAGAGAGAAGAATGACCATTTTATATACCTCTCATAACATGGCCGAAGTAGAAATGGTTTGCGACCGGATTCTTTTCATCCACCATGGAGAAAAGAAAGCGGAAGGGACGACAAAAGAGGTTTTAGAACAGTTTAAGACCCAGAATCTTGAGCAGGTATTTATCCGAATCGCCCGCAGTGGGGATCTTCTAGGATGAGGGCTTCCTTCAACCGAATCTACGCCATGTTTCTCCGCTATCTCTATCTTCACCAGCGAAGCCTGCCGCGAAACTTGGAAATCATCTTCTGGCCGGTCATGGATCTCCTGGTGTGGGGGTTTGTCACGCTCTATCTCCAGAAGATCACTTCTTCCGCGGCGGGAGGAATCGTGGTCTTCTTGATAGGGGCGATGATTTTCTGGGACATCCTCTATCGGGCTCAGCAGACGATCTCAATTCCTTTTATGGAAGACCAGTGGGCGAGGAACACCCTGAACCTTTTGATTTCCCCGCTCCGTTTCTGGGAATGGATGACTGCCATGATTTGCTATGGCATTGTCAAGATTACGGTGATTATCGCGGTCCTGGCGGTTCTAGCGTGGCAGTTCTACCATTACTCGATCGGTTCGCTCGGGTTTAGTTTGCTGCCGCTGATAGCGAATCTCCTTTTGTTCGGCTGGGCGCTCGGAATTTTCACCACCGGGCTTCTTCTCTTCTGGGGGCACACGGCAGAGGCGTTAATTTGGGGAATCCCGTTTCTGATTCAGCCCTTTTCAGCCGTTTTTTACCCAATGTCAGTGCTCCCCGTCTGGCTGCAGCCGGTTTCAAGGATCTTGCCGAGCACCTACGTCTTTGAAGGAATGAGAGAGGTCATTCAAAACGGGACTTTGGACCCCGCGTTAGTCTGGAGCGCTTTTGGGTTGAACTTAGTTTACCTCTGTCTGGCCGGTTTTTCATTGCGCTGGATGCTGGTCAAGGCCCGTCAGGCGGGGCGGTTGAGCCGCTTGGGGAGTGACTAGAAAAAAATATTTCTTGCAAAAGAAAAATTCTTGCTATAATAAAAAAAAGGGGGCCGCGAAAAATGCGGGTCGAAAGAGGGTGAGAATGAAAAAAATCGAAACGATGCATCAAGCGATGCAGATTCCGCAGCAAAACCAGGAATATTTTTCGCGCGATGAAGATTTTAATTTCGCGGGAACCCATCTCTTGCTGGAATTGTGGCAGGCGCAAAACCTCAGTTCGATTGAAATCGTCGAGGAAGCGTTGATTCAGGCGACCAAGGCCTGCAACGCCACCTTGCGCGAAATCCGGCTCCACCATTTCTCTCCTTATCAGGGAATCTCCGGCGTGGCTATTATCCAAGAATCGCACATTAGCATTCACACGTGGCCAGAGTTGGCTTACGCCGCCGTCGATGTTTTTATGTGCGGAAAAGCTGAACCCGCGAAATCAATCGCGGTTTTTAAATCCTACTTCAAGCCAAAGAGAGTGCAGATCCTGGAATTGAAGCGGGGGCTTTTTGACAATGCCGAAATGGTTCTCTGAGACGCTGCACCCGGCGGTGCGGCAGACTCTCAAAATAAAAGAAACTTTGTATTCCGGAAAAACTCCCTTCCAGAAAGTTCAGATTTTGGACGCGGAGCAATTTGGAAAAACCCTGGTTTTGGATGGGGTCGTCCAGACAACGGAAAAGGACGAGTTCATCTATCATGAGATGATGACTCATGTGCCGCTCTTATCCCACCCCAATCCCAAACGGGTCCTGGTCATTGGCGGAGGCGACGGCGGCATCGTCAGAGAAGTCCTCAAGCATCCCGTTGAGGAAGTTTATCTGGTGGAGATTGACGAGCAGGTGATTACCCTGTCCCAGAAATACCTGGGCGGCATCTGCAAAGGGGCGTTTAAGGACCCCAGAACCCGCGTGCGCGTCGAGGATGGAGCAAAATTTATCACTGAGCAGACGATCCCTTTTGACATTGTGATTATTGATTCAACCGATCCGATCGGACCGGCAAAGGTTCTATTCGCAAAGAAATTCTATCAGGCGATTAAACGGGTCCTGAATCCGGAGGGGATTCTCGCGCGTCAAACAGGATCCACGATGTTCCAGCCCAATGTCTGGGTGGAGAATTATCGCCAGTTGAAAGGATTTTTTTCGCAGGTGCGCCCTTTTGTCATTACGGTCCCTACTTATATAGGGGGGCTTTTCAGCCTGGTCTTCGCTTCGGATAAAATCAATCCGTTCGCTTTGGACCTTGTGACGTTGAAAGCGCGCTATGGAGAATTACAGCTCAAGACTCGGTATTACAATCCCGAGATCCATCAGAGCTGTTTCCGGCTCCCGGAATACATGAAATCCATGCTGCCGGCGGAGGAGATGTTTAGAAACGCGGTAAACAGCACGCCATATTAAGGAGAGAGGAAAGAGAAATGGGAAAATCATTTGGAATTGAGTTAATTCTTGACCTGCACAATTGTGATCCAAAGATCATTCGTTCGCGCCAGAAATTAAGGGAGTACGCGATACGGCTTTGCCGCCTGCTGAAAATGAAGCGTTACGGTAAAACGCTCACTCCCCACTTTGGGCACGATAATCCCGTGACTTCAGGGTATTCGCTTTTGCAGTTCATCGAGACCAGTTCGATTACCGGGCATTTCTCGGAACTCACCCATACCGCCTATCTCAATATTTTTTCCTGCAAAGAATTTGACACTCAGAGAGCCAGGGAATTCACGAGAAAATTCTTTAAGGCGAAATCACTCCACAATCGCGTCATTATCAGAAAATAAACCGTAATGCTTTTCCGTAAACTCTGCTGGATCGGCGCGATGGGGTTCTTGAGTTACAACCTCTCGCGGTTTCCCATCATTCCGCTATACGCCCAAAGCTTGGGAGTGCGTCCTGAGCTGATCGGTTTTGTGGTGGCCGCCTCCACGATCACCGGTATTCCCGGCAAACTTCTCTTTGGAACTCTCTCCGACCACTGGGGGCGCCGGCGGCTTCTCGTCGCCTCCATGGTGATTTGTTCTCTGATTCCATTCCTTTATGTTTTCCTCTCTCCGGGATACGCCCTATTGCTGGCGATTCGTTTCTGTCACGGATTGGCCACCGCCATGCTGGGGCCGGTTTCCAGGGCGGTTGTCGCCGATCTGGCCAAAGAAAACGAGCGGGGGACAAAACTTGGAATCTATACCGGCGCCAACATGATCGGCACAACAATCGCCCCCATGCTGGGGGGATGGTTGTTGAGCCGGACGGGATTTAAGGGCCCGTTTATTGCCAGCGGCGTTTTTGGAATGATCGCGTTAGCACTGGCGCTTCGGTGGCCGAAAGACCATAAACAAAATCACCCCCACCCTATCCCTCCCCCATCTAGGGGGAGGGAATTTAAGGAAAACGGTTTTTTCGACGGCGTCCGTTACATTCTCAAACAGCCCGCCCTCCGGGCGACCGGCGTTGTCGAGGCGAGCAAATTTTTCGCGACCGGGGCGATCGAGGCGTTCCTCCCCATCTATGCCAGCGCCGTAGCACATCTCAATGAAACCCAGATTGGAATCCTCTTCGGGGTTCAAGTGCTAGGAACACTTTTAACCAAGCCAATGATGGGTTGGCTCTCTGACCGGATTGGGCGGCGCCCGCTGATTATCTGGGGTCTTTTAGCGGCGGCCAGCCTTGTCTGGCTCATCCCTCACACGCAGGTTTTTCATCTCCTCGTCGCTATCGCGGTCATTTACGGAGTCGCCGCGGCGGCGGTGACGGTTTCTACGGCCGCCTTCGTCACCGATTTGGCGAGCGGTGGTAACTCGGCGAGTAGGGGCGAGGCGGCGCCTCGCCCCTACTACGGCTCTGCTCATGGAGTCTTCGGCACCATGATGGATATAGGGCACGCCGGCGGCCCGATTTGCGCCGGGGTTTTTGTGGCTCATCTCGGATTTCAGTGGGCCTTTCTCATTTTTTCGTTGGTGCTGGCTTCCTCCGCCGTCGTTTTTTCTGTTGTGACTTCCGAAAAAAAACGTTAATATAAGTTTCACAATGGACGCCGCCCTCTGGGGAATTCTTTTAGCCATTTTTGCCAGCCTGGGAAATATTTTAGGAGCTTATCTTACCTTTGTTCGCGGGGGGCTCTCTCACCGGGTCCTTCTTTACTTGATCGCCGGCGCGGCCGGTTATCTTTTAGCTTGGATGCTGACCGATTTGTTTCCCCATTTGATATCGGAGCGGCCCAACGCCGGAATTCTTATCCTGGTGGGTTATATGGGGATTTATCTTTTGGAAAACTTGTTTGCCTCTCATGCCCATTTGCCGGATGTGGAGAGCTATCATACGCACGCTCTTGTGGGAACCATCAAGGATCAGGAGCCGCTCGTCTCTGGAACTGCCAGCTGGGCCGCGTTCGGCGGCCTGTTACTTCATACGTTCTTTGACGGCGCCGGCATTATGGCGGGGTATCAGGTCGGGTCACGGACTGGATTTTTGATCTTCTTGGGAGTCGTGATGCACAAAATCCCCGAGGGGGCGAGTCTCTCCTCGATTCTTCTGGCGGCTAAGCATGAGCGGGGAACGGTGATGCGCTGCGCGGGGGCCATTGCTCTGTCAACGATTCTGGGAGCGTTTTCCGCCTTGTGGCTCGGGCGGGTTGATTTAGGAATTGCCTATGATATTCTCGCGCTTTCAGCCGGCATGTTTCTTTTTGTCGGGGCCAGCAACCTGATTCCGGCGACGCAAAAAGGGGAATACCGGAGCACATTCTTTCTGGCGATCGCCGGGGCGCTGGTTTATTTTTGTTCCGCGTGGTTGCTCGGAGTTTTTGGCCTGCATGAAGTCCATTAAGGTAGGGGCGAGGCGGCGCCTCGCCCCTACCTTCTTCATTTTATTACTTCTAACCCCATTGGTTTCTGCCAAAGAGTCTGGCGTCTGGCGCGGTGAGATCCCTGTTCAGTTTCTTAAAGAGGTTGACGAAATCGTTGCTCACCCCACATTGATTCGACGCCCCAAACCGCAGTCCATCTACCTCTCGGCGGATTTTTATGGTTTTCTTCTTCAGGACTGGGATGTGGCTTATCGTCTTGCCAAGACGTTGGACGTGAAGGGATATGAGGTCCGGAAATTAGATCAGGGATGGAGAGTGATTTTAAGCCCGCGCACCTCAGTGGATGTCCTGCCGCTGGCTCACCGGAATGGGAGAAGTTTTTTTCTGGCTAAAGGGGAACATCATGGAAAAGTCATTCAACATCTCAACCTGCGCGCGTTTCTTTTGGTGGAATATCACCCCTTAGCGATAGAGAATGTTTCCGCCTCGCCTAGCGGCGAAGCCGCTGGGACGGAGAATGAGATGACGTCGTATATTCGAATCGAACAGTTTTTCCTGGCAGCCATCGCGAAAATAACGATTCCCTTTGTCGGAGAACGAATCGATCGCAAGCTGGCGTCTATTTTACAGGACATCGAGCAGGTCAGCCGGAGAATTCGTGAAAATCCTGCCGCGGTGAGAGAAGCAATAGAAAAGAGTTCTCAATTTACCCCTGCCGAGAGGCAAAAACTCAAGGCGTTCTTAGACCCAACCGCGTAACTGATAGTAAAGAATCCCAACATACTCGTGGCAGACCGCCTGAAAAAGCCTGATTCTGCCGACGAAAGAGCGGTCGTTTTCCAGAGCAAAAGGGACTGGAGCTGGGTGAATGCGGGCGCCCTGTTTTTTAAATGAGAGGAGGGAACGGCGCATGTGGGTCGCGCTGGTGACCAAAAGAGCGTTCTGGTAACCCAGTTTCTTCATCATTTGAGCGGTTTCACGCGCGTTTTCGGCGGTTCGAGTCGAGTTCTCTTCTAAAATAATGGCGTCTTCAGGAACGCCCAGGTCCAACAGGGTTTTTTTCATGACTTTTGCTTCTGAAAAATAGGGAGGTTTTTTCTGGGACACACCGGTGCTCAGGATAATTTTCGGAGCCAGTCCTTTCCGGTAGAGGATAGCGCTCGAAACGGTTCTTTCTAGACTGGCAGTTGAGAGTTCTCCTTCCGGCATGACCCCTCCGCCCAAGACGACAATGCAATCAGAAGGGGCAATGTCAGCGGGGGTCGAAAGTCCCCTGGCGAGAATATTGGAAATCGGACTCAATCCAACGGCGGCAACCGCGAGGGTAGCCCCAAGATAGAGAGAAAGGAACCAGCGGGAGAGTCGTTGTCGCATCATCAGGCTTATGATATCATAAATAAAAGAGCATGAGGAGAAGAGGCGTCTGGAAATGGGCGGTCATTTTTTTACTGGCTCTAAGCGGGGGAGCTGTCATGGCGCAAGTCAGGACTCCTGAGGTCGCGGGGCAATTCTACCCAGCGGATCCCAAAGAATTACGAGAAATGATCAATCAGTTTCTGACAGCGGCTCCCGAGAACACGCTGGAAGGGGAACCGATTGCCGTTCTCTCTCCTCACGCCGGGTACCTCTATTCGGGTTCCGTCGAAGGTTATTCTTACCGCGCCATTCAAGGGATTTCTTTTGACACTGTCGTTGTCCTGGGGACGGCTCATTATTTCCCAACCCAGACAGTTTCGGTCTTTGATGGGGAAGCTTATCAAACCCCCTTGGGAGAAGTCAAAACGGATCAAGAGTTCATTCAAGAGCTTCTTGCCGCCTCGCCGATGTTTCAATCCAACGCCAAAGCTCATCAGAGAGAACATTCCGTCGAGACGCAGATCCCTTTCTTACAGGAAGCCCTCTCGTCGTTTCAAATAGTCCCGATGGTGGTCGGCGGTTCTGATTTCGAAACTTACCAGAAAATAGGTGAAGTCCTGGCCGGCGTGATTCGGCAACAACAGGCCGGCGGAAAAAAAATTCTCATCGTCGCCTCCTCGGATCTGTCTCATTATCCCGGTGATGAAGACGCGCGGGTCGTAGACTCCTCGACCTTGCAGGCGCTGCTGGCGATGGATCCGAAATATTTCTTAAGGGTCAACGCTCATTGGATGAAACAGGGAATCCCGCGGCTCGCCTGCACCTATTGCGGGGAAGGGGCGGTGACGATCGTCATGATCGCCGCGAAAGCGCTTGGAGCTAACCGCGCGCAGCTGCTTCGTTACGCGACCTCTGCCGACGTCCCTTATGGAGATAGAAATCGAGTAGTGGGGTACGCTTCAGTTGCTTTCGTGAAAAGGGAGGGAAAAGAGGAGGAGCGGTTCGCGGTATCACAAGAAACACAAAATGTCCTGTTAGAGAGGGCGCGAAATGCCATCGCGGAGAAGGTAGGGGCTGCACGGATGGATGTTCCTGCGTCAAACGATCCGATTCTGCGCCAGCCCGCGGCTGTTTTTGTGACGTTGAAAGAGAATGGCCAACTCCGCGGCTGTATTGGAGGAACAGAAGCCCGGTTTCCTTTAGGAGAAGCGGTCCCCTATTTTGCCTCTGCCGCGGCCTTTGACGATCCGCGATTTCGCCCCTTGAGCAAGGAGGAATTGCCGCAGGTGCATATCGAGGTCTCCATTCTTTCTCCTCTGAAACGGATCCATTCCCCGATCGAAATCATCCCGGCTGTTCACGGAGTCGTGGTAAAGCGGGGGGGGAGTTCCGGCCTTTTTCTACCGCAGGTTTGGCTTGACACCGGCTGGACCAAAGAGGTCTTTTTGGACCAGCTTTGCTCGCAGAAGGCAGGTTTGCCGGCCCGCTCCTGGCAGGACCCTAAGACAGAATTATATACTTTTACCGTTTTTTCATTTGAAGAAAGGCAATAGATGGGGTAAACTTAAAATGAAGGGGACAGATTAAAAACCGTTCTCTTAAGGGGGGGAGAAGGATATGATCAACGACATAGAAGCGGGGAGGATCAAGGTTAAAGTGGTATGGGGGATGTTTTCTTTGCTATGCCTGCTTTTTCTGGGAGGGCAGGTTCATTCGGATACCAGTGGGAAAATGGCGGTAATCGTTGATCGGCAGGGACCCACCCCCGGAGGCGTCCAGGTCAGCCACGACGGCGCTTACTGGCAGGAACTCACCTTAGGAGATTCACTGGGGGAAGGAGACTGGATTAAAACCTCCAATGACGCCGCCTCTCAAGCGATCATTGCGTTTGATACCCAGCAGTTATCCACTGTCACTATTCAAACGAATACTACCGTTCGGATTAGCCAATTGAGAGATCAAACCGGAGACAACCCCGACTACGCCTTGAACATGACCAATGGGGATGTCTATTCGATGCTGGATGGACTGCAGCCGGGCGACGTCTTCCAGGTACAGACTCCAACGGCAATTATCACCGCGAGAGGAACGACCTTCATCGTTTCCTATAGTGTGGCGTTGGGAACTAATTTTGAAGTCTACGAAGGGACCGTAGAAGCGCAGCCGGTCAATCCGGCAACTGCGGCTGTCCTTGGGACCCGGACAAGGATCACTGAGTCAGAAGAAGCGGAGGAGGACGAAACGCTAATAATGACGAGACGTAGAGTGGATACGGACGGAGTGAGAGGAACCTCCTTGCGGGAAGAGCGTGGTGGAATAGCGGGGCATGAGACAGAACTAACCTTGGGTGTGCGAAGCAAATTCCGCCTATGGAAAAATCATGGCATCCGTCCTATGCAGGGGGAAGTCGAAGTTCTCAAGGATGCCATTAAGCACGCGGGGCCATTAGCTTCAGCGGATCAAGTTGAGCGTTACAAACAGAGGAAGCGATGGGTCGAGTCGGCGTTGAAACAGCTCAGGAAACTTAGAGATACAAATAATGACGCGTTAGAGCTTCCTCCGCGGACGTGGTAATAAATTGAGAAGATCGTATTGTTATTGGATGGTGGGAGCGGCGGTTGCCTTTTTTGTTTTATCCTTATCCCGTTTGAGTTGGGGTGTTTTATTAGAACAAGTAGTTACTTCCTCACTCGGAAATTCACTCACCATTTATCAGCCGGCCAGGGTCCTTTCAATTCCCACGCGTCCCGCCGGTCAAACAGCCGATGAATGGGCGACCTGGATTTATAGTGTCGCTAATCCCGTTAACCCCGACCAAGTTTCGCTTCAAACAGGGGCTATTTTATTGCAGGTCGGTTGTTCCACTATCATGGGGAACAGCGACGACCGATGGTTTAAGGTCGGGTTTAATTACAAGACAGGATCTTCGCAATGGGAATTTTATCCGGTCAATTGCCAGGTTTACGCTCCCAACGACGTCGGGATTTTTTATTACTTGCGCCCGGTCTGGCTGCCGCTTCTTCCCGGACAAAATCTTTCCGTCTACAAATGGGTCACGGAGACCGACCAGACTCGGCCGGTGGCGGTGTTTATGGGTTTTGGCAGTGGTCAGGGCGTATGAAATCTGAGCGATTTCTTTTATTATTTGGTTTTTTAGCGGGGATCGTTCTTTTTTTGACGGGGACTTTCGCCAGAGCGGAGAACCTCTCAACTTCTCTGGCAGGGATTGTCACCCCCAGTTACAGCGGCCGGACGATTTTTATCTATCGAACCCCAAGAGTTCTTGCCCAAGAATCCGTTGGTGGAGGTACTAGCACTAACGGCGGGTTTACCATAGATGCTTCCTCAGTCCCAACGACAGCGGTCGGAGTGCTTCTTCATATTGACGCGATGACCGATCGTTTTGTCCGTCTCACTCAGCAGCCGGATTGGGGGATGTTTGTCACATCCCCGGTTCCGTTAGGGGTTTCGTCAGGAACATTTCTGCTGATTGGGGATGTTTCTGACGGCTCCAACGGCTACATCGCGCCGGCGCTGAGGGTGTATCATGAAAATAATAATTTTTACCTTCCACTGGTCGCTGGGTTGGCCCACACAATTAACTGGCGAATAGTCACTGTCTCTCGTCTTGGGAGTCTCAAGATTGTTTGTCTGGGGTATGTGGAATGAAGGTGTTTTGGCGTCTTCTATTTTTCTTACCGGTTGTTTTATCCGCGAATAGCGCCTGGGGGCTTTCAACGGACCAACTGGTTGTTTCTAGGACGGTGCCCGCTTCACCCACTCCGGTCCGTGTCAAGAATAACCCCTCAACTCCGGTTCTCGATTGGGCCGCTAGTCCCTCCAGTCCTTTTGTTGCCACGAGTGGCGGCTGGCTGTCGCTCGATCTGACGTCGGTTTCGAGCGCGACGACGAACGCCGTTTTTTTATGGATCGAGGCCTCTTCAACAGAAACACCCACTGGAGTCGGGCAAGTTCCTCGCCAGGCGTACGGATGGATCGAAATCCGTCAAAGAGGGCAGGCCAACTGGTCTTGGACGAGGAATATCGGCCGAATTTATGATTCAGACGCGAATAATTCTATTTACATGGATGGCGCGCATCCCCCCTTTCTGCTGCTTTGCCCAACGAATGATGGACAAGAAATAGAATACCGCTATGATTTCCGGCCAACAATAGTAGGGGGTGCGGGGATTAGCCGGGTGAATTACAGCATCAGAATAAATCTTCTCGGTTATCTTGAAGGAAGCTTCAAGGATTAGTATAATCTCCCCATGCCATCATTACCGTCCAAGAAGCTGGAAGTTTTTCCCAATCCCAATCCGGAGCGGGATTATACGATCGAGATGAAGTGTCCGGAGTTTACCTGTCTTTGCCCTAGGACAGGCCAGCCCGATTTCGCGACGATTCATATTTCATACGTCCCTGACCGGTTATGCGTGGAATTAAAATCGCTGAAGCTTTATCTCTGGTCCTATCGCAATGAAGGGGCTTTTCACGAAGCGGTGACCAACAAAATCCTGGCTGATTTGGTGAAGGTCTGTCATCCTCGAAGCATGAGGGTGACCGGCGAATTCTTCGTGCGCGGTGGGATTTATACGACGGTGACGGCGAACTATCAAAAAAAGAGACAAGGGACAAGGGACAAGAAACAAGGAGGATAGATAAAGTGGAGAAAGTAGTGGTCAAAAAATGGCTCGCGAACTTTTTAATCGGGCTCACGGTTTTCTTGGCTGCTTGTCTCATTCTCCACGGAACCATCGCTCAAATTTTATTTACCAACGCGGTCCAGAAAGCAACAGGGGTATCCATCCGGGTGAGAGAATTGCACGCTAATTTGCTGAAGGGAGTGATCAAGATCAAGGGGCTTCAGTTATTGAATCCACGCGATTTCCCGGAGAAAATGCTCGCGGATATTCCGGAGCTTTACGTGAATATGGATTTGAAGGCGCTTCTTCAAGGGAAAATTCATCTGGAAGAAATTGTCCTGAATCTGGACCAGTTAATTATTCTTCGAAATTCCGAGGGGAAACTGAATCTTTCAAGCTTGAAGCCGGTGCAGGAACCTTCGACCCCATTGACCCCATTGACTGAAGAAGATAAAGAAGCTGAGAAACGGGGCGGGAACAAGAAGAACTTTCAATTAGATTATCTGCGGCTTTCGGTCGGAAGAGTTTATTACCGGGATTACCGCGCCGGGGATCTTCCCCCCAGCCGGGAGTATCCGATCGAGATTCAAAACGCCGAGTACCGCGATATTAGCGATCCGGACGATCTCATCCGGCAAATTTTGGCTCAGGCGCTGGCAATGACCGCCTTCGCGGAGTTGGGAGATCTGGAAGCGATCCAGCGTAGATTACTAAAGAATCTTGAACGCGCCGGTTCTTCAATGAAGGAAAAGAGTCAGGAAGTTCTCAAAGAAGCGGTTGAGACGCTCAATGCCCTCCAGTTGATCAAGAAAAAACCGACTGAAACAGAAGAACAAGAACAACAGCCCCAGCAAAATTAGGGACGGTTCTTATTTTCTTATCCTCTTTTAAATCAGATTGTTAAGAAAAATAAGAACAGTCCCTTTTTAATCTTGACAAATTAGTCAGGATTCTGTAATCTTGTAGTAGATGCTGAAGGAGACTCGAGGCACAGGAGAGGAGAGCTTTCATGGCGGACAAAAATAACAAACATCCGGGTCAGGTCACTGGGCTTTTTTACGTTGACACATCCTGCATCGATTGTGACCTTTGCCGACAGACGGCACCAGCCAATTTTACTCGTAACGAGGCTGGAGGGTTCTCTTATGTCTTCAAACAGGCGGAGAATCCCGAGGAAGAGGCTAAGTGCAAGCAGGCGATGGAGGAGTGCCCGGTTGAGGCAATTGGGAGTGATGGCGCGTAATGCTTTGCTCTTCTAAAGAATGCATTTCAAGATAATCCACAGACAAAGTAAGGCTGTGGGGCTGGCGTTGCCGTCATCATGTACTGGCCTCGAGGGTAACTTAAGGAATAAGTTGAGTTGATTATCTCTTATGTTGAAGGAACGATTCGATGAGCGAAAACGATGTGGAGGTGGTCTTACGTTATCACCAAGAGACCAAGCACCATATTGAGCGGTATGCACGATCTCTTGACTATCTAGATTGGGATACTCAGCCCAACCCGTTCAGGTTTTATGAAGGGATAACTCCGCTCAAGTTACCTTTCTCCAAAGAAGATCCAAAAGCATCCTACCTGGATTTGTACGAAAGGTCTGGTAATCAAACGCGCCCCCTATCTCTTGAGAACCTTTCCTTGTTCTTAGAGCTTTCTCTGGGATTGTCGGCCTGGAAATCACTTCCTGGTGCTAGATGGGCACTTCGCATGAACCCATCGAGCGGCAATCTGCACCCTACTGAAAGCTATGTCATTCTCCACAGCCAAAAAGAGTGTCCACCAGGAATTTTTCACTACAATCCTTTCCTTCACGCCCTGGAGCCTCGAGCCAGTTTCCCAGAAGAACTCTTGTATCGTTTCAGGACTCATTTTGGCTCTGAAAGCTTTCTTTTTGCTCTCACAAGCATTCACTGGCGCGAGGCATGGAAATACGGAGAGCGCGCCTTCCGCTACTCTAACCATGACTTGGGCCATGCCATTGCTTCGTCAAGTTTTGCGGGGAACCTTTTGGGCTGGAAGGTGAGCTATCTAAGTGAAGTGACGGACGATGAGCTGGGTCTAATTCTAGGTTTTGACAGAGTTCGCTGGCACGATCACGAAGAAGAATATGTGGAAATCCTCTGCTGCGTTCATCCGAAAGACCAGGCGGCAATTCCTCTAGGGATTCCGCAGGACTTGCTTTCAAAAATATCAGTCCTTTCCTTTCAGGGCACGCCTAACCGGCTAAGCTCAAATCATGTCCCCTGGGAGATTATCCCTGAGGTTGCAAAGTCTACGATAAATTCCGGAAGCATTAATCTAAGTTCAATGGATGCTTCGGATAAGCCATTGTTCGTGCCAAAGGAGATCAAAGATCTGACCGCAGCCCAAATGATTAGACAAAGAAGAAGTGCCGTTGCTTTTGATGGCCAAACAAGCATCGCCCAATCTCAGTTTGCCGCGATCCTAGATAAGACATTACCACGCAGGCATTGTGCGCCTTTTGACTTTGGACTGGGACCTGTCCGGGTCCATTTGCTTTTGTTTGTCCATCGTGTAACAGGAATTGCCCCGGGTCTTTATCTATTTGTGCGCGACGAGAAGGATTTGGAATTGCTTCAGTCCTCATGCCGTCCTGAATTTTTGTGGAAGAAGGCAGATCAAGGGCTGCCTTTATACTTCCTAAGTGAAGGAGGGCTCATGCGCGAAGCAACAGCCGCAAGTTGCCATCAGCACATCGCCGGGGAGAGCAGCTTTTCCCTGGGGATGATTGCGAAATTCAGAAGTACGGTTGAAGAGAATCCTTTTCTTTACCGGCATTTATTCTGGGAGAGCGGTATGATTGGCCAGGTACTTTATCTTGAGGCGGAGGCCCATGGTATCCGGGGGACAGGCATCGGATGTTTTTTTGATGATCTAGTCCACGAGATCATGGGGCTCGAGGATCATACTTTTCAGAGCCTCTATCATTTCACCATAGGCGGCCCTGTTGAAGATGCACGTCTTCAGACATGGGCTCCCTATTTTCATTTGAAGGAAAATATCGTCGATCGAGCGGCCGTGATTAATTTCGATTTACCCTAAAAGAAACGCCAGAGGCAATCGCTATGAATATTGGAGTTTTCAAAGAGACGTCTGGCAATGAGCGCCGTGTGGCTATCGTGCCTGATACAATCCAGCGACTGAGATCTAAGGAACAATAGGGACCGGTTCTATTTTTCTTTAACCTTATTTAAATCAGCTCATTAGAGAAACTTGAAAAATAGAATCGGTCCCTAGGTATTTAATCTTGACAAACTAGTCAGGATTCGGTATCTTTGGTAGTGGAGGTCTTATTAATGATCCTGAGCGCGCTACAAGAATATGGTATTCGATGTCTTCTCCAGCTGGCAAAACAGCCGATGGGGCGTTCTATGACGGTGCGGGAAGTCGCCCAGGCGGAAGGGCTTTCAAGCGATTACGTTGAAAAAATATTGAATCATCTCAGAAACGAGGGATTGACCACCAGTATCCGAGGGGCCAATGGCGGCTATCTGTTAGCCCATCCGGCCGCTGATATTACTTTAGCTGAAGCGCTTCGCGCTCTCGGTGGGCTTTTGTATGGCAAAGGATTCTGTGACCGTTTCCCCGGGCTCAAAGATGAGTGCAATCACTTAACCAATTGCGGCATCCGTCCGGTGTGGGCGTTTATCACTCGGGAGATTTACCGTGTTTTAAGTCACTCGACGTTAGCCGATTTCTTAAATGAAGAAGCGGTGGTTGTGCGTACGCTTCAGCAACAGAGATTGAATAACACGGAAAACGTGAAATGGGGAATGCAAAATGGGAACAACTGACGTTAATCATAAGAATGGATTATACATTGATAATCTCCATGTGAGTGTGGAGGCCAAGCCGATTATTAATGGAGTCACTCTGGAGATCGCGCCGGGCCAGGTTCATGCCATTATGGGACCGAACGGTTCCGGAAAGAGCACTCTGGCGTACTCCGTCATGGGGCATCCTAAATATCAAATCACTCAAGGGGGTGTTCGTTTTCAGGGGGAAGACATTAAGAGTTGGACTCCCGATGAAAGGGCCCGGAAAGGAATTTTCCTGGCGTTTCAATACCCCACGACAGTACCTGGAGTCAGTGTTGGGAATTTCTTGCGGGCTTCCTTAAGGGCGATCCGCGGCAGCGATGTTCCCATCCGAGAATTCCGCCAGCAGTTGAAGGAGAAAATGGCGCAGTTAAAGGTCGGCGATTCTTTTGTGGGGAGATATTTGAACGATGGGTTCTCCGGAGGAGAAAAAAAACGGATCGAAATTCTGCAGATGGCGTTGCTCGCTCCTAAAATCGCCATCTTGGATGAAACGGATTCCGGGTTGGATATTGACGCTTTGAAAGTTGTCTCGGAAGGAGTGAACCGGTTAACGGGGCCTCATCTTGGAATTTTACTGATCACGCATTACCATCGGATCCTTAAATATATCCGTCCTCATTTTGTGCATGTTTTGATGGGGGGAAGGATTGTCAAATCTGGGACAGAGGAGTTGGCACAGGAGTTAGAGGCAAAGGGTTACGTACCGTTTGGCGTAAAGGAGGGATCCACTAATGGCTGAGACACAGAAGAAAAAAATTGATCCAGGATTAAAAGGCCCCGAGGCCTATCAGTTCGGGTTTCACGACGACAACAAGGCGGTTTTCAAAATGCCGAAGGGATTGAATCGGGAAGTCGTCGAAAAAATCTCAGAAATGAAAGGGGAGCCGGATTGGATGCGTCAATTTCGGCTTCGAGCGCTGGAGATTTTCTTTAAAAAACCGATGCCGAAGTTTGGCGGGCGGCTGGAGGATATTGATTTTCAGAATATTTATTACTATGTCAAAGCGTCTGAAGGACAGGGGAAGACTTGGGAGGATGTCCCTGAGTATATCAAGAAAACATTCGACCGTCTCGGCATTCCTGAAGCCGAAAGAAAATTTTTAGCCGGCGTCGGCGCCCAGTACGATTCGGAAGTAGTCTATCATAATATCCGCGAGGATCTGGAGAAAAAAGGAGTCATCTTTAAGGATCCTGATTCCGCGTTGAGAGAGCATCCTGAGATTTTCAAGCAATACTTTGGCACGGTGATCCCTCCGATGGACAATAAATTCGCCGCCTTGAACAGCGCCGTCTGGAGCGGGGGATCGTTTATTTATATCCCTGAAGGGGTTCATGTGGATATTCCCTTGCAGGCCTATTTCCGGATCAACTCCAACAACATGGGACAATTTGAGCGGACGCTCATCATCGCCGAAAAAGGAAGCTCCGTGCATTATGTCGAAGGTTGTACGGCGCCTACCTATTCTAGCGACTCGCTTCACAGCGCTGTCGTGGAGATCATCGTCAAAGAGGGGGCCAAGGTTCAGTACACGACGATTCAGAATTGGTCGAGTAACGTCTATAATCTCGTGACCAAGCGGATGGCGGTCTATAAAAACGCGGTTGGATACTGGCTCGACGCCAACATCGGATCCAAGCTGACGATGAAGTATCCGAGTTGCTATCTGATGGAACCGGGAGCGCGCGGGGAGATTCTTTCGGTCGCCATTGCCGGCAAGGGACAGCACCAGGACGCGGGGGGGAAAATTATCCACGGAGCCCCCAACACCTCCAGCGTGATCAATTCCAAGTCCATCAGCAAGGACGGAGGACGGACCAGTTACCGCGGGTTGATTAAAGTTTATCCCGGCTGCGAAGGGGTCAAATCCACCGTTCGTTGTGACGCCCTGCTAATGGACGAGGATTCTCGTTCGGATACGTATCCTTCAATGGAGATTGACGAGGAGAATGTTCAGATCGGGCATGAAGCGACGGTGAGCAAGGTCAGCGACGATCAGATTTTCTATCTGATGAGCCGGGGGATTCCGGAACAGGATGCGACCAAGATGATTGTCAACGGGTTCCTTGAACCGTTGGTCAAACAATTGCCAATGGAATACGCGGTGGAATTGAACCGGCTGGTGGAAATGCAATTGGAAGGGTCGGTGGGATAAATCGTAGGGGCAGGCACGGGGGCCTGCCCCTACGATGGCAGGGATGTGAAACCATGAAAAACTTTTCACTCGAACAATTCGAATCATGGGTTAAAAACCGTCACGAACCAGAATGGTTCATCGCCCTTCGCCGCCAGGCGTTGGAGCGTTTTCACGCTCTGGATTACCCCGACCGTGGCACGGAGGCGTGGCGTCGTCTGCCGTGGGATAAAATCTTATTTGAAAATTATCCCCCAGCGGCAGACGTGAAAGAGTTTATTCCGCAAAATGCGGAGGAGTTAAAGCGGCAAGGGGTGATTCTGGTCTCTCTGCAAGAAGCGCTTCGATCGCATAGTGATTTGATGAAGCAGTATTGGTCCAAGGTGGTGCGTCCCGATGAAGGAAAATTCGAGGCCCTCGCGGCCGCTTTCACCACGCATGGCGCTTTCCTTTATATCCCATCAGTGGAATTGCGTGAACCGATTGTGCTTCGATGGGAGGGGAGAATCTCCGGAGAGACGATCTTCCCGCATCTAGTGATCGTTACAGAGCCCAATAGCCATGCCGCTGTCATCTTGGAGAGGCATTCTTCTGATGAAGAGAAGCGGGGGATGGTGTATGGAGTGATTGAAGCGCTGGCGGGGAAAGATTCACATCTGGATATTCTTTCGATCCAGCAGTATGGCAGAAACGTGGATTCTTTTGTGACCCAGAGGGTGAAACTGGAGCAGGGGGCGCAGGTCCAGACGATTCTAGTGGGGCTCGGAAGCCGTGTGGCCCATACCAAAACGGAAAGTATTTTAGCGGGGAGCGGCGCTTCCGCGGAACTTCTTGGGTTTTTCTTCGGCGAAGAAAAACAGCACTTTAGCGCGCATACCCTGCAGGATCATCAGGCGCCGCACACCCAGAGCGACTTGCTTTTTAAGTCGGCTCTGCGGGATCATGCCCAGTCGGTCTATTACGGGTTGATCCGGATTCAAAAAGGAGCTCAACAGACCAATGCCTATCAGGCGAACCGGAACCTTCTCCTGAGCAAGGGGACTAAAGCCGATTCGGTTCCGGTTTTGGAGATTGAAGCCGATGATGTACGCTGCACCCACGGGGCGACCGTCGGGCCGGTGGATGAAGAGCAGAAGTTTTACCTGATGTGTCGGGGGCTGGACGCGGCGGTGGCGGAAGAATTACTGCTGTATGGTTTCTTTGAACACGCCATTCAGCGGATTCGCAATGAAGAATTGAAAAACGCGGCGCGAGAGCGGTTGACTCAAAGAATTGAAAAAGGGGCGCCGGTGGCGATCGAAGAGATGGTTCTTGCGAAATGAGCTCTTTTAAAGTAGTAGCGAAAGTTTCTGATATCGCGCAGGGACGAGTAAAGGTCGTCGAGGTAGATGGAAAGCGAATCGCCTTGTGTAATGTCAATGGAACAATTTACGCGATTGATGATCTTTGCACTCACGACAACGGCCCGCTGGGGGAAGGGGAATTGTTCAATGACCAGATCGAATGCCCCCGTCACGGAGCGCGTTTCGACGTCAAAACCGGAAAGGTCACCTGTTTTCCGGCGGTGATTCCGGTGAAGACGTATGAGGTCAGAGTGGAAGAGGAAGAAGTGAAAGTGAGGATTTAATGTTTCGTCGTCAGTCCGTCCGTATTCCGTACGGACGGCGGGTGACGGAATACGGACGACGGCCCTATGATTAACACCCATAAACTCCGCCAGGATTTTCCGATTCTCTCGCGCCAGATTCATGGCCAGCCGCTCGTCTATCTGGACAACGCCGCGACAACGCAGAAACCGCGCCAGGTGATTGAGGCGTTGAAGCGTTATTATGAGACTACCAACGCGAACATCCACCGGGGTGTTCACACACTGAGTGAGGAAGCGACCGATCAATATGAAGCAGTCCGTGAAAAAGTGGCCCGTTTCATCAACGCCCCCGACCAAGATCCCGCGCAGATTCTTTTTACCCGCAACGCCACCGAGGCGATTAACTTAGTAGCGCGCGCTTGGGGAGGAGCGAATTTAAAACAAGGGGACGAAATTTTATTAACCGTGATGGAGCACCACTCGAATTTAATCCCGTGGTACCTTATCGCTAAAGAAAAAGGGGCCAAGACAGTTTTCGTGGATATAGACGACAATGGTTTCTTGAAGATGGATGAATTCAAGGAAAAGCTAAACGGACGGACCAAAATCGTCGCTGTGACGCAGGCCTCCAATGTGTTGGGAACGATTAATTCCATCGCGGAGATTGGAAAACTGGCGCGCGCCGCCGGGGCTATTTTTGTTGTCGACGGCGCGCAGAGCGTGCCGCATCTTCCGGTGGATGTCCAAGAAATCGGCGCCGATTTCTTGGCGTTCTCGGCTCATAAAATGCTCGGTCCCACCGGAGTGGGGGTCCTTTACGGCCGTAAAGAATTATTGGAAGCGATGCCTCCTTTCTTAGGGGGAGGCGAAATGATTAGTAAAGTAACGCTGGGGGAGGCCGAATGGAATGATGTTCCTTGGAGATACGAAGCAGGGACGCCAAATATCGCGGACGTGATTGCTTTTGGCGCCGCCATTGATTACCTGCAATCCATTGGGATGGAGGCGATTCAGAAACACGAACAGGAACTGGTCAATTATGCATTGCGGGCGCTTTCAACATTAGAGGAAATCATTATTTATGGTCTCGCTAAACCGGAGCAAAGAACCGGGGTTGTCTCTTTTAACTTAGGAGCGATTCATCCGCATGATGTCAGCCAGATTCTCGATTCCCGAGGCGTTGCCATTCGTGCGGGACATCACTGCGCTCAGCCGCTCATGCGGCGATTGGACGTCACGGCGACGGCGCGCGCTTCCTTTTATCTTTATAATACATCGCAGGAAATTGATTTGTTAGTTGAGGCGCTCAAGGAGGCAGGAAAGTTCTTTGGTCATGTTGCCCGAACCCGAACTCAATGATCTATACCGGGATATCATTCTGGATCATTACCGCCAGCCTCGGAATCGAGGTAAGCTTCCCGAGGCGGGCTTGTCGGGAGAAGGATACAACCCTCTCTGCGGCGATGAAGTGACTCTGCGGTTGATTGTTGAAAATGGGAAGGTGCGGCAGGTGATGTTTGAAGGGAGAGGGTGCTCCATTAGCCAGGCCTCCACTTCCATGATGACGGAGATCATCAAGGGGAAGACGATAGACGAGGTCCGGGAAATGATCGAGTTGTTCAAGGCAATGATGACGAAAGATCAACCGGCGGCGCCGGAACTGGGTGATTTAGAAGCGCTGGAGGGAGTGCGAAAGTTCCCGGTGCGGATTAAATGCGCGACATTAGCGTGGAATGTATTACAGGATCTTATTAACAGACAAAAGCGTGAGCGGGTTAATGGGTGACCGGGTCACCAACACACAGGCAAACCCGCAAACCCGCTAACCCGCTAACAGTTTTTGGAGGTTTTATGCCGACCGTTGAAGAAATTCGAGAACGGCTCAAACAAGTATTGGACCCGGAAGTCCACGTCAGCATCGTGGATCTGGGATTGATATATGATATCCAGATACAAGAAGAGAAAAAGGTTCATATTAAAATGACGCTCACCAGTCCAATGTGTCCCGCGGGGCCGGAGATTATGTCTCACGCGCATATGGCTGCGAAAACGACTCCCGGCGTCGAAGAAGTGAAAATTGATCTAGTCTGGTCTCCCCCCTGGGACCCGAGAAAAATGGCGACGGAGGATGGGAAAGCGCAGTTGGGAATTTGGGACGACGGCGGCGGCCCGGAAGAAACGCCCGGCCCGCAGGATGATATTGTGAAAGAGGAATAATTTAAGATGAATCCAGCACAAGCAAGATCCTATGTGGGAAAAATAACACGGGACCAAGACGCAGATGTAGGGGCACGGCCCTTCGACGATGCTCAGGGTAAACGCGCCGTGCCCCTACTAGACCGCATCGGTAATACCCCTTTGTTGCCTCTCACACAAGTGACGCGTGAAGTGTCTCACGTGCAAATCTGGGCGAAAGCCGAATGGATGAACCCCGGCGGATCGGTGAAAGACCGCCCCGCGTATCGAATGATCTTAGAAGGTGAACAAGGCAGGGGCGGGGTAACCCCGCCCCTACGTCCCGGCAAAACGATTCTCGACGCCACCTCCGGCAACACTGGCATTGCGTACGCCATGATCGGCGCCATTAAAGGGTATCCGGTAAAACTGGCGATTCCCGCCAATGTCAGCGTCGAACGCAAGCGGGCGCTTCAAGCCTATGGAGCGCAATTAGTCTTGACCGATCCCCGCCAAAGTTCCGACGGGGCGATTGTAGAGGCGAAAAAAATTTACGAGCAGAATCCAGAACTCTATTTCTTCCCCGACCAGTATAATAATAACGCCAACTGGCAGGCGCACTACGATACAACCGGTCCAGAGATTTGGACGCAGACGCAGGGGCAAGTGACACACTTGGTCGCGGGGCTTGGCACCAGCGGCACCCTCATGGGGACTGGACGGCGATTAAAGGAATACAATCCAAGAATTCAAATCATCGCCGTGGAACCGGACGCCCCTTTCCACGGGCTTGAAGGGCTCAAGAACATGGCCAGCGCGATAGTCCCTGGGATTTATGATCCGGAGTTTCCTGATACGCATGAATATGTCAATACGGAAGAATCCTACGCGATGGTTCTCCGTTTGGCGCGTGAAGAAGGGATTCTTGCGGGTCCTTCTTCCGGTGCGGCCTTGGTCGCCGCCATGAAACTAGCCAGAGATTTGGCGCATGGTTTTATCGTCGTCATTTTTCCGGACGGCGGGGGGCGGTATTTGAGTGAACGGTTCTGGGAGATTTAATATGGCGATCCAAATTTTGCTTCCGACACCCTTACAACCTTATGCCGGTAAAAAAGACACGATTGCCGTTGACCAAGTAACGACCGTCGGCGAGGCGTTGGATAAATTAATTGGTCAGTATCCGGACTTAAAGAAATATTTATTCGATGACAAAGGAAACCTGCGCAGTTTTGTGAATGTTTTTATTAAAGAAGATGATATCCGTCATTTGCAGGGATTGAAAACCAGGGTAAAATCTGGAGATGAATTGACGATTGTGCCGTCGGTCGCTGGAGGGTAGATTGGTTAGTCAGTTAGCGGGTTCACGGGTTAACGTGTCTTTACTCGTTAACAGGTTAACTCGCTAACCCGCTTACAGTTCTAAATGAGGGTGTTATTATGCCACTATCACAGGATGAAATGAAACGTTACAGCCGGCATTTGATTATGCCGGAGGTCGGGCTTAAAGGGCAGGAGAAACTAAAAAGCGCCAGTATTCTCATCATCGGCACAGGTGGTCTTGGTTCGCCGTCAAGTCTTTATCTGGCGGCTGCCGGTGTCGGACGGATTGGGTTAGTTGATTTTGATAAGGTGGACTATTCCAACCTCCAGCGGCAGATCCTTTTTACTGCCAACGATGTAGGCCGTCCTAAAATCGAAGTAGCCAAGGAGCGATTGCTGGCGACAAATCCCGAGATTAAAATCGAAACCTATGAAACCCGGCTTACTTCCGAGAACGCTCTCGATATTTTTAAGAAGTACGATATCATTATTGATGGCACCGACAATTTCCCAACCCGCTATTTGACTAACGACGCGTCTGTTCTCCTCGGGAAGCCCAATGTCTACGGAAGCATCTTTCGTTTTGAAGGGCAAGCGAGCGTCTTCGACGCCAAACGAGGGCCGTGCTATCGCTGTCTTTATCCAGAACCGCCGCCGCCGGGAATGGTCCCCAGCTGTGCCGAGGGAGGGGTCTTAGGAATTCTTCCGGGGCTCGTCGGTGTGATCCAAGCGACCGAGGCGATTAAACTCATTTTAGGAGAACCGGATGTTTTGGTCGGGCGGCTTCTCTTGATCAATGCTCTCAAGATGAAATTCCGAGAAGTCAAACTGCGCAAGAATGAAGAGTGCCCGCTCTGTGGTAAGAACCCAACGATCCGTCAGTTGATTGACTACAACCAATTTTGTGGAGTGAGTCCGCAGAACCAACAGCAGGCCCAGGAGCATGGCTCATTGGAAATCTCAGTTAAGGAACTCGAGAAAATCGTCAAATCAGGCAAGAAGGTCCGCATCATTGACGTCCGCGAACCGCACGAATGGGAAATTTGCCACCTCAATCAGGCGGAACTGATGCCGCTGAGTGAATTCGAGCGCCATATCCCGAAGCTCAAAAAAGACGAAGATCTCATCATCCACTGCAAGTCAGGCGGGCGGAGCATGAGAGCCCTCATTCTTTTGCGGGATCAATTCGGCTTCACCAAAGTCAAATCCGTCGCCGGCGGCATCACCGCCTGGGCCGAAGAGATTGACACAAGCATGCCGACGTATTAAAAAGCCGTGACTCGTGGCACGTAACTCGTAAAAAGTGCCTGGCACTTTTTACCTACAACGGGCAGGGGCGGTAAATTGGTTAGATCGCGAGAAGTAGCTTTGGAGAAGGAACTTCGTCAGATTGTATTCGAAAGTGATGTGGATTTGGAATTCTCTCTTCGTCCAAGTCAATCAGGAGATCTCCAGTGAGTAAATTTAGCGTGATTGACCCATTATGGGAGACGCTAAATCGATCTTGCAAAACTATGGTATACCGCTCAACTCTGACGATAGAGGGGATCACCTCTCCTTGTTCACCGTAAACGACCCCCAAATCTAAACTGTATCCGACGCCTTCAATTCCATGTTCTGGGTAGATATCGTTCTTGAAGACTTCTAGTTGGTGAGTAGAAAAAAGCTCCCTGATCTGTTTCAGATCTTCTTGAGTTTGCCATGCGAGAGGATTTTCATCCAGCTTAGATCCTTTATCAAGAATGAATTGGGTTAATCGTTTAACAACTTCCTTTGCGTCCGGCCGTAAAAGAAAAACGCGGCCGACGCTGTGATCAAAAGGAAGCTCTCGGAGTTCCTGAAGAAAAAGACTAAGAAAGAGATCGTAGGCCTCTGAACCAGGTTCGATCTGGTATTGAGACTCCTGGTATTGAGACTCATAGAAAGGACGAAGTCGAGGGGATTCCAATACCTGCTTTGCTTGAGCCGGAAATTCTCTTGTGGTGGACAGGCGCACCTTGCCAAAGGCATCCACTTGGATAAAATAGGATCGTGCCTCCAGAGATGGGATTTCCTCCCGCGGGAATTGCTCGAACGTCTTTAGTGTTAATTGAGAGAGCGCGTTAAAGAGGGTCTCGAATCGTTTAAAGCCGGAGACAACAATCGCAACGTATCGGTTCCAGCTTTCCGGATTTTCAGAAGGATCAAGCATGGCAAGGAGTTGTGTATACCCTGTAACAGGATTCAGTCCGGTGAAGAGATGGTGCCTGAGTCGACTGATATATTGACGAGCAACGTCGTCATTAGGGAATCGCTCATCAAGCAAAGAAATGACGTGGTTCATTGTTTGAACGGCTTCCATCATTTCATTTTCTAGTCTAGCCATTTCATCTGCATCTGAGATGCCGCTATTGATTGTTAGGACTACACGTCGAATGGTTTGAAAGGCGGTTTGCGCCTCCGTAGAATCAACCGTCTTTTTGATGTCTCTAAGCAGAGGTTCAAGAGAACCATTGCGAGAGCCCTCTTCTATTCCCGATTCAGGAGATAGGAAACAGCTTTGACGGACGGAGGGAGTCGCCGGCAATAGGAAAAGCAGGCAGATTAAGAAATAATAGAATCCTTTTTGTCTCATTTTTGGCTCTTTCACTGGAGAAAAAAGTATACCATCTATGCGGCAATAATGTGGAAACTTTGAAAAATTATTCGAGACAGGTCATTAACCTATTTATTTTTAGATAGTTATGTGAAAAAAATTTATAAAAAGAGTCTCTGAAAACGTTCCAGGAACTCTCCAAAAGTCTGATGGAGTTGTTTAATGCGGTTTGGAATCGGTTCCTGTGTTTCCCAATCCAGATACAATTTCCGGTTGACCTCAATCTGCATCCCCGGTTTGTGCCCCGGCCATTTCGGATCGCTGTAATGTTGCGTGATGTAGCCGCCAAAGTAGGGATCGTTGAAGGCGATCTCCACCGGATGTGGCCGCCACAAATCTTCTAGAATCTCCGCTGCTTTCAGCAGCCATTCCCAAGGACAGCTCAAATAGCCGATCTCCGGGCGGATCTTTCCAGTAGTCGTTCCCAAGTTGCTCAACACGATGTCTGCCCGTTCTTCTCCAGGATCTGGCGCTTTGGCCGAACCGACTGGACGCATGGAGTGGCAGTCGAAGAAGAAACGAATTTTTTCCGAAGCAATCTGTTTCGTTAGTTCCTGATGATAGGGGAGCCAGTATTTCTCGATCCGCTCCTGCCGTTCTCCATGTGAAGGAATGTCTCCAGTAGAATAGATGGAACGATTGTCGAAATCAGTCGTGACGATGACCCCCTTATCCCCCTCGGTATCCCGGCTTCGATTCAGATCGACCACATAGCGGGAAAACGAGGCCTTCAGATTCGGAATTTCTTTGAACTCAAAGAGTTGATCGGTCAACAGATCAGTCTCTCGCTTCAATTGAAGTTCATTAAAAAGGACCCGCTGGCGGAGCGGCAGCGGAATTTCAGTAGAACAGTGCGGGATGGAAACTAAAATCGCGCCTGTGGATAAGGTCATAACATGTTATTTTGTATTGTGTTGAAGTAAAATTCTGTCCCCGGTCGATTTGTAACCTTGCTTTCCATCAGGTAAACTTACTATTAGGAAATAACAAGGGGGTGTTCCATGAAAGAAAAGGTACCAATCTCTTTAGTCTTGCTCAAATTGCCGAAAAGTCAAGAGGCGTCCGCTCTTCTTCTTCTGGAAACGGTTCTGCGGCGCGACCTCCGCTACCAGGATCAGTTCCTCCGCTATCAAGAGAACTCCCTGGTCGGTATCTTAGCAGAAACCGATGAACTGGGGGCTAAAAATCTTCAAAAAAGAGTCCTGGACGCTGTCCACGGTGACCAGCGTCTGAAGGAGTTGTTGGTTCTCTCCGGGACTGCGACCTACCCCATGGATGGGGAAGATATCCAGTCTCTTTTGAAGGTTGCTGAATCCCGCGCCATGGGGCAATCGCAAACCTCCTAATAGAGGCTCTATCCTAATCGGCTGTTTTATGGTATATCTATAGAACATTATATCCGATTATGTTCCTTATTCGAAACGCGACCCCAAAAGATTTATCATCCGTCTATCAACTGGCCAGTCATTTAAACTCCTATAACCTTCCCGCGGACAGAAAATTCCTCAAACGATTCCTCAAAACAGTGGACCGTTCTTTTAGGGGGAAACTTAAAAACCCGGAAGAGGGGAAGTATCTCTTCCTGGCGGAGGATTTAATGACCGCCAAAGTGATTGGGTGTTCTCTGATTATCGCCAAGCACGGGACTAAAAGAGAACCGCATCTCGCTTTCAAAGTAAAGAAGCGATTCTTCCAAATGGTTGTTGACACGGATGGACCGACGGAACTCGGCGGACTGGTGGTCATTCCCCAATATCGCGGAACCCCTCACCGCATCGGTAAACAGCTTTCCTGGGTGCGGTTTCTCTATATCGTTTACCATCCTGAACGGTTCCAAAAACGGTTTCTGGCGGAGTATCTTCCTCCTTTCCCAAAGCCGGGGGAGAGTCCCTTCTGGGAGTGCGTTGGGAGAAAGTTCACCGGAATGAGTTACCAGAAAGCGGATCGTTTGAGCGCGACGCATAAGGAATTTGTTCTCCGTAGTTTCCCAAAGAAGGTGGAGCTAAAACTGCTGTCGGCTCAGGCAAAAAGATTGCTGGGTAAAATCGGGACGCAGACGATTCCGGCGGTTTCGATGTTAAAAAAAATCGGATTCCGTTATTTGGACCAAGTAGATCTCTTTGACGGCGGCCCTCACTTTGGAGCCCGCTGGGATCAGATTTCATTCTTCCAAAGGGTGAAGAGAGTCGAAGGGGGAATTTTGGAGCGGCGCGGCAAGAAAGAGCTTCTCATCCTCTTTGAAGATAAAAATGAGGTTCACGCTTTTACCCATATCGGCACGGTCGCCCAGATTCATCCCAAATCCGCCCGGAAAATTGTATGGGTTCCGTTTAATGAATAAATTCCCTACTGTCTTAATGGGAGACCCAGAATTCTTCACCATTAAAAGTGGATCCAATCCCCATACCCGCACCCGATGGGGATTTCGCAAGAAGGTTGATTCGCAAAAAGCGACTCAGCAATGGCACTCCCTTGCTAGGAAACTAACGGAGCTCGGAGTTCAAGTTTTAGTCATGCCGCCCATTGAAGAATGGCCGGGGACAGTTTACCCCGCCAACGCCGGGTTTCTCTGGGGTAGAACGCTTTATCTTTCTAATTTAATTCCAGGGCGCGGAGGAGAACGGGAGTACTATCAGAATTTCATTCGGCAAATCGGATTTGCTACAGCGGCGGTCCCTCATCGTTTTGAAGGGGAAGCCGATTTTTTCCCAGTGGGTGATTACTATTTATTTACTTATGGAGTTATCAGGGATCAAAGACTTGTTTTTCACTCGGGAATCCCGCCGTGGAAAAGAGTTTATGGATTTCGCAGTGATCAAAGAAATCGGGAGCTTTTACAGTCGTTGGCGACTCCTATAAAAGTGATTTCTGTTGAGCTGACTGACGAAGCTTATTATCATGGAGACACGGTATTGTGCGGTTTCGGGCCGCGGCGGAAATTCCTCTTGGCGTATCTTTCAAAAATCCCAAAACAAACGGCTCGGCAGCTTCAAACAGTATTTAAGGAAGATTTAATCCCGCTCAAAGATGCCGACGGAGAAAAATTTGCCGCAAACTCATTCTACGCTGAGACAGAGAAGGGAAGATTTTTAGTGGTTCCCCCGGGACTCACGCGGGAACTCCTTCTAGAAATCGAAACACGGGGAGTGGCGCCGATTTCCGCGGATGTCTCGGAGTTCATGGACAAAGGGGGCGGGTCGGTGAAGTGCATGGTGTGTGACTTGGGAATAATGGATCTTGACGAGCCGAGCCAATCGGAAGAAGTGAGAAGGTTTCGGAGGGAGAGACTTTATCAGTGAAGCCTTTTACATTTCCAAAAGATTTCTTATGGGGCGCGGCGACCTCCTCTCATCAAGTCGAGGGAAATAACACCAACAACGACTGGTGGGAGTGGGAACAGCAAGGGAAGGTCAAAGAGAAATCGCTCCAGGCCTGCAATCAGTGGGAACTCTATGAGAAAGATTTTGATTTAGCCAAAGCGCTCTCCCATAACGCCCACCGATTCTCGATTGAATGGAGCCGTATCGAACCTCGGCAGGGAGAGTTCAACCAGGAAGCGACCAGCCATTATCGTCAGGTTCTCTTAGCGTTGCGGGCCCGCGGGATTGAACCGATCGTCACTCTGCATCATTTTACCAATCCCCTTTGGTTCGCGCGGAGAGGGGGATGGGAGCGTCCAGAATCGGTTGATGAATTTACGCGTTACGCGCGTTATCTGGTTGGGGAATTAGGAACGCTGGTTCGGTATTGGATCACGATTAACGAGCCGATGGTTTTTATGTACAAAGGTTATATCGAAGGTGAGTGGCCCCCCGGAGAAAAATCCATTCCGAAAGCAATTAAGGTCATTCGGCATTTAGTTTATGCTCATGTTCATGCCTATCAAATGATTCATGAGGAGGCGAATCGGCAGAAAGTGGAAGCTCAGGTGAGTCTAGCGCATCATCTCTTATCATTTGCGCCTTGTCATACAAAAGATTTGCGCGATCATTTTGCCTCTTGGATGCGCGATCGGTTGTTTAATTTCGCGTTATTGGACGCCCTTAGCAAAGGACGGCTCTTTTTCCCAGGAGTTTTCGCCGAGAAACTTCCGATAAAAAAAACTTTGGATTACATCGGGCTCAACTATTACACGCGGGATTTTGTCGAATATATCGGGATGGGAATACCTCAATTTTTTGGCCATCTATGCACGCTGGCGCACCATCGGCGCGAATATTCCCGCAACCAAATGAAATGGGAAATTTATCCGCAAGGACTGTATCAATTTTTAAAACGACTCAAACGATATCAGTTGCCGATTTTGATTACAGAAAACGGCATTTGTACCCGAGAGGACACACAAAGGGAAGCTTTTATTCTCGATCATATCAAAAGCGTCGCCAAAGCTCTGCAGAAGGATGTTCCTGTCATAGGATACCTTTACTGGTCGCTGTTGGATAATTTTGAATGGGCTGAAGGGTATGGTCCCCGTTTTGGACTCATTGAGGTGGATTACGCAACCCAGCAGAGAAAAGTCCGTCCCAGCGTGCTCCGGATGGCGGAGTTGATAAAAAAGGGAACTCTGGAGTAGAATAAATACAAATAATTCCCTCCCCCTTTATGGGGGAGGGGGGAATGTCATTTATGGAGGAGTGGCTTCATGGTCAATATCACCGAAGGTAAATATAAAGGTTTGATGGCCGTATCCGATAAAAACGGTATCATCCGTGCCGCCGCGATGGATCAAAGAGGAAGTCTGCAAAAATCAATCGCTAAAGACAAAGGGGTGGACGTGAAGGAGATCACCGAAGCCATGATGTCGGAGTTTAAGGTGGCGGTCAGCAAAGCGTTAACGCCGCACGCCAGCGCGATTCTTCTGGATCCTGAGTTTGGGTTGGAAGCGGTTAAAGCCCGCGCCAAAAACGCGGGGGTGCTTCTAGCTTATGAGCAAACCGGATACGATCAGAACACTCCGGGGCGCGTTCCGACCTTAATCCCTGACTGGACGGTCAAAAAAACGATCGCAGCCGACGGGGACTGCGTGAAAATTTTGCTCTACTACACTCCCTTTGAAGAAAAATGGATCAACGAAATCAAACACGCTTTTATTTCTCGCATCGGCGCCGAATGCGCGTATTACGATATTCCCTATTTCCTGGAATTTATCGGCTATGAGCCTCAGCCGAAGGCTGATCCGCCTCTGGCGGAAAAGGGAAGCGATGAAAAAGGAATTGAATTCGCCAAACTTAAACCCGGGATCGTCAGCCAGAGCATGGCCGAATTCTCAAAACCGGAGTATCATGTGGACGTTTTGAAAGCCGAAGTTCCGGTGAATATGACTTTTGTCGAAGGGACCCAAGCATTCAAAGGGCAGAAGGCCTACACAAGACAAGAAGCAATTAAGTTATTCCAGAAACAAGATCAATCCGCGAAACTACCGTATATTTTTCTTTCCGCCGGAGTCAGCGATGATGTCTTCCGCGAGACGATTGAACTGGCGAACGAATCCGGTGTCCGGTATTCCGGTGTCCTTTGCGGCCGAGCCACCTGGAAAGATGGAATTCCCATCTACGCCAAACAAGGACTCAAAGCCTTCGAGGCATGGCTCGCCGACCGCGGCGTCAAGAATATCAATGCCTTAAACCAAGTCCTCGACAAAGGGGCCAAGCCGTGGTGGGACAAATACGGCGGCAAGAACCAAATCCAGATCGTGGATAAAGCCGGCAAGCCGTTGGATAACAAACAAAAAGTAGCCGTGTAATTTTCTGAGTACCCATGTAGGGGCAGACCTCTGTGTCTGCCCCCCTTTTTTCCTTATATCCCTGAGTAAAACTAGTATTTTCTAGTACTTTCTAGTATACTTATACTATAGGGAGGGAATTATCATGACCGTACAACTTGCTACCCGGGTGGACGCCAAGACTAAAAAACTACTGGGGCAGATTCACAAGAAAACTCATGTTCCTATTCGGCAATTGACTGAAACAGCGATTCTCTTACTGGATGAGTACTATAAGCAATTGCAGAAATCCTATAAAGAGAATGCCGTTGATCATGATTTTCAGCGCTTGCTGGAATACAGTATGAAAAAACATGACAAGACTTATGCAAAACTGGCTGAGTGATGAACTATCTCAGCGCTGATCAGGCGCTTTTTATTCATCAGCAAATGATCGAGAGGTATGGCGGGGCCCACGGCGTCAGGGACCATGGCCTGTTGGAATTGGCCGTAGCAAAACCGAGGATGAGCGCTTTCGGCGAAGACGCTTATCCGACATTATTTTTGAAAGCGGCAGCTTTGCTGTATTCCATTGCTAACAATCATCCGTTTCTCGATGGGAACAAAAGGACCGCCTTCGGCGCCATGCACTTGATGTTACTCAAGAACGGCTATGATCTTACTTCCTCTGCGGATGAAGAAGTGCGGATGTGTTTAGAAGTCGCCACAGGGAAAAGGGAAATTCTAGAAATTGCCGGTTGGCTTGAAAAACATAGTAAGCAAATTCAATCATCTAGAGAAAGATAGAAATATCTGTTGTGATTTCAACATGGCACAACTAAAATCAGTTATCCGATGTCCGGAATGTGGCGTTTGTGTTTTGTTCCTACGGCACTGTGAAATGCCCCTCCAAACAAGAAAAAGACACTTAAGCAAGAACTTTCTTTGACGCGATTTTCTCTCCGTTCATCTCATACACAATCGGCACGCCGGTGGGGATTTCGAGCTTGAGGACTTCTTCTTTGGTCAATTTCTCAAGTGACATGGTGATCGAGCGGAGACTATTTCCGTGGGCGGCGATGAGAATGTTCTTTCCGGCTTTGAGGTCGGGCAGAATTTTTTTCTCAAAATAGGGGAGCGTTCGCGCGGCGGTATCTTTGAGACTTTCTCCATTGGGAGGGGCAACGTCGTAACTTCGCCGCCAGATGCGGACCTGTTCCTCTCCGAATTTTTTGGCGGTTTCCGCTTTGTTGAGTCCCTGCAGATCTCCATAATGTCGTTCATTCAGCGCCTGGTCTTTTTCAATAGGAATGCCGGTTTTGCCCGCTTCTTCCAGCGCTAAGCGAAGAGTCTCCTGCGCCCGCTTCAGGACCGAGGTGTAGGCCTTGTCAATTTTGTACGCTTTCAGCTTTTGACCGGCCGAGCGGGCTTCTTCTTCCCCCTTGGCGCTTAAGGGGACATCAATCCAGCCGGTGAAGCGGTTCTCGAGGTTCCATTGGGATTGTCCGTGGCGGAGGAGGATCAATAGCGACATAGAATGCTATTATACTCAAAAAGAGACCGACATCAAGTGTATGACAAGAGTGACAAATACTGACATCCCTTGATATACTAACCCCACCCATGAAAAGCCCATCAGGTGGTTTCCTTTTGTGTCTGATCTTGTTATTGTCTGCGGAGAAAGTTCTTAACTCTGCGTCGGGGCAGAATTTCTTAGCTCCACAGAGTGAAGTGGCAAGAGGGGGTCAGGAAATTCTGGATGCCATACGAGAAGATCTGTCTCAGTTAGGAAAAGATTGGGACAGTCGCTGGGCTGCGGTTGATAGGATTGAGGAGCATGTGAAATTAACTACTGCCGAAGGAGTCGCTTTAGAGATTATTCGCGAGGTAGCCCCTTGGTTAAAGCATGAAAAAACGGATGTCCGCGGGGCTGCGGTTCTGATACTGGAGACGGTTGCGAAGACAGTGCCAACCGATCTCGTGAGACAAGAAATCGTCGGGTTATTGGAGCCTCATTTGCAGGATGAAAGCCAGACCGTTAGAAGAGCTGTGGCATGGGCGATGGCGGCGATTGAACGATCCTTAGTGAGTCAGAGAATAGCGATTTCTCAGAATACTCCTGAGAGGATGGAGGGGGGGGGACAGCCCCGTTTTGCGGCAGTTAGAACTACCCAAATGCAAGGAGAGACTCTTGCGGGGGTAGATTTTCTTTTGAGAAGGTTAGCGCGATTATTACCTGAAGAAGAACATCCTACATCAGCAAGCGCCTGGCTAGAAGAGTTTGTGTTCTTAGAAGAAATGTTGTAACTTTAAATCAGAGAGCGCTGACGACTCCGCGCGACCCTGCGTTTATCTCGTCCTCTTCCGGAAAGATATCGTAGACATAATCATATATCTGAAGAGCATTCCGTGGCCACTCTCCTGAATTCACCCTCTCGACCACCTCTTCGCGGGAGTCGCTGGAGACAATGTTCATCACTTGATCCGCTAGATCTTCATAGTTTTCGGTTTTCTCGGCGGCGTTAACGATCGACAGCAGAACACGGGATCCATATTGAATCCATCGCGGGTTCTTTAATTGGCGTTCGAGAAGTTCTACTACAATTGGCGCCCATCTACGCTCAAACTGAAATTTCTTTGTGCCTTCCTCCTCATCTCTAGCGATGAGGTCGTTTATTTTTTCCTCTGAATTATCCGCGTGCTCATCTAAAAATTTCTTCATGGTATCCCAGGTTAGCTTCTGAGTAGTTCCATCAGCCGCCTCATAGTTCACCTCATGGTGAACTGCTGTCCAAAGCCAGTGCCAGAAGATTTCATAGGTGGCAAAATCGTTCATCAAACGGTTCCCGGTGAGATAATCATCAACGGCAGCCGCATTGTTCCCTTGAATCTGCTGGAACATGTATTCGGCCGCCATGTAGATGGCGTATCGCAATCCTTTCTCCGTAACCTTTCCTTGGGGAACTTTAAAGAGTCTCTCCCACGCTTGGGAGGAATAAAGATGATCGAGATAGCTTTGGGTGACTTGGTAGGGTGTTATTTTACTGTTCTCGTTGAGGAGACCGAGCGCTTGAAGCCGGGTCCGTTCTGCCTGGTTAAGTTCTCTGAAGAGTTCACGAATTTGTTCTCTTTCTTTATCCGGAAGTCCTTCATCCATCTGTCCTAGGATGGCGTCAATTTCTGCGTCACTCAGTTTACCATCTACCAGTTTTTGGAGATTCTCCCGATCTGTGACAAGTGGAATAGCCCCTGCGATGACATAATCCGGTTCGGTCGTCGCGACCCAACTCTGGCGGTACATGTCAAACTCTTGATCAACCCCCTCAAATTTCAGAAGACCGGTCAACCGTTCTCTTAATTTATCAAACCAAACCGAGCGCAGGGCATTTCTGTTCACTGTATCAACATCAAACTTGAACCCAGTCGGAGGGGTTCTGATTTTCATGACAGCAGACATTCCCCCGATTGAGAATCCATCGGCCATGGCCGCTAAAGTAGCATTGCGCCTTGTGTATTCGGTCATGAAATCAGCAGTCATCGTAATCGTGTGCGGGTCGGGGAATACCCCTTCAGGAGCATCCTTGAACATCTCGATAATGCTATTGAGATAATCCCATCGCCCGACGTTGGGGCCAATGAGCCAGTGCCGTAACGTCCATAGAATGATTTCTTGATTGGCGGCATAGCGCGCTCGTTCGTTGAGCATCTCGATTTTAATCGTGCCGCGCCCAACGCCGATTGTTTCCTCGAGAGCGTCGAGCAATTGAGCTACCAGGAGCGCCTCCTCAGGCGTTTCGATCTTGGGAATGTAGAAATAGACTCCAGAGTGGTGCCGTGTGAGAGAATCGTAATTATGAAGCGTATGGATGACGAGAGCGGGGATGATGGCGGGGACCCCTTCACCATTCATAGAAATCTGCCGGTTTTTCAGATGGATGCTGGGGACTCGATGAAAAATGACCGGCCATTGATCACGGGGAATTTGGATCGAATAAGGCTTTTTCTTTGTTGGATGGTTGAATACCCTGCCTTCTTCCCACGTGCCTTCTAAAATTATTTTGAGGTTACGCCATGCCTCATACAATCTGGTTTGATAATCATTCCCGGCGTCTTCCCAATCCCACATCCAGGAGACAGCGCCGTAAGCGCCGGCGTTAAGGGCTCCCATCGCCATTCCCATGTCGTTGGCAGGTCCTGTTCCCTGCAGGCCGGGTCTTTTCGTTCTCAGTGGAATCGGTATTTCTTCGTTCAATTCCCATTGTTCCTCTGTGCCGTTGTTAAAAAGATTATCTACTAGTCCTTGGCGGATCTGTGCCGCTGTCCGCTTATTTCCGTCCACGTCGGTAAATTCTTGACTTGGCTGCGCAAAGCCGTAGAACGCCTCTCCCTCTTCGATCTGACGTAGGAATTCAGACCTATCGTGAAGCCGCTTAGAGAATTCAGGGGCGAACTGTGTCGTGAGAGTGGCAATTACTTCTCGCACGTTCAGAGCACGACCATTGACCTGCAAATTGCCAAAAAGCTCTGGGAATTCCTGGGCAATATCTGGACGAATCTCTACTCCTTTGCCGTCAGTTACTTCAGGGGTTGGGGGAGCGAGGTGCTGGAAAGATTTATTGGATCGGGTCACCGGTTCGGAGAGTAGAAGGGTAAAAAGAATAATCAAACGGACAACACGATCAGGAATGGGGAATTTTTGAATCATCGGCGCAAGTTCTCCTCTGTTGGTTCCCCCTTTAATACCCGCATGGGTCACTATAACGATAGTTGAGTTTTTTGTCAACTTGCAGGGAGAGGAGAGTTAATCAACCTCCAATTGCAAGATGGGGCGTGTGGCGAAGGTCCATTGTTTCTGGACAATTCGCAGTAAAACCAGGGCGCTGAAGCTGGTGAAGGCGAAGATCAGAAATCCGGTCCCATAAGAGCCGGTTGTGTCTTTAAAATATCCAAGAATCGTCGGAAGGAAAAATCCTCCCAGTCCTCCCGCGGCGCCGACGATGCCGGTGATGACGCCGATCTCTTTCTGAAATCGCTGGGGGACGAGCTGGAAGACAGCCCCGTTTCCCATCCCGAGCAGAGCCACCCCAACTACTAATAACGGCAGCGTCCATGACAGGGGAAGAAGCCAACTGACACCGAATAGAGTCAAGGCGATGGCGCCATAAAGAAAAGTGAGCATTGCCATTCCTCCAAAACGGTCCGCCAAGTATCCCCCTAAAGGTCTGGCGAAACTGCCGGCGAAAACACAGAGAGCGGTGACATTGCCGGCCATCACTTTGCTCAAGCCGTATTGGTCATGGAAGAAGATCCCAAGAAAACTGGCCAGCCCGACAAATCCGCCGAATGTGACACTGTAGAAAAGACAGAACCAGAGAGTGTCCTGTTCTTTAAATAACCCCAAATAACTGAGAAGGGTTTTGGGTTTTGGCTGATTGGGGCTCTCTTTGGCTAATAGCGTAAAGGCGATGAGAGTCAGGACTACCGGAATGAGTGCCAGGCCAAACACGTTTCGCCAGCCGAAAAGCTCCGCCAGCCGCGGCGCGAACAGCGAAGCCAAAACCGTTCCGCTGTTTCCCGCCCCCGCGATGCCGAGCGCGAATCCTTGATATTGGGGAGGGTACCAGCGGCTGGCCAACGGGAGCGCGACGGCAAAACTGCCGCCGGCAATTCCCAAAAAGAGTCCGAAAGCCAGAAGAGAATGAAAGTGGGGAGAGAAGAGCCACCCTCCAATCAGAGGGAGAATCACTAGACACTGCGCCAGAATGCCTGTTTTTCTGGGGCCGATCCGGTCCACTAAAATTCCGATCGGGAGGCGGACGAGCGAACCTCCTAAAATAGGAATGGCTACCAGCAATCCTTTTTGGGTCGCGGAAAGTCCGAACTCTTTGGCAATGTGAACTCCCAGTACTCCCATTAAAACCCAGACCATGAAACTGATATCAAAGTAGAGAAACGCCGAGAAAAGCGTGGGAGGGTGCCCTGTTTTAGTGAAATCTTTTAGACGCATGATGATTCCTCCTTGTGTCACCCTCCCCCTGACCCCCTCCCATCAAGGGAGGGGGTTGGAGGAAGTTTTACTAATTTCACCGCGCAAAATTTGAGTTCGGGTTGTTTGGAAACAGGATCAAAAGAATCTATCGTCGCTTCATTGGCCACCGTTTTCGACCAGAGCGAACCCCAATGAAAAGGGACGAAACAGCATCCTTGACGAATAGTGGAGGTAATCCGGCAAGGGGCCTGCAGTTTCCCGCGGCGAGAGATGACCTCGATCATTTCACCTTCTTTAACGGCTAATGTTTTCGCGTCCTCGGGATGGATTTCGATAAAGGGAGAGGGCTCGCTTCTCATTAAGGTTTCTATCTTTCCGGTCCGGGTCATGGTGTGCCACTGATCTCGAATCCGCCCGGTGGTCAGAATAAACGGGTAGTCATGATCGGGAGACTCGGCCGGCGGAGTATACTCCCAGGCATGAAAACGGGCTTTCCCATCCGGCGTCGGGAAGTCGTGGTTTAAGAAGAGACGCGGGGGAGGGGGTGTGTCTGCCGACGGATACGGCCATTGGATCGGGTTTTTGCGCAAACGGTCATACGTGACGGCTGAGATATCAATCCGGGTGCCGCGGGTAGTCGCTTTATACTCTTCATAAACCTCTTCGGCGTTTTGATACGGAAAATGTTCGCCGGCTCCCCAGAGCGCGGCAAAACGAGAAATGATTTCCCAGTCGGCCAGCGCTTCGCCCGGCGGCTGGACGGTTTTCTCTAAAAGAGAGATACGCCGCTCGGAATTAGTAACGGTCCCTTCCCGTTCAACCCATTGAGCCGCGGGGAGAAGGAGGTGGGCGTATTGTGTGGTCTCTGTCGGATGAAAGGCATCCTGGCAGATGACTAACTCCGCTTTTTCAAACGCTTTTCTGACGCGCCCCAGCGATGGAAGAGAAGCGGCGGGGTTGGTCGCGATGACCCAGAGGATTTTGACGCGCCCCTCTTCCATCGCCTGGAAAAGTTCCACAGCAGTCAATCCCGGTTTCGGGGAGAGAGTCCCTTTCGGAATTTCCCAAAGACGCTCGATGGCAGTTCGATGCTCGGCGTTCGTCACTAAACGATGCCCGGGTAAGAGATGGGCCAACCCGCCGGTCTCTCGTCCTCCCATCGCGTTGGGCTGTCCGGTCAGAGAGAAAGGGCCAGCGCCGGGACGGCCGATGTTTCCGGTGGCGAGCGCCAGGTTGATGATCGCGTTGTTTTTGGCGACGCCGTGGGTGCTTTGATTGACTCCCATACTCCAAAAAGATAATGCCGCCCCCGCTTGGCCGTAAAGGAGCGCCGCCTCACGGATCAGCTCGACAGGGACGCCGCAGATCGAAGAGGTTTTTTCTAACGAGTAATTGCTTACGAGCTGTTTCACTTTTTCCCAGCCGGTGGTATGGTTCTGGATAAATTTGTGATCAATGAATTTCTCTTGAATGAGAAGGTTCAGCATTCCATTGAGCAGCGCCACGTCGGTCCCTGGAAGAATCGGGAGGTAGACGTCGGCGATATCGGCGGTGCGGGTGCGGCGCGGGTCGGCGACAATCACTTTGACCCGGTGCGGGAATTTTGTTTTTCTATTTTTGATCCGCTGGAAGACAACCGGATGACAGGCGGCGGTGTTGGTTCCGATCAGAAAGAAACAGTCAGCCAGTTCGATGTCGGAATAACTGGCCGGCTGGCAGTCTTCTCCCAGAGAAGTGGTGTACCCTGCTACCGCGCTCGCCATGCAGAGCCGCGAGTTAGAATCCACGTTGTTCGTTTTTAGAAATCCTTTCACAAACTTGTTCACGACGTAATAATCTTCGGTCAAGAGTTGCCCTGAGATGTAAAACCCGACCGCCTCAGGGCCGTATTGGGCAATCACCCGGCGCGTTTGGTCCCGGATGGTTGAAAAAGCTTGATCCCAACTCGTCCGCTGGAAAGATTCGTTCAGAGAAGAGCGTTGTTGGGGATAGAGAAGCCGTCCCGGCGCCTCCAAAATCTGATTGAGGAGCGCCCCTTTTGTGCAGAGGAGCCCATAATTGGCCGGATGAGAAACATCCCCGCGTACTCTCACCACGCGCTGATCGCGCAGGCCGATTAAGAGTCCGCACCCGACCCCGCAGTAAGGGCAGAGAGAGCGGCGCCACTGCAGGTTGTCGTCGGTCGGCAAGGGAGCAACCTCCCAGGCAACGTCGTCGGCTGGAGGGCGGGCGACTTTCATCGCGACCGCCTCCTGAGGATCAGTTCTTTTGCCCTGTCCGAATCGTGTAAGTTTTTTCCACATGGGTGACAAAGATTTTCCCGTCGCCGAAATTCCCGGTTCGACAGCTCTCCTGGATCGTCTGGATGGCGCGGTCGGCTTCCCGGTCTTCGACCACCATCATCAGCATCAGTTTGGCCAGTTCGTCGTAAGTGCTGTTGCCGACTTGGATCCCTCGCTGGCGCCCCCTGCCCAAGACGTCAATTTTCGTTAAAGAGAAGAAGCCGGTTTTTTCCAGCGCTTCGACCACTTCGTACTCTTTTTCCGGCCGGATAATCGCTTTGATCATTTTCATTGAGTAACCTCCTTTTACCACACCGCCGCGGTTTGCTGTTCACCGGTGCGAATCCTCACCGCGTTTTCCACGTCGCAGACAAAAATCTTCCCGTCCCCGTAGTCTCCGGACTGATTGGCTTTAATGATCGTTTCAATCGCCAGGTCCGCCTGTCCTTCATCCACGACCAGGTAGAGCAGTTTCTTCGGGAGGTATTTAATTCCGGGAAGAGATTTTTGTTTTCCGTTGCTGTTTGTTTCGGTTCCGTACCGAAGGCCCCCTTGCCTGCCTCTTCCCAACACGCGCAGAGAGGTGTAAGCGGTGATCCCCAATTTCGCCAGGGCCGCTTTGGTCGAACGATCTTTTTCAGGACGGATGACAGCGTAAATTTCTCTCATTTTTTCCTCGATTTATGCGGGGATGTAGGATGCTTCCTTTGAAAAAAGCTGTTTGAGTTCCTCGGTTGAAAATCGGGCGCAGAATTCTCTAAAGGGTTCTCCCGCTTGTTTATTTTCGTGATAGGCCCGCAAGATCCGCTCCAGGGTTTGATTTAATTCAGAAACAGGGACTGTTTCAAAAATCAACCGGGAGAAAGATTTTTTCTCATCGAGCCGGCCGCCGGCGAAAACGTCCCAGGCCTCAACCCTCTGGCCGTTGATACGGGTCACCGTCCCCAAAAGGCCGATATCGGAGATCGAATGCTGGGCGCACGAATTGGGACAGCCGGTGATGTTGATCTTGAAGTCCTCCGGCACTGGAACCGTTGTCTCCAGATGCTGAATCAGCTGGTGAGCCATGTTTTTCGTCTCCGTGAGAGAGAACTTGCAAAAAGTATTTCCGGTGCAGGCGACGGTGTGCGCGCGCAGGCCGATTTTCTCCCACTGAAACCCCATGACCCTTAACTCCTGTTTGGCTTTCTCCAGATTCGCTTCCGGGATATAGGGGAGGAGAAGGTTCTGTTTATGGGTCAGCCGCAGCGTTCCGTTGCCGAGGGTTTGCGCTAGTTTAGCCAGACCGGCCATCTGAAATCCGGAGAGACGCCCCACGATGATCGGGATGCCGATGTAAAACATCCCCGGTTGCTTTTGCCGGCCAATTCCCATGTGATCCACCCTTTGTTCTTGGTGAGGAATGTAGTCAGCGGCCGGTTCAAATTCCTTTCCGATCCGTCGAAATAGTTCTTGCCGGAATTTTTCAATCCCCCAGTCTTCGATTAGGAAACACATCCGGGCGCGGGCACGGTTATTCCGGTAGCCGTAATCGCGGAAAATCTCGAGGAGATGATGGCAGACGGAAACGATCTCTTCCCGCGGCACAAAGACCCCAAGGGGTTTAGCAAAATAAGGAGTATGGCCCGGTTTGCCTCCCACAAAAAGAACGAATCGAATCTGTTCGGGGTTTTGCTTCATTCTCACCGCGGTTACCCCAATGTCATGGATTTCCGGATAACAGCAATTAGTCCCGCAGCCGCTGATGGCGATGTTGAATTTCCGCGGAAGATTAAAAAGTTCCCGATGCTCCAGTAGATGTTTCTGCATCTCTTTGACAGTGTCGGTCAGATCTATGAGTTCTTCCGGGTTCATCCCGGCCAGAGGACAGCCGGTGATATTGCGGACGTTATCCGCGCCGGCGCCGAGTGTCGAGAGGCCGACGTCATTGAGCCGCTTGACCACGGATGGGATTTGCTCGATCGTGAGTGTGCGCAGTTGGATATTTTGACGAGTGGTGATATCCCCAAATCCCCAGCCGTAATCGTTAGCCAGTTCTCCGATGGTCTTCAACTGCTCTGAACTAATTTGGCCCCCCGGAACGCGGATGCGGACCATAAAACTGTTAAACTTAGGCCCCAGGTGGAAAAACCCGAACCATTTAAAGCGGAAGACGTCTTCCCGCTTGATCGCGTTGATCCCCTGCTTGGCGTATTCCAAAAGGTCGGGCCAGATATCCAAGGGGTGTTTTTCCTGTTTGACCCGTTCTTCAAAAATCAGATCAGCCATTCCACCAGCTCCTATTTCTGCGATTGTGGTCTGCGGGAGCCAGCCTTACCTGGCACTGGACCTTGGAAATTTCTGCTTGTTCTGCAGAAGGGACGACTTCAGCCAGACGTTTTAAGTTGGCTTCCCGGATCAACCAATAGTGAATCATTCGATCGACATGCCGTTCGATATCCCCCATGGTGGCCTCCTTATTGATTGTCATAAGTTTATCCAAGAGGCATTACACGTTCATTACCTGCTTGTTAAATCTATGTTAAAAGGTGTTATAATAACCACAATGGGTTCTAATCGTTTTTCTCAGATTAAGAGGGTTTTGATAGGAATATTAGTCGCTAATTGGCTGGTGGCTTTGGCGAAGTTAGTGGTGGGAGCAATCTCCCACTCGGCCAGTCTTTTTGCCGACGGAATCCACTCATTTGCCGACGGCGCCTCTAATGTCGCGGGGTTGATAGGCATTACCATTGCCGCTCATCCGGCCGATGAAGACCACCCCTACGGCCACCGCAAGTTTGAAACACTCTCCGCTCAGGCCATTGCCGTCATGCTGCTATTGGCCTGCTACGAAATTTTGCGCTCAGCGGTTCAGCGGGTAAGCGGGAATGAAATCCCCGAGATCAACTGGGTCAGTTTTGCCGTGATGGGAGTTACTATCGTGGTGAATACGGTGGTGACGATTTATGAACAGCGGCAGGGGAAAAGATTGCAGAGCGATTTGCTTTTGGCCGATGCGTTGCACACACGAACGGACATCCTTGTCTCTCTATCGGTGATTGGTTCTCTCATTGCGGCAAAGGCAGGCATTCCGCACATTGACTCCATCATCGCCATCGGGATCGCTCTCTACATTGCCGGCAACGCCGTCTGGATGCTCTGGCAGACCAGTGACGTCCTGGCCGACAAGATTGTTTTAGACGTTAAAGAGATTGAAAGAGTTGTGATGGAAATTCCAGGGGTCAAGGCCTGCCATGAAATCCGCAACCGCGGCCGGCGCGACGACATTCACATTGATCTCCACGTCCTCGTAGACGACCAGTTATCGGTCGAAGAAGCCCACCACAAATCGTTCCTGATCGAAGAGAAACTCAAAACACGTTTCCCCGGCGTCACCGACGTGATCGTCCATATCGAGCCGCTGTCGCATCGGCATGAATTGCCTTAAACAGTAAAACATTTTGGTTATTTAAGCTGAAGGTTGACTTTAAAGATTTTTTATAGTAAATTCTATATCTATTATCTATGAAGTTAATCCGAACGATAATTTTGCTGATTTTATTTGTTTCTTTTTTGCCCTTAGGAGTCTTTTGCAAAGATACGCATGATTCAACCCCGGAGGGTCATTGTGTATTTGTGTGTAATGTTACGTGCAGTCACGCCACGGTATCCCGCCAAACATTCTCGTCTTCACCGGCATTAAATCCCGTATTAAGTTCACTTGCTATTCAAGCATTTTCCTATCAGAATCCATTCCTTGAAACTTCCAAACGGCCCCCAGTAATCCCTGCCTAAATTCCACTCTAGTAGTCTTTCGGTTTCATAATTTCCAGTTGAGAGGCGTAAATTAAATTTGGGGTTTTAATGTATAAATTGATTTCTTACAAGATGAGATGGCTTTTGATCGTTGTCCTAATGACGACTAATGCTTACGCGGATACCAATTCAGCGACGCTCGACAGCGTGGTGGCTGAAGTTTTGGAAAAAAATCCAGAACTCAAATTTTACCAAGCCGAAATCACTGCCGCGAAAGGCGCTCGTAAGACGGCTGGTTTATGGGCCAACCCGGAGGTGAGTGGCTCCATCGGCCAGAAGCGGGTATGGAACAAGGACGATGAACTTATAGGAAAAGGCAAGGCGGGTGACCTATCGGTCACTCAGACGTTCGAGTGGCCGGGACGGATTGGACTGCGAAAAGCTATTGCCGACCGCGATATTGAATTAGCAGAGCTGGGATTGGAGCAATTTCGCGCGCTTCTTGCTTTGCGCACGAAGAGTGCCGCTTATGAACTACTTACTACCCAGCAGAAAGCGGCGGCAACGCGTGAAGTGGCCGATCATTTCAGCGCTTTGCGTGAAGTGCTTGTCCAACGCGGTCAGGCGGGGTTGACGTCGCAACTCGAAACTCGCGTCATTGAAGCGATGGAACTGAATATGCAGCGAAAAGCAAGCCAGGCGTCGCTTGCCGCACAAGCGGCATTGCTTAATTTAAATCAACTGCGCGGCGCGTCACCCGACGTTCAACTTTCGCTTGCACCATTGAATTTTTTATTTCGCCCGCTCGAAAAAAATCAGGACGCACTGGTAACGCTTGCGAAGTCGAACGATTTCTCGGTTCGCCAACGAAAGATTGAGTTGGCGCGGCAGAATTTTCGAGTTGGGCTGGCGGAAAACGAGCGTCTGCCCGCCGTATCAGTCGGCCCCTCTATTTCGCAGGAGAGAGCCGGTGACCGCGAACGCGTTATCACCGCGGCCGTATCGGCGCCGCTACCCCTATGGAATCGCAATCAGGGAAATATTGATTCGGCCAGGGCACAGCAAGTTCAAGCAGAAACCTCCTTTAATGTTGCTGAGCGCGAAGCGGAGCGCCGAGTTATCGAAGCAATCGTCACCTATGAAACCAAACTCAAAGAGATGGCGAAGTGGCAGCCGGACTCTATTCAGCATTTTAGAGAAGCGGCGGAGCTTGCCGACCGTCATTACAGGCTGGGCGCCGTGCCTGTTTCGATCTACATCGAACTTCAAACGCAATACCTCGAAACAATAGAAGGATTACAGGACACAAAGAAAGAAGCGCTTGAGGCTGCGAATCGGTTGAATCTTTTGACGGGAACAAATTGGGCCTTAACAGAACCCACCGTCGGGAAGGAAACGCAATGAAGCGCTTCAGGTTTTTCATCTATTTTATTGCGCTTGCGCTAGCTCTGCTTCCTGCTGGTTGCGGACCAAAAGGAAGCGGGAATCGTGACAGCGAAAAAAACGAGGCTAAAGAAGAGGCGCATGAAGAATCGCCTTCCGGCGCATCGTTTAAACCGGGTAAAGGCGTCTTTCTTACCGATGAGACAAGTAAAATTCTTGGACTTGAGGTCGCGGACGTGACCGAGGAAAAATTACCCCAAGTGGTCCGGTTCAACGTCCAGATTTACGGTGAGACGCATCGGTTCATGCATGCTGATGTGGACCATACGGGTTGCGATGTTCACGGTTCTGGGTTCTTACCGTCAGAAAAGACGGTTCTGGTGGAAGCGAAACAGCCAGTCAAACTACTGACGGCCGCCAATGAAACGATAGACGGCTTTGTCGTGGCAGTTCAAAAAACGCTCGCTCATGGAGAAACCGAAATTATAGTCGGCGTTACCAGCGCAGGCACAAAACTTAAAGACGGTGAATTTGTGGCTGCTACCATCACCCTGCCGCGTGAGGAAGCGGTGATGGTGATCCCAAATTCAGCTCTCTTGCGCACAGCGGAAGGCACGTTCGTCTATGCGATCAACGGCGATGCTTATTATAGGACTGCTGTAAAGGTGGGGAGTGAAGCGGACGGCAAGATCGAAATTACCGATGGTTTATTTCAAGGGGATCAGGTAGTGACAATGCCCGTGGAAACGCTTTGGATCATTGAACTACGCGCCACCAAGGGAGGGGGTCACTCCCACTAATTATGTTAAATCAAATCCTTGAATTTTCTGTTCGTCAACGAATGTTCGTTATCATGGCTACGCTGGCGCTTGTCGGAATCGGTGTCTGGTCGACGATCCGTCTGCCCATCGATGCTGTCCCGGATATCACCAATATTCAAGTGCAGGTCAACACGGAAGTTCCGGCGCTTGCGCCGGAAGAAATCGAAAAGCTTATCACCTTCCCAATAGAGAACGAAATGGCGGGTATTCCAGGACTGACGGAGCTGCGCTCATTATCCAAGTTCGGTCTCTCGCAGGTCACACTTGTTTTTAAAGACGGCACGGATATTTACCGTTCACGTCAGCTCGTGAGTGAACGTCTGCAAACCGTGATGGATGAACTCCCGCCGGACCTTACGCCTAAGCTCGCGCCCATCAGCACGGGTCTTGGCGAGATTTTTTATTACGTCATCGAGTATGCGCCCGACGCGCCCAACAAGCCGGCCACGCGCGAGGAAGAACTTATGGAACTCAAGCTCATCCACGATTTTTTGATTAAACCACGCTTGCGTTCGACGCCAGGTCTTGCTGAAGTCAATTCATCCGGTGGTTATGAAAAACAGATCGTTATTCAAGCCAATCCTGACAAGCTTAAAAGTGTGGGCATGTCGTTCAGCGAGGTTGCCGCGTCTATTGGCGAGAACGTCGAGAACGCGGGCGGCAGTGTGATCCAAATTGGCGGCGAGCAAGTGGCTGTTCGCGCGGCAGGACGAGTGCAAAACGTGGCCGAAATAGAACAGTTACCGCTTAAGTTCGGCGCTCGGGCAACGCCGCTTCGCGTAAAAGATGTAGCTGAAGTTGTGATCGGCAAGGCCGTGCGTGGGGGGACCAGCACCTACAACGGCGAAGAATGCGTGCTAGGTTCGGCGCTCATGTTGGCCGGAGAGAATAGCCGCCTTGTCGCAAAAGCGGTCGCTGAGAAGCTAAAGGAGCTGGAGACCAAGCTTCCGGAGGGAGTAAGGATTATTCCGGTGTATGACCGCACCGCACTCGTCGACCGCACGATCCATACGGTCGAATCAAGCTTATTTGAAGGTGCGATTCTAGTGGTAGCGGTGCTGCTTATAATGCTGGGCAATTGGCGCGCGGCGCTTATCGTGACATTGACCATTCCGCTTTCGATGCTTTTTGCGATCACAGGCATGGTGCAGGGCCGTGTTTCCGGCAACCTGATGAGTTTGGGGGCTATCGACTTTGGTCTCATTGTAGATGGGGCGGTGGTGATGGTTGAGAACGTCATCCGCCATCTCGCTGAGAAGCAGCGCGAGCTTAAACGTCGGCTCACGGCCGCTGAACGCACACACGAAGTACTCCTATCGACGAAAGAAGTCGCAAGCCCGATGTTTTTTGGCGTGCTCATTATCATGGTGGTTTATTTTCCGATTTTGGCACTCACCGGCATCGAGGGGAAGATGTTCAGACCTATGGCCATCACTGTCATCTTCGCGCTTATGGGGTCGCTGGTTCTGGCATTAACTCTTATGCCGGCCCTCTGTTCTTACTTCTTGGGAGGCAATATTAAGGAAAAAGATTCGTGGCTTGTGAGTATAGCCAAGAAGGGCTATTCACCCATTCTGGCTTTTGCGCTGCGTTTTAAGTGGGTAGTCACTGGCGTAGGTGTAGTGTTGTTTATCCTGGCGATGTTTACGTTTGGCCGACTCGGCGCCGAGTTCGTGCCGCAGCTCGATGAAGGATCTTTCACCACGCACATGATTCGCACGACGAGCATCGGTATTGACGCCAGTATCGATATGCAAAAGCGGGGCGAAAAGATGCTGCTCGAGAAGTTTCCCGAGGTGGATTATACCTTTAGCCGTTTGGGCACGTCGGAGGTCGCGACCGATCCGATGGGTGTGAACGTCTCCGATACCTATATCATGTTTAAGCCGCATAACCAGTGGCGAAAAATACACGGCAGACGCGCCACGAAGGATGCTTTGGCAAACCTCATGACGGTGGAACTTGGCAAGTACGTTCCGGGTGAAGCGCATCTCTTTAGCCAGCCCATTGAGATGCGTTTTAACGAGATCCTCGAAGGGACCCGAGCCGACATCGCTGTCAAGATCTTCGGAGAGGATTTTGCGGTGATCGAAAAGATCGCAAGCGAGGCCCGCGAGATCCTCGAGAAAGTGCCGGGCGCCGCGGATGTGGAATTTGATACGATGGGCCGAGCGCCGCTTCTCGAAATCATTCCGAAACGCGATGCCATGAGCAAATACAACCTGCACGCTGCAGAACTGAATAGAGTTGTGAGCACCGCTCTTGCCGGAGAGGAAGTAGGCAAACTTATAGAAGGCAACCGCCGCTTTGACATCGTAGTGCGTCTAAGTGAAGACCTCCGTGAAAATATGGACGAGCTAAAACGCCTGCCCGTGCGAGTGGATGATGGCGGTCTGCTTACTCTGGGTCAGGTCGCTGATTTTCGTATCGTCGAACAGGTTGCGGCTATCACACGCGAATATAGCCAACGCCGCGCCGCCATCATGATTAATCTGCGTGGCCGGGATGTGGAAAGTTTTGTTCTTGAAGCGCAGAAAAAGATCGCCGAGCAGGTCAAGCTTCCGGAGGGCTACAGCATAGAATTCGGCGGGCAGTTTAAGAATCTTATTGATGCCAAACGTCGGTTGACGGTAGTTGTTCCGGTGGCCATGTCACTTATTTTTATTCTGATTTTTATAGCGCTGCGCAGTTTCCGTCAGTCTGTGCTGGTGTTTCTTGCGGTGCCGTTGGCGATCACGGGTGGCGTGTTTGCGCTTGCGCTGCGGGGTTTGCCGTTTAGCATTTCTGCCGGTGTTGGTTTTATCGCCGTGAGCGGCATCGCTGTATTGAATGGACTCATGATCATCACATTCTTTAATCAGCTTAGAACGCGAGGAATGGATCTCCGGACAACGGTGCAAGAAGGTTCTCTGCTTCGTTTGCGACCCATGCTCATGACAGCGCTTGTCGCCTCCCTCGGTTTTGTGCCCATGGCTATCGCAACCGGAGCCGGCGGCGAAGTACAGCGCCCGCTCGCTACGGTCGTCATTGGCGGAATCATGACTTCGACTTTTCTGACACTCGTTTTGTTGCCCGTGCTCTACGAGTGGATGGAGCGAAAACAAACTACGGGAAATAGAGGAGCAAAATCATGAAAACCTTGCTAACACTACTTACCCTCACAGGTGTTTTCTGCGTCGCATCACCCACCTTAAACGCGGAGATGTCTCACGATCACGACCGTGTCGGCGGACCCAAAGGTGGACGCCTGCTTGAAAATACCGAGCCCCGCGCCGAATTTTATGTCGAGAAAGATAGAATGGCCACTATCACTTTTTACGATGACACACTGAAGCCGGTCGCCGTTTCGGAACAATCCGTAACCGTCATCGTGGAGACGAAAGGCAATAAATCAACAGTAGAGTTTGAGAAAAAAGGCGACGTGCTGGTCAGTAAAAACGCTTTGCCAGAAGGTCATGCGCTTAACCTTGTTGTGCAGTTTAAACAGACCGCCGACGACAAGCCCCTCAATCTCCGCTTCGTGTATGAAGATCATGTTTGCGACGTTTGCAAGCGGGCCGAGTACGCGTGCATCTGCGAACACTAACCTACAACGCATGAGAAATATTTAAAAAAAATTCATTTCAGTGCGCCATGGGCACAGTACAGACCATGTTACTAGCACGAGTTGCCTCGACACTCTCAGGGGATTGGTATATACTATAGGTATATACTAATGACTAAGGAGAAAAACGCCATGAAAACATTATCTTTGAAATTACGAGACGATATCTTCAAAGAAGTTGAGAGAGTAGTTCACGCGATTCGTATCCCTCGTAACGCTTATATCAACGAGGCGCTCTCTTTTTACAATAAGCTCAATCAAAGGCGCCGCTTAAAGAAACAACTCCATCAGGAGTCTCGGATTGTTGGAACAGATTCGCTCGGTATCTTAGAAGTATTTGAGCGGCTGAACGATGATATCCTGGAATGAAAATTCACAAATTCCATCTCTATTATGCCGATCTGAATCCTCAAATGAGGACCGAGGCCGGTAAAATACGGCCTGTTGTCGTTATCCAAACTGATTTACTCAATAACGTTCACCCAAGCACCCTTATTTGTCCTTTGACCACCGAGATTCACAAGCAAGCGAAGATACTTCGCGTTCACGTCTCCAAAGCGCATTCTGGGTTGCGTGAGGATTCCGATATTCTTGTAGACCAAATCCGGGGCATTGACAACCGGCGATTTAAAAGTCATATAGGTGAGCTTTCCAGAGAAGAGAAGAAAAAACTTCTTAGGAGTTTAGAGGTTCTGGTGTTGGAGTGAAATAACGCTTAGAATTCGTCCTGCTTTTTCTCCCTCCAGGCGGCACGAAAAGAAATTCTCATTCCTGCAGGAAGTGCAGAGGCCGGTGTCGGTGATGTGATCTGTGCCAACTCCGGCAGAGGCAAGATGCTTTTAAGCCCGAGTCACCGACGTGATCGTCCACATCGAGCCGCTGTCGCATAGACACGAGTTACCATGGTCAATTAAAGAGAGCTATCCACTTTTTCTATGCTTCTTATAGGGGAAATAGTTTTGGATCCGGGATAAAGATATGCTTCCAGAAAATTATTAAACCCGGCTCGCTTGGACATCTGCTGCAGGGAATTAAGGTTCTTAAAGATTAACGTCATTTCTAATGGGAGTATCAGGTGATGTGTACGAAGTTCCACAAGAAACTGGCTGATGCTTTTCCAGTTCCCTCGCATAATCTCAGTCTTGGCGGTTTGCCATGCTTCTTCAAGCGCCTGACGGCTTTCGGGTGTGATCACTTCCGGGTTTCTTGAAGCTCGAATGATTCTGTCCATAAACCGGGAGGGGGAGAGCATCATTAAAGAGAGAGGATTAATGAGGGTATTGGCGACCTCCTGAACTTCCGACGACAACTCAAGAGAAAAATTACGGTCGAGAATGTTCACCCGCCTGTCAGCGGTGATTCTGAAATTTCCGATGTGCACATCGGAGTGGGCTAATCCACGCCGTAACTGTTCAACGTAATTTTTGATGATCAAACTGACAATTTCTTTCATATCGTGGCCATCGTTTTCCAATTTAGCCCACTGAGTGAGGTTATCGCCGCGGATGTATTCTTCTCGTATGAAATAGCGGCTGGCGGGCCTGCGCGATTGAGGAACCGCCATGCGATAATGGAATCCGTCGGCGGTAAACCCGTCGTTCTGCTGGCGGAAGAGATGGTCTTGTTCAAGGAACCCTTCGAAATTCACATCCCGGCCAATCCATTCCTTGACTTCTTCCAAGACCAGCCGCGCGGTCTGATATTTGTTTCCGTACGACTTTTCAAGTTGATCCAGGAGTTCTTCCATGTAAGCGACGTATTGCTCTAAAAGAAATTCTAGATTGGGGTTGAGGATTTTGATCACTTCCTCTTGTCCATCCACCGTCACGACGCGGTAGACGGTCATCATCGAGCCGCCTCCAGCTTTTTCCTCGATACTGGCGATTTCGTCCCAAATCTCGGGCCATTCCCGTTCCAGCGTCATCACGCTGGCCAGTTTGTTTTGTCCTTCAACAGCGTCAAAGACCCGGCTGAACGCTTCCTGTTCCTCATCGGTTAAGTCTATAAACTGAGGGAGTAACTGTAAAAACCGTACTCCCAGCGCCCCAAAGTGCTGCGCGATCTCCACGATGAACTCCAGCGGTGAAAGTTTGGACTTGCTGCTCACCGTTGTTTCAGCCCCTCTCTGAATCAATTCACGGCGCAAGAGTTCTTCACTATAATAAAGGAACTCGCGGTCATATCTCCACGGATGAACGGCGTATTCTGTAATGCTTTCTCGCAATTCTTCAAAAGAAAAATCGAGCGTTCTGAGTTCTCTCTGGAGTTGTTGCGTTTCACGCCCCGTAAGCTTAAACCGGTCTTTTAGAGTATTCACCCACCGAGAAGTCTTTGCTGGGGGGATAGCGGTTCGCTCGACCAGAAACGGCTGCAGGGCGAAATAAAGAGGTTTCCAGGAACGAATTTGACTTAGCCCACCGACCCCTTCCTTGAGAATAGAAACGATTTCGTCGCTCTCCCTCTGGTTGATAGACCGGCTGAGTAACTCTGTTAGGAAGCGTTCCCGCTGATTGGCATGGGTAATGAGCCCCTGGCTTCCTGTCAGCATTCTTCTTAAAAGAGTGTACTTAGCTGTATCATCCATTCTCAGAAGAACTTGGTTGATGTCTTCTGTTTTTTGAATTACTGCGTTCAGACGCCCTATATCCTCTGATTCAGTGGAGATGGCGTGACTAAGATCAGGTCCCTCTAAGAGATCATAGGAAAACATTTTTAGTGAAGCGTCGCTTTCCGCGCTCTCCAGGCAAGCCAGGAAGAAAGGAAGATATTGTTGAGTCAAAAGAGGTTGTTCTACGGTTGTTAGCAGCGTCGCCAGACCGATTTCTGGCGATCCACGACTCGTTAAATGATTAAGCAGTTGATCTAACTTAGCGCGGACTTGTTGGAATTCTTGTTCTGTTTTGACGTCTTGTTCGATGAATGCCGTGAACCGGCTTAGGTTAAAAAGACCCGAAGCGTTCTGCCGGCTGAATTCTTCAAGCTTTTGTTCAGAGGTCAAGTTTGGCCATACAAGATGATAATAGTAAGATTCTAGTCGAAGCCGCAAGAAAGGGTCGTTGACCGCTGGGACTAGACGCCGAATTTGCTCGTATTGTTTCTTATTTTCTTCTTGTGGCATCGATGACCATATCTGGGAAAGAAGTTGTCCAAAAAAGCGGCGGTGCTCTGCCATGATGGCAAAGACAGTGACTCCCATCCTTTCAAGTGAGTCGGCTGATTCAAAGAACGCCTCCCATGTTGGCGCGTGCCGCGCTAGATGTTTGGCAAGAATCAGACAAAAGAGGTCTCTGCCAGCAAGTTCTTCTCGTGTCAAATTAGTAGAGGCAATAGGATAATACAAAATAGTGTAGAGTTGCTGGATTTCTTGGTCATCGAAATCAGGTTCCAGATAGAGCTTTTCAATAGAAACCAGCCTCTTGGACAGTTCCTTTCGATCGTTAGGATGAAGAATGGAGATTTGAAAATCTTCGGTTGCCATAAATTGAAACATATCAATCGGGTTAGTTCCATATTCTATTTCTCTCTCTTCTGTTATTATGTCGTATTCTTGTAATACTAACTTTCCTTGAGGTTCGTTAGTCAATTGCAACGTAAAGCCGCCAGAGGGGTTGTAATAGAGCAATCGTAATAATGCTCGAAGCCGCCACCCATTTTTGTCAGAAGTGGAGAGAAAACTAAACGAATCCCAGCGAGTCATTGCTTCTTCAAACAAATGGAGCAGAACATAGTCGGCCAATTTTATCCTTGCTTCAGAGGAGTTAAACTGCACCTCGAAATTCCTACTTTGTTCTGAGCCTAAACCAGCATATGCGTATAGCTCCCAATTCGTCCACGATTTTATATTTTCATCTTTAGGAAGAAGGCCATCCCATAGATCCGATGATAAAACAGTAAAGAATTCAAAAACTTGAAGAGGGGATTGTTGGGCAAGATGAGTTTGGAGTTGGTCCAAGATATCTTGGTAATCGGCCGTGGAATATTTTCTCCCTAGCTGGATTCGATCATAGAGTTGTTGGGAGATCTGTTGGGCAAATGGATCTGTTTGTTGATCAACTTCTCTTAAAGGAATACCAGATTGCTCGACGGCGAACCCAACCAGTTCACTCTCTTTTTGTTGGAGAGAGTCATAGAGGGAATGCATCGCTTGCTCAAAAAGATCATCAGCGGCTCGGATATCGGCGCCACGGCTTTGGTAAAGCTCCTGCATGCCGCCAGACCAGGCACGCATCAAAGAAATGAATCGAGATATCTTTTCTCGGTTGGGCGATTGCCCCAAATGTGATTTTTCAATAAGAAGATCGGAAATCTCTCTAGAGAGATTATTAGGTGAAGCAGTGATCGGCGGCAGGGGGAGCGATTGGAACTGCGGCGAACGAAGAATAGAAAGAAGAACGGCCACATCTTGCGGGTCGGAAAGAACCGGTTCTTTTGAGTCAAAAAGGGACGATTTTCCCACATGCAGTTCGTAGAATAATCCTTTAGCGAGCGCTCTTTGTTTGGCGTCCGGCCATGCAGTTTCAGGAAAAAGTTCGTCATCCACTCGTTGCTCCAGGATTTGACGAATTTCTTTGTCGGTGGTGCTCTTGAGGGCGATTACCAATTGTTGAACGGGAATTTCGTGAGCGAGTCTGATTTGTTGAGTCTTGGGCAAGGTCTGTATTCTTCCCCGATCCATATATTCCGATGAAAAAGCTAAGCGTAATCCCGTTTCTAAAAGAATGCTCTGTTGAATCTCCCTGGGTAAAGGACCTCCCAGATCGCGCGAGAGAGTGTGAAGATCAAAGAAATAAAAGATGCTTTCTGTGTTTAGGATTCGGTCTAGCGACGAACCATGTATCAAATCAGAGGGCTCTTCGCCAAAATGTCCTTCCGAAAAGTGTTTCAATTTTTCTAATAGGACCACTTGCGCCAGGGGGTTGACATGGAGTTGCTTAGATTCTTCAAACATCCAGCGAAGATCCGCCTCGTATTCCTGCAGACGGTGAACTCCGATAATTCTGAGTACTTGCTGAACGATTTCATCTGGAGATAGAGATTTTTCTTGAGAAAGAGTTTCCTGCAATTTCTTGATGATCAAGGAATTGTTTCCTTTGATATGGGTTGTTTCATGAACGAAAGCGGCTTTCATTTCTTCTTGATATTCAACGAACTGTAGAAGGCCAATGCTGACAAGGATGGTTCCATTGGGGAGTGCTGCCGCGTTTGGGCTATGCCAATGCGGGAGAACTTCGACATGGTAGCCATTGGCCTGGTCACCCAGCGCTTCTTGAAGAAGTTGATTGGCATAGCGGTTGAGTAGATGATCAGGGTCTAATTGGCCGTACCGAAAGTGGAAGAGTTCCAATAAATAGCGGCTGATCCGTTCGGTAAAAATAGAGTCCTCTTCGGATTCAGCGATGGGTTGCTGGACAGAGGCGGCAGGGGTAGGGGGCGCCTCAGGGATTTCGTGAATTACAGGAGGCGGTGTTAAATCGTTAGGACTCGATTGTCCCAATCGCGCCAGCGTCATCCATGTTCCATCAGGATAAGAAGCGCTTTTAAAGAAAATCTCCACGTTGAAACGCGTCGGTTCGCTAATAAAAAACCCTTTATGTCCAAAGGGATTCTCCAGTACGGAAACTTCGATATCGCCTTCCGGCGTCAAAAGGAACTCCTTGTCTACATAGACAATTTTTTCGGGGGAACGGACCGACCGGATCGGCGTTCCTTTGAGAATTCGGGTTCCACTCGTAGAAGGCTCAATTCCTCCAGTTTGTTTCAAAGGAGCATTTAAGGTCGAAGGATGTGTCAATGCCTGGCTGGGGCCTTTCTGTTGCCGGTGATCTTCCCCTTGGCAAAGAAGAGATAGGAGCAAGAGAGAAAAAACTAGGGGTTTTCTTAAATAGTTCATAACTGATTTATTAATAATATATTATGTCTATCTCATCCATCGACTAAAATGTTTTGGTAAAGGAAGTATATCACGGAATCCGTGGTTGTAAAGACTTGACAATGTATCATTCAGTATATACACTTTATAATGGGGAATGATGGAACTATTAGAAGAACCTTTCACTTTTGATTGGGACACTGGGAATAAAGAGAAGAATTTTCTAAAACACCGTGTCACTAACGAAGAGTGTGAAGAGATTTTCTTTGATCCGCACAAGCGAGTGGTAAAAGAAGTACTACGTTCTGGTGAAGAGTCTCGTTATATTTTGGTTGGGTGTACCAAGGGTGAAAGAGCTTTGTTTATAGTTTTTACGATACGGAGCCACAAAATTCGTGTGATCTCAGCGCGAGATTTAAACAAGAAGGAGAGGAGGTTTCTTCATGAAGAAGCATCTTAAAATCCCAGTGTTTCACACAGAGGATGAAGAGCGAAATTTCTGGGCTAAGGTGGACTTGGCGGATTATTTTGAATCAGAAGATTTCCAGGCGGTCTCTTTTCCCAACCTGAAACCCTCCTCGCGATCGGTTTCCATTCGCTTACCTTCTCCCATGCTGTTGCGCTTGAAGGAACAGGCGAATGAACTCAATATTCCTTACCAATCTTTGATCAAGCAGTACATTGCCAAGGGAATTCAGAAATCCGCTAAAGCTGCCTGAATCAAACCATCGGGGACGTCCAAGAAAGTGACGCCCTTCTGCTGCAAAGCAACACAAATTTTCAGTAAATTGCCGATGCGATTCAATGGCGGATCACTAAGGTCGCGCGAGTTAGAGCGAAACCAAACTTAGAATCCTCCCGGCTTTTTCTCCCTCCAGGCGATACGAAAAGAAATCCTCATTCCTGCAGGAAGTACAGATGCCGGTGTCGGTGATGTGATCAGAAGGGACGCCGCGATCTTGGAGTTGTTTCCTAGCGATTTGAACGAGATCAAGATAGATCTTGTTATTTTTTAAAGAACAGTAGGGGCGACCCGCTGGGTCGCCCTGGCCAGAAAAATGTTGCGCGACATCTTGCTTCACCTCGTAGCAACAAGAGCGGATGGCCGGACCGATGGCGATCTGGATTTCTGTCGGATCGGCTGAAGCGAATTTAATTAGATGGTCTACCATTTTCCGCGGGAGTTCTTTCTGCAGTCCCCTCCAGCCGGCGTGGGCGGCGGCGATGGTTTGGGAAGAAGGGACATAAAAGAGGAGGGGAACACAGTCGGCGGAAAGAACGCCGATGGAGATATTCTTAGAGCGTGTCATTAGCCCGTCGCAGTCGGGAAAGAGTTTGAGCCGTCCGACGATTTTATCCGAGACGGTCGCGATGTGACTGGAGTGAACCTGTTTGGCGAGGATTAAATGCCCAATAGGGATTTTTAAGGTTTCACAGAATTCCTTGGCGGCGTCAAACCGTTCTTTCTCATAGAAATCCTTCGGCGTAATGAGAACACGCCGCGTGCTGAAGCCGTGGACGATTCCTTTTTCTTTCCAAGGACTAAGACTGACGCGAAGGCGTTTTGGGTCGGAGACTAACATATATCCTTCAACGGCAATCCCGGCAACTCAATCACCTCTGCATTCAGGTGACAGTTGCCTTGGATGACAGTTATCTTTTTCCCTTCTTGGGCATAGCTTCGCCCCACATACCCCATGGCGATTGTGGTCCCCCATTTTGTGGAATAACAGGTACTGGTAATCTGGCCAATTTCGGTTTCATGATCGAATAATTGTAGGGGTGACGCATGCGTCGCCCCTACAGGTAAATCACCAAGGATTTTCAACCCGACCAATTGCCGCCGGTACCCGCCGTAGGTTTTCAGCCGCGCGACGATTTCCTGACCCGGATAGCATCCTTTCGTATAGCTGATTGCCCGAAAAAGGCGCGCTTCTGGAGGAAGGTTCTCCTCAGAAAAATCTTTTCCATACTGAGGGGTTCCGTTTTCAACGCGGAGAATTTCTTGAACTACCGGTTCAATCGCTTGCAAACCGAAAGATTTCCCTCGGCTGTATAACATGTTAAAAAAAGTGTCGAACATTGTTCTGGAAATCAGAATGAAATAGCTGTGGTTTTCCAAAGTAGTATCCTGTCCGACAAAAATGCCTGAGGGAATCACAGGATTCAGTTCTTGTAAAAAGGAACTCGCCAAAGGGCCCCGTAACGACAGTATTGAAAAATCATCAGTGTGATCTTGAATCACTGTTTCTTCCGTAATGAGATATTTCTGAAGATGCCGCTGGATTCTCTCTTTGAGTGAAGGATTTGTCAGTACCAGAAACCGGTCATCCAGCGCCCAAACGGTCATATCGGCGATGATCTTTCCTTTATTGTCTAAAAGAAGAGCATAGCGCAACTGGGGGGCGGGGAGGTTTTGGATGTCTTGGGTAGTCAGCCGATGCAAGAAAGATCGTGCGTCAGTTCCTGTCAATTCAATCTTGCCATAGTGAGAAAAATCAAAGAGTCCCACTTTTTCATGGACTATTTGGTATTGCTGTTGGATAGCGGGTGTGAACATGTGTTGTATTATACTATAAATGAATGAGTTATACGTAAGCACTTCTCCGTTTTTGATGGTATACTTATAGTATAGGGATCGTACAGCAACCCTAAGGGGGAGAAATGGTTAAGAAGGGTCGAAGTGGCTTTTCCTTAATGGAAGTCATGGTGGCGGTGGCTCTTTTGGCGCTTGCCGTCACGATGATGATGCCGGTCATTCCGCTGGGATTGGAGCGTCTGCGGGATATGCGGATGCGCGAGACCGCGGTTTGGTTGGGTGAGCAAGAAATCGAACAAGTCCGCCAAACTGTTTTCTCCAGCATCACCAGTTCCGCGAAGCAAAACACCACCCTCTCTCCTTTACAAAAGTCGGTAACAGTTGTGGACCGCTCCAGCACTCTTAAAGAAGTCACAGTCGAAATTTACTGGCCGAATGTCCGGCCGGGGTTTGCTGAGAAACAGATTAGTCTGGTCACTTTGATTTCAAAAAATGGAGTGAACCGATGAAAAAAAATGGATTTACTCTGATCGAATTCATCATGGCCAGCGCGATTGGCGTTTTTGTCCTGGGCGCTATTGCGAGTCTTTTGATGGGAGCGGTCGCCGGGGTAAAGAGTGCAGGGGAGTTTCATCAGGTTTATCATGAATCGCGCCGGGCGGTTCAGTGGATCAACCGCGACGTCAAGGAATCCTATTCCATTTTCAATACGGCCACGATCGGCGGGACTTTCTATGCTACCGATAAAGATACGTTGATCCTGCAGCGCTCCAGCGGTAGAGATGGTAATTACGATTACGTTGTTTATGATTTAGTGAGTGACGGAACCGACTCACTGGGAAATAACATTTACCGATTGGATCGAAAATTTTTTGACAATTACACCATTCTCGGCGACACACAAACCGGCTCCAGCAGTTCAACAAGAACTGTCGCCAAAGATGTCGTGGCTCCCACGGGGAGTCAATACATTTTCAATGCTGCCGGAACGAAGGTCTCGGTTGACTTGACGGTTTCCAGGCAGCGTCGGCGGGCGAGAGAACAGTTGGTTCTGTTGGACGGTGGTTCTATCGGGACTCCCAGCAGCAGCAATCAGACAGCCGTATCGTCACTGCGGTTGGTGAGTGAAATCAAGATGAGGAATTAACATGAATAAACGACGGGGTAGCGTTCTCTTAGGATCGTTGATGCTGGTGACCTTGCTTTCCATGATTCTGATCGGTGTGGATACTCAGAACCAAGGGGGCGGGTTAATGCAGGTGATTAACTCAGAGCAAAACTGGGTTCAGCGGGATTATGCCAATGTAACAGCACTCAATCTAGCAGAGGCGGGATTGGAGCGGGCACTCGATCAGATCTCTGCCAACTGGGTCAGTGGAAACGGATACTCTCAAAGCGAGACTTTTAGCGTAGGGAGTTACTCTGTTCAGACGATCGGGTCTACTTCCTCTTCCTACACACTGGAAGCAACCGGGTCGGCGTTGTTAAACGATAGCATTGTCACACGGAAAGTGCGCCTGACTCTTATCAAAGAGGGAGTGAATGATCCGTATACCATTCTCAGTAAAGGAAACCTTAATTTCAAGAAAGCCGATGTGACCATCAACGGTGCTTCCGATGTAGTGCTGCATACCAACGGCAATTTTCATTATGACGGATCGGTAGCTGTTTATACCAAAGATGCGTCCGGACAGGCGGTTTCTGGAAACATTACGGCATCCGGCAACGTCCAGGGGAATGGCACGCTGACTAGCGGCACAGCGACAGCGAACGCGTCGAATGTCGCGTTGCCCACGGTCAACTTTGATCAATTGAAAACAGAAGCCACCCAGCAGATCAATGGGAATTACACGGTCAACGGGGGAACGCTGGGAAGCACGGGGGCCGTTACCTATGTTGATGGGAATCTGACGCTCGACGGAAGCGTCACGGCTAAGGGAATTATCGTGGTCGACGGAAATGTGGATGTCACAGGAAATGTCAAGCCTCCTTCTGGGGAGACGTTAGAGATTATCAGTAAAGGGAATTTCGATTTTGATGATCAAGGAAACAGTTCTGCCAGCGCCGAGTTGGTCGCCAGTGTCTATTGTGAAGGGAACTTCAAACTGCGCCCCGGCAGTCCCTGGATTGAAGGATTTGTGATCGCAACCGGAAATACGGAGTTTACTTCGGCAAATGCCGGCTCTTTGAGGATGGATTATCAAGAGAACCCGAACAGCAAGCTGACAACCGTCAAGACCAGCATCGCCGACTGGCAGGAAATTCATTAGAAAGAAAAAGAATATGATTAACCAAAAAGGAAGTGTTTTATTAGGATCATTAATAATGGTGACCTTGCTCTCAATGGTTCTCATTGGTATTGACACCAAGAATCAAGGAGGAGCGGGGTTTATGCAGGTGGTCAATTCTGAACACTCTTGGGTTCAGCGGGATTATTCCAATACTGCCGCGTTGAATCTCGCTGAAGCAGGTTTGGAAGCGGCTCTCGATGACATTGCCAAAAGTTGGTCGAGCGGGAGCGGTTATACTAAAACAGAAACTCTCGCAACCGGTACGTATACTGTACAAACCATTGCTTCTACGTCGAGCACTTATACCCTTGAGGCGGCAGGAACCGTTTCACAATTAGATACTTCTATATCCCGCGCGATTCAGCTGAAGGTGAATAAAGGAACCGGAGGTGCCAGTGGTCCTTATGCGATTTTGTCAGGAGGAAATACTAATTTGAAAAAATCAAGCACGGCGATTTATTCCGCGCCGTCAACGGCCCTCCACTCCAATGGCAATTTTGAATTTGATGGATCTCTTGCTGTCTATACCGTCAATCAATATGGACAAGCCGTCTATGCCGGGATTACCGCCTCAGGCAATATTAAGGCCAAGGGAAGTTTAGCCAGCAGCGGTACTACGGAAAACGCACCGACTGTTTCGTTGCCGACAGCCGATTACACCCAGTTGAAATCAGAGGCAGCTACTGTGATTAACGGAAATTACGACGTGGAAGGGGGCTCGATCGGTGCGAGTAATGCAGTCACCTATATTACAGGGAATTTGGATCTGGAGGGGAACGTTACCGCTCAAGGGACAATCGTAGTTGAAGGAAACGTCGACATCGAGGGGACAGTCAAACCTCCATCGGGTGGAAGTTTAGAGATTATCAGCAAAGGAAATGTTGATTTTGATGATGATGGCGCTTCCTCTGCCAGCGCGGAATTAGTAGCGAATGTCTATTGTGAAGGGAATTTTAAACTTCGTCCCGGCAGCCCATGGATTAAAGGGAAAGTTATCGCTTCTGGCAATATCGAATTCACCGATGCCAATGCCGGGTCTTTGCGCATTGATTATTCTGCCAATGCCGCCAGCCAATTAACCAGCGGTTCAGGGACTCCTACGGTCGAAGATTGGAAAGAGGTGTATTAAGGTGTAGGGGCAACCCCCTGTGGTTGCCCTTCTGTAGGGGCAGACCTATGTGTCTGCCCTCATTAAAGGGCGCACACATGAGGTGCGCCCCTACGGTCATTGCAATTTAGGGCAGGCACAGGGGCCTGCCCCTACGTGTTATAATGAAAATTGATACGAGGTATCCTTATGCCGTTATCACAACAAACCCTCGAACAAACACTCAAGCAACTCTCCAAAGAGGGGGAGCTTTATGAGAGACTTCCCGACGGCAGGGTCCGTTGTTTCGCCTGCGGGCACCGATGCCTGATTTCCGAAGGACGAAGCGGTGTCTGCCGTGTCCGTTATAATGCCGGCGACAAGCTCTATGTCCCGACTGGCTATGTCGGCGCTCTTCAATTAGATCCTGTTGAAAAAAAACCATTCTTTCACGCGCTCCCTGGTTCTCAAGCGATGAGTTTTGGAATGCTGGGATGCGATTATAAGTGCTCCTTCTGCCAAAACTTTTTAACTTCCCAGACATTGCGTGATCCAGATGCGGGTGTTCCTCCACAGGAATTAACCGCTGAAGCATTTATTCGCCTTGCCAAGCAATACAACGCTAAGATTGTTACAAGCACTTACAACGAACCTCTGATTACGAGTGAGTGGGCAGTCGAAATTTTTAAGATGGCTAAAAATCAAGGACTTGTCACTTCGTATGTCTCCAATGGCAATGGGACTAGGGAAGTTCTTGAATATATTCGTCCTTGGGTTGATTTATACAAAGTAGACTTAAAGGGATTCAACGACCAGAATTATCGCAGGCTCGGTGGTGCGTTAAAGAATGTGTTAGAGACAATCAAAATGTTGCACGAAATGAAATTTTGGGTTGAAATTGTTACTCTGGTGATCCCTGGTTTTAACGATTCCGACGAAGAACTCAAGCAAATTGCCGATTTTCTAGTCAGCGTTTCTCCAGACATACCCTGGCATGTGACAGCGTTTCATAAAGATTACAAGATGACTGACCCTGATAATACTTCAGTCGAGACATTGATTCGGGCGGCGAATATCGGAGTGAAAGCAGGGTTAAAGTTTGTCTATGTGGGGAATTTATCGGGGAGGGTGGGGAATTTTGAAAATACCTATTGTCCTTCGTGCAAGGAGCTTTTAATCGAGCGGTATGGGTTTAAAGTATTACAGAATCGGATAGGAAGTGCGGGGAAGTGCCCGAAGTGTGAGGTGGGAATACCAGGGTTTTGGAGGAACTAAGGGAGGCATTTATGAATCACAACAACTGGCTCAACGATCCATGTGAAAAGATGATGACCGAGCGAATCAAAGATTATCTCGCCAATAACAATGCGGCGCGTATTATCGCCCAGCAGTTGGATGAGACTGGCACCAGCATCCGTCCGATTGTAGACCATGTGACGGTGCGCACGCTCAATGTCGAAGAGAGCGCCAAAGAGTTTCTTAAACTCGGGTTTGTCTACGATTCCAAATTGGGTGTCTTGGAATACGAAGACTGGTGGGCCAAGGTTTACCGCAAAAACGGTTACCCGTCAGTCTTTATTGACCAGCCGTTTGAAGGGAAGCGGGGAGAAAAGAACGTAATCCATGAGTGGGTCGGCGCCTTCGGCAGTAAAACGTTTCATCACATCGCGATCCAAGTGGGGGAGATCGAAGTAGCGGTCGCCCAATTCAAAAAGTTAGGGATCGAGTTGGCTGGGGAGATCGCCGGAGAAAAAGAATCGGATCTCCGCCAGGTTTTCACCAAGCCCGACATGAAAAATGGTAAACCGTTTACCGTCCTAGAAATCGCCGAACGCCACCGCGGCTACGAAGGATTTCTCCCTCCGCAGGCGAATAAACTGATGGAGTCAACAAGACTCAAGAAAAGTCCGTACTAAGAGAATAAACGGGCTACTAGAAACTTCTTGAAATTGTATGCTATTTGCATATAATTGTATGCAGATAGACAATCCCATGAAACGTTTTCTTACCAAAAACCAGAGGCTCCTTCTAGGGCTTTTTTACACCAATCCTAAAAAGTCCTTTTATATGCAGGAAGTGGGGAGAATATTAGGCAAGAAGCCGGGTGTTTTTCAACGCACGCTGAACTCCTTAGTAGAGGAGGTCTTGTTGAAAAGCGAATATCGGGCAGGGGCTCGTTTTTTTCAGGCAAATCCACAACATCCTTTGTATCCTGAACTCAAAAAAATTATCGAGAAGACCGTGGGCTTAGAAGGAAGTTTGCGCTCGACGATGAACCGATTGAAGAATGTGAAGTTGGCGTTTCTCTACGGGTCTTTTGCCAAAGGCAAAGAGCGCGAGGATTCGGATGTAGATCTCCTTGTCGTTGGAAACAAGCAGGTTGAACTCCAGCTTCTGAAAGGGATTAACCGTTTAGAGAAAAAAATCCAGCGGGAAATCAATTATAAACTTTACAGTGAATCTGAGTATCGCGAAAAAAAGTCAACTGCCGATCCTTTCCTTCAAGAGATTCTAACGGATCAGATCATCCTTCTTAAGGGGGATCCCCATGCTGTTTGACGATTATCTAAAACGAGGATTGCTGAAGCAACAACGAATCAATTTTGGACAAATCGAAAAGCAATTGGCCCGCTCACAGAAGGATTTAAAAACGGCTCAACTGGTTTTAAGTAATGATCCGGAATGGGCGGCTACGATTGCTTATCACGCAATGCTTCGCGCCGGGCGTGCGTTTTTGTTTTCTAAAGGGTATCTTCCAACCGATGGTGGTCAACATCGCACTGTGGTTGAACTCACAGGCAGACTTTTAGGAAAGGAGTACACCGATCTTATTGAAAAATTTGAACGGATGCGGCGCATGAGAAATTTATTCTTTTATGAGGCGCCACCGTTTGGAACGACGACCGAAGCGAAAAATTCCCTTAAGGCAGCTTCTCAATTGATTCAAGTGATCGAAAAGACAATCGCAAAACAGAACCCACAGCTTCATTTTAAATTCGGCGATGCTCCGCTCCTCTGATCCTGATATTATTCATCCCTATTTAGAAGACGCCTCTAACCTTGCCGGTGGATTCGCCAGCGAGGTTGTTTTTCCACAGGATGAAAAGGAAGTGTCGGAAATCTTGACGGAGGCGTCTAGTAAGAAAATCCCTGTTACGGTCGCCGGCAACGGGACTGGGTTGACCGGCGCGCGGATTCCATTTGGAGGGATTGTCCTCTCAACGGAGAAATTAGGCGGGATTCAGGAAATTGATACGGTTAAGCGATACGCCGTTGCCGGCGCAGGGACGACACTGCGCCAGTTGCAGGAAAGTGTCAATGAGAAGGGACTTTTATATCCGCCCGACCCGACCGAGCAGAATGCTTTCATTGGGGCGAGTGTCTCTACTAACGCCTCGGGGGCGCGCAGTTTTAAATATGGCGCGACACGGCGCTGGATAAGGCGACTCAAAGTGGTGTTATCGGATGGCACAGTTTTTGATTTGCAAAGAGCAAAAACGGGGACAGTCCCCCCGCCAAAGGCGGACTTACGCAAAAAGCGGGGACAGTCCCCGTTTTTTGACTTCGTTCCTACTTATCGAACGCCTCCGATAAAAAATGCCGCTGGTTACCATGTGGATGACCGGATGGATCCAATAGACCTCTTTATCGGGGCCGAAGGAACTTTGGGGGTTGTTACAGAGGTTGAAGTTGAATTAATTGCAAAACCAGAGAAATTATTTAGCGGAGTGGTTTTCTTCCCCCAAGAAGAAGACGCCTGGCAATGGGTGGACCAGGCGCGGCGAGAACAATATGGGGCACGGGCTCTGGAATACCTCGATTCTCAGTCAATCGCCTTATTAAAGGAGAAGCATCCTCAAATTCCTGATGATGGGCAAGCCGCCATTTTCTTTGAACAGGAACTAGAGGGTGCTTCGGAGGATAAGGTCATTGAGCGCTGGCTTGGGTTATGCCAGAATCATCATGCCTTAACGGATCAAAGCTGGTTTGCCACAACCCCCGGTGAACAGCAGGAGTTTCGCCAGTTCCGCTATGCCATTCCGGTGGCGGTGAACGAACTTCTTCATCAATACCACCAGACCAAGGTGGGGACAGATTTTGCTGTCCCAAAGGGTCACTATTTTGATATGCTAAAAAGCTACCGTCAGGCGCTTCAGGATTCTGGATTAATCTATTGTGTTTTTGGCCATATTGGGGAAAACCATCTTCATATTAATTTACTTCCAAGAGATGAGAAAGAGTCTTTAAAGGCGTGGGAGATCTATCATCATCTGGCAAGAAAAGTCATTGAATGGGGCGGTACGATCGCGGCGGAGCATGGTGTGGGCAAAATTCGACGGCAGTTTTTACAGGAGATGTTTGGGATGGCGGCGATTCGAGAGATGGTTGAAATAAAGAGGCGGTTGGATCCAAGCGGCATCTTGGGAAGGGGTAATATTTTCCCGGAGGGGTTTTTAGAGGGGGGCGGCCATGGTTAAGATCACGAAGCAGTTGTCGGTTTTCTTGGAGAACAGGCCCGGGGCATTGGCAAAAATTTGCAACGTTTTGGCGGAAGCGAAGTTGAACGTACTGGCTTTGTCGGTGCACGACACGGTGGATCACGCGATTGTGCGGTTGATCGTGGATCAGTATATCAAAGCGCTGCTGCTGTTGGAGCAACAGGGATTGTATATCTTAGAGCAAGATGTAGTGCTGGTTTCTTTGGATAATCGTCCCGGAAACCTGGCGGAACTCGCTCAGAAATTGGCCAGAGCCGATGTCAATATCGAATACGCTTATTGCACTGCGATTGATCGGCAGGAAGAGGGATGTTTGGTCTTGAAGACCGACGCCCCGGAAAGAACGCTGGAGTTATTGAGAGATAGACCTGAATGAGTTCGTAGTTCATCGTTCATAGTTCATCGACAAAAAAAGAGTTTTTCAAAATTACAATCGACGAACTACGAACCATGAACGATGAACAATGAACAAAACATGGATCCCCGCTTACGTAAAGACGTCCGATTTTTAACGACCCTCCTGGGCCAGGTGATTCTGGAGCAGGAGGGGAAACGCTTTTTTGAAAAAGTGGAGACGATTCGGCTCCTTTCCAAATCCATCCGCCAAAATTCCACCCCGCAGCTGCAATTGGAGAAAGAGCGTTTCATCCATTCTCTAACGCTGGAAGAAAGCTGCAAAATTGCCCGGGCGTTTACTCTTTATTTCCAATTAGTCAACCTCGCCGAGGAAAGCCATCGAATCCGCCGGATACGGGAGTACCAAAAGTCGGGAAACGCACTGCAGGAGATGTCGCTTCGCAAACTTTTTCACGACCTCAAACAATTGGGGATCCCCTACGCGAAACTGCGGCGGTTCTTGGATCAGATGCAGGTGGAACTGGTGCTGACCGCTCATCCGACCGAAGCCAAACGAATGACTATTTTGGTTCATCTGTTGCGCATGTCACAGATTCTCTTCGAGCGGGAGAACAGCTCGATGACCCTTCAAGAACATCTCAACACGGAAAGAGACCTCAAGACGATCATCGAAGTTCTCTGGCAGACTCAGGAAGTGCGCCAGCGTCCCGTCCGCGTCCAGGACGAAGTGGAGAACACGCTCTTTTATTTCGACAGGACTATCCTGGAATTAGTCCCGCGTTTTTACGAAACGTTAAAATCGGAACTTCGAAAGAATTATCCCGATGAATATAAAGAAGAGGATTTCTCTTTCTTGAAATTTGGCTCCTGGGTCGGCGGGGATCGCGACGGAAATCCTTACGTGACGCCTAAAATTACCGCTCAAACAATCGGCCGGCACCGGGAATTGATCTTGCGGCATTATCAGGCGAAAACCCAGGAGTTAATCCGGTTCCTGAGTCAGTCTCAGCAGATTGTTCGGGTCTCTGTGGAGTTGGAACAAGCCATCAAAGAGGAACAGAGATTATTCGCTTCCTTAAACCGGCGCCTGCGCCGGTATGAATCGAGCGAAAAATATCGCCGTTATCTCTCCTTTATTCACCAGCGGCTAGAGAATACGCTGGCCGGCAGGGCTCCGCAGTACGGCTCAGCGGGAGAATTCTTGGAGGCGCTTAAAAAAATACAAGAGAGTCTCAAGAAACATCGAGGGGCATTGACCGCTCGGGCAATGCTGGAGGATATTATTTCTCAGGTTGAGGCCTTCGGGTTCCATCTGGCGGCTCTCGATATCCGGGACCACGTTGAGAAATTCCGAATGGCTGTCCTGGAATTGTTGGGGGAAGAATTAACGGAAGAGGCGCTCTCCAAAGGGATCCAGCAGGCCAAATCCCTGCGGGCACGGCGGTCTCGATGTTCCAGAGAGGCGCGCAAGGTCTTCGCTCTTTTTGACACGATCCACGAAATCCAATCCAAAGTAGATGCCAACGCTATTCAGGAAGTCATTATCAGCATGGTCCGCGAACCGAAAGATGTCTTAGCGGTTTTACTGCTGGCTAAAGTGAGCAATTGCCTTGTGCATATCGTGCCGCTTCTGGAAACGATCGAGGATTTGGAAAAAGGGGAAGAATTCCTCAAGACACTTCTTTCGATCACGGTTTACCGCAAACATCTCGCCGCGCGGGGCAATTTTCAGGAGTTGATGCTAGGGTACTCTGACAGCAACAAAGACGGCGGATACCTGGCGGCGAACTGGAAACTCTACCAGGCGCAGAAATCTCTAGGGTTATTAGCGGAGAAAGAGGCGATTACGCTTCGGCTTTTCCACGGCAAAGGGGGGACGATTGACCGCGGCGGCGGGCAGTCGCATCGAGCTATCATCGCCCAGCCGTTCGCGGCTCAACAGGGACGCATCCGAATCACCGAGCAGGGAGAGGTTGTGTCGCTCAAATATTCCAATCCGATTATTGCTCAGCGGAACTTGGAGCAGTTGGTTTCGGCGGTCATTTGGACTAATCTTGGCCCACAGCCAAGAAAACTCGTCCCTGAAGAGGTCAAAAGATGGGAAGAAATCATGAATGATCTTGCCAGGGTCTCGTACGACTGTTATCACTCGTTCATTTATGAGACTCCTCAATTCCGCCAGTACTATGTGGAAGCAACCCCCATTGATCTTTTGGAACTGATCCGGATCGGCTCCCGCCCGGCCCACCGGAGAGGAAAAAGAGACGGCCTCGAGACGCCGCGGATTGAAGATCTGCGGGCGATTCCGTGGGTTTTCAGCTGGGTGCAGTCACGGCATATTCTCTCGGCATGGTACGGCGCCGGTTATGCTCTGGAAAAATTTGTCGAACGGGAAGGAGAAAAAGGATTGGCCGAGTTGCAGAAAATGCACCGTCACTGGCCGTTCTTTCAATCGCTGTTAGAAAACCTTCAAACATCGCTGGTTAAAACCGACATGGAGATTGCCCGGTTGTATGCCAATTTAGTGAAGGATGAATTGGTACGTCATGAAATCTTCGGCCAGATCGGGCGGGAATACCAGCGAACCGAGCAAATACTCACCAAAATCACCGGCGTCCATGACCTTTTGTCCGCGCATCCCGCCATGCGGGAGTCTATCACGTTACGAAATCCCTACGTGGATCCTCTCAACTTCCTCCAGGTCCGCTTTCTCCAGGAATGGCGTAGGGGCGGGGCCCTTCGGCTTGGCTCAGGGCGAGTTACCCCACCCCTGCGTAAAAAGATTCAGGAAATTCTCTCCCTTACCATTAATGGCATCGCGTTTGGAATGAAAAGCACGGGGTAAAGACGGAAAATGGAAAATGGAGAATGGAAAGTGGAAAGTGGGAAAGGCCGTACAGTTATCGCTGAAGACGCCACCTATTCCTCTGGTTCCCACGCTCCGCGTGGGAACCCCAACGTTTGCACTGAATCTTTTCCTGTGGTCATTCTGAGCCCTTCGACGCAAGCGTTTCATCATGCTGAGCATGTCGAAGGATGATGAAACGCTCTTGCTCAGGGTAAACGGAGTTGAAGAATTTTGATTTTATTCAGGGCACCATGTTCTTCTTTTACCTATGAAGTGCTAAAATAACAACTGCTTATAGTTTTTTGGAATGGGAAATCAGGGAGTAGGGGCATTGAGAGAAAAAAACGATTCCAATTTTTCAAAACCAGGAAGAGGGATTTTTTCACGAGTAAAAATGGAAAAGATTATTGTTTTCATAACAAAAATATTTCAAACCCGCATAAAATCTTTTATCAAGATTATGAGATGTGTTATTCAACGATCACGCAAGATTTTTCTAGCCGTAGTCTCGAAGGGCGTTGTTTTTCTTAAACACTGGGGGCTTACAGCTCTTTTAGGATTATTGTGTTGCGGTTGCATTGGGATACTTTTCATAAATTGGAATGCTGTACAAGCTCCTTCATGGATTGCTACGTCTCTTTCAATAGGTTGCAGTGGTGCAATATCAATTGTAGTGGGGGATTTGGAAAAATTGAAGGCAAAGTTACGAATAATTCTTCCAATTGTTTTATTTTTGATTTTCATTCCAAGTGCTCTTGGATGCTGGGTAACTTTACGACCGATAAGATTCCTTGAAGAAATTGATATCCTAACAGTGATTGATCGATCCAGTAATAAAGTTCTTCCCGAAAAAACAGTGAGAATTCTAGGTAATTTGTATCCATACATGTATAAAATTCGGTCTTTAATTAATGAAGAGTTAAGCCAATCATCAGATAAAAATATGGATTGGTTTGCGAAGGTTAGGGGGATAGCATCTTCGAGAGAATTAGGAGAGTTTTTAATACTGGATGAATTAGGATTTCTTTTTAAAGATAGTTGGAAGCTCAGAAGAATTAAAAAAACAAAAAAGTTGGGGAGCCTGTCTATTAGTAGAAGTTCGGTGCCTGTTGAAAACAAGAGAAGAAATATTTTGACGAAGCAGTATTTAGAAAAGAAGTTCTCCTCCAACGCATTCATTAGAAAACTATCTGATGGGTTTCAAATATATATGCCTCCTGGAATGACCTGTGATACGCTTCCTTTGCAACGTTGGGATGGTGACAAAGATTATGCCATTATTTTTGAAGACAATTTTGTAGTATTAAGAATAGAACCCCAAAGCTCATATTTTAGACAGGTTTTTAATGATCACGTGGAGAGTAGTGAACAATTATTTGTTTTTGGTTTAGTTGTTCAATTAGAAATAGTCTTAAAACCCATGTGGGTTGGTACAAATGCTACTCGTGAAAGAAAGGAACATTGGATAAATCCGTTATTGGAGTACCTAAAGGTTACTTTTGCGGTTCCTGGATAACGACACGGCTAGTAGGAATCCGCCGTTCCACTGCACCGGCATACCAGGGGCATCCAAAAGATGGCCACTCTTCCACAATAGACCTCATTGATTATACCCCTCACCCCGACCCTCTCCCCCAAGGGGAGAGGGTGCTTAAAAATCTCATTTTTTCTTGAAAGAAAATCCTCACTGGGAGCGTCTATATAAGTAGAAGTTAACCCAAAGGAGGAAAACCATGAATAAATTGACTCCCCAAAAGGGCATTGACAAAGGATACACCGTGCTTTTAGGGCATATTACTCAGATAGTACACACCGCCCGCGCGAAGGCCATGCGGGATATTAACTTGACGCAGGGTCATGCTTATTGGGTTATCGGTAAAATTATCATTGAGCATGAACAAGGTGGAAAAGCCAGAGCGGACTATGGACAACAGACACTGATCAAGTTGTCACGCGATTTGACCGAACGCTTTGGTAAAGGGTTTTCCGTGGATAACCTCGAAAATATGCGCCGATTTTGTATTGGATTTCCAAAACTTTTCAGAAAATCCGAGACAGTGTCTCGGATTTTATCCTGGTCACACTATTGTGAACTATTGAAAGAAGATAATGAGCAGGCACGGACGTTCTACGAAATTGAAGCAGCAAAAGAGAGTTGGTCTATTCGTGAATTAAAACGCCAGATAAGCTCAATGCTCTATGAGCGGCTGGCGTTAAGCCGAAGCAAAAAGAGAATGTTATCGTTGTCCAAACGCGGCCAGGTTATTGAAAATCCGGAGGATTCGATTAAAGACCCGTATGTTCTGGAATTTCTCGGATTGAAAGAAAACTCGTCATATACAGAGACCCATATTGAGCAGGCGCTGATTGATAAGCTCCAGATGTTTTTACTGGAGATGGGCAAAGGTTTTTCCTTTGTCGCTCGTCAGAGACGTATTACCATCGCCAACAGGCATTATTTTATTGACCTTGTTTTTTACAACCGTATCCTCAAATGCTTTGTATTGGTTGATATTAAACGTGGAGAATTTGATCACGCCGATGCTGGCCAGATGAACTTTTATCTGAATTATTTCAGGAAAAACGAGATGACGCCTGGCGAGAATCCCCCGATAGGACTTATTTTGTGTTCGAAAAAGAACGAGATATTCTCAAAGTACGTTTTAGGCAATGTGAATAACAAGATATTTGCTTCAAAGTATAAATTATCATTGCCATCCGATAAAGAATTGCAGCACTTGGAGTGTTTTATAGAATAACCCATGTCTCAATTGAACAAGGGGAAATTCAAGGACTTGATGTTCCAAACTGAAACATCAAATTGAGGTGGTACGTCTGTTACTCCACAATACATTCCCCGCCGTCCACGCGGATCACATTTCCCGTCATCCATTGTGTGTCCGAATGAGAGAATAGGGCGATCGCTTTGGCGACGTCTTGAGTTGTCGTCAATCGGCCATGGGGATTTTTCTTTTGGGCCATTTCAATCATCTGTTCATTGCCGGGGATTTTGCGCAAAGCGGGGGTATCGGTGACGCCGGCGAGGATTGCGTTCGCCGTGGCTCCGATCGGAGCCAGTTCCAGCGCCAATTGACGAATGTGAGATTCCAACGCGGCTTTCGCGGCGGAGACAGCCCCGTAAGTTTTCCAAACCTTCTGCCCGCCGGCGCTGGTCATCGCGTAAATCCGGCTTCCTTTGCTGATCAATCCTTTACGAGCCAAATCCTGAGTCCAATAAACCAAACTGTTCGCCATAACATCCAGCGTCATATCCATCTGGGCTTTGGTGATGGAGTCTTCCGACTTTTCGGTGATGTAAGGTTTTAAGGTTCCGAAAGCAAGCGAGTGGAGAAGGACGCGCAGTTTCGAGCCGGGATTTTTGGAAAATTCCTGATGAATGATTTCAATAATTTCTTGGCGCTTCAGTTCATCCGCGGCGTTGACGTTAAAGAAAACCGCTTTGCGGCCGTTTTTTTGAATCTCGCCAACAATCCGTTCGGCATTGGCGAGGGTCTGTTTGCGGTCTAAATGAACGCCGAAAATATTCATCCCCTGCCGCGCCAGTTCTAGTGAAGTCGCTTCCCCAAACCCGCTCGATGCTCCTAATATGAGTGCCCAGTCTGCCACAATGCCCTCCCTAGGTTGAACTGTATTATACAGGAAAGCCGCTTCTTCTTGCAAAAAAGAGGGGCGAAACTTACAATGATTCTCTATGCAATTAAAGATACTCACTTTCAATACTTGGGGAGGCAAGACGCTCAACAAAGAGCGCTGGCCGCTGATTGGCAAGGGAATGGGAGCGCTGGAGCCGGATTTGGTTGGACTGCAGGAGGTTTTCCAGAAGGACCAGGTGGTTGATCTACAGAAAATGACCGGGATTTCAGAGATTGCTTTCGCCGACCAGGAATCGGGATTAGTGACGCTCTCTCGATTCCCGATTGGCGCTTCTAAGATATATCGTTACCAAACAGTCTCACCGAGGGAATCGTATTTTCGATATTGCCAGATTTGCCGGATATTGCTCAGTAAGGGAGAAGAGTTTCTCTTTGTTGTCACCCATCTTTCCTGGAAACCCGAAGACGCCTCCATTCGAGAACAGCAGGTGAGGGAGTTAATCAAATGGATTGACGCGGAAGGTTCGCGCCTTCCCTGCATTTTAGTGGGGGATTTTAACGCCACCCCTGATTCAGAAGAAATTCAGCTTTTAGCCAAAGCAGGATTCCTCGATACCTTCTCTAGCATCCACCCGGACGATCTGGGCTACACCTGGAGCCACTCTAACCCTTACACAGCGAGTCATCCAGAGTTGCCCCAGAGGAGGATTGATCATATTTTCGTCCGGATTCCTCCTAAGAAGACAGTCATGGTGCAGGCCTCAAAAATTGTCCTCAACCAGCCGACAGCCGATGGGATATTTCCCTCGGATCATTTCGGAATTTTCACCATCCTCTGGCTGGAGGGTTGATCTTAAATTGTTTTTCCTTGTCTTCTCTTTTGAATTCTTCTTATAATTGGATTATGTTTGACACGATGCCTCCGTCTGAGCAAGACTTTCAAATACCCAAGCAAATCCTCGCGATCCGGACAGATCGCCTGGGAGAATTTCTTTTAACGATTCCGGCCGTCCGTCTGTTGAAGGAATCTTATCCGTCCAGCAAAATTACCCTCATTGTCAATCCGCTCTGGGAATCGATTGCCGGAAAAATTCCGTGGATTGATCGCGTGATCTCTTACCAGGAGAAAGCCGGGAATTCCTTAGTTGAAGCGTGGCGCCTGGTCCGGCTTATCAGGAAGGCGGGTTATGGCGATTACGACGTGGCGATTGCTTTCCATCCCAAGAAATCATTTCACCTTGCTTCTGCTTTGTTGGGAATTCCGGTGAGAGTCGGCTATACCCGGAAGTGGGGCGTTTTATTGACTCATTCGATTGCCGACAAAAAATTCTTGGGAGATAAGCATGAGGTTGAATATAACGTTGGCTTAATTCGCCAGTTGCCCGGTATTGAAGTCCCGCCTACCTTGCGGCTCTTTTACCCCGTTTCGGACCATGACCGCCAAAGCGTTGCCGATGGTTTGGCCAAGCAAGGGGTTCGGCCTGATGAGCCGCTTGTGGCGATTCATCCGATGACCAGTGATCCGCGGCCATGGCTAAGCCCCAAGAAATTTCAATCGGTCGCCAACGAAATTTACCGCCGCCGCCAGTGGCGGACTGTTTGGGTTGGAAGCTCCGAGGAAACTAAAGAGATTGATCCGTTGGTGACTCAATTAGGCCAGCCGCATCTGAACTTGGTGGGGGAACTCAACCTCGGAGAACTGGGGGCGCTGTTAGAACGGTGTAAACTGCTGGTCTCCATGGACAGCGGGCCGGTCCATATTGCCGCGGCGGTCGGAGTTCCGACCGTAGTCATCTTTGGCAAGGGGGACAATCCCGGCCAGCCGCGCCGCTGGGGGCCGTGGGGAAACCGGCATGAGTTGCTCTACCGGACTTCGATCGCTGAGCGGGAAAGAGGGTACTCTATGGAAGAGATCATGGTTTCCGTGGAGCGGTGCTTAGGGTAAATAAATTATCCTTGTTTATAAAGCCCTATGTTGATAAAATAATAAATTAAGGTAACAAAACTTAAGGAGGGGGAGATGCAGACTCTATTTCAAGGGTTTTTGCAGACTGTGGGGACACAGTTGCCTAGTTTAGCGAGCGCGCTTGCCATTTTAATTATCGGTTGGTTAGTGGCGCTCATTGCCGCGGCCGTTGTGCGGGGGGTTCTTGGGAAGGACCAGGCCGATAAGAAACTGATCGAGAAAGTCTCCGGTTCCAAACCGCCTGCCCATGTAGAACCTGCCAAGTGGATTTCCAAAGGCGTTTACTATTTCCTCATGCTGCTGGTCCTTGTCGCTTTTTTCCAGGCGCTGGGGCTCACGATAGTGACGACGCCTTTGAATCATATCCTGATTCAGATCGCGGATTTCGCTCCCCGTTTGTTGAGCGCCGGCCTGCTCTTATTGGTAGCATGGGCGCTGGCCCGCTTACTGCAATTAGCCGTCACCTTTTTACTGGATGCGGCCAACGCCGATGACCGGCTGGATTTCTCGGTTTCGGAAACATGCGGTAACATCGCCTACTGGTTTGTCTTGTTTGTTTTCCTTCCGGCGATCTTAGACGCGTTAGCGCTCCAGGGACTTCTGGTTCCTGTTCAAGGAATGGTCGGAAAAATTTTGGGATTTTTACCAAACCTCGTCGCCGGCGGACTGATTTTGTTAATCGGAGTTTTCGCGGCGCGGATTGTCCAGGGGATTGCCTCGAACATTCTTGAAGTCGTGGGAGTAGAGCGCTTCAGCGAACGAGTCGGCCTCAAGGACGCCTTGGGCAAACAGACCCTTTCCGGAATCGTGGGACTGATCATCCGCGCCCTGATTTTGATCCCGGTAGTGATCGCCGCGTTGGACGCGCTTCAATTAGGGGCTATTTCCGGGCCCGCCAGCCAGATGCTCTCGAAAATTCTGGAAACAATCCCCTCGATTTTCGCCGCCACGCTGGTGGTCCTTTTGGCTTATTGGGTGGGACGCTTTGTCCGGGAGTTAGTCAGTGATTTATTGCGCCGGCTTGGTTTCAATCGGATCTTTGCCCGCATCGGTCTCGGGGAAATAGACAAAGGGGAACGGACGCCGGCTGAAGTCGTTGGATACCTGGTGCTGGTGGCTATCTTGGTTGTCGCGGCCATCGAAGCGGCCCGCCTGCTCGGTTTCGACGCCCTGGCGGCGCTGTTGATGCAGTTTATTTCCTTTAGCGGGCCGGTGATTTTAGGATTGGTGATTTTAGGGATGGGTTTGTATCTGGCCAATCTGGTCTGCACGATTATTCGTGAAAGAGAGAGCCGGGGGAGTGAGTTCCTGGCGGTAGCGGCGCGAGTCGCGATCCTGATTCTGGCCATCGCGATGGCTCTGCAGGAGATGGGGGTTGCCAGTGAGATTATCCGGATCGCTTTTACGTTACTGCTGGGATCGGCCGCGGTCGCCGCGGCGCTGGCATTCGGATTGGGCGCCCGGGATGCCGCCGGCAAAGAAGTGGAGAAGTGGATTAGCTCGTTAAAACGATCAAAATAAAAGAAGAGTAGTTTTTTAAAGCTGTGTTTGATGCCGGGATTCGAAAGCGCGGATCTCGGCATCTTTTTTTAAGGTGAGTCCGATATCATCCAGTCCATTGATCAGATGGTCTTTGACGGCGGGGTCGATATCAAAATGAAACGAAATTTCCTCAGCTAGATGCAGAGTGACCCGCTGGTGTTCCAAGTTCACTGTTGCTTCTAATTCAGGGAAGCGTTCCACCATCTGGAAAATTTCTGCAACTTCCGCTTCTGAGAGTTCAATTGTTAAAAGCGCGTTCTTGGAACAGTTATTCCGGAAAATGTCCGCGAACGCGGGGATTCTTGTTTCTTCTCGCTGGACCCAGGGAGCGATGACCGCTTGGAAACCGTATTGTTGAATCGCCCAGACCGCGTGCTCCCGGCTGGAACCGCAGCCAAAATTATTTCGCGCTACTAAAATAGAAGCTCCCTTAAATCGCGGAGCGTTTAAGACAAAATCAGGATTCGTTTTCTTGTCAGGGAGATAGCGCCAGTCATAAAACAATGCTTCGCCGAATCCCATGCGGGCAATGGATTTCAAGAATTGTTTCGGGATAATCTGATCGGTATCAATGTTGGAGCGATCGAGCGTCACAAGTAATCCTCGATGAGACTTGAATGGTTTCATATGATTCTCTCCAGAAAGAACCTGGTTCTTTTTCTAGTTCTTTTAAAAAAGAACCAGGTTCTTTCTTATTGTTGCCACTCCCGAATATCCACAAACCGCCCGGCGATCGCCGCCGCGGCGGCCATCTGAGGACTGACCAAATGCGTCCGGCCCCCTTTGCCCTGGCGCCCCTCAAAATTACGATTCGATGTAGAGGCGGAACGTTCACCCGGTTTCAGTTGGTCCGGATTCATCCCTAAACACATACTGCATCCCGATTCACGCCAGTCGCAACCTGCTTGTTTAAAAATTTTATCAAGTCCCTCGGTTTCGGCTTGCTTCTTCACTTGCTGGGAGCCGGGGACGATGAGTACTTTTACCCCTTTTGCTGCTTTGCCTCGTTTAAAATATTCTGCCGCTAATCGCAAGTCTTCAATCCGGGCATTGGTACAGCTTCCGATAAAAACAATATCCACTTTAATCTCAGTCATCGGTGTTCCCGGTTTGAGTCCCATATACTCCAGAGCGTTCTCGACATCTTTGCGGCTGTAACCGGGAACCTTGTCCGGCTCTGGAACGCGGCCCGTGACGTCCATCACCATTCCGGGATTCGTTCCCCAGGTGACTTGAGGAGCGATGGAGGAGGCGTCAATCGTCAGCGCGCGGTCGTACTTCGCATCGGGATCGCTCGGCAAGGTTTTCCAGAAAATGACCGCTTCCTCAAAAGCGGCTCCCTTTGGAGCAAATGGACGATTCCCTTCCGCTATATATTGAAACGTAGTTTCATCCGGCGCGATCATTCCGGCGCGGGCCCCCGCTTCGATACTCATATTGCAAATCGTCATTCGTGCTTCCATTGAGAGGGAGAGTACTGCCTCTCCGCAATATTCCAGAACGTATCCAGTTCCGCCAGCGGTTCCGATCATCCCAATGAGTTTTAAGATCATATCCTTGGAACTGACCGGTGGTTTTAACCGGCCGGTGAACTCCACCTGAAAATTTTTTGGCTTCTTCTGAAGCAGGCATTGCGTTGCCAGAACATGTTCAACTTCAGAAGTGCCGATCCCCAATGCGAACGCCCCAAAAGCGCCGTGAGTGGAGGTATGAGAATCTCCGCACACGATCGTTGTCCCCGGCAACGTCAATCCTAATTCAGGTCCGATAATGTGGACAATTCCCTGTTGGGCGCTCTTTAAATCATAGAGCCGCACTCCAAATTCCCTGCAGTTTTGTTCCAATGCCTCGATCTGCGCCTTGGAAATCGGATCCTTGATATTAAAACGATCTTCTGTCGGGACGTTATGATCCATCGTCGCGAAAGTGAGCTCCGGCCGGCGGACCTTTCGTCCGGTCAAGCGAAGCCCCTCAAACGCCTGCGGACTGGTCACCTCATGAACCAAGTGGCGGTCGATATAAATCAACACCATTCCGTCGGATAAGGTGATGACGACATGCCTGTCCCAGATTTTTTCAAAAAGAGTTTTTGCCATAGGAAACGACAGTATACCGCAAAAAATCCTTCTTGACAAAGTGTACTTGGTACACTAAACTTGATTAGTGTAGGAGATACACTTATGAAACTAACCGTGGCTGCACGTTCCAATCACAGTCTGCCGGTGACGGTAGACGTCGTACTCTTTACCATACGGGAGAGGAAATTAGCGGTATTACTGGTCCGCCGGATCAACGAACCCTTTGGCGGCATGTGGGCTCTACCGGGAGGATTCGTCCAAAAGAACGAATCGGTGGATGAGGCGGCCCTGCGGGAACTTCAGGAAGAGACCAGCGTCAGTCGGATTTATCTGGAGCAATTGTATACCTTCGGTGATCCGGAACGGGATCCCAGGGGGCGGGTCATCACTGTCTCCTATTACGCGCTGATCAATTGGGAGAATTTCCAGCTTCGGGCGAGGACGGATACTTCCGAGGCCAAGTGGTTTCCGGTTCAGGAACTACCGAAACTCGCTTTTGATCATCGCGAAATTATCCGCTACGCGCTGGAGCGGTTGCAGCATAAAGTCAATTACACCACGATCTGTTTTCAATTACTTCCCAAGAAATTCGCGTTGTCAGAGCTCCAGCAGGCCTACGAAATCATTCTCAATCAAAAATTAGATAAACGGAATTTCCGGAAGAAAATGACCCAGCTTCATATTCTAAAGGATACGGGTGAAATGAAAACCGACGGGGGGCCGCAACGGCCGGCAAAGTTGTACTCGTTTACCGATGTGCGAGTTGTAAAGTTACAGGAAAAAGGAATTATTGTGCCGTTTTGAGATAACCACAATGAATGAACCATCTCATTACAAGATGCTCAAAGACAAAATCCGCCTCCTGGCCAAGGAGCGCGACGCGGTAATCCTGGCACACAATTACCAGGAAGGAGCGATCCAGGATGCCGCCGATTTTATCGGCGATTCGCTGATGCTGTCGCAGAAAGCGGCCGCCACCGACGCCTCGGTGATTCTTTTTTGCGGGGTCCATTTCATGGCCGAGACCGCGAGCATTTTGTGCCCGAATAAAAAAGTGATCATTCCGGATCTAGCGGCCGGCTGTTCTCTGGCTGACATGGTCATCGAACGGGATGCCCGCCAATGGAAAGAGCGGCATCCCGATGGCGCGGTGGTCGCTTATGTCAACACCTCCGCTGTGGTGAAAGCTGTGTCGGATTATTGCTGCACTTCATCGAATGCCGTCAAAGTGGTCCAGGCTATTCCGGAAGAGAAAGAAGTTCTTTTTATCCCCGACTTCTATCTGGGAACCTGGGTCAAGAGACAAACAGGGCGCAAGAATCTTCATGTCTGGAAAGGATATTGCGCGGCCCACACGGCAATCACGCCGGAAGGGATTGATCGTTTGCGCGAACAACATCCAGACGCGGAATTTTTGATGCATCCAGAATGCGGTTGTATGACCAAGTCCATGGATTTAGCTGACGCGATTCTTTCGACTGAGGGGATGGTGAAATACTCCAAGGAATCCTCTGCCAGTGAATTCATCATAGCAACCGAAAATGGGATGCTGTACAAGTTACAAAAAGAAAACCCCGGCAAGAAGTTTTATCCCGCCAGCGAAGACGCCACTTGCCAGTACATGCGGATGAATACCTTAGAAAAAGCGTTCCGTTCGCTCCTCGAATTAAAATACGAGGTCAAAGTTCCAAAAGAAGTTGCCGATCTCGCCCGCCTGCCGATCGGGCGGATGATGGCAATTTCCGCTAACGGCAATGGAAACGGAAACAAAAAACTTCACAGTCCCGCTTCAATGGCGTATAATAAATTTTAGTGCTAATCTATACCTTTTACACGCTGGCGATTAGCGGGGGGCTTTTCCTAGCGGGGGCGGTTTTATTCCTTCTCCCGTCGCAGACTTTGACCCGCCTGAGTGAATTTGCCAATAAAGTCCTTCTAGCTACCGATCAAACGATCGCCCCCTTTAGAAAAGGGGTGGGCGGCCTCTTTCTCGCGGTAAGCGCCTGGATTTTCTACCGGCTGTATTTGTTAGTCATCAAAAACCCTACTTTACTTCAATGAAAGTCAAGTAACCCGCAGTTGCCACTCGGCGTCCACGACGTCGCGGTTGATCCGTTCGATTGCTTTACGGGTTTTATTCCGGAGAGAATCGGAAACGGTTGGGGCGCGCTGAAGCTGGCGCAGGAGTTGAATGGCCATCCGGAAATAACGGACGATTTCCCCTTCATCGGCCATAGAGAGGCGTAAGATTTGATCAAACGGGGCACCGTTACACCATGCGACCATCGCCGGCGCCAGATAAAAATAGGGCGGTTTGGTGCGGGGGAGAATTTTATAGTGTTGTTCCTGCCGATGGATTTTATCAGTGAACTCCTCGCAACGGCGCGCCAGCCGCTTGATCCCTTTATCCAGATGAGGACGGTGTTCTCCTTTGCGCGGTTCATAGACTAACGCGGCGAGCACAACGGTCAATTCGATGTCGGTCAAGGTGTCGAGCCACCCATCTCCCTGCATCTCGGCCAGCGCGAGTTCATAGCCGTACATCCAGGAAGCGAATTCTCCTTTAGGAGTCAGTTCGCTCTGGTGAAGGTAACCCATTTCATGCAAGAGGGCCAACTTTCTGTTCAACGCCTCGTATCCCTTGTGGCGGTCTTTTTTGGAGGATTGAAAATGATGGAGGGAACGGTTGTAAATCGTGGGGAGCTGTTCTTGAAACTCTCGATAAAGATTTAGAACCGTGGCATAGCCGGTGTTGAACTGGCTGAATACGGCTTCCGGTTTTCCGGTGATAATTCGGAAGACCTCGTGATAGGGAATGTCGTGTGGGTTCACCCGGACATAGACGAAACCCTCCGTGTCCATTCCGCGCCGCCCGGCCCGTCCGGCCATTTGATAAAAGTCGCGCGTGCGAAGGTTATCGAACTTATAACCGTAGAACTTACGCAGTTCGTCAAAGACGACCGTGCGGGCCGGCATGTTGATTCCCAGCGCGAAAGTCTCGGTCGTGAAAATCATTTTGATCAGCCCGCTGGTGAAAAGTCGTTCCACCACTTCTTTCAAACTCGGCAGCATCCCGGCGTGATGATAGGCAATTCCTCGCCAAACCAAATCTCTCAGAGCGAAAGCTGATTTCTCATGAGTGAGCTGGTACTTTTCAATGAGCTCTTCAAATATCTGCCGTATTTTTCCCTGTTCCGAGGAAGACAAAAATTGAAACTCTGTTAACTCTTGAGCCAGTTGTTCTGTTCGCTGGCGGCCAAAGGTAAAATAGAGACAGGGAAGTTGGTCTTTCGCGATCAAGTGGCGGATGAGCGTGTCAAGCCGATTCGGTTTAGCTTGAAAATGAGGCCGCCGGCGTTCCCAATCACGCCAGCGTCCCCAGTTCCCCTGGTTCTGATACCCTTGACGGAGGAGAGTTTTGAAATCAGGGAGAAACTGCCCCTGGCATTGAAAGCAAAAGGTTAAAGGGACAGGACGGTGGGTTTCCACGACGACGTTCACCGAATGGTTGCAGACTTTTCCCATCCATTCCGCCAGTTCTTCCACGTTGGGGATCGTGGCGCTTAGGCATAAAAACCGGATATGTTCCGGAGAAAACATGATGGATTCTTCCCAAACGGTGCCGCGCGCGTAGTCGTCAATGTAGTGAAACTCATCGAAGATGACCCACTCGACTTCTGACACGCGGCGGGGATCTTCAAAGAGGGTATTCCGGTAAATTTCCGTCGTCATAATCAGGATCGGCGCTTGCGGATTGATCGCGACGTCCCCGGTGATAATGCCGATCCGGTCGCCGTATTTGGCGGAGAAATCGCGATACTTCTGGTTGGAGAGCGCTTTGATCGGGGCGGTGTAAATCGCTTCTTTGCCACGCTCTAGGACTTGTTCAAGCGCATATTCGGCGATAACTGTTTTCCCGGCGCCGGTCGGGGCAGAAACCAAAACCGACTCCCCTTTGTTAATCCATTCCATGGCTTGTTTCTGGAACGGATCATATTGAAAGGGGAGTCGGTTCATAGACTCCTATTCCTAAAACTTAAACAGCATATCGGCGTAAGACGGCACCGGCCAGAGATCCATCGGCACGAGGGTCTCTAACGCGTCAATATCCTCACGAAGTTCCCCAAGTTGCTTAAACACCGTATCCCGATAAGTGACCGCTTTGGCGTAAGTCTCGCCAACGCTCTGCGCTTTTTTCGTGGCGCTCTCCAGGGCGGCCAACTTTTTGTTCGCCGACACCAAAAGATCCGACACCTTTGACAGAAGTTCCTTTTGAACCGTCGCCGGAACGGAGACGTCTTTTAGCTGCCGAATCGTTTTAGCCAGTCTCGAAGTGTAGCAGATCGTCGTGGGAATATATTGCCTCTTGACCATTTCGATGGCGGTAAGCGCCTCGATATTGATCTGCTTGGTGTACTGTTCCAGATAAACTTCGTAGCGGGAGTGGAGTTCCTCTTTGGTGAGAACCTTGTATTTCTCGAACAGTTTCCCCGCTTTTTCCGTGACCAGCGCTTTGAGCGCCTCGACCGTTGACTGAATGTTCGGCAATCCCCGCTTTTTCGCTTCTTTGACCCAATCTTCGGTGTAGTTGTTGCCGTTGAAGATAATCCGGCCATGTTTGTTGACTGCCTCTTTAATGATGGCGGAGATTTCCTTGCTCTTATTGGAGGCCTTTTCAAGCCGGGTGGCAATCTCATCCAACGTCTCGGCGGCAATGATATTCAAGACGACATTAGGCCCCGCGATGGAAGCGGAAGAAGGAACCATCCGGAACTCAAACTTATTCCCCGTGAAAGCGAAAGGGGAAGTCCGGTTTCTATCGGTATTGTCTTTGGGAAGATCGGGGAGTGTATCAGCGCCGATGCGTAAGTAAGATTGGCCGCGCGAGGTCGCTTTTTCTCCCTTGCCAAGATGAGTCAGAATATCGGTCAGTTCTTCTCCCATGAAGATCGAGATGATCGCCGGCGGCGCCTCATTGGCCCCTAGGCGATGGTCGTTTCCCGGATTGGCGGTGGAGGCCCTCAATAGATCGGCGTGTTTATCGACGGAGATCATCAACGCCGAGAGGAAAAGAAGGAACTGTTCGTTATCGTGCGGAGTCTTCCCCGGCTCCAGCAGGTTCATTCCATCATCGGTGGCCAACGACCAGTTGTTGTGTTTGCCGGAGCCGTTAATTCGGGCAAACGGTTTTTCATGGAGCAGGCAGACGAGTCCGTGGCGAAGAGCGACCTTTTGCATTGCCTCCATCACCAGTTGATTATGATCGGCGGCGATGTTGACAGTCGAGAAGATCGGGGCCATCTCGTACTGTGCCGGGGCGACTTCGTTATGTTTTGTTTTAGCGGAAATCCCCATCTTCCAGAGCTCGATATCCAAATCTCTCATGAAGGCGGAGATGCGGTCTTTGATGGAACCGAAGTATTGATCTTCCAATTCTTGTCCTTTGGGTGAAGGGGCTCCAAAAAGAGTTCTGCCGCAACTGATCAAGTCGAGACGGCGCAGGTAATATTCTTTATCAATCAGAAAATATTCCTGCTCAGGGCCTACGGTGGCAATGACTTTTTTAGGAGTTTTATTACCGAGGGCTCTCAAAACACGCAGTGCCTGCTTTGAAACGGCTTCCATCGATCTCAAAAGCGGTGTTTTCTTATCCAGGGCCTGGCCGGTATAAGAACAGAATGCGGTCGGGATGGTCAGTGTCACATTCCCGGCGGCGTCTTCTTTTAAGAAGGCCGGAGAGGTACAGTCCCAGCCGGTGTAGCCGCGCGCTTCAAAAGTGGCGCGTAATCCACCACTCGGAAAAGAGGAGGCGTCCGGTTCTCCTTGGATCAACTGCTTTCCGGAAAACTCCATGACGACTCCGCCGTCGGAAGTGGGGGAGATGAAAGCGTCATGTTTTTCGGCGGTTTTGCCGGTCAATGGCTGAAACCAGTGCGTATAGTGTGTGGCCCCTTTTTCAATCGCCCAATCTTTCATGGCGTTGGCCACGACATTGGCGACTTCCAGCGTCAAGGGTTCGCCTCTCTCGATGGTTTTTCTCAAACCCTTGTAAGTATCTTTAGGAAGGCGTTCCTTCATGGCGCGGTCGTTGAATACGTTGGATCCGAAAAGTTGAACGACGTCTTGTGTGGTAGACATTAGATTCCTCCAAAATTATATAAGGTGGTTAGTCAACTAAATAGGCCTGCATTATAGCAAAATCCCGCCAGTTTGCAATAGTGGTATAATTCTATGTCAATGACAGATCATTCTTGTTGTCAGGAACCTAAAAAACTCTGGTATCAGAACCAGATTTCTCTTTCGTTCATCGGAGTGGGGATACTTATTTTAGCAACGGCATTCATTCCTTTTCTATTGCCTCTGCGTCAAAACCTCTGGATGTACGCTCGGTTAGTCGCTGGATACTTCTTGTTGGGAGTTTTAATTGGCGGGTTGATTGATTATTTCGTTCCTAAAGAGACCATCTCCAAATACCTTGCCGGTTCGCAGAAACGAACCATTTTCCGTTCGGTGTTCCTGGGGTTCCTGATGAGTACCTGCAGCCACGGGATCCTCGCGATTTCAATGGCGCTGTATAAAAAGGGGGCCTCGGTCTCCAGCGTGATCAGTTTTCTCCTGGCCAGTCCCTGGGCGAATATGGCGGTGACGGTGTTACTCGTGGGACTCTTTGGCTGGAAGGGGATTTTGATGATTGTGTTAGCGATGCTGGTTGCTGTGGTGACAGGATTGGTTTTTCAGCGGTTGGAAAAGAAGGGATGGATTCGGGGGAATCCAAATACTTTAGAACGGAAAGTGGAGAATGGAAAGTGGAAAGTGGATAAAGCAAAAGATGTTTCCACCATCCACTTTCTACGTGGGATTTTTCGATCGTCATGGTCTTTACTCGAAATGATCCTCGGCTGGGTCACACTGGGGGTTGTTTTAGCAGCCGTGATCGCTACATTTATTCCGTCACACTTCTTCTACCAATGGCTGGGCCCGAGTCCCAAGGGGCTTGCATTGACCATGCTGGGAGCGAGTGTGATTGAAGTCTGCTCGGAAGGGAGCGCACCGCTGGCGTTTGAAATTTACCGGCAGACGGCCGCTCTAGGGAATACTTTCGCTTTCCTCATGGCGGGGGTCGCTACCGATTACACGGAGTTGGGACTGATCGGCTCCAATATGGGATGGAAGACGGCTGGGTGGTTGTTAGCGATTAACCTGCCACTTATCTTCATCTTGGGGCTGTTGTTGAATTTTTTGTAGGGTTGGGTTAAAATAAAAACGCTTCATGACACCTGATACCCTTTCATTTGGTTGGGTCTTTCTGGCGGGAGTGCTGACGTTTCTCTCTCCCTGCGTTCTCCCCCTCATCCCCTCCTATATATCCTATATTACAGGCGCTTCTCTTGAAGAACTACAGACCGGAAAAGGGGTCAAGAGAGCCACAGCCATTCACTCTTTACTCTTTATTCTTGGATTTTCCGTGGTTTTTATCCTGCTGGGGGCTTCGGCGACCGTTGTCAGCGGGTTTTTGTATCAATACCAGCATTGGATTAAAAATATTGGCGCAGTGTTGATTATCCTTTTTGGCCTTCATCTGACAGGATTGATTCCCCTTCACTTTCTGCTCAGAGAAAAAAGGCTGCGATTCCGCAATAAGCCGGTCGGATACTTTGGGTCTTTTCTAGTGGGGGCCGCTTTCTCAATTGGCTGGACTCCCTGTGTGGGGCCGATTCTGGCGTCGGTACTGCTGTATGCCAGTTCCCATACGACGGTAAAGCAAGGGGTTTTACTGCTGGCGGTTTATTCCTTGGGGATGGGAATTCCTTTCTTTCTGGCATCCCTGGCGTTCAATCAAATGCTGACCTCTTTAAAATGGTTAAAAAAGTATCTCAATGTTTTAGAGAAGTTGACGGGGGTATTACTGATTTTGGTGGGGATCCTATTGTTGACGAATTCTTTAACCTGGCTTTCTGGGGCTATGACTCAATGGCTGGCGCCGTTGTCGCGGAGGCTAAACTTATGAATAAATTATTCTTAGGATTCATTCTTTGTTGTTTGGCGGTTTTCTCCGGCTGCGGCGATAAAAAATTAGCCTCTCAAACAAATAAGGCGGCCGCTTCGGGTTCACTACTGGCTCCGGAGGATTTGGGGCCGGCGCCTGATTTTACCCTTCCCACCCCGGAGGGAAGGGTAATCTCTTTTTCTGGTTTTCAGGGAAAAACAGTGCTGATTAATTTCTGGGCGACCTGGTGCCCTCCCTGCCGGGAAGAGATCCCCGAATTCGTTGATTTGCACCGCCGTTACAAAGAGAAAGGTTTTGAAATCATAGGAATCGCTTTGGACAAAGGAAACGCTGATGGGGTAAAGGAATTCATGGAGGAATTTTCGATTCAATATCCGGTTGTCATGGGAGATGAAGAGGTGATCCATGCTTTTGGCGGGGTGCGTGCTATCCCGACCACATTCTTGATGAATTCCAAAGGAAGAATCGTTAAACGATATATCGGGCTTCATCCGGCTGGCGAGTTTGAAAAAGACATACTTAACTCATTGGGGAAAAATTAGTTGGAGAGTTTACAGGGTTTTAATCTTTTTGTAATATCGTTGTAACAATCCAAGGATATGCTTTTACTACTTCTCTGATTGGAGAGAGGATTAATTGGTATCTTAAAGGAGGAAATCTATGGATCCAAAAGTAATGGCTGACACAATGTGGACGCTGATCACGGCGATGCTGGTGTTCTTCATGAACCTCGGCTTCGCGCTGGTCGAGTCCGGATTCTGCCGCAGTAAGAACTGCGTGAATATTTTGTCGAAGAACTTTATTGTATTTGCTATCTCATCCATTGCTTTCTGGGTGCTCGGATGGGGACTCATGTTCGGCAATGGGACCGGTTTTATCGGACAGGAAGGCGTTTGGCTGCTCAAAGGGGCTGATAACAGTCCGGCAACAGGGGCTGCCTACCAAGGGGTGTATAGCGCTATCAACTGGACGGGCGTCCCGTTACTTGCGAAGTTCTTCTTCCAGTTAGTCTTCGCGGGAACTGCCGCGACGATCGTTTCAGGAGCGGTTGCCGAAAGAATTAAGTATATTTCCTTTATTCTCTTTTCCTTTGTGCTGGTTGGATTGATCTATCCTATTGCCGGACACTGGATCTGGGGAGGGGGATGGCTGGCCCAGAAGGGATTTTTTGATTTCGCCGGGTCCACCGTTGTTCACAGTATCGGAGGATGGTCAGCTCTGGCAGGAATCCTTGTGCTGGGTCCCCGATTTGGCAAGTTCAACCACGGGACGATCACGCCGATACCGGGACACAACCTCACCGCGGCAACGACTGGCTGCTTTGTTCTTTGGCTGGGGTGGTTTGGATTTAATCCCGGCTCCACGATGGCGGCTGATCCGGGATTGATTGCCAAGATTTGCGTCACTACTAACACCGCTGCCGCGGCGGCGATCTTGAGCGCGACGGCTCTTTCCTGGAAACTCCTTGGAAAACCGGACTTGGGGATGACCTTGAACGGTTGTTTGGCGGGATTAGTCGCGATTACCGCTCCCTGTGCTTTCGTCAGTGTTGAAAGCTCATTTATCATCGGTGTCATTGCCGGGCTTCTGGTGGTTCCCGCGGTTATCATGTTTGACAAGATAAGAATTGACGACCCTGTAGGGGCTCTCTCCGTCCACTTAGTGAACGGAGTCTGGGGAACTTTCGCATTAGGGCTCTTTGCGGATGACGCGCTCACCGGCAAAGGACTTTTGATGGGAGGAGGGACCAAGTTGCTAACGGCCCAGGTTACCGGAATTGTTTCAGTGGCGGCGTTTACGTTTATCGCGGCATTAATCACTTGGAGTATCCTGAAGGCAACCATGGGAATTCGGGTCTCTCTTCAAGAGGAGATTAGCGGATTGGATATCGGCGAGCACGGCAACAGCGCTTATCCGGAGTGGTTAACTCGCAAGCAGAGCTATACCCATGTGGGAGCTGGAATCCCAGAGGCTAATTAAGGGAGGTGTTCATCATGAAAAAGATCGAAGCAATCATCCGTCCTGAAAAGGTAGATGCTGTTCGGAAAGCGCTGGATAAATCAGGATATCCGGGAATTACCATCACCGAAGTCGAGGGGCATGGGAAACAAAAAGGGGTGGTACAGCAGTGGAGAGGGGAGAAATACCGAATTGAACTTCTCCCGAAATCCAAAATCGAGATCGTGGTCACGGATAAAGATGTGGACCGAATTCTGGAAAGTATCCTGCAGGTAGCGCGGACAGGTTCCGTCGGGGATGGAAAGATTTTCGTTTCGGATATTCGTGAAGCGGTGCGAATCCGGACGGGAGAAAAAGGAGAAGTCGCGGTCGGTTGAAGATAAGTTTCCTGGGCCCTTACCGTTGGTTCAACAATTATTGATGGCGGTAAGGGTTCAGGTTTTTTGCTATAATAGGTATCCTTATGTCAAAAGAAAAGAATCTCCCCTCATCTGCGAAAGACAAAGAATACGTCCTGCGTATGGCGAAAGAGATGAACGTCAAGTTCATCCGTCTCTGGTTCACGGACATCCTTGGTTTCCTAAAGAGCTTTGCCATCACTGTTGAGGAGCTTGAACAGGCATTAGAGGAGGGAGTCGGGTTTGACGGCTCCTCCATCGAAGGGTTTGTCCGCATTGACGAAAGCGACATGATCGCGATGCCGGATCCGAACACCTTCTGCGTCCTTCCGTGGCGCCCCAAAGAGAACGCGGTGGCGAGAATGTTTTGCGATATCCTGACTCCAAGCGGCAAGCCGTATGAAGGGGACCCGCGGTTTGTCCTCAAGCGAAACCTCCTGCGCGCGGCGCGGATGGGATACACTTATTACGTCGGTCCGGAACTGGAATTTTTCTACCTGCAAAGTCAAAAAGAAGGGCCAGGAATCGCGCAGCCGGTTCAACCTCCTCAACCCATTGACCTTGGAGGGTATTTTGATCTGACTCCGCTTGACGTCGCGACGGATCTCCGTCGAGAAACAGTGTTGACATTAGAAGCGATGGGGATCGGCGTTGAATACAGCCACCATGAGGCGGCCGCCAGCCAGCATGAGATTGATTTGCGCTACACCGACGCCATGACGATGGCCGATAACGCCATGACTTACCGCTTGGTCGTCAAGGAAATCGCTTTGAAACACGGAGTCTACGCGACCTTTATGCCGAAGCCGTTCTCGAACATGAACGGGAACGGTATGCACGTGAACCAATCGCTCTTTTCCGTCAAGGGGGACCGGAATACTTTCTTTGATCCAAAAGACAAAATTCATCTCTCAAAAACGGCCCGGCATTTCATGGCGGGACTGCTCAAACATGTTCCGGAATTCTGTCTGGTGACTAACCAATGGGTCAATTCTTATAAACGACTTGTCCCAGGATTTGAAGCCCCCGTCTATATTTCCTGGGCGCTGAAGAACCGCTCTGACCTCATTCGCGTACCGGCGTACAAACCGGGAAAGGAAAACACCACAAGAATCGAACTGCGCTCGCCCGATCCCGCCTGCAATCCCTATCTGGTGTTCAGTGTCCTGTTGGCGGCTGGGTTGGATGGAATTGAAAAAGAATACCCTTTAGATTCTCCGGTGGAAGAAAACGTTTTCACCATGAGCGAAGCCGACCGGAAACGCCGCGGTATCCAAATGCTCCCCGACAGTCTCCATGAAGCGATTGAGTTATGCGAGAAAAGCGACCTTGTTCGCCGGACCCTTGGGGACCATGTTTTTCATTCCCTCATCGAAAACAAGAAAATCGAATGGGCCCGCTACCGCGCTCAGGTGACGGATTACGAGATCAAAGAATACCTGCCGATTTTATAAAACCAGCAGTATAAATAAAATTTCATAATAAATTATAACCTATTTGAACAAAATAGGTTACTGTAAGTTCAATGCCCCGGGATATTGCAAATGGATATTCTCATGGTATACTTTCCCTGTTTCTTGCTTATGATTATGAAACCCATCACTTCCATAAACTATCGGCTCATTCTAGGGGGGACGCTTGCCCTTTTTGTCTGTGGACAGACAGGATGGGTGGGTTCCCTTTCAGGAACGAAACTGTCACCGCAGGCCAGCGTAAGATTAGACAGAGAACTCAAACAGCAAAGACTGAACCCGGATGAGGAATTGGTAAGTTTCCTCCAGCAAGCAGAGGGGGGCAATGGCGCGAGACTCCGCAAAATTGTTGCCGCTTTTGTTGGGAGCCGCAGGATTCAAGAAATCGAAAGAATTCTTTCAGAGAAAGATCCAGGTGTTCGACCTAGTGATGCCAGAGAATTTTTTGACCATTTTAACGAAAAGCGGCTCCGGAAAGGATTAAATGATGCGCTTGAGCGTACACGGTCTTCCGGGTTCATCAAAGATAGAATATTCGCTGTTAAGAAAAAGAGATTTCAGAACTCACTGGAACAATTGATCCAGGAAGTAAAGCGGCTCCATGCGCAAGAGGTAAGGCAGACACTTCATGCGGCGGCTGATGATTCCTCAGGAGATGTTCTCAAATCAATTGAAAGGGTTTTAACGCGGCTTTATAGCAATGAAAGCGGATTGCTTGAACCAGAAAGAGAACTGCTGGATCAGTTCTTTACGCAATATCGTCAATTACTAAAAGAGGCCAAAGAGGGTGTTCCTCAAGAAGAGATTGAGAAGCGGGGGGCAAATTTACAGACAAAACTTACCGCGTTAGAACAGTCTGTTCAATGGAAGAGGAGGCAAGGACAACAAGAAACAATCCGCCGGGCGGTTTTAAGTAAACTCGCCACATTAGAGGGAATGCTAAGCCAGAGATCCAGAGAGCGGTTAGAGGTGGACTTCAGGGAATACCAGGAGCTGACACAAGCTAGTCCAAGAGAGGTAGTCAGTCGATTGGGAGACCCAAATCCCTTATTTGAGGAGGCATTTGAAGAAAAAAACCGCGTTGAGCGGTTATTGGCCCAAGCGAGTTCGGAGGACAGTTTTGTCCAATCGGAACGTCTACTGGACGAGGCCAATCAAGAATTAGCCGTTACCATAAGAAACATTAGCACTTTTAGAGAAAGGTTTGCTAATGCAATTGAAGGAGCCAAAAGGGCTAGAATCAGAGATGCTTATGATACCTTAGGACTTGTCGAAGGCACTCCACCGGAAACAGTGAAGAAGGAGTTTAGAAGACAAGCTCTGCAAGTGCATCCCGATAAGGTGAGAGCCAGATTATTCAATCGAGGGATACCTGCTGACGGAATTGAACGACATTCAGAGTATCTCGAGGCGGTAAGCCGAACCGCGGTTTTGACTGAAGCTTATGCTGTTTTAAGTTCCCAAGGTAATTCTAACAGACCTAAGATAGATGAAACTACGATCAGCGCGGCTCTTTAGATTTTAGTCTGTTCCAGAATCTTCTCCGCAGTTCTTCTCGTGGCTCCAGGCGACCCCAGTTTTTGACGAACCTTTCTTAATTCTTCCCGCACATAATCCGCCATTTCGACTGGCCCGATCATGGGACGGAGCGCTTTAGCGATAGCGTCGCCGGTTGCCCGATGCTGGATTAGTTCCGGAACGACTTTCTTTCCTGCCACGACATTCACCAGAGCGATATGCGGAATTTTCACCAGAAGTTTTCCCAAAAGATAATTCAACCAGTTCGTTTTGTAGATGACGACCATCGGGACATTCATCAGGGCGGTCTCCAGCGTGGCGCTGCCGGAAGAGACCATGGCGGCATCGGAGATGTGGAGGATGTCGTAGGTTTGCGAGGTGATGATACGGAACGTAGAGGCAACCCCCCGTGGTTGCCCTTTATCACGAGGGCGGGCACGGGGGCCCGCCCCTACGATGTCATCGTACATCGCCTCCGCCAGCGTCTCAGGTTTCACAATCACGAATTGCAAATTCGGTAGGGGCACGGCACGCCGTGCCCCTACGTTCTCACCCGACAAAATCCTGGCCGCTTCCAGCATCACAGGCAAATGGCGGTTGACTTCATCTTCACGGGAACCGGGCAATAGCGCGATCGTTGTTTTTTCAGGAGCCAGACCGAATTTCCGCAGGGTTTCCTGACAAGTCATCGTCGGTTTGACTGAATCCAGAAAAGGATGGCCGACGAAAGTCACAGGGACGTTCGCTTTCCGGTAGAGATCCTCTTCAAAAGGGAAAACGACGATCATGTGATCAACGACCCGCTTGATGAGATGGATTCGCTTTTCTCCCCACGCCCAGATCTGCGGACTAATGTAGTAGAAAATAGGGACTGCCCCTCGTAATTTGACCGCTTTTGCGAATCGGAGATTAAAGCCGGGATAATCGATCAAGATGATTCCATCTGGACGTTCTCTTGAGATGGAATGGAGCAGGTCATTGAAGATTCTCTTCAGGAGAGCGAAGTGTTTCACGACATCAGTAAATCCGACAAACGCTTTGGAGACAAGATCATGGTCAATCCGGACTCCGGCCTTCTGCATCTTGGGCCCGCCGGCGCCGTAAAAAGAACAGGAAGGGTCCATCCGCGTGAGGGCTTCGACTAATTCTGCCCCGCGCGCGTCTCCCGAGGGCTCGCCGGCGATGATTAAAAATTTAGGCATGTATTTGTTTTACAATCTCCAGCGCCACCGCTAAAGCGTCCCGCGCTTCTTGGCCGGAGACCAGTGGTTTTTGCCCGGTGCGGATGCAGTCCATAAAAGAGGAGAGTTCTTTTTTGATCGGCTCTTCTTTTTGGATCGGGTAATTCTCAGCGAGAATTTCACGGCCTGATTTGCGATAAACGACTAATTCTTGCTTGACATAATCGATCGAGAGATAGGCGTCCTCCTGAAAAATGCGGATCTTTCGCAAAGTCTCCGGAGTGACGCGGCTGGCGGTAAGATTCGCGACGGCTCCGTTTTTGAAACGAATCCGCGCGTTCGCGATATCCTCATGAGAGGTCAGCACCTTCAGCCCCACGGCGTCAATCGAGGCAATGGGGGAGCGGACAATGCTCAAAACAATGTCAATATCATGGATCATCAAATCAATGACCACTCCCACATTGGCGACACGGGGAGAGAAGGGGCCGAGCCGGTCACATTCGATGAATCGAGGGGGTTTTCCCTGTTGGACCACCGCTTCCAGAGCGGAATTAAACCGTTCAATATGGCCTACCTGCAGGGTTACCCCTTTTTTTTCTGCCAGGGCAAGAAGTTCATCGGCCTGGGCCAGGGTCGTGGTAATCGGTTTTTCGATCAGGAGGTGTTTTCCTGCCAATAAGGCCTCTTTGGCGATGGCATAATGAGTCTCGGTAGGGGTGGCAATACTGAGGGCGTCTACCTGCCCCAGGAGTTCAGAATAGTGTTGGAAAGGTTGGCAGTTGGGATACTGCTGGGCTATTTCCACCACTTTCTCTTGAGAGAGATCACAGATCCCTACCAGTCTGGCCCCATCAATATTGGCGTAAGTCCTTGTGTGGATTGAACCTAAACGGCCAACCCCGATGACGCCGACACGAATTTCCGAATGCATAGGTTTCATCCTACCAAACTCCTCGACATTCGTCAAAACCTATGATATTATCTCAGGTTACTGATATTATGACAGAACGCAAAGGGAATCTCCATTACTATCTGCGGCTGATGGGGTTTTTGAAGCCGCATCTTGGCTTGATGATTTTGACGATCCTTTCGATGGCGGTTGCTTCGGTTTTCGAAGGGGTCTCCCTGGGAATGATTATCCCGTTGGTGGATAACATTTTAACCGGCAAACAAATTCATCTTCCCCCTAACCAGCCTGTCCCGGCATGGGTGACTCAGCTGGTGGACCGCGTGAACCATATCCCGCCGGTCACTCTTTTGAATACCCTGATTATCATCACCTTGTCTTTATTGTTTTTAAAACTGGTTTTTACCTTCCTCAGTTCTTATTTTATCAATGACGTCAGCCATCGGGTGATGCGGGATCTCCGGTCGGCCATCTACCAGAAACTGATGGGGCTTTCACTCGCCTTCTTTCATCGCCAGAAAACCGGAGTTCTGATGTCCCGGATTACCAATGATTGCGGGGTATTGCAATACTGTTTCTCCGAAGGATTGATAGATCTTCTTTATCAGCCGATTCAGTTAGTGGTCTATTTAGTGGTGCTCTTTAGCATCCGGAATTACTTTTCGATACCATGGTCTTTAATCGGCGTATTAGCGTTTTTAGTCCCTTTGGTCATCTATCCTGTGGTAAGGATTGGAAAACGGCTTCGTAAGATCAGCGCTCTTTCCCAGCAAAAAATCGGCGAAGTGACCAATACACTCCTGGAAGGGATCATGGGGATCCGGATTGTGAAGGTGTTCGGTACAGAGGAATTAGAATGGAAACGTTTCCACAAGGAAAACCAGAAATTCTACCGGTTGACGATTTCTTCTCTCAAGAGAAATCTCTCCGTCGGTCCCTCGACGGAGTTTACCGTGGCTTGCGCGGTGGCTGTGATCCTCTGGATTGGAGGAGGAGAAGTTTTAACCGGACAGCTGAGCACCGGAGCTTTTGTGGCTTTCTTGGCGACGCTTCTTTCGCTGATGAAGCCGTTTAAGAAAGTGAGCCGGGTGTATGGATTTAGCCAGCAATCCCTTGCCGCCGCCTCTCGCATTTTCGAAGTCCTCGATGAAGTGCCGACGGTTCAAGAAAAACCCGGTGCGGCCGCGTTGAAATCGTTTGAAGAATCAGTCGTTTTTGAAAAAGTGGGATTTCACTATTTCCCCGACCAGCCGGTACTGCATGATGTGAACCTTCATGTCAGGAAAGGAGAAGTGATCGCGATTGTTGGGCCCAGCGGTTCCGGAAAATCAACACTGGTGAATTTGATCCCTCGTCTTTATGATCCGACCCAAGGAAGGATTCTTGTTGACGGGAAGGATCTCAAGGACTTTTCCCTGAACTCCTTGCGCGGAAAGATCGGGATGGTGACTCAGGAGACAATTCTCTTTAATGACACCGTTTGGGCCAATATTGCTTATGGCCAGAAAGAACCCCCCAGAGAAGAAGAAGTTATTCAGGCGGCGCAAATGGCGTGCGCCCACGAATTCATCCAACGGCTTCCAGAAGGGTACCACACGGTGATGGGGGATCGTGGGTGGAACGTCTCTGGGGGTGAGCGTCAGAGAATCGCGATTGCCCGTGCTCTACTGAGGAATCCGCCGATTCTGATTCTGGATGAAGCGACTTCACAGCTGGATTCCGAATCTGAAAAATGGGTACAGCAGGCGATTGAACAGCTGATGAAGAACCGGACGGTTTTCGTGATCGCTCACCGCCTCTCAACGGTTCAGAACGCGGACCGGATCGTTGTGGTAGATCGAGGAAAAATCCAAGAAGAAGGGACTCATGAGGAATTGCTGAAGCTGGGAAAATTGTATGCCCGGCTGTACCAGCTGCAGTTCTCAGAAGAAGCTCCTGCTGGAAAATCCTTGCAATCCGCTTAACCTTTGGTATAATATACGGCTACTTATGCCTACGACACCTTTAATCAAAGAACTGCTGGAAGCGGGGGTTCACTTTGGCCACAGAACCAAACAGTGGAATCCCAAAATGAGCCGGTTTATTTTCGGCGAGAAGAACCGGATCTACATCATTGATTTGGAAAAGACGGAACAATGTTTGAAACAGGCGCAGGAGTTTTTGCGCGGCATTGCCGCTAAAGGAGGAGAAATCCTCATCGTCGGCACCAAGCGCCAGGCGCAGGAGATCATCTCCGCCCAAGCCCAGCGCTGCCAGATGCCCTATGTGGATAAGCGGTGGGCGGGGGGGACGCTGACTAATTTTCAGACAATCCGCAAACGAATCAAACGGTACCAGGAATTAAAAACAATGAGGGAAGACGGCACCTTCGAACGGATTACCAAGAAAGAAGGAGTCATGCTCGGCCGGGAGATGGCTAAGCTGGAGCAGGCGCTTAGCGGCATGATTGGGATCACGCGCCTGCCGGATGCCCTGTTTGTCGTTGACGCGGCGAAAGAGAATCTGGCGGTTAAGGAAGCGCGGCGCCTGGGGATTCCCATCGTCGCGATGGTGGATACCAACTGTGATCCCGATTTAATCAATTATCCCGTCCCCGGCAATGACGACGCGATTCGCGCGATTAAATTAATTACCACTTTGATCGCGGACAGTATTCTCGAGGGGAGAAACCAATTTTTAACCGGACAGGCGGCAGAGGTGCTCGCGAAAGAAAAAGAAGAAGCGGCGGCGGCCGAAACGAGCGCTGTCGAAATCCCTGAAGAAATCGTCGAGGCGGTTGAGGAAAAAGTATTGAAAACGATTCCTGAGACGACGGTGGTCAAAAAATTAGTGCGTCACCGGACCAAGTCCAAAGACGAGCCCAAAGCAGAAGGGTAAGATGGCGGAGATTGACCTGGAGATTGTCAGGCGGTTGAGAGAGAAAACCGGCGCCGGCGTCGGCGATTGCAACAAAGCAATCCGGGAAGCCGGCGGAAATATGGAGAAGGCGATTGAGATCCTCAGAAAGAAGGGGATCGAGACGGCCGCCAAGAAGGCCGGCAGAACCGCCGGCGAAGGGTGCGTTGAGTCGTACATTCATCTGGGGGGGAAGATCGGTGTTTTGGTTGAGGTAAACTGCGAGACCGATTTTGTCGCCCGAACGGAAGATTTCCGCGTTTTTGTCAAAGATTTAACCCTTCAGGTTGCCGCCTCCAATCCACGTTATCTAACGCGGGAGCAGGTCCCGGATCAGGTATTGGAGCGCGAAAGGGAAATTCTAGCTACACAAGTGACCGGCAAGCCGCCCGCCATCGTTGAAAAAATAGTCCAGGGAAAGCTCGAAAAGTTTTTCGAAGAAAATTGCCTGATGGACCAAGTCTTCGTCAAGGATTCCGGGAAAAAAATCAAGGATTATCTAGGTGAAATCTCCGGCAAACTCGGGGAAAAAATCGTCATAAAGAGATTTGTCCGGTATCAGCTTGGAGAAAATGAATAGCGTACAGCGCACAGCGTTCAGCGTACAGTTTTATTTTTCTGACCGCTATACGCTATGCGCTAAACGCTAATTCGTTATGTTTTCCTGCAAATACAAACGTGTCGTCCTAAAACTCAGCGGTGAAGCCCTCCAGGGGAGGCAGTCCTACGGGATCGATCCAAAGATAGTTCTTTCCATCGCCCGCCAGATTAAAGAAATCAAAAAAATGGGAGTTGAGTTGGCGGTTGTCATTGGTGGAGGGAATATTTTTCGCGGCGTCGCCGCCTCCAGCCAGGGGATGGACCGTTCCAGCGCCGACTACATGGGGATGCTGGCGACCGTCATCAACGGGTTGGCTCTGCAGGATGCTTTGGAGAAACAGGGGGTCTTTACCCGGGTGATGACCGCCATCCAGATGCAGCAACTGGCCGAACCGTATATCCGCCGGCGGGCCATCCGCCATCTGGAAAAAGGGAGAGTGGTATTATTTGTCGCGGGAACCGGCAATCCCTACTTCAGCACCGACACGGCGGCGGCGCTTCGCGCCAATGAAATCGGAGCCGACGTTATTTTAAAAGCGACGAAAGTGGACGGCATCTACTCTTCCGATCCGATGAAAAACCGCCGGGCGAAGAAATTCGAGCACGTGAAATATATTGACGTTTTAAAGAAGGGGCTGAAAATCATGGATTCGACCGCGATCAGTCTTTGCATGGATAATCGAATCCCGATCATTGTTTTTGATCTCAATCGTTCTGGGAATGTTAAGAGGGTTATCAAAGGAGAAAAGATCGGAACCCGGGTTGATTAACAGGAGGGACCGTTCATGGTGACAGCGCAATCTTTGTTGAAGGAATCCGAAATTAAGATGAAGAAAGCGGAGGAGACAGCTCTTCAGGAACTCTCACGAATCCGCGGAGGGCGGGCGCAGACCAGTATCGTTGAAGGAATCCGGGTGGACTATTATGGGGCCTCCACTCCGTTGAAGCAGTTGGCCGGAATCACGACTCCGGATCCGCGAACCGTCGCGATTCAACCCTGGGATCCCTCAGCCATTGCCGAAATTGAAAAAGCGATTCTCAAAGCCGAATTGGGGATGACTCCGCAGAATGACGGCAAACTCATCCGGCTCAATATTCCCGCGTTGACGAAAGAACGGCGGGAAGAAATGGTGAAGCTGGCGCGGAAGGTCGCGGAGGAAGGGCGTGTTTCCATCCGGGCGATCCGAAGAGATGAAAATGAAGCCGTCAAGAAGGTGGAGAAAGAGGGAACGATTACAGAGGATGAGTTCCACAAGGCCCAGGAGCAGATTCAGAAATTAACGGATAAGTTTATCGCGGAGATTGATAAGCACTTGAAGCAGAAAGAAACGGAGATACAGGAGATTTAGTTCATCGTTCGTGGTTCATTGTTCATCGACAAAAGACAATTTCACGCATACTCTCTACGAACTATGAACGATGAACCATGAACCAAAATCGAGCCGCTAGCTCATCAGGTTAGAGCACTTGCCTTTTAAGCAAGTGGTGCCGGGTTCGAGTCCCGGGCGGCTCATTTTAAAATAAAAATGATGAAATGTAAAATCAGGCAAATCAAAGCGCGGGAAATTCTGGATTCAAGAGGGAATCCGACGGTGGAAGTGGATGTGATTCTTGACAACGGCATCCTAGGCCGGGCGGCGGTCCCGAGCGGCGCTTCGACCGGAATCCATGAAGCGGTGGAATTAAGAGACGGCGGAGACCGGTACTCAGGCAAGGGGGTCCGTAAAGCGGTTGAGAACGTGAACCGGACGATTGCCAAGAAATTGTCAGGGTGGGATCCATCGGAGCAGGAAAAAATAGATCGAGCGTTGATCGCTCTTGACGGGACGCCGCAGAAAAAGAACCTCGGCGCCAACGCTATTCTTGGCGTGTCAATGGCGGCCGCGAAAGCGGCGGCATTGACGGAAAAGAAACCGCTATATCTCTATCTTGGGGGGGCCGCGGCAAAAACTCTTCCTGTCCCGATGATGAATATCATCAACGGAGGGGCCCACGCGGACAATAACGTGGATATCCAGGAGTTTATGATCATGCCGGCCGGAGCCGAAACGTTTTCAGACGCTCTCCGCATGGGGGCGGAGGTATTTCACAGCTTGAAGGCCATTCTCAAAGGAAAACATCTGGCAACCTCCGTCGGGGATGAGGGAGGGTTCGCCCCGGATCTTGATTCTAACGAGCAGGCGATCGAACTTATTTTACAGGCAATCGAGAAGGCGAAATATAAGCCGGGTGAACAGGTGGTTTTGGCGCTCGACGTCGCCGCCAGCAGTTTCTATGAAGGGGGGAAGTATCACCTGAAGTCTGAAAATTCCTCAAAAAAAACCGCGCAGGAGATCATTGCTTGGCTTGAATCATGGGTGAAAAAATATCCCATTGTTTCCATCGAAGATGGGTTAGCGGAGGATGATTGGAGCGGATGGAAAGAATTGACTTCGCGTATCGGCAAGAAAGCACAGTTGGTGGGAGATGATATTTTTGTGACGCAGACAGAGAGGTTAAAAAGAGGAATCCAGGAAAAGATCGCCAACGCTATTTTGATTAAAGTCAATCAGTGCGGGACATTGACTGAAACAATGGCGGCCATTGATTTGGCGGCAAAAAGCGGTTACGCTTCGATTGTTTCCCATCGCTCGGGAGAGACCGAGGATACAACGATCGCCCACATCGCTGTCGCCAAGAACACCGGACAAATCAAAACCGGTTCCCTTTCAAGAACCGACCGCATCTGCAAATATAATGAACTTCTCCGCATTGAAGAAGAGTTAGGTAACAAGGCCCATTACGCAGGCAAGGGGACAGCGCCCTTTTTTCGGTTAAAGCATTGATCACAGAAAAAGGGCGCTGTCCCCTATAAGAGGTTAGAGATATGCTCAAACGTCTCCTCTGGTTCGTGATTCTGGCGCTTTTTTTTGCGCTGGGGAAGAACTACTTAACAGACCACGCGAAACTGCAGGACCTTCACGATAAGAATCTCGCTTTGGAAACAAAGATGACCGATCTCCAACGGGAGATCGCGCGCCTAAAAGATGAAGAAGATCGTTTAACCCATGATCCGGAATACGTCGAACGCCGCGCCAGGAGCAAACTAAAGATGTCTAAAGAGGGGGAAGTGATCTTAGATATTGACTCTCCTGGTCAACAATAATATGATAATATGAAGCGGTATTATCAGTTAACACAAACGAGGGGGAGGGGAGAATGGGGATGGCAGTCCCCAGACAGCCATCGCAGGTCTTATTCAAGTTATTACAGCCCAAGATTCTAAACGGAATCTTGGTCCTTCTGGTTTTTTCTTCTATCTTCTACCTCCTGTTTTTCATCGTCCAACAGCGGGCTATTTATAATCAAGACGTCCTGGAACTGACCGGGCTTAAGAAATTTCTAACCCCCTCCGCGCGGGCGTCAGCAATCGAAGGTCCGATCGTTCCGCGGAAGAGTGATTATCAAACGCTCGCCGGCGCCCCTTTTTTCCGAGAACCCAATTTTGTCGCTGAGAAAAAACAGCAGCAGGAAGCAATCGTAACAACCGTTGACTTGGCGCCCTATCGGGCGCTCAAGGTGATGGGGCTGGTGGGAGGGAATCAGGCCATTATCCAGGATCCCGCCACAAAGACGACTCTTTATGCCAAACAGGGAGACCCTGTCAAAGAGGGGGTTGTCACCAGCGTTGGGCCGGGGAAAGTGACGATTAAAGTCGGAGAGGAAACAGTTGAACTTAATTTCTGAGCACAAGAGCGCCAGTATCAGGGTGATGATACTGGTTGTTCTGCTGGGAGTCGCGACGCATCTATTCGCCGCCGTAGAGAAGAACCTGATTCGTTCTTTCCCCGAGAAGAAAATCTCCCTTGAACTCAAAGATATGGATGTGGTGGAGGTTTTAAAAATTATCTCGAAAGAATCCGGGCTGAATATCGTCATCGGCGGGAATGTCCGGGGGAACGTGACGATGTTTTTGAACGACACCAAAATCAAGGAGGCGTTTGAAACCATCCTTGAGTCCAGTAATCTCGCGTATGAATGGAAAGACGAAATCATTCAGGTGATGACCGCTCAGGATTACGAGCGGGTCTATGGACAATCCTTCAATCAAAAAACAGAGATGAAAGTTTTTCCTCTGCGGTACGCGCAGGCGGAAGCGGTTCAGGCCTCGGTGGACCAGATCAAAAGCAGTATCGGGAAAGTAATGATTGACGCCCGCGCCAACGCTTTAGTGGTGTCCGACGTCCCCGTCCGCCTCAATCAAATCAATCAACTGGTGCAGAAACTCGACGTTCCTATGGAGACGAAAATTTTTACGCTGGGATACGCCAAAGCAAAAGACATAGAGCCGGTTGTTTCCGAGACGATCGGAACCGCCGGGCAAGTCAAAGTGGATGAACGGACTAACATTCTCGCTGTCACCACGACGACGGAACGATTGAGCCAGGTGGCCCGGCTGGTGGAGGCGCTCGATACCCGGAGGGGGGCGGTGAAGATTGAAGCAAGGATTTTGCAAATCACCCTCAACGACAATTATAAAATGGGGGTTGACTGGGAGTATCTCTTTGGGAAGAACGGTCTTCACGGCCTCGGTTTTAAATCAAGTTTCCGCCTTGCTTCAAAAGGAGCGCTCTCCCCCGGGAGTGAAGTCTCTATCGGCACCGTCGCCAAGGATGGATATCTTGCTTTTGTCCAATTACTGCAAACGATCGGGGAGACAAACCTCCTGTCGAGTCCCTCCATTACGGCCAACCATGGCGAGGAGGCAAAAATTCTCGTCGGGAGCAATCAGGCGTATGTCACGCAAACCGTTGTTCAAGGAACCTCTAGCGCTACCACTTCCGAGTCGGTCAACTTCGTGGATGTCGGGGTTAAACTGCACGTCACGCCGTTCATTACCACGGATGATTATGTCAGCATGAAGGTAAACCCCGAAGTCAGTTCGGTGGCGAGCACGCTGACGACGGCCAACGGGAATAAAATTCCGATCATCTCGACCTCGGAAGCGGAGACGACGGTGCTCGTCAAAAATGAGAACACCATTGTGATTGCCGGTTTGATCGAGGATAAAAAGACTAATACCATCAACAAAATTCCCTTGTTCGGCGATCTTCCTTTCTTCGGCCCCGTGTTCAGGAGCAGAGAAGATGAAATCAAAAAGACAGAACTGGTGATCCTGCTGACGCCAAAAATCGTAGACGCCGGGACTACCGCCGAGGCAAAAAAATATCTCTACAGCGAGCAAGGAAATGTCCCTGGGACATTGCAGGAAGAAATGAGAAAGCTCTATTACGATTATATCTATCAGCGCATTTGCAGTGTCCCCGTGCCGCTCAATGAAAGTCTCACCGGAACTGTTGCCAAAGTCTCCCTCCGTTTTGTCGTTAAAGGAAATGGCCAATTGGGAGCGGTGCAAGTCATGCGGGATTCAACTACCGATGAGCGCATTCGAATGGCGGCCATCAACAAAGTTGTTCAAGCGGCCCCCTTCCCTGAATTCCCTGAAGAAATCACTGACAACGAACTCATCATGAAAGTGGATATTTTCTTCGGCGGCAAACAGGATCCATGAAGATGACCGGGACCTTCAAGTTAGGGGACTTACTGGTCCAGAAGGGGATCGTTACCAATGACCAGCTTCAACTCGCCCTCAAAAAACAGAAGGAAAAAGGAGGAGTACTTGGAACGGTTATCGTCGCGCTCGGTTTTGCCAAGGAAGAACAAATCCTGGTTGCCCTCTCAGAACAATTTGGCATTCCGTACATTCAGCTCAAAGAACTTCCCATTAACCGCGATCTCATTCTAAAAATTCCTGCCAAAACGGTCTCGCATTACAAATGTTTCCCCGTCTCTATGGAAGGAAACGATCTGAAAGTCGCCATTTCCAATCCGCTGGACGTCCATGTCTTGGACGAATTAGGACTGATGTTCCAATGCCAAGTTTTGCCTGTGCTGGCCGCCGAGTCGGATATCCTGGCGGCGATTCAGCACCATTACGGGATCGGCGCCGACACCATCGAAAAGATGATGGAAGGGGAGACGGTGGAAGTGTCCGCCGCGCTTCAGGAGATCAAAACCGAAGATATCCAGGAGATGGCCGAAGACGCCTCCATCATCAAATTCGTCAACGAGGTTTTCCTGGAGGCGTATAACCAGCACACCACCGATATTCATATCGAGCCCTTTGAGGACTCTCTTCGAATCCGTTATCGCATTGACGGAGTTTTAGTCGAGCAGGCGGTCCCGCCCCACATAAAACAATACCAATATGCCATTGTTTCGAGAATCAAAATTATGGCGAACATGGACATCGCAGAACGGCGGCTTCCTCAGGACGGACGAATCAAACTCAAGGTCGGCGGAGCGGATCTGGATATGCGTGTTTCGATTCTGCCGACCCCTTACGGGGAAACCGTCAACGTCCGGCTTCTTTATTCGACCATGCTGGTCAGCTTGGAGCAATTGGGGTTTGAGAGTGAACACTTGCTCATGCTCCAGGAACTGATCGAAAAACCTCACGGAGTTATTTTCGTCACCGGCCCCACAGGAAGCGGGAAAACGACAACCCTTTATGCCTGCTTGAGCCGCGTCAACAAACCGGACACCAAAATCATCACGATTGAAGACCCGGTCGAATATCCCTTGAAAGGAATTTCACAAATGGAGGTTCATCCGAAAATTGGGTTTACGTTCGCGGCGGGGCTTCGTTCCATTCTGCGCCATGACCCCGATATCATCATGATCGGCGAGGTGCGTGATTTGGAAACAGCCGAGATTGCGATTCGAAGCGCCCTGACCGGGCACCTTGTCTTGAGCACCTTGCATACCAACGACGCCGCGAGCTCCATTACACGCTTGATTGATATGCAAGTGGAACCGTTCTTAATTACTTCGGCGGTGGAGTGTATCATCGCCCAGCGGCTGGTGCGGAAACTCTGCCCTCATTGCCGCGTGCCGGAAGAGAATCCAGAGGAGGCACTGGCAAAGCTCCATGTTCCGGTCCCTGCCGGTAAAATCGAACTCTTTGAAGGAGGGGCCGGGTGCGATCACTGCCGCAAAAAAGGGTACAGCGGACGGAACGCGATCTATGAGTTTCTGATGATTGATGACACGATCCGCCAGATGGTGATGGAGGGGGCCTCATCGAGTAAAATCAAGGAATACGCCCGCTCTAAAGGGATGAAAACACTCCTGGAATCTGGAGTGGACAAATGCCTGAAAAAAGTAACCAGTCTCTCGGAGATATTGAGAGTGACGCAGGTGGATTAAAAGTGACCCTATGTTATTTAAATACAAAGCGAAAAAAATGACTGGCGAGGTAGTGGATGGAGAGCTCGATGCCGTCAGTAGAGCGGCCGCTTACGCCCTCCTGCAGAAGCAGGGGTTTTTCCCGACCCTGCTGGAAGAGGCCAAGGAGCACGCGACCGGGCTAAGAGCGCTGACCGTCGCTCCCAAAAAGATCAAAAAGAAAGATGTCGCCGAGTTTACCCGCGGGCTTGCTGATCTGCTCGATTCCGGCGTTTCTCTGGCGCGGGCGCTGACGATTTTAAAAGACCAGGTGAAAAGCAACAAACCTCTATTGGAACTGATCAATCTCATCCATCAGGAGGTCATCGGCGGGAACACTTTCTCTTCGGCGTTGGCGAAGCACCCTAAAATCTTTCCCCCTCTTTATTCCAGCATGATTTATTCGGGGGAAGTCGCGGGAACTTTGCCGGCGGTTTTAAACGAACTCGAACAGATTTTTGAGAGTGACGAAGAAATCAAGAGCAAAGTCAAATCGGCGATGGCTTATCCCGTGATGATGGCAATCGTTGGGATCGGAACCGTATGGATTCTTCTGGCGTTTGTCATTCCCAAACTGGCAAAGATGTTCGCCGACATGGGGCAGGCGCTGCCGTTTCTGACACAAATGCTCCTCACCGCCAGCGCCATCGCCAGCCGGTGGTGGTATGTTTTTTTGGGAGGGGTGGTCGGCGGATGGGTTTTCTTGCGGCAGTTCTACCGGACTAAGCCGGGGCGTCTCTTGATTGACAAAATCAAGTTGAGCGTTCCCGTTTTTAAAGATCTGGAGTTGAAATCCGAAGTGAGTCGTTTCGCCCGGACACTCTCTTCGATGCTTCACAGCGGGATCCCGATTCTAACTGCGATGAAGATCGTGACCGATATTCTTTCCAATCAAGTAATCGTTCATGAGCTGGCGGGGGTTCAAGTGGAGCTCAAAGAAGGGAGTTCCCTCTCCGACGCCCTCAAACGGTGCAAAACTATTCCGCTCCCCGTTAAAAACGTCGTGGCGGTGGGAGAGGAGAGCGGCAACCTGGAAGCATCGCTGAAGAAAACAGGAGAAGCGTACAGCCGGGAAGTGGAACGGACGATTAAAGTATTAACTTCGCTGATGGAACCGGCGATGATTCTGGTAATGGGACTCGTGGTCGGGTTTATGGTCGTAGCGATGCTCTTGCCGATTTTTGATATTAACCTGGCGGGTGTAAAATGATAGGAACCAAACAAGGAGGAAACTAAGATGTCTAAAAAAAGAAGTGGATTCACGCTGATTGAAATCATGATCGTCGTCGTCATCATCGGCCTTCTGGCGGCGATGGTCGGACCAAGACTTGCTGGAAAATCTGAAATGGCAAAAATTGAGACGGCCAAATCCTCAATGGCGACGATTGCCTCGATGGTAGAGATGTATTATCTTAAAACGCCTACTGCGACAACCGCTCCAGATGCAAGTGCCCTAGGTAGTGCAGGTCTAGGTAAAGTTCCGAAGGATTCGTGGGGTAAGGATTTCGCAATCAGTGGAACCCAGGCTGCTTGGACAATTACATGCACAACTGCTGATGGGAAGACACTAACCTATACTTCTGGAACAGGGGATATCACCGGGCCATCATAAATTTGAGTAAAATTGACGTATGATTCTAGCAGGGGAGATATCACAGGGAGTCCCTAAGGTCACACGGTGATCAAGCGATCACAAGCCTTCACGCTCATTGAAATATTACTGGTCGTCGCTATCATCGGAATGCTGGCGATGGCAGGGACTACCTCCATACGCAACATATACATTCTCTCTCAACTAGAGGGCGAGCGAAACATCCTTGCCCGGTGGATGGAGTTTCAGCAGGAGAAGGCGATTACGATCGGTAAAGAACAGACGGTGACTATAGATTATCCGAACAAAAAATACACTATTGATTTACAAACAATAGAGGTAAAAAACCTAGAACTATCCTCCGATCCAGCAGGATTGTCATTTACTTTCAAATCCGATGGCTCTGTCAACGAGGGAACCGTGATTCTCAAACATCCAGCAATGAGCCAAGAATATAAAGTCATCGTCAAAGACGGAGTCATCAGTGTTGAACCGTAAATCCTTCACTCTCTTGGAAGTCATGGTCGCCGTCGCGATCCTAGCGGTCTCGGCGGTATCTATTTCACGGGGGATTACAACGACCCTTCGGATGCAAAAAATCATCCACGAATCGGTCAAGACAGCGTGGGCCTGCGAAGCTGCGTTGACACGCCTAGCGGTCAGCGGGCAATTCAATGTGACCGGCACTCTAAACACAACAGCGGATACGAAATTTGTTTCGGTGACCGGTGAAATCGTAGCCGATGCCCAAAGAATTGTAACAATTGACCTCGTCCATCCAGCGAGTGGCGACACAGATCCAACTATCGAGGCAGGTCCCGCCGGTAAAAAAGTCTATCCCTTAAAGGTAAAAACAAAAAATCCTGTTGAACCTTCCAGCTTAGGATTTACATGGGCCGTTCAGATGAAAAGAACCCCATAGCGATGCGGCTTCTTTCACGTTCCTCTCGTCGCGGTTTCACCCTCATCGAGATTTTAATCGCGGTAACCATTTCAACCCTTGTCCTGGCGGCCACCTATTCTCTTTTTCGTGGGACGGTGAAAGCGTGGTCTGTGATTCGCTACGACGTTCAGTGCATGAAAACAGCACGCAAGGTTTTCACCATTATGGAACAGGATTTGCGTAATTTGGTAGTCGAAACAGGGGCGACAAGTGCGCTTCCCAATCGCCGTACCATTTATCCTAGCAGAGTGGCGTTCTTATGGGAGGAACTAGGTGCCAGCGGAGTTTTTGACCTTGTTTTTCTAACCACACAATATGATGGAACCGAATGGAAATTATGGCAAGTGTGCTATTCTTTCCCCCTAAATGTTATCGCGGGTGTGACGGATTTAAGCATCAAGAGACAAGTCAACAATTTACTGAATACAACTGAAAAGAAACAGATATTGGCGAAAGAATTTTCGAATGTCAAAATAGAATTTCTAGACTGGGATGGGACAACATTTCAATCTTCTGATGCGTGGCTAAGTACCCAGGGGTTGAAACCGCCAAAAGCAATTAAGATTACTCTAGTCTTTCTCAAGAAGAATGAATATCAACCGACATGGACCAAAACGATAACAATTCCTTATGCGATGGGGATTTCATAATAATGTCATCCAAGGGATCTGTTCTCATTGTCACGATTTGGATTGTCATGGTGCTTGTGCTGATCGTCGTTGAAATTTCACGCCAATCCCGTCTGGAAATGCAATTAACCAGCTACTCCATCGAAGCGGCGGAGCTGAACAAGAAATGTGAGGGATTGGTCTGGCGGGCATGGGCGGAGATGCAGGCGAAGATAGAAACGAGAACTCCTCCGTATGTTTTAGCAGTTGATTTAGCGGAGGTTAAAACTTCATTAGAACATATAGACAGTACCAATATCACTAATATTCAATTAGTGGATGAAGATCGCAAACTGAATGTTAATGCAACGGATCAAATATTACTTGCAAAGTTTGAGACGTTGGCCGGGTTCATGATACCCAATCTTGTGGCATGGAAAAATACTCATAACTATTGGATAAAATTTAGCTCTTTAGCCGAATTGGGATTGGTCAAGAATGATTTTGCAAATTTCGAAACGGAAGTGGTTACTTGCTATATAATAGATGGGAAACGGAATATTAATACTGCTTTTTATCTAAAACCCGGCGATCCTAAAGACACTGATAGGGGAAAAGAGGCCATCAAAGGGGTCGTTTTATTTTTATTAGGTGAGATACAGAGTGGGGCACAGCCATTAAAGAAGAAAATCAAGGAAGAGTACGACGACCCAGTGCAAAAATGCGTGGCTCAGCTGAACGGAGAATTTCGTCGTTGGCTTGACGAAACTACGTGTGATGATCCTACGACTCGAGATCCTATAACAAATTTGTTTTCCGGAAATTATGATTATCATCCTGGCACCATAAGGAAAAGCCGTTTCCTTCCTGAAGAAAATATCTCCCTCGCAGATTATGACAAATTGGCGACCAATTTAACAGAAAATATCCTAACGGTATTTAAGGCGACGTCTAATAAAACAGTATCTAATTTAGATAACTTTAAAACGGCAATTGGAAATAGCTATATAACTAATTATGCTAGAGATGGTATACACGGTTCTGTCGGGTCAACAGTGACTGGGGGGGACACCTATTCTGAAGTAAATGCTTACGACATAGGTCTCAAGCCGTTGACTCATCAATTAGTGGATGGATATTTTAAGACAACTTCAGAAACGTTTAAGTTGGTTGCAGATGTTTCAACAGCAAAACTTAAACGGAAACTAACGGTTGTCTTTGACGTCAAAAGCAGCGAGGACAAACCCAAAATCCGTTTCTGGCATGAGGAGAAGATTTAAAAGAGCACAAGGGACAAGGGGCATATCGAACCATACGAGATAATTCGACGGCTGAAATTCTATAACTTATTTATTTACAATAGATAGAAATTAATCAATAGTTCGGTAGGTTCGATAGATGGCTGAAGTAGATTGATTTTTGAGTGGGCTTGTAGTAAGCTATTATCGAATCATGATTAAAGGTTCGGTAACCAACAATTACATAAGTTTTAATATATAAATTAGTTATAGATATTGATATAGTTAATAAAGTTCGGTAGATTCGGTGATGTCAATGAAAAGCGAAGCCATTAAGAGAGAGTTGGAACAGTTGCGATCGAAGCGAGGGAACTTCATTCAGGTGTCGAACGCTGAATGGTATTCTTTATTTAAAGAAGAAATTCGCAATTCAATCGCGATAGAAGGAATCTTTGCCAATAGAACTGAACTGATGGATGTTCTGGAACACAATAAACGGACAGATAAACACAAAGCTTCGGCGATTCTGGGCTATTTTGAATCCGCGTCGGCCATGTATGAATACGCGGCCAATCAATATAAAGAAAAAGAATTCTCGCTTCGGATATCCGACGTCAAACAGATCCATACGCTTCTTATGCGTTACGAAAAAGAAATGGGTTTTTACGCGGGGGAGATTGGAGAATTTCGTAACATGACAGCCGAGGTGGCGCATTCAACGTTTACTCCAATTAACGAATTTTATGTTAGAGTAGCGATGGAACTTTTAATCAAATGGGTAAATCATCATTTGGACAATAAAACCTATGACTCAGTTGTGCTGGCTGCTATGACACATGCCTGGTTTGAATCTATCCATCCCTTTAGAGACGGCAATGGCCGGTCGGGAAGAATATTGCTGTCATACCTTCTTATCGGCGGCGGATTAGTCAACGTCGCGATCAAGGGTATTTCCAAAGATGACCGTGAGCATTATTATCATGCGCTGGAGAAAGCCGACGATGCTTTTGAGACACTGCACCGACAGATGGAGCAGGGAAGGAATTTTGATGTGAAAACTGTAGATCAGATTATTAACGGACAAGATTTTAATGAAATAGTATCTTTGATTTTTGACCGACTTGATGATTCTGTTTCCCGTTTGAAGAATGTGAGCATTGATTCCATCAATAAAGAAGCACAATTGCCGTTGAATGATTTGGCGCGCGTTTATAACTATTCACCCGACTATCTTCGTAATCTGATTAACCTTGGCCGGCTTAAAGGGTATAAGAAAGGGAAGACGTGGTATGTTCGTGTGCTGGACATGGCCGCGTATGTTGAGCGTCTTCGGTCAGAGTAAACTGTTTCTGGAATGAGGAGAGAATTTAATGAAGGGTCAAGGGAAAACCCCTTCCAAGAAATCAGGTAAAGAGACGTCCTCGATCGTTGTCGAGTTCCTCGGCGAATGGTGCAAGCTCATCGTTCTTGACGGAACGCAGGGGAAATGGGCGATTCGCAGTTGCGAAATCATTGACCTGCCCAAGGGGGAAACCCAGCCGCTTAAGGAGCGGCTGGCGTCTTTCAAAAACAAAGACAATCCCCCTGAGGCGATCCTGATTCTTCCACGGCCGCAGGTGATTTTTCGCGAGATTAAAATTCCTTCCGTTGATCTAACAGAAATCCGCCAGATGGTGGATTTGCAGGTGGATAACCTCAACCCGAATTTGAGCAGGGCCGATCTAGTGTACGGTTATTTATCGCGGAAAGCGGATGAAGGGGTTTCTTCTTCTGTTCTGCTTCATCTGGTGAAAAAGGAACTGGTCCGGGATTGGATTCTTCTGCTGAAAAACGCCGGGTTCGTTGTCACGCACGTTTTCTTAAGTTCCGAAGCCCTTTCAAAACTGACGGCCGAATGGCTGAAACAGTCCAAACAGGATGGAGCGGTGGGAATCATTGATGTGGACCGGTTCGGGACCGAGGTGACGGTATTGGACGCCGTAAACACCGGAGAAATTCTTTTCTCTAGAGCGATTAACCTGGGGGCCAAAGATTTGGTGGAACAAAAGATCACCGTCGAGCGGTTTGTCGAAGATCTCTTCTTTACCCTGATGGCGTATCAGAGGGGGAAGATCGGCCCTGAGGTCAAACGCCTCGTTCTCACGGGAAGCTCGGTCGAGCCGATGGCTCAGTTAGCGGCTCAGTTGGGGGAACGGTTCTCGATGGCGGTTGGACAAGTTCCATTGACGGAATTGGTAAGTCACGGCGCCGCGATAGAAGGAATCGCGCGGATCAGCAACGCCGACGCTTCTTTAACTCCATTGCTCGGGGGGGCGATTTATCAGAAAGAATTCAAAATGGAATTTTTCCCTGATGAGATCCGCGTTCAGGAAGCGCGCAAGAAACTCAAAAAAAGTCTCATCTTCAGCGCGATCTTAGTGGGAATGATTCTGGTGGTTTGGGGTTTGATTATCGCCGCCTGGTTACGGAAAGATCAATATATCGTCAATGGCCTGATGGCGGCAACCAAAGAGATGAAACCGGTCGCCATCCAACTGCAGGATCAAAAGAAGCGGCTGGAAGCGGCAAAGGGGCTGGTTGCCAAAAGAATCACGGCGCTGGAAACTCTGCGCCTTCTCCGTGAAAAAGCCCCCAAGGATGTTTTCCTGGCCTCGTTTGAATACGACGCGAACTCGTTAAAGGTCAACATCCAGGGGATTTCCCAATCGTTGACGACCGCGTTTAATTATGTCAGCGCGCTCAAGGGGACGAGCGCCTTTAGCGACGTGAACCTGAAGTACGCGAATAAGAAGAAATCAGAGCAGGGGGATGTGAGTGATTTCAGGATTGAAATGAAACTGGTTCCCGGGAAACTCCATGCCAAAGAATAAAATAAAACTTAACAAACAGGAACGTAACATCGCGATTGCCGCGGCAGTGATCGCTGTAATCTATTTTCTCCAGGGAGGAGTGTTAGATACAGTGATCGGATTCATGAAACGGGCCACGGGGCAGATGGACCGTCATCAGTTGGAGTTAAAGCAGTATTTGCTGATCGTCGCTCAAAGGGATGAAATCCTAAAAGAAGCACAGGCCTACGCGGATTATTTTACGGAAACTGGAAAAGACGCGAAAACCGATCAAGAGACGGAATCGGCGAATCTGTTGTCCGAGATCGAGGAGTTAGCCCGGAACGGGAACGTGACCGTGACGTCACTGACTCCAAAAGAGATTAAGGAGGCCGACGCGACGCGAGAATACCGTGTCGAGTTGAGCACGCAGAGTTCGCAAAAGGATTTTGTCAGTTTTCTGTACGCTCTCCAATCAGCCCAGAGTATTTTTTATCCGGAAAAACTTCAGATCACCGCGACAAGAGTTCAGGAGACGAGCATGGTGACGGCGCAGATGACGCTGGTGAAAGCAGTACTCTATATAGGAGGGAAAAGACAATGAGTGGGATCACCCTTGCCCCGTTGTTGAGTTTTTTGCTTATTCTCATCGGTTGTCACGCTGTCCAAGCCGAACGCCAGGGGGATTCCAATGTTGCAACTGCCGGCTGGCCTTCGGATCAAAAACAACCGCGCTACGGAAACCAACCGGACTACGAATCAGGTGAACTCATTGTCCAACTGAAATCGGATATTCTGCAATTCCCCGCGGAGACAACAGGAGAAGTTCCCATTGAAAGGGTCACTTTTCAGGACGAGTTATTTAGGTCCCTCTGTGAGAGGGCTCAAGTAGTCTCAATCCAGTATGTCTATACCGGCAATCGAGAGAACCTTCCAGAAAACATGCGCCGGACCTACCTTTTTCGCTTCCAAGAAGGAATCGAAATCAGAACTTGGCTCCGTCATTTCCAGGAACACCCGCAAGTCCAGTACGCCGAGCCCAACTACAGGGCGTACATTCAAGAAAAATAGGGCCAAGGTTCATTTTAGAAGTGAAAGAAAGACCTCTTTGCGGAGCATTTCAGTTTCTTTCTTGTCCACAAGGAATTTTTTAACGTCTCTCCGCACGATGGAAAAATCAACAGTTTCGATCTTTTGTCTCAAGAAATCATAAAAATTCTTTTCAGAGATTTCCAATCTGATTTTTTGTGTTTGTTCAATCGCGTTGTTTAAGAAGGGGAAATTGGGCATAATTCGTTTGCCCAGATACCACAAAAGATCGTAAAAATCCCTCCCTTTTGTATAAGTGCGATAAAGACAAGCAGAGAGTTTGCCGGCATAGAGAGAAGCAAGATCGTGATGAGTCACTGTGAAAAGGAAGTAGCGGCTCACAGCGGAAATTTCATTACTTCCTCCTAAGGGAGGGTTGGTATCTACCTCAAGACGGATAGAAAGATTCTGGTCCTTCAAGGGGGACAATCCTAGTTGAAAAAGGAGATGATGAAAGCGAATCATCACGCTTTGGACGGTTTTTTCTTCTTTGATTTTAAAATCGCTAGAAAGATTATATTGTTTAAGATGACGCGCGACCTGTTCGACCAAAAAAGAAAAGGAATATCCTTGTTTCTGAATCAGAGAAAAATCAAGATCTTCCGAGAAACGGTTAAGATCGTGGAGGACTCTGAGACATGTCCCTCCCACAAAGGTGACATGTTCAAATTGACGGGTATCATAGAGAATTTTCAAAAGCAGAATTTGCAAAAATTCACGAACGCGATGGATATTATCCTCAGCAGCCAGGTGATCAGACAACTGTTTTCGGATTAAATCAATCATAGCGCTATTTCCTTTCTTGGGTGTAATCGCAGAACAATTGGACCAGTTGAGTTAATTTCTTGGTTTGGAATAGATGAGCAAAACGCTTCATTTTTTGGATGCTGATCCCATCGGTATTCTGGAAACGATAAAATTCATCAAAAATAACCGGAGAAAGTTCAGGCACGGATGAAAGGTTCAAGTAGAAGAAATCAACAATCGCTTTTTCCGGTTCAGCGATCATCATCGGAAAATTGTTCTTATCGTTCTCCTGTCGAAAACCGATAAAACAATTCGGTTTGACATGTTGATAGTGAAAGGTTCCAAAGGTGTTTCTGAAATAGGAGGTTTTTTTAGGAGTGACGGAGGTGATTTCTTCCACCTTTTCGGGAATGAATCCATACAGCCATAAAGCGAACTCTAAACTGACATAAGAAGGAGAAAGAAGTTGATTGGCCATTTGAGTTTTTGAAATCGTCATTGGGGATTCCTCTGGGCTGAGCATATAAAGTCCTCTCCTGAGCCGAATCACCCTTCCCTGGGCCTCCCACTGAGACAGTTGGTTCTGTAGAAGTTTTTTCTTCTCAGTGAGGGCGCCGATATGCCCGATAGAAAAGAAGGGAAGCTTCTGGATTGCCCGCTTGAACTCTGAAAATTTCATTTCTGTTATCCTTATTTTTTTATGGATTACAGAAACAATATTACCATCAAAAATTTGCTTTGTCAATAGGCAGGTTGCTCAATTTCATTGCATTTAGTTAACAAAAATGATAATTTACCTGCTTCATTTGCTATCTCCTCAACCATATTAGTTAATTGGAGTTAAGAATAAATCAATCAAAGAAATTTATCCCCCCCTTGCAATTCAAAAATCCTGGGGTAAACTTAGAGTTAGATTTAGAAAGCAACAAAGGGGGAGAATATGACAGGAAAACAGAAGTGGTTAGTCGGGGGAGCGGTTGCAAGTGTTCTGGTGGCCAGCGCGGTTCTGATTTTGATTCCACGGAAAGCGCCTAGTTTTGAGAAAGATTCTCTCCTTAAAGAAATCACATCCACAGTCAAGAAATCCCAAGCCAAGATCGAGGAAGCTGACTTTGCCGATTTAGAAGGGATAGTCAGTCAGCTCAAGAGCGGGCCGGCGAAAGCTCTTCTATCGCAGTTATCCCCAGAGACGCAATCGTTAATAGAATCATTCCAGCCAAGCGAAATCAGCCCCCAGTTACAGCAATCCCTGCTCAAAGACTTGAACGCCGCGATGGAGGATAACAATTTTTATGGAGGACTGAAAGAAGCAGGGGAAAAGAGCGGGCAGGATATAGAAGGGAAGCTGAGTGGGGAGACAAGACAGAAGAAAACTCAATGGGAGCACCAGGGCACCAGAGCACCAGAGCACCAGAAAGACTTCAATCAAGCGGTTCTAGAAGATATCTATCCTTCAACGCATCAGATGTTGCAGAATCCAGAGCCGGAGAGCGCCAAAAAAAGTCTGAGTGAAATCCAGCAGGACCCGACGCAATATCTTCATCAACGTTTATCCAATGAGACGCAGAAGTTGGCGAAAACCGCATTCATTCCCAAAGAAATCAGCGAAAAATTAAAACAGCAATTGGCGAAAGATTTGAATCAAGCGATCGAGAATCCGAACTTCTACGCGGCGCTGGAGGAAAGCGCAAAGAAGCAGGGGGAGGATTTGGAGAAGAAGCTGAGTGGGGAGACACAACAAAAGAAAACTCAGTGGGAGCACCAGAGCACCGAATCCGCCTCTGGCGGAAGGACACCAGAGCACCAGAAAGAACTTAATCGGGCGGTGGTGGAGGATTTGTTCGGGGAGAAGATTTTAAAAAGCAGAGAACAGCAGAAAGCAATAGCGAAAGCGGTGGCTGACCCAACAGCCAGAACTGATCAGAAAGAGGAAAGAACGGGAGAAACAAACAAGCCGGCAGTACAGCCGCAGCAGCCAACCACTCCATCCAAAACAACTCCGCCGGCAACGGGTACGATACCGGCCGAAACCAAGCCGCCGGTTCCCGGTGAGCTGAATTTGCTTCCCGGGACAGAGCCGTTCAAACTCGATTCCAAAGGAAACGCCTATGTGCCGGGGGAGATTGTGGTCCAAATCTCCGATCGAACGAATATTGACAGCGTGATTCAGCAATTAAAAGGTGACGTCAACATCATCGGCGCGGAGCCGGTGTTTCATCAGGTGGATAGTTCCGCGCTACAGAGATATTACACCCTCAAAGTGGACAACAAAGAAGACATCGAGCAATTATCTGAGCGGTTAAAACAAACCGGCCTGGCGACTGTGGCTGAACCGAATTATTATGCTCATGCCCAGGGAGAAGTGCGGCCAAATGATCCATTCTACAAAGAACAATGGGGGCTGGAAAAAATCAAAGCCCCAGAAGCATGGGAGAAAATCAAGGACGCCCCTGAAGTATTAGTGGCGGTCATTGATAGCGGAATTGATTACAACCATCCCGACCTCAAGGACAATATCTACATTAATCCAAAAGAAATTTCGGACAATAAGATTGACGATGATGGAAATGGTTTAGTGGATGATGTCATGGGGTGGGATTTTGTCAATAATGACAACGACGTGATGGATGATAACGGGCATGGGACGCACGTTTCTGGAATCATTGGGGCGGTTGGGAATAATGGAGTGGGGGTAGCCGGCGTTAATTGGAAAGTGAAAATACTTCCTATAAAGGGACTCAGTGATAGTGGGAATGGGGAAAATACCAGATTGGCAGATGCAATTGTCTACGCGGCAAACATGGGGGCGCGTGTCATTAACAATAGCTGGCGTTGTCCAGGGAAATCACAATTGATCGCGGACGCCGTTCAATATGCTTATGCCGGCAACCCGGAAAAAAATATTATCAAAAATTGCGTCGTGGTCGTTATCGCTGGAAATGATAATAGGGATTGTTCCTCCTATGATCCGGCCTCTTTACCCACTGTTATTACCGTCAGCGCTTCAGATCCGAATGACAAAAAAGGATATTTCTCCAATTACGGCGGACCCGTGGACCTGGCGGCTCCAGGAGCTGCTTCGAGTGATGACGTGGGCGCTATGCACGAGCAGATTCTCTCAACATTTCCGCTCAAGTTAAAACCCGATAATTGGAAGGGAGAGGCGGGATACAATAAATGGCAAGGAACCAGTATGGCGGCTCCTCATGTCGCCGGGGCCGCGGCGATGATACTGGCATACTATGAGAAAAACGGACAAAAATTATCGAATGAGCAGGTAAGGCAGATCTTGCGGAATACAGCAGACAAAGTGATTTCACCTGAGTGGGAACCCACCTTGGGAAGCGGCCGGCTGAATGTGGCAAAGGCGCTTTCTCTCGACCCGGAAAAACTGCCGCCCGCGGCTAATATTTCGGAACTAAAAGGTCTGGATGTTTTTGGTCTTGCCTATGCGGGGGGGGGAGCTTCTTTGAAGGAATGGAAGCTTGAAGTAAAACCTCCACCCCTGCCTGACGGGGTGCAGCAAAAAGTGGACTGGATGGTTGTGGCTTCTGGGAAGAGTGAGTTTAGATCAACTCCGGTGAAACTGGGCCAAGTTAACTTAATTGATAATTTTGACCAAGGTCAGTACACTCTTCGGCTTACCGTTGTGGACAGTAAAGAGCAGGTTGCGGAAGATACCGCCCAGTATTTTATGAAGAAGGTTTATATAAAGACTCCTATCAGCCATCAGTTTTTCCGCAAAGGAGACCTCATTGAAATCAAAGGAACTGTTGTTGCTCCCAATCTTGACCGTTACGAATTTTTTTACCAGAAGTATGGTTCCAATCCTGAGAAAGGTGGAGGTAATTCTTGGCAGTCTTCTAATCAGGGAGTTACTTTAGTTGATTCGGGACGGAGTCCCATTCTAGATGGACTTTTGGCGACTATTGACACTTCAAAAATAAGTGACGGCGATGGTTGGTATATCTTGAAAGGATACGCTCACTATCAATACCAAGGGAGTTCTGTAACTTGTTCCATCGAAGGTGAATCGAAAATGACTTTGTTTGTGGTGGATTCAACGATTCTTCCTGGATGGCCGGTAAAAGTATCTGATCACGCGCGATTTAATGGGAACCGCGTAGGGATGGTGATCGGAGAAATTGACAAAACAAAACCTGGCCTAGAAGTGGCTGTGGGAACTCCCTGGCCGGAATTTTCTCCGCAAATGACTGTGGTCGGATCTAATGGGAAAATCCTGCCTCACTGGCCACTCATGGGACAAGCTCAAGGCATGGTCGCGACTCCTCGTTTAGTGGATATCGATGGGGATGGCGATAGCGAGCTTATTTTTTCTAACACAGTTTATAATAACTCGGTCAGTAATCTTTATATTTATAAAAAAGATGGTACTTCTTTTGCTAATGGGTCACCTTTACTTAACCATAAGGCAAATGATCTTGAAATATTGGGAAGTGGAGGTGATATCAAAATTTTGGCCATGGACACGGAAGGGCATTGTTATTTGCTGAATAAAAGTAAAACGATGATTTCAAGCAGGAAAGAGGAGCTTTCTTATGCGACAAAAGTGGTCCCGGTGGATTTAAATGGAGATGGCAAACTGGAATTGTGCGCCAATGTCGGTACCGACGCATTTGGCAGAGCGCCCTTCAAATATGGTATTGGCGTTTTCGATCTCAATGGTGCTTCCTTGCCGGGATGGCCCTATTATTTTAAAGAAGAATTTGAGACGAGCTTCCTGACGTCTCCTGTATTTGCCGATTTTGATGGAGATGGACAATTAGAAATTGTCTTCATGGCGCATTGGGCAAATGGCGATCCTTCTCGTCTTTATGTTTTGCGAAATAACGGGACTCTCTTCCCGGGATGGCCTCAATCTTTTCGAGGAGGATCGAGACCGGGAACACAACGAGGATGCCCCGCGATTGGAGATATTGATGGAGATAAAAAACCGGAGATCGTTGTGGCGGCCGGGTGTTATCTCTATGCTTTTAAATCTAACGGTACTCTTCTAGCCGGATGGCCGAAACAAACTCAGTACCCTTTCATAACTGATATTCGCGATATTCCAAGTCATCCAATTCTTGCTGATGTGGACGGAGATGGAATCTCCGACGTCATCTTTCCTGATCAGGAGAGGATTTACGCGTTGAGGTGGGATGGGAAGAATGTTCCTGGGTTTCCAAAGGCATGCCCTGTGTACGCATTGGGCTGCGCGGTAACCGACCTTAACCAAGATGGGCGGACCGATCTTGTCGCTTATGGAGGGAATGGAGCTGCGAGTGCGGATAATCCAACAGTTTTTGCCTGGGATTTGGGAATTCCCTATCACCCCGAAGCCAACGACTGGCCGTTCCGGTATCACGACGTGGAACAGACCTGCGTTTACAAACCGGCCGACGGCGCCAAGAAACCACAATCCGCAGGGTTGACCGTTCAATTCTACCCGCCGCAAATCCTTTCCTTCACCGATCCCAAAACGACGGAGTATTCGTACGGGTTTGGGTTGTTAAAAGAGGCAGTGAGGGAAAAAGAGGCAAACTGGGACGTTAATAATGACTGGGATATGAGGGATTGGCTCAAAGACGCCAGTGGGACTTACGTCTGGACCAAACTAACGCAGATCAATACAGAAAATCGTTACGGATACATTGATATCGCGACTAAAGACGCCGAAGGGAAAATTTCAGCGACCTACCGTTATCGTTTTGCGCCTCGTGGGGAACTGAACAAAGATCCACATCACGCGTTGCCTGGAGAGCCGCTGTTGCTGAACCATCCGGATTTTGGGAAAGTAACAGCTCCTGCCACGGGGGAAAATTTGTGCGGTCAGTTGAGAGAGGTTGTGAATTCCCTGCAGAACGATACGCTGCCGGTGAGTGTGCGGACCACGATGGCGGATGAATTAGGAAAGACGCCGGTGAGCCAATTACAACAGTGCGGTGTGTACAACGAAGCGGTGGCGGCGCTGGTGGCGTTGTTGAAGACTTCATCCGCAGGAGCTGTGGCGGGGGGCGATTGCGCCAAAATGGAACAGCTAACAACTCAACTGCGAGACCCCAACGCCTCTGCTGAGGCGCGATTAAAGGCGATTCAAGAGTTGGGCCAACTGGGAACGAGCGTGCGCCAATGTCCCAACTACGCGGCGGCCGTGGCGGCGTTGCTGGATGTCCTGACGCCAGCGCAGAGATTACAACGGCTGGATCTCAATGGAGACGGAGTTTTGGATGTGGGAGATTTAGAGATCATCAAGAGAAACTTTGGAACTTCAGGGCCGGAAGGGGATGTAGACGGCAATGGGATCGTGGATATCGCGGATGTGGCGCTGGTGAGTCGTGCGATCGAGCAGGGGATTGTCTCAGTGCCAGAGACAGGGCGGCGGCGGCGGATGAACGCGAGAGCGGCATTGCCGGACGCGCCGGCGGTTGGTTGCGACCAGATCGCGGAGAGCGCCGGAAAAATCGCCGACGCGAAATTGCCGGAAATGGAACGACTGGCAGAAATGGAAAAGATCAAAGGAATGGGAGCTGAGGTGGCGGGATGCACTGCCTACAACCAGGTCATTGACGCCTTATTGGATGCGGCTGTTCCTCCCCAACCTCAGAACGTTTCTTTTCCGATAAAACCAGCTTACGATGATTTCCTCAATCAGTTTATTGCGGCTGTTAAGGCGCCAAAGGATCCTGATTTAGCGAAATGGCGTAAGACGATCAGCGCAGCATGGGACAGGGTCTCTTACATACGTCCAAGAGACCCGCGTCTGGCGCCGCCGTTGTTGGAATATCTGGGACTCGAACCGGAACCAGCGTGGTGGCCAGAGGCTATTCTGGCGTTAGGAGAAACGGGGAGTCCAGACGCTTATGATCCCCTGATAAAATTCACCAATCAGCCATTGATAAAATCCACGCAATATCCGGAGAATGCCGAAATTATAACGACGCGAATCCGTGTTAATGCGGTAAGCGCCTTGGGCGCTTTACACGACATACGGGCGGTGGATCCCTTGATTGCCCTATGCAAAGATGCCGATCCATTGGTTCGTAAATACGCGCCGATCAGTTTAGGGAAGTTAGGGGATAAAAGAGCTGTGGATATCGCTATTTCATTATTGCAAGACAGTGATCCTGAAGTTCGTTTTGGGGCTGCTTATGCCTTGGGAGATTTAAAAGACCCTCGCGCGATTAAACCATTGGCTCAACTCATCAATATTCCGGTGAACGGGCATGCCGGCTATCAAAGAATGGCGGCTTCTGCCATTCGGGATATACTGAGAGCGACCGGCGGCGGTCTGAAAGATGACGAAGTGTTCAATCTTCTGTTGACCGCGTTGAATGATCCTAAGACTAATGAAAGCGTCAGAGAAGGGGTCGCGATGGCTCTTGGGGTCGCGGTAGACCCACGGGCGGTTGACCCTTTGCTCAAGGCCGCGCAGGATCCCAGTTCCAGTTATGGAATAAAAAGTGCCGCCTTTAACGCGCTTGCTCACTACAAAGATGACCGAATCAAAACCCTGGCAATCGCTGAACTCAATAATCCCAATTCAAACCTCATATGGGATGCGGCTCGTGTTTTAGCGAAATCAGAGGGGATCAACGCGTTGGGCGCCTTAATTGGGGGATTTAGTAATCCGAAAAAAGATGCCAGTGACTTCATCCAAAAAGTGATTATCCGGGATATCGGCGTGCCGGCCGTGGAACCGTTAATTGACGCGCTTGGAAATAACGATCCGGCTATCCGTCAGGGGGTCGCGAATACCTTAACAGGGTTCCTATACAAGGGCAGCAATCACGATCCTGCTGTTGATGTGGCGTTAAAGAAGGCGCTAAAGGAACATTCCAATCCAGCGGTTCGAGTTGAAGTGGCAAAACTTTGGGAGTGGTATAACTGGAAGACCGAGGATTTTAATTTATTGTTATCTCTGCTCAATGATTCGGAAAAAATAATTAGAAAGTTAGGCGCCAGAGCGTTAGGTGATCTAAAAGATTCTCGTAGTGTGGATCCCTTGATCAACGCGTTGAACGATTCAGAGCTAGAAGTTGTTTACGCGGCGATGTACGCTTTGAGTCAATCAAAAGATCCGCGGGCTGTTTATCCTTTAGCTCAGCTACTCAATGACCCTCGAGTTGATAAGTGGAGCGTAGCCGTCGTACTAAGAGATCTTATGGATGATGGGGTCGCGGTAGACCCACGGGCTGTAGATCCATTGATTAAGGCGCTGGCAATCAACTATTCCCCGATAAATCCGATAATAAAAAGAGCGCTGGTCGCTATCGGAGGACCAGCAGTACCGTCATTGAAGAACGCTTTGAACTCAGACGATTACTCGACACGAAATGCAGCCCAAGAAGTTCTTAACACGATCAATGAAAAAGTAGGGGGAGCATCATGAAAACGACTCGATGGATTCTGTGGGGAATATTACTGGGAGTTGTGTTCGCGGGACAGGGAAGTCTTTGGGCCAATCCCGCTCCGGGGGAATCTCTTCGCGTCGCTGCTATCGAAACACTCGGAGAAGTCGCCAATGCCGACGCCGCTAACCGGGTTGTTCCTCGATTGGAGACGGCATTAAACGATGGTAGTCCGCAGATACGGATTGCTGTTGTTGGAGTGTTAGGCCGGCTCAACGCCGTCCGGTCGGTACCGGTTTTACAGACCCGGTATCGTTTGGAAAAGGATTCCGAAATCCGCGCCGCTATCGAAGGGGCTTTGAAACAATTAGGAGCGGAAATTCCAGTGACGGTTTCTCCCGAACCTGCGAAACCCGCGGAACCCGCGAAACCTGCGGAACCGGTCAAACCGCAGGAACCGCCAAAACCGGCAACCACGGAATTAAAAATTCGTACGACAGGAGAACTCTGGATCGGCAAGCCGGTTCAAGTAGAAATCGCCAATTATAAGAGCGGGAATAAATACGAAATCAGAATCTGGGATCCTCAAGGGAAAGAAGCGGCGGGATCAGGGAAGACAACGACAGAGGCGATGATCACCCTCTCCGAATTAGCCAGCGCGGGAAAGTACTCGATTCAGGTAACGGATATTACCAACGTATCCAATCCATCAAATCCGGTGCGGATGGAAATTGAAGTGAAGACGCCGCCAAAACCTTCAAAACCGATTGTGACTCAAATAGAACCGCTGAAGTTCAGAATCGGAAATTATCATCCGGGGGGCCGCTACCAGATCAAAGTATTCCTGGCGGGAAATGAAGCGGCTGGCGTGTCGGCTCTCCTGAATGAACAGAAGGGAGAAGTGAGTGTAACGGGAATTCAGAATAGCGGGCGGTACCGGCTTGAGATCATGGATACGACAGACCAAACCAACCGTTCAGATTCTACAAGTGTTGAAATGGTCATTAAGCCGGGGGTTCCTCAAATCTCTGTTCATACTCCTTTAGTGGCCGGCAAGGCGGTTTTAGCGCAGATTACTAACTACAAACAGGAAAACCGGTATGAAATAAAAATGATGGATGCTCAGAGATCTGAAATAAAAGAGTTGAAGGGCAGCTTAAACCAGCAAAGCGGATTAATAACCATTGAGGGGATTAAGACTCGCGGGTTGTACGTTATGGATGTGACCGATATCACGGATGATTCCAATCATTCGATTCCTGGCGGCGTCGGTTTTGATGTTATTAAAATGATACCGACCATCATAAATCCGTCGTATGTTGATATGCCCTTTTTCTTTGGGCGATTGCGGTATGTTAGCTGGGGTGGAGATGATGATAACAGTTCAAATTTAGTTTATTCTTATCGCGTTGACAATGGTTCGTGGTCCGAGTGGAAAAGTTATGGTCCTGTTTTCCGGTTTGTGACTGTCCCTGCAGGAGAGCACACAGTGGATCTTTGCGCCAAAGATTCTGAAGGAGATGTGGGGCTCGCGGTACGATTGAGATTCCCGCCGGCGCCAGGAGAGATCATTCCAGCGCCGGAAAATCATCCTGAATATCGCAGATGAAGAAGATCACTATGAGGAGGGGAACAGCCATGAAACATGTCATTGTCTTAATCATCGGTCTTCTTTGTACAGGGGTCAGTGGCATTGCTTTCGCCAACGGCGACGCGGAGGTTCCTTTAAGAAAGGCGGCTCTGCAGGCGCTGATTGAGTTGGGTCACTCAGGAGTTCCGGCAGAACTGTGCCGCGTGCTGAAAGAAGATCCCAGCGCGGAAGTCCGCGCTGAGGCGGCGAGGCTGATGGCGGAACATTTAGCCAATAGTCCCAGCGCCGTTGTGCCGTGCCTGCAGGCTTCTCTCAAGGAAGAAAGACAGCGCCTGGTGATGGGAGAATCATCGGTGGAAGTTGTTGTCGCGGCGGATGAAGAAGCGTTGCGGCGATTGGGGGTCCAGGTGCTGCCGGAGGGAACGGTAGGAATAGATGATGGTACACCCTCACCGATGCCGGGGATCGGAACAACGGGTTCAAGTGACGCGCCAGTTCAAATGCCAGAAATTCCATCTCCGGGCTGGCATTGTTACGATCGGGGGGGCAATGAAGTTAGTTTAGATTTCAGCGCCGTGTTCCGTGATGTTTTAAAAACGCTGCCTGAGGAAGTCGTTGACGCCTCCTGGACACGGGAGAACGGCAGGGGGTTTACAGTCACGGAGGGTAAAGAAAAACGGAGATATCTAACGGCAAAGAAATTTAACGCAGACGGAGATTTGTTGCAGAGTGTTGAACTGATTTACTACGTTCCGACGACCTGGGAGGGACGAGTCCTTGCAAGCGCCGGAATTCGCGCGGCGGTTTACCAATACGGTTACAAGAAATCAGAAGGAGGAATCGGCAGTGTTAAGGAAGTAAGAGCCAAGGGAGAAATGATCGCCGGTGAAGTCGAAAGAAAATCCGTCGAACAAGCGCTGGGAGGAATTATCAGCGAGATCGGCGCGGTGAAGGACAGAGCAGAGTTTGTCCATTATTTGGCTTCTGGGGGAGATTTGCTGTTGACAGTCGCGAAGTTAGAAGGGAACAACAGCCAACAGTATTTGGACTGGACGCTTTACACGCGGGTCATCAACAAAGAACTGCCTCCAAACGGATTCATTGAGAGTGTCACTGAGATTAGTGATCAGCAATTGAAGGTCAGGAGAAAGGTTCAAGAGTTAGCCAATTTCGCTATTATGGGAAAGGATGGTAAACCGGTACAGGGAAAGCAGAATGAAAAGATGTCTCAGCGGTGGGATAAGCCAAGCACGACAAGGGTCATGAATGAATGGATCGAAGAATGGATTATCGGCGTTGACGGCATTGTGACCGGTGGGCGTATTGATCAGACGTGGCTCCAGGATTTTTCGAACTGGCTGGATCCGGCGGCCCAAGCGGCGGTGCAGAAGGGGAATGGAGATTACTACGCGGAAAAGGAAGAGGAGGAATATGTAGTGGAAATTGAGGAGGCACGAAAGAGATTAGCGGATTTTTTGAAGCGGCTGAAGGGGCTTAAAACTAACAAGGTAAGGGAGGTTAAAGACAAGTTAGCCCAACTTGAAAAGCTATTAGGTAGTCGTTTATCAGATAGTGATTCAGATTTCATTTCCTCTTTAATTCCAGAAGAAAAACAGGCGCTGGTCAATCAATTAGATGTGATCTTGGCAAGCACCTGGATAGATGAGAAGACCTCTATTGTTGAGGAGGCAATCCCCAATAAGGCGGCACAGCTTCTCATAAGAATGGGAGATGATGGTATTAATCAATTGGCAAGACGGCTGGATGCTTCTTTAAAAGGGGGACAAAGTGATGTTGCAAAAATAGCAGTCCGGTGGTTGGGGGAAGCCTTATCAGAAGAAGATACGTATAGTTATCGTTTCTTTGAAGGAACTTACACAACGGGAAAGGTTATAGAATCTCTGACGAATGCATTAAAGAATCAGGATGATGATGTCCGCGTTGCTGCCGCTGGAGCACTCGCCCAAGGGGTGACCGCTCCCTTGCTACAAGACATGAGAAGTAACTTGGTGAGACAAGTGAGCGATGCCTTAAGAGGCGTGATGGAAAATGACCATGCTCCAATAGTTCAACAGGAAGCAGGAGTGGCTTTGTTACTTTTGAACCACTTTGATGATCGGATCGTAGACCAAATTATTAAAAACAGAGAACTGGCGGTAGGTGTGTTAGCTCGAGTTATTGACAAGGTAGAAGAAATGAAGGTGCCTGCTCTTTTCTGGAATTCTCAAGCAATTTTTCTTGATGAGAATGGCAAGGTAGAAAATTCTTTAAAAACTCAAGACGCTGCTGTGGATATGTTGAGAAAGTTTGCAACACAATCAAATGTAGATCGAAAAGTAGCCGGATTATTTGCAAAGGCTATTGAGGGGCGCTCTCACGTTTTAGGACTTGCTGCCATGCAAGCAATTGCCATTCCTTCTGAGACAAGAAATCCCTTCTCTAGCGATCCGGATATTCGACGTGCACTGCATGGAGCACTCACTCACCCATATCCCTCGATGCGGGCTCAGAGTCTCCAGACGTTGACTTTTCTGGGTTGGGCTGATTTGAAGACCACAGAAAACATGTTGAGAAATGACAAGAATGGAGCAGTCAAAGAAAGTGCCGCTGCCGCATTGATAGCAATCAATCCTTATCGAGCAGTGACAGTGATAGAAGATGAAACTCTTTTATTGAGCGCTATAGCTAGTTGGGGAATCAGTTATAACAGTGGTGATAGTGACCGTCTTTATTATGTGAACAGCAAAGGCCTTGCCACTCCAGCAATCCGGCAGAATGCGATCACGGCTTTAGAATTATGGCATCGGCGAAAGACTCAAAGTCCCCAGGAAGGTGAATGAGACGAATGAAAAGGAAAAATCGGGACCGGTTCTCTTTTTCTGATAGGAGCTGGACGATGATGAGGTGAAGAAAAATGGCCAGAGGATTCAAGATGGTTTTTCTACTAATAACCGCTTTGCTCACCGCAGGCGATTTTGTCTTGGGGACCAGTGTTGTTTATGCTGACACCGACACCGAGGCCGAAACAGGTCTGCGGTTAGCGGCACTCCAGGGGTTAGTACGTTTAGCTCAAGGGGAGGTGGGTGTCCCTTCTGAAGTAGTCAACAGTTTGAAAAACAGCCTCATCAATGATCCAAACCCACAGGTGCGTGGAGCGGCCACAAAGGGGCTGGGAGATTTGGAGATCAAAGAGGCCATTCCTGATTTGCAGAAGCGGATTGATGGGATGGTGGACGTAGGGAATACAGAAGAAAGAAATGAGGAAGTTATTAAGGAAATTAAGGGAGCTATTGCGAAGTTGGGGGGAGAAGCACCCAATACTACTAAGTCACTAGAAGCATTGGAGACTTCACAAATAGTTGCGTTAGATATCAATGACGATGGGATAGCAGATATCCAAGGTTACTCAGGAATTAACATTATTCCCATTTTGATAGAGCGGTTGCCGAATGATAATGTAGCTTTCCACAAATTAGTCGCGATTAAGATCAACGCGCTCCCTTACCTAGTAGAAGCTCTAAAAAGTCAGGATTTGTTCAGACGGGCTGATGCGATTAACGCACTCGTTGAACTGGGAATACCAGGAACTGCTCCTGAAGTTTTGCAACGTCTTGTTGGTGCCCTCGAAGCATCATTAAAAAGTCAGGACCCACTCTTACGTTCAGGGGCGGTTGTGGTATTGTTTTATTTAAGTAGAACAGGAGTACTGAAAACAGGGAGGATTTCTGAAGAACTTCAACGGCTTCTCATCGAACTTTTAGCCGATTCAGATCCAAACATCGCTGATAATGTTATAAGAATAATCGTCTCTTTTGATAAAGAGATGGTGGGGCCTCTTATCGAGGTTTTAAAACAAGGTACTCCCTATGCCCGGAAACGCGCCGCTGAAGCATTGGGGGAAATTAGGGATTCTTCCGCGACGGATTCTTTAATCCTTGCTTTAGGGGATCGAGACTGGAATGTTGCAGAAGAAGCTTTGAAAGCTTTAGTTAAAATCGGGCCGCCCGCTGTGGGACCGTTAAAGATCGCTTTGGATCATGAAGATGTATTCATCCGTCGTAGAGCAACTAGGGCGTTAGGAACTATGGGCGGTGTGGAAGTACTAGTTCTATTATTGGAAAAAGCATTAATGGATTCTGATATGCTTGTCCGTCAAGAAGCGTCAAAAGTGTTGTCAAGAATCAACGATCCCAAAATTTTAGATCGTTTTGTTCAGGAATTAGGGAATTCTGATACGGCAATACGACAGGCGGCAGTAGAAGCTTTAGGAAATATGGGAAAACCAGCAGTGGGTTCGCTCATGAATGAACTTGGAAGTGGAAATAACACAATCCGTGTCTTGGCGGCAAGAGGGTTAGGAAAGATTAAAGATTCAAGTACTATTGATGGAGTCGCTCGGGCATTACTAAAAGATGAATTCTTTGCGGTTCGCCTGGAAGCGGCTTGGACATTGGGGAAGATCGGCGATGCAAAAGCAGTTCCTGTTTTAATAGAATCGCTTCAAAACGATCCTCATTTTCAAGTCCGCTCCGCCGCTGCATGGGCGTTAGGGAAAATAGGTAATTCTGACTCCATTATGGCGCTCATCAGCGCTTTAGAGGATGAGAATCAAGAGGTGCGCGATGAATCATTGAAAGCATTGCTGGGCCTTGGGAAATCTACTCTTGAAACTTTGTCAGCGCAGCTGGGTCATCAAAATTCTCAGGTTCGAGAGATGGCAGAGAAAGGACTGACTGTTGTTGTGGGAGATATTCAGTTGAAACAAATATTAGCGGGGCAGAGGTCCAAGGGAAATCCTTTCGCCGAATTTTTAATTCAGAAATTAGAGCTGAGAGAAAGCATGAGGCAAGAGCTTTTGCAGAAATTTGGCATCGAGGTTGAAGATAAATTCCCTTTAGAAGGAATCGCTGTTATTAAAACAGTATTGGAAAATTTGCAAGGCAACGGTCTTTTATCGCTGATGAGTGGGTTAAAGAAAATCATCTATCTGCCGACTCGAAAAGAAGGGAGCGTTCAGGCTGGAGATCTGATTGGGTTGCGCGATTTATACGTTGTTATTTTCTTGCATGAAATAGGCCATCTTGTCGATAAAAGAGATTTTGGAGGGAATGCTTTCTTAACTTTGTATAATCGGTCAAGTTTTAGAGAAGATTTCGCCCATGATTATGGACGAACAAATCATAAGGAGGATTTCGCCTCCACCATCGAGAAGTACGCAGAGGATACAAAAAGGGAATTTCTCAGAGCGATCCAGCAGGCAAGAGAGGGTAAGCCCGTCTATCTGGAGAAACTTCTTTTTATTTTGGACGTTTTTACAGGTGCTTATGGGAGCGGCTCAACCGTTGTGTTGTACCGTACCGTTAGCAACGAAGAGATACGGACGAAACGGATTGCGGTAGGCAGAGATCAAAAGAAACTGACAGCGATTGGCGGCATTGCTATTTATCAAGTAGACGGCACTTACAACTTGGACGGGCTCCAGCAATTTTCCAGCGAATTATAAATAGATACCGTCTACTTTTTTGCGGGGTGTTTGTGGATAACTTGAGGGGATGCTATGCGGGAGTTCAAGTTAGGTAAAAAGATGGGCGTTTTCTTCTGGGCCGCCTGCCTGATCGCGGGCGGATTTGTCTTGGGGGCCGGTGTTGTTTGCGCTGACACCGACACAGAGGCCGAGGCAGGTCTGCGGTTAGCGGTACTCCAGGGGTTAGTACGTTTAGTTCAAGGGGAAGCGGATGTTCCTTCTGAAGTAGTCAACAGTTTAAAAAACAGCCTGATCAATGATCCAAATCCACAGGTGCGTGGAGCGGCCGCAAAGGCATTGGGGGATTTAGGAGTAAAACAAGCCATACCGGATTTACAAAAGCGGATTGATGGAGTAGTAGATATTGATAATACTGAAGAGCGGGATGAACAGGTCATTGGAGAAATCATAGTTTCAATCGTAAAACTAGGAGGAGAAATCCCCGCGTCGGGGTTGGCGGGTATCGGGGGGAGTACTTCATCCGAAGCAGTAGGGATCGCCATAGAAGATTGGCAGTTTGAAGGGAACGGCAAACCGATCGAACTCAAAGGGACCGAAACATTATCCGATTTATTTTACAAACTGGAGTGGTTATTAGCCTATCGGGGCAGCGGTGAAGTGGATACCCGAACACGAACCACCGATTTCGGATATGAGCAGAGATTGATCACAGGCCAGTTCAAACAGCAGGCGTTATTAAAAGAGAAGGTGGATGTGGTGTATCAGCGAACGGTGCTTCCTGAAGAATTAAAAAGAGGAGATTTGGGAATGCCGGGATATAGTAGCGGAAATTTATTTGCTTGGGTCTATGAATATGAATATGCAGAGAACACAGTAATCGAACACCGATCGAAAAAAGAGTTAGGGGTTGCTTTTTTAGATCGGGCCCAGCCAGTTGTAACATTAATGGAACAGATTGTCCGATCGGCTGATTCTCATGAAACCGGAACAAAAGCGATTTTCCGCCACCGCTCGGGGGCTGATAGCGGGCAGTTATTGTGGACGGTAGCAACAGTAAAGGGCCAGGAGAAAACCCATCTAAGCTTAAGTAGATCCTATATGGCGATGTTAAACTTGCCGCAGGGAGGGGAGAGTGCATTACCAGTGAATGGGCCGATTGATGAGTTTAACGAGTTAGCCCAAGTAGGGATAGGAAGTACATCACCGCGGTCAGCAGTGGATATCCGTCGAGGAGATGCGGTATGGGGATTTAACCTGAATGGGGTATTAGTGAAGCGGGAAGGGGGTTTTGATCCGCTAAGTGAAGAAGGAAAGACAATTCAGGATACTTTTGGTGGAGGGGAGCTGTGGTTTACGATCAATGATGCCAACGGTAATCCAATACGAGTGAAATTACAGAGAAAACCAGCACGTCGAGCCGATGGAACTATTGACTTAAAAGCCAAAGGAGAATGGGGATATTCTCACCCTGGAGGGGCGGGTTGGATTCCACTGGTTGGAGGAGCTAACCCAAGAGATTTACCTCCAATGGGGCCCCAGTTACCAAAACAGGATACGGGACCAATAGAGCCGAATCCAATTCTAAGAAATGAGCAGTCATTCCCTCCGATCGAGATCAACGGGAAGAGAGTAGAACCAAGGATTAATTGGGCAGGCCCAGAAAAGGGGTATGTTATAGAACATAATGTTAATTATGGTAGAGGCGGTGAAGTACCGAAGTGGGGACCCCTACCTAATGGTGTCAGTTTGGAAGAAGTCCTGGCAAAGATTATAGAGGTATCTTTAGAAGATCAATTACTTGCCCAGTCATCTGATTCACAGCAATCAAGTAATATGGAGCAGGATCATGATGCAACAGTGTTGGACGAAGAAATAGAAAAGGCAAGAGAGAGATTGGAAGCATTAGTAAAAGAAATGGAAAAATTCGGGATTTCTTATTACGGCGACACGTTGGACGGCCGTCAGATCATCATAAAGAAAGAACAAGATGGTTATAAAGTTGCTCTTCGATCTTTAAATGAAACAGATACAGGCAAACTAAAATGGCTAGAAATTCACGACGCAAAAGAAGAAGAATTACATGTCATACTTGATTTCTTAAAGGCGGTACCGCTGGCTATAGACTGGATGAACGACATAAAATTTTTTGGAGGCACCAATCGTGTGATCAAAATGGCTATCTCAATAGGCGGTGGAAGCGCAGTCTATTTGCCGCTTTTTAAGGCAACTTACTTCGAACATATGAAAGAAGGTATAGTTTATCAAATGGATATCAATGGGAATCAGACAATAGTACGTGGAGAACTACGTCCTGGTGATTTTGCAAAACTGCTTGCCCATGAGATTGTAGGGCACGGTGCCTATTTTGGTGATGAAGAAGATGACAGCGAATTTTGGAAAGGGCTTTATGGAGAGGCAAAAGCCACTGATACAGGGTTTCCTTCCAATTACGCACAGAAAAATCACTTAGAATTTCAAGCGGAGTGGGCAATGTATTATGTGAAGGATACAGAAAGTTACTATACAGGTGTTGCCAAGGACACTGCTGTGCCCGAAGCTAATGGTATTACTCGCAGTGCACTCCATCGAACTGCCGAGATATTTGCTCACAAGGGGAGTGATGGAAAAGATTATACTTATGCTTACAAGATAGACAATCAAGGTAATTTTTCTGCTAGAGAGGTGCCTATTGTAAGGAATGAGAGGGGACAGATCATTAAAATTTGTTTTGACCCATTACGATGTCCTTAAGTTTAGAGAAAAGAAATTGAGAAATGAAATAGGTACCGTCTACATTTTTAAGGGGGTGTTTGTGGATCACTTGGGGGGAATCTATGTGGGAGTTCAAGTTAGGTAAAAAGATGGGTGTTTTCTTCTGCGCCGCCTGCCTGGTCGCGGGCGGTTTTGTTTTGGAACCCGCCGAAGCGGCGGTGTCTGAAGGTCCTACTGCTGGTTCACCTACTCAAGGAGAAGGACAAGCAGTAGATTCGCTCTATGAAAACGAAATCGAATTAGCCAGAAAAAGACTTAAGGATCTCCTAAACCGGGTTCCTAAAGATGAACGTATTAGCTATCCCAAAGGAGAAAAAGAATTGCTCGATTTCTTACACCAACTCAGGAAGATGATGGAAGATCCCAATGTGCCAATGTCTGAGAAAGAAAAATACGCGGCGCTTTTTATTGAGGCCTTAGAAATTAACAATGGGGAGATTCGTTCCGAAGCAAGGACGCTGTTATTGATGCTTGGCGGAGCAGCGGTAGAGCCGCTAACGAAAGCGTTAGAGAATCCAAAATGGCCGGGGCGCATCGCTGCCATTGGCGTCCTGGGAGAAATCGGAGACCCTCGGGCCATTGGATCGCTCATGGAAATTTGTCAAGAGGATGGAGGAGACGAGAGGTCGGCGGAAGCCAGGAGGGCGGCAGTGATCGCATTGCGGAAGACGATGTTAAGACCAGGAATTGTGGATGAAACAACGAGGGGGCAAGTTATCGATCTTTTTAAAGAAGTAATCTCTAATGATTCTGAAATGGCTGTCAGAATGACTGCCAGCAACGCTCTGAAGAAATTGGGAGTGGATGTCGTTGAATTGTGGCTGCCAGTTCTTAACGATTCCTCTGCCGACATGCGTTTCCTGGCGGCCCAAATTTTAGGTGATTTAGGGAATGAGCTAGGGGATGAGCGGGTAGTAGAGCCGCTGCTACAGTTCTTATCCACTGAGACAAGGGATCTTCCAAGAAGGAGAGTAGTGATGCTATTAGGAAATCTTGCAGGGTCATTACCAGAGGGGGATCGGGCTATCATTGTTGACACGTTATTATCCCAACTTCAGACCAGTGATCCGCAATTACAACTGGAAATCATCTACACCCTGGGTAAGTGCAACGATCCGAGAGTAGCAGAACCGTTGAAGGAATTACTTGAAAACGCGCCGCCGAATCTTGAATTAGCGGTTGCCACGGCGTTGTGGCAAATGGGTGATGAAGGATCTGTTGAACTTCTAACTGCGGCGCTCATGAGCGCTCCGGTAAGAGACCAGTTTGAAAATTTTAAACAATTGGGAGAAATGGCTATCGGGAGAGAAGATGAACTAGTGGCTATTTTAGACAACTTAGCCGCCAGCGATGATTCAGCCATTGCTAGTTCGGCGGCCGTCATGAGGGAGGCGGTTCAAAACGACATCCATTGGGTCTCCCGTTTTCAATCGGTAGATGTGTTGAATGAAATTGTGAATAACCGCGAAGAAAATGTACCTGATGGCCGTCCATTGGCCGTGCTCATCTATGCCACGGATGATTATAGCCGTACCTTAACCAATCAAGGTAGCCAGGCGAATATCGCGGACTTAATTAATAACGGTTACCGGGTCATGTATTATGAAGTTTCCTCTCGTGATGAAATGTATGCGGCCCTGAATGAAGCGAGTCAGCAGCAAAAAGCTTCGCTGGTGATGATGGCCGGCCATGGGACACGGGACGAATTAGCATTTGGAGCGGACGATCCAGATTACACAGCCGGTGAGGATGAAAGGAATCTCCTGCGTTCCAGCGATGCCGGTGAAATGATCCAGACGGGGGTGGGGAACGCTTTAGAGGATGGAGGGCAAGTTTATATGCTGGGGTGCAGCGTTGGAGAGGGAAGGGTTGAAGCCGAGAATGTTGTGAATATGCTCCGCCAGGTTTTCCCCCAGGCAAGAGAGGGAGGGATTAGGGCTCCTGTGGAACCGATCCCCGTGCACCGTCTTACCTATGATGAAAACGGGGCGGTTAATGGTCTCCGGGATCCTACGGGTGTTTTTTACATGGGATTCATGCAACGCTTCCCGGGTTTAGACCCTGGAGGGATTGAATTTCAAAACCGCTTGGAGCAGATGGTGAATATGGGATTATCCCCGGAAGTCGCCGTGGATGTAGAAACTTATTTTGAGCAAATCGAGAACGAAATCAACCAGCGCCGGCCGCCGGGGGAGCGGGTGACTTAGCCCTCCCTAATCTTTAATGCTGACAAAGAGCCTGCCTCCTAAGCGCGAAAAAGAGGCAGGCTCTTTGCTGTTCTATGCTATACTTTCCTTATGAAACAAGCCAGAGTCGCTTTAATGTTTGTACTATTATCGTTTTGCGCTTGGAATACCGCGAAGGCGGACAATCCAATTCCCTTTATTGTGGCAGGAACTAACCAGGGGAATACGGCGTATGTCACGAGTTTCTATTCCGACTTACGGCTTGGAAACGGTGAGTATCGCGATTTAGTAAAGGTCACCCGGCTGAGAAACGTTGATTCCGACAAAGTCGAGGCGCAGACTTATTACATCCAAACGGATAAAGAAGGGAATATCCAGGAAGTTTTCGTCAGTACCTCTGTTTTGGAGGGACAGATCGAAGGTATTTATTTTAGTTTCAATAATGACGGAAAGACCCTGTCAGAGAGCGGTATCCTGCGTATTTCTAACAACGATGCCCGCAAAGAAACAGTCCATACGGTTGCCGATTGGATTCATCAAATAGGAGAAGCCGGATCTATTCGCGTTTTTCTTCAAGAGTCGTTCACTCCGGTTTATGACTCGGATTCTCCCAACCGGCTCGCGAATCTGTATTCCTATCTAAATCCAGAAGCCGTCAATGTCAAGAGTGTCGTGAAGAGAATTGGGTTAATCGATGACTACCTGAGAGACGCCATGGTTGTTCCCTACTCCGTAGAGCCGACCCGGGACAAGCAGGTTACCCGTTTAGGCGAAATCAAGAATGAACCATGGAAAGCCCGCCAGGCTCCTTCACTGGCTTCTTCGACGAACCAAAAACAAATCCTCGATCGCGCAGGAGAGGAGTTCCGAAGCGGTGAAGGGTTGTCTCCCCAGGATCCCGGCAAGAAGAGACGCCGGTAGCGAGAAAGTACCCCCTTGTAATCCGCGAAATCTCAGGTAAACTTAATAAAGGGAGTTATATATGAGTAGAGTAAACCATGTTATAATGCTTTATTCTCGAAGGAGTTAAATGATGATAGCCCTTCTAATCCTAGGGATGAGTTTGTTGAGTTTCTTAGGCAATCCTGCTATTGTCTCGGCTGAAAAGTTGGATAACCCCGATGGGGTCCGCTCCGGGATCATTCCTGCCAGTTCGAACGCTAATTTTCGTCTGGTCGGAGGGGTGGTGTTAGAGCGGGGTGAAATTAAGCCGTGGGATCTCAATCAAGATGGAAAAATTGACGGCCTCGACTTGCAAATTGTGACAGATGGTTTCCATAAACAAGGAGAAGGGCTTACGGCGGATATTGATCAAAATGGAATCGTGGATGTGATGGACTTGGTTCTAGTGGCAGGACAAATGGATCAACCGGCTGTCAAAGCGAATCGCCTGCAGGTAGAAGTTGCCGCTCCCTGGGATGTCAATGGAGACTTGGTAGTGGATATTCTCGATTTGGTATTGGTGGCTAAGCAGTTTGGGGAATCGTTAGCAGGGGGGGCTGAGGATGTTGATGGGAGCGGGAAAGTGGATATCGTGGATCTTGTTTTGGTGGCGCGGCATTTTGGCGAGGAAGTCGAACAGCCGGCCGTTCCGGTGGGAGTTGTGGGAATTGGTGAATTTCGAGGGAACGTGGTTGGGTTCTTTGGAGGGGCCAGCGGAATCAATGGTCGGACACCGGATGGAGCTGCGACAGTAGAATTAAACTTGATCCGTAATGCCGGGTTCGCCAGCTGGGGTTATGATTTTGTCTCTTCTGTCGATGTTAAAGATAAAATTTTGGTGCTCTACGTCAAAGGACCCGCTGGGGCCCAGATGCGGTTTCAGTTTCGAGACCAGAAGTGGCACGACGCCGGGCGATTCGGCCAAGTACAAGCAAAGAGTGAGAATATCACCTTTACAGGCGACTGGCAGAAAATTGAAATTGATTTGAGCAAAGTTACCGGTAACGGGATTGATTTTAGCCAACTGAAACATATCGCTGTAGAATTTGGCCTGGCCGAGTTTACCAATAATAAACCGGGGCTGACGATCCAGATCGGAGACCGCAACGACAATGATAAACCCGGTTTTGCCTTTTTTGATCAGCAAAAAGCCCCGCCGCAAAGTCCAGCCAATCTAAAACCAGAGGCGATTCAAAGCTGGTTAAATAATTTAGCGGCGCAGAGTCGGCGCGGTGTGCCGTTCAGTTTTCAAGTTCCCCCTTCGGTAGCGGCTTCTCTGTGGCCGAACACGACCAATGAACATGAACGGATGGTTTTAAATGAAGGACTGGTGATTTATGACGGCGCGTTGGCGGAGATTTTGTGGGCCCTGATGGGAGATTCCAAAAGAGCTGGAGTGCTGACAGACGCCATTTGGAATGGAAACTTAGGGCAATTGGAATTACGAGCTTATCACCGGGCAGGGGACGCCAGTCATCCATTTATTTATAGTGATAATCCGAATGACATCTCCGGGTTTGAAGAGGGGAAGCGGGGTTTTGTGTTTAAAACGACTAACGCCAACGGGGTGTTTAACGTAATTGATCCATTGACGGGACAGCAACTGGATTGGAGCCAATGGCAGCCGATCGCAGGGGAGAATGCCTGGGCAGGTGTGATAGCTCCTCTGCAGGCGTATGCGAAAGAATACGGGAACACGCTCAACCGCGACGCCGTGGAATTGAAACTGGCTGAGGAAATTGCCAGAGCGGCTATGTTTCTTCAAGCGGAGAATGGCGGAATCCGTATGGGCCCCAAAGGGATCTGGCATGAGAGCGGTAACACAAGCTGGTATTACAACGAACAATCAGTAGAAAATAATCTCTCCTGGTACGCGGCATTCCGGATGCTGTATCAGGTGACCGGAGATCAGAAGTACAAGGATACGATGACGCGATTAGAAGGATTTTTTAAGTCGGCTTTCGATCCGGCGAAAGGAGTTTTTGCGCAGGGGTTTCATTTTAATGGCGCCAAATGGGTCAAGAACGCGACCTTTGCTACGGATGTTCAGACATGGGGAGTGCTGGCACTCGGGACGGAATGGATCGATGCCCAATTTGGCGTGGGAGCAGCGTTCCGTATGCTGGACGCGGCTAAAAAAGAGGCGGGGGTTTTCGATTCAAAGACAGGATCGCTCAATGGCGTGGACTTTACGAATTACCGCAATCTTGGTCGCACTCCGATGGTCAGCGTCGAGTGGACGGCCGGGGCGATCATGGCTTTTCAAGAGGCAGCCAAATATTATGCCACCAGAAATCCAAATTTTTCTCAGAGCTTAAATCGGGACGCAAACTCGATGTGGGACTACACGAAAAATTTGGCGGTTGACGTCAACGGAACGACCGCCTATCCCTACGCGACTGGTACCGGTCCTACCAGAGATCGCCCCACGGGCCACGGCTGGTTTGCCCCGCCGCAGGAAGTGATGAGCACCGCGTCTTCGGTCTGGATGGCGTTGCTGGAATTAGGATTTAATCCTTTCGAGCTCGGCGGGGAATAATCAGTTCAAACCTAAATAGACTTCGATTTCCTTCACACGGTAATCGTGTTCGTCGAAGCGGTTCTCATGTTTGCTTAAAAGTTGCGCCAGTTGTTTTTGGAATAGGTTTTGGCTGGTAATAGAAACGCGGAATTGAGCTTCCATCTGATCCATCCGTGTCTCCAAACGATCCATTCGTTCGACAAGGGAAGAATGCTGTTCAGTCACCAGTTGAACTGTAGATCGCATTTCTTCTATCAGGACGTTCATGTGGCGCTGAAGGCGGTCTTCGGCCTCTTGAAACCTCTTATCGAAGCGCTGTTCTAGTTCCTGAAACCTCTTATCGAAGTGATTTTCCAGGTCTTGTTTTGTTTCCTGGAATTTCTTATCAAAGTGCTGTTCTACTTCCTGAAACCTCTTATCAAAATGATTCGTCAGATCGTCTTTCAATACTTGGAATGGGTCTTTTTTTGCCATTGGATGCCTCCTTAGAATGGAGGTAGGATTATCCTACCTCGGGTTGTTTTGTCGGGTCAAGTTATTTTGTTGGCCACTTACTCTATAGACGTAACGAAGGGGCATTTTCTTGCATCGAAAGAGGGAATATATTTCTTTACAACGGAGCTTTCGTTCTTCTATAATACATCTCCACGACGCGGGGTGGAGCAGCCTGGTAGCTCGTTGGGCTCATAACCCAAAGGTCGCTGGTTCAAATCCAGCCCCCGCTACCAAATTACAGTGAAGCGAGGAACAATGGTCTTAAGGGGGTTACGATAAAATCGTAGCCCCTTTTTATTTATGAAAAGTAACTTTAATAAACCCATACACCTCATTAGTTGGATTGTTTTGTGTTGTTTCACCACAACCACCCTTGGATGGGCCAGAGGAGAATCTCTCTACTCGCTCCATCCGCCGACCGGGATTTCTGATGCGGGACACCTGGGTAATGAAGAGGCGGTTCCTAATTCTAGGGTATCTCCTGACCGCGGTAGACTGTTTCGGTTGGTGATCAATTTAGCGGTAAGTGTTGGTCTGATACTGCTTTCTTATCTTTATTATCCGGGAGAGCTCTGGCCGACACGATTGGAAGTAGCGTACCCTGCAAAAGGAATGTTATCCAACAGCGGCGAAATGACCTATGTCAGGGGGCATGATCCAGCGGCTCATTTTTCACTGACTCCCGTTAAATCCAGTCAGGAATGGAGTGACGATGAACGCTACCTTTCTTTTCGGTTGATACTTCCTCCTCAAACTTCAAATATCCATTGGTTGAAGATCGGTGATAGAATTTTTTATCCAGACGAGGAAAAGGGTCTACAAACGACCGTCAGGATAGACACAAAACCATACCGTCGAGAATCAGCGGAAGGAGTAGAAAATGTGGAAATTCCGGTGACGCTGGGAATAAAAAGCCCAGACCGATGGTTTGAACTAGCATTCTCAGACCAAAACTGGCTAAGACCGATACCTTCTCTGTGGATGCGGGTTCTTATTGCTTTCTTTCTAGTCAATAGCGTTTTCTATGCGACTGGACGATTCGTTGTGTCGGTAAAGCGGAACAGACCTGATTACGACTGTCTCGCAGCAGCGCTGTAAGTAAGTCCAAAGAGCCGGTGTTAGTTGACAACCTTCCTCTAGCCGCCCTACAATGGATTCCACCGTGAATCCCGCTTTAACCGCCCAATTAACCCCAGAACCGGTCGTCACTCTTGAGAATGCCTTTAGCCAACCGTACAACAACGCGGTGGCGACGGCGCGGACCTGTTATTCCCCGAAAGTCATTCATCCAGAAGACGTAGATAAAGACGAACAAACCCGCGCTCGCCGGGACGCGATTGCCACTAGCATCTATCAAGCCGGACACCATACGACAATCCAACATGCCACGTTCCAGTTTGTTTTAGAGAAGGTCTCGCGGCAGTTTATTTGGTCGTTCTTGCATAGTCATCCCTATTACAATTCAGAGCAAGTAAGCCAGCGGTACGTGGAGGTGAAGCCGGAAAATTTTGTCACGCCTCCATTATCTGAGCCAGCGAGAGAAGTTTATCTGGCGGCAATTCATCTGCAGATGAAGGCCTATCACCGACTGATGGAGTTATTGCGTCCGGCGATGAGACAAGAATACGCTAAACTCTTTACCAGCCGCGATCAGAATCTTCCCAAGTGGCAGAGTTCGATCAAGAAAAAAATCCAGGAAGTGGCCCGCTATGTCTTGCCGGTAGCGACACAAGCGCATTTGTATCATACGATCAGCGGGATCACGCTTCACCGGTATCACCGGCTCTGCCAGCAGTTTGACACGCCGCTTGAGAGCCGGATCGTCGTCGAGAAAATGATCTCCGTTGTGAATCAGTGGGACCCAGAGTTTTTTAAAAATATCGAAGAAGAGATTCCATTGGAAGAGACGCTCGAATATCAAGCGTTTCTGAAAGTACCTGGTTCCTTTTCTGTAAGTCCCGTGCAGGAAAAGGAACCAGGTGCTTTCAGCCGCTTCGGAGCTAAAGAATTTATTGAGGAATTTGACCGTGGGCTGGAGGGGAAAATTTCAAAGTTAGTAGATTACAAAGTCAACGGCGAAAAAAGTATGGCTCAGGCGGTTCGGACTGTTCTGGGACTACGCAAAAATGAGATGTCTGACGAAGAAGCGATTGACCAGGTGATGAATCCGGCGAAGAATCCTTACTTTGGCGAGGCGCTCAATCTGACGACGATGTCGAAGTTGACCCGGACGATGTTTCATCCCCATTTTACGTTCCGCAAGAAAATCAGCCACACTGCCGATTCGCAGGACCAACGCCACCGGACGACCCCCGCGTCGCGGCCGGTTCTTTTCCGGCAATTCGTTCCCGACCGGCCTGACTACATTATTCCGGCATTGATTCGGACAAGTCCCGAAGCGAAGGGATACTTTGAAAGCGTTTTGAAGCAAGTCTGGCAAGCGATTACCCAGCTTTTGGAAATGGGAGTTTCCCATGAGTTTGCTTTGTATTTACTACCCAACGCGTTCCCGATCCGTTTTGAAGAATCGGGAGACCTTTTGGCGTTGCACCATAAATGGACCAAGCGGCTTTGCTATACCGCTCAAGAAGAAATCTGGAGAACCTGCTTAGAGGAAGTCATGCAGGTTCAAAAGGTAGCCCCGCTCTTAGCTCGGCACATCTTACCCCCCTGTGGTATGCGTTTGGGGGCCGAAATTCGCCCGATCTGCCCCGAAGGAGACCGCTTCTGCGGCCTGCCGGTCTGGAAGTTTCCGCTGGAGAAATTTTCACGGGTGCTATAAATGTAGGGGAAGACCCCCGTGCCTGCCCAAAAGGGTGGTTTTACACATTGACACATTTGATCAAATGTGGTATGCTTGATTGAGTGGGAGGAATTACCTATGAAAACAGATATCCGCAGACGAGAGAGATTGAGTGTTGACGTATTTCCCCATCAACACCGACAAATTAAGGCCTACGCCGCTTTTCATGGGATGACGATTCGTCAATATATTCTTGAATCGGTCCAGGAGCGATTGCGGCAGGAGTCCGAGAAAAAGATGTTATCCGATTTGAGCGGGCACTTAGATCAAGACCCTCTTTTAAGAGAATTATGGAATAACGAAAAAGACGCTGAGTATGACCGGTTATAGACAAGGGGATATTGTCCTAGTTGATTTTGGATTCTCCGAGGGGACAGGGTCTAAAAAAAGGCCGGCGCTCATCATGAGCGGTGAGCAATACCACAAAAGTCGTCAGGAGGTCATTGCCGTTGCGATTACAAGCAACACACAGAGAATTTTATTTGGCGATACCAGGATTGCCCATTGGAAAGAGGCGGGACTCATATATCCTTCAGTAGTAACGGGAATTATTCGAACGCTCAAAACAACCTTGGTTCTTAAAAAACTCGGAATGCTGTCGAAACAGGATTTGCGGAAGGCTCAAGAAAACCTTCAACAGATATTCGAATTCTAGGCCTGCCGGTGTGAAAATTCTCTCGAGTATTGTAAATGTAGGGGCGGACCCCCGTGTCCGCCCTTTACCTATGTGTGGTAAAATAAATCCCAATGAAGCCCATTCGTAAAATCACCATCGTCTACAAAGAGAGCACCTACAGCCGCTATTTCAAAGGGAAAGCGCTCAAGGGGGAAGTCCGCCTGCTGAAAGAACTCCATGACAAGCATTTCTGCATGGTGGAGAGGGCGATTTCGTTCTTGCGTCGAGAAGGAATGGAAGTTGCACCAGTCAAACGAGCACAGTTAAAGCGGATTAAAAATGCCGATTTGATCATCACGATCGGAGGGGATGGAACATTTCTCGATACGGCCCATTTTGTGAAGGATATCCCGATGTGGGGGATCAATTCGACCCCGACGCACAGCGCCGGGTTTTTGATGTCGGCGGCGCCCCAGAATTTTGAAAAGCAATGGAGGATGCTGGTACAAAGAAAATTGCCGATTTTAAAATTACAACGGCTTCAGATTTTGATCAATGGGCGGAAATTGCCGGAGCTGGTTCTAAACGATGTCTTGATCGCTCATGCCAACCCGGCGGCGGTTTCACGATACGAACTCCGCGTGGGTGACAGAAAAGAAGAACAAAAAAGCTCCGGCCTCTGGATTTCAACGGCGGCCGGCTCGACCGCCGCCACCCAGTCAGCCGGCGGAAAGGTTCTGCCGCTGGAGTCCAAGCAAATCCAGTTTATCGCGAGAGAGCTTTATCACGGACGGAATCATCGTTATCGTCTTGCGAAGGGGATCGTCAGTCCGAAAACAAAGATCCATGCCATCTCCCAAATGCACGAAGCCGCCTGCTATCTCGATGGGCCGAGGGTATGGTATTCGATTCGATATGGGGATCGAGTCGAGGTTAAATCGGCCAACCGGCCGCTGACAGTTATTGGGCCGATTCGGTGAAAACCATCATCGCTGCCATTGCCATTATCGAAAAAGAAGGTCAATACCTGATCGCCCAGCGAAAACCGGACGATTACCTGGGGCTCTATTGGGAATTCCCCGGCGGCAAATGTGAAGAGGGAGAGACCTTGGAACAGTGCGTAATTCGCGAGATTAAAGAAGAATTGGGAATTACAATTCAAATACGCGGGAAGGGCGAGATCCTAGAGGCGCGAACTCCGCATCGGCGGGTTCTTCTTCATTCTTTTTATTGCTCTCATCTGGATGGTACACCGCAAGCGTTAGAGTGCCATGATTTTCGCTGGGTGAAAGCGTGTCAACTGCCTGAGTATCAATTCCCTCCCGCCAATCAAAGATTGATTCAGTCTCTTGTGGGGAAGGAAAAAAGTCACCTTGTGTAGGGGTGGGTTTGAAACCCGCCCCTACGGACGCCATCCGAATCAGATTTTGCTGGGTTCGATACATTTGTTCCAATTGTTCAAGTTCTGTTGCAGGGTTGGCGTTTGTTGAATCATGAACGGTTCCTTCCTGTTCAAGCAGTAGCCCATCTCGGTATTCCGTGGGAAGGATAAACCGTCCCTCTCCCGAGGGGAGTAGTACTGTTTCTGCCGCCGCTAACACAATCCGCCAGGCATTGGAAGGGCCTTTTTTACGAGGGGCAGCCGGTTCGTTCCCCTCATTGTTGGTCGTGGTTTCTTTTTCATTCTGATAGGATCGTTCATTCATTAAAAGTTCAGGATCCAGTGAATCCAGATAACGGGTTTCACCATTGGGCTGAATAGTTGCCGCGGGGTTTTGGCTTTTCAACAAAGTATCATCGGCCGCGGCTAAAAGAGTTTCATTGCGCAATTTTTCCTGTTGAAGTTCGTCTTGATTCTGGACGCGATCTTGAGTGGACTCTTGAATTTCTTTTTTGAGTTCCTTGCGGGCTTTTGCTGATTGCGTTGTGCGGCTTCTTTCCGCGAGATTTCGTTTGGCCATCTCCTTTTTGGCCTCTTTTGATTTCTGCTTGGCCTGGTCGGCCCGGAGATGAACCGGAAGTTTCTCATAATCGGACGCTAAGATGGGGGTTGCCCCATCGGCCCGCCCCACAAGGAGAGGGCCGGCTCCCCCGAGAGTAACCCCCATCACACCGATCAACATCAGAATCTTCAGTCTTGCCATTTTTATCGCCCCTGTCCGCCTTTGGCGGATCCTGCCAAGACCGAAGTGAAGGCGATCAAAACAAAAGCGCCAGAGCCCTCTTTTCGGATTCTGGCGCTTGGTCACTGGATTCTGTGACTTGCCCTCTTTCTTCGGTAGCTCAGCCGCCTGAACCGTTACGTTCAGGCCTGTTTGCTTTGCGCCCCCGCCTCACGACGGGTTTGCCTTTATCGAAAAGAGTGGTTTCAAACTTTCACTATAAAGTATACCTGACAATTTACGAATTTCAAGCCCATACGGAATAATAGTTAAATCATTACTATACATATAGTTACGTATATATTTTTTCTTTCCATTGAATTTTACTCCGGGATATGTTTAAATAAGCAAGGAAATAGAGAGAAAACAGGGGTGGGTTGGAAACTTAAAGGGGAGGGTACAGAATCATGGGTGATTTTTACAGCAATTTTCAGATTCTCACGCGGTGGCTGCATGTGATCGCGGGAATTACATGGATTGGTCATCTTTACTTCTTTAATTTCGTCAATGTCCCTTTGCAGGGATCGCTGGATGATGCAACCAAAAAAGCGGTCAACCCGCAATTGATGCCGCGCGCTTTATGGTGGTTTCGATGGGGAGCAATGATTACCTTTGTCGCCGGCTTGGTTCTTTTTACCTCGACTTACATGTATACTCCGGGAGTAGGATTTGGTCCAACGAGTCTGTTCATGGATGCTGATGGGTTGACGACCCGCGCGTTGTGGATTCTAATGGGATCGTTGTTTGCCACCGTTATGTGGTTCAACGTCTGGTTCATCATCTGGCCGGCCCAGAAGCGCTTATTGACGGGAAAAGTTCCATCGGCGGAAATTCCCGCGGTTCGTAAGCGGGCGGCACTCACTTCCCGGATCAATACTTACTTGTCAGGCCCGATGCTCTTTGGAATGCTGGCGCCGGCGCATTATGGCGCCATGAATGGAGTGGTCGTGGTCGCGGCGATCGCGATAGGAGTCGCCGTTATTTGGGCGAGTATCCGGTCGTCATACAAAGTGGGGAAACTGTAATTTATCTCTGTGTCTGAAAAAGTCATCATTCTAGGTTCCGGCCCGGCGGGGTTGACCGCGGCGATTTACGCCTCGAGGGCAAATCTGTCTCCTCTTCTGATCTCCGGCCGCGACGCCGGCGGCCAGTTGATGATCACGACCGATGTCGAAAACTATCCTGCGTTTCCAAAAGGAATCCTGGGGCCTGAACTGATCCAGCTGATGCGGGATCAGGCGGAGCGGTTTGGGACCCGGTTCTTGACCGGCAACGTGACCGATGTCAATCTCTCCAAACGTCCTTTCAATCTCAAAATAGAAGATCAAGAAACTATCCAGACGGAAACCTTGATTATCGCGACCGGTGCTTCGGCCCAGCTTCTCGGTTTACCATCAGAAAAAGCGTTGATGGGGCATGGTGTCTCCGCTTGCGCGACCTGCGATGGGCCATTCTTTAAAGAAAAAGAAGTCGTTGTCGTGGGAGGAGGGGATACGGCGATGGAAGAAGCCACTTTCCTGACGAAGTTCTGCTCGAAGGTGACCGTCGTTCATCGCCGTGATCAGTTACGGGCGTCCAAAATTATGCAGGAACGGGCAAAACGAAATCCGAAGATTCAGTTTATCTGGAACAGCGCGATTGCAGAGATACTGGATCCCAGCCAGCAAAAAGTTCGGGCGGTCATTCTGAAAGATGTCAATCATGGGAAAAGCCAAGAGTTTAAATGCGAGGGAGTTTTTATGGCTATTGGCCACAAACCCAATACGGAGCTTTTTGAAGGAAAACTCGAAATGAAAAAGGGATATATCGTCACCCAAGGGCAGACGACTTACACCAGTGTTACAGGAGTATTTGCCTGCGGCGATGTGCAAGACCACCGCTACCGCCAGGCCATTACCGCCGCCGGAAGCGGCTGCATGGCGGCGATTGACGCGGAACGGTTTTTAGAAGAACAACATGGATAATAATGGAAAATCTGGACGTTTTTGTAGGGGCGGGCCTCTGTGCCCGCCCTGATAAAGGGCAACCACAGGGGGTTGCCCCTACATGAATATATGAACTGGTCCGATACGGAAGAAATCGCCGAGCAACTGGATCAAACGTACCCCGATGTTGACCCTCGAGACTTATTATTGACCCATCTGGAGCGGATGGTGATAGAACTTCCCGATTTTCACGCGAAGAACGCCTCCGCGGATCAGGCGGTTTTATTGAAGATCCAGAAAGAGTGGAACAGGATTCGGCAGTGATCCTTCGGCAAGCTCAGGATGAACTTGTCGCTTTGATCTTTGACTTAGACGGAACCTTAATAGACTCCAGGGAAGATATCGCTGATGCCGCCAACTTCGCGCTGGAGAAGTTGGGCGTGCCGGCAGTCCCCTCACCGTCGGTGTGGCGTCACATCGGCGGGGGGATTCGATCTCTCCTCGGGGGGATTCTTAAAACCGAGGACGCGGCGGTCATCAAGAGAGCGGTGGAGTGTTTTCGTGAATATTATTCGGCGCATTGCCTTGATAAAACCGTCCTCTATCCGGGAGTGACGGAGGTTTTGGCGTATTACGACGGTCGAAAAAAAAGAATGGCCGTTGTGACAAACAAAGATCAGGAATTCACCCACAAGATTCTGGCCGGGCTGGGAGTGGAGAAGTACTTTCAGTCAAGGATCGGCGCCAGGGAGGGGGACAGAAAGAAACCCCACCCGGATTTATTGCACAGGGCGCTGGAGGAACTGAAAAGCGATCCGGCGCAGACGGTGATCATCGGTGATTCGCCGGCGGATATCGAAGCGGGGCAAAAGGCGGGGACAAAAACCTGCGGCGTCGGTTACGGGATCGGTGAGCCGGAAAAAGTCCGGAAAGCAAAACCTGATTTTTGGGTGGAGACGCCGAGCGAGCTAATAAAATTGTTTTAACTGAAGGGGGTAGCAAGATGCGTACAAACTGGGCATTCATAGGAGTCATTCAAATAGTCTTTTTATTTTCCATCACCGGCTGTGGCACTCCGCGGGCGATTCGCAAAGACTGGAAGACGCGTTCTGCTACTACCATCGAAGGAATGGAGTCGGCTGTCAAAACGCCTCTCTACGCGACGGCGGAGGATTTCGACTGCAAAATAGACGGAACTCGATTAAAGGAAGTTTTGCTCAAGAAACCTGGCAATACCTATCATGGCGCGAGGGAAACTACCGCGTGGTACTGCCCCAAGGACGAAGTCTACTGGGTGTTTTATCAAGAGGGGGCAGGCGGGAGTTTAAAGATTCAGTGGTTTGGCCCGTTTGATATTCCTGACCTCTGATCTCTGTCTTCTGAAAAAACTATGTCCAAAGAACACATCCTCGTCGTCGAAGACGAACAGAACATCGCCCAGGCGATTCAATATAACCTGGAAAAAGAAGGGTACCGCGTCTCCAGAGCCGGTGACGGCGCTCAAGGATTGAAACTCGTTCAAACACAGCTTCCTTCCTTAGTAGTCTTGGATTTAATGCTCCCCCAGATTGACGGTTTAGAAATTTGCCGGCTCCTCAAAAGAGAAGAGAAAACAAAAAACATTCCCATCCTGATGGTGACCGCGAAGTCTCAAGAAACGGACAAAGTTGTCGGGCTTGAATTAGGGGCCGACGACTACCTGAGCAAACCGTTCAGCATGCGAGAGTTGATTGCACGGGTCAAAGCGATTCTGCGGCGCTCGTCCGGCGCCCAGACGATCCAGGAACTCTTAGTTTGCGGGACGCTGAAACTCGATCTAGCCAGACGAAGAGTGATTGTCAAAGAGAAAGAAACCATTTTGACCGCGAAAGAGTTTGATCTTTTGAGGGTTCTGATGGAGGCGAAAGGGAGAGTCCTCGATCGGGAAAAACTGCTGGAGCAGATTTGGGGGTTGGATCGTTCTATCGAAATCGAAACCAGAACGGTGGATGTGCATGTGGGACAATTGCGCAAGAAAATCGGCTCCGAGACAAAGCGGCTGGTGACATTGAAGGGAGTCGGGTACCGATGGGATTGGGATTAAGTTTTTTTGGGTTAAAGAGACAAAATCAAAATGAAATGCTCTCCCGCCGGCTGAAAGAGAATATCCAGCAGCTTGAAGCCAGAGTCCTCCAGTTTGAAACAGCCCAAATCCATACGCTGGCCGTTTTGGAGAGTATGACCGAAGCGGTCATCGCGGTGGATCACGAAGAGCGGGTTCTTTTCATCAATTCCGCTACGGAGGTGCTCTTTCAAATCCAGCGGCAAAAAGTCAAAGGGCGTAATCTTCTGGAAGCCATTCGCAACACGACCCTCAATGAGTTGATCTTAAAAACAGTCCGTCAAGCTCAACCCAAATCAGAGGAAATCCAGATGCTGACTCCCATTGAGCGGGTTTTTCAAGTGCAGACGTCCCCTTTGAGCCAGCAAGGGAAAACAATCGGAGCGGTGGCAGTACTCCATGATGTGACGACGCTCAAACGTCTGGAGCAGATCCGCAAAGAATTCGTGGCGAATGTTTCTCATGAGCTCAAGACTCCGCTGACGGCGATCCAGGCGTCGGTCGAAACCTTGCTGGACGGGGCGATCAACGACTCCTCCCACAACCGGAAGTTCTTGGAATGTATCGAAGAGGACGCCCAGCGGCTTGGCAATCTGATCGAAGATCTGCTTCAATTATCCCGCATCGAATCCAAAGAAGTCCCTCTCAAGAAAGAGAATGTGGTCTTGGCGGAGATTGTCCGCAAGTCGGTCGAGCATTTCAAGAAGGCGATCCAACAGAAGAATCTGGCCGTAGAAGCGGGAATCAACGATGAAAAATTACCGGCCGATTCCGAACAGTTACAGCGGGCCGTTGATAATTTAGTGGACAATGCGATCAAGTATAACAAGCAGAACGGGCGAATTCTCCTTCGCGCGCGCAGAGACGGAGACTGGATTCGGCTGGAGGTGGAAGACACCGGTATCGGTATCCCCCAAGAAGGCCTGCCCAGGATTTTTGAACGGTTCTACCGTGTGGACAAAGCCCGTTCCCGTGAACTCGGGGGAACGGGACTCGGACTCTCCATCGTTAAGCATATCGCCGAACGCCACGGCGGCCGTGTCGAAGTTACCAGCCGGCTCGGTCAAGGGAGTTGTTTTGTCTTGATTTTACCTTGCTAACTTAGATGAAACTAGGTAACTTTCTATGGGTGACTTTAGCGATAGCAGGGGCAAATTATAACTTGCCCCTGTATTCTCTTGAATCAGATCTTCAGCAGAAGGATCATTGCACGATCGAGTTGATTTCTGAGGCGGCAGCGATCCAGCCGTGGAAATCCTTTATGGTTGGAATTCAGATTAAGATGGAGCCGGGGTGGCACACCTATTGGCGCGATCCGGGCGATTCAGGAATGCCGACCAGAGTGAAATGGATCTTGCCTGAAGGATTTAACGCCGGTGAGATTCAGTGGCCTGTCCCCAAACGGTTTAGTGATGAGATGGTGACCAATTTCGGTTATGAAGAAGAAGTCATTCTCTTGACCGAGATAAGTCCGCCTGAGTCATTGGCGGTTGGCACGGAGGTCCCGGTAACCGCGAAGGTCTCCTGGCTCTTATGCAAGGATATTTGCGTTCCGGAAGAAGCGGAATTAACACTGCGCCTGCCGGTTGCAGAGACGTCACGGCTTCACCCAGAGTGGAGTAGAGTCATTCAAGAGACTCGGCGGCAGATAAGAAAAGGAGAAGATAATGAATCTGATTAAAAAACTAATGATGTTTCTAGGGATCGTTGGAATTTCGTTGACGTTAGCGAATGCTCAGGAAATTCAAATTGGAAGCGATACTCCGGATTTTACGCTAAACGACGTGAATGGCCAAACTCAGCATCTAGCGGATCACCGCGGGAAGTTTGTCGTTCTGGAATGGTTTAATTATGACTGTCCGTTCATCAAAAAACATTACTCCACCGGCAACATGCAGAGTTTGCAGAAGAGTTACACGGAAAAAGGAGTGATCTGGTTTTCGATCAACTCCTCGGCTCCCGGTAAACAGGGAAATTATCCGCCAGATCAGATGAAGAAAATGAGCGAGGAACGATCGGCCGCGTCAACCGCAGTCCTGCTGGATCCCGAGGGTCTCATCGGCAGATTGTATGGCGCCAAGACGACGCCGCATCTTTTCATCATCAATCCGGAAGGGAAACTGATCTATAGGGGGGCGATTGACGATCAACCCTCGACGGATCCAGAGGATGTGAAAGAAGCGGTGAACTACGTCCAGAAAGCGCTGGACGAAGCCATGTCCGGTAATCAAGTCGCTACGCCGGAGACCGACTCTTACGGCTGTTCGGTGAAATATTAAAGCGGAAATCGAAGTCACGATTGAAAAACTCGCCTTTGGCGGCGATGGGATCGCGCGCGTCAACGGAAAAGTCTGTTTTGTCAACGGAGTCGTTCCGGGAGAGAAGGTCATTGTCCGCGTCGTCAAAGAAAAAAAGGATTACACAAAAGCGGAACCGGTAAAAATTTTAACTCCGTCCCCCGCGCGGGTGGAACCCCCTTGTCCCTACGTCAATGATTGCGGCGGGTGCCAATACCAGCATCTGGCCTACTCTGAGGAACTCCGGTGGAAAGAAGAACAAGTTCGTGAGTCGCTGACGCGGTCACTGGGAATAGCCGGGAATCTAGTCGGGCCGATCCAACCCGGCGATAACGAATACCGTTATCGTAACAGCGCCGCCCTGCATCGAACAGAAAAAGCCGACGGCGTTCCCCAGCGTCTCGGATTTATCGGACGGGATAATGAATCGGTGATTCCGGTGGACGATTGCCTTTTGGCCAAAGAAGGACTGGCCCCAATCTTTAAGGGAAAAATTTCTCTTAAAGGAGGAGCGCAAGGAGTTTCCTTCAAGCTTTCGGAGGACGGGCGGATTTTTTCCGATCTGCGCCATGAATTATTGAAGGTCCGTGTGGGGGATGAAACGCTCTGGGCGCACTCAGGCGGGTTCTTTCAAACAAATTTAGCCGTTACCGGGAAGATTTCCAGAAAAGTTTCAGAGTGGGTCGCGCGATTTCAACCCGAATCGCTCTTTTATCTCTACGCCGGAGCCGGGACGTTCGCTTTTCTGTCGGCCGGCGGCGTCAAAAGAATTTACTGCGTGGAAGAAGATAAACTGAGCGTTTCGGCGATGAAAGCCAACCAGCAATACAGAAAGGCCGATTCCATGAAAATCTTCACCGGAAAAGCGGAAAAGCTATTTCCTGAACTCGTAGAAAAGGAAACAAGCGAGAAGATTTTTGTCATGATGGACCCGCCCCGGCAGGGAATCGCTCCACAGCTCGCTGATTTTCTCTCCCGGCAGGACAGAATCAGCGCCATCGCGTATCTTTCCTGCGACCTTCCCACGTTAGCGCGGGACCTTAAGAAAATCCTTTCGGAAGGGAAATACCGGCTGGCGGAAGCGGTCCCTTTTGACATGTTCCCCCGAACCAAGCACATCGAAATCACCGCGCTGCTTTACAAGAACTAAATTGTCTATGTTATGATATTTTTGTTGACAATCCCCGCCTTTTGTTATATAAGAAATTTATGATAATCGTTCAATGGCTGATAATCGTAAACTATAAAACAACGGGATAAACTATGGCAAAATACTTTGGCCCCAAAGAAACAGAAGTTATTTCTCGCCTTTCATACGAGAAGGTAACAATTATTACTAAGGAGCAGTTTGACAAGCTTTTTGGGCAATCCCTTTCGACGCGCCAGATTATCTATCAACTGAAGAAGAAGGGCATTTTGAAACCGATCATTAAGGGCATCTATTACTACTCGCCCTTAGAATCCGGGCCTGCCGGGAGCCGGGTCAATGAGTTTTTAATTCCGCCGGCTCTTTTTCCTAAGGGCAATTACTATGTGGGGTACTCAACGATGTATAATTACTACGGCTTGACGGAACAGATATTTCAAACATTCTATATTTTAAATACTTCGCTTCAACGTGAGCGGGAGATTGGCGGTATTCCGTTTAAACTTCTTAAAATACCGGCCGATCGGTTGTATGGCCTTGAAAAGGTAAAAATCAGGGAATCTCAGGTTATTATAAGCGACAAGGAAAGGACGCTTATTGATCTTGTCTATTTTTCTGATCCTGTAGGGGGTCTCAAGAAGGCTCTGGAAATCTTCAGGGAAGCAAGTTTATCAAACAAGACCGATCTAAAAAAGCTCATTAAATACGCGTCAATATTCCCCAGTGTTTCGACCCGCAAACGAATGGGCTTTATACTTGAAAAAGCCGGCATTGCTAAACCGATGCTCGCTCCTCTTCTAAAAGGGGTTAAAAATAGAAATACACTTGTCACTCTCTACGGCTCAAAAGCCAGAAGGGGCGAAATTAATAGCACATGGAAGGTTATCATCGATGATTCACGATAATAAAGATGAATTCTTAAAAGTCCTTGAGCGTACGTCGGGTCAGACGGGCTTTTCATTGGGGCTTCTAGAAAAAGATTATTATATGACGATCCTGCTTGCCGCGATTAATAGCTTAAGTAACGGCCTGATATTCAAAGGCGGAACATGCCTTAACAAAATATATTACTCATATTACCGATTGAGTGAAGATTTGGATTTCTCAATGAAACTACCTGCTGGAGGTGTAATACGAACCACGCGCAGTAATTTAATGAAACCCATTAAAGAAAAGATTGGGGAATTCGCAAAAGGCCGCGGAATGACTGTTGAAGGGATTGATAAAGCGGGGCGCAACGTGTCAAAGCAATATGTTTTCAAGATAGAGTATGGCTCGGTGGTCATTGACAAAACGCAGGCGATAAAACTTGAGATCGGGTTGCGGTTCAATCCGTTTCTCCCAGTTTCAAAAAAGACCATCGGTCATACTTTTTTGCATCCGTTTACAAAAGAGCCGCTTTTTGATGGGGGATCAGTTAATTGTTTCGCGCTCAAAGAGCTCGTCGCGGAGAAATTAAGAGCCGCGGCAACACGCCTTACGATAGCCCCCAGAGATTTTTATGATCTTGGATATCTTTTAAAGACAGGGTTTAATTTCAAGGATTCAGAGTTTTTGCAACTATTTAAGAAGAAGTTATCCGAAGACGAATTTGATACCGACTTGAAGAAATACAGGTTTAATTTAGGACGTTCTGGTAAAGAAATTAGCGATATGAACGCTCGTATTGAGGCAGAGCTTTTGGACGTTTTAACGCTGGAAGAGAAAAAGAAGTTTAATCTCGCGGATACGCTTAAAAATATTAATGCCGCGTTGAAAGACATGGAATAAATTGCTGAGTGAGTAACTAGAGACGGTTCTTATTTTATTGTCGCGGCAAACGGAAAACTGGAACCGTCCCTAGTTTTTATAAATCAGGTCTGAGGATATTAAGCGATGAGTTATGTCATGGTTGATGTTGAGGCCGATGGGCCGATTCCGGGTGATTATTCGATGGTTTGCTTTGGAGCCATTATCGTGGAGCCGTCTTTGTCGAAAACATTTTACGGCAAGCTAAGGCCGATTTCGGATCAATGGGCGCCGGAGGCGCTACAAGTATCCGGATTCTCACGTGAGGAGACCTTGAAATTCGATGATCCCAAGAGAGTGATGGAGTCGTTTGACCAATGGCTGGCAGAGAATTCTCAAGGACGGCCGATGTTTATTTCAGACAACAACGGTTTTGACTGGCAGTTTATGAATTGGTACTTCCATCATTTTCTCGGTAGAAATCCCTTTGGCCATTCCTCCACGAATCTTGGTTCTCTCTATAAAGGTCTGGTGAGAGACACATTCAAAAATTTTAAGCATTTGCGCAAGACCAAACACACGCACCATCCGGTTGACGATGCCAAAGGCAATGCCGAGGCGTTTCTGGAGATGATGAAGCAGTTTCATTTGAATGTCCAGCTATAATGAAGAAAATTTCCCCGTGGTCTAGCCACGGGGTACCACTGATTCCCTCCCCCTGAATGGGGGAGGGATAGGGTGGGGGTGAAAAAGTGAGATGGTGGATTCACCCTCCCCTAGCCCCTCCTTACAAAGGAGGGGAAGTTAGATGCCCCCACAGGTTTGCTTTGGCAAACCAAAGCAGTGGGGGAGACTTCATTGTAAATGTGCCCGGCTCTATTTTTTGGGAAATGCGGGAGTGTATAAGATGGAAAATAGAACCGGTCCCGATTGATTCTATTTTTGGCTCGTGACCCCATGCGTTGTATAGGAGCGTTCGATGAACAAAAAAGAACCGAATAAATCAGAGCTGATTTTATACCAGACAGAGGACGGCAAAACTCGGCTGGAAGTGCGCCTGCAGGATGAGACGGTGTGGCTGACTCAAAAGATGATGTCGGATCTATTTCAAGTTGCGGTGCCTACTATTAATGAGCACATAAAGAATATCTATGTCGAAGGTGAGTTGGCGTCTGGGGCAACTATTAGGGAATTCCTAATAGTTCAAAAAGAAGCCCAACATGGGGCTTTCCTAAAATTTAACGAGCGTGAAATCTTGAACAATCCCGGGAAGGTCAGCAAGGAAGTGGCCGACAAACTGGCGCTTGAGCACTACCAAGTTTTTAATCAGCATAGATTGGAAGTGGACGCCAAACAAGAGGCCATTGCCGATGATAATGAGTTGAAACAGATCCAGAGCAAGATCGAAAAGAAAAAGAGGAAGAAAAATAGTCGCATAAGTTAAGCGATAAGCTGAAGGAGTGCCACACCCACGAACCGGATTTATCAGGGGAGGGTAATAAACCCTTCTGGCAAACTCCCTGCTGTTGGGGGTAAAATGAGCAAAGTAAACGGGAAGAAGAAGCAAGCGCGTAACCTGATACAGTTGTGGCCACCGGGAAGCAATTGAAAATGGATAGACTATGAAAAAATTCACTAAGGGGCTTTTAAATTATTTTGCAGCGTATTCTGAGACGCGGTTTCAGTTTAGCGCTAAGGTCGGCTATAAGTGGTCGGATGATCACTTATCTTCGGATTTCTCCGTTTTCCCTGATTTCCAAAAGCTCTTGCTCGATATTATTAAACAGAAGAAGCAGCTTTCTCTGACTATTAAGCCCGGCGACTATCAAATTGATATCTCACAGGATGAATTTAAGCGGCTTCTTATTAAGAAATTAACCGATGATTATGATGTCCATTTTGTTAAAACATGCGTTCAGCAAGCAAAGGAACGTTTGAGTAAACTTAACGGCGAAAAAGTTATTATTGCTGGGCCGAATGGCGTGACTGGAGAAGCGCCCAATAAGAATTTTGACCGCGCCGTATTTCTTGAGGGTTTACGGCAATTTAATCTGTCATTTCGTTCCGTTATTGAGCAAACGCTTTTGGAGTTGCAGCAGCAAAAACAGACAGAAATTCGTGCTCAAATTCCAGCACAGGCGTTGCCGCCCACTACGTTTAATCCTAAGATAGTTGTTCAGGATATTTTTGATGCTTTTAAGGCAGTTATTGAGACAGCAACGGATGAAGATGTCTTCCATACCGCGATCAAGGGTATTCTTTCCAGTAAATCGTTTGATTTAGTTATGTATGATCTGTATGCGGCCATTCGTAAGGCATGCCAGTTCTCAAGCATGGGCCGGATATATTTATTCTTCCATGAAATATCCGGTTTGCGAAAAGATGGCAACCCATCTGATAAGCACCCCATTTTCTTAATTGAAGTCAACATTGATGAGCGAGAAACGGAGGTCGCGCTATATTCTGAACGCGGTATTGTGCTTATAAATACCTCGGCTGTTAATTCATTTCCATTTCAAACCGTCATGACTATCCCGCGCGCCGCACGATTAGAAGAGGCGGCTGATTATTTGTGGGGAGTGGAGCGTTTCCTGCAGACAGCGTATAGCGTTTTTAATCCAGTCTTACTTGAGTACGGATTTAAATCCCTCGTGCATGACGAACGTCCGTCCGTGTCGTATCGTATTGGATTGCAAATTGTTGTTAAGGAAGACAGGCGGTTATTCGATTATTCCGAACTTATTACCCGGCTTGATGCCGGACAGGGTGGCAAGTTGCTGGATTTCGTAAAAACATATGTATCTGGAAACGTGGAAAATACTACGGATGAGGTTGATAGAATATATAAATCACGCTATCCCAAAGGTTCTGCCAGTAGCATTCTTTCAACTATTCCACTCAGTTTGAATCAGGCTCAGCGCCGAATTTTACTTGCTCTCGAAAATATCAAGAACAAGATCATCGTTGTGGATGGGCCTCCGGGGACCGGTAAATCTCATAGCATCGCCGCCATTACTTACTGGGCTAACCAACAAGGCAAGTCAGTGGTTATCACGTCGCATAAAAAAGCGGCTCTTGATGCTCTCGATCGGATGCTCACCGATAAGTTTCGCTCTCTGCATCCAAGGGCTAAACCGCCAGTTTTGCGTTTGTCTGATGATCAGACCGGCATGAATACTTTTCAAAACACTCTTACCGCTCCGGTTATTAGCTCAGCGACTACACGAGTAAATAATTTTAATCAAGCGGCAGTCGATACGGATATCGCTCGCGTTTCGCAAGCTGTTGAAAGACAAGTCTCGGCTTTTCACACCGCCGCGTCATGCTACGCCGACTCATTACCGCTTTTACTTCGCATGGAGCAGTTAAGCGCTGATTTGCGCTCTGCGGGTATTTTGAAAGACGATGCTATCGTTGCCGTTGGCCCCGGTAAAAGCTTTAATCTGGACAAATTGCGAGCTTTCTTTTCGGATTTGGCACGCTTTCCTATTCGGGAACTATCGTATGAACAGCTCCTCGCTCTTTGGAATGGCAAAGATTATATTGATAAAGTCATGCAAACATGTCTTGCAATAGACAAGTTATCATTGCGCCCGTCGGCAATATTAGAGTGCTCCGTTCATGCCACGCCTGCTTTAGACGCGTTTGGCCGATTGGTAGAAAAAGTTAGCGGTTGTATTCCTAAAATAACGCAGATATTTCATGCTGGAACACAAGAGCGTGAGACTCTTGTCTTTAAAATAAAATGTCTTTTTAATAAAAACCGACGTGTTGAGTTTCAATTCGCGCTCAAGGAACTGGTCGGGTTAGAGCACGACGCAGTTGCTAGTGATATATCCAAGCTAACAGGAAAAGAAAAACAGGGGCTTACCCTCGTTGATCTTCGTAAGGGGCTTGCTGTTTTGCGGCAGATACAGGAAACGCGGTCTGAAATAGAAGCTTTATCGGTTTTCGCGGAATCCATTTTTCATTCCCTTGAACCTGTTGCCGGTTTGTACCAATTCCTGAAATACGTCCAACCGGTTCTGCAGATCATTAGTGGGGAATTACTCGAAGCCTTAAGAACTATCCGTGACTCGTATGGTTCTTTATTCGACGCCGCCGGCATTAACACGAAGGATGTGGTCACGTTAGCCACCGCGTGCCGTCAAGATAACCGCGCAACTAAGATTTTGGAGTATATTGACGTTTCTTACCGGCTTACTGCGTGCGGGAACGTTTCGGCGCCTGAATCTAAATTGATTAATGAGTATTACGAGGCTGTTCATAAAAATCTCGAACACACCAACGATACGCGCATAAAAAATTTAAACAATCACAGCACGGATATTGAGCGCATCCTTGTTTCTTTACGATCTGGCAAGCGTCTGAGCATGGAAGAAATAAAAGTACTTTTAACGAATATCCCCTGCATTATTGCTGAGCCGTCGCTTATTTCACAGTACTTTCCTATGGAAGATGATCTGATTGATGTCGTGGTCATTGACGAAGCATCGCAGGTTTCCATTGCCGATTCAATTTCAGTTATGCTTCGCGCCAAGCAGGTAGTAGTCTTTGGCGATGAACTGCAATATGGGGCAGTAAGCGCGCAAAATGTTAACGCGCTTTATGCGCGGGAGTATTTCAAGGATATATTGGAGAGCTATCGCGAAGAATACCATGTCAAAGTTAGCGATGAGAAACTCAATCAGATTGCTGATGATGTGGCGCACGAGCCCGATGAAGATGAAGAAGGCGTATCTCCTGTATTCTACAAGCCGGAAGAAGGAACCGTTGACTGGTTAAAAACTTTCAATATTCGCACCTCAACACTTAGTTTTGCCCGGGCACTCCGCAATTATTCCGTGTCGCTGGATATACATTTTCGGAGCTTCCCGGAGATTATTGATTACTCGAATGAGTTTTTCTACAAAAAGAGCCAGATTCCGCTTACGGTCAATCGCATTCGCACCAAGCCCATCGGCGAAGTCTTACGCTTTATTGAAGTTAAAACACAGGGAAATTCTGGGACCAATGTTAATCTTGATGAAATTGACGCTATCAAAAACGACCTTATTGAAATCATCGCCAACGGTTTTAAAGGCACTATAGGCATTATTACTTCATTCAGGGAACAGCAGGCCCGAATGCAGGAAGTGTTGCGCAAAGAATTGCCTAATTATTATGTCCTTGAACGAGACCACAAACTTACCATTTGGTTTGTCGGCGATGTTCAGGGTGAGGAGCGGGATATTGTCTATTATTCCTTTGTAGAGGATAAAAAAATTGGCAATTCAAGCCTTCGCTCCATTTATCCGGTTATTGGCGGTGCGGCGGATGACATCCGTAAGCTTAAGATGCAGCGCCTTAATGTCGGGTTTAGCCGCGCAAAGGATACGATGGTTTTTGTGTCCAGTATGCCATTAAACGAGTATTGCGACACCCGCTTGGGCGAAGCGCTCAAACATTACGCGGGACTCAAAGAGAGCGCGCACGATAATTTTGTGAGTGATGAGTCGGTTTTCGGGTCTCCGGCTGAAAAAGACCTTTACGCGCTTATTGTCAGCACCGATTTTTATAAAAGAAACCGAAACAACATCCGGCTTATAGCCCAATTTCCTATAGGTGAATACATAGAAGAGAGGTTTCATAAATATATTCCCAAATACCGCGTAGATTTTTTGTTGACGCTCTCAGCTAAGGGCAAAGAGCGTTCTTTGATCGTTGAATATGACGGCGTTGAGTACCACACAAAAAATCCCGAGATCGTTACTGCCCATAATTTTTCGCAGGAATACATTGAATATGATATTGATCGTCAGCTTAATTTGGAAAGCTACGGTTATAAGTTTTTACGCATCAATAAATTTATACTACTACCAAAAGCGCCGGGCCAGACGAAGACGGATATTTTAAACGGCCTTTTGGAAAAGAGTTTTACCGATTAATTATGAAGGAGTGTTATGGCTAAGATCGAATTAACCCCTGAAGAACTCGAGCTGCTTACTCAATGTGTCAATGAGCAAAAGGATGTTCCTGCTGAGCTCTTGACCAAACTATCACCCGGATTCTTTGAGAAGCTCGCCGCTGACGGCAGGTTTGATTTTAAGGCGCTGGATAAATTCAAAATACCGACCATTGAATATGCCGGAAAGCGCCCGGAATCGATTATCCTTGCGCAGGCCGCTATTACCGGAGGCGCGGCACCGCTTCAGGTTGTGCGTAGTTTTGCCAATGGAAAAAATGGCGACTGGAAGAACCTGATTGTTCAAGGTGACAATCTGCAGTTTTTAAAGACGTGTTATTTAAATCAAGATCCTTTGATTAGCGATAAAGTTAAAGGGAAGGTTAAGTTGATATATATAGATCCCCCGTTTGGAACTCAAAGTGATTTCGAGGCTGGAGACGGGATACGAAGTTATGCAGATAAAGTAGAAAGCGCCGAGTTCATAGAATCTTTACGTGAGAGGTTATTGTTTTCACGTGATTTATTAAGTAAAGATGGAAGCATATATTTTCATCTTGACCAAAGGCTATCACACTATATGAAAATAGTTATTGACGAAGTATTTGATAAAGCTAATTTCAGGAATGAGATCATATGGAAGAGGAGTCAGAATGTTTCATCGATTAGCAATATTTTTCGAAGGTCACACGATACAATATTTTATTATGTTGCTTCAACTACGGCTTGTTTAAATAGGTTATACAAAAAGCAAGATGAAAAATATTTGTCACAGTATAAGTTCAATGATAGCAGAGGTACATATCGACATGCACCGCTACTTGTCAGTGGTAAGAGAGCAGGAGTAACAGGTAAGCCTTGGAGAGGGGTTGACCCAAACAAATTAGGGCGTAATGGAATGCATTGGATAACCGTGCATGAGAAACTCGAAAAACTTGATAAAGAGGGATTGGTGTACTGGCCTTCAAAAGGCGGGCAGCCGATGCTAAAATACTTTTTGGACGAGACGAAGGGTGCTCAAGTTAGTGATGTTTGGGATGACATAAATTTGATAAGCCCTACGAGCGAAGAATCATTTTCATATCCTACCCAGAAGCCTGAGGAATTAATTGAAAGAATTATTGAAGGATCATCGAATGTCGGTGATCTTGTTATGGACTTCTTTGCCGGATCGGGAACGACTGCAGCAGTTGCAGAGAAGCTTGGCAGACGTTGGATTGCTTGTGATTTTGGTAAGCACGCTATTTACACAATACAAAAAAGAATTGTTAATATTGGCACCTCGAAAATACTTGGGAGGGGTGAAAAAAGTGGGAAATATGGCCAGCCTCCTAAGCCGTTCTGTGTTGTTTCGGCTGGAGCGTATGATTTTACCCGTATTATGGATCTACGAAAGAATCAGGACGCCTATGTAACATTTGTGCTCAGTCTTTTTAATATAGTGCGCGAAAAAGCAGATTTTAGCAAAAAATATAAACTGCCCAATATTTATGCCGAGAAGAATGGCGATCCTGTTGAAGTATTTCCGGTATGGGATGATGAATATCTGAAAAATATCCGTATAGATGAAGAATATCTGCAGGGCATTATTGACGCAAGCGGCGGCAAGCTTAAGGGCGATTACTATATTATCACTCCGGAAACCTGTGCCCGGATTGGCGATACAACGATTAAGAATGCTGGTAAGGAAAAGGTCAATTTTAAACTGCTCAAATTTCCTTATAAGGTATTGGAAGAGTTATCTCGCCATTTCCAGATAGAGGAACAAGCCGCATCGAGTGCGGATATCAATCGGCTTATCTCGTCAGTCGGGTTTTACTTTAACGAAGAAGTAAAAGTCGAAGCCGAACGAAAGAATGGCGGCATTAAGATTACAAAATTCAATAGCGGAATTCTCGATAAGAACGGCCAGCGGTTTAAGGGATTAGACGGCCTTGCGATGATCCTTGTTGATGTCGACTATGACGGAAAGATTTTTGATATGGATGTCGCGATATACAGCAAGGATATAGGCGAGGACGGTGTGGTTAAGGTAGAAGGACTAACCCGAGATTCACATCTTATTGCTATTGATAAACATGGCAATGAAAGTAAAGTTATCAAGCTAAAGTAAAGATAGGGATTGTATGGCAAAGCGCGTTGAAAAGTTAAATTTAGGCGATCACACGCTGGATGTTGAGATCAAGCGATGCGATTACGCTCAGTTTGATTTTAGCGAAGTTGAAGATTTTGTGCGTGAGCTTTCTGGTGGTCGGGAATATCAGTTTGACGCCATAAAGAGTACGCTTATTTATTTGTGGGGCGGGATTTATACAGACATCACCGGTCTTGCTAAAAGAAACTTCAAAAACAAGATTGCTATACGCCAGCGTTTCCATAGTGAAGAGAACTTTTTGCGTCACCTACCGCTTCCGGACAGATTATCCGGTGTTGTGCATATGGCAACCGGCACCGGCAAATCATATGTTATGTTTGCCATTGCCTATTTATCGCTGGTTATGGGTAAGGTCAAACGAGTGCTTGTGCTTGGCCCCTCCTCAACAATTATTGAGCAGGGATTGACCGGTAAATTCCGCGAATATCTCTATGGCCCCAAAGGCATTGCTCTTCAGGACAAGCTGCCCGCCAAATACCGCGGCATAGCCATTCAGCTTCTCAATCAAAATGACCCCATAACTGATAATTCGATCGTCATTGAAAACATCAACTCCATTTATAATAAAGAAAACAACTCTATCGGACAGACGCTTTTCCATAATTGCGATGATGTTCTGGTGCTAAGCGATGAGGTTCACCACGCTTATTCGCACCTTGATTATGGACAAGACTCGCTTTCGCTTGAAGACACGGAAGGAAGAGGCGAAGATCGCGATGAGCGGTTGTGGATGAAATTCTTACGCGAGGAGATACGGATTAAACGGCATATTGGCTTTACCGGCACGCCATACAATCAAGATGAATATTTTGCGGACGTGATATTTGATTATTCCATCCAAGATGCCATGACTAGCATGCAGATTAAAAAGATAAATCCTATTATTAAAACTGAGTCAGACGAGGATACTGAATTAACACTGACGCAGCGATTTGAGCAGATTCTTATTACGCACTACGATAATAAACGTAAATACAGTTATAGTGAGAATGGCTTGCCGCGACTAAAACCGATCACAGTCTTTATCAACTCAAAACAATCCAACGCGCAAAAGAATAAAGAAGAGTTTACCAAAGCGCTGTCTGATTATTTACGTAAGATTGACCCAGAATGTGCGCGAGCACCCGAAGCGCAGGTGTATCAAAAGGCGTCAGATATGGTTATTTGTGTTATTAGCAAACCGACGGATGATGATTATCAGGAGAAGCTCGATGCAATTGAAGAAACTGATCCGGGCAAAGTCGGCGGCAAGGTAGAATTTATTTTTGCTGTTAACAAGCTCTCCGAGGGATGGGATGTTGACAATGTTTACCAGATCGTTCCTATGGAAGAGAGAGTTTTCGATTCCAAGCTTCTCATTTCGCAGGTTCTGGGCCGGGGTTTACGGTTGCCTCGCAAGGTCCCGCTTGGCCATATTTTGAGTAATTATCCGGTTGTTACAATCACTAATCATGAAAAATTTGCCGACCATATTAAAGAGCTACTTTATGCTGTAACTGATTGCGACACGCGTTTTGTTTCTCGAATATTAGCTAAAGAAAACGGCACAAAACGCGCGACGAACAATTTTATGCTGTTCAACCTTAGTTATGTATCTCGTGCTCGGCTTGAGGATCCGAAAGAGCTCAAGCAGGATATGCAGGATAGAACGCTTAGATTTGAACCGTCAGCCGAAAAGTTAGAGTTGCGAGTTACGTACATGATTGACAAAAAGAACTTTTCGCTGACAAAGAATTTTTATACTATTGATCAGGTAGTCGAAGAAGTATTTAAGCGGTTTGAAACTCAGCAGTTTGAGCGCACTTGTTTCGATTTTGGAGATGGTATTACGACCACAGATTTGCCTGATCGCGAAACGATTGAGCAGGTTATTAGTAAGGCAATGGAGAAGGTAGGTATCTCCGGTGATAAAGTTTCAGAAGAAAACAAAAAGCGGGCAGAACTTTTTTTTAACCAGTTTCTTCCCAGAGGAAAGAAAAAGCGTGTTTTAGAAAATATTGAAGGCGATACTCTTTTCATTAGAACCGCCGCTATGGATATGTCAAGTGTTCGTTCAGGAGAGCTTGATAAAGATGCCAGTGTTTTTATCTCGGAGGAGTACGAAACAGATCTGGACAAGGAAAATCTCTTTGTGATTCAGGACTTTAGCGCTCGGCGCAAGAATGGAGAATCCCATCAAGATACATTCGATTTTGCTGGAGAGGCCAAGTCAGAGCACATTCGTTCGTTGATACCGCTTAAGCCTTTATATGTCGTTAACGCTTCACTGTTTAAAACCCCTCAGAGTTTAGTAATTGTATCTCATGGGCCGGAAAGAGATTTTGTTTTTCAGCTTGTTGACAATGCCAAATACATTGATGCATGGATCAAATCCCGGAATATGGATTTTTACAGCTTAGATTATGAATTCTGGAAAGGCGGCAAAGACCGTGTCCGGCGCAGTTTCAACCCAGATTTCTTTATCAAGACTGATTTACAGCGGTATATCGACTTGCTCATAGCGGATGGGAAAGATGTTCGGCGTCTACAAACCCTCCAAGATAGCGGAAAGAAAGAAATTGTCCTGGTTGTTGAAATAAAAAGCGATGAAGATCAAGACGAGATTACTCGGGCAAAGGAACGTTACGGCCAAGATCACTTTGTTGCCGTTAATGAGCGCCTCGATACGATTAACGCTATCGATGTCCCGGAAGATTTCCGTGATAGCATCCATCAGCATTATTCTTTCTTTTTGCTGACCCCAGAGCATTATGGCCAGTGGTTTAGCAAATTAAGAAACGGCACATTGGTACGGGAGTCGGATGAGTAACACTGCGAAGAAATGGGATGTTTTTATCTCTCATGCGTCTGAAGATAAGGATGCATTTGTACGGCCTTTAGCGGTTGCTCTTTGCAATTTAGGAGTCAAAGTCTGGTATGATGAATTTTCCCTTAGGTTAGGCGACAGTCTTTCACGCTCTATCGACAAAGGGCTTGCGGAATCGGCATTTGGCATTGTGGTTATTAGTCCTCACTTTATTACGAAGCCGTGGCCTGAACGCGAACTCTGTGGTCTGGTGGCCCGCGAGATTGGCGAGGGTAGAGTAATCCTCCCTATTTGGCATGGAGTAACGAGAAGCAATGTATTGAAGTTTAGCCCACCCCTTGCGGACAAAATAGCATTAAATACAAGCGGACGTAAAGCGGATGATATTGCTATCCAATTATTGAGAGAAGTTCAGCCAGAGCTGTATAACAAGCATCCGCGCGCTGAGTTCGAGCGTCTTGCAAATGGCGCTGCCTTACAAGAACTTCAAAATGAAATTGAGCGAGCTCAACGAGAGCTTGAAGCGGCTAAAGAAGAGTTATCGGAATATCGTTGTCCATATTGTAATTCCTGTTTAGCGAATCGAATTGATGCGCCCGTTGACCCCGAACAAAAAGACTGGGATATCAGGGAATCGTTTGAATGTGGATTTCAGCGGTTTGGCAGTTTTATTGAGCAACCGTGCCCTGCTGACCCCCGATTTCCAAAGATTGAGGATTACGATCTCCATTTTAAGAATACACCGGAAGAACCTCATTTTAAGTGGCAATGCTATGCGATAGGCAAGACAGATATGGCAAGAAAGCTTTCTCTTTCGTCGGGATTCGGGAAAACTAAAGAAGAAGCAAAAAATCAAATTCACGAGCAGTACGCTCGATTAGCAAAGTTGCAGATAAGCAATTAATGCAACGCCGGAATTTATGCATAAAACTGAGCTAACGGAAGAACAGAAGAAGATAGTGGAGCACTTTGGCGCTCCTTTACGGGTTTTAGCTGGACCGGGAACAGGAAAAACATTTTGTATCATTGAGCGAATAAAGGCATTAATTGAGGATCGCCACCTGAAGTCCGATACCATTTGCGCCATAACTTTTACAAATGCTGCTGCGGGTGAATTAAGAAGCAGATTAGAGAGATCAGGAATCAAGTCAGATGCCCTTCCATACGTTAATACGCTACATGGTTTTGCAATGGGAATTCTTAAGAATCATCTGCAACGCGCAGGTTTAAAATCTGGATTTAGGCCAGTATACGGCGTTATTCAGCGTATTCTTACGGAAGATGTGGTTGAAGACTTACGGCATAGAAACATCGTTTTGAAACGGACTGATATACGCGACTATCTTTGCGCGCATCTACAAGAAAAAGCAAAAGCCGGCATTCCTTCCCATCTGTCCGCAGATCATGCCAAAATAAAAGCTTTAAAAGAATTCTCTAAACGTTATCACGAAAACCTAGAGTTTTATAATGCTGTTGATTGGGCCGATGTTCTTCATAAAACAATAGACTTAATTGATTCTTACAACGATATAAAATTAGAAATTCATTCTAAAACACAGCATCTTTTAGTCGATGAATATCAGGATTTGAGCCCGTTGGAACAAGAGTTTGTTGACAAAATTTGCGGGGATGTTTCCGGTCTATGTATTGTCGGAGATGATGACCAGTGCATTTATGAAACCTTCAGGTTTGCTGCACCCCAAGGAATTATCGATTTTCCTAAGAAACATAAAAATGCCGGACTTTTATATATTACGCTTTGCCGAAGATGCCCGCCTAAAGTTATTGAGGCCGCATTAAAGTTAATTAAAAATAATACAAGAAGGGTACACGAAAAGGTCTTGGTTCCTTTCAATAAAGATAAGAAAGGGTTTGTTGTTAGTCTCATAAGGAAGAGTAAGAAATCGGAGAAGGAATGGCTCGTATCAGCTATTCTCGAGCTCCTTAAGAAAGATTATCAATACAAGGACATCATGATTTTGTTTACCGATGGCAAAATCGCCAAAGATTATGTCGTTGCTCTCAAAGCAGCTAATATTCCGTTGGATGTGCAACTTACCGTTTCCAATATATTTGGCACTGAGCATTTCGTATGGTTGATGGCGACGTTAAAATGGCTTATAAGCAATAACGATAATTTAAATATTCGCCAATGTCTTGCATATGCTAAACAAATCGGAACGGAAACCATTAGGCAGCTTCGGTTACAAGCATTTGCTTCAGATAGTAGTCTGTGGGAAGAGATAGAGAATGTTGCGAAGAATCCCAAGGCGTTTAAAAAAATGAGGCAACGAAACAAAGTCATTGTATTTAATAAATATTTGTTAAATCTGCAAGGTATACAGAAATTCCCCAATATTATAGGAGCATATTTTGATTATTTACCAGAAGCTAAAGATGATAAGGGGTGCGTTGAGTTATTGGATCATTTTAAGAAATTTGATGGTCAGGAAAACTTGGTGAAGCTTGCGGATGTACTGGAGGACTTTGAGCAACGAATTGATTCTGGGGAGTTAGAAAATAAACACAAAAAAGAGCCTAAAGAGGTCCGTGTAATGTCTATGCATTCTGCCAAGGGGTGTGAAGCTCCGATTGTATTTATACCCGCATTAGAAGACGATGTGCTACCCGGGACTTACGCTATTAACATTGAAGAAAAAAGACGTTTGTTCTACGTTTCATTAACGAGAGCAAAGGTAGGCGTCTATTTGACTTGGGCTAAACAGCGCACTGGTCAGGAAATACATATGCACGATAGAAAGATGCTTGATAAAAAACAAAGCCGCTTCCTTGATGAAATTAGTTTATAAATGCACTAGCAAGAAATGTCGTGACAATTTACTTAAATTCAGAAAGGTGAACTTGTAAGTAAATCTTAATATGCATATATGGGGTCAAGTCTGGACAATGGACAAAATAAGAAAAGAAGTATTACTAATGCAGATAGTATCGAGGTCAGAATTTAGGAACGCGTTATGAATACAGAACATACCGGCTCTGATTTCTGGCAAAATTACTCAAGGGACGAAGGACAATTCGACGAACGCGTGCGTCAGGGCGTCTGGATTCATTATGATCTTGAGTATGTTCAAGGTGATGGCGTCAAACCCGAATATAACGGGGTGTCAGCGAGTAAACTGCGGAGACATTACAAATATTGGAAAGAAAATCAGGGCAAATTTATTAAAGAGCGGCCGTTGCATTTCATAATAGAAAGTAGGGTCAAGTCTGGACAATGGACAGAAAAAGATCGTAAAGTAGGGCATTGGCAAGCTCAGATACAATAGAAAACGTCTCGTGTCCAGATTTGACTTCCATGCGATGGGATTGAAAAAGCGGTAAAAAATGCTGGAACGTAGGGCATATAAGGAGAACTTTAAATGGATGGCCCCAGTGGAAAAACTGTTTACGTAAATTTCTTCGACGCAATTAATGACGTTAAGGTGAAAGCAATTATGGCCGCAGTTTCCGACCTAATTAACCGACAAAAGCCAGATGAAATTTATTGCCTCTTTTCTTCTCCGGGTGGTGGAGTAGAAGCCGGAATCACCCTTTATAATTTTCTCCGTTCACTTCCATGTAAGATCGTTATGCACAATACCGGTAGCATAGACTCAATAGCGAATGTCATTTTTCTCTCAGCACATACACGGTTTGCATCCGTGCATTCATCTTTTCTATTTCACGGCGTTAATTGGAACTTTGCAGCAAACACCGGCATGAATAGAGGTCAGTTGGCAGAGACGCTTAGTGGTTTGGATGCATCGGAATCTAAGATATGTGGAGTTATAACGGAGAGAACCAAATTAACCACTCAAGAAGTCCGCGCTTTGTTCTCTCAAGGCGAATGTAAAGATCCTACTTTCGCCCTTGCCAAAGGAATTGTTAGTGAAATTAAAGATCCATCGTTTCCCAAAGATGTTCCTATTCTATCGTTTAACTTGGCCTGATTATAATAACTAGAGACGGTTCTTATTTTATTGTTGCGACAAACGAAATAGCACCGTAGCACCGGACGTAGTCCGCAGGGGACACTTTGAATAAATGGGACCGGTTCTCTTTTTTGGAAATAACTCGCACCAGTTTAACTTCTTCACAAGCGCTCATCTTTACCCAACTGGACTTTTTGCGGATCCGGCTCCGTTCAAATGAAGAGTATATGGGGTCAAAGAGTATATGGGGTCAAGTCTGGACAATGGACAAAATAAGAAAAGAAGTATTACTAATGCAGATAGTATCGAGGTCAGAATTTAGGAACGCGTTATGAATACAGAACATACCGGCTCTGATTTCT